>Ga0208938_1000016_pt1 | contig 242879 bp, 231 predicted proteins | sample AD_UKC125_MetaG_FD_184434 | JGI IMG/M metagenome (GOLD analysis project Ga0208938, IMG submission 184434) | Active sludge microbial communities of municipal wastewater-treating anaerobic digesters from USA - AD_UKC125_MetaG (SPAdes) (version 2) | ecosystem: Engineered > Bioreactor > Anaerobic...
GCAGCATTCGACCCTCGGTTACAAATCGCCGATTCAGTTCCTGGAAAACTGGATCAGAGAGCAGCATCAGGAAAAACTGATAGCATGAAACTTACCCTTTGGCAGACGAAAAACCGAGGGAACCTCAGCCGATTCCGGCGAGGAAAAGGGCGAAATACCAGTAGTCAACGATCATGACAAAGCCTCGAAAAGCCCCACTCCATGGAACGCGCGACCGCGTAAATGAGCGAGCAAACGAGGCCAACCCACAACACGAAAGCAATCATGAAAGTCAGGGGCTCCGGCAGGAACCACAGCCCCTCAAAAATCCACACGATGAAACGATCAGCCATAAAAGCACCTCTTTCGCATGCGAAAAAAAGGGGGCAAGAATGCCCCCCGCCAAAAGCAGCGCGAGGGCCGCTTAAATCTTCGGTTTGAACTTCGACAGCACCAGGCGAGCACCCCAGAGAACCACGCCGGCGGCGACCATCAGCCCGACGATGATCAAGCCAGCGCTCTTGGCATCGCTGAGGTCAATGGTTTGAGCGAGAGCCGTGGCGGTAGTGGGAGCGGTTTGGGCAAATGCCGTACCGGCAGAAACCATAAGGCCGGTAGCGGCAGCGACAACGAGAGCGAGAACTTTGCGCATTGAAATCTCCTTTAAAAGCGCAGTTGATAAAAGATCAGCGTCCCCAGCCTGACCAAAATGGTTTGACGAGGACCGATCCCTTCACGCCCAGCAAGTAGAAAAAAACCACAATGCCGAACGCAAAGTCGAAAATGCCGCCAGCGGTTGCGGGATCGAACGGACGCATCAGCCCGTCGATGTAATTCCCGCTGTCCTGGTACGGCAAATAAGAGGGAACGAGGTAGGCCGTTTGCCCTGTTGGGCATGCCCCATAGGCCAGGAGACCTCCGGCCGCTGTGGCGCCGCCAGAAGGAACGGAAGCCGAACAAACAACCGCATTAAGAACCTGCCCTGCCGGCATAACCTTCCCCCGTTCTTAAACGTATGAATCAAGCAGCCTTGGCGACCTTGACGTCGACCAAATCAACTTGCGAGATGTACTCGATGCCGACGACAACGAGCTTTTCGACATCCTTGGATACAAGCTGCCCTTCGACCGCCTTTTTCTCGACTGCGGCAACTCGGCGATACGTGACGTAGCAGCGAGCGGGGAAGGACTTTCCGACCATCGACGCACCGACCGAGCTATCGGCAATCGATTGCTCGATTGCGGTAAAGCCGGTCCAGTTCTTTGTGGCCGGGATCGACACGATGACAATTTTTGTCGATTCGATGCCCTCGAATTTGGTATTGGCTTCGCCTTTGAAACCAGTGGACAGGCCAAGGACAAATTCTTCGGATTTCAGCTCAGAGACGTGGCGGGATAAGAGACTCATAGTTGCAACTCCTTTTGGGGATTAGATGACGCGGAAAAATCGCTTTGCAAAACCCGGTCAATCTCCGCAAGTCCGCCACTACGGGCGGCCTCCAGGAGGCGACCTAGACCGGACGCTCTCGCAACCCGGTCAAAACTGATGTCACTGATGCAGCCAACAACTTCCCCCTCGCCGACATCATTGGCGTCAGCGAAATCATCAAGGGTAGTTGGCATGCCGAAGGATTTGAGTAATGCGCTGGCGGCCTTGAGGCTTACAACCGCCTTGCCTTTGGTCGCGCGGAGGTAATCAATCCAGAGCTTTGCTGCCGGGCTGTCCTTGCCTCGCAAAATCGCATCTTCGAGCAGGGCCCAAGGCGTCATAGATTTGCCCTGCGATAATTTCAGGCGACCGGCCGTCATCTCGGCTGAAAGGGACCATTCGCGCTCGCGATCAAATTTAGCCAGGTACTCGCTGGCATCCCACGCGGGACGAACATCGACTCCGACGCGATGGCCACGATAGGAAGCAAGTGTCGTCAGTCCAAATTTTTCTGCCGACGCGCGCCAAGGTGCAAATAGCGCGTCTGCCAAACGGTCTGCATCAGGCGACGGGCCGCGAAAAAACCATGCGTCGTGCTGGTGGGGATGCCATCCATTGCTCGGCGAGTAGGTAATTTCCGTGGCGCTTAACGCCCCACTACGCAACGCGGCAATATCGCGCTGGGAACGCGACTGCGTAAATGCTCGCTTGGCTGATTTGAAGGCGTCGAGCAGGGTGGCAAGATCGTCATGCACCGTATGCGCCGCAGTAAATGTAGCCATCACTGCACTCCCGCCGGACGCATGGACAGCTTCAAATAGCGCCGATATTTGATCGGCCCGGCGACGCATGACTTTGGCGCAGCAGATGGGGCAGGCCCAGACATTGCCGCAGCGCATAAGGCCTGAATAGCCCACAGCCGTGTCATGCCGATAGATTTTGACCGACTCGTCAATCGGCTGGCGGCAACAAACCGAAACCCGAAACTCCGATTTCCTGCGAATCTCGCCGGTTTCTTTATCAACGGTTTCGCGCCAGTACGGGTATGTGAGTGACTGGCAACCCGACAAGAGAATGTGACGCCGAATTCGCAATGCTGCGGGGTCAAGGGCAGGGATTGCACAGTTGTCAGCAACATGTCTGACGCCGACAGGTAAGGTACGGACATAATCGACATCACGCACCACCCGCCTCGTCGGTCGGTGTCGTTGACAACAAAATCCGTATAGGTTTACCAAGGCGGCTGCGCCGCTCCGAACCCTCGTCCTCGCTTCGCTGCGGGCGAGTTTCGGAGCGGGCAGCCAACGATCCCAGATACGGATATTTCGCTTCGAGCTCGGCGCGGTACTGCTCATCGGCGAACAGGTCACCCTGGCGAGCCAGGAATTTTGAGTAGTTCGACGGACGACCACGTCGCGAAACTGTCGCGTGCGAAAGTTCTTTGCCTGCAACAGCTTTGGGTGCCGTCATGACAGCACCTTGTCAGCGCACATGGCGCGAAGGGCCTCCATGTTGACGAATACACGGCGCCCCCCGAGATGCAGAGTGGGCAAATAACCCCGGTCGCACATACTGAAAACAGTGGCATGCGTGAGCCCAACGAGATCGGCAAAGCGTTCACGCGTCAGCAAAGGAAGTTGCACAGCGGCTAACGAAGCCTGATGAAGCTGGTCAAGATTTTCTATCGCACCCATAATTGGACTGAAAATTTAGCATTAACGATCATTGATCCGCAAAGATCATTGATCCTAGTTTATTTCGATTTTTGGGGATGTCAAGTTATGCAGACTCGACTGATAGAACTCATTGACAAAACAACGAGCTCGTCACGGCGATTCAAGGAGCTGGAGGAGAAAACGGGGATTGCTGCCACTTCGTGGCAAAAGGTTCACATCGGCAGGCAGCGGGCAACGCAACAAATGATCGAGGCGATTTGCTGCGTTTATCCGACTTGCGCCTTGTGGCTGACCACGGGAAAGATCGACGAAGCCAACGATCAGTTGGACATTGACGGGTACATTGCAAAAGCGACGTACCGGATCACCGAAGTGCTAACAAAAAGTCCTGCCGACTGGTCTTCAGGCGAGGCGCTTGTTGTTCGGATAGAACTTGCGAAAGCCCTTAAAGTGCTGAATGAGATTGACCTAGCGAACTATGTGGGACGCTACGAGAGTCTTCTGAGCGACTATGCACGATCGAGGCTCGCCAATCAGCATGAGACTCAAAACATTTCAGCGGAAGATGATGCCGCGCAAACCGTACAGGTTTGGCGTGACGTTTCCGGCCCACGAACTAACGTTAGCCATCACATCAACCTAAGAGAACCGATGTCACCAGCAGGTTTTGAATGGGGATATCACGGTGCCGGCCCGCGCGAACTCGCGGCAAACGTGTTGCATCACTTTGGTCTTCAAGCTGATGAAGCAAAACTGCTGGCGACTGAATTTTCTATTGACGTGATATCCAACCTCAACAAAGAAAAAGATTGGATCAACAAAGAAGAGTTTTCCCTCTGGATGAAGCGTAAAGGCTTGGCAATCCTTAGGGGCACAAAACAATGACCATAAAACCGGTGAAATCGGGGTGGCAAGTAGACATCCAGCCTGGCGGACGTGATGGGCGGCGTATCCGAAAGACTTTCAAGACAAAGGCGGAAGCTCTTGCGTGGGAGCGCCACATTCAGGCCAAAGCCCAAGAAACACCCGACTGGATGCCAGCCAAAAAGGATGGCCGGCGACTACTTGACTTGGTGGAAGTTTGGGCGAGCCGCCATGGCGTCACCCTGCGGGATGGGGAAAATACTGCAACTCGATTGCGAGCCATGAGCACGGCAATGGGCAACCCCATCGCCGAGAAATTCACCGCCCAAGACTTTGCAGAGTATCGAGCCAAGCGCCTGGCTGACGGGATAACGCAAAACAACATGAACCGAGAGTTGCAGTATCTCAAGGCCATGTTCAACACCCTGATCGCGCTCGATGTGTGGACTCGGGAAAATCCGCTGTCCAAGCTGAAAGCGATCAAGATCGTCGAGAAAGAACTATCGTTCCTCACGCTCGACCAAGTACAGCACCTATTGAATGAGTTACCCAAGGGACGGAATACCCACGTAACCCTGATTGCCAAGATATGCCTGGCAACGGGATCGCGCTGGGGTGAAACCGAAGCCCTGACCATTCACCAGGTGCGCAATAGCACCATCCAGTATTCGAAAACAAAATCCGGGAAAGCTCGGGCGGTTCCCATCGACGTGGGGCTTGAACTGGAGATCATGAATCACCATGCCGAGCACGGCACGGGGAATCGTATTTTTCAGAGTGCTTGGGCTGCTTTTCGGGAAGGGGTTGAGCGAGCGCAGATCGAACTGCCGCTGGGCCAGATGACCCACGTTCTACGGCACACCTTCGCCAGCCATTTCATGATGGCAGGCGGCAATATCCTTGCGCTGCAACGGATTCTGGGCCACCAGAGCTTGACGATGACTATGCGGTACTCACATCTGGCGCCAGATCACCTCAAGGAAGCACGGGAATTTAACCCGTTGACACTTTGTCGTCGCAGAAACGACTAGGGCCAGCTTTCGCCGGCCCTAACTCGTTGATTCTTTGGTGGTGATGGGCAGAATCGAACTGCCGACCTATGGGTTATGAATCCATCGCTCTAACCAACTGAGCTACATCACCTCAAGACGTCGGATTATAAAGTTCGATGGTTTTATGGTCAAGCCGTCAACGGCTGGCAGATCAACCGGGACGGCAAGCGACGAATGGTTTCGCCATTGCGAATGCGCGCGTCCGTCGCCATGAAAAACTTGCTCAGTTGGCCGGCAAGGCCGCCAGATAGGCTTGATGCACCGAAAGGCTCAAGGCATTCGGCCGCAAGTCCTTGACCGCCGCGATCGCCGCCGATTTCGACCAGCCTCGCTCGATCAGTATTTGTGCCGCCAAAAGCCCGGTACGGCCAGAGCCACCCTTGCAGTGAATGGCGATCCGCTTTCCCGAATCCAGCAAATCGTGCACGGCGCGCCGCTGAGCCTGCCAGGCGATCGCGAAATCGGCCTCCGGCGCGTGATCGTCCTCAATCGGCAAATGAAACCATTGCAGACCGCGCTGTTGGCACAATTCGGGAAGCGTGGTCACGGCGTTGTCGATCATTTCCAGCCCTGGCATCAGGGTGACTATCGCGTCGGCCCCCGCCGTTTGCAGTTGTTCAAGCGCGACCGCCGGTTCGACTCCTTTCGTTCCGGGACATGGCGTCAGGATCAAGCCGCCTTTGCCATGGTCAAGCGACAGGAAATCGAAGGGATGTGTGGTCATGACGTCACCTTGGGAAAAATGAACGAGGCGTGGGTTTCCGTTGCCGCGAATTTTACCCGAGTCCGGTGAAGACGGTCATTGCGGCACGAGTGACCCTGGCAAAACAAATCCACCTTCCGGGGACTAAACTTGAGTGTTCGTCGCGACCGCGCGATGACGAGCCACAGGCGAAGCAGCCGGCGCTGTTCCGCCGTGACCACTTCACAGAGGAACGCAACGGGCAAGTGTTGAATCTCAAAGGAATCGGAGCGAAAACGGCTAGCGAAAAGATCATGAACGTCTCCTATCGAACGCGTCTTGCCATTCGCCTCCTCATCGGCCTGCTGGTTGCTGTCGCCACCCTGTCGCACCTGTTCATGGGTCGCAGCGAGGTTCTGTCGATCACCGCCCTCCGCGAGGTGCAACTGTCCGATGCCGACATGCTCGCCAATGGCACACGCCCTCACATCGTCGGCATTCTCCAACCCGGCGACCGCGCGTTCGTGTCGGCTTGCCGACAACGATCCGGCAAAGTCGATCTGGTGGTCTCTTTTCAGGGCCACCCGGCCATTGTCAACGGCGACCCGAGCGGCTTTGAACTCCATCGGCGACGGGCGGTTGTCCGTGAGCAGGGTTACCCCACCACCAGTTGCCGGGGATTCTTCTGTGGAATCAGCCAGTGCAACTGAAAACCAGGAAACAAATAGTTACCCGACAGTTGGCCTTCTGGCGATCGCAAGGCGCTCGCGTTGACCATGATCGACGTCATCGCTTATCCTCTGCGGTTCGGCGCGGAATGCTCTATTCTGCTAATCATGCCCTCTCCTGACCATTGGCTTGTGTCGGCGGCTGCCGGATATTCGTCTTAACTTGGAAGGCGACGCGATAATTTGAATACCACCACCTCCCCGTTTGACCGCGATTCGCTCGGCAAACCCGTTGTCGGTCCGGACCCCAAAGCGCTGTTTGCCTTTGGTCACCTGCTTCGAGAAACCGAGAAACTGATACTCGATCTCTTTAGCCAGGGGCTGGTATCCGGAACGACCCACACCTGCCTGGGCCAGGAACTCTGCCAACTGGCGGTGGTTCGCGCGCTAAACGATCCGGACGATCATGTCCTTTCCAATCACCGTAACCACGGTCATTTCCTGACCTACTCCGGTGACTTCACTGGCTTGGTCGCGGAAATCATGGGCCGGGCATCGGGCGTGTGCGGCGGTTTTGGCGGGAGTCAGCATATTGCCTACCGCCATTTTCACAGCAACGGCGTCCAAGCGGGGATGACCGCCATCGGCACGGGCATCGCTCTGGCGCTCAAGGCGAAGCGTAGCAAGGGAATCGTGGCGATCGTCATCGGCGACGGCACCCTGGGCGAGGGACTGCTGTATGAAAGCATGAACCTCGCGGCAGTATGGAACGCCCCGGTCCTCTTCGTCGTGGAACACAACGGCATCGCACAAACCACTTACACCCGGCACACCATCGGTGGCGACATCGCCGCGCGCGGACAAGCCTTTGGCCTCGCCACCTGGCGCGTCGACGATTGCGATCCGGAATTCATCGCCAAAACCACCGGCGTTGTCGAGCAACTGCGCGCCAACGGCGGACCCGGCATGCTGATTATCGACACCGGTCGCCTCGGCCCGCACAGCAAGGGCGACGACCTCCGCCCCGCCGAGGAACGGGAGGCGCTTCGCCTCCGCGACCCATTGCGCAAACTTGCCGAAAATCTCGACCCCGCGGAAGTGACGGCCATCGAAGCGGCGAACAAGGTCTTTCTCGACGCCGTCGAATCGTCGGCCATGGCCTCTCCGCCGGCGACTTTCGACACCACGCCACAACATGCGTTCCGAATGGCGGTGGAAAAGGATTTCGTGAATGCGGCGCCGCTATCCGCCAACGTTCGTCAGGCGCTCAACGACGCGCTCGGCCAGTTGCTGGCGCACGACGAGGCGGTGGTCGTTCTCGGCGAGGACTTGCACGACCCCTACGGTGGCGCCTTCAAAGTGACGGCGGGCCTGTCGAGCAAATTCCCGGACCGGGTCATTTCCACACCGATCAGCGAGGCCGGCATCACCGGCGCCGGCATCGGGCTGGCGATGGCCAGCAAGAAACCGGTGATCGAAATCATGTTCGCCGACTTTCTCACTCTGTGCATGGATCAGATCTATAACCACGCGGTCAAGTTTCCGGGCATGTTTCCCGACACCCGCGTGCCGCTGGTCATTCGCACACCGTGCGGTGGCCGGCGCGGCTACGGCCCGACGCACAGCCAGAGTCCGGAAAACATTTTTGTCGCCGTGCCGGGCCTGAGCGTCGTTTATGGCAGCCATCGGCACAATCCGGGACAACTGCTGATAAACGCCGTGGAACGCTGGCCAAATCCGACGCTATTCCTGGAACACAAGCTGTTGTACGGCGAAAAGGTCGATCCGCAAGACTACGAACCCCTCGCCGGTGGTGCGGACGACCTGGGAGCGACACTGTTCCCGACGATTCGCCGCGGCGCCAGTGATCCGGACATCACACTGCTATCGTATGGCGGCATGCTGCCGGTGGCCGAACGCGCGGCCCGCCAGCTTGAAGACGACGACGAACTGCTGGTCGAGATCGTCGCGCCGGCCCTTCTGGCACCGCTGCCGCGACAGTCGCTTCTCGCGTTGTTGGCGAACCGCCCACGCATCCTGGTGGTCGAGGAATCGCACCCGCACTTCGGCTTCGGCGCTGAAATATTGGCGACGCTGGCCGAAAACGGTTTCACCGGCAAGGTGGCACGCTTGGGCACGCCGCCCGCGCCGATCGCCGCCGCGCGCAGCCTCGAAAGCGCCCAACTCCCCGACGAGGAAGCGATCGTCGCGGCGGTGCTGGGCATGCTGCAATAGTTTTCTGGAACAATCGTCATGGCAACTCCGATACGCGCGCCCCGCATCAACAACAACGATGACGAAGTCAAGGTTCTGGCTTTCGATGTCCAACCGGGCACCCTGGTCAAGTCAGGACAAATCGTCGGACAGATCGAAACCGACAAGGCGGTTCTCGATGTCGAATCGCCGGCGGACGGCTACGTGCTCGGCTTGCTGGCCAAACCGGACGACGTGGTCAAGGTCGGGAGCATTCTCCTGTGGCTTGGCGAAAGTCCCGACGAACCGATGCCGGAAGCGCCGGACGAACCGAAGGCCGGCGCGCGCGCGCTGGGAGAGACCACCGCCAAGGCGCGCCTGCTGTTGAGCAAGCACGGCCTGCGGGCGGACGCCATTCAGCCGATCGACGGGCGAATCACCGTCGAAGCCATCGAGAAACACCTCGCCGCGCGCGGCGGTTCCCAGAGCGCCGTCAACCGGACGATGGCGCCGGACCGCTCGCCGGAACCCGCGCCGGATGTCCCCGGCGTCGCCGTCAGCCTCAGCAAGGAAGAAAAGGGAATGGCCGCGACCGTGCTCTGGCATCGCGATCAGGCGGTGGCCGGCTATGTCGAAATCGAATACGACCTGGCGCCCTGGGCCGAATACGCCAAGCGGCTGCAGGACGAAAAAGGCTGGATGATGTCCCCCTTGTTGTCGCTGATGGCCTGGCGGCTGACGCAGGCCGTGGCGAAAAACCCGCGTCTGAACGCCACGTTGCTCAACGGCCAGCGCTACGAATACGCGACGATCAACCTCGGCTTCACCATTCAGGCCGGTGAGGCGCTCTACCTCGCGGTGGTACGGGATGCCGGTCAAATGGACGAGCCCACCTTCGTGAACGCGCTTGGCGATCTGCAGCGTCGGGCGGCCGGGCACAAGCTGCGCGAAGCGGAAACGTCCGGCGCGACCATCGGCTTTTCCAGCATGGAGCGCTGGAAGGTGACCCGGCACATACCGATCCTACCGCCACAAACGGCGTTCATGGTCGCCCACGCCGCCGGCCGTGACGGCAAGGGCATTCTCGGCGCCAGCTACGACCATCGCATTCTCAATGGCGCGCAGGTGGTCGGCGCGCTGCGGCATCTCGCCAGACCGGCAACGAATTAGCACAGGAAAACCGTCATGACGTTGACCAAAGAAAGTCTCATTGCCGCCATCAAGGCCAAGATCGTCGACATCGCCGCGCAAACCGGCGACGACGCCTCGGAACTCGAACCGGACGACATCATTCCGGCCACCGGCCTGATCGACTCCACCGGTTTGCTCGACCTGCTGGCCTGGTATGAAAAGACCTACGACATTCCCCTGTCGCAAGAGGAACTGACCATCGACAATCTCGGTAGCCTGACGCGCATGGCGGAGTTCGTCCTGCGCCGCAAATCTCTTCCTTGAGCGACGGCAACCGGGACGCCTTTTCGTCTTTTCGCCAATGAGCGCGCTGCCGACTCCATTCTTTCTCGATCTCTCGGGAAGTCGTCGTTTTGCCGTGCACCACGCGCCAAGCGGCGCGGTCGACACCTGGGGCCAGATCCTCTGTGTGCCAGCGTTCAACGAAGAAATGAACCGCTGCCGCGGCATGCTCACCCTCCAGGCCCGCGCGCTCGCCGAACAGGGCGTGGGAACGTTGCTGGTCGACCTGCACGGCACCGGCGAGAGCGACGGCGTACACGGCGACGCGCGCTGGGAAAATTGGCGGGCGGACATCGCCGCGGGCATCGACTGGCTTGACGGACAGCCCGGCGGCTGCATCGGCCTGCTCGGCGTCCGGCTGGGGGTGGCGCTGGCCGCCGAAGCGCTCGGCAACACCACGGCGACCGGCCGCGCGCTGATCGCCTGGCAGCCGGTGATCGACGGCAAGAACTATCTCACCCAATTCATGCGCATGCGCATCGCCGGCAACATGGATCGTACCGACATCCCCAAGGAAACGACCGCCGACATGCGCGCCACGCTGGCCGCCGGCCGGTCGATCGAGATTGCGGGCTATGAAATCCATCCGGCGCTGACCAGCGCCATCGAAGGCAGCCGCCTGTCGCGAATCGTGCCGCCGCCCGCCACTCCGATCGCCTGGTTCGAGAAAAAAACCGGCGCCGGCGACGAACTGCCACCGGCCAGCGCGGCGACGATCGAGCAATGGCGCTCCCATGGATTGCCCGTGACGGCCCAGGTGTTCGACGGCCCGCCGTTCTGGGCGGTACATGACCGCGCCAACGCCCCCGCGCTGATCGAACAGACGACCGCATGGATCGGCGGCTTGCGGGACACGCGATGAATTCGCGCCCGATCCGCTTTGCGTGCGCCGGCGCGCCGCTCATCGGCATGCTGCACCCGGGGGCGGAAACTGCCGACATGGGCGTGCTGATCATGGTCGCCGGCGGTCCGCAATATCGTATCGGCGGCCACCGTCAACTGGTTTTGTGGTCCCGCGCCATGTCGGCGGCGGGTTTTCCGGTCTTTCGTTTCGACTCCCGCGGCATGGGCGACAGCTATGGCGACTATCCCGATTTCGAGGCGGTCGAGCCGGATATCCGTGCGGCCCTCGACCGCTTCTTCGAGGAAGTCCCGACGCTGAAAGAGGTTGTCCTGTGGGGCGAGTGCAATGCCTGTTCGGCGGCACTGTTCTTCGCGCACAAGGACCCGCGCGTCAAGGGTATCGCCATGCTCAACCCCTGGGTACGGACCGAAGGCGGGGCCGCGAAAACGGTCATCAAGCATTACTACCTCCAACGACTGATGGAGCGCTCGTTCTGGAGCAAGGTCGCCCGTTTCGAGTTCGACCTCGTCGGCTCGGTGCGCTCGGCGGCGCGACTGTTCAAGCTGGCGCGCCGGGCGCCGGCGGATCGGGCCGGCACGCCGGCCGATGGCGACCCGGGCGGACTGTCCTTGCCCGACCGCATGCTCCACGGCCTGAGCCGCTTCCAGGGAAAAATTCTCCTGATCATGAGTGGCCGTGATCTGGTGCCCAAGGAATTCGACGAAGTCGTCAAGAGTTCGCCCGCCTGGCAACGCGAACTGGCGGCGCATGGCGTCGTTCGCCATGATCTGATCTACGCCGATCACACGTTTTCGACCAGCGAGTGGCGCGATCAGGTGATCGCCTGGGGAATCGACTGGCTGCAGGACATCCGCGACACCACCGGCGGTGTTCCATCCGCCGCGAGACAAACCCGCAACGCGGTCGACAAAGGCTGAAAGACACGTGGCAAAACCGATCATCGAACCGATCAGCGCGGCGACATTGCCCCAGTTCGCCGCATTCCTCAGTGCCAACATGGGCAACCGGCGGCGTAGCGAAGACTGGATCGCCGGCTTGCAAACCGACTGGCACGGCGATCGCCCGAACCACGGCTTCCTCTTGCGCGAGGAACAAACCATCGTCGGCGGCATCGGCGCTTTCTACGCCCAGCGCCGCATTCGCGGGCAAACCGAGAAATTCTGCAACATCACCAGTTGGTGTGTTCTCGACAGCCATCGCAAATGGAGCATGCCGCTGGCGATGGCGGTGATCAAACAGCCCGGCTACCACTTCACCGATTTTTCGCCGACCCAGGTCGTGGGCGGCGTGTTGCGCTTTCTCAAATTCAAGCCATTGGATGAAGCGGTGGCGGTGATCGCCAACGCCCTCGCCGTTCCCTTGGGTGGAAAAATCGTCGCCACCCCGGCCGGGATCGCACGCGGACTGACCGGCGACGCGCGCCAGATCTGGCAGGATCACGCGCAATTCGGCTGGCTGCGCCACGTGCTCGTCGGCCAGCCGGGTCACTGGTGCCACGTGATCTACAAGCGCGACCGCTTCAAGGGTCTCCCGAGCGCGCGAATTGTCTACCGGAGCGATGCCGACCTGCTGGCGTCGTACTTGCCGCGGCTGGCGTGGCACTTCCTCGGCGCCGGCATGGTCACCACGCAGATCGAGCGCCGTTTTCTTCGCGACCTGCCTCGCTTCAGCCGCTTGCGCACCGGGTTCAACCCCAAGTTGTACCTTAGCGCCACCCTGCGAGACGAAGACATCGATTATCTCTACTCCGAATCCGTGGCGCTGGATTTATGAACCGACGGCCCGTCGCCGTGTATGAATGTCGCCGGCGCGGAATTAGGCGGCAGGCGTTTTGTCGGCTGGCAACTTCGGCGTTTGGCGACGCGGCGCTCACCACCGAGAAGGCGAGCCAGAACGCCTGCCGAATCGACGGCGTGACAAGCGGTTTTTTGCGCATTCCGCGCATTTATGCACGCACGGGCGCAATCGCAATCGTTATCATCCACTTGGCTCGTCTTGGTCGGTGAGTTCCGCGACACGGCGGCGATCGGCGACATGGCGACGGCTCCCCGACCAGGAATGCCGTAACGACGGAGCCGCGCGCGGCGCGTGACTTTCCCGCGACAGCGGCTGCCAAGGCACAAACCGGAACACGGAACACCATGCCCAACAACAAGCGCCTTCTGATGATTGCCTACCATTTCCCGCCGGTGCGGGTCAGCAGCGGCATTCAGCGGACCTTGAAATTCTGCACCTACCTTCGCGAATACGGCTGGGATCCGCTCGTGCTGACCATTACACCGGCGGCCTACGAAGTCACCAGCACCGACCAGCTCAAGGAAATCCCCGACGATGTCGTCGTCGAACGCGCTTTCGGTCTGGACAGCGCCCGCCAGCTGGCCATCGGCGGCAGATACTTCCGCTGGATGGCGCAGCCGGACCGCTGGATAAGCTGGTGGCCGGGCGCGGTATGGACCGGCATGCGGATGATCAAGCGCTATCGACCGGCGGCGATCATGTCCACTTTCCCGATCGCCACCGCTCACCGGATCGGTCTCAGTCTGCGCAAACGAAGCGGCTTGCCCTGGGTGGCCGATTTCCGGGACTCGATGACCGAGCCGGGCTATCCGCGCGACCCCCTGACCTGGAAAGTGCAGCGCCAGCTTGAGCAACAGGTGGTGCGGCACTGTTCGAAGGCGTTGTTTACAACGGAGCCGACGCGGGAAATGTACGTCGAGCGCTACCCGGACTACCCCGCCGACCATTGGGCGGTTATCGAAAACGGTTTCGATGAAGAGAATTTTCTCGAAGCCGAGGAAGACCTCGACCCGCGACCCTTGGGCGCCCCAGGCCAGATCACGCTGGTGCATAGCGGCGTGCTCTACCCCGAGGAGCGCGATCCGCGACCCTTCTTCGCGGCGCTGGGCGCACTCAAACGCCGCGGCGACATCGACGGCGCGCGCCTGCAGGTCGTTTTGCGCGCCACCGGCAGCGACCACCTGTATCGCCCGATGATCGACCAGCTAGACATCGCCGACATCGTTCGTCTCGAACCGGTGGTCGCCTATCGGGACGCGCTGCGGGAACTCCTGCGCGCCGACGGGCTGCTGCTGTTCCAGGGCAGCATCTGCAACCATCAGGTGCCCGCCAAGATTTACGAGTATTATCGCGCCGGCAGGCCGATCCTCGCCCTGGTCGACGTCAACGGAATCAGCGCCAACATGCTGAAAAGCATGCACATTCCAGACATCGTCGACATCACCGACGCCGAGGGCATCGCGGCGACGATTCTGCGCCTCCTTGACCGTTTGCGGTCTGGCGAAAGCCGTGGCGTGGCACGCGAAGCCGCGGCGAAAAATTCCCGAAAATCCCGCAGCGCCGAACTTGCCGAGCTGTTACACCAACTGACACCCTGACATCGAGACTCGCCACCATGGGACTTAAGCAATTCACCTCTCGCCTGAAAGAACGTTACATCGACGAACGGCAATTACCGCCGGACGCCCAGCGGCAACTGAAACTCGATCGCGCCGGGCTGCCGGAACACGACGCCGGCCCGCAGGCAATCGCGGCGGCGGGTATCGCCTGGCTGAAACGTTCGCAGGAAATGTCGATCTTCCGCGACGGCGGATCCGCCCGCGACTTCAGCCTGGTCAAAGGCTGGGCGAGTTCCTACCCGGAAACGACCGGTTACATTATCCCGACGCTCATCGATTACGCCGACCGGACCAACGACCGGAATCTTGCCGATCACGCTCGCCGGATGCTTGACTGGCTGGTGGCCATTCAATTCCCCGAAGGGGCCTTTCAGGGCGGCAAGATCGACGCCGACCCGCGTGTGCCTGTCACCTTCAACACCGGTCAAATCCTGATTGGCCTGTCCGCGGGAGTCCGCCGTTTCGGCGACACCTACCGCCCGGCGATGAAACGGGCCGCCGACTGGCTTCGCGACTCGCTGGACGCCGACGGATGTTGGCGCAAGCACCCGACCCCCTTCGCCGCCCCCGGCGAAAAAGCCTACGAAACGCATGTCTCGTGGGGTTTGTTCGAGGCGGCACGCCTGGAACCCGAGCAAGGCTACGGCGAGGCCGGCCTGAAGCAGACGCGCTGGGCACTCACCAAACAGCGCGACAATGGCTGGTTCGCCGACAATTGCCTGTCCTCGCCCGACGCACCGCTGACGCACACCATCGGCTACGTCCTGCGTGGAGTGATAGAAGCCTTTCGCTTTTCCAACGAAGCCGATTTTCTCAAAGCCGCGGTCAAGACCGCCGATTCCTTGCTCACGGTGATCAGGGACGATGGCTTCATTCCAGGCCAACTGGACAGAAACTGGCAAGGAACGGTTCCTTGGGTCTGTCTGACCGGCAGCGTCCAGATCGCCGCCTGCTGGCTGCTGCTGCACGCCATCACCGGCAAGGCGGCCTACGTGAGCGCCGCCTGTCGAGCGAATCGCTTTGTCAGGCGCACGGTCCATTTGACCGGCAGCAACGATGTCATCGGCGGCGTTCGCGGGGCCTTTCCGGTCAATGGCGATTACGGCGCCTACGAGTATCTGAACTGGGCGGCGAAATTTTGCGTCGATGCGCAACTGATGGAAATCGACGCCACCGATCAAGGCAAATCCCGCCTCTGAGACGGCGGCCCGGCAAAGGCTCGGGAATAACTGGCAATGATGACCGCACACCTTTCGGCCACTGGCCGGATGCGCCGGGGAACCTGGAACGCGTGCGAGGTTGAAACAACGCGTTCCGCGCAGCGCTCTGTCTCGCCCCCCGCGTCCATCGGAGATCGGCGGATGGCTGCCCGACCTACCTCAATCGGGCAAAAAATAAGCCGCGGCCCGTCTTGCTTACTACTTATCTTGTCCTGAAAGCCACGCATGAGCTTCCGCTCACAGGTGTTGTCCGCACTCAAATGGACGCTGATCGGGCGTTTCAGCACCCAATTCATCTCTTGGGCCATCACGATCGTGGTGATGCGCCTGCTGGTGCCGGAGGATTACGGCTTGATCGCGATGGCGACCATCTTCAGCGGGCTGTTCGCCTTGGTGGCCGAAATCGGGCTGGGATCGAGCCTGGTACAAGCGCAAGAGGTTTCAGAGGTGCATTTGCGCCAGGTTTTCGCGATCGTGCTGTTGTCCAATTTCGCTGTCTTCTTGATTCTGGCGCTTATTGTCGCGCCCTTGGCGGCGCTCTTCTTCGCCGAACCGCGCTTGCAATCCTTGATTCAGGTGGTTGCCCTGCAGTTCATCCCGGCGGCGTTCTGCGTGCTGCCCAGCGCGATACTCGACCGTGAAATGCAGTATCGCGAACGCAGCATCCTGGATTTCACGGCCAATCTTGTTGGTGGCCTGTCCACGCTGGCGATGGCGTATGGCGGTTACGGCCCCTGGTCGCTCGCCTGGGGAACGGTGATCGCCGGAGCGCTGCGCGCGGCGGGCCTTTGTTGGCTGAAACCCTACAAGGCTCTGCCACTGTTCCGCTTCGCCGGCAGCGGCCAGATGATGCGTTTCGGACGGGACGTCGCCGCCAGCCAGATCGTTTATTACCTTTACTCGCAGGTGGATTCGCTGATCGTCGGCAAATTGCTGGGCCGTCACGACCTCGGGCTGTACTCGGTGGCCATCAATCTCGCGTCGATGCCGGCGTCGCGAATGGCGTCCATTTTGAACCAGGTGGCCTTTCCGGCGATGTCGAAGGCCAAGCGGGATGGCGAGAACGTCAGCTTTTACATTCTGAAAAGCATGCGCGGGATCAGTCTGGTGGCTTTTCCGGTGATGTGGGGCATGTCCAGCGTCACGCCGGAAATCGTCGCCGGCTTGTTGGGCGACAACTGGACGGCGGCGACCATGCCACTGACGCTGTTGTGCCTGATCATGCCGCTGAGGATTCTCGGCCCGATCATTCACGCCGGCTTGCAGTCGGTTGGGCACGCCGATGTGAGTTTCCGCAATATCTGTACCACGGCCGTGGTGATGTGTGCCGCCTTCATCGTCGGTTGCCAATTTGGACTCTTCGGTCTGGCGATGGCCTGGGTTCTTGTCTTGCCGGTGATGTTCGTCGCCAATCTCGCGCGCGCCTGCCCCCATTTCGAACTGCCCCTGAGCCACGCGCTGGCGACCACTTACAAACCGGCATTCGCCAGTGCGCTGATGTATGGCGCCGTGACATCCGCGCGCCAATGGCTGACCCTCGATGCACTGCCGCAACTGGCGGTACTGGTCGTCGTCGGCGCGGTCGTCTATCTGATCGCCAATCTGTTATTCAACAAGGAAGGTGTCTCCGAATTCATTCGTCTCCTGAAACCGGCCAAGACATGAACCGCGTGCTTGCGACAATGGCCGCGCGCAACCTTTCCGAATCATGAAACGCTGCGAACTTCCTTACGCCAGTTGGGGATTCCGCGAGTTACGCGCGGCCATTGCCGCCTTGGCGAGCGGCCAATCACGCCATGGACCCGCCATCGGCCAACTGGAAAACCAACTTGGCGAACGCCTCGGCGGAAGCCGCGTTCTTGCCGTCGACTCCGGACGAAGCGCCTTGAAAATCGGCCTGGAAGCGCTCGCCGGCAGGCGACCGGAACGGAGAGAGGTCATTGTTCCCGCCTACATCTGCCCGGCCGTGGTCAACGCCGTCAAATCCGCCGGCCTGCGCCCGATACCGGCCGACGTGAGCCACGATCTCAACCTGCGCCTCGACAGCGCCCGCGAACGGATCGGCGATCGAACCTTGGCAATAATCGTGGCCCACATGTACGGCGCTCCGGCCGATATCGCCGGTTTTGAGAGCCTGGCCAAGGAAGCAGGAATATTTCTCGTCGACGACGCCGCACAAGTCGTCGGCGAAACACTGAGCGGCCGGGCGCTCGGCACTTTCGGTGACTTCGGTGTGCTGAGTTTCGCCCAATCGAAATGCCTGGTCACCGGCGAAAGCGGCGGCGGCGGCGCGCTGATTTGTCGGAACGGCGATCTGTTCCCGGAGTTGTCTTCCCGAGTAGGCGCGCTCGATCCCGCCGACGCGCGCGGCAAGGCATTGATCGCGTTTGTCTGGAACTACTTGCTGACGCCTTATACCGACAAGGCGACCTACTACTGGCGCCGTCTTCGTCCCGCGACACCCCACACGACCGGCCCCGCGCGCATCGCCAATCTGGACGCGAAAACCGCCCTCTGCCAGCTGGCGTCGCTCAACAATAGACGAAGCGCACGCCTTGTCGTCCTGGACGGCTACGCGCGACAACTCGAAACGCAACACCTCGCCTTGCCTCAATACGCCCCGGATCGCTATTTGGCACGGGTGATGGTGCGCCTTCCTCCAGGCACCGACATCGAATCCTGCCGACAATATTTGCGGCGGCGGGCGGTGACGACCCGGCCAGCGTACCCGCCTTTTCTCGACGAAACGGGTTCTTCCGCGTATGCCAGAGAAATCGCTCCGCGCTTGCTCGAATTACCGGCCGCCGCGTCGATGACCGGCGCCGACATCACACGCGTCTGCGAGCACCTTGGCGAGGCCATGCGGCGGTCCGCGTTTGACTGAGGCGCAATCGTTGGGCAATCGTTGTCTCGACGCGCCGTGAAGAGCCATTTATTGAAAGGTATGGGAACAATGAGCGCAAGCAAGCCGATGGCGGTGGTGGTAGGTAGTGGATTGAATGCATTGGGAATCATCCGCAGTCTCGCCGTCGCGGAAGTGCCAACCCTGATGCTGTTCGCCGACACCGACCCGACCGTTCACACCCGTCATGCCCGCAAGCAAAGGATCGCCAGCACCGAGGGCGACGTACTGATCGACGCACTGCGATCAATCGCTGTACGAAACCCGGACAAACCGGTTCTTTTCCTGACCGAGGAAAAATCGGTCTCCACGGTCTCGGAGCGCCGTGATGAAATACAGCCCCATTTTCGTATTGTCTTACCCGAAAAAAGGTTGCTGGCCGCGCTGATGCACAAGCAAGGTTTCCAGGATCTCGCCAACCTGCATGGCAGCGCCGTACCGCCCGCCGTGCGCCTACGCGGCGAAGCCGATTTACCGGCACTCGCCACCTTGCGCTTTCCGTGCGTACTCAAACCGGCCGTCAAGGATTACGGCTATGGCGCGAAATTCAAAAAAGCGTATGTCGTTCAATCGGCCGCGGAAGCCGCCGACCTTTTTCGGGAAATCGCGCCGGTGATGTCCGATCTGATCGTCCAGGAATGGATCGAAGGCAACGACTCCGATATTTACTTCTGCCTTCAATACATCGGCCGCAACGGAGAAGTCGTCGCGTCCTTTTCAGGTCGGAAAATACGTTCCTGGCCACCCCGAATTGGCGGCACCGCCAGTTGCACCAGCGCGCCCGAATTTCACCGCGAGCTCCAATCGATGACCGCCATTTTTTTTCAACAAGTCGGGTTCATCGGCATGGGCAGCATGGAATACAAACGCGATCCGCGAGACGGGCGTTTTTACATGGTGGAGCCGACCGTCGGTCGAACCGATTTTCAGGAAGAAGTGGCGACGGTCAACGGCACCAACATCCCTCTCGCCGCCTATTATCACGAACTCGGGCAAGCGTTACCGGATGCCAGCTACCGCTCGCCACCACGAGTATGGCGGGAGCCGGTAACCGACCGTTGGTCCGCACAACTTCAGCCCGAAATAACGCAGCCAGCAGGAACCACGGTGGATGCCTACTGGCGACTGAACGATGTCATGCCAGGGCTTTCATTGTTCCTGGAACGCATCACATCCCGGTTATCGCGATAACGAATGGGATCAATATTCTTACTTTTAGTTTTTTAATGTATTTCGGATCGACCGAGCCATTTCAAACCCTTTGTCACCGGCTATCGCCGCGAACGACTTGCGCACCTTAGGCAGCAACTCCGCGTTTCTCCGTGCCAAATACTCATTCACAGCCCGCATCGTGTATTCAAACGGTTCTTTATTATCGGATGCGCCCATTTTAATGCCAAAAAAAACCAGGTCGTAGCTAACCCAATTGACGCCGATAAAGTACGACGAAAATTGGTCTTCAGGTGCCACCCTTTTTTCAAAGTCGCTTTTTTTTATATTTTTGTAGTACTCCCACCCGGCCTCGGTCGTTAATGGCGAATCACCAGCAGTCGTCCGTGAAGTGCCATGTTCAGATCGTCCAGTCGTCGCACATGTCATTACCACCAGCCCCCCTGGCCGACAAACTCTCACCATATTCTGAAAAGTTTCAACCCAATAAGGATTGTGTTCCATCACCTCGCATGAAATGACATGATCGAATGACCCGTCTGGCGCGTCATATTTTTGTCCCTCGCAAACCACGTCAACGCCTTTTCCCTCGCCAATATCCAGACCTATATATTTGCAATCGTCTTTAAAAAAATCGCGAATAGATCCGTTAATGTCAAGCGACCCGACTTCAAGAACCCGGCAGCCACTAAAAAATCGCGGCATATTCTCGGCTAGAATTGAAATGAACTCTCATTGTGTCGCATGCGCCATTAATTAAGCCTCCTTTATTTATAACACTACATTATCTCTACGCTTATAAACACGCCATTCCGCTATTTCTGAAGAATTTAGTCACTTCGGTAAATCAAACACAAGCTTGCCCCCGATTTCTTCGTACACTTTGCGAGCAAAATCAGATTCATAATTATATCCGCGGACACCGAGTCGATTGACAATGGATAGCGCAAGGAGCCATTTTTTGTCGAGGTATTTCCAGACCGCGCTTTTTGAATCATCAAGCATCATGTCGAGAATCTCTTTTGCGACATTCGCGCCAGTTTCCCCACCGTACCAGTTTGTCGCCCATTGAGAGAGCATGTGTTCCGGCATGGGCAATGGACAAGGCTCATGACCCGGGTAGGCTTGCCACGGTGTGGTATCGACAGGAACAGCAAATTCGGACAACCAGTGATTGTATATTTTATGCCTCAAGAACACATCAATATCGAGCGACGCGATATAACACAGAAAGTCCATGTCGAAAAAAGGCATTTCAAATTCTATTCCACTTAAATCAATCTGCTCGTAATGATGATAAAGATGACGCATTTGATCGTTGAGAAGATAATAAATGAATATTTTTCGGCTCGGTTGTCTTGGATTAATACTTTTCCAGTGTTCAACCATGGCATCTATCGCAGAAGATCGAAGGCAACCGACCAAACGACGACGAACCATTCTCGAAATCGGTCGATCCAGTCCTGGAAAAAGCTTCAGAATCCGTTTTTCATCCGTCGGCCCACTCGCCAAGGCCGCCGTTTCTTCAGTCATATAAACATGGCCAAGTCCAACACTTCCTCCATCACCCGACCAGATCACCCGGCCGGTCTTTTCGCTGTGCGGCGTCCTTGGCGGAAAATGGATTTTAGCGTTCAGGGCAAAATAATCGGCATTTATCTTCAGGCGATCCCGCGGGTTGCTGTGATAACAGAAATAGTCGATCGGTAATTTTTCCGCCAGCATCCGGCCAAGCACGTCGTCGGCGCTTTTCGGGTAGGAATAATTGAAAGCGCGAACCCGCAGTCCGCAATCGAGGAGCGCGGCAACGACACTCCGCGAATCCATGCCGCCGGTAAGAAACGCGTCCACTTCCGTACAGCCTTGAGCACGGCGGCGAGTGGCGATCATGAACAGACGGTAAAGCTCCCGGGAACAATCGGCGAAATCGGCTTTCCGCGCTGGAACGTCATTCCAGGAAAAATACGCCGTTCGGCGGATCGTGGCACGGCCAATCTCCAAAATTCCGCCAGGCGTGAGCACCTCCACATTTTTGAAAATAGTTTTTCGGCCAAGATTCTGTGAAAAATAAATAAATTCCGCAATACCGGAATCATCGACTTCGAGGTCCATCGGCAACAGACTTCGAAGAACGCGAATGCTGGTCGCGAAGAAACACGAATCCTCATCCAGATAAACATACACGGGTCTCAGGGCGATTTTATCGGCGCAAAGTCTGAGTATATTTCTTGAGGACAACCACGATACGGCACAAAAACTGCCGGCGCTCTTGATCAAAGCGGATGGTGTGTCGGTCGCCAATGCCTTGGCGACTTGCCATGCGCTATTTTTTGGATCGTTCGAAACGCCATCGGAGTCAGGAACAAGCGGATTTCCGCTGACCCAGGCAATATCGTCAGGTTCGTTTCGAAAAAACCCGCCTTGCCACCAGGCACCGTTGTCGAACGTCACCAGAAATAGACGCTCACCTACGTCCACATGTTCGTGTCGCTGGTGATTCGGGTCGCGCGACAGGCTGGAGCGGGCCCGCGCCAGACTTTCCCGAAAAACACGTTTATTTTGGGACGCGTCGCATTTTTCTCGACGATTGAAGTATCCGCAAAATCCTGTCATCTTCGGGTAACCCTCTGTAGTCCGAAATTTCGGCAACCGCGTTCTGATTTGCCGTTTCGAATAGTCAGCCCATCTTCAAAAAATAGTTCAGTCGTGGTGCTGGACAAATCGTCCGACGAAACCACTCGGAGCCGGAAGACGATGTGGCCGCGATATTTAAACCAGCCATTTAACCGCGAACGACGTATTTATCCGTGATTTGAATACATGGAATCCATGTTCACATCGATCATGTGCGGACGAGATTTTTTGGCACTTGGCCCAAAACGACGCGCAGCGCGATACCGGCCCGATCCCACTGTTTTTTTCGCAGGCGCGTGCCAACCGACGCCAATAAACCGAGGTAAACCGACCACAGGCGGTGGGGATAAAAGCGTTTGGCGAACATCAAGCGGCCACGCAACAGATAATATTCCGACCGCAAACCACGCTGTCCGGCTTCTCCAGGAGAACCGATGCTGGCGCCACCCGCATGATAGACAAGGCTATCGAGACAAACACCAATCTGGAATTTTCCTTTTGCCCGCTCGGCCCAATCGATTTCTTCGAAATAAAGAAAATATTTTTCGTACATCAAGCCTACCGACTCAAGAAAATCTCGCGAAGCCATCATCGATGCGCCTGGTACAAAATCGATATTCGCCGGCTCCGATACGAGTTGACTGGCAGGCAAACCGCAACTCAAGGTATGCGTGGTGCAAAACCATTTATTCAGCAGACCACCGAACGATTGCACAAGCTCAGGCTGCTCAAGGTAGCGAACCTGACTGCCGCACAAACCGAGCGACGGACGCGATTTGAAGGCGTTCACCATGGCCGCCATCGAATCGGGCGGCACAACGGTATCGTTGTTCAGCAGCCAGACGTGCGCGCAGTCATCTTGTTGCAACGCGTAGCGAATACCGACGTTGCAGCCACCGGCGAAACCAAGATTTTCAGCGTTGTCGATCAATACCAAATCGACGGGAGAACCTGTCTGCGCACAGCGTCGCGCGTCTACCTCAGTCCGCGCCACCAAGCGATAAGCCAGTTCTTTTTTCTGAAACGCTCCCGATTTCTCCCGAAGCCACGCCTCGATATGTTGCAAGGAATCATTGGTGGAGCCGTTATCGCATACCACGGCGACAAAACGACATCCTTGCGACTTGAAAAGGTGCTCAAGACAGATAACCGTATCCTGCCAGCCATTCCAATTCAAAATCACGACATAAACTGTGTCTTTACTCATCGCTACTGGCGCCTTCTAGCGTTATCGAACAATCGGCTCTCACGATAAATCTTTCCTTGCCTGGACTCCGTCGTGACGGAAAACCGATTCCGGCGCCAAATCGGCATCCGACCAGTCACGCACCTCGTCGAATCGTCTGATCGCAAAAAACCATGTGGGATGCTGAAAAAATCGATACCAGCGCGGTCCGCTTTTCCCATGCCACCATTGCAAAACCAACTCACGGGCGGTTTTTGGCAAACTCTCCGGTGCTTGGCGACGTTCGGCAAGATGGTCTCGCACCGCCAGATTTTCCAAATGGCCTTGTGCTTGCCGTTTTACTCGCTTGAAATGCGTTTTGATGTCGCCCAGGCGCCACCACTTCAATGATTGAAAATACCAGGTGGCGCTTGGCTGAACCCGGATCAGCGCAGGATTCCAGCGATTAACGGCGGGATCGAATCTGAAATTTATTGCCGCGCCGATGAGTGAATCGGTTCTGTACAAGCCCATCGGCAGGCGGAAACCCCGGCGACGAAACTCGTCCATGGTCTGCTTGGTGACCGCGAACAAATTGCCGTGAATACCGCCGAGCCGCTGCATGTCCCTCCATTGCTTGCCGGCCGAGCGGCCATGGGTGGGTACCCCGGTGGCCGCGAGCACCTCATTATCGTCGCGTAGCGCCGTGGCGAGTTCTTCGAGCGCATCGGCCCGAGGATGCGCATAACCGTCGACGAAAAAGGTGATTTCGGCGCCTTGATAAACGCGATGGACATAGGTGTTCCAGGTTTGTGCCTTGTCTCCCACCTTGATGGCCCAGACAATCAGGGTCGAATCACCGCCACCGGCAATCGGCATCGCCTCGAAACGACGGGCAAGCCCCTCCGCCAAATCGCGATTGCCGTTGACCAGCACGTCTATTCGAACCGCATGCCCCGAACTGGCCACGATCACCGCGCGCACGACATCCTCAAGCGTGGCGACCGATTCGCTCGCGGCGATAATCGCGACCGACCAAAGAGGCTTTTTTTGTGTATCTTCCTGATGCCCGTCATCGGTGGCGAGTCGAGTGTTCATGGCGCCATCCCTTGGCGAGCAACATGGCGCAACGCATGGCAAACCGTCGTGGCGAGCGATCCCAAGGCGTGAATCGTGGGATAAGAAAAGGATCGGTCCGGTCGCTCGCCACCCCCCAATCGGTGGTGGCGGCGCCAAGAAATCCCAAACGTTTCACGATCTCGGCGTCACGCGGGCCCAAGTCCCTTTGGGTGTTCCCGTTTGGATAAGCGAATGAGGTCACCGGCTCTCCGAGAATCGCTTCCAACTCGGCCTTGCCTTGCGCGACCTCACGTTCCGCGTCGCGCTCCGACAGCTTGCTGAGAATGGGATGCGAATGCGTATGGGAGCCGAGTTCCATTCCGGCATCGCGGAGGGCCTTGAGTTCGGCGGCATTCATCATCAGCGCGGATTTGTCCGGAAGCCCCGCGCGGCGGGCGATTTCCCGGGCAATCGTCTCGCGCTGCCGATGTGGAAAATATTTCAATTTATCCAGCACCTCGCCAATGGCGACGAGCCGCCCATGGAGAGCAGTCAAATCGTGTGTCCCAAGTCCGAACTCCGACCAATCGACAATGCCGTTCGGGCACGCCCGAACCGCCTCGATAATGTCGTCGTTCCACATCCGCCCGCCACCAACGAATTTCGTGGCGATGAAGAACGTGCCGACCACGCCGTGACGGCGCAATATCGGCGCGGCAACGGAGAAGTTATCTTGGTAGCCGTCGTCGAAAGTAATGCACGCACTGGCGGCCGGCAGACGATTAGTCTGTAGGAGAGCAAGCGCTCGGCCAAAGGATAAGACGTTGAAATTCCGACTGACGAAACGCACCATCCAGTCGAATTGCGCCGCATCCGGCTCCGCGGGCAACAGCGGGTCGTGCCGGGCGACAATGCGATGGAATATGAAAACCAGGAGCTTCGTCCCTCGCTGCTTTATCGACAGCATGCGGAACAGCGGCTTGTAAATGCCTGACTTCATTTTTTCGGTGTTTTTCCCGAGCGGATTTCGGCGATCAGATTCTCCAGCGCTTTCACACCGGGCGCATTTTTCCGGCCAGACTCCGCCACGGCCAGCGCTTCTCGCGTTTTTCCTAGCTGCATCAGTCTTTGCGCCCACCATACGTAAGGTGGCCAATAATCCGATTTGAGTTCCCAGGCTTTACGGAACGATTTTTCGGCGTTCACATCATCTCGCGCCAACAAATAGGCTTCTCCGAGTTTTGTGTAAATCTCTGGCAGTAGAACAAAATTCGCCGTCGCACGCTCGAGAACATAGCCCATATCATGCACCGCGCCCAACGCATGCGCTCGGCGCTGGTTATAGTCCGCCGAGGTGCTGTAAGCCCTGGAAATGGCGACAAGAGCCCAGCAATAATGATGAAAATGCTGATAATTTGAACCGAAAGAGGATTCAAGCTGACGCTTTCTCTCCGCGATTAAATATTTTTCAAAATATTTCGAGACATTCCCCTGCGCACGACAAAATTCCGGGAGCAGCAGGTATTCAGCCTCCGTCATTTCAATGGCGCGCAACGGTGAGGAAAAAAGAAATAACAAAACCGTGCCAAACGCCGGCGCCATCGACTTCGTTATCCAGTTTTTCTTGCGCTGTCGCGGCGAATCACCCACTGGAAATGGCCTGATCAAGAACATGATCAACTCCTTACCTTTAATTAACTCTTTCGCTCGATATCGGATTTATCGGTGAAAACGGATCATCGATTATCGCCTATCATCCCGTTGCCGCGGCGCCAGGCTTTGCCAGCACATCCTTTTGATTTTCCTTGACCGTTTCACCAACCATCACCACCAGCGCCGCGAGGTAATACGGAAATTCATAGTGCATGAGCCCCAGAAACGCGCCGCCAGCGGCAAACCCCAGGAGGCTCACCTGAATCATGCGCATCAGAACGGGAATCCATTCCGATTCCGGCCCGGAAGCGCATACCTTGGCCAACCTGCCCGCCTTGACCCAGGTCACCAGACCAAACGCCACGAAAAGAAAAAGCCCTGGGAACCCGTGTTCGCCCAACGCTTGAAAATAAATACTGTGCGCATCGAAAGAAGCAGTCCACGGTCCCGGTGAATAGAGCTGGTACAGCAAGTCGCTACCGACCCGGAATCCGGCGCCCACCAGCGGCCGATCCATGACCATATTCCATATTGTCGCCCAGGTGTTCAAACGGCTTTGCGCGGATTCATCGGATTGATATTCCTCGATGGTGTTCATCCTGGAAAACCACTCCTCAGGCATGAATAATGCGGCGATAGTCCCGACGCAAACGACAACAATCGAAGAAACAAGGCGGCGATCACTCTTCAAAATGAAGAAGAAAAGCATGCTCACGATCGCCACCAAGGCACCTCTTGAGTGACTGCCCAAAACCGAGAATATACAAAAAAAGGCACTTGCCCAAAGCCCCCTTTTCACCCATTTGTTTTGCGATACCTTGATCAGGTAATACATGAGCGGAATCAGCGCGACGAGGGCCAGGGCCAATTCGTTGTTACCTTCGATAAACGAATCCGCCGGACCCCAGACGCGGAAGTTTCCGCCGTTGAGTAATGTAAATATTCCGCCCTTGACGCCAAAAAACCCCAGGGAAACGACAATGACCCAAATCAGCTGATCGATATGCTCCCGGCCGCGAATCAGCATCAGGGTGACAAGTAGCATCAACTGTGTTTTCAGCACCTGTTTCCATACATACATGACGCCTTCCGTATCCGGGTTAAGCGCGAAGAAAACCGTGGTCGACATCCAGCAGACAAACAAAATCTGAATGACGGTGATGGCATTGACCGGAAAGGACTTGCGTTGCGAACCTCCCAATAAAACCAGCAAGGTGGCAATCGCCACGACCATGGCGAACGGCAGGCCGAAAGCGAAACCATACGCCAATCGATGCGGCGACATCAGACTTACCCATGCCCATGCCAGGGCACCGATGTGCGCCCGATAAAAAATGGCCGGCACCAGCCCGATAAAGATTGCCGTGATCAGAAGATCCCGCATTTTTGAATAACCTTATCGTTTATTGAACGGGCTTACGCCATTGATCGAGCATTGGCCTGTATCGCCTGTTTAAAGAGCGCCAGTTGTCCGGCGGTCGTGCTCTCCCACGTAAATTGTTCGGCGTATCTCCTGACCGCATCGCGTTCCGGCATTCTCGCAAACAGCGCCTCGACAGTCTCGGCGATGCTCGCCGATGTTCTTTCCGGAGCCAATCGGCCAGCCTCCGACGAGGCGACCACCTCTATCGTTCCCGCAATCCGGGTCGCGACCACCGGTGTTCCGCAAGCCATCGCTTCAAGTAGCACATTGGCCCATCCTTCGCGGCTGGAACAGAGAACCAACGCGTCCGCCGCACTGTAATACCGGAAGAGGTCGGCCTGCGGAACGCCGCCGACAAAGACCACCCGGTCGGCGACACCGAGACTTCCAGCCAATCTTTCGAGCGCCTGCCGCTCGCCACCGGAGCCGACGATCACCAGCCGGTACGTGGCTAATCGGGTCAAGGCCTCGATGGCGAGATGGTGCCCTTTGAGTTCGACCAGATTGCCGACCGAAAGCAGCGTTTGTCGTGTGGGCCAGCCGAGACCCGTTCGCGCCTCGGCTTGCGGAATCGGGCGAAAGCGTTCCAGATCGACGCCGTTGCGCAAGACCAGCAGCTTTGAACGATCGATGCCGATCGCCGCCATTTTGTCGCAGAGCGCGGCACAAACGCCGACCGACGCGTGCGCGCGCCGTGCCGCCCATTGGATCAGGCGGCGTGGAATAGAATATTGTGGAATCAGGTTGATATCGGAACCACGCGCGGTAACGACGAGCGGTTTGTCGAAATGCCTGGCGACCAGCGCCGCCGCCACGCCGTCCGGATAGTAATAGTGGGCATCGATCAGGTCGAAGTCAAAACCGCCGGCCAGCAATTGCCGAATCGCCGGTAAAGCACCGTGCGCCAAGGCAAACGGCGCGATGTTCATCCCGACCTTCGGCGGCAATAAATAGCGAGGATGAAAAACCTCGATACCATTGAGAATTTCGTGTTTCGGGGTCTTGGCCATCAAGGCATAGTTTCCGAAACGCGGATTGGTCGAAAAAAAATACGGCACCGGCGCGACCACACGACTGTCGACCTCGCCGCTGCCAAGCAGCTCACGCAAGCGGGTTTCGACGAAAATGCCGTTGCCGGGGCGCACGCTGCTGGGATAGAGCGTCGAGAACAGCAGGGTCCGGATTTTCCGCTCACGCCGCACTATCGACCCCGCCCTGGCGCAAGCAGGCGGGCGTAAGCGTTCCGATAGCGCTCGACGCTGGCGGTCCAATTGCGCTCGGTTTCGACAAAACGGCGACCGGCGGCCCGAAAGGCGACCCATTCATCCCGCTCGTTCAATAGCCGCGACACCGCATCGGTCAAGGCGACGGCGCTACCGGCCTTGAAGAGAATGCCCGTCTCGCCGTGCCTGATCAACTCGCGATGCCCACCGACATCCGACGCAACCAGTAAGCGCCCTTGCGCCATCGCCTCCAGCGGCTTCAAGGGCGTGACCAAATCGGTCAGGCGCATCGAATGGCGCGCATAGACGAGCACATCGATCAAGTCGTAATAACGTTGCACTTCCGCATGCGGCACGCGTCCGGGGACAACGACTTTTTCGCACAAACCCAGGCGCGCGATTTGTTCCTTGAGAACGGCTTCCTGCGGACCGCCGCCGACCAGCAGCACCCGCACGTCCGGCTGCCGGGCCAGGATTCCAGGCAGCGCCTCGATCAGCAGATCAAGCCCCTCATAGGCATAAAAAGACCCGATAAAACCAACGACCGTCGCCCCGGCCAAGCCCAGGCGAGCTTTCAATGCCTCGTCCGGCTGGCCACCGACGGCAAAAGTCTCGACATCGACGGCATTGGGAATAATCGTTACTTTCTCGCCGGCCACACCGCGCGCCACGATATCGGACCGCAGTCCTTCGCAAATCGTGAACACCTGATCGGCGCGCTTCAGGGCGTGAGTTTCAAGGCGCCGGGTCAGGCAGTAGCGAAGACTGCCTTCCGTGGTCGAGCCATGATCCACGGCCGCATCCTCCCAGAACGCCCGCACCTCGTAAGCCACCGGCAAGCCGAGCCGCTTGCCTGCTCGCAAGGCGGGAATGGCGTTCAACACCGGCGAATGCGCGTGCAGGATATCTGGCTTGACCGCCTCGGCGACTTCCAGCAAACGCGTCTCGACCTGGCGCATCAGCGTCAGTTCGCCGAGACCCGGCACGCGCCTTTCGGCACTTGCCGCGCCGATGGTGCGATAGAAGTGCAACCCGTCGACATCTTCTTCAGCCACGGTGCAGCCGACGTGTTTCGGGGTTGTCAGATGAAAGGTCTGCCAGCCAAGTTTGCGCTGCTCGCGCAGAATCGAAAGCGTCCGAAAGGTATACCCGCTGTGCAGCGGAATGGAATGATCGAGAATATGCAAAATCCGGAGACTCATCGTCCCTCCGCGCCGGTATCGGGTAACGGAAATTTGGCGCAATCCGTCGCGCCCCGACATAACCGCTCTAATCCCACGCTCTTCATGACCGCAGATAGCGATCGATGACCGCGAGGTGGGCGCCCCAACTGTAGCGCGCCACGACCTGCCGGCGGGCTGCCGCGCCGATCTCCCGCGCGCGTGCGCGCTCTCTGAGCATGGCGTTAACCTGCGCGACGAACTCGGCAGCGGAGGCCGCGGTGAGAAAATCGCGTTCCGGCGTGGCGTCGATGGCGGTGGAACATTCCTGCGAAGCAACGACCGGCATCCCCATGGCCATGGCTTCAAGAATTTTATTTTGCACGCCGCGGGCTAGACGCAAGGGCGCGACGACGACGGCCGCATGTTGCAGATAGGGACGCACGTCCGGGACCGTGCCGGTCACCACGACGTGTGCCCCGGTCAGCGCCTGCACCGCCGGCGTCGGACTACGTCCGACAATGTAAAAACGCGCGCTCGGCCAATCCTGCAACAGACGCGGCAACATTTCCGTCGCGAACCAGTTGACGGCGTCGATATTGGGCCAATAGTCCATGGCGCCCGTGAACACCAACGGCAGTTCGTCGGCTTGAAATGGCGAGGGCAGCGGATGTCGCGGCGAAAAATAGTCGGCATCCACGCCATTGCACATGGCTTCGACTTTCGTGGCGCACTCGGGAGCCAGGCCGCGAAAAAGATCGGTTTCGCCTTCGGTGACAAAAAAGGACCGCTCCGCCCGCGCGGCCACCGAACGCTCAAAGGCCAGCAGACGTTGTCCTTCCCGCCGGTAAAGCCACGACAGGGGCCAGCGGTGGTTGTCAGCGTACTGCGTCCACTTCAAGGAATCGACATCGACAAAGTCGACCAGTGTCGGCAGGTGTGGTGCTTTCCGTACAAAAGCGGCCATCACCGACGAAAAAATCAGCGCCGCATCGATGTTCCGCGACGCCAGAGTGCGATCGACCCACGCCTGCAAACCGGCATTGTCATAATAAGGAAGTGACAAGGCTTGCCGGTTGAAAAGGCCTCGCAAGCTGAGAAGTTTGGCCACGCGAGGATCAAGTCTGGCAACGTGCATGTCGGCGCAAAAGGCGCGCGTAGCGTCGAGGTATTCCTCGTCGGCCGGGTCGTCGATGAACGTGCCGAGAAACACACGGTGCTTGGCAGCCAGGTGTTTGAGCAAATGGTAGGAACGCACCTTGTCGCCCTTGTTCGGCGGGTAAGGCAGACGATGAACGAGATAGAGTAGATTGCTCATCGACGAAACCGGTCGCTCATCCTGTCACCGATGGCGTCACCAGCGACGCCGTCGGTGCGTCCAACACCTTGCGCAGAAACGCCTCGAACATCAACAGGGTCCACAACGGCGCGCTGTAGTCGTGTGCCCCAGACTGATGGGCGTCGACCAGATGCTGGAGGTAAGTCGGGTTGAACCAACCGGTCGCCGCCAGACGTGAACCGAGGACCGCGTGCCGCACGCGCTCCTTGAGCGGCCCACGGAACCAGCGCGCCAACGGTACCGCGAACCCCATTTTCGGACGGTACAGAATATCCTGCGGCAGGCGCGGTTCCATGGCTTTTTTCAACAGGATCTTGCCTTCCTGACCCCGCACCTTCAGCGAAGACGGCAAGGTCGCCATCCATTCGACCAGTTCGTGATCCATCAACGGTTCGCGCACCTCAAGCGAATGCGCCATGCTGGCACGATCGACCTTGGTGTTGATGTCACCCACCAAGTAGGTCTTGAGATCGAGATACTGGATCAGCGCCAGTGGATCGTCGGTGCCGGCACGCGCCGCGTGAGATCGGAAAACATCCTCGGCCGTGTAACCATCGATTTCCCGGCGAAAACGGTCGGAGAACAATTGCGCGCGCATCGGCCCCCGCAGGATCGATACCGAGTGAAAGTAGGCCTCCACCGAGGTGCGCGCCAGTCCTTCAAAAGTCGTCTTGGCGCGAAACATACGCGGCGCCCAGTCCGCTTTTGGATAAACGCGACCGAGCAATCCAAAGAACGGGCTGCGAACGCCATGCGGAATCGCCGCACGCATGCGCTCCTCCATCAAATGCAGCCGATAACGCCGATAACCACCAAAGGTTTCGTCGCCGCCATCGCCCGAAAGGGCAACCGTCACGTGCTTGCGTGCCAGTTGACACACCCGATACGTCGGAATCGCCGAGCTGTCGGCGTAAGGCTCGTCATAAAGCGCGGCCAGCGTGTCGATCAGATCGAAATCGTCGCTTTGGACCAGTTCGCAATGATGGTTGGTCTGGTAGCGGTCGGCGACTTTCCGTGCAAACACCGCCTCGTCGAAAGCCGGATCGTCGAAGGCGATCGAACAGGTGTTGACCGGTTCCTCCGACAAACCCGCCATCAACGCCACCACCGCGCTTGAATCGACCCCTCCGGACAGGAAAGCCCCAAGAGGAACTTCCGAAATCATGCGCAGGCGAATCGATTCACGAAGTTTGTCGTCGAGTTGTGCGCAGGCATCCTCCAGGGAACACGTGTCATCCAGGCGAAAACGCACGTCCCAATAGGCTTTTGGCTCACCGACCGGCTGACCGCGACGCAGCGTCAGGATGTGTGCCGGCGGCAGTTTTTTCGCCTGACGGAAAATGCTTCGCGGCTCCGCCACATAACCAAGCGCGAAATACTCTTCGACGGCCAGCGGGTCGATTTCGCGCGCCAGACCGCCGTGTGCCAGCAACGACTTGAGTTCGGAACCGAAAAGAAAAGTGCCATCCGGCAAAAAAGCGTAGTAAAGCGGCTTGACGGCCAGACGGTCGCGCGCCAGGAACAGCGTTTCGCGATTGCGATCCCAAAGGGCGAAAGCGAACATGCCACGAAAGCGACGGACGCAATCTTCTCCCCAGGCTTCCCAGGCGTGCACGATCACCTCGGTGTCGCTGCGGGTGTGAAAAACGTGCCCCAAGGCCAGCAACTCGGGAATCAATTCCCGGTAATTATAAATTTCACCATTGAACACCACGCAAACACTGCGATCTTCGTTGTACAGCGGTTGCTGCCCGGTTGACAAATCGATGATCGACAGGCGACGGTGACCCAGTCCGAGACCGGCTTCAACATGCAAGCCGCCTTCGTCGGGACCGCGATGGTGTTGCGACTCGTTCATGCGCGTCAGCGCCACACGATCGATCTCGCGCCTGCCACGGGTATCGAAAATTCCTGAAATGCCGCACATACCTTTATTTTAATGTCCTTTTATATTAGGCAACCCAACGGCACACCAAACCGGAAATTTTCCCGCCAATCTCACGCGACCCGTAATCGATCATAAAGCGCCCGGTAGCTGTGAGTCATCGCCGCCAAGCTGAATCGTCGCTCCACGGCTTCTCGACCGGCACGGCCCGCCGCGCGCGCGGTCTCGGGGTTCAGTGCATAGGCCACGATCTGTCTCGCCATCGATTCCGGGTCATTGGCGGGCACCAGTTCGCCGGTACGCCCCGCTTCGACCAATTCGCCGTTACCACCCACATCGGTCGCGATAACCGGCAATCCGCACGCCATGGCTTCCAGAATCGTATTGGACACCCCTTCGGCCAGCGACGGCAGCACAAAACAATCCAGACCCCGCAATATTTCCGGTATGTCGTCGCGCGGCCCCGGCAACCAGGCGCAGGCTGAAACTCCGGCTTTTTCGAGAATGGCGAGCGCCTGTTCGCGCAGCAGTCCGTCTCCGATCATCAACAATCGCAGACGATTATTGAGTTCCGGACACATTTCCAATGCTCGGACAAAAGCTCGCGCCAAAGTGGTTTGATCCTTGACAAGCTGCATCCGCCCGACGGTACCCACCAGCCAATAGTCCGGGGCGACGAACGGACAACCGGCGATTTCTTGCCGAACCTCGGCAGGATGAAAGCGGTGTGCATCGACCCCGTTGTAGATCTGCGCAACTTTGTCCGGAGCAACACCGACCCGCGATTTCAGATAATCGTCGAGATTTTTTGACAACGCTATGAAATGCGTCACGAATGGTCGATAAATGCGTCGCACCCACTGGTATTTTTTGCTGGCGCCATTCAGATCGTCGACATCGCGACCATGCTCGCCGTGTAGTCTGACTGGCACGCCCGCGAGCCATGCGGGAATCACCACCTCAAGCGCGGCCAGATTGCGACTATGGACGATGGCAGGCCGAAGTTCCCGAAACAGCCGGAACAGGCGACCGTAAATCCAGAACCCGTGACCTGGCGCTTTGTGCAAGGCAATGAATGTCACGTCGTCACGGACGACGCGCTTCCGAAAATCGGTGATCTCGGTCAGGGAAATCACGGCATGCCGATAGGCGTCGGCGGGCATGCGATTGATCAGATTGACGATGCCGTTCTCAAGGCCGCCGATATCGAATCGGAACACCACGTGGGCGACCAGCGGACGCCGATCGTCACTCGTTGTCATCTCGTGTCCAACGTTTGCCGCAAAGCGGCTGCGATGGCCGGTCCGGCGTCACTCGCAAACTCTTCCAGCGGCGACAACGCGTTGCCTTGCGGATTCCGCAACGTATAGAGAACGACTACCGCCGAGTCATCCCCTCGTCCAAGCAGTCGCGACATTGCTGTATACACCTTGGCCAGGATGTCGCTCGATGTCCAATGCCCGTCGACCCAATACCACTGCCAAACCTCCAGACGGGTATGGAATTGGCCGCGCAACTCCGCCATGCGGACCGAAAACAGTTCGCGGTCGAAAGAGATTTCCCGCTCGCCACCGTCCACCCTCACCCACACCGGATCGTCGCTGGCCACCAGAACGTTGGTCGAACTGACGAGCCTGTGTCGCTGATCCTGATTACGGTAATACGCCAGAAACACGCCTACCCGCCGACCGTCTTTTTCGAACACCGCTCGCGTCTTGGCCGCGGATGTCGCGAACCGCGGTTGCCAGTCTGGCAGTCCATGGTCGATGCGCTGCCAGCGCGGAATCGGCTCAAAGGGAGCCAACCGGGTCACCGGAGCGGCGATATCGTGCTCAATCCGCCATTGCGCCAACGGCCAGATCGCCGCCACCAACACCGTGACAACGGCCACCATCCACACCGGCGACTCGCTTCGCGTGGCGACGATCGGCGGGCCGACTGGCCGTATCGACGGCGTATCGTCCTCACGCCATCGCGTGCCCACCCCGAACATGAGCAGAATCACCAAGCCAAAAAATATCCAGCCGTAGATCAGATGATCGACACCCACAGCGAGCTTGTTCCCCGAGAGATGACCCAACATGACGATCATGTAGGCTCGTCCCCAGTTGGCAATCACCGGCACCACGATAGAAATTCCGAAAAAAATCAACCGCCGCCGCCACGATTGGTAGGTCAGATAGGCAAACAAGGTACCCACGGTCAGCGAGGCAATCAAATAACGAACACCACTGCACGCCTCGACGACCGACCAAGTCCCGGAGGGAATGACGATCTGCTGCCCTTCGCTGTACACCGGTACTCCCGACAGGCGCAAGCCAAGCACGGTGAACTTTGCCGTCCACTCCATCAGCTTGGCCTGGGTAAAATCGCCAAACGGAACGGTAAACAACAAGAACAGCAGCGGGAAAGCCATGCTTCGTACCACAGGCCAGCCCAGAACCGTCAACACCGCGAACAGAATCATGAAAACCACGGCGAACTGGGGAACCACATTCACCGCCGCCAGCTCGCCCAACAACCAAGCGAAACCGGTCGCCAACGACAAGAGAAGCGCCGGATAGCAGCGCTTTGGCGCCAGCACGGCGAGCCGCTCGCGCATTCGCCAAATCAGCCATAAAGTGATTGGCGGCACGAGAAAGCCGTGCGCATACGTATCGCTGCGGGCCAGGATTCCTCCCATTTCCTGGAGAGTGGTCCGAAAAAGCAAAAGGATGGCGACCACGGTCAGGAGCACAGCGGGCAACGCCAACCGCCAGCCCGGGTGAACGCCCGGTGACACCTCGCCAGTCATTGCCTGAGTCATGCGCCGGCCTTCGGCACGCGCGACGGGGAATCATTCACGACAGCGCAAAGAACGACACCGACAACAATAGCCATCAACAGCCTTCCTAACCCAGGTTGCGCACAATGAACGGCCCGAGCCAGTTCGCCAACCCGATCGGCATCCGCCGCCAAGTATTGATCAGCAATTTGTACTTGGCATTTGACGGGTTGTTTTGGGGGATGGCATCCCGACGATACAGGCAGTATTCGTAATAAAGCGGTTGTGGCTCGAAACCCCAGTTTTTCTTGAACGCATACGAACCCGTGCCCTGTTTGCTGCGCCCATAGTCGAACACTTTCAGGCCACGTTCGCAGGAGCGCCGCATCAACTCCCAATATTTAAAATCGTTAGCCGCCAATTCGCGGGCCGACGGTTCGTCGCCCGCATAGTACGGCAACACCTCGTCGCGAAAATAAAAACTCAGCACGCTACTCAATGAACGTCCAGAGCCGTCAACAACGGTCAGCACTTCACAATCGGTGCCGAACACCCGAAAGAGCACTTCGAAGTAACGTCGAGGCAGGGCCGGCGTACCATGGCGATGGACATTGTCGGCATAGAGCTTGAAAAAGCGTCCAGGATCGAGGTCGATTTCACTACGCAAACCATTCTTGATCCCCTTGCGCACCATTGCCCGCTGTTTGCGCGGTATGGCCTGCATGTTGGCATCGACCTCCGGCGCAATCGCCTTGCGGAAGCGAACATAGAGATCCTGTGTCGGCCAGTCGGAGTGGCGTTGCTGAACATTACGTAGCTCCAGATGATCGACGCCCAATTTTTCGGCAAGCGACCGCGCTTCTTTCTCCAACGCCACCAAAGCTCCCTCGCTGTTGGCCGCGATGCCACCATAAACGGCAAAAGGCAGTGAAACCAGCGAATTTCCGAACAAGCGGCTGCGCACATGTGCCAAAGGCAGCACGCCTTCGAAAACGCCCGCGCGCTCGGCATACAGAAAATAAGTCCGGTGACCGAAGACTTCGCGAACAATAGGCTGCCAACCGGAGCGGTGAAAAAAGGTTGCCTCGGAACACGCATCGACAAAGGCGTCCCAAGACGCCACTGCAACGTCATCGTCGGCTTTCAGCGTCTTGACTGAAAGGGCTGCCGGTTCTAGCGAGTCGGCACCGACACCTTGTAATTCCCGCCCACCCGCCTCACTCACGAAACCACCCTCGATGTCACCAACCAATCGCCCAGGAAAACTTCGTCCATGCGCCCCCAGTTGAAGTCCCCGAGCAAGCGCCGGAGCCGGCCCTCGGTATGCTGTAGATTGACATAGTGGCGAAAACGCGTCCTCGCGTCGATGCCGGGCACCCGCGGCTGCCCAGCGTCTATTTCCCATGGATGAAAGTAAAAAATCACCGGTTGACGGTCTTGTCGATTCACTTGCTGAAATAACCAATGCGATAGACGGTAGGGCAACAAACGAAAATAGCCCCCCCCGCTCGCCGGCCAGTTGCGGTTAAAAAAACGGGCGGTGGTCACCGGCAACTCGAGCAGCCCCGGCCGAACCCGGTGGGTAAACCGCGGTGCGTCCGGCATGCCGTAGTGGTCGTGACGAATCGGGTAGATGCTTGAACTGTATCGATAACCGGCACGCTCAAGACAATCGAAGGCCCAAAGATTACCCTCGCCGATTGAAAAACTCGGCGCGCGATAACCCTTGATCTCCTGGCCGGACAGGTCTTCAAGCAACATCTTGGCTCGGCCGATGTCGGCAGTGAAATCGGCTTCCGTCAAATCGCTGGCTCGCTCATGACCGTAGCCATGACTGGCCAACTCATGGCCTCCATCAGCGATCCGACGGACGAGTTGAGGATAGCGTTCAGCGATCCAGCCCAAGGTAAAAAAAGTGGCCTTGATCCGTCGCTCGTCAAGCAACAAGAGGATACGCTCGACGTTTCGCTCGACCCGGCATTCACAGGTATCCCATTGATGGCGCGGAATGTAAGGCGCCAGAGCGGACACTTGAAAATAGTCTTCGACATCAATGGTTAGCGCGTTAATCAATTATCGCTCCGCCGTTTTTCTTCATGCGCGCGGCGCAGCGCACCGTTGATGGCGGTCCACAAGCCACCGCGCCAGATCGGCAGCGATTCTTTCGGCGGCGCGGCCATCCCAAAACTCGGGAATCCGACCGCATTTACCGGCGCCCGACAGAATCTCGTCGACCCCCAGACGTATCGCCCGCGGATCGCAACCGACCAGCGTATTCGTGCCCTGCTCGATGGTAATCGGCCTTTCGGTATTTTCTCGAATCGTCAGGCAGGGAACACCAAGTGCCGTGGTTTCCTCCTGCAGGCCGCCGGAATCGGAAAGTACGAGTTTGGCGCCAGCCAGCAAACCAAGCATTTCAAGATAACCTTGCGGCGGCAGCAATACCATTCGTTCGCTGGTCACCAGTTCCATCAAGCCAAAACGCTCGATATTTGCTCGCGTGCGCGGATGCAAGGCAAAAATCAAAGGCACTTTCTCGGAGACCTCACGCAAGACCTTAAGCAAGGGTTTTAGCGTATCCACACTGTCGACATTGGACGGGCGGTGCAAGGTGACCAAGCCGTAACCGCCGGCCACGCATTCGAGCACCCGCGGGGCGATACCCGCCAAGCGCAAGGTATTTTCGGCTGCCGGCGCGAACTCGCGATTCGACAAGAGCGAATCGATCATCACGTTACCCACGAAATGAATACGTTCCTCGGCGACGCCTTCGCGTGTCAGGTTGGCCAGCGCACCACGCTCGGTGGTGTATAAACGATCGGCAATCTGATCGGTGAGAACTCGATTGATTTCCTCGGGCATCGCCCGATCATAGCTGCGCAACCCTGCCTCGACATGCACCACCGGCACGTTTTTTTTCGCCGACACCAGAGCACACGCCAACGTTGAATTGACATCACCGACAACCAGCACGCACGACGGTTGCCGCGTATCGAGCACCGGTTCGAAGCGCCGCATCACCTCGGCAGTCTGCACCGCATGCGTTCCCGATCCGACTTCCAGATTGATATCGGGATGCGGCAGGCGCAACTCCTCGAACAAACGGTCGTTCATGTCCCGATCGTAATGTTGCCCGGTGTGCACCAGCAGCGTCGGCAACGCTGGCACGTTGGCGGCGAAAGCGCGCAGGATTGGCGCCATTTTCATGAAATTCGGCCGCGCGCCGACGACGCAGACCACGGGACCCAACTCGGCGGGCCATGCCACGTTTGTCACTATCGACTCCTCAAGCTACGATTGCTACGATTTAGCGCGGACCGCGTCGACGAGTTGCTGTAGCAGCGACAATAGTGCGGCATTGCTGCGTTCGATACGAAACATGCTGCGCTCTAGACGCAACAATCGCTGGTCCGCCTGGCCTGTCTTGAGGTCGGCGAGAACGCGCGATGCCTGATCCGCCGTACTCCCATCCAGGGTCATTTGCGAGAGATCCACATCCAGCGGATTCCCTTCCGCCAAATGCGATTGCATCGCTCCTTGCGCGTTGTTCATGATCTGGCTGGAACTCAAGGCGACGCCCGACTGGGTTTCTTCCTTGATCTCCTTCGCGACCTCATCAACCTCGTCGCGCGTGAACTCCCTCTTTCCGCTCAAATAGCCTGACAAAAGCAAGCGGTCGCAATGCGAGTTAATCCGCCGCGGCACACCGCCGCTGGCTTCAAAAATCGCCTCGTACGCCGCCGCGTCGAAGCGCGGCGAACCTTGAGCACCGGCGCATTTCAGGCGGTGGTCGATGTAGGCTCGCGTCTCTTCCTTGTCCATTGGTCCGATGTGACACGCCGCGATCACTCGCTGGCGCAACTGTTGCATTTGCGGACTTTGCATGATTCTCCGGAACTCCGGCTGGCCGATCAGGAAGCTTTGCAGCAAGGCTTGCGTACCGAACTGAAAGTTCGACAGCATCCGCAGTTCTTCCACCGCCCTTGCCGTTAAATTCTGCGCTTCGTCAACAATCAACAGACAACGCTTTCCCTGACGGGTCACATCCACCAGAAAAGCCTCCAGGGCCAGCAGCACGTCCGACTTGCCGACATTACGAGTCGGCACGCCGAAAGCGGCGGCGACCATGCGCAAGGTATCCTCGGCATCGAGCTGAGTGGTAACCAGCTGCGCCGCAACCACTTTGTCTGGATCGAGATCGTTGAGCAAACCACGGACAATCGTCGTTTTGCCAGCGCCAACCTCACCGGTCACAACGATGAACCCCTCGTTTTGATTTAACCCGTACTCAAGGTAAGCCATCGCCCGCTGATGCTGTTTGCTGGCGAAATAAAACGATGGATCCGGATTCAATTGAAACGGCTTGTTGGTCAAGCCATAAAAGGACTCGTACATTCCGATCAATCAAAAACTGTGTGAAAAACCACCGGTCAGCGCACTCTCGGTATAAGCGCTAGCCCCATCGGCAACCACCCGCCGTGCAGTGATGTTACCCTGCGTTTTCGGTGAAATCCGCGTGGTCAACAATAAGTACACGCCATCGGTCGTGGTTTCCGTCGTAATGTCGCCAAGACCTCGCGTTCGCTGGTGATTGTAGGAAAGAGAAAGCGACGAGGCTCCGGTCAGTTGATGCCCCCAAACAAGACTCATCGCTCGCTGCTGCGTCGGTCCCTGGAGCGATGGCGAACCGCCGGGCGGGCTCGCTCCCGTCGAAAGCGGTTGCTGCTCGATCTCGCTGGCCGAAAAGGTCACGGTATTCCGCGCGCCAAGGAACGCCAGTGTCAATTCCTGCAATTTACTGACATTGGGACTGTTGGATAAATTGCCGCTTGCGACCGTGCCATCCAGTGGGATTCCTCGACTATTCAAGAGCTGGATGGTCTGCGCCTTGATCGCGGCCGGCGTCGCGCCAGGGTTGACCGCTTTCAGGAGCGAATAGAAGATATCGTAATTGCTGCCCAGACTCGTATTTCCCACTCCGGACGGTTGAAACGACACATCCTTGCTCGCTCTGTACGTCACCAAAGAACGTGGTAGGCGATACCGGAAGCTCACGTCGTAACCGTTGCCAAAAAAACGTCTACTTTCATTGGCCGACAATTCCGCCCGCGGGCTTGGTGTCCACACAAAACCGACACCCGACGTGCTGTTGCTTTCCTGTTTCGTACTCAGATAGTTGTTTGACTCGCGGCCCGTATGCGCGGAAACACGCAACTGCGGGTTAAAGGTGTAAGACAAGCCTGCGTTATAGCTGGTCGTCTCGAAATCCTTGCCAGACGAATAGTTACTGATCAGGTTGTTCGCGTCGAGAAACCAGCCCAGCGCCCCCCAGCGAGTCGTCCCGTTGAGCTTGCCCAGCCATTCGCTGGACGTCAAATCAGCGGCGGCGTTCGACTTTGAAGATGTCGTTGTTCCCTTATAGCGCAACAAATAATCGGCGGACGACAGGAAACGACCCTTGATGTAAGGCGAAAGCGAATAACTGGAAGTTTCCGTCTGGTTGCTGTTGACGTTTGCGGTGCTGGGAGAGACAGGTCCAAACGGGCTGAGATACTGTTGCGAAATGGTCCCTGATGCATCGATAAACAACCAGTTTTCGATAGCCTCAAGCATCCCGACGGCGTTAAGTGAATTTTGATGCGTGTTCGACGACGACTCATGAGCATAAAATTTTCCAATCATCGAATAGTCGAGGCGCAAGCTAGCACGCGCACTTTTTCCGTCAATAGAAATGCCTGGTGCAATTTCCGTCACCAAATCGCTGGTCCGGTTGGCAGCCGAGAGAAACAAATTGTTGGTCAAGGTTTCGTTGACAGCCAACGTCGGTGTGATCACCCATGCCTCGGCGTGTACCGTTGAAGCAACACCGACCGTCGTCAGACCCAACAAAAAAGCGGATACCGAATGAAACGGAAACGCCAACGATATTTTTTCACCAGCCAAACGTTGCGCCAATAACAGCGACTTACGCTTCCGCGTACAACTGGCGGCGGTATCGACTAGTTCACGCACCATCTGGACCGCCGTAACCGTAGCCATAGCCGTACCCATATCCATATCCGTAACCATACCCGTCTTGCGTGCTCGCTCTCGCCTGATTGAGAAGCATCAGCTTCACCGGGCAGGATTCAATCGCGGCCAAGGCATGCTTGACGTCACTGCGAACAGTACTCTCGGCCCGCACCACCACCACCACCTGCCCCATGTGCGTGGCCAACACGCGTGATTCAGTGGTCATCAAAAGCGGTGGCGAATCAAAAATGATGATCCGATCCGGATAGCGGCTGGCCATTTCGTCGAGCAAGCTAACCATCGCTTCGCTTGCCAGAAGCTCGGTAGCGCGCGGGTGTTGTGTTCCGCTAGGCAAAATACTGAGCTTCTCTACGTTGGTTCGTATCAATACATCCGCCATTTCAACGGACGGCTCGGTAAGCACATCGAGCAGGCCACGTGTCGGCTGCATGCCAAGCATCTTGAGAACGGAAGGCTTCGGCACGTCGGCATCAACGAGCATCACCGTGTTATCCATCTCCATGGCAATGCTCATCGCCAAGTTGATCGCCGAATAGCTCTTGCCTTCGCCGGGAAGGGCGCTCGTCACCATGATCAGATTGCCACGCTTGATCGGAGCCGCACCCTTGCCCATGGCATTGGCGATCAATGGCCGCTTGATCACGCGGTACTGGTCGGCTAGCTGAGAACGCGGAGCATCAGGACTGATGAGACCGGCGGCGGACAGCGCATTCAAATCGAGTTCCACGCGCCGGGAAGCCGAAAAACTCAGCGGCGGCGGCGGTACTGGCGCGGAAGGTTTCGCTTTCACGATGACATCGGCAGGCGGCGCCGTCTCGCCACGGTAGTCTGCGGCTATCGTCTCGGCAGCACGTCGATCCACATTACGCGACTCGGCATCGCCGGCAGCAGGCGGAATCTCCACGCCGGCCTTGCGCAGTTGCTCCAGGCGCTTTGCGGCTTGTTCAATGAGGCTCATCGGCTTTCCTCAGGCACTACGGGCGGAGATAAAAAACAAGGCAAGCAGGCCGGCACCATACGTACCAACCAGCGCCACGCAAGCCGCCGTGAAGCGCAGCAGATCCTTTCTTTCGCGACGCTTGGTCGCGTCGCTGGCAATCATCGAAACCGTTCCCAGCAGCGGCAAACCGGTAATTTCTCTCAATGACCGTGAATCAAAAAACACCGGCCGGAGTTGACTCGCTGCAAAAGTCACCGCCACGCCGGCGGCAAGCGCGAAAAGCAAGGTCAGCGGCAGAAACAACGAGCGATTTGGAGCAACCGGATTTGGCGAGGCCCGAGGAGGATCAATCAGGCGAAAATCCACACCGGCCGCCGTGTCCATCTGACTGCCGATAGTGGCGGACTCGCGCCTTTGCACCAGTTGCTCGTAATTTTTCTTGTGGATGTCATAGTCGCGGTTGAGTTGGGTAAACTCGGCTTCAATTTGCGGCACCATCTTTACCGCACCTTTCATCCGCTCATAACGCGCCTGATATTCCGCCACGCGAGTACGCAGGCCGGCGACGCGCGCCTCTGTCTCCGCCAATGATATTTTCATTTGCTGCTGCACCGGATTGACACTTACCGATGCCGATGGATTGGCGATGGCCGTCTTGCGCCGAGCGGCGACCTCACGGCTTTTTTGCTCCTCCAGTTCTTTGATCCGATTACGTGTACTGACAACTTCGGGATGCTTGTCGGTATACCGCTGTAGCAAGGCGTCAAGGCTCCGCTGCATGGCATCGAGTCGACTATCGATTTCGGGAACCGAGACACCGGCAGTGGATTCTTGGGTCGCATCCGGCACCAGAGAAGGCTCTTCTCCAACAAGCTGGCGTTTGAGTGCGTCGCGAGACTGTTCCGCCTCGCGCAACTCAAGACGACTTTGCTCGAGCAGCGCGCTGGTCTCACTCATTTTACTGAAATGGTCTTTACCCTCGCCGCTTTGCACGTCGAGGTTACGGATTTTAAAGTCCTTCAGCCGCGCCTCTGCCTCTTCCAGCTTTTTTTCGTAACTCGCAATTTCCTTATCCAGGAATTTCTGGGCCGATTCGGTATCTTTTCGCGTGTCGCCAAGGTTAGATTCAACAAAAATCGACACCAGTGACTGCACCACTTTTTTGGCGCTCTCTGGATTCGTGTCCCGATAAGAAAGTGAATAAATATTATCTCGTGAAGTGTTGTTGATCTTCAAGGAAGACATCAGCGACTCCGCAAGAGCATCTTTTTCAGCTTTCGATTGAATTTTTAAATCAAGATCCGCCATACGGATCAATTTTTCGATGTTCGGACGGCTGATCAAAGTGCGGCTCAGCATCATGACCTGCTGGTCGATATTGGGCTGCGTCACAAGCCCCGACATCAGGGGACGAAGAATCGATTGCGTATCAACAAAAACACGCGCCGATGCCTCGTATTTGTCGGGAATTGCCAACACGGCAACGACGCTGGCCAACCCCACAATCCAGGCGACAATGATCCCCAACCAGCGACGCTTCCACATTCCTCGCAGGACCGTTGTCACTTGTCGAAGCAGTTCATCCATCGGTTTCAGACTCTATTAATATTGGTTTGACAAATGCCTGCCGCGCTTTTTATAGCGCGGCAATGCGTAAAACAACATTAAAACAATGAATAGCAATCAAAACCAGCTCTGCGGAATAATCAGCACATCGCCTGGCCTGACGTCGACGTTGGCCGAAATATCGCCACGCCGAATCAAATCGTTCAAACGGACGCTGTATTGCTTGTTACCTTCCGTGGCACGCAGAATGCTGGCCCCGTTGCCATCAGCGAAATCGGTCAGCCCTCCGACGGCAATCATCACATCAAGCAAGGTCATGTTTTGCTTGTAAGGAAGAGCCTGCGGTTTGGCGGCCTCGCCAACCACCCGAATCTGCTCGCTTTGTGTTCCGACGAAGTTGGTTACTATCACGGTCACCACGGGATCCCGGATGAAGGTGCCGAGGGCCTTCTCCATGTCACGCGCCAAGGCCGTAGGGGTTTTGCCCATTGCCGGCATATCCTCGATCAAGGGACCTGCGATCATGCCATCTGGACGAACGGGAACAGACATCGATAGCTCAGGGTTGCGCCATACGATGATATTCACGCTATCTCCCGGACCGATGTTATAACGGTAATCGGCGGAAGCCGCTGACGTTGGCGCCGGAGGATAAGACACACAGCCCGCAAGCAGACCGCCCAGCAATCCAAGTGCAATCCAGCGAAACGCTACGCCAATAACCGCGTGCAGGCGTGTAACCATGACCACTCTCCTTATTAGTCCCGACCTTGGAAACGATTTGCGACAAATTTCAGAAACATAGCATCGGTACGCACCGTGCGGCGCGGCACAGTATAGTGGAATTGCCTTCACAGACCAAAGCACGGAGATGTCATCCCACCCCCACAATCTTGCCCATGCGGAAGCTGGAACACCATCACCGACTGTTTTCCACCGTTGCTTGCCCAACAAAAACATCAGTCCGACATTTTTTCATGATCGGTCCACACGCAAAACAACAGGCCGACAAGCCACCCCTCCGTTGCTATCACACACCACTCCGGCGAAGACTACACAGGCACCGGCTTTCGAACAGAGAAATAACGCACACTTCACTGGAGTAAACAAACAAAAAAATAATTTAACAAGTAAAACCAACAATGCCGGGTGATTCTGGCACGCCTGTCGCACCGACTTACAGCCTAAGCTTTCCCTTCTGTCGTTGTTTACCGTTTCGTCGGCACGACAAACAATGCTGCTCACGGCTCAGCAGATCCGTGGCAAGGGTTCGCCGGTTAACCAATCGACGATACGCCGACCACCAAGGACGGTGGTCATCTGTACAAAGTGATGCGAATCGCGATGGACACTGCCAATGATCGCCGCTCCTCGTCCCAGTGGATGGGCGCGCATTGCGGACACCAGCGCGTCCGCATCCGCGGGAGCGACGATGGCCAGCAGCTTTCCCTCGTTGGCGACATACAAGGGGTCAAGTCCCAGGAATTCACAGGCGGCGGCGACTGGCGGCTGCACCGGTAGAACACTTTCTTGCAGCATCATGCCAACGCCCGATTGCTGCGCGATTTCGTTCAATGTCGTGGCAACACCTCCGCGAGTGGGGTCACGCAGGGTGCGAATCGCCGCACCACTGGCACGCATCGCGGCAATCAGGCCATGTAACGCTGCCGTATCGGAAACAATCGGCGCCGCGAAGCGCAAACCTTCGCGTTGCGCCATGATCGCCATGCCGTGCTCACCAATTGAGCCTGAGACGATGATCCGGTCACCGGCTTGCGCACGATCCCCGGAATACTCTTGTTCATCGGCGACAACACCAACGCCGGTGGTCGTGATGTAAATGCCATCACCTTTGCCACGCTGCACAACCTTGGTATCTCCGGTGACCACCGGAACGGCGGCCGCTTCAGAAGCGGCGGCCATGGACTCGACGACGCGGGCCAAATCGGCGAATGCCAGACCTTCCTCGAGGATAAAGCCGGCGGATAGATAAAGCGGCGTCGCCCCCATCACCGCCACATCATTGATCGTGCCGTTGACCGCCAGGGAACCGATATCGCCGCCAGGAAAAAACATGGGCGACACCACATGCGCATCCGTCGAAACCACCAACCGGCCAGCGGAATTCGGCAGCACCGCGCCATCGTTGCCTTGTCGCAAATAGGAATTTCCGAGGTGACGAACAAACATTTCCTCGATCAACTGGGCCATGGCTCGACCGCCGCTGCCGTGCGTCATGTCGACACAACCGCGACGAAGATCAAGCGAGCGACCATAATTCCTGTGCGCCGAAGTCATTAGGCCCCCACCGTATCTTTATAACGACCGAAGGAATAGTGCGCCGCACAGGCCCCCTCCGACGACACCATGCACGACCCGACTGGCGTCCCCGGGGTACAGGCGGTGCCAAAAATTCGGCACTCCGATGGTCGTTTGGCGCCACGCAACACGGCCGCGCACTCACACGCCGGATGATCGGGAACCGCCTCATAGACTATGGAAAATCGACTCTCGGCGTCAAATTCCGCAAACTCCGGTCGAATGCGTAAGGCGCTGTCAGGCAATTCACCAAGGCCTCGCCACGCAAAGGTATCGCGTCGTTCGAACACGTCGGCAATCAGGGCTTGTGCCTTGCGATTTCCATCCTGGCTCACCGCTCGCGAAAACTCGTTCTCCACCGCGGCGCAGCCCGCATTGGCCTGCCGGATCAGCATCAGGATGGCGAGCATCACATCAAGCGGCTCGAAACCGGCGACCACCACCGGTTTGTGGAACTGCTCGGCGGCAAATTCGTAAGGACGGGTACCGATGATCGTCGACACGTGCGCCGGACCGATCAGTCCATCGAGGCTTACCGGTGCCTCCGGCGCCCCGAGAATGGCGGCAATTGCCGGCGGCGTCAGCACATGGCAGCAAAAAACCGAAAAGTTCCGGAGACCCAAGTTCCGCGCCTGCTTGATGACCACCGCCGTCGACGGCGTCGTGGTTTCAAAACCAATGGCAAAAAACACCACCTGCCGATCGGGAGTCTGCTGCGCGAGACGCAAGGCGTCGGCGCTCGAGTAAACCATGCGCACATCGCCGCCACCCTGACCGCTTCGCCTGGCTTTAGCCCGGAGCAGAGAAAGACCATTGGATGCGGGAACACGCATTGGATCGCCGTAGCTGCATAAAATCACGTCCCTCTCCAGGATCAAGCGAATCGCCATATCAATGCGACCTATCGGCAACACGCAGACTGGACAACCGGGACCGTGAATCATCCGCACGTTGTGCGGCAACAGATCGCTGACGCCATACCGCGAAATGGCGTGTGTGTGACCGCCGCAGAATTCCATGAAACGGTAATCGCGATCTTGTCGCACCTCGGACCGTATGGCGACCGCCAAACCCTTGGCAAGGTCGCCATCGCGAAACTCGTCGACATATCTCATCGGTCGAGACAAGCGGATCGTGAAAATCGCATTTTATGGAAATTCATTAATTATATTATTTAACGATAAAATTCGACGAAAGACATCCAAAGGAATCCGCTTCGCTCAGCGCAGCAAACAAACTCAGGGTTTTCTCGGCCTCTTCCGGATCGAGACGGGTCAAGGCATAACCAACGTGCACGATCACATAATCGCCAACCGCGACTTGATCGACCAACGCCAGCGAAATTTCCTTGACCATGCCCGCCATGTCGATCAGCGCCAGGTCGCCTGATCTTAACTCGACGACTTTGCAAGGTAGAGCTAGGCACATCGACAGTACTCCTAACGCGCCATCAAATGCTGCAGCGCAACCCAGGCCTGACCAACAGCCACGCCACCGTCATTGGGCGGAACATGGCGGGCTTCGATCAGTCGCACACCCTGGGCACCGAATCTGTTACGCAAACCGCGCATCAACACTTGATTGAGAAAACAACCGCCACTGCCAACCACCGTTTTTTCCCCCGGTGCCACGGTGCGAACCCAGTCGTCCAAGGCCGCGACCAGCGTCGCGTGAAACAATGCCGCACCACGTTCGGGGCTTCTCTCGTCGGCAAGCGCGCGCAACAAGGGCAACAGATCTAGACAACCGCGTTCGATCCGCCAACCCTGATCGAAGGGCAGAATATCGCCATAACGTTGGGCCAGGCTTTCGAGCAACATGGCCGCCTGCCCTTCATAAAGCATCACCGATTTGATGCCGAGCAAACCGGCCACGGCATCGAAAATTCGCCCCATGCTCGATGTTGGCGGTGAATTGATGCCACCGGTGAGCATCTGCGCCACGGCCGATGCCGCCGACTGATCGGCGAAACGCTCAACGATCTCTTCGCCACGCCCAAGTTTGTGCAGCACGGATGCCGCCATTCGCCACGGCTCATGAGCGGCCCGATCACCGCCAGGAAGCGCCAACGGCATCAAATACCCCAGTCGCTCGAAACGCTCGCCATCGACACAAAGCAACTCACCGCCCCAAGCGCCGCCATCGGTGCCGATACCGACGCCATCGAGCGACATGGCCACGGTGGCGCCCTGAATACCGTGTTCGGCGAGAACCGCCGCCGCATGCGCATGATGATGCTGCACGCCCAACAAGGGCAAGCGGCGCTGCTGGGCAAATCCCGTGGCGAAGCGAGTCGAATGAAAATCGGGATGCAAATCGTGGGCGACAATAGCCGGCTCAACACTTAGCAACTTCAAGAGTTGCGCGACGGTTTCCTCGTGAAAACCACAAACCGCGGCGTTGTCGAGATCGCCGATGTGTTGCGACAGGAAAGCTTCGTCGCCACGCGTGACGCAAACGGTGTTCTTGAACCAGGCGCCGACAGCGAGAACGGAGGGACCCGAAAACGGCAATCGGATCGCTCGCGGCGTGTAGCCGCGTCCCCGACGAATAAACTGCAAACCGCCCGAAGTGATCCGCGCGACGCTGTCGTCGCAACGGGTAACGATGTCGCGGTCGTGCATCAGGAAGGCATCGGCGATACCGTACAAACGCAGCAGCGCCTCGCTGTTGCCGACAACCAGCGGCTCGCCACCAGGATTGGCACTGGTCATCACCAGCGCCAAATCTTGCGCCCTTTCCAGCCAGCCGACGCCGGCCGGGCGTTTAGCGGCCTCATGGAACAACAAAAACTGCAACGGAGTGTAGGGCAACATCACACCCAGCCATGCCAATCCCGGCGCGACACCCGGCAACGCCGCATCGCAACCGCTGCGTTTCCTGAGCAATATCGCCGGCCGTGTCGGCAGGGTAAGCAAACCCGGCTCACCGACGCCCATCTGTACGAAAGGCGTGGCCGACGAGGCATTGGCCAACATCACCACAAAAGGCTTGTCGTCGCGTTGTTTGCGCTCCCGCAGAAGAGCCACCGCCACGGCATTGCGCGCATCGCAAGCCAGATGAAAACCGCCCAGCCCCTTGATGGCGACGATCTTGCCCTGTCGCAGGAGTTGGATGGCGCCCGCCACCGGATCATCCGGCAAACGGTGCCCTTCGGCATCAAGCAGGAATAGTTGCGGCCCGCATTTCGGACAGCAATTGGCTTCGGCATGAAAACGCCGGTCCTCCGGCCGACGGTACTCCGCCTGGCAGCGCTGGCACATCGTGAAGTGTTTCAAGCTGGTGCGTACCCGGTCGTAGGGCACCCCGCGAGTGATGGTGTAGCGTGGACCGCAATTGGTACAGTTGGTGAACGCGCATCGCCAACGACGATTGCCGGGATCGAACATTTCCGCCAGACAATCGCGACATACCGCCGTATCGTGCCCGATCATCGTCGCCGCCCGACCACCACGGCTGTCGACGATCACGAATCCATCATTGTCGTGTCCAGGTACCGCTTCACGAGCGGTCACGGAATTGACGCGCGCCAACGGCGGCGCATCCTCCGCGAGTCGCTGGACAAGTCGATCAACCTGTTCCGCGCCGCCGCGAACCTCTATTTCAACGCCGCGCGAGTCGTTACGAACCCACCCGGCCAACCCCAGTTCCTTGGCTAAACGCCAGACGAAGGGACGAAAACCAACACCTTGCACCACTCCGCTGACACGGATGTTACGACAAACCCTATTTTCAGACATTTCCGCCTCACGAGCTTGCAGGAAGCCGTGCTTCAAGTTCTGCGATACGCCGTTTCAACTTCGCCACGGTCGTCATTCTTTTTTCCTGCCGAACCGCGCACTCCGCCTGTAGCCAATCCAACCATTCCTCGAATCCTTGACCGCTGGTCGCCGAGAGCGAAATCACCCGCAGCGACGGATTCACTTGACGAGCGTAAGCGATCGCCAAATCGCAATCGAAAGCGACATAAGGCAGCAAATCGATCTTGTTAAGCAGCATCAGCGAAGCCGAATGAAAAATATTCGGATATTTCAGAGGCTTGTCTTCGCCCTCGGCAACTGACAGGATCACCACCTTGTGCGCCTCGCCAAGATCGAAAGCGGCCGGGCATACCAGATTCCCCACATTTTCGATCAACAACAAGGAATCCTCCGCCGGCGCCAGATCATGAACCGCGTGTCCAACCATGTGCGCGTCGAGATGACACCCTTTGCCGGTGTTGATCTGTACCGCAACCGCACCGGTAGCGCGAATTCGTTCGGCATCGCGACTGGTTTGCTGATCACCTTCAATAACGGCGATCGACAACGTATTCTTGAGCGCCTCGATCGTCCGGCAAAGCAGCGTTGTTTTTCCCGACCCAGGACTGGAAAGCAAATTGAGCGCAAAAATACCCTGTTCTTCGAAATGCCGACGATTCTCGGCCGCATGACTATCGTTGCGTGCCAAAATATCGCGCTCGATTCGCACCAGCCGAGATGACGCGAATTCGTCGCCGTGCACATGATCAACGCTTCGAGCGGATGTTGGCGCCAACAACTCGTGCCCCGCAAGATCGTCATGACGATGCTCGGGCGAGGATATTCCGTCGGCGACGCCGCCAGCGTTGCCGCAACCGCAAGTGCTGCACATCAACTGTCTCCTGTTCGTGATTTATACGACCGTGAATCGCTTGATCGGTAGTAACGCAACGCGGAAAAACCACATATGGATACTATTGATTCAAGGTTGCGCATAGGTCGCCAAGGCATGGTTCGCACAATTTCAGTGCAATTAAAACATACTCCCTGATCAACAACCGCCGTCACGGCGACCCCGCAGGAATCATTCGACGCTGGCGGCACGCCTATCGCGTCGTCTTGGCCCGTGAAAACCGCCGGAACAAAATTTCCCGAACCAAATCGGAACCGATTGCCCGTTGTTTTGTTCCACGTCTACACCCTCTTGGTCGTTGCTCGAATAATACGCAAAAGCCCTTGAATCGATTTTGATTTCCGTCAATCAGGGGCTAAACTCGCGCCTTCGGGATACCTCCTCGCGATCTTCTTTTCGGACCCACGACATGCTCGAAGCGTCGAATCTGGAATGCCTACGCGGCGAACGTCGTTTGTTCTCCGGGGTGGATTTTCGACTCGATAGCGGCGAAATGCTGTCGCTACAGGGAAAAAACGGTTCCGGGAAAACCAGTCTGCTACGCATGCTTTGCGGGCTGACACCGCCGGCCAACGGTGAAGTGCGCTGGCGTGACCAATCGATAACAACGCTTGGCGACGAATTCCACCGTGAATTGTGCTATCTCGGACACCACAATGCGATCAAGGAAGAGTTAACACCTCTTGAGAACATCGTGTCATCGGCACGCTTGGCGCAAGAGAAACTGGATGAACAGGCGGCGCTGGAAGCATTGGCGTGCGTTGGCTTGCTCGGCCGAGAGGAACTCGCGTGCCGTTATCTGTCACAGGGACAAAAACGCCGGGTGGCACTGGCCCGTTTGGTACACGAAAAGCGCGCCTTGTGGATTCTCGACGAACCCTACGTCGCGCTCGACGCGTCGGCGGTCGAACTGGTGGCCACCCTGGTCGGCGAACACTTGCGGCGCGGCGGGCTGGCGGTGATCACCACGCACCAACCCGTCAGGGTATCGGCAGAACGGGTGCGGGAGTTGTGGCTCGACACCGACGATGCCGCACCGGCGCCATTCTAGGGCTTCAGATGCTGTTATTATTCCGTGCCGTCATTGGCAGAGACTTGAGACTGGCGATGCGGCGGCAAGCGGATGTGGTTGCCGCGATGTTCTTTTTCATCATCGTTGTCAGCTTGTTCCCTCTCGGCGTCGGTCCGGAACCCGATCAGTTGCGCAAACTGGCGCCCGGCGTGCTCTGGGTGGCCGCGCTGCTGGCGACCATGCTGTCGTTGCCCCGGTTGTTTGCCGACGACTATCGCGACGGCACACTCGAACAGCTGGCGCTGGCACCGCAGCCGCTCGGCGTGGTCGTCCTGGCCAAAGTGGTGGCCCATTGGTTGATCGCCGGCCTGCCGTTGGTCATGCTGGCGCCAGTGTTGGGAATCCAATTCGATTTGTCGAACGACGCTTTGGCCGTGTTGACCCTGTCGTTGCTGATCGGCACGCCGGCGCTGTCCGGCATCGGCGCCATTGGCGCGGCGCTAACGCTTGGCGTGCGCGGCGGCGGCGTGTTGTTGTCCTTGCTGATTTTGCCTTTGTACATTCCGGTACTGATTTTCGGCGCCGGCGCGGTCGATGCGACAGTCACCGGCCTGGGTCCGCAGGCCCATTTGTCGCTGCTCGGCGCGCTAACGCTTGGCGGTGTTTTTTTTGCGCCGTGGCCGACCGCCGCGGCTCTGAGAGTTGCCCTGGAATAAATGAGTCACCGACTGATCAACTGGTTCCGCTACGCCAGCCCCCAAACGTTCTACCCGCTCGCCGGCAAGATGATTCCCTGGTTCTGGATGCTGGCCGCGATCTTCGGCCTGACCGGTCTGAGCATCGGTTTTTTGCTGGCCCCCACCGACGCGCAGCAGGGTGAAGGGTACCGGATCATCTTTCTGCACGTGCCGGCCTCATGGATGTCGATGTTTATTTACTTGGTCATGTCTTTCTGGGCGGCGATGGGACTGGCTTTCAATACCCGCCTGTCCGGCATGATGGCCTCGGCGCTGGCGCCAACCGGCGCACTGTTCGCGTTCATTTCACTCTGGACAGGCGCGCTATGGGGTAAACCGATGTGGGGGACCTGGTGGGTCTGGGATGCTCGACTGACCTCGGAATTGATTTTGCTGTTTCTTTACATCGGCTTCATCGCGCTGCAAGCGGCCATCGACGACCCACGCCGCGCCGATAAGGCTGGCGCGATCCTGGCCCTGGTCGGCGTGGTCAATATTCCGATCATCTATTTTTCGGTGAAATGGTGGAACACGCTGCATCAAGGCGCCTCGGTCAGTCTGACCAAGTCGCCCAGCATGGCGACGACGATGCTATGGGGAATGTTGTTGTGCGCCCTGGCCTGCTGGATGTACAGCATCGCCGTCGCGCTGATGCGGGCGCGGACGATCATGCTGGAACGCGAACGGCATACCGACTGGGTGCGCACACTGCTCGCCGCCAAGGAGTAACAAATGCACTGGAACAGCCTGGCCGATTTTTTGGCGATGGGCGATCACGGTCTGTACGTATGGGGATCGGTGGTGGTCACCGCATTACTGATGATCGCGGAACCGATTCTGGTCGTTCGAGGTCGGAGAAAGCTGCTCCTGCGCCTGATGCGCCAGTACCGTGCCGAAGGAGTGGACCGGCGAGACCACCGCCAACCGACAACCCGCAGGAGTCCCGCTTGAAGCCACGTCACAAACGTATCGCGCTGATCCTTGGCGGTCTGGCGATACTCGCCCTCGCCGCCACCCTGGTGCTCAATGCCTTCCGAAGCAATCTGGTGTTCTTTTTCACGCCGACGCAGGTAGTCGCCGGCGAAGCACCCAAAGGAAAGAATTTCCGGATTGGCGGCATGGTCAAGGAAGGTTCGCTGCACCGCGAGGCAGACGGTGTCACCCTGCGTTTTGTGGTGACCGACACCGACAAGGAGATGCCTGTCGCTTACAAAGGTATCCTGCCGGATCTTTTTCGCGAAGGGAAAGGTGTCGTCGCGCAAGGCAAACTCGGCGACGATGGGCTGTTCGTCGCCAGCGAGGTGTTGGCCAAACACGATGAGAACTATATGCCGCCAGAAGCGGCCAAGGCGGTCGGCGACGCGCACGCGCGCGCAGCGGCGAACAAGGCCACGGCCGAGGCGGCCGCCCGAACGGTGAAACAATGACCATGCCTGCATTTCGGACCACTACCCGGACGACGCCCCGATGATCCCCGAACTCGGTCACTTCGCGCTTATTCTCGCGCTGTGTGTTGCGTTGGCCCAGGGCACGCTGCCCTTGCTTGGCGCGCATCGTAACCGGCTCGGCTGGATGGCCTTCGCCCGTCCGGCGGCTTTGGCGCAGACCCTGCTGCTGGCGATTGCTTTCGCCTGCTTGAGCGCCGCCTTCGTCCAGAACGATTTCTCGGTACTTTATGTCGCACAGCACTCGAACACGCTTTTACCGGTCCAGTACCGCCTTGCCGCTGTTTGGGGTGGACACGAAGGCTCGCTCCTGCTTTGGGTTACGATGCTGGCGCTGTGGGCACTGGCCGTGGCGCGGCTGTCGCGGCAACTGCCGGCGCGCATGGTCGCGCGCGTTCTCGGCGTGCTTGGGCTGGTCGGTGCCGGCTTCCTGCTGTTCATCCTCCTGACCTCGAATCCTTTTCAACGCCTGTTGCCGGGCGCCGAGGAAGGACGCGACCTCAATCCGTTGTTACAAGACCCCGGCCTGATCTTTCACCCGCCGATGCTGTACATGGGCTACGTCGGCTTTTCGGTGGCCTTCGCCTTCGCCATCGCCGCGCTGCTTTCCGGCCAGCTCGACGCCGCCTGGGCGCGTTGGTCGCGGCCATGGACAACGGCGGCGTGGGTATTTTTGACGCTGGGCATCGCCTTGGGTTCGTGGTGGGCGTATTACGAACTGGGTTGGGGCGGCTGGTGGTTCTGGGACCCGGTCGAAAACGCCTCATTCATGCCTTGGCTGGTCGGCACGGCGCTGGTGCACTCGCTGGCCGTCACCGAAAAACGCGGCAGTTTCAAGAACTGGACGGTGCTGCTGGCGATCTCGGCATTTTCGCTGTCGCTGCTCGGCACCTTCCTGGTGCGTTCCGGCGTGCTGACCTCGGTACATGCCTTCGCCACCGACCCACGCCGCGGGATCTTCATCCTGCTGTTTCTCGGCACGGTGATCGGCGGCTCGCTGAGCCTGTTCGCCTGGCGCGCACCGAAGGTCGGACTCGGCGGGCGTTTTGACCTGCTATCGCGCGAATCGTTGTTATTGACCAATAACGTGCTGCTGGTCGTCGCCTGCTCGTCAGTCCTGCTGGGAACGCTTTACCCGCTGCTGATCGACGCGCTTGGGGCGGGCAAATTGTCGGTTGGTCCGCCTTATTTCAATGCCGTTTTCGTGCCGCTGATGCTACCGGCGGTGTTCCTGATCGGTGTCGCGCCTTTCGCGCGCTGGAAAAAAGCCAGCGCTGGAGAATTGGCGCGCACCCTGCGCTGGGCGTTCCTGACGGCGGCGGTTGTCGGCGGCGGCGCGCCTTTTCTGTACGGCCAGTGGCAACCGCTGGTCGGGCTGAGTCTATTGTTCGCGGCTTGGATCGTGCTCAGCGCAGCGCTCAATTTTGTCGACCGCGTGCAATCGACACGCGCCAGCCAATCCTTTCTGACTGCCGTGGGGCAACAGCCGCGCAGCTTTCTCGGCATGCATGTGGCGCATGTCGGCGTGGCGATCTTTATCGCCGGGGTAACCGTGGTTGGCGCGTATCAATCGGAAAAGGATGTCAGGATGTCGATTGGCGATACGGTCGATGTCGCCGGTTACACCTTCAAATTCAATGGAGTGAGACAGGAACAAGGCGCCAATTATCGCGCCGTTGTCGGCGATATCGATCTGTTTGTTGACGGCAAGCCGCTACGCAAAATGGCGCCGGAAAAACGCTTCTATGCCTCGTCGTCCATGCCGATGACCGAAGCGTCGATCGACGCCGGCCTGCTGCGCGACGCCTACGTGTCGCTCGGCGAACCGATCGACAAGACGAAGCCGGATGGCGCCTGGGCGGTGCGTGTTTATTACAAGCCGTTGGTCGACTGGATCTGGGGAGGCTGCCTGGTGATGGCTCTCGGCGGATTACTGGCCATCAGCGATCGCCGTTATCGAATCGCATCGCGTTCGTCGGCGCCCGCCGGGCTTGCCGCGCGTACCGCACCACGCGTCCAAGAAGCGTAAGGAATTTTGTCAATGAACCGCTTTCTCTGGCCGCTGATCGGTTTCATCGCGCTTCTTGCCTTGCTCGCCGTCGGATTGACGCTGAACCCGCGCGACGTGCCGTCACCATTGGTCGACAAACCGGCGCCCTCATTCTCGCTACCGCAACTGCAAGCGCCCGCGCAAACCTTTTCGCCGAAAGACATGCACGGCAAGGTCTGGTTGCTCAACGTCTGGGCGTCGTGGTGCGTGTCCTGCCGACAAGAGCACCCGGTGCTGGTCGAATTGGCAAAACAGCAGGTGGTACCGCTGATTGGCTTGAATTACAAGGAAGTGCGTGGCGATGGTGGCATCGACATCGACAAACTGTCACCTGAACGGGAGAAGCAGATGGTCCTCGAACGCGCCGGCGAGTGGCTCCGACAGCACGGCGATCCCTACACCTTGTCGGCAATCGACATCGATGGCCGGGTCGGCATCGATTACGGCGTCTATGGCGTGCCGGAAACTTATGTGATCGACAAGAACGGCATCATTCGCTTGAAACACACCGGCCCGATCACGCCCGATGTCTTTTCCGGCAAAATTTTGCCGTTGCTGGCGACGCTCTCCAAATGAGGCACTGGCTGACGACCCTGTGGCTGCTGCTGATCGTCGCTGGCGTGCACAACTTGCGCGCCGGCGAAGCCATGCCCCTGGCGTCGGACGAAGTCACCGAAAAACGCCTGGTCGCCATAGCGTCGGAATTGCGCTGTCTGGTCTGTCAGAACGAATCCCTGGCCGGCTCTGGCGCCGAACTGGCCAACGACCTGCGCCGTGAAATCCGCGCCTTGATCAAGGAGGGCAAAAGCGACGCCGAAATCATGGAGTTCATGGTCAGCCGTTACGGCGATTTTGTGCGCTACCGACCACCGCTGAAAGGAAGCACGCTTTTATTGTGGTTCGGGCCAGGGCTGTTCTTGGTTGGCGGTCTGGTGGCACTGTTCCTGTACCTGCGACGACGTCAACGGGCGTTGAACGACAGCCCGCTGACGGCCGAGGAGGAACGAGAAGCGAGCGCTCTGCTGCAAGAACAAGATTCCCGCCGAGGGCAGTCATGACCGGTTTTATCATCCTCGCGGCACTGCTGCTGATTGCCATCGTCGCGCTACTGGTGACGCCGCTCTGGCGATCGCCACGCGTCGCACATCGTACCGATCAGCGCGAAACCAATCTGGCGATATTCCGCGATCAACTCGCCGAAATCGAGCGCGAAAAACACGCGGGCACACTGGCCGAGGCGGATTTCGAACAGGCGCGTCAGGAACTGCAGCGGCGCCTGCTCCAGGAGTTGCCGGCCACCGAAGAGGCGCCGGCACACGCACCCGGCGAGCGTAAAACCGCGCTGGCGCTGCTCATCGTCCTGCCGCTGGCGGCAACGCTGCTTTATGCCCTGCTGGGCAATCGTCAAGCGCTCGACCCCGTGCAGAGACAAGCGCGCATGGCCCCGGAGCAGATTGCGACGATGGTTGCCGGTCTGGCGGAAAAATTGCGCGAAAGCCCCGACGACAGCAAAGGCTGGATAATGCTGGCCCGATCATACAAAGTGCTGGAACGGTTTTCCGATGCCGCCGAAGCTTACAGCCACGTCGGCGCCTTGCTTGAGCGCGACGCGGGCATGCTTGCCGACTACGCGGAAGTGCTCAGCTTGGCCAAGGGTGGCGATTTGCAGGGCAAGCCGAGCGAAATGATCGAACGGGCATTGAAAATCGACCCGAATGAACCGCAAGCCCTGTTGCTCGCCGGCGCGGCGGCCCGGGACCGGCGCCAATTTTCCGCCGCGGCCGATTATTGGGCTCGCTTGCTGGCCCAACTGGAACCCGGCACCGCGGAAGCGGATGCGCTGGAAAACGCCATTTCGCAAGCCCGCTCGCTCGTCAGTCAACCCGGCAAGGCGACCGGCGACGCGAAAAGCGCTCTCAGTGGCGAAGTGACGCTAAGCAGCAAGCTGGCGGGACAGGCACGCCCCGACGATGTGCTGTTCGTTTTCGCGCGCGCCGAAAATGGATCGCGGATACCGCTCGCTGCGATACGGGCGCGAGTGGCCGACCTGCCACTACGCTTTCGTTTAGACGACTCAATGGCATTGAGTGGTGGTGGAAAGCTTTCCGAATTCGCCACGGTACGCGTCGAGGCACGGATCGCCAAGGCGGGTCAAGCCCAGAGTTCGAGCGGCGATCTGTTCGGCGCTCTCAGCGGCGTCAAACCCGGCAGCGACAAACTCCGGCTGGTCATCGACAAAGTCCAGCCCTGACCCCGCCATCGACACACACAATAAGATAACGGGGTCACTCGTCTACGGGAGAAGGCGTGTCGCCAATCGTCTCGCGAACGTGGGACGACTGCGTGTCGACGCGCGGCGCCATGAAATCCCGCAGCACGCTCTCCATGAGCGTCCCGACGCCTTGCCGCAGGTGCTCCCCCGCCACGGCAAGCGCCTCGTCGAGTAGCGCCGGCAAGGCGTCGGCAAGTTGCCGGTTGACGCGATCCGCCAAATCCATCGCCAAGGCGGTCGCCTGCCGATCGTCGAGGGGAGACGCATTGCCAAGCGCAGGCACGTCGACATCCGTCGTCACGATAACATCGGTAAGCACCGGGAGATCGTCGTCGTCCGCGCGCATTTTTTGCAGACGCTCGATGAGTTGCTCGCGATCAGCGCGCATGGTCGACACGACGAAGCTACGCCGACGCTGCAAGCGGCGCGGATGTCCGCGCTCTGTTTCCCCCAAGGCGTCGGCGTTGGCTCTGATCAGCGAATTGACGCGCCTGATCAGATCCAGATCCCGATCCTCAGCCATCAACCTTCACCCGACAAATCGACGAATTGGACAACATAACCGCGATCTTTGTAAAACTTGACCCGTTCCCGGGCGGCCCGACGTTCTTCGGCCTGCCGGCCGACCACCTCGATCAAGCTGGTGAATCGTGAAAAACCAGGCGGAATGTCGTTCGAAAGATTGAACAAGCGTTCATCTTGAGGCAGTGAATCAAGGCTACCGGTAATCAGTACGAGGGTTTCGCCAGCCAATGGCGAATCGGCGCGGACATGCGGCACGAAACCGGTTGGCGGATGCATCCATAGGTGGCGATCCAGCGCTGCGGCGATCTCGGCATCGGGAGCGTAAACCAACAACGCTTTCCGCCGGGCAGCGGCCTTGCCGATTAGCGCCGCAGTCGCCGCCAGCCTGTCGGACGCGTTGTGGTAAAAGAAAATCTGCGTCAACTGAGTTTCTGGCTTCGTTCCAACAGGTAATGCATGAGCAGCGGCACCGGTCTGCCAGTCGCGCCTTTGTCGGCCCCTGACTTCCATGCGGTACCAGCGATATCCAGGTGTGCCCAAACATACTTCTTGGCAAACCGGGAGAGAAAACAAGCGGCGGTGATACTGCCACCCCAACGCCCGCCAACATTCGCCATGTCCGCGAACGGGCTTTTCAACAACTCCTGGTAGTCATCCCACAACGGCATTTGCCACGCCCGATCATGCCCTTCGTCACCCGCGTTTAGCAAATCGCGCGCCAGCGCCTCGTTATTGGCAAAAAGGCCGGTCGCGACATGACCAAGTGCCACCACGCAGGCGCCGGTAAGCGTTGCGACGTCGATCACCGTTTCGGGGTCAAAACGCGCGGCATAGGTTAGCGCGTCGCAGAGAACCAGGCGTCCTTCGGCGTCGGTATTCAGGATCTCGATGCTCTGCCCGGACATGGAGTGAATAATGTCGCCGGGTCGCGACGCCGCCCCGCCCGGCATGTTTTCGGCGCTCGGCACGATCACCGTCAGATTGAGCGGCAACTTCAGCAATGCCGCTGCCTTGACAACGCCGAGCACGCTGGCGGCGCCGCACATGTCGTATTTCATTTCGTCCATGTCGGCCGCTGGCTTGAGCGAAATACCACCGGAATCGAAGGTGATTCCCTTGCCAATCAGGACAACAGGTTTTTCGTTACTCTTGCCGCCCTTGTAATGCAGAACGATCAGCTTGGGAGGCTGCCGCGATCCTTTTGCGACCGACAACAAAGCGTGCATATTCAGAGCCGACATTTCATCGTGCCCGAGAATTTCACAATCGATTTTGTGATCCGCAGCCATTTTTTGCGCCACTTCGCCAAGATAATCCGGCGTACATACATTCCCCGGCAAGTTGGCCAGATCCTTGGCGAACGACATGCCTTCGGCGATGGCATGGCCCTGATTCAGCGCTTCTTCAGCGACCATCAGCTCGTTGCGGCGTTCGACAACGAAAGTGAGTTTACGTAACGGTCGGCGAACCTTGTCGTTCTTGCTCTTGAATCGATCGAAGCGGTAAACGGTTTCCCGCGCAACCAGCGCCGCTTGCCTGACACGCCACGCGGCACTGCGTTTTTTTACCGTGGTTTCAGTCAGGAACACGCTGCCGTCGAACGCCCCGGTCTCGTTCAACGTCTTTACCGCGCAGCGAATGGCGGCGCAGTATTCCTTATCGCCATATTCCTTTTCCTTGCCGAGTCCGACCAGTAGCACGCGATCACACAACGTGCCGGGAACATTGTGCAATAGCAAGGTGCTACCGGTTTTTCCCTCCATGTCGCCACGGCGAATGATGTCCGAAAGATGATTACGGGCGGCGTTATCAAGAAGTTCGGCAGCGAGCGTCAGCTTTCGCGGTTCAAAAACGCCGACGACAACACAGGCGCTGCGTTGCTTTTCTGGACTGCCGCTTTTTATGCTAAATTCCACACGCCTCTCCCCTCTGAATGCTTGCTCCATCCAAGAACCGATTATCACAGCAGTATTTCATCAAAGTCAAAAAATGATCTTTCAGCGCGCCGTCCGGCGCGAGCTTACTCACTCGGCGGCGGGTATTTTCATCGCGCTGTTTTCCATCATGGTGACGACACAGTTGATTCGCCTGTTGAACGAGGCGGCGGAGGGCAGTGTCGAACCGGACGCCGTGGCCGCGTTGCTCGGATTCGCGTCGCTCGGTTATTTACCGCATCTGTTATCGCTGTCGGCATTTGTCGCCATCCTGTTGACCCTCTCCCGGAGCTATCGGGACTCGGAAATGGTGGTGTGGTTTTCGTCGGGATTGTCGCTGACGGCCTGGATACGGCCAGTCCTGACATTCGCGCTGCCGCTGGTGGCGATGGTCGGCGTGCTGGCTTTCGTGCTTTCGCCGTGGGCCGTTTCCCAGAGCGCCGAGTATCGAGGCAAGCTCAGTACACGCAAGGACTCCGGCCAAGTGTCCCCGGGCGTTTTTCAAGAGTCGTCCACTGGCGACCGCGTGGTGTTCGTCGAGGCCATCGCCGATGACTCCAGTCATGTTCGCAATGTCTTCGTGAGTGAGATTCGGCCAGACCGCCTGGGTGCCACAATGGCCAGTACCGGCCATCAGGAATTTGCCGAGAACGGTGATCGTTTCATCGTTTTGCAGGAAGGTCGGCGATACGAATTCGCCCCTGGCTCCGCTGAATTCAAGATTCTCGAATACTCGCGTTATGCCGTTCGTCTGGAAACCAAGGAAGCCCGTGGCGTTCAAGCCACCCCGAAAAGCATGAGTACCGCGGATCTGATCCAGGTGGAACTGCCAACACATCGCGCGGAACTGCTCTGGCGTATCGGCCTGCCGGTTTCGGCGATCATGTTGGCGCTGCTGTCCATTCCCCTGTCGTTCGTCAACCCGCGCGCCGGTCGTTCGGCAAACATGTTGCTGGCGATCGTGGTTTACCTCATCTACAACAATCTACTGACCATCAGTCAAGGATGGGTGGCGAGCAACAAGATTTCATTCGAAGTCGGTGTACTCGCGGTTCACATCCTCATGCTCGGCACCCTGCCTCTACTTTTTTACCATCGTATCGCAGTCTCCTCGTTCCGCAGGCTCGCGCGATGAAAATATATCTCCGCTACATCGGACGCGAGGCATCTAGCGCCATCTTGTTGGTACTGTTGGCTTTTCTAGCCCTTTTCGCCTTCTTCGACATGCTTGGCGAAATGAAAAATGTTGGCCAAGGCGGTTACCAACTCCACCATGCCTTTGCTTTCGTGCTGCTACGCGTACCGGGACGCGCTTACGAACTGATGCCGATTGGCGTACTGATCGGCACACTCTACGCCTTGTCCACCTTGGCAAGGCACTCGGAGATCACTGTTCTGAGAGTCTCGGGCCTGTCCACCCGATCACTTCTGTTCGCTTTATTCCGTGTTGCAGGCATATTCGCAATCGCCACTTTCTTGATCGGTGAATACGTCGCACCGCCGGCCGAACGCGCCGCGCAACAGATGCGGCTGAAAGAACGGGGGAAAATGGTGGGGCAGGATCTACGCTCCGGCCTCTGGGTCAAAGACGAGCGGAATTTCATCAACGTCCGCGTCGTCATGCCTGACACACGTTTGCGTGGAATACGGATCTTTGAGTTTGACGATCACGCGAAACTCCGCTCTGTCACGGAAGCAACGGAAGGTGTGCACGTTGTACCCGATAGCTGGCGCCTGAAGAACGTCGTGCAAACCATCCTAAGCGACAAACATGCGGAAATCACGAGAACTCCGGAAATGTTATGGAATTCGGCGCTTAATCCCGAGATCTTGGCTGTTTTGATGGTATCGCCAGATGGCATGTCCTTGCGACACCTGTCTGCCTACACCAAACACTTGGCCGACAACCGTCAAATCACCAGCCGTTACGATATCGCGTTCTGGAAAAAAATGATTTACCCATTGGCGGCTTTCGTCATGGTCGCACTGGCCTTACCGTTTGGCTCTACACACTCAAGAGTCGTGGGAAGCGGATTGAAAATATTCGCCGGCGTGATGATCGGCATTTTCTTCTACATGCTCAACGGCTTATTTTCGAACTTGGGAGCGATCAATAGCTGGTCGCCGTTGCTTAGCGCGGCAACACCATCCACGTTATTCCTGCTCGCCGCGATAATGATGATTCGATGGGTTGAAAGACGTTAAAAGGATGTTTCAACGCATCAAAAGTTGTGTACCGGCGAGGCGGTCGTGCAAGAACAATCGCTCACGATCAAACACAGCCCACACAAGGCCGACGCCAAAAAGCATGATGCTTGGCCAACACAAAAGAAAGCGCAGAAAAGCTTGGCCTGGGCGAACAACAAAGCCATCACGAGTCACCAACCGTATTCGCCATGTCTTCATCGCCAGCGTTTGACCGCCGTTACTCCAGTACCACGTGAAATAAAATAACAACACAAAAAAAGCATGCACCTGCAGTACAAACAGCGTGGCGAGACGATGAAAAAACACGCCTAGCAGAACATGCGGCAGTACCAGCAAAGCCGCGAGCACCCCTAGCAACAGCAACGATTCGTAAAACATGCTGGCCAGGCGGCGAAGTATACTTGGTCGCACAAATGCATCCGCCATCGGCATCAGTGCTTGGTCTCCGTTTCCGATGCACTTGCCCCCCCCGAAATTGGCGGTGTACGTGTTGCCTCGACAACCGGTGCGGAAATTGCGTTAGGCAGAGACACCGGCGGCGTAACAACGGAAGGAGGATTGCCCAACGGATCTGCTGGCGCTTTAGGCGGAACGGAGAGCACCGTGCTGCTGCCCCCAATCGCGCCAGTTCTTGGTGCTGACTTGGCTACTGCCTGGGCGTTAAGGCGTTCCCTCTCCTCCTGAGGCAAACTGGAATACTCCTCCCACTTCTGCCGAAGCTCTTCTTTCTTTTCGGCTGGAAGTTTGCTGGCCGTTTTGAAATTTTCGCGAGCCACGTTTCGTTGCTCGGGTGTCAGTTTTCCCCAAGCCTGCATCTGCTCTTGAATTCGGCGCTGCTCCGCCGGCGTCAGACTGGCAAAACGACGGGTAATACCCAGCCACTTTTTCTGGCGGTAATACTCCATAGCGTCCCAGTCATCGCTTAACGGGGCGAGAATGACTTTCTGCTCAACCGTCAACTCACTCCATTGCGGTTGCGGCGGTGTTGCAATGACGGAAGGGCCAGGAACTTCAGCCCGGCCCGCAAACGCGACGAAAAGACCAGCGATTATTGCGAACCGGAGCTTTTTAGCCATGCATTAAAGCCCTTGTCGGTAAAAGCCGCGATCGGTAGCTCGTCAGAAAGCAGCGCACTGTCAATAGCTTCGATTTCGGCGATGCTCTGATCCGCTGACCAATAGGTATAACTCATGATTCCCAAAAGAACACACGCGGCCAGCAACACCTGCTTGATCTGGGCGCTTTCGAAGTGATCCTGTACAAAGCTTCCCACGCCAGCCAACATCGATTGCCTTGCAGAAACCTTTTGCCTAGCCAGCGCATTTTTTTTGATCGCGTCCAAACGCGAAAGCGTGTCGGGAGCCAGACCTTGCAACCCATAGTTCAGTTGCTGCTTGATTTTGTAATTAAAATGCATATTGTTCACAGGGTAATTCCTTTGCTTTTCAGTGCCGTCGCCAGCGTGTGATTCGCGCGCGAGCAGTGCGTTTTAACACTACCTTCCGAGCAACCCATGACCAACGCCGTTTCAGCCACGTCCATATCTTCCCAGTAACGCAGAAGAAAGGCTTCGCGTTGACGAGCTGGCAGCATTTCTATTTCTCTTTCAATAATTCCAAGAACTTGTGCCTGCTGGAACTGCCCTTCGGGATTCTGCGGGCGGCTAGACGCGACTTCGCTATCTATTGTTTCCAGAGGGTCGTGATCGTCGTCGTCGCCAGTGTTCAACGCGGAGAGCAGCACAGTCCAGAGCGACCGAACCTTGCTACGGCGATAGAAATCCCGAATGGCGTTCTGAAGAATGCGCTGAAAAAGCATTGGCCACTCGGCCGCCGGTCGATCACCGTACTTCTCTGCGAGCTTCATCATCGCATCCTGAACGATATCAAGCGCCGATTCTTCGTTGTGCACCGCGAACATCGCCTGCTTGAAAGCGCGTCGTTCAACCGAAGTGAGGAAATCCGACAGTTCGCGTTGGCTGGCCAGAACAGGTGTCCTTGAATGTGGTGTTGGAAATGCATGTCCCAGCAGGGTGTTTCTTTGAACACCTTGACCAATTGCAGTCTAGGCTTTAACGTTGCAGACTTTTTTCGAGCAATTTGCTTGCTGGGGCGACGGCGATGACGATGATGACCGGTGCGGAGATTGTAATCAGGTGCCTGCAGGAAGAAAAGGTCGAATATGTGTTCGGCTATCCTGGAGGTTCAGTTCTTCACATTTATGACGCGCTGTTCAAGCAGGATCAGGTCAAGCACGTTCTTGTCCGGCACGAGCAAGCTGCGGTACACGCGGCGGACGGCTTGGCGCGCTCATCGCACAAGGTCGGCGTAGCCTTGGTAACCTCTGGACCAGGCGCCACCAATGCGGTGACCGGCATTGCTACCGCTTATATGGACTCGATCCCGCTGGTGATCATCTCGGGCCAGGTGCCCACCGACTACATTGGGCAGGATGCATTTCAGGAATGCGATACTGTTGGCATTACTCGTCCTTGCGTCAAACACAATTTCTTGGTCGACGACGTCCACAAACTCGCCGCGACTATAAAAAAAGCGTTCTATATCGCCAATAGCGGCCGTCCAGGGCCGGTAGTGATCGACATCCCAAAAGATGTCACCGCCGCCAAGTGCAAATTTGACTATCCAGAAACCATTCAACTCCGTTCGTACAACCCAGTCGTCAAGGGACACCTTGGACAGATAAAAAAAGCGGTGCATCTGCTGCTGGAAGCCAAGCGTCCGATGATTTATTCCGGCGGCGGCGTCATTCTTTCAAACGGGGCCGAGCAACTGACCAGACTCGCACGTCGCTTGGGCTTCCCGATTACCAACACCCTGATGGGCCTTGGCGCGTATCCGGGAACTGATCCGCAATTCCTGGGCATGCCCGGAATGCATGGCACTGTCGAAGCCAATCTAGCAATGCAACATTGCGACGTGCTGCTCGCCGTCGGCGCGCGTTTTGATGATCGAGTGATCGGCAATCCCAGCAATTTCACGTCGCTGCCACGAAAAATTATCCACGTCGATATTGACCCATCGTCTATTTCCAAACGTGTTCGCGTCGACATTCCGATTGTTGGCAATGTGCCCGATGTGCTCGATGAAATGTTCCGCTTGCTGGAAGCCGGTAATTCGGCTCCGGAAAAAACCGTGCTGGCCGACTGGTGGAAGCAGATCGAGGAATGGCGCGGCAAGCAGTGCATGAAATACAAGCTGAACAAAAGCATCATCATGCCGCAATACGTCATTGAAAAGCTGTACGAGGTCACCGGCGGCAAGGCGATCGTGACCTCGGACGTTGGGCAGCACCAGATGTGGGCAGCCCAATATTACAAATTTGAGCAACCCCGCCGCTGGCTTAACTCCGGAGGGCTCGGAACCATGGGCGTTGGTCTTCCTTACGCCATGGGCGCGGCGCTGCAAAATCCGGGAGAACAAGTGGCGTGCGTCACGGGCGAAGGTTCGATTCAGATGTGCATTCAGGAACTTTCCACCGCCAAGCAGTTCCGACTGCCGATAAAAATCATCAATCTCAATAACCGCTACCTTGGCATGGTTCGGCAATGGCAGGAAATGTTCTACGGTAGCCGTTACTCCGAGTCCTACATGGATTCGCTGCCCGACTTCGTTAAGTTGGCTGAAGCCTACGGTCACGTCGGCATCCGCGTCGAGCGGCCGGAGGATGTCGAGCCGGCTCTGCGCAAGGCATTTGTCGACCACAAGGACGACCTCGTGTTTCTGGATGTCATTACCGATCAGAAGGCGAATGTCTTCCCGATGGTAGCCGCCGGCAAGGGCTTGGCGGACATGATCCTGACTGAAGATCTGTAGAGGAAAGGCAAAATGCGACACATTATTTCAATATTGCTGGAGAACGAATCCGGGGCGCTGTCGCGGGTGGCTGGCCTGTTCTCGGCGCGCGCCTACAACATCGAAACGCTGACAGTGGCTCCCACCGAGGATTTGTCCCTTTCACGTTTGACTATCGTCACGTCGGGCACTGATGCCGTGATTGAGCAAATCACCAAACAATTGAACAAATTGATCGATGTCATCAAGGTTGTCGACCTTTCCGAAGCACCGCACATCGAGCGCGAGTTAATGTTGATAAAGGTGCGCGCCACCGGCAAGGACCGGGAAGAACTGAAGCGTCTGGCGGACATTTTTCACGGCCATATTATCGATGTGACTGAATCGACCTATGTAATCGAACTCACCGCCAGTGCCGCGAAACTGGATTCCTTTATTCAGGCCGTCGATTCGGGACTGATTCTCGAAACCGTGCGTACCGGCGTCAGCGGCATCGGCCGTGGCGAGCGCATTCTAAAAGTCTGATTAGACCGTAAAGCAAAAGGAAATTCGATGAAAGTTTATTACGACAAGGACGCCGACCTCTCCCTGATCAAGGGCAAGAAAGTCACCATCGTTGGTTACGGCTCGCAGGGCCACGCGCATGCGCAGAACCTCAGCGACTCCGGTGTAAAAGTGACCGTCGGCTTGCGCAAGAACGGTGCCTCCTGGGCCAAGGCGGAGAGCGCTGGATTGAAGGTCGACGAGGTCGCCAAGGCAGTCAAGAGCGCCGATGTGGTGATGATGCTGCTCCCGGATGAAAGCATTCCGCAAGTCTACAACGCCGATGTCGCGCCGAACATGAAGAAAGGCGCTGCACTGGCCTTTGCACACGGCTTCAACATACATTACAACCAAGTGGTGCCTCGCGACGATATCGACGTGATCATGGTCGCGCCAAAGGGACCCGGCCACACGGTGCGTTCCGAGTACCTCAAGGGTGGTGGCGTGCCGTCATTGATCGCCGTACATCAAGACCGCTCTGGCAAAGCACGCGATATTGCGCTCTCTTATGCCGCGGCCAACGGAGGAACCAAGGGCGGTGTGATCGAGACCAATTTCCGCGAAGAAACTGAAACCGATTTGTTCGGCGAACAGGCTGTGCTCTGCGGCGGCGCCGTGGAACTGGTCAAAATGGGTTTTGAGACGCTGGTTGAGGCGGGCTATGCCCCCGAAATGGCGTATTTTGAGTGTCTGCACGAACTGAAACTGATCGTCGACCTGATGTACGAAGGCGGCATTGCCAATATGAACTACTCAATCTCCAACAATGCGGAGTACGGCGAGTATGTAACCGGCCCGGAAGTGATCAACGAGCAATCGCGAGCAGCGATGCGTGCCGCACTTAAACGCATCCAAAACGGTGATTACGCGAAAATGTTCATCCTCGAAGGGCGTACTAACTACCCGGCCATGACCGCCCGCCGTCGCCTGAATGCCCAACACGAAATCGAAACGGTTGGCACCAAGCTTCGTGACATGATGCCGTGGATCAAGAAAAATAGATTGGTTGATCAGAGCAAAAACTGACAGCTTTCATGATTCGTCGAGCCCGATTTTGTCACGGACATTTTGGGTTCGACAAACTTGCCAGCGTTGGCCCTTACACGCGGCACAAAATGCCATACCGCATTGATTGCCGGCTATAAAGTTTTTTTCGTTACTTGTCTGACAAACAAAGTGACGCGATCAGTTCCAGAAAAGCCGATTTTCACAATCTCCACTAGGTTTTCCCGATTTTCCCCGCTCACCTTCGATAGCGTGATGCCCGACCTCAAGCCTCGCAAAACCTTGTTCAACCCCGAATTGCGACGCCGGGGAATCTATGTTCTGCCGAATTTGTTTACCACTGCGGCGTTGTTCTGCGGCTTTTTCGCAATTGTCCAGGCGATGAAAGGCAGCTTCGAACAAGCGGCAATTGCCATTTTCGTCGCCATGATTCTCGATGGCCTGGATGGTCGTGTGGCACGCATGACCCGAACGCAAAGTGCTTTCGGCGCCGAATACGACTCCCTATCCGACATGGTTTCTTTCGGTGTCGCTCCCGCATTGGTGACCTACGCTTGGGCGCTGAAAGACATGGGGCGATTGGGCTGGATCGCGGCGTTTATCTACTGTGTCGGCGCCGCCTTGCGTTTGGCGCGTTTCAATACCACCTTGGAAGTGGTTGATCGGCGCTATTTCCAAGGTTTGCCGAGTCCGGCAGCGGCGGCGCTGGTCACCGGATTTTTATGGGTAATGATCGACAAGGACATTTCGCCAATCGACGTGCGCTGGTTGGCGTGCGGCCTGATAATTTTTGCTGGAATCTCGATGGTCAACACCATTCGTTTTTACAGTTTCAAGGACTTGAACCTGCGGCGTAGCGTACCTTTCATTTTCATCGTCGCGATTGCATTGGGTTTTGCTGTGATCTCCTACGACACGCCTGTCGCCCTATTCGGTCTTTTCGTCGCTTATAGCCTATCCGGCTATGCCATGGCCCTGCAGCCACTACTTCGGCGCAGACTTCCCGCTGACGAACCCTGACGTGTTTCGATAGCTGATCTACTTCTCTTACCTGGAGTCGTGACATGAATGACAAGAAGGACCATCTGTTTATATTCGATACGACCTTGCGCGATGGAGAACAGAGTCCCGGCGCTTCGATGACAAAGGAAGAGAAGCTGCGTGTCGCACGTCAACTCGAACGTATGCAGGTCGATGTAATCGAAGCAGGCTTTGCTGCCGCCTCCCCCGGCGATTTCGACGCCATCCAGGCCATTGCCAGAATCGTCAAAGGGGCCACCGTCTGCTCTCTTGCACGTTCCAGCGAAAACGACATTCGGCGCGCGGGCGAAGCCATCGCACCGGCAACCCGTGGGCGGATTCACACCTTTATCGCCACCAGCCCGATTCATATGGAGAAAAAGCTGCGTATGACGCCCGATCAGGTCGTCGAAGCCGCCGTCCGGGCCGTGCAGTGGGCGCGCGAATACACCGACGACGTCGAATTTTCCGCCGAGGACGCCGTGCGCTCGGAGGTGGATTTTCTCTGCCGCGTGTTCGCGGAAGTCATCAAAGCCGGCGCCACGACGATCAACGTTCCCGATACCGTTGGCTACAGCATCCCGTCGGTTTGGGGAGATCTGATGAGTACGCTTATCCAGCGCGTACCGGGCGCAGACAAGGTCGTCTGGTCGACGCACTGCCACAACGACTTGGGGATGGCCGTGGCGAATTCGCTGTCCGCGGTGTTGGCAGGGGCTCGTCAGGTTGAATGCACAATCAATGGACTGGGCGAACGGGCCGGCAATGCCTCGCTGGAAGAAGTGGTGATGGCGGTAAGAACCCGGGGGGATCTGTTCCCGGTCCAGACGCGCCTTGATGCCACACAAATCGTACCAGCTTCAAAACTGGTCTCGCAGATTACCGGCTATGCCGTGCAACCGAATAAGGCGGTCGTTGGCGCCAACGCTTTTGCGCACGAGTCAGGCATACATCAGGACGGCGTGCTCAAGCACCGGGAGACTTACGAAATCATGCGTGCTGAGGATGTTGGCTGGGCACAAAACAAACTGGTGCTCGGCAAGCACTCAGGACGCAATGCCTTCAAATCGCGCTTGTCGGCACTAGGCATCGTTCTCGAAAGCGAGGAGTACCTCAATTTGGCCTTTGCCCGCTTCAAGGAACTGGCTGATAAAAAACATGAAATTTTTGATGAGGATTTGCAGGCGCTGGTATCCGACGAAGATCTGGCAACGGACGGCGAATATTACAAATTATCGTATTCCAGAGTTTGTTCGGAAACCGGCGAAACACCCGAAGCGTTGGTAACGCTGACAGTCGGCGGAGAAGAAAAGAAAGGCGCTGGCATTGGCAGCGGCCCGGTCGACGCCACGTTTAAAGCTATTGAATCAATTGCCGCCAGCGGTGCGCAGTTACTGCTTTACTCGGTCAACGCAATCACTACCGGAACTGACGCACAAGGTGAAGTGACTGTCCGCTTGTCCAGAGGCGGGCGGATCGTCAATGGTAATGGCGCCGATACCGACATCGTTATCGCTTCGGCCAAAGCCTATCTGAACGCACTGAACAAACTTCAGTTCCCTGACCGCGTGGACCCGCAAGGCGATGTCTGATTGAAAGTATCGACAACAGAGGAAAGGCAAGGCGACCTTTTCTCATTTTGTCGATGGGCGCGTCAGTCTGGCATAACCGACGGCGGCACCAAAGAAAACCAGCGACAAAGCCGTTTCAACAATCGCCAACCGCTGCGAAAGACCCTGTTCAGTGGTCGCACGTACAACGCCTTCAGTGAAATACAACAGAATGAGCATTGATGCCCACTGGTACGAGTACCGCCGCCCGTGCAAGATACCGAAAAGTGGCGCAAGTAACGGCAAGCACTTCAATACCAGCCACGAGCCACCGGATTGAACCGGTGCCAGCCGCAACTCCCAGGCCAAACATAGAAATATCAGGGCGATCAAGCTTGCACAAGCCGCCAAATAAAGCGTGCGAATCATTCAGGCCGATGAAGCTTCAAAGCGATTTCGGCCAATCGCCGTCCTTGTGCGAAGGCCAGTTGACGTTCTTTTTCGTCCAACGTCGGGTCACCTTCACTACCCACCAAATGGCTGACACCGTAGGGTGTGCCACCGACACGTGTCGTAGACAGAGCCGTCTCTTGATACGGCAGACCAACCAGCAACATGCCGTGGTGTAGCAACGGCAGCATCATCGACAGCAACGTGCTTTCTTGACCGCCATGCGCGCTCTGGCCGTTGAAGTAAACACGCAAGCGGGCTTTCCCGCCAGCCACCCCGACGACCATGCCGCGGCAGTGCTATCCCAAAAATATTTCATCGATGCCGCCATGTTGCCAAAACGCGTCGGACTCCCAAGCGCCACAACCCAACGCACTCCTCAAGATCAATCGGAGTCACATGCGGCGCGCCGATGGCAGGCCCATCGGCCTCCGAGGCCTCGCAAATGGATGACACCTTTGGAACGGTCCGCACACGGGCGACGACACCCGGCGTCGCATCAATACCGCGTGCGATTTGTTGAGCCAAGGCACGAACAGTCCCGCGATGACTATAGTAAAGAACGAGAATCTCGAACATCGGGCTATTATAAAGGGCTATGCACCCCTTACGTTTTCCTTGGCGTCGTTTTGTCGCACACGTTTCGAGCCGCTTCGTCGAAGAAAATTTCGACCAAACCAGTGCCAGCCTCGCCTTTACGACACTGCTGTCTCTAGTACCACTCGTTGCCGTGGTCCTCAGCATCGTCACCCTTGTCCCATTTTTCCCAACCATTGTCCAACAACTCGATCTATTTCTCGCACGCAACCTGCTACCCGAGAGAAGTGCGGAAATGATCGTCAATCATGTCCTGCAGTTTTCCAAGAAAGCCGGCGAAGTCACGGCCGTTGGTTCCTTGGTGCTAGTGGCAACGGTACTTTTGCTATTACTCAGTATCGAGCGTGCTTTTAACCATGTCTGGTCGGTCGCGGATAACCGTCCGTGGTGGCAACGCCTGCGATTATTTGCCGGACTAGTCGCGTTATGGCCACTGGTAATCGCCTGCGTCGTCGTGGCCACTTCACACGCCGTCACCACGTCATTGGGCCTACTTGACGAACCCCCTTGGGTCCGGCAACTGCTACTGAAGATCTTGGGACTATCGGTTGCTGGCTTGTTTCTCGGTGGCCTTTACTACGCCCTCCCCAATACTCGAGTGGCGCCGCGTGACGCGCTATGGGCAGGCCTTTTTGCCTCCGTCATTTTTCTGATGATGCAAAAAGCTTTCGAATTGTATCTATCGAATGTCCCTTCTTATACAGCCGTGTATGGCGCCTTTGCCACCGTCCCACTGTTTCTTCTTTGGCTTTATTTGTCATGGGCGGTTGTACTTCTCGGCGCGTTGGTAGCTGCGACGCTTCCAGAATACAGGCGATCAGCCGACCCGGACCGGACAAACCAACTCGATAACAACTGAAACCACACCAAAAAGCACCCCACGCACCTGAATTAACAGGATGATTCGTCTGGCGAAATCGATAATATCTCGACACTACCCGTTTGTTCGTCTACCGCTGTGACGAAAACTTCATGTATGGCGATATTCTTCCCATCAACGACCAGCAACAATTTCTTTTTTTTCTTAGGAATAGCCCCGGCAGCAACCACCAATAATTTTTGAGACCGTATTTTCTGAAGCTCTGGCAAGACCAGAACACGCAAATATTCGGCCCCCTTGGCGCCTTTCGTCTGCGCGAGAATCGCCGGAATTGCTTTAGGTGCAAGGATTTGTAGTCCGAGTTCAAGGTGCTCCGGGTTTTCTGAAACCGCCCAACGGGCAAGACAAATCTGCCAATCCCCGGTGGTACCGGAGCGAACGGCGACAACATCGCCGACCGACAACTTCCCCGTCTTGCCAGTCACATGCATCACCGCGTAGCCGTCCGGACTCTCGTTGGTAATCATCCAACTCGATAGCTCGACCTCCGCGCCCTCGCCCGCCTTATAGAGACTCCAAAGACCGTCAATACCCGTCGCCAGAACCGTACGTTGATTTTGGCGGCGCCTGTTGTAGCGCCGCTTCCCAGAGTCACCCCAGCGACCCGCCAAACGACGCAAAACACCTAGCCCTGCGGAAGTCGCCGCGAAATCCGGCAGATTAATGTGCAGTGGAGGAGTACCCGCCTCTAATTCGGTGAGTTGCGCCTTCAAGAGTTTACTGATACGTTCGCAAGAAAAAAAAATCGGGGCGATTTCCCCCGCGACTATAAGCGGCTTACGGAGACACGAAAACGCGGCGATATCGCGGTCCGGATCAACCCAGAAACTGTCCGCCGCCACGACTGGCTTCATCTCTCCTATCTGGATCTGATCGGCAAAGCGCTCAAAATATGCTGCCAAGAACAGTACCTCGCGTGGCGTCAACGATGCGGGCTGGGAACAGCCTAACAACACGGCTGCGTGGTAAATGTGTTGCAGACTACTCGATGCTCCATGCGGAACACGCCCATGCAAATCCAAACGCTGTGCGTATTGATATGTCTGATGTAATTGCCGCCAGACCCCTGTAGGTGCGGGAGAGGCAATCACGTTGCTGATCATCAGTTGATAGGCTAGTGCATGCAGACTTCGCCAAAGTGCGAGTTCTGGAGCATGCCGGGTATCGTTAAGATTTTCAGAATTGAAAAGCGAAACGAGGGCAGAAGTTTGGTCCGCAAGTCCTTGCAATAGATCTAATACACTGCGCACCACCCGGCGCGACTTGCGTTCCACTGGAAGCATCGAGTTGGTCAACGACGGCAGTATTCCAGCGATGACCAAGAAACCACGCTTATACAGACCATCTAGAGCACTGGCGCGCTGCTGAGGGGTAAAGGTGAGTTCGCTCAGGGAGTCAAGATGCGCGCGCAACGCGGGTAATTCGTCGATCGGATTCTGCGCCTGAGGTGACTCCAGCCAATGCGCCATCAATCGCGCTCCTGACAGAGGCAGCGCAGATTCATCTCCCCCTGTGTTGAAAACAGTGTCGGTCATCGTGCTACTTGCCCAAAGGTTTTTTTGTGTTTTCGCGTTGTCGGGAGAATAATCCAGCAGACGGAGACGGTCTCCACCCACCTTCCAACACACGCGCGCCAATTCGACTATCAGCCCCTCAACCAATCGTCCTGACGATTATACTCGTGAGGCACATATACAGGGAAATGACTTATTTATTGGATCTAATTGAACTTCATCGTCGTAAGAACGCTTGATTTTTGGAATGCAAGACGCTCTCGCCGACGAAGATGGATTGGCGATTCACATTACTCTTTGACTCTGCCGGAGATAGCCCCAGATCACCGTGGCATCGACCATCGCGGCTATTTAGTGATCGCGGCGTTGCGACCAGAAAGCTGGTCGCTTAAACGAAATGCCGCTTCGCTGATTTGGCTGAGCGGCTTCTCGGCACAATAACGATTGATATACTGCTCGACACTAGCGCTTGATATTGCCGCGACTTGCTGGCCTCGATTCACGTAATTGTGGCCAGTCAAAACCCCACGTATCCAGGCCACGAAAAGCTGCCGTTGCTCGGTGTCGCTTATTGATGCCGACCATGATCGGCATGACATGTCATTGAAACCAAGGATCTTCAAAGGCGCTGTCACCCCAGCGCTAGCCACCTCGACGACGGCACACACCAGCATCGCATATCGGAACAACGCCCATTTAGGCATCGAGAGACTCCTCGCCTACAAATATTCAAGATATGATCATTTTTCTGTGTTGATCGACGAACGTCGATGTCTAAATCAATAAATTGTAATCATCGTTGTAATGCCGCCATGTGTTTTGTCGGGTCTACAAAATGTTCTGCTCCGGCATAAACCAAGGTGACAAAAAAGCCGTATGTACAATTTCGCCACCATTTTGTTAAAAAACATATGCTTGGAAATTTATTTATTGTCACAGCCCCGTCTGGCGCAGGAAAGACCACTTTGGTTCGTTTGCTGCTGGAAAATGATCCGTCCATCCGAGTGTCGATTTCCCACACTACGCGCGCGCCTCGAAAGGGCGAGCATGACGGGCTCGATTACCACTTTATCAGCGAGCGAAGCTTTCTGGACAAAATCGGGAACGCGGATTTCATCGAATGGGCGCAGGTGCATGGAAACTATTACGGCACCTCGCGCAGCGGGATTGAATCGGTCTTGGATATCGGTCAGGACGTATTACTCGAAATCGACTGGCAGGGCGCCCGACAGATCAGGAAACTGTTCCCACAGGCTATCGGCATCTTCATTTTGCCACCGTCACAGGAGGAACTGGAACGTCGCCTGCGCGCTCGCGCCACGGATGACGACACCACGATAACGCGTCGCATTACAACGGCGCGAGAGGAGATGCGGCATGTCGCCGAATTCGACTATGTTATCATCAACGACCAACTGCAGCGTGCGCTGCACGAGTTGCTGGCGGTGGTGCGCGCATCGCGTCTGCTTTTTCTTGCGCAAAAGCATCGCCACTCCAATCTTTTTGCATCAATCGTCTGATCAACAGGGAGGTTTGCATGGCACGAGTGACCGTAGACGATTGTCTTCATCGGATTCCAAATCGTTTTCAAATGACTTTGGCGGCAACGTATCGGGCTCGTCAGATTGCCGCCGGAGCATCGCCCCTGGTCGATGCGGGCCGCGACAAGCCGACAGTTATTGCCCTTCGCGAAATTGCGATCGGAAAAGTCGGCCTGGAAGTTCTCAACCGCGGCCAAGCCTGATACGACGGCTTCGCGGATTGCCCCCCGAGCAACCGCGGATACAGTCGTCGCGACGACAATGTCGGCGAACGTTCTGATGTCGGATCTCACACAGGACCGGCCCAATCCCGAAGAGGACCCCGCTTATCGGGCTTTCGTCGGCGCCTTGGGTTACTTGCTGCCGGAAGAGATTCGGGTCGTTCGAAACGCTTACCTATTCAGCGAAGAGGCGCACCGAGGACAAAGACGACTATCCGGGGAGGCATACATCACGCACCCTCTAGCCGTCGCTAGCGCGCTGGCCGAATGGCAAATGGATGTCGAGGGGGTCGTCGCCGCTCTGCTGCACGATGTCATGGAAGATACGGCCGTCGGAAAAGCGGAAATCGCCACACGTTTCGGCAAGCCGGTCGCCGATCTGGTGGACGGGCTGTCGAAGCTCGATAAAATCGAGTTTCAGTCGTACGAAGAGGCTCAAGCAGAGAATTTCAGAAAGATGCTGATGGCAATGGCGCGCGATTTGCGCGTGGTGCTAATCAAACTGGCCGACCGTCAGCACAACTTGCAAACCATGTCCGCTGTGCGACCGGACAAGCGGCGACGTATCGCACGCGAAACCTTGGAAATTTATGCCCCGATAGCCAACCGGCTTGGGTTGAACAAGTTATTTCGTGAGTTGCAGGATCTTTCGTTCCAACTGATTTACCCAATGCGAGCTCGCGTGCTCGGACGTGCATTAAAAGCGGCGCGCGGCAACCGACGGGAGCTGCTATCGCGAATTCTCGAAGGTCTTGAAAACAAACTGCGTCACGATGGGATCGCCGCGCGAGTCGTTGGCAGGGAGAAGAGTCTCTATTCGATCTATCGCAAGATGCTCGACAAGCGCTTGTCTTTTTCGCAGGTGCTTGATGTTTATGGATTTCGCGTCCTGGTGAGCGACATACCGACAGCCTATCTTTCCCTAGGCGCGCTGCATGCCTTATACAAACCGGTTCCGGGAAAATTCAAAGACTACATCGCCATCCCAAAACCGAACGGCTATCAGTCCTTGCACACCACATTAATTGGTCCGCATGGCACGCCTTTCGAATTGCAAATCCGCACCGAGAGTATGGACAATGTAGCCCAAGAGGGTGTTGCTTCGCACTGGCTGTACAAAGACAGCGAGGATTTTGGTGCCGACTTGCAACAAAAAACCACCACATGGTTCCACTCGCTGCTCGACCTGCAAAGCACGGCTGGCGACTCTTCCGAGTTTTTCGAACACGTCAAGGTCGACCTGTTCCCGCACGAAATTTATGTATTTACACCCAAAGGGCGAATCATTGCTCTGCCGCGTGGCGCAACACCGATTGATCTGGCCTACGCGGTCCATACCGACATTGGCAATCACTGCGTCGCTGCGCAGATCAATTTTCATCTGATGCCGCTGAATACCGAGTTGACGAACGGTGATCGCGTGGAGATTGTCACCGCTGCCGATGCACACCCGAACGCCGTCTGGCTGGGTTTCGTCAAAACTGGCAGAGCGCGCAGCAAAATTCGCCATTATCTAAAAACATCTCACCAGGATGAATCGACCGCACTAGGCGAAAAAATGTTGGACCAGGAACTACGCGCGCTTGGCGTGGCGGCCTCGGAAGTTCCAGTCTCGAGTTGGAAGAACGGGCTCCGCGACTCCGGCAACAAATTTATCAAGGAAGTGTATGCCGATATCGGCTTAGGCTTCCGGCTTGCCGGTGTCGTTGCGAGACGTCTACTAGCAAGAGACGACCCAACTCAACCGGCTGGTAAGACATCGGCCTCGCTGATCATACGCGGTAGCGAGGGCATGGCTGTCCAGTTTGCTCCCTGCTGCCAACCCATCCCGGGCGATCCGATCATCGGTTCAATTTGGAAAGGTAAGGGACTCGTCGTTCACACGCACGATTGCCCAGCTATCCGTAAAGCGCGCAGTAGTAAGCCGACAAACTGGATCAATGTCGAATGGGAACCTGAGCCGGGCAAACTGTTCAGCGTTCGCCTGCGAATCATGGTCCACAATACCGTGGGCGCCCTGGGGCGGATTGCCACTGAGATATCGCGCACGGGGACGAATATCGAGCACATCAAGATGGATGAAAAACATCCGGGACTGTATACCACACTGCATTTCACCGTCCAGGTAGCTGGCCGTACCTCGCTGGCACGCTTGATGCGTAGTTTGCGGCGCATTCCGGAAGTGGTCCGCATTACTCGCGACCAAGGATTGCCTGCTTGAAGATTCTGGTTCTCGGCGCCGGCGTCGTTGGCGTAACCAGCGCGTGGTATCTGGTCAATGACGGGCACCAAGTGACCGTTATTGATCGCCAACCTGAGGCCGCGCTGGAGACCAGCTTCGCCAACGGCGGGCAGATTTCCGTTTCGCATGCCGAGCCGTGGGCCAACCCCCATGCTCCGCTACGCGCGCTGACCTGGATGGGGCGCGAAGACGCGCCCTTGCTGTTCCGCCTACGCTGGGATGCCGCCCTTCTCGATTGGAGTCTTCGCTTCCTGCGCGAATGCACACCTCAGCGCACGCGTGCGAATATGCGCCAAATCGTCACCCTCGCGCTGTACAGCCGCCGCTGCCTGCAATCTTTACGCGACGACACCGGACTGGCATACGATCACCTCCAACGCGGCATCCTGCACGTTTACACCGATCAACACGAATTCTCCAAGGCGGTGACGGTAGCGACGGTGATGCGGAAATTCGGCTGCGACCGGCAAACGGTTTCCGCCGACGAGTGCGTCGCCATCGAACCGGCACTTGCGCCAGCCCGATCGCGACTAGTGGGAGGAGATTACAACCGTGAAGACGAATCCGGCGACGCTCATCGCTTCACCCAAGAACTGGCGGCGCGGTGTGCGATCAAAGGCGTCAGCTTTCGCTACGGCGTCCACATCGAAGACTTACTCATGGAAAACGGCCGCATCCGTGGGGTGCTCGCATCTAAAGAGTTATTTAAAGCAGATGCTTACATCGCATCCCTTGGTAGCTACACGCCACTACTGTTGCGCCGAATCGGCCTGCGGCTGCCTGTATATCCGGCAAAAGGATACTCGGCGACCGTGCCACTAGGCACCGACAGCGTGGCACCTAGCGTCAGCCTGACCGACGACGGCCATAAACTCGTATTTTCAAGGCTCGGACAACGTCTGCGCATCGCCGGCACGGCTGAATTCAATGGCTACGACACCGAACTCAACGCCACACGTTGCCATGCCTTGATCAACCGGGCAACCGAATTGTTTCCAAAACTACGACCGGCTGGCGAGCCTGTCTTCTGGTGCGGCCTGCGGCCTGCGACGCCCTCCAATGTGCCGCTGATTGGACGGTCGCCAATTGACAACCTCTATCTCAACACCGGCCACGGAACTCTCGGTTGGACCATGGCTTGCGGCTCTGGGGCCGCGTTAGCCGACATCATCGGTGGCCGGACACCAGAGCCGGCATTCAGATTTCTTTGAAGTTGAGAACATAATATGACAACAGTCACTTATGACCTGGCCGGACACGTAGCCACCGTGACCCTGAACCGGCCACAGGTACTGAATGCGCTCAATGTAACGATGATCGCCGATCTGAGCGCGGCGACCGCGCGCGCCGCTTCCGACCCGGGAGTGCGAGTCGTTGTCGTCAAGGGAGCGGGAGATCATTTCATGGCTGGCGGGGACTTGAGCTGGTTTCGAGAGCAACTGCGCCTGCCGGCTGAGGAGCGAAGAACAGTTTTCGAAGAGGTGATCGCCTCCGTTCACGCTTCGATACTCACTCTCAAGAACATGGACAAACCGGTTCTTGGTGTCGTGCATGGCGCCGTGGCCGGTTTCGGTATGTCGCTGATGATGGCTTGCGACTTGGTCGTGGCCGCGGACAATACGTATTTCACGCTAGCGTACAGCACCATCGCACTATCCCCGGACGGTGGAGCCACATGGTCCCTGCCACGTCAAGTCGGGCTCAAACAGGCGATGGAAATCGCTTTATTAGGCGACCGTTTTCCGGCAACGCGCGCCTTGTCTCTTGGCTTAATCAATCGGATTGTGCCATTGGCACAATTGACAGCCGAAACGAACGCACTGGCAACGCGCCTTGCCGCCGGCCCCACGAAAGCCATGGCGCGAACAAAAATACTTATAAATCAATCTATTAATAATACACTGGAAAATCAACTGCAAGCCGAACAACATGCGTTTGCCAACTGTGGCGCTGAAGCCGATTTCAGTGAAGGATTGGCAGCCTTCTTCGAACGTCGAAAACCGGACTACCTGGGAAGTTAGGCGCACAACATGCTGGTTGACACCCACTGCCACCTTGCGGCGAGGGAATTCGATCCCGATCGAGAAGCGGTACTCACGGCAGCGCGTGCAGTTGGCGTGTCAAAAATCGTTATACCGGCGGTGGATACGACGGACTTCGTAAACGTACGTGATTGTTGTAAAAAATATGCCGAATGCTTTCCTGCTTACGGGATTCACCCTCTCTATGTTGCCCAAGCAAATGATGGCGACCTGGCGACATTGCGGGAATGGCTATTGGCACGTACAACTCGCGCACCGGTTGCAGTCGCTGTAGGCGAGATTGGCCTTGATCTGCATATGGCCAATACCGATCTCAAACGTCAAGAATATTTTTTCACCGAACAACTTAAAATCGCCCGCAATGCGAACCTACCGGTATTGCTGCATATTCGTCGTGCGGGAGACTTGATACTCAAGCATTTACGTCGAATTCATGTTCGCGGCGGTATCGCACATGCCTTCAATGGCAGCGACCAGCAAGCAAAAGAATTCGTCAACCTTGGCTTCAAACTCGGTTTCGGTGGCGCCATGACATACACGGGATCGACCCGCATTCGCCGGCTGGCCACCTCTTTGCCAATCGAAAACATTGTGCTGGAAACGGATGCTCCAGACATGCCTCCCGAATGGAGTACTGGTACACGCAACGAGCCCGCGACCTTGGCGACAATCAATAATATGCTTTCGGAATTGCGCGGAATCGATGCCGACGAACTGTCTGAACGGACTTCCGCCAACGCGATGACGGCCCTACCCCAGTTGCGTTCGCCCGGATGATCGGTTAGGGTACGCCCTGACGGCTTTGGTTTTCCCGCTTTCCGCAAGGTCAACCAGTTGCTCCCGAGATATGCGCTGAACCAATCGACGGTGGCCCTGTTCTGGCCAGCGCGAAATAAAAACACACGAATGTGTCGGCCGTACCGATTTCGAAGGACACCTCGCCCGACGCAAACGTTGGCATCCTCCACATGAAAAATACTTTCGACTCATCTGCCGCCACGTGCGTGGCGTTAAAAAAAAGCCTGCCTGACGTACCGCAATATTTGCAGGCGCACTACTGGTGGGCCTACGTACACCCGCGCGCCGTGCATGTCTTCGAAAGACAATGGCTGGTCAATCTGATTCTGTGGGGCAACTATGAACGGTTGTGCAACGCGCTGCTTCTCGACTTCGAGAACCACCTGCCGGGTCGTACTCTTCAAATTGCTTGTGCATACGGCGATCTTACCGGGCGGCTGGTAGATTGCGTCGCCCCGGGTGGCACACTGGAAATTGTAGACATCCTGCCGATCCAACTCGAGAATCTTTCAGGGAAACTGCCGCCTCAAGCGCCCGTCAAATTACACTGCATGGATTCGGCGGCGCTGGCATTTGCCGATGCGAGCTTTGATCGGGCACTGCTTTTTTTCTTATTGCATGAACAGCCGCAAGGCGTTCGTGAGAAGACATTGTCGGAAGCACTGCGAATCCTGAGGCCAGGCGGCACATTGACTATCGTAGACTATGCGCCGCCCAGTCGCCTCAATCCGTTGCGCTATTTCTGGAAACCGGTTTTAGATCGCCTAGAACCATTTGCCCGAGACCTGTTCAGCGAAGAAATCGCAACCTGGCTACCGAAGAGGGGGGGGTTTGAAACCGTCGGCAAACAGCGTTTTTTTGGCGGCATGTACCAGATGTTGACACTCAAGGTTGTTGACAACAATAACGATCGGCAACCAGTCGAGTAGTTTCGTAATTAGCAAGCCCCACTAAAGTTAGTTCTTCCGAGGCATCTCGGAGGGAGATCGTTGTCGGCAGCGTCCGACGCGTGAAAGGAGAAGGCGTGGAGACCTATAAAGCGGATGTAGTGATTATTGGTGGTGGTGGCGCTGGGCTGCGAGCCGCCATCGCCGTGGCCGAGTTGGACCCAAGCTTACGGATAGCCCTCGTTTCGAAGGTTTACCCGATGCGCAGCCACACCGTGGCCGCCGAAGGTGGCTCGGCCGGAGTGAAATTGCCAACTGATAAGTTGGATTACCACTTTAACGACACCGTGGCGGGTGGCGACTGGTTATGCGAGCAAGATGTGGTCGAATATTTTGTCGCCCAATGCCCGGTGGAACTGACCCAGATGGAACACTGGGGTTGTCCATGGAGCCGCACGCCGGACGGACACGTCAACGTCCGCGCGTTCGGCGGCATGAAAATCGAGCGCACGTGGTTCGCTGCCGACAAAACCGGCTTCCACATGCTGCACACGCTATTCCAAACTTCAATCAAATATCCATCGATCAAGCGTTTCGACGAACATTTCTGTGTCGACCTGGTCGTCGCCGACGGCCGCGTCCAAGGTGCGGTCACCATTGAAATCGCTTCCGGCGAGCTAACGCTGATCGAAGCCCGTGCGGCGGTCATTGCCACAGGTGGCGCAGGCCGCGTGTTCCGCGAGAACACCAACGGCGGCGTGGTGACGGGCGACGGCATGGCGTTGGCTTATCGGCATGGCGTTCCCCTACGCGACATGGAATTCGTTCAGTACCATCCGACCTGCATGCCGGGAACTGGCCTGTTGTTTACCGAAGCCTGTCGCGGCGAGGGCGGTTTCCTGGTAAATAAGGACGGCTACCGTTATCTGCAGGATTACGGTCTCGGACCAGCCGAGCCCACGCCACGAAACAAAGCCATGGAACTGGGTCCGCGTGACCGGCTTAGCCAAGCCTTCTGGTACGAACAACAAAAGGGCCGGACCATTGACGGGCCGCACGGTTCGGTAGTGCATTTGGATCTCCGCCATCTCGGCGAGGCTAAACTGCGCGAGCGTCTGCCGCAGATTTACGAATTGGCCGAACAGTTTCTCGGCGTCGATCCGGCGTTGGCACCGATCCCGGTGCGACCTGCCGTCCATTACACCATGGGCGGCATCATGGTTGACGGACTTTGCGCCTCGCCGTTGCCGGGACTTTATGCCGCGGGCGAATGTTCGAGCGTTGGCATCCATGGCGCCAACCGGCTGGGTTCAAACTCACTTTCGGAGTTGTGTGTATTCGGCAAACGCGCCGGAGAGGAAGCGGCCAACTTCGCCAAGTCGGTACCGCCGGGCCATTCGGCGGAACTGCTCAAACAGGCGCAAGCCGTGGAACAGCGCGTACTTGGCATGGTGAAGAAGACCGGCGGCAACGAACGCATTGCCACCTTGCGCAAGGAAATGGCACAGACCATGGAAGACGGTTGCGGTATTTATCGCCTGGCCGACACCATGCAGAAAACTTGCGACAAACTCGATGAGCTCAAACAACGCTTTAAAAATGTTCATATCGAAGACAAATCCAGCGTCTGGAACACCGAATGGCTGCTGGCAATCGAATTGGAATATCAACTCGACGTGGCACAAGCGATGGCGTATTCCGCACTCAATCGACGCGAGTCACGCGGCGCCCATCAGCGCCTGGACGGCTTCGAAGCGCGCGACGACGTCAACTTCCTGAAGCACTCGCAAGCCCACTATGTCGCCGACGGTGCGCCACGTATCGACTACGGCCCGGTCAAGATCACCAAATCGCAGCCGGGTACCCGCGCCTACGGTGCCGCCGGCGAAAAGGCGGAGCAGGAAAGGAATGCCTCACATGTCTGACATCCAAAAAGTCATCGAAATAGAAGTCCTGCGCTACAACCCGGAAACGGACAAAGCTCCTTCCAGTCAAGTCTTCGAAGTCCCGTTCACCGACGACATGTCGGTTCTGCAGGGCGTCCAGTACATCAAGGACTATCTTGACGGTTCCCTGAGTTTCCGCTGGTCGTGCCGCATGGCCATTTGCGGTAGTTGCGGCATGATGATCAACGGCGTGCCGCACTTGTCCTGCGAAACCTTCCTGCGCGACTATTATCCGGCACGCGTGCGCGTCGAAGCTCTCAACCATTTCCCGATTGAGCGCGATCTGGTGATCAATATGGAGGGTTTTATCAACAAACTGGAAAGCATCCAACCCTACATCATTCCGAAGGAACCGCGCACACTAGCCCAGGGCGAGTACCTTCAGACACCTGAGCAGCTCAATCTGTACGAGCAATTCAGTTCGTGCATCAACTGTATGCTTTGCTATGCCGCTTGCCCCCAGTTTGGCCTCAATCCCGACTTCATCGGCCCGGCGGCAACGGCCTTGCTGCACCGCTACAACGTCGATTCGCGCGATGGCGGCAAGGAAGAGCGGATGGATTTAGTCCGCTCCGAGGAGGGTGTTTTCCATTGCACGGCCGTTGGCTACTGCTCGGAAGTTTGTCCAAAACACGTCGATCCAGCCAACGCCGTCAATCAAAACAAAACCAATGCGGCGGTGGATTATTTCCTGCGTTTCGTTTCCCCGAAGGGAGGTGCAAAGTGAGCAAGCGTCGTCCCTATGTTCGTCCAATGGACGGTTGGTGGCGGAAAAACCCCTATTTCGTCGAGTACATGATTCACGAAGGCACGGCATTCTTTGTCGCCGCATACGCAGCCGTCCTGCTTGTCGGACTTGTTCGTCTGTCACAAGGTGAGGCCGCCTGGAACGGCTGGCTGCACTCACTCACCAGCCCGTGGTATGTTCTTTTCCACCTAGCGGCACTGTTAGCCATCACCTACCACACCTATACGTGGTTCAAGATCATGCCGCGCACCATGCCACCGGTCGTCGTCGGTGGCGAAAGATTGCCGGCATGGGCGATTACTGGCACCGGACTGGCAGTAGCTGCCGCCGCCGGTATCGGTTTACTGGCTTTTGTATGGGGGATGGCACGATGAAACCCACTTTGAAACGTTCCAACGCACCCATTTTCTGGGCTCTTTTTGGCGCTGGTGGCATGCTGTCGGCCTTATTCGGACCAATGCTGGTGTTTATCACCGGATTGGCTATTCCTCTTGGCCTTTTATTGCCGGCGGATGCCCTAAGTTACCCGAAAATGCTGGCTTTCACGCAAAATTTCATCGGTAAAGGCTTCGTCTTCGCCGTCATCGCGCTCTTTTTGTGGCATGCCGCGCACCGTATTTTCCATAGCCTGCACGATATTGGAATCCACGCTGGCACCGGAGCGAAATTGGCATGCTATGGGTCGGCAATGGTTGGCACAGTAATTGCCGCGTACGCACTACTGTCGATCGGCTTCTAACAGACGAATTGAAAACGTCGAACTCGACGGACGGGGTAGCCTACGTAAGGAGGCAATGCCCCGGCCCTACCGAGCGTGCAATTCTCAATTCTGGGCAGTGCTGTGGGGACCAAAACCCAAACCCGCGCCCTGCTCTTCGCCTTAACCCATGCCGCTGAGACGGGCCTTGCGTTCGCGCTCGACGCGCGTGATGTAGCGCTGCACCATGCTGGTTCTCGCACCCGGCAAAGCCATGAACTCGCACCCGACGCGCACGTAATGCGAACCGGCACGGGTCGTGACATCGAATTTGTTGCGAACGCAAAGGTTGGCTACCAGTAAGCCCTCGTCGGGCAAGGTCATACGGCAGTCCTTCAGGATGGCACCACGCGGCAAAAGTTCCGCTAAACTGAGCGAGGCCATCAGACCAATCCCGCCACCACTGATATCAAGCAGTGACGCCTCGACCAGCATGGCGCTTCCATCCGGGCGATGAATCGTGCTGCTGAATTTGACCGGCTTGGCAATGGGCGTCGCCAACCGAAAAAATTCGCGACGCTGCAGTCGCAAGACCTTGTCCGGCAAAGCGGCACGAAAGGCCAGTCGTCCGGCCACACGCGATTCAGATAGTTTCTGTAAGGTGAACTGCACCTTTACGCTATCCACCGACGCCGACAAGATAAAATTTTCCGCCTGTAATACTTTACGATTCACATCGTCGTCATTACCGCTGTCAAAAACGATCTCGCCAGTCTCGGTGGCGACGTGCAGCACGGAAGTCAACAACAACGTATTACCGTCATTGAAGTAAGCGCTGATCAACGATTTCTTTTGCATCAGCGAACGCAATATCGCTACCACCTCGGCTTTCGCGTGCAGCAAGTACTGACCGTAGTCCTCGGGTTGCTCGATTTCGAATTTCCGCTGCTCTTCGCGCTGTTCTTCGTCTTGTTGCGTGTAAACGCCCGTCTCTTCCATTGACTTTCCTGGAACCAACTACAGCTATCAGTTTAAAGCAAAAAAGAGCCACGGGAACGATGGCGGACTTGGAACACCCGCCTTGTCGGCTTTAGGTTTCTATTGACGGAAGCGTTAAGACTGGCGCGGGTATGGTTTGACCGTTTTCCAGCCGATAGAGCCACGCCAGCAACTCGGCGACAGCTAGATACAGCTGTGGTGGAATATGCTGATCCAAATCGACCTGCATCAGCAAAGCCACCAATTCCACCGACTCATGGACATAAACACCATTTTCATTGGCTCGCGCGATGATTTGCTCTGCCAGCGTCCCACGCCCCTTGGCAACCACGCGTGGGGCGGCGTCGGTCTGGCTATAAGCCAAGGCCACCGCGTTTTTCATCGGATTACTGGATGCGTTGACCACGGAGCAAGGTCACTTGTACAACCGTTTCAACTGTCATGGTGGATAAACGACCCATGCTTAGAGGACTTGATTGACCAAGCGATCGGCGCGCGTGCGCGCAAGGCGTTTGAGAAGGCGTTGCACAGGCAACGGATAACTGTCGATAGCATCCAGCGAGCGATGATGGTCAAGGCGACGGGCGTGCGTCAAAATTCCCTGTAATTCACGATGATGACTTTCAAGGAGACACGCTTGCGGATCGTGAATCAATAAGCCATTCTCCAGATCCAGTCGCCAAGCGCGGGGATTGATATTACTGCCTGTCAACAAGGCATAATCGTCGTCCACCAGCAGGCCCTTGAGGTGAAAGCTGTGGCTTTCGTGACGCCATAGATACAAATCCAGCAAACCTTCATCGACGGCGTTTTGGTGCGTCTTGCAGAAGCGGCGCAAGTTGGCCTCGTACAGATAAGGTAAGGCGCCAATAGTCGTAAACGGCTCGCTCGGCGGAATAAAGAAATCATTCGCCGTCTTGTCGCCGACGATAAGGGCTACTTGGCAACGCTGGCGGATTTTCTCGTCGATGGCCCGGCGCACGGCACCCGGCAGATTGAAATAAGGAGTAAAAACGACCAAGCGCCGCCGTGCGCGCTGGATCAACTGGAGCACAACGCTGTTGAGCTGATTGTCCCCTGGGCCAAAGCCCAACAGAGGCGAGATCCCGACCTCGCCTTCCCGGAGCGAACCCGACGCTGTCGTATAGACGCTTTTTGCCAATTCCCGGCGAAACCTGCCAATAGCACCCCGTAGCGAACTGGTTTTAGGCCGGACCTCGGTATCCAATGGGCAAACCGCCGGACTGACGTGCAAGACCTTCATCATGAAAGCCGCCATGCTGTCGGCCAGTTGTCGGTTTTCGATCAGATGATAGCGATCCAGACGATAGCGCCCGTGCCGATGAAGATAAACGTCGTTCAGACTGGCGCCGCTGTAGAGCAACGCGTCGTCGATGACGAAACCTTTAAGATGCATCACCCCCATTAGCTCCCGCGTCTGGACGGCGACACCGTAGATCGGCACCCCCGGTCCAAAGCGGCGCGCCATTTCAGCATACATGGCCGCATTACCCTTGCCGGTACCCTTGCCGATCAGTCCCCGTTGCGCGCGATGCCAATCGACAAACACCGCAACCTGCAGGCCGGGCCGGCGCGCCTTGACCGCATACAGTGCGGCAAGCACTTCTTTACCAGCGTCGTCGTCTTGCAGATAAAGAGTGCTGATCAGAATTCGCTGGCTCGCACATCCGATGAGCCGCAACAGGGTTTCGCGAAACGCATCCGGACCCGGCAAGTTCTGAATGCAATGGGCGGCAACCGGTAGACAGGGCAAGCCCTCCAGACCTGTGATGCGCCGGCTTCCACCGCGCAAACGCCGCATTGCCATCACGAACGCCGACGACCGTCCAACTGGTGAGACCGATTGATTTTGGGCCGCTGGAGAAGAAGTCGCCACCAAGGAAGCGTCAGAGTGCATATAGATCGAGGTAGTCGTTGACCGGCATGTCGCTCAATTCCCGCATGTTCAATGAAGAATCGAGAATAACCGTTTGTTGGTTCGCGGGAAACCGCCGGGCAAGATTGACGCGAAACTTATCAACCAATACCGGAATCCCTTCGGCACGTCGTCGCAAGTGACCAAGCGGATACTCTGAAACCACTTCCGCCGTTCGGCTACCATCGGAGAAAAGTATTTGCACCGCATTGGCAATCGACCGCTTGTCGGGGTCAAGATAGTCGGCAGAAAAGCGCTGATCCTCGAGAACCGTGATTTTCGCGCGCAGGACATCGATGCGAGGATCCGCGGCCGCCTCATCCTCATAGTCCTCGCAACTCAGCTTCCCCTTGATCAGCGCCACGGCAAACATGTATTGCAGGCAATGATCACGGTCCGCGGGATTGTGCAAGACACCCTTCTTATCGATGATTCGCAGCGCCGATTCGTGGCTACGGATCACTATCCGGCTGATCTCGTCCAGGCGTCCTGCGACTTGCGGATGCAATACCACCGCACATTCAACCGCCGTCTGCGCGTGGAACTCTGCGGGATAGCTGATTTTAAACAACACGTTCTCCATGACGTAACTGCCATACGATCGTGGCAAACGAAACGCCTGCCCTTTGAAGAGCGCATCGTAAAACCCCCAAGTCGGCGCGGTGAGTACCGACGGATACCCCATCTCGCCCTTGAGTGAAAACAATGCCAGCATTACCCCACGTGCGGTAGCGTCGCCAGCCGCCCACGATTTTCGAGAGCCGGTATTAGGCGCGTGACGATAAGTACGCAAGGGTGGCCCGTCGACGAAAGCCTGTGACACCGCGTTGATGACCTGCTGACGATCGCCGCCGAGCAACCAAGTACAAACGGCGGCTGTCGCCACCTTGACCAGCAAGACATGATCCAGTCCGACACGATTGAAACTGTTTTCCAGCGCCAGCACACCCTGTATCTCGTAGGCCTTGACCGTCGCCTCAAGCACTCGCTGCATGCGGAGAGGCTCTTGTCCATGGGCAATACGGGTCCGCGATAGCCAATCGGCCGTGGCAAGAATGCCGCCCAGATTATCAGACGGATGCCCCCATTCCGCCGCCAGCCAAGTGTCGTTGAAATCGAGCCAGCGAATCAGTGTGCCGATGTTGAACGCCGCCAATACCGGATCGAGGCGGTATCCGGTACCGGGGACTCTGGCACCGTCGGGAACCACGGTGCCAGGCACGACAGGGCCAAGCAATTTAGTACATGCAGGATAGCCGAGCGCTTCGAGACCACAGCCAAGCGCATCGATCAAACAGTAACGCGCAGTCTCGAAAGCGCCTATCGAAACCACCCGATAATCGATCACGTAATCGGCAATACCCGCCAGGATGTGATCGGGTTCGGGACGTTGATCTGAAATTCGTGTACTCATAAAGGCTCCCTGTACCACGGCACGGCGGCGAATGGCAGCAGAAACGGGAAGACGCCATCTCTTGGCGCCGAAACCGGGCGCCCCACGGGGCACTTATCTTCGTTCCGCCAAAGGCACGAATTCTTGCACCTCTGGCCCAACATAATTCGCTGAAGGGCGGATGATCTTTCCATCGGCACGCTGTTCGATCACATGCGCCGTCCAGCCGCTAGTCCGCGCAATGACGAACAAGGGCGTAAACATCGCGGTCGGAACCGCGAGCATGTGATAGGCCACCGCGGAAAACCAATCGACATTTGGAAAGATTCGTTTCCGCTCCCACATCACCTCCTCAATCCGACTAGCGATATCGAAAAGTACTTTATTGTCGCCGTCGGCACACAATTGCTCCGCAACCGCTCGAATCGCGCAATTGCGCGGATCAGCGGTCCGGTACAACGGATGCCCGAATCCGATGATGATTTCCCGGCTATTAAGGCGACGGCAAATGTCCTGCTCGGCATGCTCTGGATGGTCGTAGCGGCTCTGAATCTCGAACGCCACCTCGTTGGCGCCTCCGTGTCGAGGTCCACTTAACGCCCCGATGGCGCCGCTGAGAGCGGCGTAGAGATCCGCGCCGGTACCGGCAATCGTCCTGGCGGTAAAAGTCGAGGCATTAAATTCGTGTTCGGCGTACAGGACAAGCGATTTGTCCAGACTGGCCGCCTGCAATGCCGTTGGCGCTTTCCCGTGGAGCAGGTGTAAAAAGTGTGCCGCTATCGACTCATCGTCGGTTTCGGTTTCGATTCGTCGCCCGTTGTGCGACCAGTGATACCAGTAAAGCAACATGGAGGGGAAACTGGCGGTCAATCGGTCGGCGAGTTCCCGTGCGCCACCCGGATTGTGATCTTGCGACTCCGGAAGAATTGTCCCGAGAGCCGAACAACCGCTACGCAGGACATCCATCGGATGCGCCGATGCGGGAAGATTTTCCAACACCGGCCTCAGCATGACCGGCAAGCCGCGAAGCGTTTTCAGTTTTTTCTTGTATTGGTTTAGCCGTGTCAGACTGGGCAAATTACCATACAGCAGGAGATAAGCCACTTCTTCAAACGTCGCGTGTTCGGCCAACGCAACGACGTCGTAGCCGCGATAATAGAGATCGTTACCCGACCGGCCAGCCGAACAAATCGCCGTATCGCCGGCAAGCACTCCAGACAAGGCGACCGATTTTTTTGTTTTCGGCATCTCGTTTTCCGGTTTGTCGTCCATCACCCCCTCCTGAAGCCACACCCGCGAACATGGCAGCCCGGTTATTTCAGATCGTCGCCCGATGCGCGGCCAAAACCCTACGATACAAAAAAACGATGGGGCAATCGCGCGATAGATCGATGCGGTCAGCAACCGATTGTCGCCGTGCGCACTTCCGATATCCACTCTGCCGGAAAAGAGAGATCCGTCGATCGCCTACCGGCACACCAAACTATTTTTCTTCGCCTTCCGCGCTCGCACCAGCACCCACGCGGAGGTGCACGGGTGGCATGAAAGCAAGAATACACGCCTGTTCGTGACCGATTAGAATTTCCGGCACACGCACGACCTGCACATCGGTTACGCCCACATCGATCATTCCCAAGCGCGCGGCCGCCTCTCGGGACAAATCGATCAAACGACTCCGATGTCCCATCCGATCATTGATCTTGACCACCACGCAACGCGCTGACAAAGGACGACGAACAGCGACTACCGTCCCCAAGGGAAAGCGATTGCTCGCCGCTGAAATCGTTTGGTGATGAAAACGCTCCCCGGATGCCGTTTTCCGACCGGTGAAACCTTCGCCGTAGAAACTGGCCCGTCCCGACACGATTGTCGGTGAATCGGGCCAGTTAGCAACCATACCAATCTGCGGCCCTGGACTGGCGACGGCAATTCCAGAAAAAGCGACAGCCAGAACGATAGCAATCGGCCTCATGATTTCTCAATTTTCATTGTGGACGACGTCCCGGGCAACGCCAAAAACAGGGGGGTCGCCGGCATCCCCGACTCACGGGGACTCAGCATGGACGAGTAGGTTGTCACGCTGGTGCAACAAGGGCACACACGGAGTTTAGTCGTGCCCGAGCGAGCCAAAAACGGTCTGCAACAACTTTGAACCTGAACCCACCGGGTCCCTGCGAATCGATTTCTCCTGCTCCGCAATTAACAAAAACAGACCGTCCATCGCCTTGCGAGTAACGTAACCATCAATATTCGCGTCTTTTTCCTTGACCAAACCAAACTTCGACGCTTGCCCAGCATAGCGGTTGTACTGCTCTGCCAATTGGACCTTGGCGGTGGCTTGTTTGACGACCGGAAGAAATTTGTCGCCGATCGCCCCCGAGGTCGTGCGCCTGAAATACTGTGTCGCCGCGTCGTCGCCGCCGGTAAGAATGCCTTTGGCGTCATCGAAGCTCATTTTGTGAACGGCGTCGAGGAGAATGGGTTTGGCCTCGACCACCGCCGATTCAGCGGCACGGTTCATCGCTTCGATCAAGTGATCGGCTTCTTTTTTCATTCCGAGGGTGCGCATCATCTTTTCGGCTGCGCGCAGCGATTCCGGCAAAGGAATGCGAACTCGCGCGTCGCCCATGAACCCGTCGGTTTTACCGAGTTGAACGACCGCCACTTCCGCGCCACGGGTCAACGCCTCCTTGAGGCCCGCCGCCGCGTCCTTGCCGGACAAATCACCAAGGCCAAGCGCCATTGCCTGCGCGCTGACGACGAGAGCGCTTAAAATGCCGATGAATCGCGTGATGGAACGCATGGTCAGGATCTCTCCAGTGGATATTCAGCAAAATGGACGACAAATCGACGCTAGCATATCCTGCCGGCTGGCAGGCGTGCAAGCGACCGCACATATTACGCAGGCCCGCGCTGGCGTCCCGACGCCAGAACGGAACTGCCCGGCGGCAATGAAAGCGGCATGAAAACACATGTCATTCCGGACTGGCTGCGACATCTATTGCTCCGCAGTGTCGCGCATCGTTATTACACACCGTTGGTCAGCGCCATCGCCTTTGTGGCGACACTGACCTTCAGCTTTCCTTTTGTCGCGGTCTTGATCCCCGCCGTGCTGTTGGCGCCCCGGCGCTGGAAATCGCTGGGCTTATCGACCGGCGTGGCTAGCGGTTGCGGAGCCTCCGCGCTGGTCGCGATCATCCAGCAACTCGGTTCCGGATTCGTATTCACGCGTTACCCGGAACTCGCGCGCGCACCGGCCTGGCAGACCGCCAGCGACTGGCTACAGGACTGGGGCCTATTGGCGCTCATGGTCATCGCCGGTTCGCCGATGCCTCAAACACCGGCGCTGTTTGTCTGCGCCTTGGCCAATGTCGCACCGCTGGGCATCATGGTCGCCGTTGGAATCGGCAAGACGCTCAAATATCTTGCGCTGTCCTGGGCCACCGCACGCTATCCGGCACGCTTTATACGCTACGACTAAAATTTGCCAGCAAGGGAACGCGAAAATGGACGTATCGAACGGCAGCGACGGAGCACCCCTCGCGTATTGCGGAGACTGTGGCGCCGGATTTGTCTGTGGCGCGCTTTCCGGTACTACAACCTGCTGGTGCATATCCCTCCCGGCGGCACGCTTCGATCCGATCAAGGCAAAAGGTTGCTATTGTCCGACCTGCCTACAAAAACGCCTGACAACTACGACAGGCGATCCGGCAGCATAAGTATCGCGTCACGGTTGCTCCATGAAAAACACATGTCGGCGGCTTCGTGCCATGGCAACCAACAATACGCCCGATGTTCTCCAGGAGCGACGGTCACCGACAAGGGCGTGGGAACCTGCAGGGAAAAGACATGCTCGGTGTTGTACAGCACACCGGGTTCGTAGCGATGGCGCCATTCGGCGAATATTTCATAGCGATTTGTAAGCTGCCAGTCGCGCAGATTGGAATGCGAAACCCGAATCCCGGTTTCTTCGGCGACTTCGCGAACGGCCGTTGCCGTTAACACCTCGTCAGCTTCCTGACTACCGGTAACCGACTGCCAATAACCCGCGTGCGCCGCGCGCTCCAGAAGCAAAACACGCAAATCGGCGGTATGAATCACGACCAGTACCGATACGGGTCGTTTGTAGCCCGTCATACCAAGGTCGGGAGAAGCGCCAGTCCGTCAGGGCGCAAATCGTAAAAGACCCACATGGGACAATCCTGCGTGCGCCAATCTTCGATTGCCGCGAGAAAAACCTGATTTAGCGCGCGAAACGCTGCCAAGGCTTCGGAATGCAAAGGTTCGGCGCGGGATACGATCAGCACATAGCCCGATGCCTCGCACCAAGAAAGGTCCGTCAGACAATCCTTCAGCGCATCCAGATTGCGGCCGTACCATTCCGGAAAACCGAGGTCGCGCGCGATGTTGTCGAGGACGACTTCCAGTCGGTCCGAATCGGCGAAATCGAGTGCGAAACAGGCAAAACCGGCTGCACTGGCTGCCTCTTTTATGGCCCCCTGGCCGCTGTCCGGAAGATGATAAATCCCGGCCTGGCGTGGATTTTCAAGAAGCGTCTGTAATTTTGTCTGGTGCATGGTTAGTCGCGTATCCGCCGAAAGTTGCGGTAGTGATCGTCCGTGTAGTAATACTCGCCGGACGTGGCGACATCGCCATTGCGACCTTGGCCGGCGATAATCCGCCGGGCGCCTCGGGTGCGGCTACCTGGTGTCGGCACCGTGTACTCGCGGTAGTAGCCACGGGGTTGTGGCGGCAAACGCCGTTCAAAGTTCCCGAAAATCCCGTCATCGTTGCGCGGATAAGGAAACGGCCCATGCCGCCTGATCAGGCGCAAGGTTTGCGACACCTCGGAAGGCAACTCGGCCAGGGCAACGCTCGTCAAGTCACGCGACTGGCGCGCCTGCGCCAAACCCGTGATGCTCAGACCGAGCACCACGACCAGCAGAAACAGCCGGAAACTGTTTGCCAACCTCAGCATGAGTGGTTATCCCTTGGCCGCATCGACCTGTGTGTCGACTTTCTGACGCAGGCGGATATGCAGTTCACGCAACTGTTTCTCGTCAACCCCGCTCGGTGCATCGGTTAGCAAACATTGCGCACGCTGCGTTTTCGGAAAAGCAATCACGTCGCGAATCGACTCGGCACCGGCCATCATCGTCACGATTCGATCCAGACCAAAAGCTAACCCGCCGTGGGGTGGCGCGCCATACTTGAGAGCGTCGAGAAGAAAACCGAATTTGATTTGCGCCTCCTCGGCACCGATACCCAGTGCCTTGAATACTTTTTCCTGTACATCCGCCCGATGAATACGCACCGAGCCCCCCCCGAGTTCGGAACCGTTCAACGCCAGATCATACGCTTTGGCCAGACAACGACCCGGATCGCTTTCGAGCAGATCCAGATGCTCGTCCTTCGGGCTGGTGAACGGATGGTGACAGGCGACCCAGCGTTTGTTTTCCTCATCGAAATCGAACATCGGGAAATGGACGATCCACACCGGCTCCCAGGCCCGGTCATTGACGAAGCCTTTCTCATGCCCGATCTTGACGCGCAGTGCCCCGAGCGCATCGTTGACCACTTTTGTCTTGTCGGCGCCGAAGAAAATCAGGTCGCCGGACTGAGCGCCGGTACGCTCGACTATCGCCTGCAATGCCTGGGCGTGCAGGTTTTTGACGATCGGCGATTGCAAGCCGGTCTCGTTAAGCTGCGACACATCGTTGACTTTGATGTAGGCCAAACCCCGGGCGCCATAGATGGCGACAAACTGGGTGTACGCATCGATTTCGCCTCGTGTCAGGGTGGCGCCGCCTGGAATGCGCATTGCCGCGACGCGACCATCCACGCGGTTGGCAACACCGGAAAAGACCTTGAAGGAAACGTCTCGCATCGCATCGGCAAGGTCCACGAGTTCCAGGGTCACGCGCAAATCAGGCTTGTCGGAGCCATAGCGCCGCATCGCGTCGGCGTAGCTCAACCGCGGGAAGGGATTCGGCAGATCGACGCCGATGGTTTCCTTGAACACCGCACGGATCAATGCCTCCATCAAGGCGATGATCTCGCCCTCACCCATGAAAGACGTTTCGATATCGACCTGTGTGAACTCCGGTTGTCGGTCGGCTCGCAAATCCTCGTCGCGAAAACATTTCACGATCTGGTAGTAGCGATCAAAACCGGCGACCATCAACAATTGCTTGAAAAGTTGTGGCGACTGCGGGAGAGCAAAAAACTGGCCCGGATGTACCCGCGACGGCACCAGATAATCGCGCGCGCCCTCGGGCGTGCTCTTGGTCAACATTGGTGTTTCGATGTCGACAAAACCAGCATCGTCCAGAAAACGGCGGAATGCTCGCGCCACCTGATAACGGAGCCGCATGTTGCGCTGCATCTGCGGACGACGCAGGTCGATCACCCGGTGCAATAGGCGAATGTTCTCGGATAGATTCTCATCATCAAGTTGAAACGGCGGCGTCACCGCTGGGTTGAGAACTTCCATCTCATGGCAAAGAATTTCGACTTCACCGCTGGCAATATTTGGATTCACCGTGCCTGCCGGCCGCGAACGCACCTTGCCAGTGACCTTCAGACAAAATTCGCCACGCACCGATTCGGCGGTTTTGAACATCGCCGGACGATCTGGATCGCAAACGACTTGTGCCAGTCCATCGCGATCGCGCAAATCCACGAAAATGACGCCACCATGGTCGCGCCGACGATGCGCCCAGCCGCAGAGGGTGACTTCCTGACCAATGAGTTGTGAATCGACTTGGCCACAATAATGAGTACGCATAGTGTTTCCCGGGGTTTTCTTATCAGGTGCTGGCGATTTTTACCGCGCGATCCGCCGCCTGCGATCTGAGTGGTGGCGCCACCACTCCCATTGAGATTACATATTTCAGCGCCGTGTCCACGCTCATTTCCAGTTCAATCACGTCCGCTTTGGGCAACATCAAAAAAAAACCGGACGTCGGATTTGGCGTCGTCGGAACATAAACGCTGACATGCTCGCCGTCCAGATGCCGCAGCACCTCCCCTCCCGGCGTACCAGTCAGAAAAGCGATGGTCCACGTCCCGCGCCGTGGATATTCGATCAGCAAGGCTTTCCTGAAAGCGTTGCCGGAGGAGGAAAAGAGCGTGTCGGAAACTTGTTTGACACTGTTATAGATCGAATTGACAACCGGAATGCGAGCCAGCAATCGCTCCCACCACGACACCAACCTCTGCCCTATGAAATTGGCCGCCAACAAGCCGGTGAGAAGGATGACCATCAATGTCATGATGGCACCGACACCAGGAATATCGAAGCCAAGGAGATTGCGCGGATGGATCGCCTCGGGAAGTAACAGCAGGGATTGATCCATGGTACCGACGATCAGTACCAACACCCAGGCCGTGATCGCCAAAGGTACCCAGATCAATAACCCGGTGATGAAGTAACGTTTGATCAACTGTCGGCGCACGCCGCCGCTCCAGTAGGCGCAGCCGTACTCGGTGCCGCGGTCTCCGCACTTGCCGTCGGTTTGCCGCCTTCGGTCGGTGAGGCGCTTTCTTTAGCCGCACCCTCCACCTTGGTGTTTACCGCCTTGCCAGCGTTGACCGCTCCCTTGCCGCCATCCTTGAAATCGGTGACATACCAGCCATTGCCTTTCAATTGAAAGCCGGCAGCCGTCACTTGTTTGGAATAAGTGGCTTGGGCGCACTGCGGACAGATGCGCAATACGGGGTCGCCAAGTTTTTGCAAATGATCCTTTTCGAAACCGCAAGAATCGCAACGGTACGCATAAATCGGCATTGCCAGTCTTCCGAAAAAGCGAAAAATGGCGATTATACCTGAAGCGTCCGACAGTCAAGCGCGGGTCCCCGCCAAGGGAATCCGCCCCCGCTCGCCGCGAATCACAACAAACCGAGATAGAGACGCGTCAACGGCTTACCCCAGAACAGCGCCAACAAACCCGCCGCCGCAAGGTAGGGACCGAAAGGAATCGGCACGCCACGCCCGCGTTCGGCGAACACTATCAAGGCAATGCCAATAACGGCGCCGAGGAGGGAGGACAAGAGAATGATTAGCGGCAGCATCTGCCAACCCAGCCAGGCACCAAGCGCGGCAAGCAACTTGAAGTCGCCATAACCCATTCCCTCCTTGCCGGTCGTCAGTTTGAATGCCCAGTAAACCAGCCACAAGGAAAGGTAGCCACCGGCAGCGCCAATCACCGCCGACGGTAAATCGGTATACGTGCCGAACAGGTTGAAGAGTAATCCCGCCCATAGCAAGGGCAGCGTGATTGAGTCCGGTAGCAGGTGGGTGTCGAAGTCGATTCCGGTCAATGCGATCAAAGCCCAGATCAACAACATGGCGCCTAGCGCCGCTCCGCCAGAACCGAAATGGAGCGCGGAGAATACACAAAGCAACGCGCTACCGGCTTCCACGATCGGATAACGTGGGGAGATCGGTGCATGACATGCCGCGCAACGACCGCGCAACACCAGCCAGCTCAGCACCGGTATGTTCTCGACCGCCTTGATCGCATGACCGCAGACCGGGCATCGCGACCCCGGTCTGGCCAAGGACAGCCCTTCATGCGCTGGCGGCTCTTCACCGCGCAATTCGGCGCAATGGAGCCGCCAATCACGTTCCATCATCTTCGGCAAACGATGAATCACCACATTCAAAAAGCTGCCGACGAGCAGACCGACAAGACCAGCGAGCAACGGAAAAAACGCCGGATCCACGCGTGTAATGATAGGGTCGGGCATTATCCGACCACGGCGCCAAGTTTGAATATCGGCAGATACATGGCGATCACCATCCCTCCGATCAACACGCCGAGCACGACCATGATCATCGGCTCCATCAAGCTCGACAGCGCCTCGACGGCGTCGTCCACTTCGGCCTCGAAAAAGTCGGCGACCTTGCCAAGCATCGAATCGAGAGCACCGGACTCCTCGCCGATGGCCACCATCTGATTGACCATGTTCGGAAAAAGCTCGCTGGTCTGCATCGCCGATGTCAGGCTGGTACCAGAGCTGACCTCGCTCTGAATCTGGCGTGTCCCCACCTTATACACATAATTGCCGGCCGCGCCGCCCACGGATTCCAGCGACTCGACCAGTGGGACCCCGGCGGCGAACATGGTCGCCAGAGTGCGCGTCCAGCGAGCGATCACCGACTTGCGGATAATGTCGCCAAAAACAGGCATCCGCAGAAACAGACGATCAAAAGCGATCTGCATGGCTTCCGACCGCTTCCAGGTATAGAAGAAGGCGTAGATTCCGCAACCGATACCGCCGAAAATCGCCCACCAGTAGGCGATGACAAAATCAGACATGGCAATCACGACCAGCGTCGGCGTCGGTAGATCGGCGCCGAAACTCTTGAAGACTTCCTTGAACGCCGGTATCACGAAAATCATGATCACCGCCGTGATCACAAAAGCGACGACGATGATCGCCACCGGATAAAACAAGGCCGACTTGATCTTGGACTTGATGGCGATCATCTTTTCCTTGTAGGTCGCCAGACGATCGAGAAGCGTTTCTAAAATACCGGCCTGCTCTCCGGCGGCGACCAGATTGCAGTACAAGGGATCGAAATACACAGGATACTTCCGGAAAGCTTGCGACAAGGAACTCCCGGTTTCCACGTCGGCCTTGATATCCAACAACAACTTGCCCACCGCCGGATTATCGTGACCGCGCCCGACGATTTCGAAGGTTTGCAACAAGGGCACCCCGGCCTTCATCATCGTCGCCAACTGCCGCGTAAACAGTGCGATGTCTTTTTCGGTGACTTGTCCGCCACTCCGAAAGCGCTGTTTGCTGATCTTGGTGACTACAACACCCTGACGACGCAAGGTCGCCTGTACAACGGTTTGGCTACTCGCACGAATTTCACCGCGAATGATCTTTCCAGCCCTATTCTTGCCTTCCCACAGAAAGACATATTCCTTGACTTCCGGCGCGGCCTTTTTGACGGTTTTTGTCGCAGTCGCCATGTTCCCTCTTTCTCAAGCGTTGGTGCTGCCAAGCACCTCTTCCAAGGAGGTCAATCCTTGCTTGACCTTCAGCAGACCCGAACGCCGCAAATCGTTGACGCCGTCTTTCCGGGCTTGTATCGCAATATCCAGTTCGCTTCCATTAGCCATGATGATGCGCTGGATCGGCTCGGACATCGGCATGACTTCATATAAACCGACCCGCCCCTTGTAACCGCTCCCCTTGCAGTGATCGCATCCTCCGGGTCCATACAAAATCCAGGTACCATCGAGATCATCTTCACCAAATCCGGCGTTAAGCAGCGTTTCGACTGGCGCCTCCAGCGGTTTCTTGCACGTACACAACCGGCGAACCAGACGCTGCGCCGTGATCAACAGAATGCTGGACGCCAAGTTAAAAGTGGGGATGCCCATATTCATCAGACGGGTCAATGTTGCCGGCGCGTCGTTGGTATGCAAGGTGGACAGCACCAGGTGACCCGTTTGAGCAGCCTTGATGGCGATTTCGGCGGTCTCGATATCGCGGATCTCGCCCACCATGATGACATCCGGATCCTGACGCAGGAAAGCTTTCAAAGCGACCGGAAAAGTCAGTCCCGACCGTTCATCGACATTGACCTGATTAATTCCCGGCAAGGGAATTTCCGCCGGGTCCTCCGCGGTGGAAATATTCACGTCCGGCCCGTTCAGGATATTCAGGCAGGTATATAGCGAAACGGTCTTTCCGGAACCCGTCGGGCCGGTAACCAAAATCATGCCGTAAGGCCGGTTGATGCAATCCAGCAATATCTTCTTCTGTTCAGGCTCGTATCCGAGGGCATCGATCCCCAGCGTCGCACTGCCCGGGTCAAGAATCCGCAAGACGATTTTTTCGCCATACATCGTCGGCAACGTACTGACGCGAAAATCAATCGAACGATTTTTCGACAAGACCAAGCGCATGCGTCCGTCTTGCGGAACACGCTTCTCGGCAATATTTAGTCGAGAAATCACCTTGATGCGGGAAGCGATCTTGTCCTTGATCACCAGCGGTGGCGCCGCCGCCTCCCGCAGAATGCCGTCGGTGCGAAATCGAATACGATAGTTTTTTTCGTAAGGCTCGAAATGGATGTCAGAAGCCCCTTCGCCAATAGCATCCAGTAACATCTTTTGAATAAACTTGACGACGGGAGCGTCATCAACCTCAAGCGCCGTCGCCTCATCAAGCTTATCGGCCGACGATTCGTCGTTGAAGTCAAGATTGATATCGTCGTTGTCGAAATTTTTTAACGCGTCTTCGACGGTTTCCGATAATTTTGAAACCAACGGCCCCAGTTTGTTTTCTTCGACGACGACAGGATCGACCGCTAGTCCGGTTTGGAACCGGATTTCGTCAAGTGCACGCAGATTGGTCGGATCGGCAATAGCGATGGCCAGACGATTGCCTCGCTTGTGCAGGGGAATGACGCGGTGAGCGACGATCAATTTTCGATCGACCGCGTTTTTTTGAATCAGCGCGTCGTCAAACGCCGCGAGGTCGAGCAAGGGATAACCGAATTTTTCCGATGCAAATTGCGCCAATTCCAAAAAGGTTGCCACATTGGCGCTGACCAGTTGTTCGATCAGCGAAACCTTTTTCCCGGCCGCCTGAACAAGCAACGACTCCGCCTCGCTTTCCTTGAGTCGGCCTGCTTGCACCAGCGCGCGTGCAAAGCCACTGAGCGGCGATTGTTGCGGATTGGCTGCCATTTTTGCGATAGAGTCCTGAAACGCTTGAAATACGTACCACCAGGCCACGATCTTTCCGGTTTGGCGCCTGATGCTGTATGGACACGATGGATTCGTGAAAACAGGTAGCTGCGACGAGGCTTGCAACCCCGTCAACAGAACCTTATATCACTGATGTAACTATTTTAGCGGCAAATGGCCGATGCCCACCAGATTCTGGCGGCGGCACTTCAAGATAGCATCCCGACGTGCCGTCTGCCGGCACCACTGTTTACATGCTCCCGACCATTGCGTAGCGGTCCCGCGATCAAACAGGTGGCGGCAAAAAAAAGCTCACCGCCGATTTGCCTTATCGTGCGATTGGCCGCTACTTGGTCGCCGCGTCCACCACCACCAGAGCGGTCATATCCACCACCCTGCGCACCGAGGATGTTGGCGGCAGGACGTGTACCGGACGCGCGGCGCCGAGAAGAATCGGCCCTACCGACATCCCTTCGCCGCCCGTCATCTTAAGCAGGTTATAAGAGATGTTGGCCGCGTCCAGATTGGGCATCACCAGCACGTTGGCTTCACCCGCAAGCAGCGAATTGGGATCGGACTGATCGCGGACGGACTCCGACAACGCGCTCTCGCCGCTCATTTCCCCATCGATTTCGAGACCCGGCGCCTGCTCGCGGACGATTGCCACCGCGGCGGCCACCTTACGGGCGGCGGCGGACTGCGAGGAACCGAAATTGGAGTGCGAGAGCAGCGCCACTTTCGGCCGAATCTTGAAACGCCGCACCGCTTCAACCGCCATCAGCGTGATTTCAGCCAGTTGCTCGGCATCGGGATCGTTGTTGACGTGCGTATCGCAGAGAAACAAGGACCGCCCTGGCAACAGCAAGTGCGTCATCGCCGCCATCGTCTTATGACCAGGCGCCTTGCCGATGATCTCGTCGACCTGCCGCAAGTGGTGGGCAAAACGGCCTGACAGCCCACAGATCATACCGTCCGCATAGCCCAGTTTGAGCAGGATGGCGCCGATGATGGTGTTATCGCTGCGTAAACGCGTTTTGGCGATGCTCACCGTCACTCCCTGGCGCTTCCTAAGTTCGTGATAGGTTGTCCAACACTCCTTGTAACGCGCGTCGCTGTTGGGATCGACCACCTCCAACTGGGTGCCGATGCGCAGCTTCGAACCGATCCGCAACAGACGCGCGGCGATCACGTCCGGCCGGCCAATCAGTATCGGCCGGGTCAAACCTTCGTCGAGAATGGTTTGTGCGGCGCGCAACATCCGTTCGTCCTCGCCGTCGGGATAAACGATGCGCGTCTTGCGGCCACGCTTGGCCGCCGAAAAAACGGCCCGCATGCCGACCCCTGTTTGATAGACGAACTCCCTGAGCTTTTCCTTGTAGGCAGCCATGTCGGCAATCGGCCGCGTCGCCACGCCGGAACTCATCGCCGCCTCGGCAACGGCCGGCGCGACGGTGGTGATCAGCCGTGGATCAAACGGTTTGGGGATCAGATATTCCGGGCCGAAAGAAAGCTCCTGGCCCGGATAAGCCATCGCCACCTCGTCACTGACCTCCTGTTGCGCCATCGCCGCCAAGGCCGTGACGCAAGCCATTTTCATCTGCTCGTTGATGCCGGTGGCGCCGACATCAAGCGCTCCACGGAAAATGAACGGAAAGCAGAGCACATTGTTCACCTGATTAGGATAGTCCGAACGACCAGTGGCCATGATCACGTCCGGACGCACCTGCCGTGCCAGTTCCGGCATGATTTCCGGAGTAGGGTTGGCCAGCGCGAAAACGATCGGCTGCTCGGCCATGCCGGCGAGCATCTCCGGTTGCAAGGCACCGGCCGCCGACAGACCAAGGAAAACGTCGGCGCCGGTCAAGGCATCGGCCAGCGTTCTGGCTTCCGTTACCTGGGCATACCGGGCCTTGGTCGGCTCCATCTTCTCGTCCCGGCCTACGTAAACCACCCCTTTCGAATCGCAGACGGTGATGTTCTCGCGCTTGACTCCCAAGTCGCACCACAGATTCAGGCAGGAAATCGCCGCCGCGCCGGCACCGGAACATACCACCCTGACTTGATCGATGCGCTTGCCGGTCACCTTGAGGGCGTTGAGGATCGCCGCCGACGAGATGATCGCCGTCCCGTGCTGATCATCGTGAAAAACCGGAATCGACATCCGCTCCTTGAGCTTGCTCTCAATATAAAAACACTCCGGCGCCTTGATGTCTTCCAGGTTGATGCCGCCAAGAGTTGGCTCCATCGCGGCGATCATGTCGATCAACCTGTCGGGATCATTTTCGGCCAACTCGATATCGAACACGTCGATACCGGCGAATTTCTTGAACAAACACCCCTTGCCTTCCATTACCGGCTTGGCGGCAAGCGGACCAATATTACCCAGGCCGAGCACCGCGGTGCCGTTGGTAATGACGCCAACCAGATTGGCACGCGAACTGTAGAGGCTGGCCGTGCCCGGATCATCGACAATGGCATTACACGCATACGCGACACCGGGAGAATAAGCCAACGCCAAATCGATCTGATTGCTCAGCCCCTTGGTTGGCTGCACAGCGATTTTTCCCGGGGTCGGGTAGCGGTGATAGTCAAGCGCAGCCTCCCGTAGATCGGCTTGTTGCGAATCGATTTCCATGTTGCCTCCTGGCGCGGTGTTCATCGGCTAAAAGGGCGTAACTTTAGCCGACTCGCGCGATTTGCACAAAAAATCGACCTACGACAAACAGTTCCGTCCGGCGCCAGATACCGGCAACAGTCGTCGTAGTGGCCACCGGCAAGGGATTGGCAATACACGGACGGCATCAAGAACAGATGGACGCGCGTAGCGCTGTCGGCGGAGGTAGAATGACCGCTGCACGCGCGGCGGACCATGCCATGGGGCTATTCGCGCACGGCGACGTGCCTACGACCTGAATGGGAGAGATAAAGGAATGGGCCAAACAGCCACCAGCAACCTTCGCACTGTCGCGCTTGTCGGCCACGGCGCCGCCGGCAAGACCACGCTTGCCGAAAGCCTACTTGCCGCCGCCGGCGCCATCACCAGCCGGGGAACCGTTGAAAAAGGCAATACCGTTTGCGACTTCGATCCGCAGGAAAAGGAATTCGGCCATTCGCTGAACACGGCGCTGGCAAGCTTTTCCTGGCAAGGAGCGCAGGTCCACCTGATTGACACGCCTGGCTTCCCCGATTTCGCCGGGCAAGCGATCAGCGCCCTGGCTGCGGTGGATACCGCCCTGGTGGTGATCAACGCGCAAAACGGCATCGAGCTGTCAACCGAGAGAATGATGCGTCTGGCAGCCGCCCGCAACGTCTGCCGGATGATCGTGGTCAATAAAATAGACGCCGAGAACATCAATCTGCCGGCGCTGGTCGGCGACATCCGCGAACGCTTCGGTCGGGAATGCATGCTGCTCGACTTGCCCGCCAAGCACGCCAGCGAAGTGGTCGAATTGCTCGGGCACGAGGAGGGCGAAAGCGATTTCGAATCGGTGGCGGCGGCACATCGGGCACTGATCGACCAACTGGTCGAAGAAGATGAAGAGTTATTGGCGCGCTATCTTGACGAAGGGCTCGACCCAAGCCTAGAGGAACTGCACAAGCCCTTCGAGCAGGCGCTACGCACGGGTCACCTGGTTCCTATTCTGTTCGTCTCGGCAAAGACCGGCGCCGGCATTCCGCAATTGCTCGACGTGCTGGCCCATCTGGCGCCCAATCCAACAGAAGGCAATCCGCCGCCGTTCTATCGTGGCGAACCCGACGAAAATCCTGTCGCCTTCAGCGCCGACCCCGACCCGAAAAAACACGTACTGGCGCACGTTTTCAAGATCGTCAGCGACCCTTTCATCGGCAAGGTCGGTGTCTTCAGGGTACATCAGGGCACGATCAAGAAAGACTCGCAACTCTTTGTCGGCGACGGCAAGCGTCCCTTCAAGGTCGGTCATATCTATCGCTTGCAGGGCAAGGACTACGTCGAAGTCGACGCTCTTGTGCCGGGCGATCTGGGCGCGGTCGCCAAGGTGGAGGAAATCGAATTCGACTGTGTATTACACGATTCGCACGATGAAGATCACATTCATCTCAAGCCTCTTGAATTCCCGCAGCCGATGCAGGGGCTGGCAGTCCATGCCCGACGCAAGGCGGACGAACAGCGTCTTTTCGAGATCTTGCACAAACTGGAAGTTGAAGACCCCTGCTTCAAGATTGAAAGACACCCGACGACCAACGAAACAGTGATTCGCGGCATCGGTGAAATGCACTTGCGCGCCAAATTGAGCCGCCTTTCGCAGCAATACAAGCTAGAACTCGACACCAAACCGCCACAAATCGCCTACCGAGAGGCGATCACCGGCACGGCCGAGGGACATTGCCGGCACAAGAAACAAAGCGGTGGCGCCGGACAGTTTGGCGAAGTGGCGCTGCGCGTCGAACCGCTCGAGCGCGGCGCCGGGTTCGAGTTCGTCGACATCGTAAAAGGCGGCGTGATCCCCGGCGTGTTCATGGCCGCCGTCGAGAAAGGCGTTCGCCAGGCACTCGCCGACGGCGTGGTCGCCGGCTTTCCGGTCGAGGATCTGCGCGTGACGGTGCATGACGGGAAATCGCACCCCGTTGACGGCAAGGACATCGCTTTTTTCACGGCGGCGCGCAAGGCTACCGTTGAAGCGATTCGTGGCGCCAAGCCGATTATTCTCGAGCCGGTGGTCGACATCGAAATCCTGACGCCGGAGGCAATGACTGGCGACGTCACCGGCGATCTATCCAGCAAGCGCGGCCACTTGACCGGCACCCAACCGCGTGGCCCTGGCGTGATGGCGATTTCCGGCGAGGTACCACTGGCCGAACTCGACGGATACCAATCGCGACTGAAATCACTGACCGGCGGACAAGGGTCGTACAGCATCGCCTTTTCTCATTACGCGCAAGTACCGCCGATGACACAGCAGCAACTGGCGGCGCAACACAAGGTCGTCGAGGAAGATTAAGCGAGGGAACACGGGCAACATCGACAATGGCGGGCGATTTCAAGGTGTCGGGCTGGTTGGCGCGGCTCGCTCGCCGTCTGTTGTATCTGTGGGTACGCACCACGGTCTTCCCGGCGAGTCCGGGGGAACTCGGACTCGACCCAGAGAAGCCGGTCTGTTACGTTTTGCAGGACCGGCACTTCTCGAACATGCTGGTCCTTACCGAAGAATCGCGACGCGTCGGTTTGCCGCTTGCCGAAGCGCCTCTGACACTCGGCGGACGGCAGCAAGCTCGCTCGTTTTTCTTTCTCAACGACGGCTCCCGCCTGACTGGGCGGCGAGATACCCGCCGTCGACACGCTCCTCTACTGGCCACGCTGATTGAAGAAAGCGTCGCCGACCCGCAACTCGACGTACAACTAGTACCGGTGGTCATTCTCTGGGGACGCGCACCCGGACAGCAGGATTCGATCATCAAAGCACTGTTCTCGGAAGCCTGGCGACCGCCAACCGCCTGGCGGCAGATGCTGGCCATCCTGCTGCATGGGCGCAACGTGCTGGTACGCTACAACGCACCGCTTTCACTACGCGAATTCCTGCAAGGCGACGTCGCCCAAAAACAGGCCCTGCATAAACTGTCGCGGGTATTGCGAGTTCATTTCCATCGCCAGCGGCAAATGGCCATCGGTCCCGACCTCTCTCACCGTAACGTGCAAGTCAGCACCGTTCTCGCCGGAGAACGTGTGCGTCAAGCGATCGCCGACGAAGCCGAAAAGCACGGTATCCCGCTAAGCGAAGCGCAAGCGCGCGCCTGCGATTTTGCCCTCGAAATTGCCTCCGACTATGCCTACGGTGTCGTCCGCGCCATGGAATTGCTGCTGACATGGTTGTGGACACGTTTATATGACGGCATCGAATTTCACAACTTCGACGCCGTCACGCGCATCGCTTCCGGGCACGAGATCGTTTACGTTCCCTGCCACCGCAGCCACATCGATTACTTGCTGCTGTCGTACCTGATACATCGCCAGGGGCTGACTCCACCGCATGTCGCAGCGGGAGCCAACCTCAACCTGCCGCTGGTCGGCTCGCTGTTACGGCACGGCGGCGCCTTTTTTCTCCGTCGCAGTTTCAAGGGCGAACCGCTTTACGCCGCCGTCTTTCAGGAATACCTGCACCTGATGTTGGCACGCGGCTTTCCGATCGAGTACTTCATCGAAGGCGGACGCAGTCGTAGCGGCCGGATGCTGACACCGAAAGCAGGGATACTCGGCATGACCGTGCAAAGCTTCATCCGAGAACACCAACGAGCGCTGATTTTCGTGCCGGTCTATATCGGCTACGAAAAACTGCTCGAAGGCCCCTCTTACCTCAGCGAACTCGCCGGCAAGCCAAAACAGCGGGAATCGTTGCTGGCGCTCATCAAGAGTTTCCGCAGCATCAAACGGGTTTTCGGCAAGGTTCATGTCAATTTTGGCCAACCGCTGCCGCTGGCGGAATTTCTCGGCGCGCAGCACCCCGAATGGGAAACGGAGTCCGCCGGCGAAAAATCCGAATGGGCGCGACTGGCGACCAGGCGGGCAGCCGCCGAACTCGCCAAAAGAATCAACGAAGCCGCGGTGCTCAATCCGGTCAACCTGATGGCGCTGGCCTTGCTGGCAACGCCCAAGCACACCGCCGACGAACAGGCCCTGCACCGAATGCTTGATCATTATCGGGCACTTGCCGAAGACGCCCCCTACGCGCAGAACAGCATCACCTGCCGCCTCGACGCCAAGGCAATTGTCGCTTACGCCGAAAGATTGACCATCGTCGAGCGTTTTCACGATCCGCTGGGCGATTTGATCCGTATTCCGAACGAACAAGCGCCTTTTCTCGCTTATTTCCGCAACAATGTCCTGCATCTGTTTGCATTACCGGCGGTGATCGCCTGCCTGCTCAGCCACAACAACCGTCTGGAGCCGGCGCGGATGACGCAAGCGGTCGTCGGCATTTACACCCTGATGCGTGCCGAACTCTTTCTGCGTCTGCCGCTCGACGACTTGCCAAGCGCCATCGACACGGTAATCGGCGTTCTGCTGGCACGCGGTCTGCTGCAACGTTCCGCTGCCTCCGGCCAATTGGTGGCTCCCAGGCCGATCACCAGGGAATTTGCCGAATTGCACTTGCTTGGCGAAACAATACGCCCATTGCTGGAGCGCCACTTCCTGGCGTTATCGCTGTTACAGCGACAAGGCAGCGGGCAGTTGACCCGCCAGGCGCTGGAAGACAGTTGTCATCTGCTGGCGCAACGGCTATCGCTGCTTTACGAATTCAACACACCCGAATTTCCCGAGAAAACAACGTTTTCCGCATATATTGGCAATCTCGTCGAGGCCGACTTTTTGGTCGAGGACGACCAGGGCCTGCTGTCTTTCGACGACCGCCTGATGACGCCACTGGCTTATTCGGAATTGGTCCTTTCCACCGAGGCCAGGCAGGCAATCCAGCGCATGGCGGGAAGCGACGCGGCTCCGTAGACCGACAGACCGCGAACGACGCTGTCGACACCCAGGATCATGCGCGGCCGTCGGGACCGCGGCGCACCGCCTGTTCGAGACGCTGTTTTTCGGCATACACCTTGTTGGCGTACTCCATTCCCGGATCGTCCGCGGCGCCACCGTAATGCTGTAGACCGGCTGTCAGGCTACCGCGCCAGCGGATCGCCTCTTCGAGAACCTGCACGCCCACCTGAATATTGGTCACAGGATCAAGAAATGGTTGCTCTCCGGCGCCCTGCGGGACCTTGTCGAGATGGAAACCCGGGATCACCTGCATCAGCCCCTTCGCACCGCTGACACTCTCCGCAAAGGGATTGAAGCGCGACTCGATACCGATCATGGCAATAATCAACAAGGGATCGAGACGACGCTCCCGGCCCACGGTCTGCGCCGCTCGGAAGATCGGCACCAGCGCCTCCGGAGCCACCTTGTATTTTCGCGACACGTAAGTCAAAGCGCGCTCTAGACGGGGCGTCAATGCCTCAGGGACGACTTCGGCGACCACCGGTTCGGAAAACTGCTCTCCCGCCGCCGGCGATTCAGCGACCGCGACGGTCGGTGCCCGATCGGCAAATGCACGATTGTCGGCTGACGGCTTGACCGCGCCCACCAAAAGCATCAGCCCGACGACGATCAAGGCGTGTTGAACAAAATTGGAAGAAACGTCGACACGACGTCCAGGAATACTTTTCAGCGAAACAGTTGCGGACATGCTCTCTCCTTCACTTTGGTCATCAGGCCCAAAAAGCGCGGCGCGACGATGGACGGTAACAGGCGGGTGCAAAGCCTCGGATACGCGGGAAAAACCAACCCTGAGGCCGGAACTCCGGGCGACTCGAAAGCGCTTGACCGGAGCGGCGAGTATGCAGATGACAAACTGCGATACGTGTGGTTACTGCTGGAGTGATTGCACTCTATTGATTAATTTAAACTTTGTCAACACGAGGGCGCGAAAGAGCTAGCAATCGGCCTGACAAGGAAAATAGAAAATCGCCTAAATCAAATGCTTGCGAATCGCTTTGCAGAATGCCCGTGAAGCACATTTTGCGGCTTTCACTCCCCGAAATTGCCGCCGTCCAGCGCGTCGGCCACCTCCTGACAAGCGCCTCAAAACGCACGGGTAAACGTTTTCTCACCGGGTCAACGCCATGAACAAAGCGGGCAACCGCTCCGGCAGACGTTCGATATTGTCGATTACCGTGTAGCGCGTGCCGAAAATGTCGCCGACGTAGGCATCGGCATCGCGATCGAGACTGATGCAATATGTGAATAGGCCCTGCCGCTCGTTTTCTTCCACCGCTTTGTGGGCATCCTCGATCAAAAGGCGTTCGTCGGTCACATCGACATCCGACGGCTGACCATCGGTGAGAATCAGCAACAATTTCTTCTCGGCCTTCCGCGCCCTGAGAGAAAGCGCCGCGTGGCGGATTGCCGCCCCCATGCGTGTCGAGTAAGCGGCTTGCATCGCCGCCAAGCGCCCCTTCACCGCCTCGCCCCAACTTTCGCCAAACCCCTTGAGATGCAGATAACGCACCTCATGGCGGCTGTCGGAATGGAAACCGGCAATGGCGAAGGGATCGCCGAGCTGGTCGACCGACCAGGCGAGCAGAGACACCGCCTCCTGACTGAGTTCCAGAATGCTTTGTTCGCCACCGCCAACCGCCACCTTCTCGGCCAACGACTGCGACAGGTCGAGCAGCAGAGTGACGGCGAGGTTGCGTCCATTGTGGCGATGGCTCATATTGATCCGCTGATCGGGAGTGGCGCCACTCTTGAAGTCGATCAGCGAGCGAACAGCAATATCCAAATCAAGCTCGCTGCCGTCCTCCCGATAACGGATGCGCTCCCGTTCCTGCGGACGCAACAGGTCGAGCATACGTTTCAGTCGTCGGGCGAGCAGCGCATGTTTCGCCAGCAAGCGGTCGATGTCCGCACCGTCGCCACTTGGGTGCAGCGATTCGTACAGACTGACCCAGTCCGGGCGATAACTTTGTGTTTGGTAGTCCCACTCCGGATAATGACGCGGCGGCAAGCGGTCAAGCTCGGTGGCTACCGTCGGACGGGGCTGGCTGAACATCTCCTCCTCGTCGCTGAGTTCATGAAACAACCAGAGGTGCCGATTGTCGTCACGATAATCAATCTCGGTGTCGGTGAAAAATACCGTTGCCAACTGGTCGCTCTGCCGACGACCGCGGGCGACATAGCGAAGCGCCAGGGCGGCGATCTCGTCGCTACTGGAGTCCCCGGCAGCCATGATTTCCCTAAAAAAACGCACAAATTCAATGAGTAATTCGTCACGATACGGGTGATGATCATCGAGTAGCGCCCGCGATAGCATGGCCAACCGGTGGCGGAAGCCGGATACCTGTTGTTGATCGCAGGCGTCTTCGCGCGGTACCGGATGCAAGGCCAGAAAATACCGTCGCAAACCGGGGTAGATGCGGAGAATCAACGTGTCGACCCGGCTGTCCTCGAAGGTTTCGATCGCCAGGCGCTGCATCGGGCTGAAGTTGTCGGCGATCATTGGCCTGCTCCAGCGCCGATGAGCGGCGATGTGCGCCAGCATCACGCGATAGCGGTCGATTCCGGCAACGCCGGCAGCATCGTCGAACACATCCGGCAGATGGATACCCTGTGCGTCGTAATGCGGCTGGCGTTTTTCCGTTGGCGCGAAACCGGCCGCGTAAGGAAGGAGAAGCGCGTCGTCTTGCCACAAGCCACGGAGATAAAGTTGGAGACGCCGCTCGTTGTCGACCAACAAGGTCCCGTGCCGCTCGCGCTGCATGACGGCGCGGCTGTCGGCCGACTGCAAACTGAAGTAGGCGCGTTGCCGCTCAGGATGACTCGGGTAGTTGCGAAGACCGTAGTCGACCCATCCGCGCAAACCGTCAATGCTCAGATTTTTGAGTAGTGTCGGTCCTTGCGCGAAAAACTCGGGGAGCGCCACGCTGGCGAAAGTTTTGTGAATGCCATGGATCGAATTGCTGCTGCGCTCCATCAGTTCCCGTGTCAGATCCAGATAATGCTGTAGGGCCTCACGCGCCGGCAGGCGTCGGGCCACCGCCGCCAGATTTTGCAAAAAGGGCGTGATCGCCTTGGCATTCGGGGATTTCCAAAGTGCGCGCAAGGTCGCCGCGATATCCGGCAGGGCGCTTTCACCGACAATGCCGGCAATCGACGGCCACTCCTCCAGGAAAGCCAACACCGGCTCGGCGCCACGCCCCATTTTGCCGAGCCATCGGGCCTGTTCGAGATAAGCGCTCACGCCTTCGGCCGACAAGTGTGCCGAGGCGTCGAGCAGGCAGGCCTCGAAAACCTTATCGACTTGTGGAAAACGACTGTCGAGTTGCGTGCGCCAAACACGCACCTGCTCAGACCATGGCGCGCCCTGCGCCGTTTCCGCGCCCAAGTTCCCGCCCTTTCCCCGGCTAGGCAAAGATCGCGTCAATGGCGTGGTCGAGGGTATCGCGAATGTCGCGGTCGTCGGTGATCGGACGCACCAGGGCCATTCGGCAGGCATCGCGCGGGGCAACCCCCCCTTTGATCAAGGTGGCGGCATAGACCAGCAACCGTGTCGACACCCCTTCGTCAAGCCCATGTCCCTTCAAGCGTCGGACTGCGACGCCAAGACTCACCAACTGCTCGGCAAGCGTTTCGTCAACGCCGCTTTCTCCTTGCAAAACAGCGCGTTCCAAAGCCATGTCGGGATAATCGAAATCGAAAGCGATGAAACGCTGCTTGGTCGATTGTTTAAGGTCTTTCATCAAACTCTGATAACCGGGGTTGTAGGAAATCACCAACTGAAAATCCGGATGGACGCGAAGCAGTTCTCCCTTTTTGTCGATCGGCAGCGTGCGTCGATGATCGGTCAGCGAATGGATGACCACCACGGTGTCCTGACGCGCCTCGACGACTTCGTCGAGATAGCAAATCGCCCCGATGCGCGCAGCGGTCGTCAGCGGGCCATCCAGCCACCGAGTGCCATTGGCTTCAAGAAGATAACGGCCGACCAGATCGGAGGCCGTCATGTCTTCATTGCACGCCACGGTGATCAGCGGCCGGCCCAATCGCCAGGCCATGAACTCGACAAAACGGGATTTACCGCAACCCGTCGGCCCCTTGACCATCACCGGCAAGCGTGCCGCGTAGGCGGCTTCGTACAACGTCACCTCGTTGCTTTGCTGCTGGTAAAAAGGCTCTTCCAGAACCCGAAACTGCTCGCGGTCGCACAACACTATCGATTCCTTTTCCATCGCGGGAAGGTCAAGCACGCCACTCCCGACAAGTCGTCCGGTCCATTCGGTTTTTCTTGACGTCTCAACGGTGAATCGCGAGTTTTTCCCTCCAGCCGGGGTAAAGTTTGTCGGCATCGCCCGGGAAGGACTCGAAGGCACGCGCGAATTCCTTGTGCTGCCTTGCCCATTCGATCGGATCGGCGCCCGCCTTCCAGCATTCGTATGCCTGACGTAATGAAATGGCGCCCGCTGCGGGACTATCGACATGACCGTAAGAACCACCGCCGGAGGTGTTGATAACGTTACCGTGCCCGAGATTGGCGAAAAACCCAGGCAGGCGAAGCGCGTTCATGCCGCCGGAGATGATTGGCGTGGTCGGCTTCATGCCATACCACTGCTGACGATACGCCGGCCCCTGATAATCGTCGCGCTCGATCACATAGGCAATCGCCCGGTCATCGGCGCTGCCTTCCATCTTGCCGTAACCCATGGTGCCGACATGAATGCCGGAAGCGCCCTGTAGACGAGCCATCTTGGCCAAAACGTAGGCGTCGTAGCCACGCTTGGAACTCGGTGAAGTCACCGCACCATGGCCGGCGCGGTGATAGTGCAGATACTGATTGGGGTATTGCCGGCGAGCGGTGGTAACCATGCCGGGACCGCCGACATAGCCATCGACCAAAAAAGCAACCTTGTCGGCATCCGGCCCGAAGGTTTCCAGAATGTAGTCGGCACGCGCGCACATCTCGTAGTGATCGTCGGCGGTGATGTTCGCCGAAAAAAGCTTGGCTTGTCCGGTTTCGTCCTGTGCGCGCTTCATCGCATCGTAGACCAGAGGCATCACCTTTTTGATCGGTGCGAAAACCTGATTGCCTTGCGGCTCATCGTTCTTGATGAAATCCCCACCCAGCCAGAACTGGTACGCGGCCTTGGCGAAAGGTTCAGGACGCAAACCAAGCTTCGGCTTGATGATCGTTCCGGCGATATAGCCGCCATCCCTGATCGGCCGGCCGAGTATGCGCCACAGATCGGAGATATCCTTCGAAGGCCCGTCGAATAACTGTATCGCGCGCTGCGGCATGAAAAAGTCGTACATCTTGGCATGTTCGATATCCCCCATGCCCTGATTGTTGCCGATCACCAGCGTCAGGAAAGACACAATCATCATCCGGCCGTCGGTCAGGTTGCGATCGAACAATTCGAGCGGATAGGCAATGCGCATCTCCTCGTCGATTTCGTCGATCAGATAAACCAGCGCATCGACGCCACGAGTGAAATCATCGGTGGTCGAGACTTCCACATTGGTACCGGTCGAGGACTCGGCGGCGAAGTGGGCGGCCGCCTGTAAATAATCGTACCCCGCTTTCGGTTTCATCTTGTACGCCACCAAGATGTGTTTGCCGCCGGCGATCAGATCTTCTTCCCGGAGGCTAAGGTCGGCGTAGCGATTCGATTGGTCCATGCGGTTCTCCATGTCAGTGGTAGGTGATAGAGGGCGTTGCGTATAAGCGCTGACAGCATCCCGCTTTGCCAACGGCACCACGCATTCGGCTAAAAGAAGTGTAAAACGACCAATTGATTATTAAAAGTTAAACTTTATTCAAAATAAAGTAAGTGTTTATTTATATTAAAATACTGACAAACCGTGCTTCACGATCCGCCGAGAGACAGGTAGTATGGCTGCAATGCGCCGCTTGTCACTCTTTAGCCAAGAGTGACAAACAGTTCTCTTTTGGCGGATAATTTGCCCACGCAATCCAACCCTTACTTTTCGATTGGCGAATCATTGTGCGCAGTGCTTTTTCCCCCCTGACTAGCGTCATCCGCGCCTTGGCCATGGATGCGGTTCAACAAGCGAACTCCGGTCACCCCGGCATGCCGATGGGCATGGCCGAAATCGCTGAAGTCCTCTGGCGCCGCCACCTTAGGCACAACCCGGCCAACCCGGGTTGGTTCAACCGTGACCGTTTCGTGCTTTCCAACGGACATGGCTCGATGTTGATCTACGCCCTGCTGCATCTCGCGGGCTACGATGTGTCGATTGACGACCTGAAGAATTTCCGGCAGTTCCGCTCCAAAACGCCTGGACATCCTGAAGTGGGGCATACACCCGGCGTCGAAACCACCACCGGTCCGCTCGGTCAAGGTCTGGCGAACGCGGTGGGAATGGCGATCGCGGAAAAAGTGTTGGCCGCTGAATTCAATCGTCCCGGCCACGATATCGTCGACCACGCCACGTACGTCTTTCTTGGCGATGGCTGCCTGATGGAAGGTGTTTCGCACGAAGCCTGTTCGCTGGCCGGCACGCTAGGGCTCGGCAAATTGATTGCCCTGTATGACGACAACGGCATCTCGATCGATGGCCATGTCGAGGGTTGGTTCACAGACGACACGCCAAGGCGTTTCGAGGCTTATGGCTGGCAGGTGATCGCCGGCGTCGATGGACACGACAGCACGGCCATCGATCAGGCGTTACAGGTCGCTCGTGCGGATAAACAGCGTCCAACCCTGATCTGCTGCAAAACGCAAATCGGCCTGGGGTCGCCAAACAAGGTCGGTAGCCACGACGTCCACGGTGCGCCGTTGGGCCCTGCCGAAATCGCCGCCAGCCGGGACCATATCGGTTGGTCACACGCCCCATTCGCGATCCCGGAAAATATTTACGCGCAATGGGACGCCCGTCCGCGCGGAAAAATTCTCGAAGACGAGTGGCAAGCGCTTATCGCGGCTTATGCCACCTCCTTTCCTGACTTGGCGAAGGCGTTTTTCCGCCGCATGAACGGCCAGTTGCCGGACGACTGGAGCGCACGCGTCGCGCGGGTACAGGCCGATGTTGCCGCAAAGGCGGAAAATATCGCCACCCGAAAGGCCTCGCAAAACGCCATTGCCGCCATCGCCCCTTGTCTCCCGGAACTGATCGGCGGCTCGGCGGATCTCGCCGGCTCGAATTTGACGCTGTGGAATGGCTCAAAAGGTGTCAGCCGTAGCACCGGCGGCAACTACCTTTACTATGGCGTCCGCGAATTCGCGATGACGGCGATCGCGAACGGTTTGGCGCTGCACGGCGGCTTTATTCCCTACACCGCGACTTTCCTGGTTTTTTCCGATTACGCTCGTAACGCCATCCGCATGGCGGCGTTGATGAAGCTTCGCCAGATCATGGTTTATACCCACGACTCGATCGGTCTCGGCGAAGACGGTCCGACGCACCAGCCGGTGGAGCACGTGGCTAGTTTGCGCCTCATTCCGAATGTCGATGTCTGGCGTCCGGCGGATGCCAGCGAAACGGCGGCGGCTTGGGTAGCGGGCATTGAACGCGCGGATGGCCCCACGATTCTGGCGCTCTCCCGCCAGAACCTGCCGACTGTCACCGCGGGAATCGCGCCGGACATCATCCGCCGTGGGGCGTACACCGTCGCCGACAGCCCGGCCCCGCAAGCGGTTTTGATCGCCACCGGGTCGGAGGTCAAGCTGGCGCTGGACGCTCATCGGGCTCTGGCCGACGAGGGCATCGCCGTGCGTGTGGTATCGATGCCTTGCGCGGAAGTTTTCGAACGTCAGGACGAGTCCTATCGAGCCAACGTTTTGCCGCGCGGCTTGCCGCGCGTCGCCATCGAAGCCGGGATCAGCAGTTTCTGGCGCCAATACGTCGGACTTGACGGCGCCATCATCGGTATCGATCGTTTTGGAGAGTCGGCCCCAGCCGGCAAGTTGTTTGATTTTTTCGGTTTCACGGTTGCCAACGTGGCTAACACTGTGAGATCCCTGTTGTAATTTCTCAAGGAGACCGTTTCATGACAATCAAAGTAGGTATCAACGGTTTTGGCCGTATCGGACGGATGGTGTTTCGGGCGGCGGTACAGAACTTCCCCGAGATTGAAATCGTCGGCATCAACGACCTGCTCGAGCCCGACTACCTCGCGTACATGCTCAAATACGATTCGGTACATGGTCGCTTCAAGGGCACCATCGCCGTCGAAGGCAACACGCTGGTGGTGAACGGCAAGAAAATTCGCCTGACCGCGGTCAAGGACCCAGCGGAGTTGAAGTGGAACGAGGTTGGCGCCGACGTGGTCGTTGAATCGACCGGCCTGTTCCTGACCACCGAGTCGTGCCAGAAACATATCGCCGCCGGCGCCAAGAAAGTGATTCAGAGCGCGCCGAGCAAGGACGACACACCGATGTTCGTCTTCGGCGTCAATGAGCAAACCTATGCGGGGCAGGCCATCATCTCGAACGCCTCGTGCACCACCAACTGCCTGGCTCCCGTGGCCAAGGTCCTCAACGACAACTGGGGCATCAAGCGCGGTTTGATGACCACCGTGCATGCGGCGACCGCCACCCAGAAGACTGTCGACGGTCCGTCCAACAAGGACTGGCGTGGTGGCCGCGGTATTCTCGAGAACATCATTCCTTCCTCGACTGGCGCGGCCAAGGCTGTCGGCAAGGTCATTCCCGAACTGAACAAAAAACTCACCGGCATGGCGTTCCGCGTGCCGACCTCCGATGTTTCGGTGGTCGACCTGACCGTCGAACTGAGCAAGGAGGCGACTTACGACGCTATCTGCGCCGCGATGAAGACGGCTTCGGAAACGACGATGAAAGGCATTCTCGGCTACACCGCCGAAAAAGTCGTCGCCACCGATTTCCGCGGTGAAAGTTGCACCTCGGTGTTCGACGCCGAAGCGGGCATGGCGCTGGATGGCACTTTCGTCAAGGTGGTCTCGTGGTATGACAACGAATGGGGCTACTCCTGCAAGGTGCTGGAGATGGTTCGTGTAATGTCGCGCTAAGCGACCATCAAGATCAGGGGTGCTTTCTGGCACCCCTGATCGCTGCATTGAAGGAAATCGATTTCGCTTCTATTGCCTTCGCGGCAACGGCGGTTCGCAACACCACCAGCCATCGCGGCAGACGAGCAGCGAGCGTCATGCCAGCCTCACGGCATGCGGCGCGTCGACGTTTCTTTCGAGCGCATGCTAGAAAAATTTTTTAATCGCCATACATCCGCTCGACGGGCTGACCGCCTCGACAGTGTCGAGCGCGGAGTCGTTTTACCACTCGCGCCACGAATCGCCGTTTTTCAAATCGAAAATGTCGTGCGGCCACCTCTCCGCAAACAACCCGCCGCATTGCCAAGCAACCACCCGCTGTCGGCAGTGTTCCGGTCAGGAAAACATCGCTAGGAAATACATGTCACGAGACACAAAGATCGTCGCTACTCTCGGTCCGGCGTCATCCGACGCCGAGGTGCTGGAACGCATGATCTGCGCCGGCGTCGATGTCGTTCGCCTGAATTTCTCCCACGGCAAGCGCGAGGATCATGTCGCCCGGGCACAGCTGGTCCGCGAAGTTGCCGCCCGTGTCGGGCGTCCTGTGGGAATTCTCGCTGATCTGCAAGGCCCGAAGATTCGTATCGGCAAATTCGTCGACGGCAAGATTTGGCTGGAAAAAGGTGCCCGCTTCATTCTTGACGCCAAATGCGAACTCGGTAACGAGGAGCGTGTCGGCCTCGATTACAAGGATTTGACTCACGATGTCGCTACCGGCAGCGTGCTATTGCTTGACGATGGGCGCATTGTTTTAATCGTCGACAGAGTCTTGGGGGCCGAGATTTTCACCACCGTTCGTCACGGCGGCGAACTGTCGGACAACAAGGGCATCAATCGCCAAGGCGGTGGCCTCTCGGCGCCTGCCTTGACCGCCAAGGACATGGAAGATATCCGCACGGCGTCGAGCATCGGCGTCGATTATGTGGCGGTGTCTTTCCCCAAGAGCGCGGCCGACATGTATATGGCCAAACAATTGATCCATGCCGCCGGTGGTCATGCGCGCACCATCGCCAAAATCGAACGGGTGGAAGCCGTGGCGGCACTCGAGGAAATCATCGCCGCATCCGACGGCGTCATGGTCGCCCGCGGGGATTTGGCCGTTGAAGTCGGTGATGCCGCGGTGCCGGCGCTACAGAAAAGGATGATTCGTCTGGCGCGTGAAAAAAACAAACTGGCGATCACCGCGACCCAAATGATGGAGTCGATGATCCTCTCGCCCGCGCCAACGCGCGCCGAAGTGTCAGACGTCGCCAACGCCGTGCTTGATGGCACCGATGCGGTGATGTTGTCGGCCGAAACCGCCTCCGGCAAATACCCGGTCGAAACCGTCGAAGCCATGTCGCGGATTTGCCTGGAAGCCGAGAAATCGTCGGAAGTCACCCTCGACCGCGAATTCCTCAATCAGATATTCACGCGCATCGACCAGACCATCTCGCTGGCGGCAATTTGGACTGCCCACCATCTCAAGGTCAAAGCCATCGCCGCCCTGACCGAATCCGGCGCCACCGCGCTATGGATGAGCCGCTTGAATTGTGGGGTGCCGGTGTACGCGTTAACCCCACGTCCGGAGGCGCTGGGCAAGATGAGTTTGTACCGCGCGGTGTTTCCCCTGTTCATGACCCAGCGACCGGCAACCCGCGATGAATTGTTATACGACGCCGAGCAAGTGCTGATCAATGCCGGCATCGTCGAGAAGGGCGATTTCATCGTTCTCACCGGTGGCGACCCAATGGGAATGAGCGGCGGCACCAATACTTTGAAAATCGTACGCGTCGGGGATCAGCAAGCGCACGTAAACTGAACCGCGAACTGGAACGTCGTTTGCGGAAAAAACACTCACACCCTCACCCGTTAAATTTTGGGAAACGATCACCGTCGTTTCCCACGTTCAGGCAACCGAGCAATTTCAGGAGAAAACGATCATGCCAATCGTATCGATGCGTCAACTATTGGACCACGCGGCGGAAAATGGTTACGGCCTCCCCGCTTTCAACGTCAATAACATGGAACAAGTGTGGGCAATCATGGAAGCCGCCGCGGAACTCGACGCGCCGGTAATCATGCAGGCCTCCGCCGGAGCCCGTAAATACGCCGGAGAACCTTTTTTGCGGCACCAGATTCTGGCCGCCCTGGAAGCGTACCCGCACATTCCGATTGTCATGCATCAAGACCACGGTCAATCGCCAGCGGTGTGCATGGCGGCGATCCGTTCGGGTTTCTCCTCGGTAATGATGGATGGTTCGCTGATGGCCGACGGTAAAAGTGTCGCTTCCTATGAATACAACGTCGAAGTAACCAGCAAGGTCGTCGAATTCGCACACGCCATCGGCGTTTCGGTAGAAGGCGAACTCGGCGTTCTTGGCTCGCTGGAAACAATGCGTGGCGACAAGGAAGACGGCCACGGCGCCGACGGTCAAATGACCCGAGAACAACTGTTGACCGACGTCGAGCAGGCGGCCGATTTCGTCAAGCAAACACAATGCGACGCTTTGGCGATCGCCATCGGCACCTCGCACGGTGCTTACAAATTCACCAAGAAGCCCACCGGCGACATTCTCGCCATCCAGCGAATCAAGGAAATCAACGCTCGTATCCCGAATTGCCACTTGGTGATGCACGGCTCCTCTTCCGTGCCGCAGGAGTTGCTGGCCGAAATCCGCGAATTTGGCGGCGACATGAAGGAAACCTACGGCGTACCCGTCGAGGAAATCGTCACCGGCATCAAGCACGGTGTGCGCAAGGTCAATATCGACACCGATATCCGTCTGGCGATGACTGGTGCCATCCGGCGCTATTTCGCCGAAAATCCGTCGAAGTTCGACCCGCGCGATTACCTCAAGCCAGCCCGCGAGGCGGCCAGGAAAATCTGTCTCGCTCGCTACGAAGCCTTTGGCACCGCTGGTCAAGCCAGCAAGATCAAGGTCGTTCCGCTCGACAAGATGGCCGACCGCTACAAGAGCGGCGAGTTAAAGCAAACCGTTCTTTAAGCGTTCCGCTCAAACCGCGACACGTCACGTGTCGCGGTTTGTTGACGAAGTGGCAAAGCGTTGCACCCGCCGCGCTTGAAACCCGAGTGCGGAACCTTGGCGGTCAATTTGGCTTCCTGTAATGCCCCCAATTGACTAGGCAAGGGCTTCCCTGATCCCGCCAGACGCCATACCGGACTTCCGCCGCCAACAAGCCGGCTTTTGCAGCAGGGAGGCGATATCCACGCGCGGTGAGAAATAAATCCGCTGCGCGATTTCCCAGCGCCGACGCTCTTCCCGAGAAATCCCCGCCAACTGCTCGAACCATTTCTGAAAACGATCCATGGTGTATAAGCTCCTGTAAAGACTGTCATTGACCGAAGTTTGTCGCGACAGGAGCGAGAATACACAATAACTGTATAAATGTACAGTTATTGTGCTGGGTACTGCTCAACGCATTGTTTTCTTCACAAAACACGATACGAAATTACTGAGGGACGGCGTCTCAAGCCGCGGTACTCGCGTAATGAATCGCGCTATCGCCCCTAACCGGCGATAGCGGCCAATGCTTGCCGGAGATCGGCGATCAAATCATCCAGCGCCTCGATACCGACCGAAAATCGCAGCAAATCGGCGGGACATAAAGTGCCGGAGCCTTCGACGCTCGCGCGATGCTCAACCAGGCTTTCGACCGATCCCAAGGACGTTGCCTGTTTGAACACCCGTAACCGGCCAGCCACGACTCTGGCGGCCTGCTCGCCGGCCACTAAACGCACCGACAACATGCCGCCGAAACCACCCGCCATCTGGCGGACGGCGACATCGTGCCCCGGATGGCTTGGCAGCCCAGGGTAAAGCACCTCGGCAACGGCGGCATGATCGACCAGAAAATGGGCAATACCGAGTGCATTCGCCGATGCGGTGCGTACGCGCAGAAAAAGAGTCCGCATGCCGCGCAACAACAACCATGCCTCGAAGGGGCCGATAACGGCGCCGCCGGCGCTGCGCTGTCGCCGAATACATTCCCATAACGAATTGTTCTCACGGCAGACCAGGGCGCCCGCCACGACATCGGAGTGGCCGTTGAGATACTTGGTGGCCGAATGAAGGACGATATCGGCGCCGAGCAGCAAGGGCTGACTGAGTACCGGCGTGGCCACTGTCGAATCGACCACCACCAGCGCCCCGGCGGCGTGCGCCCGCGCAACCGCCAAGGCAATATCGGTCACCTCCCAGGTCGGATTCGCCGGCGTCTCGATCCACAGCAGGCGGGTTGGCGCCTCGGCCAGTTTGCCGGCAAGGTCGTCGGCATCGCCGTTGTCGTAGAGAGCGACGTCGAGTTGCCACCGCGTGGCGAATTCGCGCAACCAATTGCGCCACGCCCAATAAGCAAAACGAGGCGCGACGATGCGATCGCCCGGCCGTAACGCTTGCAGCACCGCACTCGCGGCGGCCATGCCGGAAGCGAAGAGCAGCGCGTCGCTGCCGCTTTCAAGACGGCACAGCAGCGCCTCCACTGGATCGTAAGACGGATTCTGATCGCGTGAGTAGAGGCGTCCGCCGGGATAGCTGCCATCGCGGGCACGCTCATAGGTGCTGGCCAGATGAATGGGCGGCACGAGATCGCGATACGGATCGACCGCATCGCCGCTGCCGTGCGCAACCCGTGTTTCGTGAGCGATGTTTTCCGGCAGCGGCATCGGTTTTCTCCTCGCGAAGCTGACATGCCATCCGCCACGCAAGACGGACGCCACGAGCATTGAATTACATTAAAACAATGTCGAACTGCTCCTGGGAATAGCTTGGTTCGGCCTGTAGCGAAATGGGTTTGCCTATGAAATCGGACAACATCGCAAGACCCTGTGACTCTTCGTCGAGGAAGCGATCGATGACCGCCTGACTGCCAAGGACACGATATTCGCGCGCATTGAACTGGCGCGCCTCGCGGAGCAGTTCGCGGAGGATATCGTAGCAAACGGTCCGCGCGGTCTTGACCTCGCCGCGTCCGCCGCAAGTGGGGCATTCTTCGCACAACACATGCGCCAGCGACTCACGGGTTCTCTTGCGGGTCATTTCAACCAGCCCCAGGGCGGTGAAGCCGTTGACCGTCAACCGGGTGTGATCGCGCGCCAGCGCCTTGTTGAACTCGCTAAGCACGGCGGCGCGGTGCTCCTCGTTCTCCATGTCGATGAAGTCGATGATGATGATGCCCCCGAGGTTGCGTAATCGCAACTGCCGGGCAATCGTCTGCGCCGCCTCGAGATTGGTCTTGAAAATGGTATCGTCGAAATTTCGCACTCCGACGAAACCGCCAGTATTGACGTCGATGGTGGTCATGGCTTCCGTCTGATCGATGATCAGGTAGCCGCCCGATTTAAGATCCACACGGCGGGCGAGCGCTTTCTGAAGTTCGTCTTCGACGCCGTGCAAGTCGAACAGCGGCCGTTCGCCGATGTAATGATCGAGCAACGGCGCGACCGTCGGCGTGTATTCGGCGGCAAAAGTCGTTAGTCGCTGAAAATTTTCCCGCGAGTCGATGACGATGCGCGCGGTTTCGGGATTGACGAAATCGCGCAACACCCGCTGCGCCAACGACAGCTCCTGGTACAGCAGGGTTGGCGGCGCGGCGAGGGTGGATTGGGTCTTGATGTCGCGCCAGATCTTGCGCAGATACTCGATGTCCTTCGAGAGTTCGGCTTCCGAAGCGTTCTCGGCCATGGTCCGCACGATGAAACCGCCGGTTTCGTCCGCGGGCACTAGCCGCGCCAATTTCTCGCGCAAGGCCTCGCGCTCCGATTCCCGTTCGATACGCTGTGAGATGCCGATATGCTTGTCCTGCGGCAGATACACCAGCATCCGCCCGGCAATCGACACCTGCGTGGACAGCCGAGCCCCCTTGCTGCCCATCGGATCCTTGATCACCTGTACCAGAATGCTTTGTCCTTCGAACAGCAAACGCTCGATTGGGCGGACCGGTTCATCGTTGGAACGCGGCTCACGAATGTCGGCCACGTGCAGAAAGGCCGTGCGATCCAGGCCGATGTCGATAAAAGCCGATTGCATTCCCGGCAGGATGCGCACGATTCGTCCGACATAAACATTGCCGACAAAGCCGCGGCTGGCGTTGCGTTCGATGTGCAATTCCTGCACGGCCCCTTGGTGCATGACCGCGACGCGCGTTTCTTGCGGAGTAAAATTGATCAGAATCTCTTCGGACATGGGCGGGGCAATCTGGAGAATACGCGTAGAATTTCGCGCTGGCCGCATTCTACCTTGTCAGCCCCTCCCGCCGAATGTCTGTCGTCACTCCTTTGAACTCTCCCGAGCTGCTCGCCCCCGCCGGAACACTGCTGATGTCCCGCACGGCGCTGGCTTTTGGCGCCGATGCCGTTTACGCCGGGCAGCCACGGTACAGCCTGCGGGTGCGCAACAACGACTTCGGCGATCTGTCGATCCTCGGCGACGCGATCACCGAGGCACGCGCGGCCGCGAAGAAATTTTATGTGGTCAGCAACGTTCTACCGCACAACACCAAGGTCCGCACCTATCTGGACGATATGGCGCCGGTGGTCGCTCTGGCTCCCGACGCCTTGATCATGGCCGACCTAGGCCTGATCGACCTCGTTCGCGAAACTTGGCCGGAACTTCCCGTCCATCTTTCGGTACAGGCCAATACGGTCAACTTCGCCGCCGTGCGTTTCTGGCGCAAATTGGGGATTCGGCGGATTATCTTGTCGCGCGAGCTATCGCTCGACGAGGTCGCCGAGATTCGCCAGGAATGCCCGGACATCGAACTCGAGGTTTTCGTGCATGGCGCCCTTTGCATCGCCTACTCCGGCCGCTGCCTGCTCTCGGGCTACTTCAATCGCCGCGACCCGAACCAGGGAACGTGCACCAACTCCTGCCGCTGGGACTACAAACTGCTGGCAGGCCAAACGGACGCGGCCGGCGATGTCCATGCCTGCACGCCGGTCGCACCCAAACTGGCCAACGACGCCTGGCTGCTCGAAGAGCACGAGCGGCCCGGCGTCTTGATGCCGATCGACGAGGACGAGCATGGCACTTACATCATGAATTCGAAGGACTTGCGCGCCGTCGAGCACGTTCAACGGCTCTGCGAAATCGGTGTCGATTCGCTAAAAATCGAGGGGCGCACCAAATCCGCCTACTACGTGGCGCGCGCCACGCAGGTTTACCGCCGCGCCATCGACGACGCCATCGCCGGCCGTCCTTTCGACCCAACCTTGCTCGGCGAACTCGACGGCCTGGCCAACCGCGGCTATACCGACGGTTTTTATCAACGACACCACGAGCACGAACGGCAGAATTACCTGCGCGGCCACTCGGAATCCGGACGCAGCCTTTACGTCGGCGACGTGCTGACCTGGGACGCCACACGTCAACAGGCATTGATCGACGTGAAAAACCGCTTTGCCGTCGGCGACCGGCTGGAACTGGTCCACCCTTCCGGCAACCGGCAACTGATCGTCGAGGCAATGAGCATGCCCGACGGCGAACCGGTACGCGTCGCGCCGGGCAACGGCCATCGGGTCTGGATACCGTTGCCATTCGCCCTTCCCGGTGCCATGCTGGCCCGTTTTCTTTGAAATTGTCGATATCAATGCCCGCCACTCATCTCTTCGTCGACGTTTCCGCGCACGGTTTCGGCCATCTGGCGCAAGTCGGCCCCGTGCTCAATGCCTTGGGCGCTCGTTTGCCCTCGCTACGCATCACCTTGCGCAGCGGCCTGCCGAAAGCGACCCTCCAGGCGCGCGTTGCCGTGCCATTCACGCACATTGCCGACCGTAGCGACTTCGGCTACGTGATGCACGATGCCGTCAAGATCAATCGGCTGGCAACAGCCAGCGCCTACCGGCAACAGCACGCCGACTGGGAGGACCGGGTGGACCGCGAGGCACGTCTGCTCGCCGAACTGCAACCCGACCTGCTGCTCAGCGACGTCGCCTATCTCCCCTTGGCCGGCGCCGCGCTCGCGGGCATTCCATCGGTGGCGATGTGCTCCCTCAACTGGGCCGAACTGTTCGCCCATTTTTACGGCGGGGAAAGTTGGGCGCCGGCGATTCACGCTCAAATGCTCGCCGCCTATCGAAGTGCCGCCTTTTTCCTGCGCCTGACGCCAGGCATGGCGATGGCCAACCTGCCACGCCTGCGCCACATCGCACCGGTCGCCGCCCTGGGTAAAAACTGCCGTCAAGCGCTACGGACGCGCTTGCGTTGCGCGCCGGAGGAACGTCTGGTGCTGATCGCCTTCGGCGGCGTCGCCAGAAAACTGCCCATCGCCGACTGGCCAGCACCGCCGGGGACACGCTGGCTGGTGCCCAAGGCCTGGCAATGCGTACAAGCCAACACCGTCACCATCGAATCGCTGGAGATTCCAATTGCCGATCTGATGGCCTCCGTCGATGCGGTACTCACCAAACCCGGCTACGGCACATTCACCGAAGCCACCTGTAACGGTACGCCCGTCCTTTTCCAACGCCGCCAGGACTGGCCCGAGCAGGATTGTCTGATCGACTGGCTGCGCGCGAACGCGCGCTGCGCGGAGATCGAAGAAAGCGACCTGCTCGTGGGTCGCGTGCACGAGGTGCTCGAATCGCTTTGGCAACAACACGCGCCGCCATTGCCGCGACCGAACGGTGCCGAAGACGCCGTGGCGGCACTCTTGCCTTGGCTACTCCACAAGGCGCCGTAAGCACGCACACGGACCTTCCCGGCCAATGCGCCTCCAGGCACGGGATGCCGAAATACGCGATTGACTTTTTGTGGCCTTAAACCCGATACTCACCGACCATTGGCGACGCATCGCCAATGGTCGGTGCCGAGGGAACGGCACCTAAAATGAACCCGATGCCACGGTGGAAACACGGTAAAAATTTTCCGCCACAATCGGTTTCGAACGCTAATTTATAGGGAAAGCCATGACCTTCGCTGCTGGCAACGAAATCTTGGTTTTTTGTTGGCGCGGGCACGCCGGAACAATGCTTCCGGTAAATTCATTTGCATCCTGAGGGGACACGACCGGTAGTCTCACTGCCGCGTCTGGCGTACTGCTGAGAGTGGTGTGGCAATGTTGAAGCGAATTTCCTGGTCGTTGGCACTGATGGCGTTCCTTTGTCTTGGCCAGACCTTGACGGCGTTTGCCGCTGAACGGCGTGTCGCGCTGGTGATCGGCAACGCCAAGTACAAGGAAGCGCCGCTGAGCAACCCGGTCAATGACGCACGCGACATGGCGGCCGCCCTTCAGCGCACGGGCTTCGAAGTCATCACCGCTCTCGACGCCTCGCAAAAAGAAATGAACCGCGCGATCGCCCGATTCGGCGATTTCCTCAAGGACGACACCGTCGCCCTGTTTTACTACGCCGGACACGGCATGCAGGTACGCGGGAAAAACTATCTGATCCCGATTGATGCGGAAATCAAGAGCGAGTCGTCGGTTCGCGTCGAGTCCGTCGATGTCGACGGGGTCTTGGATCAGTTGAGCGCCAGCGACTTGAACGTGGTCATTCTCGACGCCTGCCGCAACAACCCGTTCGAACGCCGAGCCAACCGAAGCGTTGGGTCGGGCGGTCTGGCGCAAATGGAAGCACCGAAAGGCACCCTGATCGCCTATGCCACGGCACCAGGACGGACCGCTGCCGACGGCGACGGGCGTAACGGTTTGTATACCCAGGAATTACTCAAACAAATCCAGGTTCCGGGTTTGACCATTGAACAAGTGTTCAAGAACGTGCGCCGTGAAGTCGCCAAGGCCACCCGTGACGGGCAAATTCCTTGGGAATCCTCGTCGATGACCGGTGATTTTTATTTCCTACCGGGCTCCCGGACCCCGATAACGGCTAGCCCGAACACGCACCGGTCGGAAAAAATCGCCTCTGCCCCGCCCGCATCGCCTGCCAAGAACGTGGAAGTCCGGCCAGTCAGCAAACCCGTCGCCATTGAACACACCGAACGACCATTGCCGCCTCCTTCAAACCCGACGACGCCGGAAGAAATCAAAACGGCAATGTCGTCGACGGCGCTGCCGACACCAACCGTTCCCGGAGCGGAAACCGCGAGAGTGGCGCAGATTTCCGAAGGGCAAGAGAAAGTACTCAAAACCGATGCGTTCACCGCCACCGGCAACTGGTCGCTTGAACGCTCCAGTGGGGCCATGACGGGCGAAGGCAATATCGAATGGAAAAATGGCGACCGTTACGAAGGTGCGCTGGTCGCGGGCAAGAAAACCGGCAAAGGCATCTTCACTTGGCACAACGGGCAGCGCTACGACGGCGAGTGGCGTGACGACATCATCAACGGCGCCGGCATCTTGCATTACACCAACGGCGACCGCTACGAAGGAACTTTCAAGGACGGCGAACCGCATGGCACTGGAACGTACACCCTGCGCAACGGCGATGTCTATACTGGCGCTTGGTTCACCGGTAACCGTCACGGTTTTGGTCGCCTGACATGGACCACTGGCGATTACTGGGAAGGTGAGTTTCGCGACGGAAAACAGACTGAAAATGGGCGCATGCACTCCATCTCGTCGCTGCTGGAGAAAAATGCCGACAAAATGGCTAGCGTCACCGACAAAAACGCAAGCAAGAAAAAGAACAAATAAAAGGCGGAGCCACCGGCGACACGGCTATATTCCCCGCATCAGACCCATGTCGACCAATTCAACACGCAGCTTTCTCCAGCCACGCCAGACGAAGAAGCCGCGCATCCCCCAGCGCCATACGCCACGCGGTCGTATCATTACCAACAGCACCAGCGCAGCCGCCGCCACCGCGCCAGGATGCTTCTCAAGATAATCGGTGCCTTTTTTGAGCGAGCTGACCGCGCGATCAGTCGCCCGCAAAGCACGATCCAGCGGCAGCAGTTGCTGTTGCAATTGCCGCCGCTGAATACTGCTACGTTCCATCAGCCGGCCACGCTGAACAGCGAGATCGATCAGCGCTTGATTCATTACGACTGGCTCCCCTTGATCTGGTGCAAATCTTCCTGAAGCTCGGCCATACTGCTGGAAAAAAGATTGTCGGGCCGGTTCATGGCACGTCTGACGGCCTGGCCGGCCAGACCGCCAATCAAGAAGAACAGAGCGGTGAAACTGCCGAGAACGACCACGCGGTGTTCCCAATAGAGCGCAAGAAGCCAGGCGATGGCCAGGAGCGCACCGATCAGAAGCCCGAATGCGGCGACCAGCGCCAACAATAGCATCCGGACGACACGCAGCTTCTCCTCCTTGATTTCGTTACCAAGAAGTTCAAGCCGTGTCCTGACGATGGACAGCACTGTCGCGATACTGCCTTTCGCAGAACCCAGCACGCCGCCGCGCTCATGATTGGAAGATGGCGTCATTATGGCCAGACGTCGGCAACCAAACTCAACGACGGCCGATGATCACGCCGAGCAGCAGACCGATACCCGCCGCGACACCGACGGCACGCCAGGGATTTTCATGCACGTAGTCGTCGGTAGCACGGGCGGCGGCTTTGGTTCGATCTACCAGAACGGCCTCGGCATCCGCCAGACGAAGTTTGGCGTCGCGCAACCGCTCGCCGACGCGCTCCCGCAAGTCGGCCATTTTTTCCCCGGCGACACCGGCGGTGGCGCGGAGGATCTCTTCGGCGTCGGCGACGACGCCTTTCATGTCGGAGACGAGTTTTTGCTTGCTAGTAGCGGAAAGTTCGGTAACTTCAGACATTCTGGGCCTCGCAGTGGAAGGTGTTGATGGCGTGAGGAAAGTTGGTGGAATACCAAGCGTTGCGCCGAGCGCCTAGATTATAGGAGTCGCGAGCCGAGATCAATGCAAAGCAATCATAACGCCCCTCGATCCAGCGGTCGGCGCATCGTATTTCCGAACAAGTTCCGCATGGAGACCCGCCAAGCAGTGAACAGAGAATGGGTAGAGGTTTCCCGAACCCGGCTATCGGCAGCGCGCGTTGATCAGTAATCGTAGTCGATGGTAAGCGGTGCATGGTCACTGAAACGCCGCGCTTTGTAGACTTCGGCGCGCAGGGCCGCACTGGCGATCCGCCCGGTCGCCAACTGATAATCAAGCCGCCATCCGACATTCTTCTCCCACGCCTGCCCGCGATTGGACCACCAGGTATAGGCATCGTCCGTGGCCGTGGGCTGCAACTCCCGAAAGACATCGCACCACCCTGCCTCGTCCAACACCTGACTGACCCAGGCACGCTCTTCCGGCAAAAAGCCGGAATTGTCGCGGTTGCCTCGCCAGTTCTTCAAATCGATCTCACGGTGGGCGATATTCCAGTCGCCGCCAACGACGACATCCCGCCCGCTCGCCGCCAGGTCAACCAAGTGTGGATAGATGAATTTCAAAAAACGAAATTTCGCCGCTTGCCGCTCCTCGGAACTCGAACCGGACGGCTGATAAAGTGAAATGATGGACAGGGCGCCGAAATCCGCGCGCAGATAACGCCCTTCGCCGTCGAATTCCTCGCTGCCAAGCGCCGTGACAACGCGGTCCGCCGGACGCCGACACCAGAGACCAACGCCGCTGTAGCCCTTTTTCGCGGCGTGGTGATAGTAAGCGTAAAAACCCGGCGGGGTTTTCATTTCCTCCGCGAGGTCCGCCTGATGAGCCTTCAACTCCTGAAGACAAACGAATTGCGGGTTTTGCGTCGTGACCCACTGCAAGAACCCCTTACGCCAGGCGGAGCGAATGCCGTTGAGATTAATAGTGATGATGCGTAACATAGCGAACGAATAGTGGTATCGATTGAGAGATAATTTATTATGGATTTTCGGCAGGAATTCATCGAATTCGCCGTCGCTCGCGATGTTTTGCGCTTTGGCGAATTCAAGACCAAGGCCGGGCGATTGTCGCCTTACTTCTTCAATGCCGGATTGTTCAACGACGGCGCGTCCTTGAGTCGTTTGGCCGAATTCTACGCCAAGGCGATTCTTGCCAGCGGACTGACCGTGGATACCTTGTTCGGACCGGCTTACAAAGGCATCCCCCTGGCGGCCACTATCGCCGTTGCTTTGGCGCACGCCGGTCACAACCTACCGTTTTCCTATAACCGCAAGGAAACCAAGGATCACGGCGAGGGCGGCAGTATCGTCGGCGCGCCGTTGCAAGGCCGCGTGCTGATCGTCGACGATGTCATCAGCGCCGGAACCTCGGTTCGCGAATCGGTCAGCCTGATCCGTGCGGCCGGCGCCACGCCGTGCGGTGTGGTGATCGCCCTTGACCGCATGGAACGCGGTAGCGGCGACCTTTCGGCCGTGCAGGAGGTCGAACGAGACTACGGTATCCCGGTGATCGCCGTCGCCGACCTCGACGACCTGATGGCGTTTCTCCGGCAAAGCGCCGATTTCAGTCAAAATGAAGCGGCAGTGACTCGTTACCGACGGGAGTATGGCGTTGTGCGTCGCCGCACGGCTTAACGGCCGCTTGTTGCTGCTGGCAATATGCGGTGTCGCCACGAATCTGGTCGCCGCACCGCGCATTCTTTGCTGCCACGACGATGCCGGCAAACAAATATGCGGCGACATCCTGCCACCGGTTTGCTACGGGCGCGCCTATCGTGAACTGGGCGAGTACGGACGGACCGCACGCGTCGTCGAAGCACCGCTATCCGCCGAGCAACGTGCCCGTCGCGCGGTGGAAGAAAAGAAAAAGCAGGAGGAAGAACGCCTGCAGAACGAGCAACGACGCAAGGATCAAGCGCTGCTGAACACTTACGGCAGCGAGCAGGATATCGAGATGATGCGCGCCCGCTCCGAGCGGGATCTGGCCGCAGCCATCAAGGCAAGCAACGAACGAATTGCTGAAATTCGCGCCCGGCGCAAGGTTTTTGAAAACGAAGCCGAATTCTACAAACAGCGGAAGCTACCCGTCGACGTGGAAAAAGGCTTGCGTGATACCGACAACGAGATCAAGGCGCAAGAATCGGCCATCGAAACCAAGAAGAAGGATCACGAAATCGTCCGGCAAAAATACAGCGACGACCTCCGGCGATTCATCGAACTCTCGAGGCGTTCCTCGCCCCGCTCCTGAAGCCGCTTCCCTGAAATTCCTTTCGCGGTGCCGAGAAAACCACCGGCCACTCAACCGAGTTTCTTGCGCAACAATTCATTGACCTGCTGTGGATTGGCCTTGCCTTTGCTGGCTTTCATCACCTGGCCGACCAAGGCATTGAACGCTTTTTCCTTGCCCGCCCGAAACTCGGCAACCATGTTGGCATTGGCAGCGAGCAGCGTGTCGATGAGGCTCTCCAGCGCACCGCTATCGGTAATCTGCCGCAAGCCTTGCTTGTCGATGATCTCGTCGGCCGAATCGCCCTCGCCGCTCCACAGCGCGTCGAATACCTTGCGCGCGATGGTGGTCGAAATCGTACCGTCGGCAATCCGCGCGACCATGCCGCCGAGTTGGCGGGCCGACACCGGTGCGTCGGCAATCTCCCGATTTTCCCGATTAAGCCGGGCGGCGAGATCGACCATCACCCAATTGGCACAGGCCTTGGCATTCGATCTGCCGGCCGCGCTGACACTGGCTTCGTAATAAGCGGCCAATTCAGCCGAAGCGGTCAACAACAGCGCGTCGTAAGCGGAAAGTCCGTAGTCCGCCGTCAGGCGCTCGCGTTTGGCGGTCGGCAACTCAGGCAATTCGCCTTGAACCCGTTCGATCCACGGACGGTCGATCACCAGCGGCAGCAGGTCCGGGTCCGGAAAATAACGATAGTCGTGCGCGTCTTCCTTCGAACGCATGGCACGCGTTTCGCCCGTCTCCGGATCGAACAATACCGTCGCCTGCTCGATGCATCCACCGTCCTCCAGGGTAGCGATCTGCCACTGCACCTCGTAATCGATCGCCTGCTGCATGAAGCGGAAGGAGTTCAGGTTTTTTATTTCGCGGCGGGTACCGAAATTCGCTTGTCCGACGGGGCGCACGGAAACATTGGCGTCGCAACGGAACGAGCCTTCCTGCATGTTGCCGTCGCAAATCCCTATCCAGCGCACCAGCGTGTGCAGGGCGCGTGCATAGGCCACCGCCTCGGCGGCGGAACGCATATCGGGTTCGGTGACGATTTCCAGCAACGGCGTGCCGGCCCGGTTCAAATCAATGCCGGATTTGCCGCGGAACGGTTGACCAACCGCTTCGTGCAGCGATTTGCCCGCATCCTCCTCGAGATGCGCCCGCGTCAAATGGACCGTCTTGACGGCCTCGCCGACCTGAATGACCACCTGCCCGCCAACGACCACCGGCAATTCGTACTGGCTGATCTGGTAGCCCTTGGGCAGATCGGGGTAAAAATAATTTTTGCGGGCGAAAACCGACCGTGGCGCGATCTCGGCACCGACCGCCAGACCAAAACGGATAGCGCACTCGACGGCGCCTTTGTTCAATACTGGCAATACTCCGGGCAAGGCGATGTCGATCGCATTGGCCTGGACATTCGGCTCGGCACCGAAGGCGGTCGGGCTACCCGAAAAAATTTTCGACCGGGTGGCCAGTTGCGCATGGGTTTCAATACCGATAACAACTTCCCAGTGATTCATGGCGACTCACTTACTCTCAATAAACACCAGCCACCGCGCACGTGAAATCGCGAACGGCGCTAGCGCCAATGCCCGACGGCTCTTTTCGGTCAGACAAAACCGGTGGGGGCCTGCCGATGCCAGGGATTCGCGTGCTGGTAACGATGGGCGACATTCAGCAGACGCGCCTCGGTGAAATAATCGCCGATCAGCTGCAAGCCGACCGGCAGGCCATCGGCAAATCCGCAGGGAATCGACATGCCAGGCAAGCCGGCGAGATTGACGGCGATGGTGTAAATATCCGACAGATACATCTGTACGGGATCGGACGCCTTCTCGCCAAGCCTGAACGCGGTGGTCGGACTGGTAGGGCCGAGAATCACGTCGCAGTGCCGGAAGGCCTCGGCGAAATCGCCGGCAATCAGACGGCGAATCCGCTGCGCTTGCAGGTAATAGGCGTCGTAATATCCGTGGGATAGCACGTAGGTACCGACCAGGATACGCCGCTTGACTTCGGCGCCGAATCCCTGCGCGCGGCTGCGGCCGTACATCTCGTTGAGATCCCGGTACTCCGGCGCGCGATAGCCATACCGCACACCGTCGAAACGCGCCAGATTCGAACTTGCCTCGGCCGGCGCGATGACATAGTAAGCGGCGACCGACAGCTTCATGTTTGGCAGGTCGACGGCGACGGTGGTCGCGCCAAGTTCCCGGTAACCGGCAATCGCCGCGTCGATCAAACGCATGACTTCCGGACGGCAACCCTCGCCAAAAAACTCTTTCGGCAAACCGATTCTCAGGCCGGCCAACGGCTTGGCGCCGGCCGGCGCCGCGATGTCGCGCGCGTAATCCTCGCCTGGACGGTCGAGGCTTGTCGAATCGCGCTCGTCGAATCCGGCCATGGCGTTGAGCAGCGCCGCGCAGTCGGTCGCCGAACGCGCCAGCGGCCCGGCCTGATCGAGCGAGGATGCAAAAGCGATCATTCCCCAACGCGACACCACGCCATAGGTCGGTTTCAAACCGGTGAGATTGCACAAGGCGGCCGGCTGGCGAATCGATCCTCCGGTATCGGTTCCAGTAGCCGCCGGACAGAGACGCGCGGCAACCGCCGCCGCCGAGCCGCCCGACGAGCCGCCAGGAACGCAATCGAGACGCCAAGGATTCCTCACTGGACCATAAAAGGACGTTTCGTTCGACGACCCCATGGCGAACTCGTCCATATTGGTCTTGCCAAGCAATACCGCGCCGGCCTCGGCGAAACGGCGGATCACCGTCGCGTCGTAAGGACTGATGAAGTTGCTCAACATTTTCGACCCACAGGAGGTCAGCCAATCCTTGGCGCAGAAGATGTCTTTCTGAGCGATCGGGATACCGGTTAGCGGCCCACCCTCGCCCTTCGCCAGGCGCGCGTCGGCTTGACGCGCCTGTGCGAGACTACGTTCGGGATCGACGCTGATATAGGCGTTAAGCCGCGGATCATGGCTGGCGATGCGGTCGAGATACAGCTGCGTCAGTTCAACGCTCGAGATTTCCTTGCTCGCCAGGGCGCGTGCGAGTTCATGCAGGCTGCGCTCAATCATTCGATGACCTTCGGCACCAGATAGAGACCCGCTTCGGTTTCCGGCGCGACGGCCTGAAATACGTCGCGCATGGCGAGCCGGCCGGACTCGAGCGGACAATCCTCGCGCAAGCGCTGTGCCAGATCCTGTGCGTGCGCCATCGGCTCGATGCCTTGCGTATCAACAGCCTGCATTTCTTCGATCAACGCAAAAATTTCGTTCAGGCGATCAAGCGTGTGGCCCGCCTCAACGTCGCTGATTTCGATTCGGGCGAGATGGGCAACCCGATGGACCTGCTCTAGGGTAAGCGACATGGCTGGAAAATCACTAAGGTGTTAGACGGACGGGGCATATAAGGTATCATAAAAGTTTTTCCCACCGCAGCCCCCGCGGGAACCTCACGGATTTGGCAAGCATGTTTAGTTTTCTGCGCAGTTATTTTTCCAACGACCTCGCCATCGACTTGGGCACGGCCAATACGCTGATCTATGTGCGCTCGAAGGGAATCGTTCTCGACGAACCGTCGGTGGTCGCCATTCGCACGGAAGGGGGACCGAGTTCCAAGAAAACGATCCAGGCCGTCGGCAAGGCCGCCAAGGAAATGCTCGGCAAGGCACCCGGCGCGATTACCGTCATTCGGCCGATGAAGGATGGCGTGATCGCCGACTTCACCGTCACCGAACAAATGCTCAAGCAGTTCATCAAGAAGGTTCACGATTCCCGGCTGCTGTCTCCATCGCCGCGGATCATCATCTGCGTGCCATCGGGATCGACGCAGGTCGAACGCCGCGCCATCCGCGAATCGGCGATCGGGGCCGGCGCAAGCCAGGTATTCCTGATCGAGGAACCGATGGCCGCCGCGATCGGCGCCGGCTTGCCGGTGGCCGAGCCGACCGGCTCGATGGTGGTCGACATCGGTGGCGGCACCACCGAAGTCGGCGTGATTTCACTCGGCGGCATGGTCTATGCCGGTTCGGTGCGTGTCGGCGGCGACAAGCTGGACGAAGCGATCATGAACTACATCAGCCGCAACTACGGCATGCTGATCGGCGAAAACACCGCCGAGAACATCAAGAAGAGAATCGGCTCCGCCTTTCCCGGCGCCGAGGTGCGCGAGATGGAAGTCTCCGGGATCAACAAGGCCGAGGGCATTCCGCGCAAATTCACCATTTCGTCGAACGAAATCCTCGAAGCGCTCACCGAGCCGCTCAATAGCGTTGTCTCGGCGGTCAAATCGGCGCTCGAGAAAACCCCTCCCGAACTGGGTGCCGACATCGCCGACAAGGGCATGGTGCTTACCGGCGGCGGCGCCTTGCTGCGCGATCTTGATCGCCTTCTGATGGAAGAAACCGGCCTGCCCGTCATCGTCGCGGAGGAACCCTTGACCTGTGTGGCGCGCGGTTGCGGTCTGGCGCTCGAGAAAATGGACAATCTCGGCAGTATTTTCGCCTCCGATTGAAGCGTGGCGGTGTTTTTGCCGCGTCTCGTCAACTCGCCTGCCTGATCGATGGACCATCAGCCGCCACCGTTTTTCAAACGCGGGCCGGCGCCATTGGCGCTGCTGTCGTTCTACGTTGCCTTGTCGCTGGCCTTGCTGATTGCCGACGCGCGTCTGCAAATGCTGGAAATGGTGCGACAGGCTTTATCGCTGTTCACCCATCCGCTACAAAACCTGGCCCATTTGCCGGCACGGCTGGCGGATAACGCCAGCGGCCATTTCGTCAGCGTTACCCGTTTGCAGGACGAAAACACCCAATTGAAACGCGCGCGCCTGGACAACGTCGCCACCTTGCTGCGCACGCAACAACTGGAAGTGGAAAACGCGCGTCTGCGAAAGCTGCTGGCGTTGAAAGAACGGCAACAGGCCAACGGCCAGACGGCGCAAATTCTCTATGCCGCCCGCGATCCGTACTCGCGACGCATCGTCATCGACAAGGGGCTGCAAGATCGCGTGCTGGCCGGCCAGCCGGTCATCGACGATGCCGGAATCGTTGGACAAGTCACGCGCGTTTTCCCGTTCGTCGCCGAGGTCACCCTGATCACCGATAAGGAACAGACGGTTCCCGTCCAGATCGTGCGCACTGGCCAACGCTCGGTGATTTTCGGTCTTGGCAACGGCCAGCTGGAATTGCGTTTCTTGCCAGCCAATGTCGACGTCCAGGAGGGCGATGTGCTGGTCACCTCGGGGCTGGACGGCGTTTTTCTGCCAGGTTTCCCGGTCGCCAAAGTGGTGCGCGTCGAACGCGACACGTCCTACTCTTTTGCCCGGATTTTCTGCATGCCGCTGGCTGGCGTCGAAAATTTCAGCGAAGTGATGGTGCTGGACTCTCGCCCGGCGATCACCCTGCCGGAACAACTTGCCAAGGACGCGGCAGGTCGAGAACTCAAGCCATCGGCGCGCCCCGGCCATGGCAAGAAAAAGCGCTTAAAAAAGGAGTGACGCCCATGCAGACCAGTTACTCCTCGTCGCGGATTCTCCTGCCGGTACGCCCATGGTTCATCGGCTTCAGCCTGTTGGCGGCGCTGCTGCTGAACCTCCTGCCGACCTCGGTCTGGCTCGGTGTTCCCGATTGGCTCTCTCTGGTGCTGGTGTTCTGGAGCATTCGGGAACCGCGGCGCGTCGGCATGGGAATCGCCTTCCTGCTGGGCCTGGCGATGGACGTGGCCGATGCCAGCCTGCTGGGACAACATGCGCTCGCCTATGTACTGGCGACCTATGGCGCTTCGTCGTTGTCGCGACGCATCCTGTGGTTTCCCTTGGGACAACAGGCCCTGCAAATTTTCCCGCTTCTCCTGCTGGTGCAGGTGGTGCAATTCGGGATGCGGATGTTGATGATCGGCGGCGATTTTCCTGGCTTGGCCTACTTTCTCGGCCCGTGCATCGCGACCCTGTCATGGCCCTTGCTCACCGTCCTCCTCCTGCTGCCGCAACATCAGCCGGTTGACCACGATGCCAATCGGCCGCTTTAACCGTGAACAGCGTCGTATTTTCCGACATCCGCCCGTTTTTGAGCCGCGAATCGCGGGTTCGCGGCCACTGAGCAATTTGCCGTGTACGCCCGCTTGTCGCCATTGAACGCTCACGATCGCGAACTGAGTCGCTTTCGCTTTCGCATTGCCTTCGCGGCGGTGATCGTGGTGTTGGCTTTTCTTGTCCTGCTGGCGCGTTTCTTCGACTTGCAAGTGCTGCGGCACGAGTACTACAGCACGCGCGCCGAGGACAACCGCATCTCGCTGGTGCCGATCATTCCGAACCGCGGCATCATCGTCGACCGCAATGGCACGGTGATGGCGCGCAACTACTCGGCGTTTACCCTGGAGATCACCCCCGCCAAGGTCGACGACCTTGAGGCGATGATCGAGGGGCTGGGCAAAGTGGTCGACATCCAGCCCAAGGATCGCAAACGATTTCGTAAATTGCTGGAAGAAAGCAAGACTTTCGAAAGTCTGCCGATTCGCACACGCTTGACCGAGGAGGAAGTCGCCCGCTTTGCGGCCAATCGCTACCGCTTTCCCGGCGTCGAAGTCAAAGCGCGCCTCTTCCGCCAATATCCGCTGGGCGCCGTGGCCTCGCACGCATTGGGATACATCAGTCGCATCAACAAACGCGACATGGAGATGATCGAGGAAAACGAACAGGAAACGAACTACAAGGGGACCGACCATATCGGGAAAACCGGCATCGAACAGAAATACGAGTTCGCGCTGCATGGCGAAACCGGCTACGAACAGGTCGAGATCGACGCCGGCGGTCGGGCGATCCGCCGCCTGTCGCGTAGCGCGCCGGTACAGGGAAAAGATCTCACCCTGACCCTGGACACCAAACTACAGGACATCGCCGAAAAGGTGTTCGGCGACCGCCGGGGCGCGCTGGTCGCCATCGAACCGTCAACTGGCGGCATACTCGCGCTGGTTTCCAATCCCACCTTCGATCCGAATCTGTTCGTCGACGGCATCCGCAGCGACGATTGGGATCTGCTCAACAACTCGCCCGAAAAACCGCTGCTGAACCGGGCGCTGAACGGCGCCTACCCGCCGGGATCGACCTTTAAACCGTTCATGGCCCTGGCGGCGCTCGAAACCGGCAAACGCACGCCGGGACAGGCCATTTCCGACCCAGGCTTCTTCAACTTTGGCGGTCATCAGTTCCGTGACGACAAAAAAGGCGGCCACGGCAGCGTCGACATGTACAAATCGATTGTTCATTCGTGCGACACCTACTACTACATGCTCGCCAATGACATGGGAATCGACGCCATCGCTCGATTCATGGGGCAACTGGGATTCGGGCAAAAAACCGGCGTCGATATCGAAGGCGAATCGGAGGGCGTTCTGCCGTCGCCGGAATGGAAGATGCGCCGCTTCAAGCGTCCGGAGCAGCAGAAATGGTTCGCCGGCGAAACCATTTCCATTGGCATCGGCCAAGGGTACAACGCCTACACGCCGATACAACTGGCGCAAGCAATGGCCACGGTGGCCAACAACGGCGTGATGTTTCGCCCACACCTCGTCAAATACATCACCGACAGCCGCACCGGCGAAAAAACAATGATCGAGCCGGAGCCGCTGCGCCTGCTGCACTGGAAGCAACAGAATATCGACGTGATCAAACGGGCAATGATCGGCGTCAACACCAGCGGCACCGCCGCCAAGGCTTTCGCCGGCGCCGGGTATGTCTCCGGCGGGAAAACCGGCACCGCGCAGGTTTTCAGCCTCAAGGGCGGCGACTACAAAGCCACGCGCCTGAAAAAGGAATTGCGCGACCACGCCCTGTTCGTCGCCTTCGCGCCGGCGGACAAACCGACGATCGCGCTGGCCGTTCTGGTCGAAAACGGCGGTTTCGGCGCGCAATCGGCGGCACCGATCGCGCGCATGGTTTTCGACTACTATCTGCTTGGCAAATTGCCCAAGGGAGTCGCTCAGGAAGACGATACCGAGGATGACTGACTGATGCTGCAAGACTTCATGCGTCGTCTGCGCTGGCGACTGGTCGCGCATATCGACTTGCCGTTGCTGCTGATCGTGCTGGCGATCATGGCCACCGGCCTGGCCACGGTCTATAGCGCCACCTACGACACCAACAACCGGCTGCTGGCGCAGAGCATGAACATGCTGATCGGCCTGGGCACGATGTGGACGGTGGCGCAGTTGCCACCACAGAAACTGATGCGCTTCGGATTGCCACTCTACGTTGTCGGGGTGATCCTGCTGCTGCTGGTCTTCGCTTTCGGGATACGGGTCAAGGGCGCCACGCGCTGGCTGTCGCTCGGTTTTACCCGTATCCAGCCCTCGGAGCTATTAAAAATCGCCGCGCCGCTGATGCTGGCCTGGTATTTCCACCAGCATGAGGCGCTGCTCAAATTCCGCCATTACGTCATCGCCTGCCTGCTACTGCTGCTGCCTTTCGCGCTGATCGCCAAACAACCGGATCTTGGCACGGCGATCCTGGTCGGTGCCGCCGGTTTTTACGTCATCTTCTTTGCCGGCCTGCCATGGCAAGTGATCGTCGGTCTCGCCACGGCAGGCGGCGTCGCGGCGCCCTTTGTCTGGACCATGCTGCACGACTACCAGCGCAAGCGTATCCTGACCTTGATCGACCCGACCAGCGACCCCCTCGGCGCCGGTTATCACATCATTCAGTCGACGATCGCCATGGGCTCCGGTGGCAGTTTCGGCAAGGGCTGGTTGGACGGTACGCAAACCCACCTCGAATTCATTCCGGAACGGCACACCGACTTCATCTTCGCCGTTTTTTCGGAGGAACAGGGCCTGCTCGGCAACGCCTTCCTGGTGTGCCTCTATTTTTTGCTGATCGGGCGCGGGCTGATGATTGCCGCCAACGCGTCAACGCTTTTCGCGCGCTTGATGGCCGGTTCGATCACCCTCAGCCTGTTTACCTACGTATTCGTCAATATGGGAATGGTCAGCGGCATCCTGCCGGTGGTCGGCGTGCCCTTGCCCTTCGTCAGCTACGGCGGCACGGCATTGGTCACGCTATCGATCGGCATCGGCATCCTGATGAGCATCCAGACCCACCGCATGTTGGTCCGCAAATGAAACACCTCGATACCATACCGCTGTTCCACTTGCTACTGTTGCCACTCGTACTCACGGCCTGCGGAGAGCAACCGGCACGGCCGGTGGAGGGACCGCGAACGGCAGAACAGGGCAAACCCACCGTCAAAATGGTCAAGAGAGCGAACGTGGTGCAAAAACGCGGTGGCGCGTACTACAAGGACGACGGACCGGGGGACGAGGTGCCCGAGAACCTCGACGACATTCCAGACGCGCAACCGCGGCTTGAACCCCTGCATCGGTTCGCCAATCGGCCCTACGTGGTGCTCGGAAAGGCTTACGAACCGCATACCAGCCTCAAGCCATACCAGGAACGTGGCGTGGCAAGCTGGTATGGCAAGAAATTCCACGGCCAGAAAACCTCCATCGGCGAAACCTACGACATGTTCGCGATGACCGCCGCCCACCCGACGCTGGCCATTCCCTCCTACGCTCGGGTAACCAATGTCGACAATGGCCGGTCGGTCGTCGTGCGCGTGACCGACCGCGGCCCTTTCCACGCCGACCGCGTCATCGACCTGTCCTACGCGGCCGCCCACCGGCTAGGGTACGTCGATAACGGCAGCACGCTGGTTCAGGTCGAATCGATTGTTCCTGACGGCGTGACCACGGCCAGCTACGCGCAGGTGATGCCGCCACCGCGCCCGGCAAGTCTCCCGCCCGCCAAGGCCGAGCGCGACGAAAGCCCGAAGCCGGCGACGATCAAACCGGCGCCGGAGCGGCCGCTCCCGCCGGAAAGCGTCCAAGCCGCGGCGCCGAGCGGCGCGCGCGGCCTGTTCCTCCAACTCGGGGCGTTCGCCAGCGTCGACAACGCCGAAAGCCTGCGCTCGCACCTGACCCGGGAACTGGACTGGCTCAACGAAGGCATTCAGGTCACCGCCGGTGGCGGCATGCACCGCGTGCATCTCGGCCCGTACGGCAATCGCGCCGACGCCGAAAGGGTCGCCGAGCGGATTCGTCTGGCGCTGGGTTACAAGCCGACCTTCGTGACGCGTTGATTCGACCGCGCCGGGTGGTCCGCGAAGATCCGGGCCACCCAGCACGCGCCGCTAGGCGCCGGCGATGGCGGTTCCCTTCGGCCATAACACCATCTGCGTGCAGCGGAACAGCGCCAGCCGCCGGCCACCGTCCTCGCCGCTGACTTCGGCGTCCCAGACCTGCGTGGTGCGACCGCTGTGCACCGCCGTTGCCGTACACAGCAGAACGCCTTCGGTCAAGGTGCCGAGAAAATTGGTCTTCAACTCGACGGTGGTGAAGCCTTCCGCTCCGTCCGGCAAATGAGCGATCGTCGCGTAACCGGCGCTGGTATCGGCAAGCGCGACGAGGGCGGCGGCATGCAGGAAACCGTTCGGTGCCAGCATTTCCGGGCGAATCGGCAAACGGGCGCGGAGCCTGCCGGCCTCCACGCCGACGACCTCGATGCCGAACCAGCCGGGCAAATAACCGGCGGCGCGGGCATTCAGCGCATCGACGCCGACCTCCGGGCGCAAACGATGGCGGCTCACCCGTCAATCCCCGGCCACGGCGCGGCCGATCACCAGGCGCTGGATATCGTTGGCGCCTTCATAAATCTGGCAGACACGCACGTCGCGATAGATGCGTTCAACCGGAAAATCGCTGACGTAGCCATAGCCGCCGAGAATCTGAATGGCGTCGGAGCAGACTTTCTCGGCCACTTCGGAAGCGAACATCTTGGCCATCGACGCCTCCTTCAGGCACGGCTTACCGGCATCCTTGAACGTGGCGGCCCGCCAGACCAGCAAGCGGGCGGCATCGATCTGGGTCGCCATGTCGGCGAGGCGGAAACTCACCGCCTGATGCTCGATGATCGGCTTGCCGAAGGTTTGCCGGTCCTTGGCGTATTGCACCGCGCACTCGAAGGCGGCGCGCGCCATGCCCACCGATTGCGCGGCGATGCCGATGCGCCCGGCCTCGAGGTTGGACAACGCGATACGGTAGCCGTCGCCTTCCTTGCCGAGCAGACAGGAAGCGGGTATCCGACAGTCCTCGAAAAGAATTTGCGCGGTATCGGAGGCGTGCTGCCCCATTTTCTCCTCGAGGCGGGCGACAACATAACCCGGCGTATCGGTCGGCACCAGGAAACAGGAAATCCCTTTCTTGCCGGCGGCCTTGTCGGTGACGGCGAAAACGATCGCCACCTGTGCGTATTTGCCGGTGGTGATGAACTGCTTGACACCGTTGAGAACGAAGTAATCGCCGTCGCTGCCCTTGACACGGTCGGCACGGGTGGTGATCGCCGCCGCATCGGAGCCGGTATGCGGCTCGGTCAGGCAAAAGCAGCCCAGCATTTCGCCACGTGCCAGCGGTTTCAGCCAGGTTTCCTTCTGCGCGTCGCTACCGTATTTCATGGTGATGCCGCAGGCCAGCGAGTTCTGGACACTGACGATGGTCGACGTCGCGCCGTCGCCAGCGGCAATTTCTTCGAGCACCAGCACCAGCGACATATAGTCCATGCCGGCGCCGCCCCACTGCTCGGGAACGACCATGCCCAGCGCCCCCAGGTCGCCGAGTTCGCGCAGTGCCTCGGCCGGAAACGTGTGCTGCCGATCCCACTCGCCGGCGAAAGGGGCGAGACGCTCCTGGGCGAACTCGCGCAGCGAATCGCGGATCATTTCCTGTTCCTGAGTCAAGATCATGCCGTTTTCTCCTTGCTGTTGAGGCCGGTCGCGAGACGCGCACCGGCGTGATTGGTGAGGATGACGCCGGCGATCACCAGCGCGCCGCCGGCAAGCACCGCGACGTCGAGTCGCTCGTCGAGCAAAAGCGCGCCGAGCAACACGGCGCTGACCGGCACCACGTTGATGAACGCGCCGGCTCGCGTCGCGCCGATGCGCCGCACCGCCTCGGCGTACCAGGTAAAGCCGATGGCGGTGCCGAAGATACCGAGAAAGACGATGGCGCTCGTGCCTTGCCAAGTCAGCGCCGACAGCGAGAACAGCGAACCGTGCGCCAGCGCGGCGACGGTCAGCATCAACCAGCCGGTCACACTGGCGCCGAAAGTCATCGCCAGTGGCGACAGCGACCGGGTAGCGCGTCGGCCGACGAAAGTATAAACCGCCCACAGTAGACTGCAGCCGACGATCAGCCATTCACCGATGCCGACCCGGCCGTCGATCAACAAGGCAGGCTGACCGTTGGTCACCACCAACAGGCAGCCAAACATCGCCAGGGCGATGCCGACGCCTTTCAAGGTGGACATCGCGGCGCCGAAGAACAGCCAGTCACTGGCGGCGATCACCGCTGGCGTCAGCGCCACCACCAGCGCACCGCGACCCGCCTCGATGAGTTGCATGCCATACAGGAAACAAATGTTGTAGAGAAAAATGCCGCTGGCGCCCAGTGCCGCGAGGGTCCGCCACTGCCCGAACGACCAGCGCGGCCAACCTTCTCGAGCCACGAGAATCCCGCCGAGCGCCAGCGCGGCGAGCAGGAAGCGCCAGCTCGCCACCGCCAGCGGCGACGCCTCGCCGACGGCAACGCGCCCGGCGATCCACGTCGCTCCCCAGATCAGCGCCGTGGCAACCAGTTTGAGGTAAGTCGCCGGCAACGCCGTGGCGCGTTCAGGCGGCATGCGTTTCGGCGGTGGCCATCAACGCAGCGTCTCGAGCGCGGCGAGATACGCCGACAGCAAGTCGTCCGCGCGGTGCACGGTAAAACCGAGGTCGCGCATCAGGCCATCCTTCAGGCCGTAGATCCAGCCATGAACGGTCAGCGGCTGCCCGCGCCGCCAAGCGTCCTGAACGACGAAAGTCTGGCAGACGTTGGCCACCTGTTCCAGCACGTTCAATTCGCAGAGGCGATCATGGCGCTTGTCCGCCGGCAACGCGTCGACCAGCGCCAGATGCTTTTCATGCACGTCGATCACGTGCCGCAACCAGATATCGACCAGACCGACACGATCGCGCTTGAGCGCCGCCTTGACACCGCCACAACCGTAATGGCCGACAACCATCACGTGCCGGACCTTGAGCACATCGACGGCGAACTGAATCACCGACAGACAGTTGAGATCGGTATGGACAACGACATTGGCGACATTGCGATGAACGAAGACCTCGCCCGGCAACAGGCCGACGATCTCGTTGGCCGGCACCCGCGAATCCGAACAGCCGATCCAGAGATAAGCCGGCGCCTGCAAACGCGACAAGCGGAGAAAATACTGCGGATCGACCTCCTGCATGCGGCCTGACCAGGCGCGGTTGAAATCGAAGAGGTGAAACAGGTTCTCGTTGGCCACTTCTTCCTCGGACCAGTTTTGCAGATCCAGAGCAAGGAACATCGTGCCTTCGATCGGCGTCTGGTAATAGGCCGGCGTCTCCTTGAAGCCAAGCTCGCGATACAGACGCACGGCGACGCGCATCGCCGGCAGGGTGTCGAGCAGCAATTTGCGGTAGCCGATTTCCTTGGCGGCCTTGATTACCGCCAACGCCAGTTCGAGACCGATGCCGAAACCACGTTGCCGCGGCTCGACATATAAGCGTTTCATTTCGCAGAGATTATCCGAAAATGGCCGCAATCCGACGCAACCGGCCGGCAGGCCATCGCGTTCAGCATAAAACAAGCGCCCCTCGGGCGCCGCATAGGCCCCGGGCAAGGAGGCCATTTCTTCATCGAAATTTTGGAACGACAAATCCACGCCCAGCCAGGCGGCGTAGTTGCGGAAAAATTGCCGGACATGTTCGATTTCGGCCGTGTCGTCGGCGTTCAGCAGGCGGAGTGTGCAACTCATGATGTCTTGTGGATTCAAAGGGTTTCGGCGAACAGCTCGCGGCCGATCAGCATGCGGCGGATTTCGGACGTTCCGGCGCCGATTTCGTAAAGCTTGGCATCGCGCCACAGGCGACCGGCGGGATAATCGTTGATATAGCCGTTGCCGCCAAGCGTCTGGATTGCCTCGCCGGCCATCCAGGTCGCCCTCTCGGCGGCATGAAGAATGGCGCCGGCGGCGTCCTTGCGCGTCGTCTCGCCGCGGTCGCAGGCCTGCCCGACGGCATACACGTGCGCGCGGCACACGTTGTACGTGGTGTACATGTCGGCGATCTTGCCCTGCATCAACTGAAACTCGCCGATCGCCTGACCGAACTGCCGGCGGTCGTGCAGGTAAGGCAGCACCAGATCCAGCGCCGCGGCCATGATGCCCAGCGGGCCACCGGCCAGCACGGCGCGCTCGTAATCGAGACCGCTCATCAGTACGCGCACACCGCCGTTGATCTCGCCGAGCACATTGTCCACCGGCACCGGGCAATCGTCGAAAAACAGCGGATAGGTGTTCGAACCGCGCATGCCGAGCTTGTCGAGCTTGGCGCCGCAGGAGAAACCCGGCATTCCTTTTTCGACGATGAAGGCGGTGATGCCTTTCGCGCCGGCATGGCTGTCGGTCTTGGCATAGACCACCAGGGTATCGGCGTCGCCGCCGTTGGTGATCCACATCTTGCCACCATCGAGCCGGAAGTGGTCACCGTGACGCACGGCGCGCAACCGCATCCCGACAACATCCGAGCCGGCGTTGGCCTCGGACATCGCCAGCGCGCCGACGTGCTCGCCGGAAATCAGTTTGGGCAGGAACTTGTCGCGTTGCGCGGCCGTGCCATTGCGCCGAATCTGGTTCACGCACAGGTTGGCGTGCGCGCCATAGGACAAAGCCACGCTTGCGGATGCCCGCGACAGCTCTTCCATGGCGATGATATGTGCCAGATAGCCGAGACCGCTGCCGCCGTACGCCTCCTCGACGGTGATTCCGAGCAAGCCCATGTCACCGAGTTTGCGCCACAGGTCGGCGGGAAAAAGGTTGTCGCGATCGATGGCCTCGGCACGCGGCGCGATCTCGGTGGCGGCAAAAGCGCGCACGCTGGCGCGCAGCATGTCGATGGTTTCCCCGTGCGCGAAGCCGAGACAGCGATAGTCCATCACCTTGACTCCTTCGATGTTCTAGCGGACGTGTTTCTTTTTTTCACACACGGCGATGTTCGTCCGCTGCATGACCGCATCAAGCGCTTTTTTGCCGTGATTGACCGCGAACACTTCGGCATGGGTGACGACCAGGGTGCGACCATGGCGGACCACCGACCCCTCTGCGATCAGTAACCGCCCCTCGGCGGGCGCCAGCAGACCGAGCTTGCACGCTTGTATCGACTATCGGCACGCGGGTTTCCGCCGAGTGGCCCGTGGCGGATCGCGTGTAAAATGCAGCGATCCAGAGGCTGTCGAAGGCCAACCGACGAGCGTGTAGTTTATCGGTTTCGAGGCTTTTTACAATAATCCACCATCCACCGCGAGCACCCGCCAGATGCTGCCCGTTTATCCCTTCGCCACACCGCCCGCCGCCGCGGAAACCGTCGAGGTCGTACCGGGCGTTCTTTGGCTGCGCATGCCGCTGCCTTTCGCGCTCGATCATATCAATCTGTGGCTGCTCGCCGACCACGACGGCTGGACGATCGTCGATACCGGCTTCTCGCTCGACGCGGTCAAGGCATGCTGGCAGACAATACTCGCCGGTCTGGCGACAACGGCCGTCGGCGGACGCATCTCGCGGATCCTCGTCACCCACTTTCACCCCGATCACCTCGGACTTGCCGCCTGGCTGCAAGAACGCACTGGCGCGCCGGTGCTGATGACACAAGGCGAATACCTGACCGCTCATGCCGTCTGGAACGAAATCGGTGGCCACGGCAATCGGCCGATGCTGCGGCAATTTCGCGCCCACGGGCTTGATGAAGCCCGCTGTGCCGCTCTCGAAGCCCGTAGCGGCACCTATAACCGCGGCGTGCCGACGCTGCCCACCGATTACCGCCGCCTATTCGCCGACGACGAACTGAGCATCGGCCCGCACCGCTGGCAAGTGCGTGTCGGTTTCGGCCACTCGCCCGAACATGCCTCGCTTTACTGCGCCGCGCTCGGTGTGCTGATTTCCGGCGACATGCTGCTGCCGAAGATTTCGACCAACATCAGCGTTTTCGCCGTGACGCCGCGCGCCGATTCGCTGGCCGATTACTTGCGCTCGATCGACCGCTATCTCGACTTACCGGCGACAACCTTGGTGCTGCCCTCGCACGGACTGCCCTTCCAAGGCATTGCCGCGCGGGTGCAGGCCCTGCACGCCCATCACGCGGAGCGGCTGGCGCTGCTCGAAGCGCACTGCGCGACCCCGCGCAGCGCCGCGGAATTGCTGGCCACGCTTTTCCCGCGCGAGCTCGACACTCATCAAACGATGTTCGCCATGGGCGAAGCGATCGCCCATCTCAACCGGCTGGAATACGGCGGTCGCCTCAAGCGGATCGCAGACGGGGAACCGATCCGCTTTGTTCAACGCGACGGTCTTGAGCAAGCACTGGGTCAAGCAGGAGAAATCGCATGAAGAACGTCTTACCGGACAGTGCGGAAATCGCCGAAATCCATGCGGAAGTTGCCCAACGCGCGTCGCGATTGTTGACCCGGTACATCAAGCGGCGGGCCAGGGAAGGGTTGCGCGTGCCGGCCGAGGAACTGAGTGTCGCCAAGGCTTTCATGGATCTCTCCGCCCGCCTGCTGGCCAATCCCTTCCGGCTGGCCCGCGCGCAAATGGACCTGATGCGCGATCATTTCCTGCTTGTGCGGCAGTCGATGCTCAAAACCATGGGCATTCCTCTTCGCGCCGTCGTCGATTCCGACCCCGACGATCCGCGCTTCCGTGACCACGCCTGGCAGGAAAACTTCGTTTTCGATTTTCTTAAACAGTCGTATCTGATCACCGCCCGTCGTCTGAACGATGCCGTCGCTCAAGCCGACGGCCTCGATGCGGCGACCCACGCCACGGTCAGCGCGTACACCAAACGCTACCTGGACGCGCTGTCGCCAAGCAATTTCGCCTTGACCAACCCTGAAGTCCTGCGCGAAACCGTCGGCAGCAATGGCAAGAATCTGGTCAAGGGACTCAAGAATCTGCTCAAGGACCTGGAAGCCGCCGACGGCCGGCTCCAGTTCGGCGGTATCGCCGCCACGGAATGCCGACTCGGGCGGGATTTGGCTTGCACGCCCGGCAAAGTGGTGTTTGAGAACGAACTTCTACAGTTGATCCACTACGCGCCAAGCACCGCCCAACAGTTCAAGAGACCGCTGCTGATCGTCCCGCCGTGGACCAACAAGTATTATCTTCTCGACCTGCGCAAGGACAATTCCCTGGTCAAATGGGCCACCGACCAAGGATTCACCACCTTCATCGTCAGTTGGGCAAACCCGGACGAGACGCTCGCGCGCAAGACTTTCGACGACTATCTGAAGGATGGCGCGCTGGTGGCCATCAAGGCCGTGCAACAGGCCAGCGGCGCCAGAAAAATCCACCTCGCCGCCTATTGTCTGGGCGGACCGCTGCTGATGGCGACGCTGGCTTACATGGCCGCGAGGCGAGACTACCGCGCCGCCTCGGCAACCTTCCTGGCCAGCACGCTCGATCATTCCGATGGCGCGAACCCGGAAATCGCCGACGCGTTCGGCGGACAGCGCGCGGGGGATCTGATCTGGTCCTTCGTGGTCGATAACTACCTGCTCGGCAAGGACGCTTTCCCGAGCGATTTACTGTACTGGCATGCCGATGCGATGCGCCTGCCGGAAGCCATGCACGCGTTCTACCTCGAACATTTCCGGCGCGGCGACAAACTGCGGCAGCCGGGTGGACTGACACTGGCCGGCATCGCCATCGATGTCGCCAAGGTCAAGGTGCCTTGCTATTTTGTTTCGACCGTCGACGATCAGATCGCGCCGTGGCAAAACGGCTACCGCAACACACGCCTGCCGGGGGGCCCAGTGCGTTTCGTTCTCGGCGGTTCCGGCCACATCGCCGGCATTGTCAATCCGCCCGCCCAGGCCCGCCACGGCTATTGGACCAACGACGCCTTGCCGGAACAGGCCGACGCCTTCCTGGCAAACGCAACCCGTCACGGCGGCTCCTGGTGGACCGACTGGCGCGAATGGCTGCGCGGACAAGCCGACGGCGAATTGCTGGTCGACGCCCGTCAACCTGGCGCCGCGCCCCTGACGGTAATCGAGAACGCACCCGGCCGCTACGCCGCCCGACCTTCCCAAGCCGCGGCGGATTGAATCGCTCTCCTCCAGCCCACCGTTTTGGCCGCAACACCGCACGGCCCTTGGCGTAGAATGGCTGGACCATGCGTTCGAGCGTACTACCCGATTACAGCGGCGGCGGCATCGTCAATCTGATGCAAAGCATCGCCACGGCCTGTGGCAACACCGAAAAACGCTACCCGCCGCTGGCGGCGTTACCGGCAACGCAACTGGCTAAATCTAGACACGTCGTCCTGATCGTGGTCGACGGACTGGGTCAGCGCACGCTGACCAAGCATGCCGGCAGCCCGCACCTGCGACGACATCTGCTGGGCAGCATGACCTCCGTCTTCCCGTCGACCACCGCCAGCGCCATTCCGGTGTTCATGACCGGTCTGGCGCCCGCGCAACACGCATTGACGGGCTGGCACATGCACCTGCACGAGGTCGATCAAACCCTGGCCATCCTGCCCCTCGTACCGCGCCACGGACCGGCGATCATCCCCCCGCCGGAATTGCCGCCCAAGCTGTTCGATCATCCGACGCTGTTTCAGACCCTGGATCGCGACGCGTGGGTCGTCGCGCCGCAAAGCATCGCCAACAGTGCTTTCAACACCTGGCACGCGCGCGGCGCCAACAGGCTGGCCTACGCCTCGCTGCCGGAAATGTTCGGCGTGCTAGCGGAATTGCTCCTGGAGACGGCACGATCACGCTACATCTATGCGTATTTTCCCGACCTCGACAGCGTCGCCCATCACTTCGGAACCGACAGCCGGCAAGCCATGCAAACCTTGAGCCAGTTCGATACGCTTTTCGGCGAACTGTTGTGCAAGCTGCGCGGTAGCGACACCTGGTTACTGGTCACCGCCGATCACGGATTCATCGATTCGCCAGGCCGGCACGTCATTTGCCTCGACGATCATCCACACCTCCAGACGCTGCTGTCGCGCCCGCTGTGCGGTGAGCGACGCGTGGCCTATTGTTACGTGGCGCCGGAAAACAAGGCGGCCTTCGAAACCTATATACGCCGTCATTTCGGCCGGGCGACCCACCTTTACGCCAGCGAACGCCTTGTCGCCGCCGGCTGGTTCGGCCCGCCGCCTTACCATCCGCGTCTCGCGGCACGGATCGGCGACTACACGCTGGTCATGAAAGACAACTGGACGATCAAGGATTGGCTCCCCGGCGAGAAGCATCACGCCATGCTTGGCGTTCACGGCGGCATCAGCGCCGGTGAAATGCGCGTACCACTCGTGGCGCTGCACGTCTGAAAACCCGTACGCCTTCGCCTGACTCGGTTATTGATTCCCAGGAGGATCACACCATGGCCAACGACGCGACCAGAACCGAAAAAACCGATCACCTGATCGCCGAGGCTGTCCGCAACCGCCAGTCCCGTGAATCCGGTTATCGCGAACGGGCCTTGAAGATCCATCCGTGGATCTGCGGCCGTTGCGCCCGCGAATTCACTCGCCAGAATCTGCGTGAACTCACCGTCCACCACCGCGACCACAACCACGACAACAACCCCGGCGACGGTAGCAACTGGGAATTGTTATGTCTTTACTGCCACGACAATGAACATGCCAGACAACTCGACGCTGCCGCGGCTCGCCAGGCCGGTGTCAACTCACGTCACGATCATGGCCCTGCGGCCGCGACCGCGAAACCCTTTGCCAACCTGCAGGACCTGTTGAAGCGTAACTGACTTAAAAGGAAATCGCGGAAAACACTCCTTTCTTTCCAGCACGCATCATCGCCTGATTTGAGGCACAATCCGGTTTTCTGGAACAAGCGCTCGTCAGCCGACCGCGTTCATCATTGTTTCGGGCAATCGCCTGTTGACACCCCCGGTGTTCGGAATCGAAAACATGACTCAAGACATCAGCTTCAAACTTCTGCAAGACATCGCCAAGGATCTCTCCGGCGAGGTCGTATCCTTCCCAACCTTCCTCGATATTACTTTCCAGGTTCGTACCGCGCTCAAAAAGCCCGACCTATCGATCGAACAGCTTGGCACGCTGGTCGGCGCCGAACCGCTGATGAGCACCAAGATCATCCGCCTCGCCAATTCGGCGGCAATGAACGCTTCCGGACGATCGATCGTCGATATCAACACCGCCATTTCCCGCATCGGCGTTGACGCGGTGCGCAACGTTTCCTTTGCCGTGGCGATGGAGCAATTGCTGAACTCCAAGAAAATGGCGCCCTTCGAGACATTGTCGCGGCACCTCTGGGAACACACCATGGAAGTCGCCGCTCTTTCGCGCGTCCTGGCCCGCCGTCTGACGCGCGTCAACCCGGACGAAGCCCTGTTCGCTGGCCTGGTACACGATATCGGCGTTTTTTATCTACTTTCACGCGCGGTCAACTTCCCCGAACTCGTTGCCGACACCGAAGGACTGCATGCCTTGCTGGTCCAATGGCATGACAGCATCGGGCACGCGCTGCTCGCGGCAATGGGACTGGCAGACGACCTGCTGGTAGCGGTACTGGAACATGAGCAGGATCGCGAAGTCGGACAGTTGAAAACACTGAAGGATGTCCTGTTCGTCGCCAATAAACTGGCCAACATCAAACACGGATGGCGGGACAGCTCCTATTCGGCACAACCCGATCCGTCGACGTTCTCTCAGTGGTTTGACGCAAAGGCGCTTTCCGCGGTGCTTGCCGAGTCGGAACAGGACGTCGCTTCGCTAAAACAAGCGCTAAGCAATTAAGCGTTTACCATGGAATACGGCGGCAAACATTCCGCACTCCGACAGCACAACGCTAGCCATTGAAATCTTTTTTCTCGCATGGCTCATATCCCGATCCAATGAAACACCGATTCACGCAAACCTCGCTGACCGTACTCACCGTTGTTTCCTTGACAGCGTTTTCCGCGAAACCAGCGATTGTTGAACCGGGCGGATATACCGTGACAGTCGATGCCGCGGGCAACCACATGGCAACCGCCACCTGCCTTCGCGATCAGGACACACGGGATCTCAGGTCACTGCTGCTGACGCTGGAAGATCGCCTCATGCGCGACCATTGCGTGGTGAATATTCTTGAGCAAACCACCAACAGCGCGGACTGGGAAATGAAATGCGAAAATCAATTCGTTACCCGCACGACAATCGGTTCGATCTCGTGGCGTGACGGCGCGTTCAAAGGGCAGGCGGTTCGCACAATGGGTGCCATCCGAATGGAGTTCCCCTACGAAGCGCAACGCAATGGAGATTGCAAATAAACAGCCTGCCATCGAAGGTTCGTCGGTCAAAAGGTCCATGAATCGACAACGCCACGGACCGGCAGGGCGATCCAGTTCCCTGCGGCGAATGACGAACCGATGGAGATGCCCTGAAACGCCTTTCAGAACAACGATTTCATAGGGAATATAGCGTGTCAGAGTCTCTGCGGGAACTGCTAATCGAACTCGAAAAATTCGGCTTGTGCAACGACGGCGCCATTGCTGAACGGCCGCGGCGAATGCTGAATATCACCCGAGACACCGGGGAGTTTCTTTCGGTGCTCGTTCAGGCGACGAATGCTCGGCGCGTACTCGAGATAGGAACATCCAATGGCTATTCGACACTCTGGCTTGCCGCGGCGGCGAAGGCAATCGATGGGCACGTGACGACCATCGAACCGTCCGATTTCAAACTCTCACTGGCCACAAGCAACTTTGAACGATCCGGTCTTGGTCGGTACATCACGCCGATTCACGGTGAGGCAGGCGCGATACTCATGCAGAGTCCCGAATCGAGTTTCGACCTTGTCTTTTTGGATTCCGAGCGCTCCGAGTACTCGGGTTGGTGGCCTGACATCAAGCGCATTCTTCGTAAAGGCGGGTTGCTTGTCGTGGATAACGCCACCTCTCACTCGGCCGAACTGGCGCCTTTCGTCGAACTGGTTTGCAAGGACCCTGAATTCACCACGTGTACCGTACCGGTCGGGAACGGCGAGTTCTTGGCAACACGCGCTTGCGCGCAGGCAAGCCTATTGATAACCAACCGTCCCGGCCACGAAAATAGTGGCCGGGACCGCTGAAACTCACGGCGACAAGGCGTCGTTGATGCTTCGTCGACTTGTGCCGGGAGAGTTGTGGAACACCGAATGCTTTAGAACTTCGCCGACCAAATCGCGCCGATGCTGGCATCGCGGCTGCCGGCCACGTTCATGACATCCTGGCGAGCACTGAACTGCAGGCTGAGCGACTGTGTCTTGCCGATGGGCGTGTCGTAGGCCATGGCGAAATCCAGTTCTCTGCCATTGGGAACGAGACTGACTTTCTCGGCGGCGTAATGCGCCACACCCAAGCTATCGATACTGGGCATGGTCACGCCAACCGTGCCGGCAACGATGCGCAACGGCTGCTTGACCGACACCGTCAGTTTGTCGTTCTGGTTCAAGAGTTGTTTCGACAGATAGGTCATGCCGTAGGATCGGGACTGTATGTCAGACGTCCCGGCCAACAGTCCGCCGCTATTGCTGCCTTGAGTGAATCCAAAGCCGACCTCGGCCAACAGGCTGTTGTTGGCGTCAATCGCATAACCCAATGAAAATCCAACGCTGTTTGTCCGGTTACTGCCCAGGCTAATGGCCGAACCCGACGCATAATTGGCACCCAGGAGACCGCTTTTCTCGTTCAATTGGCCAAGGGATACGCCGCCGGTCCAGCGCTCATTCAGCCGATGGGTTATCCCGAGCAGGACATTGGACGCGTTGGGCGCGCCACCGGTCTGTACCAAGGTCGGATTACCGGCGTAAAAAGTGGTCGGCGTCTGGCTGAACGCCACGGCGACACGGGTTTCCTTGTCGACTTTCGTTCCATAGGCCAGGTGATACCCTCCCTGAGAAAGATCCGACAAATTCGACATGCTCAGATCACCGGCCATCAACGACAAGTCGCTATCGCCATATAGCGCCTTGGCGAAAGAGAGTTGACTCGGAATACCGTAGCCCATGGACAGGGTACTGCCCGCACCATTGGTATATGTCATGTAGCCTGCTTCGGGTGCTTCTGGAAAATCGCCGTTCCAGAATACGCCCATCCGGTCCACCAGAGTGGTCGCGGTGGTCTGCCAGCGCGACAGTTCGCCGCCGTTGCTGAGCTTCATTACCGCCACGCCAGAGTTCAGATTGGACGGCAAGGGGTTCTGCTTGGCAGCGGTCGGCTTGGTTTGTATCAGGCCGGACAAGTCGACAGTGAAATTGCGCGCGTAGGTGTCCAAAGCCGTGTAGCTGGCCAGCTTTGAACGGACGGTCGACAAATTACCCAAAGCGCCACCGGTCAACATCGAACCGGTAAGGCTTGTAACGGGCACGGCCTTGCCGTTGGCCTGCGTGACCGACAGACCTCCCACGGGCTGGAAAGCGGTCGTCAGATTGACCAAGCCGGTTCCATAGACACTATCCACCCCCTTGGTTCCGAGATCGTTGGCCGTGCCGAGCAACAAGTTGGCGGCGGTACCGTTGGTTTTGAGAATCGGCCAGGCCGATTCCAACAGCAGCAACGACCCGCTGATCAGAGGAGCGGCCATCGACGTCCCGGACCACAGCGCCATGGCCCCCGGACCGTATTGAATTCCCGGCGCCATGATGTTGACCCCGGGCGCCGAAATCCAGCGCGAGGCATAGCTCGTCTTGCCACCCCCGGTGTCCACCAAAGACCCGGCACCGGGGGAACTGCTGAACGAAGCGGCCTTGGCGGCGGTGGTATCCAGCGCACCGGCGAATACAAGGTGATTGACGGCATTTTTTGTCAGCCCACTGGTATTGGCATTGGCCAGTAGCGCCTTGCCATCGTTTCCACCCGCCCAGACGATGAACACGCCTTTAGCCGCAGCGTTGTTGACGGCGGCAATGATGTCGGGAGTGGCCATGTAGGTCAGCGACAGATTGATGACGCTGACGCCGGCGGCGACGGCTTTGTTGATGCCGTTCGACACATCGGTGTTGTAGCCAGAACCGCTGGCGTTCAGCACTTTCTCCGCGACGATGTTGGCATTGGGAGCGACCCCGATGAAGCTGTTGGCCGCCACTGTGTAGCCAGAGTAAAGATAGGTGTAGGCGGTTGGCTTGTTGGCAGCGGCGATGGACGCCACGGCGGTGCCGTGGCCGTTGTCGTCCATCGCGCCGTTGGAGCATTTGAAAGAGGTCGCCGCGCAAGAACTGAGCACATTGGATACCTGGCCGGCGGCAAATACGGGATTGCTGGCGACGATGCCCGTGTCGACCACACCGAGCACCTGCCCCTTGCCCCAGTTGGCGGCCGAGAGGATGGTGGTGGTTTCTCCCATTTGCGTCAGCCACGGCGCGAGGCCGGGGGCGGCATGGAGATTCAGGCTGGCGATGGCGGACAAGACAGCGGCGGCTGTCGTTGAAAGTCTTGCTATCGGTTGTTTCATCTCGATTTCCTTTCAGTTAGGGAAATCGGGGATGCAAAGCGACTGACGGATGACGAAACGTCGTTGCGACGCCCCGGCGGCCCGGCTGGCATAGAGTTTCCTCCTTAGCCCCGCAGCTTTGCGCCCCCGGCTTTCGACGGGTTTGCCATTTGATTTGGTTTGCCATTTGATTTGTATAGAAAGGCTAGTTTACGGAGACGCGATCGTCAACGCGATTCTTGCTTCGAAAACAAAAATATTTTTGTTCGCCGCAAGGCCATGAGCGTAGCGCGACATAGCGGCACCCGTGGCGTTCTGTGGCAAGATCCGGCGATGCGCAGCCTTCATGGCCTGGACAATGACCATCGTCCCACTAAGTTGAGCAACAAGTTTGGCGTTCAAGAAAACGACGCCCTGGTTTCGAGAGTGCGTTGGTGAACACCCGATCGCGATTGACGGGTGTCGGCTTCGGCCTGCTTGCCTACGGGATGTGGGGCTTCTTTCCGCTGTTCTTTCGACACCTCGCGCATGTGCCACCAATGGATGTGCTGAGCAATCGCGCGGTCTGGGCCTGTTTTTTTGTCGGATTACTGCTGACGCTGCGCGGACAGTGGCGTCAAGTGGCGGCGGTTTGCCGAAGTTGGCGTCATCTGGCGTGGCTCTCCGTCGCCGCCGCGCTGATCGGCAGCAACTGGCTGATTTTCCTGTGGGCGGTCGCCAATCGGCAGGTCACGGCCTCCAGCTTGGGATACTTCCTCACACCTTTGGTCAATGTGCTGCTCGGCCTGCTGGTACTCAAGGAGCGCCTGAATCGCCTGGAATGGCTCTCTGTCGCGCTGGCCTTCGCGGCGATCGCTAACGAAATTCTGGTTATCGGACGCCTGCCATGGGTGTCATTGGCCCTCGCCGGCACGTTCGGCACCTACGGCTTGGTCCGCAAGCGCTTGCCGGTCGACGCGATGAGCGGATTGTGGCTGGAAACCTTGGCGATGCTGCCGGTGTGCGGGATATACGTCTGGTGGCAATGGCAACACGGTTTTCCGCCGGTATTCGGTGATCGCGATGCGACGACAACCGCTTTGCTGATCGGTGCCGGGGCGCTAACCGCGCTGCCACTGCTGGCCTTCGCGGCAGCGACGCGACGGTTGGACTTGGCGACGGTCGGCATGTTGATGTACATCAATCCCACACTGCAATTCGCAACGGCCATCGCGGTTTTCGGCGAACCACTGCAAACGGCACGTTTGATCAGCTTCGGTTTGATCTGGCTCGGCTTAGGGGTGTTCAGCGCCAGCGCCTGGCGAGCGTACCGCCAACCCGTGCAAAGACAGGCAACTAGGTGACGACCATGTTGTCGCGGTGGATAAGTTCCGGCTCGTCGATGTAACCGAGGATGTCTTCGATTTCCTGGCTGGCATGCCGTGCGATCCGTCGGGCATCGCCACTGCCGTAATTGACCAGACCGCGTGCGACTTCGTGCCCGTCACCGGAAAGGCAAGCCACGGCTGCGCCACGTTCGAACTCGCCCTGCACCGCCCGCACGCCAATCGGTAACAAACTCCGGCCCTCGCGCAAAGCGTCGATTGCGCCCTCGTCGAGCACCAGTTTGCCGTTGAGTTGCAAGTGATCGGCCAGCCATTGTTTACGGGCAGTCAGTGGTGGGGTTTCCGATACCAGGAGCGTCCCGAGCGATTCGCCGCGCGACAGACGCACAATGGCATCGCTCTCGCGACCGCTGGCGATGACCGTATGCGCGCCGCTACTGGCGGCGCGTTTGGCGGCGATCACTTTGGTAATCATGCCTCCCTTGCCAATGTGCGAACCGGCGCCTCCAGCCATCGCCTCCAGCGCCGATGCGCCGGCACGCGCTTCGCCGATCAAGGTGGCGGCGGCATCCTTGCGCGGATCGGCGGTATACAAGCCTTGTTGGTCGGTAAGAATGATCAGGCAATCGGCCTCGACGAGATTGGCGACCAGCGCACCGAGGGTATCGTTGTCGCCGAACTTGATCTCGTCGGTGACGACGGTATCGTTTTCGTTGATGATTGGCACGACGCCGTACCGTAGCAGCGTCGTCAAGGTGGAACGGGCATTGAGATAACGCTTGCGATCCGCAAGATCGTCATGCGTGAGCAGAATTTGTGCAGAATGCAGGTCGTATCTGGCAAAAGCACTTTCATAAACCTGTGCCAGACCCATTTGCCCAACGGCGGCGGCCGCCTGCAATTCATGTACCGCGTGCGGGCGCTTGCGCCAGCCAAGACGTTGCATGCCGCAGGCGATGGCGCCGGACGAGACGAGAATCACTTGTTTTCCCTCCCGGCACAGAACGGCGATCTGGCGCGCCCATTCGTCAATCGCCGTCAGGTCGAGTCCTTCGCCGTTGTTGGTGACCAAAGCGGAGCCAACCTTGATTACCAGGCGTTGGGCGGCGGCGATACGGGTAACGGTCATCTCAATCACCAGAGTCTTCGGCAAACGGATCGTCGGGCAAAACCGTCTCGTGGCGAACCGGCACAGGGATTTCGGCACGCATGGCGTTCAGCGCTTCCTGCAATTTGGCGGCCAGATCCCGACAACCCTCGCCGCTGATCGCACTGATGCGGAAACAGCGCCTATCGCCCTCCTGGTGAGTATCGTAAGCTTGCAGAAAATTGGCAACGCGTTGTTCGCGCTCGTCTTCTGGAATCAAATCAAGTTTGTTGAGCACCAGCCAGCGCGGCTTGCCGGCCAGTTCCGGATCGTATTTTTCCAGTTCAGCCACCACCGTGGCGGCATCGCGAACCGGATCGGCAACCGGATCGAGCGGCGCCAGATCGACGATATGCAGCAACAAGCGGGTGCGCGCCAGATGTTTGAGAAAGCGGATGCCCAGACCGGCCCCCTCCGCGGCACCATCTATCAGACCGGGGATATCGGCGATGACGAAACTGTCGTCCGGATCGACACGTACGACGCCGAGGTGCGGCTGGATGGTGGTGAACGGGTAATCGGCCACTTTCGGACGCGCCGCCGACACGGCACGCAGAAAAGTGCTTTTGCCAGCGTTCGGCAAACCGAGCAGTCCGACGTCGGCCAGAACGCGCAGTTCCAAGCGCAATTCGAACTGTTCGCCGGGATCGCCGCGCGTGCATTGCCGCGGCGTGCGATTGACGCTGGATTTGAAATGGATGTTGCCAAGGCCACCGCGTCCGCCCTTGGCCAGCAGGACTTTTTTGCCGTCCATGTCGAGGTCGGCCAGAATTTCGTTGGTATTAACGTCGGCGATGACCGTGCCGACCGGCACGCGCAAGGTCAAATCCTTGCCGCGCTTGCCATAACAATCGCTGGAACCGCCGTTCTCGCCACGGTGCGCGCGATGCCGGCGCGCATAGCGGTATTCAATCAGCGTATTGACGTTGCGATCGGCAACGAAATACACGCTCCCGCCGTTACCGCCGTCACCGCCGTCCGGCCCACCTTCCGGCTCGTATTTTTCGCGCCGGAACGAGACGATACCGTTGCCGCCATCGCCGGCAACAACCAGAATCTTGGCCTCGTCTATAAATCGCATCAATGGAACTCCCGTTCAGCCGGAAAAATAAAAGCCCTACCGGCTAGGATAGGGCTTGTTATAAACCGGGGAGCGCCCCCCAGCCAACATCGGCGCTTAAGCGGCGACCGGAACGATGCTGACCGTCCGACGACGCAAGGCGCCCTTCACCGCAAACCGCACGTGACCGTCGATCAAGGCGAATAAGGTGTGATCCTTGCCAATGCCCATGTTTTCGCCGGGATGATAGGCCGTGCCGCGCTGGCGAATGATGATGTTGCCGGCGCGAACCAGTTCCCCGCCGAAACGCTTGACCCCCAGTCGTTTCGCTTCCGAATCGCGTCCGTTGCGTACGCTACCGCCTGCTTTTTTATGTGCCATGAGTTAGCCTCTCTCAATCAGGCTGAAAGAGCAGGAGCGCCATCGGCAATGGCATCAATCCTGATTTCAGTGTAGTTCTGACGATGCCCTTGATGCTTCTGCGAGTGCTTGCGGCGACGCATCTTGAAGATCCGGACCTTGTCGTGACGGCCTTGCGAAAGCACAGTGACCTTGACCGTGGCCCCCGCGAGGACCGGCGTGCCGATCTTCACGGCATCACCTTCGCCAACCATCAGCACCTGATCAAGGGTGATTTCTGCGCCAACCTCTGCCGGTATCTGTTCTATTTTCAATTTTTCGCCGCTGACAACGCGATATTGCTTGCCACCGGTTTTTATGACCGCATACATGTTGGACTCCAAATAACGAGACAATTTTTGAAGCGAAGAACCGCGCATTATACGTATTTCTTCTCTTTCGTCAAAGACTTTACAATGCCCGCGACCATCCGTCGCTTGACGCAAGTCGAGGCGACGCCTAAGATTCCACGGTTTTTTGCCAAGGTGCCGCGTTGTGAGCAAGGATCTGTTCCATACCCTGATCGAATCGGACATGAAAGCCGTTGACGCGGTCATCCGTCGCAGCCTTCATTCCGATGTCACGTTGGTCAGGCAGGTGGCGGAGTACATTGTACACAGTGGCGGCAAGCGGCTGCGCCCGGCCCTGGTTCTGCTCGTCGCCGGCGCCCTGGACTATCGCGGCACACATCACCACGAAATGGCGGCGGTCGTCGAATTCATCCATACCGCCACCCTCCTGCACGACGATGTGGTTGACGAATCCGATCTGCGACGCGGTCGCGAAACAGCCAACGCGATGTTCGGCAATGCCGCCAGCGTTCTGGTCGGCGATTTCCTCTACTCGCGCGCCTTCCAGATGATGGTGGCGGTTAATGATATGCGCATCATGCGGGTACTGTCCGACGCCACCAATATCATTGCCGAGGGCGAGGTACTACAGCTGATGAACTGCCACGACGCCAACGTCGATGAAGCCGGATACGTGCAAGTCATCCGCTATAAAACAGCCAAGTTATTCGAGGCGGCCGCGCAGCTTGGCGCCATCGTCGGTGGCGGTTCGATCCTGATCGAACAAGGAATGGCCACTTATGGCATGCACTTGGGAACCGCTTTCCAACTGGTGGACGACGTGCTCGATTATTCGGGCGCGGAAGAGGAAACTGGCAAGCATTTGGGTGATGATCTGGCGGAAGGCAAGCCGACATTGCCTTTGATTCACGTCTTGCAGAACGGCACGCCAGAACAGGCGGCTTGCGTGCGCAACGCCATTGAAAATGGGGGACGTGAAGACTTCCCACGAGTTCTGGCCGCGATTCGCGACACCGGCGCCTTGGAGTATGCAAAACAGAAAGCCGCACAAGAGGCCGAACGTGCGGCTGCGGCACTGGATACGCTGCCGGCTTCTCAATACAAGGATTCCTTGCTAGAATTGTCCCTCTTCGCTGTCGCTAGACGTTATTAGGGCTGTCGTTGAGTTTCGGTCGGGGCGTAGCTCAGCCTGGTAGAGTACTGCGTTCGGGACGCAGGAGTCGGAGGTTCGAATCCTCTCGCCCCGACCACCAAACCTACATTCGATGGATCGCCACTTCTCGCGCCGCGTGGATTCAGTTCGTGGTCGTTGCTATCGCGAGTCACCGGATATTCCTGCGAACTATCGCCGTCCTCGGGAGTTTCTGCCATGCTGCAATGCTTAGCGGGACTTCATCGTCAATGACGAAAATTCTTCTGCTGACAGGGCTACTCCTGCTTGTCTGGTGGGGGTGGAGGAAGGCATGCGCTGCTCGCGCCTCTCGCAAGAGAGCGGTTTCACCATTACAGTCACCGAGATCGCCGCAAGTGGAGCCGATGGTGCGGTGTGCCCAATGCGGTGTCAATCAGCCGCTCAGCGAAAGCCTTTTGTCCGATGGGCGCTATTATTGCTCCGCCGCGCACCTGCGTGCCAGTCGATCAAGCAACACATGAATGGCAAACCTGATCGTGGCTGAATCAGGCGTGGAGCAATTTTCGGAAAGCCACTGGAAATCGCTCCGTTACTTCAATCTCTACCGTCTCGCCCTCGCCATCCTTTTTCTTTTCTCGGCATTACTAAATCCATCGATTTTCCCAGCGCTTAGCGCGCACAACTTATTTCGGCAGTTACTGGGCGGGATTTATTTGCTCGCCACACTGCTGGCCCTGGGCCTGTCCTATCGCCTTCGACGGCACTACAGCGCGCAATTGACGACCAGCGTGCTCGCGGATGTCGTTGTCGTTGCACTGCTGACACACTTCGGCGATGGTCTCGGCAACGGCCTGGGAGCGATTTTACTGTCCACTCTGGCAGCCGCCGGCCTTGTTGGTCAGGGTCGCCTGGTACTTTTTTACGCGGCGGCGGCAACGTTGTCGGTGCTGTTCGAACAGTCGTATCGCGCTTTCCAACACGGAGTCGATCAAGCGGGGTTTTTTCAGGCCGGCGTGTTCAGCACCGGCTGCTTCGCGGTCGCCATTTCTGCCCGTCTCCTCGCTCGCCGGGTATTCGCAAATGAACAATTGGCTCATCAACGCGGCGTCGATTTACGCAATCAAACGCTCATCAGCCAACGCGTGATCGAGGAAATGCATGATGGCGTATTGGTTCTTGGTCGTGACGGCATGGTTCGTCAAAGCAATCCACGTGCTCGGCGCTTCCTGGCATTGAGCAGCGGCACCGATGATCGGCTGGTCGCCGCCTCTCCTGATTTGGCACGCGCTTTCAACGCGTGGCAGCAGAAAACGAACGATGAAAATATATTGGTGCGCGTACCGCTTAGCGGGATGCAGTTGCGGGCACGATTCGTACGCACGCAAAGCACGCAAAACGATGTACTTGTTTTTTTGGAAGATATGAGCCGAGTACGTGACCAGGCCTTGCAGATGAAGCTGGCGGCACTTGGGCGGCTGACAGCCCATATCGCGCATGAAATCCGCAATCCGCTATCCGCGATCAGCCATGCCGGTGAGTTGCTGCGCGAGGAACGGCGCGGTGAGATGTACGAGCGCTTATTGCGCATTGTGCTCGACAACAGCCAGCGCCTAGAGCGAATCGTGAACGACATTCTGGAACTCGGCCGCCGAGACCGCACCTACCCTGAAACCCTAGACTTGCGCGAAGCGTTGCCGCTGTTTGTCGACGAATATCTGGTCAAGGAAGAATTGCCAGCCGAAACCGTGACCCTTGAACTGTCCGGCGTGGCGACACTTTGTTTCGATCGCTCGCATTTCCATCGCATGCTGTGGAATTTGCTTGGCAACGCGCTGCGTCACTCGCAGCGTTCGGCTGGCAGCGTCTGCCTACGGGTATGCAACGCCAAGATCCCGGAGCATATCGAATTGCATGTCATCGATGACGGTGAAGGTGTGGACGAAGTCGCTCGCGAGCACATTTTCGAACCGTTCTTTACCACTCACCACCGCGGTACCGGACTGGGACTCTATATCGCGCGTGAGCTTTGCGAGGCCAACGAGGCGCAACTCGAACTGCTCGCCAACCGGCCCGGTGCCGACTTTTGTGTCTTGGGAAGGGCAAGCGGATGTCGATAGGGAAGGTGGAACGGCGCCCTCGGGGCGCAATGCCCAGGGTGTTGATCGTCGACGACGAAACGGATATTCGTGAACTTCTCGATCTTACCGTCGCACGCATGGGCCTATCGGCTGATTGTGCGGCCAACGCAACGGAGGCGCGGCAGTTCCTCGGACAACATCGCTACCAATTGTGCCTGACCGACATGCGCCTGCCCGACGGCGACGGCCTGGAAATAGTGCGCTTGATCAGCGAACGCCATGGCGAAACACCGGTGGCGGTCATCACGGCTTTTGGCAGCGCTCAAAATGCGGTCGCCGCGCTGAAGGCGGGCGCTTTCGACTATCTGACCAAGCCAATTTCGCTGGACCATTTGCGAAGCCTGATCAATTCGGCGTTAAACCTGCCGCATCAACCGGGGTCGACGGACAGCAAACCGTCAGCCGAGGCAGGCGCCCAACTGATTGGCCAATCGGCGGCAATCGACCATGTACGACGCATGATCGACAAATTGGCCCGCAGTCAGGCGCCGGTTTACATCTCCGGCGAATCCGGCACCGGCAAGGAACTCGCCGCTCGCTTGATTCATGATCGCAGCGCACGGCGCGCAGCGCCTTTCGTACCGGTAAACTGCGGCGCGATCCCCGAAAATTTGATGGAAAGCGAATTTTTCGGCTATCGAAAAGGCGCGTTTACCGGCGCCGATGGCGATCGTGACGGTTTTTTTCAGGCGGCGAAAGGTGGAACGCTTTTTCTCGACGAAGTCGCCGACCTGCCGCTTGTCATGCAGGTGAAACTCTTGCGAGCCATTCAGGAGAAGAAAGTCCGCAAGGTTGGCAGTCCCACCGAAGAGGCCGTTGACGTACGTATCATTTCGGCCACTCACCGCGACCTTAAAGAATGCGTGGATGCCCGTACGTTCCGGCAAGACCTCTATTACCGTTTGAACGTCATCGAACTCAGAATGCCGCCTTTGCGAGAACGCCATGAGGATGTGGAGCCCTTGATCGTGGCCCTGTTGCAGCGTATTGGCGGTTCCCGGCCGCCGCGGCTCGACTCGGCGGCCCTACGCGCATTGACCGCCTACAGTTTTCCCGGCAACGTTCGAGAACTCGAAAACATTCTCGAGCGCGCAACCGCCTTGTGCGCCAACGACACGGTGAGCCTCGACGATCTGCATCTGGCGGCGGACGAACTGGTCGCGCAGAGCGGCGGCGGACGCGGCGGCGAAACACTGGACGATTACATCAATCGCATTGAAAAACAGGCCATTCTCGACGCCCTGAACAAAACGGCATTTAACCGCACAGCCGCCGCCAGACTGTTAGGCGTGAGTTTCCGCTCACTACGTTATCGTATCGAACGACTTGGCATCGAGGAGTAACAAAGCCAGCCACGTGCCAGTATTGGCGCGGGATTGCGCCCGCGTGCCGCCGTGACCAGTATCGCTTTCTTGTAAAAAACCCGCTTGTCGCGAAAAGCTGCGTTTTCAACCGAGAAAGTGCCGGATTCTTTCGACCGCCTCCGCCAGACGCTCGACATCTGTCGTGTAGGCGAAACGTAAATACCGTTGCGGCGCATTGACCCCGAAATCGATGCCCGGCGTAACCGCCACCCCGACCGACTCAAGCAAATCATGCGCAAAACGCGCACTGTCCATCGTCAACTGACTGCAATCGGCATAAATATAAAATGCGCCTGTCGGCTTGGCCGCTATTTGAAATCCCAGCGCCGTCAGTTCAGGCGCCAAAAAATCACGGCGGCGTTGAAACTCCAGCCGCCGCGATTCGAGAATGTCGATCGTTGCCGGAGCGAAAGCCGCCAGTGCGGCGTATTGCGCCGGTGTCGACGGAGAGATATAGAGATTCTGCGCCAGCTTTTCAATGTCACGGAGATGAGACTCGGGTACGACCAGCCATCCCAGCCGCCAACCAGTCATGTTGAAATACTTGGAAAAACTTTGCACGACGAAAATGTCGTCGCCGTGGCGCAAGGCAGTTTGCGCCTCGCAGCCATAGGTCAAGCCATGGTAAATCTCGTCGACGATCAGTCGTCCCCCCTGCCGGCGAATAAAAGTGGCGATCGCGGCCATCGTTTTCTCGTCGAGCAGCATACCCGTGGGATTGGCCGGTGACGCCAACAGCGCACCCGCTGTCCGCACCCGCCAATGCCGTTCGATGTCGGCCAACGTTGGCTGAAAATCATTTTCGGCGGACACCGGTACACCAATCGGAATCCCCTCGAAGCTACGCACGAAATTGCCGTTGCACGGGTAACCCGGATCGGACAGCAACCATTCGCTGCCGGGTGAGGCCAGACATGCCATGGCAAGCAGCAAGCCTCCCGAAGCACCCGCGGTGACGACGATACGCGCCGCCGGGATCGAAAGACCGTAGCGACTTTTGTAAAAAGCGGCGATGGCGCTACGCAGTTCCGGCAAACCAAGTGCTGGCGTATAAAAGACGCGCCCGCTAGCGATGTGCGCCTGCGCTGCGGCAATAATCGGCGCCGGGGTTGGAAAATCCGGCTCGCCGACTTCCATGTGAATGATGTGTCGCCCCTCGGCTTCCAGAGCCTTGGCACGCGCCAACAACTCCATGACATGAAAAGGGGCAATGCCGGCAAGCCTGGGAGCGGGAAACTGGGACATGTTTGACAACCGGATCGATTAAAAAAGGCCGCCCGAAGGCGGCCTTGGGAGTTCGCGGCGCAAAGCCTCGACGCGTGGATCAGAAGCTTTCTTCCAGCATGTCGCGGATCAGTGCGAGTTTCTTGGGCAACTTGTCGCCCATTTTGTCGAACCACTCCTTGACTCCAGTCAATTCACTCTTCCAGACATCGGCATCGATCTTGGTGACGGCGTCGAACTCATCCGTGGAGAACTCCAGGCCGGACCAATCGAGATCCTCATAATTCGGCATCCAGCCAAGAGTGGTTTCCCGGGCGGAAACCTTGCCTTCGCAACGCTCGATGATCCACTTGAGAACGCGGGCATTGTCGCCGAAACCCGGCCAGGCAAACTGCCCTTTCTCGTTCATGCGGAACCAGTTCACCATGAAGATCAGCGGCGCCTTGTCGACCGCCTTGCCCATCTTCAGCCAGTGGCCGTAATAGTCCGCCATGTTGTAGCCACAGAATGGCAGCATGGCGAACGGATCGCGACGGACCACGCCTTGAGCGCCAAAAGCGGCGGCGGTCGTTTCGGAACCCAGCGTCGCGGCGCCATAGACACCGAAATCCCAGTTGAACGACTGGCACACCAACGGCACGGTGGATGCGCGGCGACCACCGAACAGGAAGGCCGAGATCGGCACACCTTCGGGGCTTTCCCATTGCTCGTCGATACACGGGCATTGCGACGCCGGCGCGGTGAAGCGGGAGTTCGGATGCGCGGCCTTGGTGCCTTTTTCCTTGGCGATTTCAGGCGTCCAGTCATTGCCTTGCCAATCGATGGCGTGCGCGGGTGCCGGACCCATGCCTTCCCACCAGACATCGCCATCGTCGGTCAAGGCGACATTGGTGAAAATGGTGTTTTCGGCCAGCGACGCCATGGCATTGAAATTGGTCGAATCATTGGTCCCCGGCGCCACGCCGAAGAAACCCGCCTCCGGGTTGATCGCGTATAAGCGGGTCTTGCCGTCCTTGCCGACGCGCGGCTTGATCCAAGCGATGTCATCGCCGATGGTGGAGATTTTCCAGCCATTCAGGCTCTTCGGCGGAATCAGCATGGCAAAATTGGTCTTGCCGCAAGCCGACGGAAAGGCGGCCGCGACATAATGCTTGTCGCCCTGGGGCGATTCGACGCCCAAGATCAACATGTGTTCGGCCATCCAGCCGTCGTCGCGCGCCATGTTGGAGGCGATCCGCAGCGCCAGACACTTCTTGCCGAGCAGCGCGTTCCCGCCGTAGCCGGAACCGTAGGACCAGATTTCGCGGGTTTCGGGATAATGCACGATGTATTTGGTGGTCGGGTTGCACGGCCACTTCGGATCCTTCTGACCCGGCTCCTTCGGGGCGCCAATCGAGTGCACGCAAGGTACGAAAGCGCCATCTGTACCCAGCACGGGGAAAACGGCCTTACCCATGCGAGTCATGATGCGCATGTTCACGACGACATAAGCGCTATCGGAGATTTCGACGCCGATCTGTGCGATTGGCGAGCCAACCGGCCCCATCGAAAAGGGAATGACGTACATCGTGCGGCCCCTCATGCAACCCTTGAACAGACCATTCAGGGTTTCGCGCATTTTGGCCGGCTCTTCCCAGTTGTTGGTCGGGCCAGCGTTTTCCTTTTTCTCGGAGCAGATATAGGTACGGTCCTCCACGCGAGCGACGTCAGAAGGATCGGAGAACGCGAGGAAAGAGTTTTTGCGTTTCTTGAGTTTGATGAAGGTGCCGGCTTCGACCAATTCGTTGCACAAGCGGTCGTATTCCTCTTGCGAACCGTCGGCCCAGACGACGCTGGCCGGCTCGGTAAGTGCCGCGATATCGGCAACCCATTGTTTCAGGCGTTCGTGTTTGACGTAGTCGGGGGCGTTGATGGAAACAGTTTGGTTCATGGTAATCACTCTCGAAAGAAGGTAGAGAAGCGGAAGTTACCGTGACGCGGCGCAGGCGGAATCTGGCGACAAAAAGCGGCGATCCGGACGGATTGAACCCGCCCGGTCGGAGGCGACGCGTCGGTCGGGGCTGCTAGGAGACAAACCCAGTGCTGGGGAGTGCGATGGCATGCTAGGTGTGGGTGCTACAAGGATTTGAGGGTTTGTGTAATTATGCCACAGGTCCGACCGGCACTTGGCACTGATCGACAAGTGCAATAGGCTCGAAAAACGCGCAGTCGAAAAACTCGACGCCCGCCCGGTCATTGCGCGGCCACCGACCGATTGTGGTCAGACATTCCGTCAGGAGACGACACCATGCAAAAAGAAAAAAATCAGTTACGCACTGCCGCCCTTTTCTACCATCGCAATCCCAAGCCAGGGAAAGTATCGATCCAACCGACCAAGCAACTGACCAATCAGTACGACTTGTCGATGGCCTATTCGCCTGGCGTTGCCGCTGCTTGCGAGGAAATCGTCGCTTTTCCGGCGGAAGCCAGCACCCTGACTTCGCGTGCGAATCTGGTAGGCGTCATCACCAACGGTACTGCTGTTCTCGGCCTCGGCGCCATCGGCCCACTGGCAGCCAAACCAGTGATGGAAGGCAAGGCGGTCTTGTTCAAGAAATTCGCCAATATCGATGTCTTCGATCTTGAAATCGAGGAACGCGATCCCGATCGCCTTGTGGAAATCATCGCCTCCCTGGAGCCGACTTTCGGTGGCATCAATCTGGAGGACATCAAGGCGCCGGAATGTTTTCATATCGAGCAAAAGCTTCGTCAGCGGATGAAAATTCCGGTCTTTCACGACGATCAGCACGGCACGGCAATCGTCGTTGGCGCCGCCATCCTCAACGGCCTTTTTTTGCAGGGCAAAGAACTCGATGAAGTCAAAGTGGTTTCGTCCGGCGCGGGCGCCGCCGCTTTGGCCTGCCTGGACTTGTTGGTGATGCTCGGCATCCCGGTCGACAACATCTGGGTAACAGACATCAAAGGTCTGGTCTATGAAGGACGTGTCGAGGAGATGGACGACATCAAGGCACGTTACGCCAAGAAAACCACGGCGCGCACGCTAGGCGAAGTAATCGAGGGCGCGGATGTTTTTCTGGGCCTGTCGGCCGGCGGTGTCCTGAAACAGGAAATGGTCGCCCGAATGGCTCCGTCACCGCTGGTGATGGCCCTGGCTAACCCCAATCCCGAAATCAAGCCGGAAGACGTCAAGGCGGTACGCGACGACGCGATCATCGCCACCGGGCGTTCGGATTATCCCAATCAAGTCAACAACGTGCTGTGCTTTCCATTCATTTTCCGCGGCGCACTCGATGTCGGCGCCACGACCATCACGGAAGACATGAAACTGGCGGCGGTCAAGGCAATCGCCGAACTGGCCCGCGTCGAGCAATCGGAATTCGCGGTCAAGGCGTATGGTGAAAAAGTCACCAATTTCGGCCCGGATTACCTCATTCCAAACCCTTTCGATCCGCGTCTGATCAGCAAAATCGCCCCGGCGGTCGCCGAAGCCGCCATGGCATCGGGTGTTGCCACGCGCCCGATCAAAGATCTCGATGCGTATCGCGAAAGCCTGGATGATTTCGTTTACCACTTTGGTCTGATCATGAAACCGATCTTTTCTCAGGCCAAACAGGCGCCGCGCCGGATCGTTTTTGCCGAAGGCGAGGATGTTCGCGTGCTGCGAGCCGTACAGGTGATTGTCGACGAAGGCATTGCTCATCCGATTCTTATCGGTCATCCGGGCGAAATTACCGCCAAACTCGAAGCCATGAACCTCCGTGTTCGACCCGAAGCGGATTTTGAAGTGGTCCACGCCGAGAACAACGCCTTTTTCGATCAACATTTCGAGGCATACTGGCGGGAGTACCGCCGCTTGATGGAACGCAAGGGCGTTTCTGCCGACTTCGCCCGGCGCGAGGTACGGCGACGCGCCTCTCTGTTCGGGGCGATGATGGTGCGGATGGGCGCTGCCGACGGCCTGATTTGCGGTACTTTCGGGCAACACGCGGTGCACCGCGAATACGTCGAAGACGTGCTTGGTCTGGCACCGGGCGTAAGGAACCTCTACGCGATGAGCCTATTGTTGCTCCCGGACCGCACACTGTTCATCGCCGACACCTACATCAATTACGAACCGTCGGCGGAACAACTGGTCGACATGACCCTGCTGGCCGCCGACGAGGTGCGCCGCTTTGGACTCACGCCAAAGGTTGCGTTGTTGTCGCACTCCTCCTTCGGCTCCGAAAACACACCAACGGCCTTGAAGATGCGCGAAGCGCTGCGTATCTTGAAGGAACGCGCGCCGCGCTTGGAAATAGAGGGCGAAATGCACGGTGACGCCGCCCTCGACGATCACATTCGGCAACGAGTCTTCCCGAGCGATGCCCGCTTGAAAGGACAAGCCAATCTGCTGATCATGCCAACGCTTGATGCGGCCAACATCTCCTTCAACTTACTCAAGATCGCCGCAGGCGACAACCTGACGATCGGTCCCATCCTCCTCGGCGCCGCCCAACCGGTACACATTCTGACATCGACGGCAACGGTGCGGCGCATTGTCAACATGACAGCGCTGACGGTGGTAGACAAACTGATGAATGAGCGCTGAGCGACCACCGCGTGCCACAGTCGCCAATCTGGGCGGTGGAAACTCGGCCGGCAAAGACGTTTCAATGAACACACCATGGTAAAAAAAAAACGCATTGCCCTGATTCTTAGCGGTGGTGGCGCGCGCGCGGCTTATCAAGTGGGCGTGCTGCTCGCCATCAGGGAATTACTCGGGAACCCCGTCGGCAACCCTTTCGCCATACTCTGCGGCACCTCGGCCGGCGCGATCAACGCGGCGACACTCGCGTGTTATTCGCACAATTTTGCCGCCGCCGTCGAAGCCCTGACCGGCGTGTGGCGAAACATGCGCGCCGGCCAGATTTATCGCGCGGACCCGCTCGGCATGTGCCTTTCCGGCATCCGTTGGCTCGGTGCGCTGCTATTCGGATGGATCGTCAAATACAGTCCTCGCTCCATTCTCGACAACCGTCCATTGCGGAAATTACTTGAAAACGCTCTCGACTTCAGCACGATTCAACACTCGCTCGACAATGGTTCGCTTTACGCGGTAAGCATCACCGCCTCCGGGTATGCCACTGGCGACAGCGTCAGCTTTTACCAAGCGCACCCTGAAATCAAGAGTTGGCGACGGGCGCATCGCGTCGGCTGCCGCACCACGCTGTCGGTCGACCACCTGATGGCGTCGAGCGCCATTCCCTTCGTCTTCCCCGCGCTATATCTGAACCGGGAGTTTTTTGGTGACGGGTCCATGCGCCAGTTGGCGCCAATTTCGCCGGCAATTCATCTTGGTGCTGAAAAAGTCCTGATTGTCGGCGTCGCCCAACTAGCGGAACCGTTGCGGCGCCAAAGCTCCACGACCTACCCTTCGCTTGCCCAAATTGCCGGACATGCGATGGCATCGATCTTTCTCGATAGCCTGGGAAGCGACATCGAACGAATGGAACGAATCAACCGCACGCTTTCGAAGGTCCCGTCGGAATTACGAGACGGTGGCGATATTTCGCTCCGCCCGGTTCAATCGCTGACGATTGCCCCCTCCGAACGTCTCGAACCCCTCGCAGCGCAACATGTCCACTCGCTGCCCTGGGCGGTAAAGATTCTGTTGCGTGGCTTGGGAGCAATGAGCCGACGCGGCAGCGCTCTGGCAAGCTACCTCTTATTTGAAAAGCCCTACACCGACGCCTTGATTAACCTCGGCCACAAGGATGCGATGGCCATGCGTACGGAAATTGAAGCTTTTTTTCGCGCGGATCACACCTAACGCAGCACATCACATAACCACCCTATCTTCTTATTTTTCATGGCGGATTGTTCTGCGATCATCTACTATTGTAAAATCAAGGCCAATAGATTGACGCAGGAGACTCACGATGCAACGGATCAGATTGAGAACGGCAATACTACTCGGCGCTCTGGTAAGCGCCTGCGGACTGTCAACCGCGGCCGTGCACACCACGGAAAAAAACAAAGGCAAAACGGAATCGGTCAAAGCAAAAACAGCGCCGGTCGCACACAAAAATGCTGCACCGCGCTCGGCCGAAAAGCACAAGCCCGAACCTCTGGCCCGGAAAAACTTGACTCCGCAGGTAACAGCCAAAAATAAAACCGAGCCGGTGGCGGCGAAAGTGTCCGCAAAATCAATGGCAAGCCGCGGCAAGGCCGAACCAGTCGCCCGAAACGGAAAAACCGAGCCCGTCGTCGCGCGGCACGGCCGGGCAACCGCGGTTTTGGCACAGAAAGACAAACACAACACCCGTACAGCAAAGGCCGAGTCCTCCCACATCGCGAAGAGCAGCAAGGCAATCGCTGCGCTGGAAACCCGGCAAATGCAAATCGCTCAAAGAAAAAACCTGACGCGAATTCTCGCAAGCAACACCGAACTGTGGCACGAACCGGGAGGACATTTGGCCGTTCAGTCCGGCTCGGCACTGGTGGTTGGACAAGAAGGCGGCGAACCCATTTACGCGAAGAACGCCAACGCCGTGGTGCCAATCGCCTCGATCACCAAGCTAATGACGGCAATGGTGGTTCTCGATAGCATGCCCAATTTGCAAGCGCCGATTACCATCGGTGAAGAAGACGTCGATTACTTGCGCGGCAGCCGCTCGCGCTTGCAGGTCGGCACCGTCATGCCTCGGGAAACGGCCCTGCTGCTCGCCTTGATGTCATCGGAGAACCGCGCCGCCAATGCGCTTGGCCGCCATTATCCAGGGGGTCTACCGGCATTTGTCGCCGCAATGAATCGCAAAGCCGCGGCCTTGGGCATGACGCAAACCCACTTCGACGACCCTACGGGTTTAAATAGCACCAATGTTTCGACAGCTCACGACTTGGCACGCATGGTGGCCGCCGCGCATCGTTATCCGTTGATCCGCGAATTCTCGACCACTCCAGGCACGCGGACCGAAGTCAATGGCCGCGAACTAGAATTCCATAACACCAATCAGTTGGTTCATAGCCCGACATGGGAGATCGGCTTGTCGAAGACAGGTTATATCCAGGAGGCTGGCAAATGCTTGGTGATGCAGGCACGCGTTGCCGATAAACCCGTGGTGATCGTTTTATTGGACTCGGCTGGCAAACAGACCCGTATCGGAGACGCCAATCGCATCAAGCGCTGGATGGAAAGCGCCGGGGTGTCGGGAAGATCGCCAACTCGCGCGTAAACCGCGGAGTAGTCCGGGTTCCCTACATATACGCGCATCAGAGAAAGCCTTTCGATCATGAAAAAAGCCACGGGGGACTACCGTGGCTTTTTTGCAATTGCCATTCCATAAAATCAGCGGCGTCGAAAGACGGAAAGCATCTACGTCTACGTTTTCTTTTCCATCTTGCGTGCCGCGCGGATCATTTCCGCATCCAGAACGGCTGTGTCCGTCCCGTAGCAACGAGGCATGTCAATCTCCTCGAAAACGGGAAGATCGGGCCTGGAGGTGGCTGATTGAGAGGACTTGGCTTCATAGTGCTGCCCGCGCCAGCGTGCAACCAACATCTCCTGCTCCGTCAGACCGGTAACCATTTCCGGCGGCACCTTCGCGCCGAGTTCGATCAAAACCCTTACGACTTCTTTCCTCTCGCCACGAATGGCCATGGACAATGGCGAAGTCGACTGGTTATTGTCCGGCAAATTGACCTTCGCACCACGCGTGACCAGTTCCCGAACGATATCGACATACCCCATGAAACAGGCAACACCTAGCGGCAAACCCGGATCCCCGTGCCCGTCGTGAATCTCAACAGAAGCTCCTGCATCAAGAGCGGCTTGTACCGCTTTGAGGCGACCCGTCCGAATTGCCCTAAGCAAGTCCACAGAAGCGTTCAACTTTCCCCTCCAACATCCGTGGTGCCACGGCCCTTTTCACCATCGGCGCGTCAAAACATGACACCACGCAATACAAAAACATCAAATCAAAGGCTTGTCGCTGACAATTATCCCATCGCCGTCAACATAGATCCACTCACCCGGCTTGAAAGAGACGCCACCAAAAGTAACCGCCAGATTTTTGTCGCCGACACCTTTCTTGACGCTTTTCAGCGGATGCGTATTGAGCGCCCTAACCCCTAGGTCAATTTGGTTGATGTCTTCGGAATCACGGATGCATCCGTACACGACCACACCTTCCCAGCGATTTTTATGTGCCAGAATAGCTAACTGGTCCCCAACCAGGGCGCAACGTAAAGACCCCCCGCCATCGACGACCAGAACCTTGCCGTTACCGTCGCCTCCGAAAACTTCACGAACGAGTGAATTATCCTCGAAGATTTTTAGCGTGACGATTTGACCACTAAAGGAGGAGCGACCGCCGTATCGTTGAAACATTGGAGCAAGCACACGCACTCCGCCATTACGGATTTCTTCTTCATTGTCATCAAGGAGATCAGGCGTTTTGAAACTCATATGGTTTCCTTCCCGGCAAGCAAATGAAGCACGGCCAGATTCCGCCGAGCGTGGCCGTGCGTTGCGGTGTTGTTAGACGGCGATCAGGCTTTCTTCTTCAAAGATCAAATGGACTTTCTTTTCAGCGTCGACATCGATGGTAACGTGACCACCATTAACCAAACGCCCGAACAGCAGTTCGTCGGCCAGCGTGGCGCGAATCGTATCCTGAATCAGCCGGGCCATCGGGCGGGCGCCCATCAGCGGATCGAAGCCGCGCTCGGCGAGATGATCCTTGAGCGCGGCGCTAAATACCACCTCGACCTTTTTCTCATGAAGCTGCGCTTCAAGCTGCATCAGGAATTTGTCCACCACACGCAGAATCGACCCGTGATCCAAGGACTTGAACGAAATGCTGGCGTCGAGCCGATTGCGGAACTCGGGCGAGAATAGGCGCTTGATCTCGACCATTTCATCGCCAACCTGCCGATTCGGCGTAAAACCCATCGTCGCCTTTTGAATCGCCTCCTGTCCGGCGTTGGTGGTCATGACGATCACCACATTGCGAAAATCGGCCTTGCGCCCGTTATTGTCGGTCAACGTACCATGATCCATGACCTGCAACAGAATGTTGTAAATGTCGGGATGCGCCTTCTCGATCTCGTCGAGCAACAGTACGCTGTACGGCTTCTTGCTGATCGCCTCGGTCAGCAAGCCACCCTGATCGAAGCCGACATAACCCGGCGGCGCACCGATCAGCCGCGACACCGCATGCCGCTCCATGTACTCCGACATATCGAAACGCACCAATTCATTGCCGAGGCAATAAGCCAATTGTCTGGCCACTTCCGTCTTGCCGACACCCGTGGGACCGGAAAACAAAAAGCTGCCGATCGGTTTGGTCGGATTGCCGAGGCCGGAACGCGCCATCCGTATCGCCCTGGTCAAAGCGTCAATCGCCGCATCCTGACCAAACACCACTGCTTTGAGATCGCGATCCAGGTTCTTAAGGTGGTTGCGGTCGTCCGCCGTGACATGCGTGGATGGCACCTGGGCGATTTTGGCTACAATTTCTTCGATATCGATCTTGCCGATCAATTTCTTCTGTTTCGACTTCGGCAAAATCCGCTGCGCCGCGCCCGCCTCGTCAATGACGTCGATCGCCTTGTCCGGCAGGTGACGATCTGGAATGAAACGTACCGACAACTCGACAGCCGAAGCCAACGCCGCCGCCGAGTACTTAATGCCATGATGCGATTCGAAACGCGACTTCAAGCCCTTGAGAATCTCGATGGCCTCGGCGCTAGAGGGTTCGCTGACATCAATCTTCTGGAAACGCCGCGATAGTGCGTGGTCCTTTTCGAAAATGCCGCGATACTCGGTATAGGTTGTCGCCCCGATACACTTCAATTGGCCGGTGGAGAGCGCGGGTTTTAACAAATTCGACGCGTCTAGCGTACCGCCCGATGCCGAGCCAGCGCCAATCAGGGTGTGGATCTCGTCGATGAACAAGATCGCTTCCGGGTTTTCGCTCAATTGCTTGAGCACCGCCTTCAGCCGCTGCTCAAAATCACCACGATACTTGGTTCCCGCCAGCAACGACCCCATATCCAGGCAATAGACGTTTGCCTTGGCCAGGATTTCCGGAATATCGGACTCAACAATCCGTCTCGCCAAACCCTCGGCAATAGCGGTCTTGCCAACACCGGCCTCGCCCACCAGCAAAGGATTATTCTTTCTCCGCCGACACAGCGTCTGAATCACACGTTCGAGTTCCTGCTGACGACCGATCAACGGATCGATCTTTCCTTGTAAAGCGAGAGCATTGAGATTGATGGTATAGCTGTCAAGCGGACCGGCGGCATTTTGTTGTTCACCTTCCGTTTCACTTTCCGCCTCGCCACGTGGCGTACCTTGCGGAATCTTGCTGATGCCATGTGAAATGAAGTTGACGACATCCAAACGTGTAACACCCTGTTTTTGCAGGTAATAAACCGCGTGCGAGTCCTTTTCGCCAAAAATCGCCACCAGAACGTTGGCGCCATTGACCTCCTTGCGACCGGAGGACTGCACATGCAGGATCGCGCGCTGAATCACACGTTGAAAACCCAGCGTCGGCTGCGTGTCGATATCCTCCTCGCCGGCGACCGTCGGCGTGTGCTCGCCAACGAAACGCACAAGATCCTTGCGCAGTTGATCGACATTCGCACCACAAGCACGCAACGCCTCGGCTGCCGACGGGTTATCGAGCAAAGCGAGCAACAGATGTTCGACGGTGATGAATTCGTGACGCTTTTGCCTGGCTTCAACGAAGGCCATGTGCAAGCTCACTTCCAGTTCTTGCGCAATCATTCAGTTCTCCTCCATTACGCACGCCAAAGGATGCTGGTTGCTCCGTGCGAAGGCTGTAACCTTTTCAACTTTCGTGCTGGCGATGTCACGCGGGTATACGCCGCAAACACCGCGCCCCTCGGTGTGGATCTTGAGCATGATCCGTGTCGCCTGCTCCCGATCCATGCCAAAAAAACGTTGTAGCACGATGATCACAAAATCCATTGTCGTAAAATCGTCGTTCAGCAAAAGTACCTTATATAAAGGTGGTGGCTTGAGTTGCGCGCGCTTTGCTTCGAGGAGGGAGTTATCCTGATTCTTCGTAACCATGATCCAATTCTAACCAGTCCTACCGGATGCGCAATACCGGCCTTCACCCGCTTCCCGCATGAATAATCGCTTTGCCGGGAAGCGCCACTTAAAAACGCTTGACGCATCCGCCCGACTTGGCGTAAAAAGACCATATGTTTTTAATCAGGCATATGAGATCGGACCTTGGAAAACACGGTAACCGCCCTGAATGTCTTTGAGTTAGAAGCATGCATGTCGGGCTAGGCCCGGGTTCAGTCTTTTTTCAAGGAAGTAGCAATATGGCAACTGGTACAGTGAAGTGGTTCAATGACGCCAAGGGTTTCGGCTTCATTACTCCGGACGATGGCAGCGAAGATCTCTTCGCGCATTTTTCCGCGATCACCATGAGTGGATTCAAGACCCTCAAAGAGGGCGAAAAGGTTTCTTTCGACGTGACGCAGGGGCCGAAAGGCAAGCAAGCATCGAATATCGCGCGCGCCTGATTTTTTCGGGCGAGTAAATAGGGACCCGCCTCTGGCGGGTTTTTTTTCGCCTTTTCGTTTTGCCCTATCGCTTCATCTCTGCACCACGCGCTTATTCCGAACCGTCAGGCGGTAACTAGCACCGTTTCGTCACTCCGCTTTTCTCCTTTATTATCCAGCCATGCCACGGAGATACGATCGCCCATTTTCAACCCTTTGGCATAAAAAGAAAAGAGGGGATTGCGCGATATGGCGGTATTCAGTTGCCCGCGAACCAGGACATTGCCGTTGGCGCTAACGACAAACGTCTCGATGAAGTGGGCCGGAATCGTTCTGCCGCTATCCGGATCTTTGCGCTGTCCGGTTTCCATCGGATGGGGCATCAGAATACGAATCTCGGCGGTGTCCCCCTGCAGGGTGGCGCGCAACTTAATGGGTTCAGGCATGGCGCGGTGCGTTCAAGCGCCGCAGCCGCCGAGTGTGACTCGGACATCCCGGCTGGCATGATAGATTTTGCCGTCCATCGCTTTCACAAGCACGCGAATCCGTGAAGATTCCGCCATCTTGAGTTGCAAACGGGTGTGCGGCACAGCGCCATTGGCGAAAGCAAGGCTGGCCGCCAAGGGCATGGGGTTTTTGTCGACGAAAACCATGATCGTTTGACCGGCTGGAATAGCGCTGACGATTTCAATGGCCACCTGCGCACCGTTCTCGGCCACGTCTGGCGCCTTGATGACGATGCCGCCGCTCTCCATGGAACTGGTCCCGCCAACCGCCTTCAAGGCGTCGGGCAGATTGGTCGCCGTGAAAGCCGGTCGGTTCCAGTCAGCGGCCAAAACGCGCAAAGGCGTCAACAAGCCGCCTGCGAGCAGCGGCCCCAAGGTGCAGCCGGCACCGGCGGCCTTCAGTAACAGCCGACGCAGACGGTGGATTTCCAGAGCGGCATCGCGCATGGTGTCAGGTTGCCGTCCAATGCCCGGACTTGCCGCCGCTTTTTTCCAGCAAGCGGATGCCCTCGATGCGCATGCCACGGTCCATGGCCTTGCACATGTCGTAGATGGTGAGCAGGCCGACGCTGGTCGCGCACAGGGCTTCCATCTCGACGCCGGTGCGGCCGGAGCATTCGGCGCTGCTGGTGCATTCGACGGCATCGGCTTGCCGGTCGATCACGAAATCGACCGCGACCCTGGTCAGCGCGAGGGGGTGGCAAAGCGGAATCAAATCGGCGGTTCGCTTTGCCGCCTGAATCGCGGCGATTCTGGCGACGCCGAGCACATCGCCCTTGGCGGCGGAACCGGCGGCGATTTGCGCCAGTGTCTCGGGGCGCATCACGATGCGGCCCGTGGCCGTCGCCCGCCGGCTGGTTTCAGGCTTCTCGCCGACGTCGACCATCTGCGCCTGGCCTTGATGATCGAAATGGGACAGTGGATTCGGACTCGCGGACATGATCAGGAGGGAACCAAGGGTGGGACGCCGCCAGAGAGTGGCGCTCGGTAACGCGCGGTAACAATGGAAGGCATCCAAGTGGGTATCATAGCACCATCTCTCTTCGCACCCGTCGGAGCTCCGTTGAACAGAATCGTTACCACAGTCACTTCCCTGAGCCTGGCGGCGTTGTTGTCCCTGCCCTGCGCCTTGTCGTCGGCCGACGAACTGCCGGATTTGGGCGAGGCGGCGCGAGCGGAACTTTCGCCGCAGATCGAGCGCAAGATCGGCGAACGGATCATGAACGAAATCCGCCTGCGCGAACCCAGCTATGTGGACGACCCGGAAATCACCGACTACCTCAGCCGGCTGGGCAATCGTCTGGTGGCCGCCAGCGCCAATCCAACCGCCGATTGCCAGTTTTTTGCCATCCGCGACAACACGATCAACGCCTTCGCCATGTTCGGTGGCTTCATCGGTGTCAACACCGGCACGATTCTCGCCGCCCAGTCGGAATCCGAACTGGCGGGCGTGCTGGCGCACGAAATTTCGCACGTGATGCAAAACCACCTCGCCCGGCAAATCGCGCGCGAGAAGCAGAACTCGATCGCCACGATGATCGCCATGGCGGTCGGCATCCTGGCCGCCCGGTCGAATTCGCAGGTGGCCACGGCGACCATCGCCTCCGCGCAGGCCGGTTCGATTCAGTCGCAACTGGCCTACAGCCGCGATTTCGAACGCGAGGCCGACCGCATCGGCTTTCAAACCCTGAGTCAGGCCCACTACGACGTGCGCGGCATGGGCGATTTCTTTGCTCGCTTGCAGTTGGCCGGACGCGTCTACGAAAACAACGCGCCGGTGTATCTGCGCTCGCACCCGCTGACCGTCGAGCGCATCGCGGACATGCAGAACCGGGCGGAAAACGCGCCTTACCGGCAGGTGTCCGACAGCCTCGAATTTCACCTCGTGCGTGCCCGGCTGCGCGCCCAGATGGGGGCGCCAAGCGAGGAAATCGGCGAGTTCTCACGGCAGATTCAAGAAAAGAAATACGCCTCCGAAGCCGCCAGCCGCTACGGCCTGGCCTACTCCTGGTGGCGGGCCAAGGACTTCGTCGCCGCGCAACGCGAACTCGATGCGCTGCTCGCGCTCAAGGTGTCGTCGCCGATGATCGCCAGCCTGGCGGCCGAAATCAAACTGGCGCGTGGCGACAATGCCGGCGCGCTGCTCGGTTACCGCGAGGCGCTACAGCGCTACCCGCAAGCCAAAGCGTTGATCCATGGCTATGCCGAGGCGCTGCTCACCGCCAAGCAGTACGACCGCGGCCTACTGTTCCTTGAATCGCAGTTGCAGGCCAACGGCACCGACTACAAACTCTACGGACTACAGGCGAAAACATTCGCGCTCGCCGGCAAACGCCTGCAACAACACCGCGCCCAGGCCGAGTTTTACTACCTTCAGGGACAACTGGGACCGGCCGTCGAACAGTTGCAATTCGCGCAACAAGCGGGTGACGGCAACTTTTTCGAGCAATCGGTGGTCGATGCGCGGCTACGCGAACTGCGCAAGCAACAGGCCGAGGAACTGAAGGAAAAACGGCAGGGGAATGGCGTTTAGAATACGCCCTTGCGCTTTTCCATCCCATTGTCGCGGACCACACCATGCATTACGACCGAGAGCTAGACGTCAAGGGGCTGAATTGCCCCTTGCCCATTTTGCGCACCAAGAAAACGCTCGCCGAGATGTCGTCGGGCGAAGTTCTGCGGATACTGGCCACCGACCCCGGCTCGGTCAAGGATTTCCAGGCCTTCGCCAGGCAAACCGGCAACGAGTTGTTGTCCAGCACCGAAACGCAGAAAGTCTTCGAGTATTTCCTCAAGCGTAAATAGCGCCCTCCCCGACGGACGACGGACCGACGCCAACTCGCCACCGCGCCGCGCGCGCCGCTTGATGCCGACCGACGAACCCTTCGCGCTGTTCGACGCCGACGATGGCGGCGCCCTGCGGCTGACCGATTTGCGGCACGCCGTTACCCTCGACGCCGCCACCGACCCGAAAGCGCTGCTGACCGCGCTCGAAGCCACCGCCGCGACCGGCCTGTGGATCGCGGTCACCGCAGACTACGCGCTCGGCACCCGCTTTGAACCGGCGGCCGCGGCCCGGGCCGACCCGGCGCGGCCCCTGCTGCGGGCCTGGGCTTTCGCGCGCGCCGACAACCTCGATCGCCACGCCGTAGACGACTTCCTGGCCGAACGCTTGGCGGCGCTTCCCGAAGCGCAACGATGGGCCGGTGTCGCCGAACTCGCGCCGGCGCTGACCGAAACCGCCCACGCCGAGCGGGTGCGCCGGATCGGCCGCTGGATCGCCGACGGCGACTGCTACCAGATCAACTTCACCTTCCCGCTGAACTTTCGGGTGTATGGTCACCCGCTGGCGCTTTACGCCCGCCTGCGCCAACGCCAGCCGGTGCGCTACGGCGGCGCCTTGTTCACCGACGAGGCGACGATTCTTTCCTTCTCGCCGGAACTATTCTTCGCCCGTCACGGCACCCGGGTGCACACCCAGCCGATGAAGGGCACCGCGCCGCGCGGCCGCACGCCACGGGCCGACGCCGCCCGCCGCGACGCCTTGCTGACGTCGGCCAAGGAACGCGCGGAAAACGTGATGATCGTCGATCTGCTGCGCAACGACCTCGGGCGCCTCGCTCAGGCCGGCAAGGTGCGCGTGGAGGCGCTGTGCGCCGCCGAAGCGTATCCGACGCTGTGGCAGATGGTCTCCACCGTGTCCGCCGAATTGCCCGACGCCACGCTGGCCGACCTGTTCGGCGCGCTGTTTCCCTGCGGCTCGATCGCCGGCGCGCCGAAAATCCGCGCCATGCGGCGCATCGCTGAACTCGAAGACGCGCCGCGCGGCCACTACACCGGCGCGCTGGGCTGGCTCGCGCCCGGCGGCGACTGCCGCTTCAACGTCGCCATACGCAGCATCGAGTTCGATAGCGACGACGACGGCCAGAACCACCACCCCAAGACCACCGGTGGCGCCGGCCGATGCGCCCGGCTCGGCATTGGCAGCGGCATCGTCGCCGACGCCGACCCACGGCGCGAATACGCCGAATGCCTGCTCAAGGCCCGCTTCCTCACCGCCGGCGATCCCGGTTTCGAACTCTTCGAAACCTTGCGCCTGACGGCCGGCGGCTACCCGCTGCTCACCGCGCATCTCGAACGCCTGCGAACCTCGGCGCGCGCGCTCGGCTTCGCCTGTCCGTTGGCGACCGTCACCGCCGCCCTCGCCGAACAACATGCCACCCTCGCCGCCCGTCAAGCGTCGGGCGAGTTCCGCGTCCGCCTCACCCTGACGCACGACGGACGCTGCCGCGTCGTCGCCTCGCCGCTGCCGGACATGGCCGACAGCGGTCGCCAACGCGTGGTGCTGGCGATTGAAACGCTGGCGGCGGGCGACTACCTGCGGCGCCACAAGACCACGGCGCGCGGCCCCTACGACCGCGCCCTGGCCGCGCTGGCCGGGCAACCGGCGATTTTCGACGCCATTTTCCTCAACGAACGCGGCGAGGTCTGCGAAGGCGCGCGCAGCAGCGTGTTCGTCGAGCGCCAAGGCGTGCTGCTGACGCCGCCGCTGCATTGCGGCCTGCTGCCCGGCGTCTTGCGACGCACCCTCCTCGAAGCGGGGCGCGTCGTCGAACGGGTGCTGCGCGTCGACGACCTGCGCACGGCCCCGGCCTTGTACGTCGGCAACGCCTTGCGCGGCCTGCTGCCGGTAACCCTCGAAACGGCGATGCGGGTGTAAGCGCGCCTCGCGGGCGGGCTACGCGCGGCGCACCGGCAAGGAGCCGAAACTCTCGAGCGGCAGCAGCGTCGGCTGCCCGTCGCGTCCCGCAGCCGCAGGCAGCCATTCCCCCCAACCCACAACAGACTGCCGCCGTCCCCCACCGAGAACAGGCGCTCGCCGTCCGGCGAGAAGGCGCAGACGTTCACCGGATCCCGGTGAGCGTCCAGTATGGCCAGCGCGGCGCCGACGGGCGGGCCGGCAAGGGCAGCGTCAGCACGGGGCTGGCGTGCCGGTGACGGTCACCGATGAGCGCCGGCACGGCCGCCGGCGGGGTGCGGAAATGGAACTGCGTTCGATAAAAGCCGCTGTCGCGCCAGCGGCTGTCGGCGACCATGCAGTGGCGAAAGATCGTGCCGGCGAGGCGAATACCGTGCAGCATGGGCAGCTGCCAGCCGCTCTCTCGTGCGCGCAGCGCGTAGGCGAACAGCAATTCGCAGACCTCTCGCCGCTGGTCGCGCCGCCAGCCTTGCAGGGTGGCAAGCAGCGACGGCTCGGGGCCTCGGCGAGCAGATGGCCGAGAAAATCGAGCGTTTCGGGGCTCGGCGCCTGCATCGCCCAGGCCGCCGGTTCGTCGCGGCGCAACGCGGCGAACAGATAGTCGGCGAGAAAAAATTCCTGCGACGATCTGTGCGCGAAGCGGAAAGCGCTGGCGGGGCCATGGTCGACACCGGCGGGGAAGGTGGCGGTGCGCAGATCTTCTTCGGGCTGCTCGGGGTGCGGATCCCGGTAACGGCGGCGCAGTTCGGGCCGGCTGTCGAGCCAGGCGTGGAACTAGCTAGTCTTCGAGCTGGTCGACCGCCAGCGCGCGGTGGCCGCGCGCCCAGCGGTGAGCGGCGAGCCGCATCTTGTGGTCCGGCCAGATGTGATGCTTGCCGGCATCGCGCTCAAGCCAGCGCCGGGCCATGCGGCTCCTCGTGCTCCTCTTGCGCCTTGCGCAGACTGGTCGACCGACCGCTGATCGCCAGCCAGCACTCGTCGGGAATGGCCTAGACGATCAGCCAGTCGACCCGATGACGAATCGCGGCGAGGTGAATGCCGACGGCTTCCATTTCGCCGCCGAGCAGAGTGCCGAAGCGGAGCGTCGGCCAGGACAGGCAGGCGTGCGGATCGGCGGCGCGGCACTGGTCGAGGGAGTTAAAGCGTTGGAAGAGCCTCGGCGAAGCCGGCGGCTTGCTCCCGCGCACGGTGAGACGACCGTCGGCGTTGATCCGCCCGAGACCGTGGTCGCGGATGTCGTCGGACACCAGCACGTCGCCGATGCGCTGCTTGGCGGGGTTGACGCCGAAGGCGATGCCGACGCCGAGGAGCGCGCGCGGCCACCACGCCTGGAGGCGTCATGCGCCGCCAGTTACGCTTCCCCTTCGCCCTGCTTGCTGACCCGGTGCACCACGCGCATGCCGCCGTGCACGCCGAGCAGGTTGTAGATGATGCCGGTGCGCGTTTCGGTTTTCGGCGGCCCGTCGGGCGAAAAGACTTGCCCGTCGCCGGTGCCTACCGGCCGTCGAGGCGCGCGCGCCGCGGCTGGAGTTTTTCCAGCGTGGCGATGAAGTCCTTGAGGCGCTTTCTTTCCTGTTCGACCACGGCGGCGGGGGCGCGGGCGACGAAACTTTCGTTGGCCAGCTTGGCCTCGGCCTTGGCGACTTCGCCGGTGAGGCGGGCGATTTCCTTGTCCAGCCGCTCGCGTTCGACGGCGGTGTCGATCCGCACCTGCAGCATCAGCCGGGTTTCGCCGACGATGGCCACCGGCGCGCTGGCGTCGGCGGGTATTTCGTCGACCACCTGCACCGCCGACAGTTTGCACAGCGCGGTGAGGTAAGGGGCGTAGCGGTCGAGCGACTGGCGGTCGCCATGGACCAGCAGCGGCACGCGCACGGCCGGCGAGAGGTTCATTTCGCCGCGCAGGTTGCGGCAGGCGTAGGCCAGATCCTTGATCTGCCGCACCTCGGCTTCGCTGGCCGGGTCGAGCTTGTCGGCTTGCGGCCGCGGGTAGGCGGCGAGCATGATCGAGGCGTGCGTCTTGCGGCCGGCGATGGGCGCCACCGCCTGCCAGAGTTCCTCGGTGATGAACGGCAACAGCGGGTGCGCCAACCGCAGGACGGCTTCCAGCACGCGCGCCAGCGTCCGCCGCGTCGCGCGCACGCTGGCCTCGTCGCCGCCTTGCAGTTGAATCTTGGCCAGTTCGAGGTACCAGTCGCAGAACTCGTCCCAGATGAATTCGTGGATCGCGCGCGCGAGCAGGTCGAAACGGTAGTCGGCGAAGTGCTGAGCGATTTCGGTTTCGGTGCGCTGCAGCGTGCTGACGATCCAGCGGTCGGCGAAGGTGAAACGCAGCGCCGATGTGCATTGCGCGGGTGTGCGGGCGTCCAGGGCGAGGTCGTGACCGGCGGTGTGCATCAGCACGAAGCGGGTGGCGTTCCACAGCTTGTTGCAGAAATTGCGATAGCCTTCGCAGCGGCCGAGGTCGAACTTGATGTCGCGGCCGGGGCTGGCCAGCGACAGGAAGGTGAATCGCAAGGCGTCGGTGCCAAAGGGCTGGATGCCTTGCGGAAATTCCTTGCGGGTGCGCTCTTCGATCTGTTTGGCCTGCCTGGGATTCATCAGGCCGCTGGTGCGCTTTTCGATCAGGTCGTCGAGGCCGATGCCGTCGATCAGGTCGATGGGGTCGAGAACGTTGCCCTTCGATTTGCTCATCTTCTGGCCTTCGGCGTCGCGGATCAGGCCGTGTACGTACACATGCTTGAAGGGGATCTTGCCGGTGATGTGTTTGGTCATCATCACCATCCGCGCCACCCAGAAGAAGATGATGTCGAAACCGGTGACCAGTACCGTCGAGGGCAAATAAAGATCCAGCGCCGGGTTGGAAACCGCCGGCCATTCCGGCGTCCAGTCGAGGGTCGAGAAGGGCCACAGCGCCGAGGAGTACCAGGTGTCGAGCACGTCCGGATCGCGACGCAGCGCGCCGGCATAGCCTTGCGCGGTGGCCTCCGCGCGGGCTTCGTGTTCGTCGTGGGCGACGAAAATCCGGCCGTCGTCGCCATACCAGGCGGGGATCTGGTGCCCCCACCACAGTTGCCGCGAAATGCACCAATCCTGAATGTTGTTCAGCCACTGGTTGTAGGTGTTGACCCAGTTCTCGGGGAAAAATCTGATCTCGCCGTCGGCGACGCAGGAGAGCGCCTTGCCGGCGATGCTGCGGCCGTCGACGCCAGGTTTGCTCATGGCGACGAACCATTGGTCGGTGAGCATCGGTTCGATCACCACGCCGGTACGGTCGCCGCGCGGGACCTTGAGCGCGTGCGCCTCCACCTTGTCGAGCAAACCTTGCGCCTCAAGGTCGGCGACCACCCGCTTGCGGGCGTCGAAACGATCCAGCCCGCGATAACAGGCCGGGGCGTTGTCGTTGATCCGGGCGTCCAGCGTCAGGATCTGAATCGTTTCGAGCTTGTGGCGCTGGCCGACGGCGTAGTCGTTGAAATCGTGCGCCGGCGTGACCTTGACGCAGCCGGTCCCGAAGGCGAGGTCGACGTAAGCGTCGGCGATGATCGGAATCTCGCGGTCGCAAAGCGGCAGCTTGACCGTTTTGCCGAGCAGGTGCCGATAGCGCTCGTCTTCCGGATGCACCATCACCGCGGTGTCGCCGAGCATCGTCTCCGGCCGGGTGGTGGCGACGGTCAACGTCGCGCTGCCATCGGCCAGCGGGTAGCGGATGTGCCACAAGTGGCCCTGCTCTTCTTCCTGGACCACTTCCAGGTCGGAAACGGCGGTTTGCAGCACCGGGTCCCAGTTGACCAGCCGTTTGCCGCGATAGATCAACCCTTCGCGATAGAGGCGGACGAAGGTTTCGGTGACGATTTTCGACAGGCCGCTGTCCATGGTGAAGCGTTCGCGCGTCCAGTCCGGCGAGGTGCCGAGGCGACGCATCTGCTTGGTGATGGTGTTGCCGGAAAACTCCTTCCACTCCCAGACTTTTTCGAGGAATTTCTCGCGCCCGAGGTCGTGCCGCGAAAGGCCTTGCGCGTCAAGTTGGCGCTCGACGACGATTTGCGTGGCGATGCCCGCGTGATCGGTGCCGGGTTGCCACAGGGTGTTGTCGCCACGCATGCGGTGGTAGCGGGTCAGCGCATCCATGATCGCCTGGTTGAAACCGTGCCCCATGTGCAGCGTGCCGGTGACGTTGGGCGGCGGCAACAGGATGCAGAAGGCTTGTTCGGTCGCGGGGTCGAGACCGGCGGCAAAATGGCCGGCGGCTTCCCAGGCGGGGTACCAGCGACGCTCGATGTCTGCCGGTTCGAAGCTCTTGGCGAGTTCCATGGGGGTTTACTGGTGAATTTCGGGAGCCCGCATTATACCGGAACGCCCCGCGCGCCCGACGGCTGGCCATCCGGCCGATCGATTCGGCGCGCCGGCCGCGGAGGCGTTCAGCCGTCAACGGCCGCAAAAAGGCGCCACGCCATCCGGACCGCGCAGATCCTGCCGCTGGTGGCTGGTGCGCACGATACCCGTCGAGGCGTCGAACAACACGTCGAAACGCGCCAGCTGGTTCCAGCCATCGCAGAACGGCCATTCCCAGACCAGTTCGTCGCGCGCCTGATAGTAGTCGGTCCATTGCGGAACGGGCGGGCCGATCAGGCGCAGCACCGACGCCTGATTGTCCCCTGGCCGAATGCGCGCGAAGTGCGCCATGTCCAGCACGTTTTCGATACGCAGCAGCCGCCCATCGGGACCGACGAAGACCATATAGGTGTGCGGCCCCCCAGGCCCGCGCGGGTAAGCGAGCTGCACGCCGCCGTCGGCGTCGCGCCAGTTCATCGCCGGCTCGCCCATCGTGGCCATGATTTCGGGCAGCGTCGCCACTCCCGGCTGCAAGCCTCTGCCGCTGTAGCCCGCACACGCGGCAAGCGACAGCGCGGCCCACGCGACGAGCGGGCGGCACCCGCGCCAGTTTCGAATCAATCCAGGGTTCATTCGACATTCCCCCGCGAATAGCCGCCGTCCGCGTCTTTGACGCCAGCCCTTGCCCGGACCGGCGCATCGGCGTTACATTAGCATTTTATGATCAATGAAGGTCGCCACCGATGAGTAAATCCTTTACCACGATAACACACGATGTCTCCAAGGCGCTGGGCACCCTGCGCACTGAAATTCCAGAGACGATGCAAAGTTTTAACGCCATGGGCAAGGCGGCGCTGGCGCCTGGCGTCCTGTCGGCGCTGGACAAGGAACTGATCGCGCTGGCGATCGGCGTCAGCAGCCGTTGCGACGCGTGCGTCGGTTTTCACATCAAGGCGCTGGTTCGTCTGGGGGTCAGCCGCGAGCAATTGATGGAAACCCTGGCGGTGTGTACGTACATGGGGGGTGGCCCGTCGCTGATGTACGCCGCCGAGGCGGTACGGGCCTACGAGGAATTCACCGCCGGCAAGCCGGCGGCGCCGAGCGCCTGAGTCGTCCGTGTCGCGTCAGAGGCTGCTTGAATCAACCAAATCCTGTAGCAGCGTCTGCAGTTCGCCGGCGGCATACATTTCGCGCAGGATGTCGCAACCGCCGATGAACTCGCCGCGCACGTAAAGCTGCGGAATGGTCGGCCAGTTGGCGTATTCCTTGATGCCATTGCGAATCGCCGGGTTTTCCAGAACGTTGACACTCAGATAATTGCGCAGGCCGCAGGCTTTCAGAATCTGCACCGTCGTCGCGGAAAATCCGCACTGTGGAAATTGCGGCGTGCCCTTCATGTACAGGACCACCGGGTTGCCGGCAACCTGCTCCTTGATCAGTTGTTGTACGTCCATTGTCACGCCTCGTCCGCTATTAGTTGATAAAAACAATCAACAACCAGTCTACCGGCTAGCAGCGACCACCGTCAACGCGAGCGGCCACCGCTGACTCTTTCAATGCCGCCAAGGTCGCGCCAGGAAGCGATCTCGACAAGGCCGTGCGCGCGCAGCAGCTCGCGCACGGCATCCGCCTGATCGTAGCCGTGCTCCAGGAGCAGCCAGCCGCCCGGCGCCAGGTGCTCGCCGCTGTCGGCGACGATCGCCTGGATGCAGGCCAGCCCGTCACCGCCGGGCTGGCCGTCGGTAAGCGCCATCCGCGGTTCGTACGGCAAGCCGTCGCCTCGCAGATGCGGGTCGCCGTCGGCGACATAGGGCGGGTTGGCGACGATCAGGTCGAAACGGGCGTCTCCCAAGGGGAGATACCAGTCGCCCTGGCAAAAGCGCACGGCCACGCCGTGGCGAGCGGCGTTGGCGCGAGCGACATCGAGCGCGGCGGGAGACAGGTCCACCGCCGTCACCGTCGCCTGCGGGCAGTGTCGCGCCAGCGTGATCGCCAAAATCCCGGAACCGGTGCCGAGATCGACGATCCGTGGCGCCGGCACGGCCGGTAAGCGTTCGAGCGCCAATTCGACCAGGCGTTCGGTTTCCGGGCGCGGAATCAGCACGTCCGGCGTGACGGCGAATTCCAGGCCGTGGAACCCTGCCGATCTCAGCAGATAGGCCAGAGGCTCGCCCCGAGCGCGGCGCGCGACCAACGCCGCCAGTTCGCCGGTTTGCGCGGCCGACAGCAGGCGCTCTGGATGCGCCAGCAGTTCGGCGTGCGTGCACGCCGCGACATGCTCGACGAGCAAACGGGCGTCCAGGCGGTCGATGCGCTGTCGCGCGGCGCGCCATGCGTCGCCGATGCCGGCCGGCATCGCTTCAGCAATGGCGGGCGTCGTCGGCCTCATTCGCTCTCGGCAAGCAGCGCCAGCAAATCGGACTGATGTTCGTTGCTCAGCGCGCCGATCAGCTCGTCCAGATCACCGTCCATGATCGCGTCGATCTTGTACAGCGTGAGATTGATGCGGTGATCGGTAACCCGCCCTTGCGGGAAGTTGTAGGTGCGGATGCGCTCGGAGCGGTCGCCGCTGCCGATCAGATTGCGGCGTTCCGAGGCGATGCTGGCATGCTGTTCGCGCTCCTGCATGTCGCGGATGCGCGCCACCAGCACCGACATGGCTTGCGCCTTGTTCTTGTGCTGCGAGCGGTCGTCCTGGCATTCGACGACGATACCGGTCGGTAGATGGGTGATCCGGACGGCGGAGTCGGTTTTATTGATGTGTTGCCCACCGGCGCCGGACGCGCGATAGGTGTCGATGCGAATTTCGGCGGGATTGATTTGCACGTCCTCCAGCGCGTCGGCCTCGGGCATCACGGCGACCGTGCAGGCGGAGGTGTGGATGCGGCCTTGCGTCTCCGTTTCCGGCACGCGCTGCACGCGATGGCCGCCGGATTCGAACTTCAAGCGCGCATAAACACCTTGTCCGGCGATGCGGGCGATCACCTCCCTGTAACCGCCGAGGTCGGAAACGCTGGCCGAAATCACCTCGATCTGCCAGCGCCGCCGCTCGGCATAACGGGCGTACATGCGAAAGAGGTTGCCGGCGAACAGCGCCGATTCGTCGCCGCCGGTGCCGGCACGGATTTCGAGGAAAACGTTGCGCTCATCGTTGGTATCTTTAGGCAGCAACAGTTTTTGCAACTCGCTTTCGATTCGCGGCAGTTGCTCCTTGCCGGCGACGACTTCGAGTTCGGCCAACTCCCGTAATTCCGGATCGGCGAGCATCTCCACGGCTATCGCCAGATCGGACTCGGTTTGCCGCCAGGTTTGATAAAGCGCAACCACCGGGCTGAGTTCGGCGTGTTCGCAGGACAGTTTGCGATAACCGTCGATGTCGCGGGTGGCTTCGCCGCTGGCCAGCATGCGGTCCAGTTCTTCGAGACGCCCGCTGAGGTGTTCCAGTTTGTCGCGGATGCTTTGTTTCATGAGGAAATCTATTCAAGGTTCAGGCGGATGCCGTCACGACGCGTCGGCAAGTGGCCGAGACGGCGAGGCGAACGACTATTCGCCGAGGTGAGAATCGGAATGGAGATGAAACAGGTGTTCCACCAGGGACTGCAATTCGTTCCGGTCGCCGTCGGCCTGACTCAGCGCCTGCGTCGGCGCGTGCAGGAATTTGTTGGTCAAGCGATGCGAAAAGTGCGCCAGCACCCTCGCGGGATCGTCTCCCCTGGCCAGACGCTTGAGTGCGTGTTCCATTTCATGTCGGCGCACCCGCTCCGCCGCGTCGCGTAGCGAACGAATCACCGGCACTGTACCACGCGTCACCAGCCAGTGCAGGAAAGCGTCCACCCGCGCGGCGATGATCGCCTCGGCATCCAGAACCGCGGCCTGCCGAGACTCGAGACCCGATTCGACGACTTGCGCGAGGTCATCGACGGTGTAGAGAAAAATATCGTCCATTTCGCCGACTTCGACTTCGATGTCGCGTGGGACGGCCAGATCGACCATGAACACCGGCCGATGTCGACGCGCCTTGATCGCGCGCTCGACCATGCCCAAACCCACGATCGGCAAGGGGCTGGCGGTACAGGAAACCACGATATCGAATTGCGCCAGGCGCTCGCCGATTTCCTCCAGGCGGATCGCCGTGCCGCCGAGGCTCGCCGCCAGCGCCAAGCCTCGCTCGACGGTGCGGTTGGCGATGACGACCTGCCGGGGATGCTGCGCGTAAAAATGCTTGGCGCACAATTCGACCATTTCGCCGGCGCCGATGAACAGGATGCGCTGATCGCCGATGCGCTCGAAAATCCGTTCAGCCAGCCGAACGGCGGCGGCGGCCATGGAAACGCTATTGGCGCCAATCGCCGTTGTCGAGCGAACCTCCTTGGCGACGGCGAAAGCGCTCTGGAACAGCTTGTGCAGCGTGGTGCCGAGCGTGCCGGCCTCGTCGGCGACTCGCGCCGCCTCTTTCATCTGACCGAGAATCTGCGGCTCGCCGAGGACCATCGAGTCGAGACCGCTGGCGACTCGAAACGCATGGCGAATGGCCTCGCGCTCCGGGTAGGCGTAAAGATACGGCTCGATGTCGCGATGCCCCAGGCGATGGTATGCCGCCAGCCACTGGGTCGCGGACTCTGGGCGATCGGTGTTGAGGTACACCTCGGTGCGATTGCAGGTCGACAAAATAGCCGCTTCGCGAACCGGCTGGCTGCGCGTCAGGTCGGTCAGGGCCAGACGTAGCCGGTCGGCCTGAAAAGCGAGCTGTTCGCGAACCGCGAGTGGCGCGGTATGGTGGTTGATACCGAGGGTGAACAGCGCCATTCTTGGAGCAGCGGCGGGGCCGAAAGGGGGAGGATCAGGGAAACGATTATATCACCCGCCCCCGGGCCACTTCTGGCAAGGCAATTCACCGCCGACTGGCGGGTCATGACACATCGGGCTGGGGCTTGCCGACAAAATAGCCTTGCGCGTAATCGACGCCAAAATCACGGATCATGTTCAAGGCGCTTTCGTCTTCGACGAATTCGGCGACGGTTTGCTTGCCGAAGCCGCGCGCCACTTCCGCCAGCGCACGCACGAAGACCTGGTCGTCCGGGCTGTCGACCAGGGTACGCACGAAAGAGCCGTCGATCTTGACGTAGTCGACGGGCAATTGCTTGACGTAACTGAACGACGAAAAGCCGACGCCGAAGTCGTCCAGGGAAAAGACACAACCGAGTTCGCGCACCGCGTTCATGAACGTTCGCGCGGCGGAGAAGTCTGAAACAGCGGCGGTTTCGGTGATCTCGAAAATCACGGCGCTTGGCAACAGGGGATCGCGGGCCAGTTCTTCCCTGATGAAGGACAACAGCCGTGGATCATTGATGCTGACCGCCGAAAGATTGATCGAGAACTTGTAGTGCTTGCCGGCGGCGAACAACTCCTGCATCTTGCTGAAAACCTGCTGGATCACGCAACGGTCGATTTCGCGGATCAGGCCGCTGTTTTCCGCCACGTCCATGAACAAGCCCGGGGGAATCACCGTGCCATCCGCTGTTTGCATGCGTACCAGTGCCTCGTAATGGCTCACCCGTTGCGCACGAATATCGAGAATCGGCTGGTAGTAGGGAACCAAGCCACCGTCCATCAACGCACTGGTGATCATCTCTTCCCAATACAAACGGCTCTGCATTTTCTCCTGCACGCCTTCACCGTCGGAATAGAGATGCCAACTCGCGCCGCCGGTGGACTTCGCCTGATACATGGCGATATCCGCATTGGCCAACATTTGCTTGACATCCATCCGGGTGTCGGAAAACACGACGATCCCGATACTGGCGGAAACGCGGTGGTTGGTACCGAAATCCGGAAATTTGATCTCGGCCAAACGACGGTTGATCGTTTCGGCGATCGCGACGGCGCCATCGCGATCGCAGTCGCGCAACAAGACGCCCAGCTCGTCTCCTCCCAGCCGGCCCAGCAAGTCGGACGGTTGAACCACCCGACCCACCTCGTCGGCCACGATCCGCAACAAGGCATCGCCAGCCTGGTGTCCGCTGAGGTCATTGACGTATTTGAAGCCGTCCAGATCAAGATACAGCAGAGCGCCGCTTTGCCGCAGTTGGCGCGCATTGGACAATGCCTGATGTAATTCGTGCTGAAAATGCTGGCGGTTGATCAGGCCCGTCAGCGGATCGTGCTCGGCGAGATAGCTGATATGCGACTCGGCGCGCTTGCGCTCGGTATGATCGATGCCGACGGACAAAATGACCAAGGCGTCGTCCGCCCGCCCGGAAAGTCGGGAATGATTCCAGGTGATTTCGTACGTCTGGCCGTTGGCGCCGACCAGAATCGACTCCAGTTGGGTATGTTGCCGGCTGCCGACCGCAATTCCGCGCAAAGCCAATTGCATGGACGCCCGCGACTGTACATCCGGCCCGACGAGTTCGAAGAAACGCTTGCCGAGCAGATCGTCGTTGCCCCAACCGGAAAGCAGCCGGCCATAGCGATTCAGCGTCAGGATTCTCCCATCGACATTTTGCGTCAAGATAATCACCTGCGCGGTGTCGAGCAGGTTTTGTCTGAAGTCGCGCTCCACCGAAATGCGGCTGAGCATGCTTCCCATTTCAGCCGCATGCTCGGCAACACCTTTTTCCAGCGCCTCCAAACGGTACGACAGCGCAATGGCCGCCTCGTCGAGGCTGTCGAGTTCGTCGTCAAGCAGATGCCGCGAACGCGGAGCGATTTCCTGTCGCGCCTCGGCAAAGGCGCCACGACCAAGCAGGGGAATAGCACGCCCGGCGCGGGTCATCCGCCGCAAGGGGCCGTTGACCAGCAGACCCAGCAATCCCAGCGAAAGCAGCGATGCCAGCAACTCACCCAACAAACGATTCCAGACCGCGGTTCGGATGTCGGCGAGCGCCTGGGTCAAATCGTCGATGACCACCAATAACGCCGGCGAAGAGTTGACGTCGGTGTCATTCAGCGCCAAGAACGACAATTCGTAATCCCGGCCCTCGTGGGTCAACGAAGTCCACGCCCGGCCGCTGGGCATGCGCGGTATCGCGGTCAGTGTCTGGAGTAGCGGCAGATTGCGGTCGGCATTACTCAAGGCCACCACTTGCAGACCGACAACCGGCAGAAGATTCTTGCCCTCCTGGCTTGCCGTTGGCGTGAGAACCCCCAGATTGCTACCCGACAATCGATTGAAGGAGACCACCAGATCGGCCAAAGAACTGCTCAACACCACCGCGCCAGCCACTTTACCGGCGGACAGGATTGGAGCGGCGGCGAACTGTGAACAAACCTCCCGACAGTTGGTCCAGTAAATGGCGCGTTCGTTGGCGATGACCGCCCGCACATTCGTTTCTTGATTTTCGACGGCCAGAACGTTGGTGCTCCAGGTACCGATCGGAGGACCGACGCTGGGGTAAATCTGAAGAGAGTCGACACCCAGGTCGAGCTGGAGTACCGACCAATAGCTGTCGAAAAGTTGCTGCAGCACCATGTGGCCGGATTTGTTGGACATCATCCGGGGGTCGAATGCATCCAGGGCTGCCAATACGCCTGCCAGCGCCTGTAGATGCAGACCAAAATCGGTACGCAACGACAAGGCCTCGCCGACCAAGCGTTCGCGGGTTGCCGCGCGTTGCGCATCGAAGCGAGAGCGCAAATCGTTGAAATGCAGCCACGACAACGCCCCATTGACGGAAAGCATGACCAAGCCGAGGGCCAACATGACTTTCCACTTGAGACTCAAAAAATGGATGCCGCGACGCACACTGGGCGAACTGGGAATATCCGGCATCGGAGAAAATGGGTGCTGACGACTAGAAGCGGAAGGAGCCGAGCAGCATGAACAAATTCCACTTCTGCCGCAAAGCCAACGGATTCGGATTGTCTTGCGCGGGCAGGAAGCCGGCACCATCCACGCGATGCGCCTCCGCTCGCAGCATGAATGCTGGCGTCACGTCGAAACGGACACCGGTTGTCCAGTCCTTGGCGAAACGGGTGAAGGCCGGAACCCTGGTGGCGGCCGCGAAATCCCGGCCGTTGCGATCGCTTCTATCCGCATAGTACGCATCGTAGCGAAGCAGTGCTTCCCAGCGCGGAGCCAGTTGATAGGTCCCTTGCAAATAATAGCTTTCCCCGTCGGCGCGACCGTTGTAGAAAAACGGCCCGAAATCGCGGGCCGATGTCCTGCGCACGGCGTATTCCCCCGTCAAGCTCCACTTCTCCGCGTTGTACTGGGCAGAAAAAACGACTGGCGTCAGCCCGAGCCTGCCGGCACGAAGGCTGTCGCCCGCACCGGGTTTATAGCGAAGATCGAGGCGAGCGGCCGTGAGACTCACGCGATATTTGCCACCGGCCTCTTCGTAGAGAAGTTGGAAATTGGACGCCAGATCCGATTCCAGCCGTCCCGGACGGTTCAAGCCGACCAAGGCCACTCGTGCCGACTCGGTATCGGCGTGCGGCAACCCCAAGGCAAAGCTGGCGGATAGCAATCCACCGCCGCCGTAGTTCTCGACGTAAATCTCGCCGCCATCCGCTGAAACGGTCAAATTTCGCGTGCGTTCGAAATAAATCGATTGCGGGAGAATGACGCTTGGCCTCGTGAAAGGCACGTCGCGAGTCTTGTTGTACAAACCGTAGGACGTCTTGACGCGTCCAAACCGCACTCCGCCACGTCCGCTTTCGCTTGAGTAAGGCGTCCAATCGACCAATCCGTAATCCAGTCGCAGATCTCCGTCGTCGGTCCCCCCGGCGCGGTGCGACAGGAGTTCAGCCGACAACTGCACTTCGGGCGTTGCACGCCAGGAGGCATTGACGCCGATTTCCCGAAAATCGGTGCTGAATCGGTCCTTGCTTCGGCCAAGAAAATTGTTATCGTCAGTGTTGATCAGGCTTTGCATCAAAAAACCATGCACCTGCAAATCACCATCGAACAAATCCAGCGCACGCGCCAGCGTCGTCGTCAATGAAAGCGCGCCGATCAAGGCGACGGTTACCGCACTTTTAGCGAATCCGGAGTACGCGTACATTCTGATTCACCTCATTGGCCTTGACGTAACCCATTGCCCCGGGAGTGGTAGCCACGCGGACCAGTATCTCCTGCGTCGACCCGAGTTGCTCGGGATATTGCCCTTGCCCCGAAAAGACCTGTCGGTCCCACGCCATGCGTAGCTGGTGAGGAAAAACTTGCAGGATCGTTTTACTGAAGGTTGCATGTTCCGGCGCGTCGTCGCGCAAGACGAAAACCCTGACCGGTGTGTCGGCCGGCCATTTGTGCAACAACATGCCAAAAATGGCGCGCAACGACTCCCGCGGAATCGCGTCCCGGCTCGTTCCGGGATGAGCGATCACAACCATCGGAACCTCGTCGTTCTGAGCCTGCGCCACATTACACAGCAAGCAAGCCGCAAACACCCGCACCGCGCAGGAGCGCAACAAGGAAACAACGTATTTAATAAGGAGATTCGTTTGCATTTCCGCGTATCCTACCAGACAACGCGGTGAGAAAAACACCCTTCGTCGGACGCACATACCCTTCGTCGGACGTATTGCGCTACTGCAAGCCAAACTTGTGCCGCGTAAGCGTTTCAACGCGCCTTAAATTCCCGATCCGCCTTCTTCCAATACTGCCTCCGGCGTCGCGAACACACGCAACTGGCGTGGCTTCAGCCACACTTGCTGCCCTCTAACCAGCGCCAGTACCGTCGCTCGTTCACGAGAAAGCTCCGCTTCGATCAATTCGCTGGCATGCGCCAGTTCGATGCGTACGACTGGGCCGACCGCATGCACCTCCTGAACCGTCGCCTCCAGGCTACCGATCACCGGAAAACGCTCGATTTCGATATCGTGCGGTCGCACGAAGGCCATCGCCTCGCCACCCGGCGCCTCGCCGGCGGAGGCGCGACCGATGTCGGCCCACGTACCATGCACACGGCTATGGAAGACGTTGACGTTGCCGAGAAATTGATAGACAAACGGCGAGGCCGGGTTGGTATATACGGCGTCCGGCGAGCCGATCTGCTCGATTTTGCCGTGGTTCATCACCACCACGCGGTCGGCGACCTCCAAGGCCTCTTCCTGATCGTGGGTGACGAAAACACTGGAGATATGCATGTCGTCGTGCAAGCGACGCAGCCAACGACGCAGTTCCTTGCGAACCTTGGTATCCAGAGCGCCAAAGGGTTCATCGAGCAACAAGACCCGAGGTTCTACCGCCAAGGCGCGCGCCAGAGCGATCCGCTGCCGTTGCCCACCGGAAAGTTGGGACGGATAGCGGTCGGACAGCCAGTCGAGCTGCACCAGCTGCAGCAATTCATTGACCCGACGGCGAATATCGGCTTCCGTCGGCCGCAGCGCCCTGGGCTTGACGCGCAAGCCGAATGCGACGTTCTCGAACACCGACATATGTCTGAACAAGGCGTAGTGCTGGAAAACAAACCCGACATTGCGATCCCTGGCATGCAGGTGCGTGGCGTCCTCCCCGGCGAACAGTACCTGGCCGGAATCGGCGCTTTCCATGCCGGCGATGATCCGCAGCAAGGTCGTCTTGCCACAGCCCGATGGACCAAGCAGGGCCACCAACTCACCGGTCGGAATGTTCAGATTGATGTCATCGAGGGCAACGAAGTCGCCGAAACGTTTTCCGATGTTGCGGATTTCGATACTCATGACCAGATTCCCGGAAATTTCAGGGTGAACGGCGAAATAAAAAATGGGCTGCTTGGCGGCTGGAAAAAGTCACGGCACGACTCCTGCCTTTTCCGGAGGCAATTCAGCCGCCAGCATCCGCGTTTCGCGCCGCATGTGCCATTCGACAACCGCCTTGGCAACCAAGGTAACCAATGCCAGCAGGGCGAGAACGGAGGCCGACGCAAACGCGCCGACCGCGTTGTATTCGTTGTAGAGGATCTCGACATGCAACGGCAAGGTGTTGGTCTCGCCGCGAATGTGACCGGAAACCACCGAAACGGCGCCGAATTCGCCCATCGCGCGGGCATTGGCGAGAATCACGCCGTAAAGCAAACCCCAGCGGATATTCGGCAGCGTCACCCGACGAAACATCTGCCAACCGGTCGCCCCAAGGGAAATAGCCGCCTCTTCCTCGTCTTTGCCTTGCGCCTGCATCAAGGGAATCAATTCGCGGGCGACGAAGGGAAAGGTGATGAACATCGTGACAATGACGATTCCCGGCAACGCGAAAACCACTTTGACGTCGTGCGCGGCCAGCCAGCCGCCGAACAGCCCCTGCGCCCCGAAAATCAACAGGAAAACCAGGCCGACGACCACCGGCGAAACGGCGAACGGCAGGTCAATCAAGGTGATCAACAAGCTTTTGCCACGAAAATCGAATTTAGCGATGGCCCAGGCCGCCGCCACGCCGACGACGACATTGAACGGCAGCACGAAAAGCGCCACGAACACGGTCAGCAAAATCGCTGAACGCGTTTCGCCATCGCTCAGTGCGTCGCGATACGCCGGCCAACCGGCGGCGAGAGCCTCGACAAAGACCGCCAACAAAGGCAGCGCGAGGAAAAAGAACAGAAACCCGAGCCCAAGGCCGAGCAGCAATGACCGCAACCAGCGCGGCTCGGTATTGGCACGTCGCAAGGCTGGCGCGCTCATCATGCCCCCCTGCCGGCACCACGCCCGCCGTGGCCGCTGTGGCGATTGGCCGCCCACCATTGCAAGGCGTTGACCGATAAAAGAAGCACGAATGAAATCAACAGCATCACTACCGCCAGGGCAGTGGCGCCAATCACATCGTATTGTTCCAGTTTCGAAATGATCAGCAGTGGTGTGATTTCCGAAATCAACGGCATGTTGCCGGCGATGAAGATCACCGACCCGTATTCGCCTATCGAACGCGAGAAGGCCAGGGTGAAACCGGTCAACAAAGCCGGAAAGATTCCCGGCAGAAGCACCCGCGTGAACGTCTGCAAACGTGAGGCGCCCAGCGACGCCGCGGCCTCTTCGACTTCGGGTTCGATGTCTTCGATCACCGGTTGCAATGTCCGCACGACGAAGGGCAAGCCGATGAAAGTCAACGCCACGACGATGCCCACGGGCGTGAAGGCAACCTTGATGCCCCACGGCTCGAGGTGTTTCCCGATCCAGCCGTTACCCGCGTAGAGAGTCGCCAAGGTGATGCCGGCAACGGCCGTCGGCAGGGCGAAGGGCAAATCGACCAGCGCGTCGATCGCACGCTTGCCAGGAAACGAGTAGCGGACAAGGACCCACGCCACGATCAGGCCAAAAACGGCATTTATCGTTGCCGCCAAAACGGACGCCCCAAAAGTGACGCGATACGACGCCATCGCCCGTTCTCCGCTGGCGATGGCCCAGAACTCGCCAAGCGTCAGATTGCTGGCCTTGAACGCCAAGCCGGAAAGCGGTAGCAAAATCAGCAACGACAGATAAACCAGAGTACACCCCAACGACAGCCCAAAACCGGGCAACACCTGGCGGCGGTAAGCGGCGGTGACAAACATTTCGATAACCGATCACAGAAAAATGCCGGCGCACGACAAGTCGCTCCGGCGGCCAGCCCGCTTATTTTTGCTGATAAATTTGGTCGAACGTACCGCCATCCTTGAAATGCGTGGGGAACGCCTTGCTCCAACCACCGAACATTTCATCGACGGTGAACGTCTTGATGGGGGGAAACTGGGCGGCGTACTTTTTAAGCAGCGCCGGATCGCGCGGGCGCAGATAGTTTTGTGCGGCGTTTTCCTGGCCCACCGCCGACCACAGATAGTCGAGATACGCCTGCGCCAACTTGCGGGTTCCCCGTTTATCCACCACGCGCTCGACGATAGCCACTGGAAATTCGGTGAGAACCGATAGCGACGGGTAAACGATTTCGAATTCGCCCTTGCCAAATTCGCGGGCGATCAACTCGGCTTCGCTTTCGAAGGAAATCAGGACATCGCCAATCCGCCGTTGCATGAACGTCGTTGTCGCGTCGCGACCACCGGCGGCGAATAACGGTGCATTTTTCAACAAGCGACCCACAAAATCCTGCGCCGTGCGCTCGTTGCCGCCCGCTTGCCGGAGAGCAAAGCCCCAGGCAGCCAGATAGCTATACCGACCGTTACCGGTATTTTTGGGATGCGGCAGGATGACCTGGACGCCGGGTTTAACCACATCGCCCCAATCCCTGATCGCTTTCGGATTTCCCTTACGAACGATGAAAATCATCGTCGACGTGTAAGGAGAGGCATTGTTGGGAAATTTCCTCGCGTAATCCTTGGCCACGAGACCTTTGTCGACCAGAAAATCGACGTCGGAGGCTTGATTCATCGTCACGACATCGGCTTCCAACCCGTCGGCCACCGCTCGCACCTGCTTGCTGGATCCAGCGTGCGACTGCCGGACTTCGACCGTTTCGCCGGCGACCGCTTTCCAGTGCTTCAGAAAGAGGGGGTTGTAATCCTTGTAAAAATCGCGCGCGACATCGTAGGAGACATTGAGCAGACCACCGCCGTCGGCAATGGCGGCGGTGGCAAACAGCATGGCGAAAAACCCCGCCAACAACGACCGAAACTTTCGGAACATGAACACACTCCGCATCGAACAGCAAAAGAACCCACTATAACGACACCAAATAGAACAACAAAGTATCTTTATTTATTTATTTATTCCAATTTCGAATTTTGATGGCCAAGACGAGCCTCGCGAACCCACGGCAAGCAAACGCGCCGGAATCCGCGCACTGCATCAGCCCGGCACCCGTCATGGAACCCGGCAACCGTTGGCCGGTGATCAGACGAGGTATACGGGTAACTCGCCTTAACGTTTCAGCCAAATGGACCCCGTTCTCGGGGGATTGACCGGCAGCTTGCCGAAAGGAATATTGCCCACATAAACAGGTGGTTTCGCCGCCTCCGCAACGGGCTTGCCGGCCTCTGGGGCGGGGGCGGGGACGGGCCCGACCTCGGGCGTGACCTCGCCGTGTTCCACTTCCGGCTGGGGGGCCGGCGACCGTGGTGACATTTTTTTTCGTGGTGCGCCCTTATCGCCAGAGCCGCGATCACCATGGTGCTCGGAATAGTCAGGGGGAATTTCCCGAATTCCAGACAGGGCGCCGCCGGACTGCTTCTGGCTCCAGTGACGCCCCACCAGCAACGCGATCTGGCCGATGATCGCCAAAATGATCACGACCCACGCCAAGGGGTATTGGAGCATCTCGCGCAATAAGCGGGACAAATCGGCAATTGGGTTAGAGGCGCCAGCCGCGCCCGCCGACCAGGAGCCTTGGCCGGCCGACGCATCGCGCCGCCCCCAGGATCCGCCGTTGTAATCGGCCACCGTCAACGCGAAATCGCCTTGCGCCAGCGAGATTTCCCCTCCTTGCGCAATAAGACGAAATCCGTCAACACCCGCCAGTGAAAAGGTCCGCCGCCCCTCTTCGTCGACGCGGAGATCCACCGCTTCCGATACCAATTGGGCGAGCGCCATGCGCAGATCGTATACGGCGGCGGAGATTTCTTCGCCAGGGTCAAACGCCAGTTCGTGCCGAGCATGTCCAGTCTCTCGCCAAAAAGCGCGCGGATTGCTTTGCTGCTTGATATTGAGCAGATTGTGAAACACAGCCGACAACGGATCGGCGTGCTCAATTCCCCCTTCGACGGTCGTGGCGTGGCTGGCGACCGACGCCCGAAGCAATTCGACGAGAGGCACGGCGTGCGGCGCTTTCGCGCGAGACTCCCAGGCTTGCGGATTGCCCCCTTCCAGCACCGACACCCGCAACTCCTCGTGCGAATCAAATGTGCCAAGGCCAATTAAACCAGAAAACGAAAATATGTCGTTACGGCCGGACGATTCGCCGACGGCGTCGGAGGACCATGTCATCAACGGATCGTTGATAGCCAAAGGCAAGGCGACAACGGCGCTGGAAAACCACGTCAAGTGCAATAAACCCGACAGTGCGCAGCACTTCATCAGCCGCAACATTATTTTTCGCATCACAACATACCCCACGAGCTCACGCAAGAAACGTGCATTTCCAACAAACATAGTCGAGCCAATTGTATCGCCAGCAATCAAATGCAGCCAATTCAACCGTCTTTGTGCCGCGTTGATGGAATTCTAGTAACACGAAACTCCTTTTGTTTCAGCGTGCCGGCCATCGTAAAAAATGTTTTATCAAGATGCCGGTGCGCGCGGTTGTCAAATCCCGATCCACAAACGGCGAAAGCGCCACCTGCCGTTTATCGCCCTCCGCCAAACAGCCGTTGTCCCCACAGTTAAAGGACGCAAGTCTCTTCCCGCTATTTTGTCGGCCGCCGACGAAATCACGAAAGCGGAACTGGCATCAAATGACAACTATTTCACATACTTGCAGCCGATCGCATGGCACCATCGCCTCGCGCGGACACGGCGATGTCCGGTGAATGGCGAGGCTCGCCCAAGCCAAACTCGCAACCGATGCTTCCAAGCTGTGACGATCACTGAAACGCACGTCGGCCATGACGTTCGCGGACAAGGGCAACCGCCACGCGTGGCCAGATTTCTTCCTGGAGAGATCCAGAAAACTCGACATGTCCAACTTATTTCGCATCAAACTGACCGGCAGAATACTGCCCGGACACACTCGCGACAGCACAGCCATCAGCCTGTCCTCCTTGATGGGCATCAATTTGGAGCGGGCATTGGGTCTTCTGACCGGTCGAGAGGAAATCGTCAAACACAATCTAACCGGCGAGAAAGTGCCGCGTTACGTGATGGCCCTGGAGAAGAGCGGCGCCGAAGTGCGTGTCGAACGAATGGACGCTTCCGACGACGACGATCCGCCCAGCCCGTGGATGACGTCGACCTCGACGCTGCCGGTACTCGATTTCCCGACGTTGATCATGTCAGAAGTGGAAGAAGCTCCGCCGGCCACGGCTTCCATGGCACCGAAGGTCAAAACGTGGCCTTCGACTCCCCCTCCAGAGCCACGGGCGCCAACGGAAACCATGCATTGCCCGGCTTGTGGGACCCGGCAAGCAAAACGTAATCTCTGCACCGCGTGTGGTATAGATATGTCGCGCCTGTCGGCGACCGAAAACAAGAACAATAGAACGCTCGCTCCCGCCTTTAAATCGGCCTACACGCCGCCCCGGGCGGACGTAAGAGACGCCGTCGAGCGGCCAAGTTACAGCGCCACGCCCCATCCGCTGGCCTTGTCGACACAGGGACGCATTGGGCGCTTGCGGTATATGGCATATTCGATTCCCGCCTACCTGCCCTTGGCCGCGACCTCGCTGATTGGCCTCATCCTGACCGCCATCATCGACTCAAAAGCGATCCTCATTCTGTTTATCGGCATTGGCTGGTTGGTGACGTCGATTCTTGGCATTCGGATACTGATTTTGCGGCTACACGATCTTAATCGTAGCGGTTGGTGGATTCTGGCCGGTATTCTGGCCGGGGTGGCCGGAGTGACCAGCGGCGCGCCGTGGCTGCTGATTATTCCCGGCGCCGGTTCACTCGCCCTGCTGTTCTGGCCCGGCAAACACGCAAGCAACGACTACGGACCGCCGTCAGGCGAAAACACGATCTGGACAATCGTCGGCGCCGTTACCATGGTCGGCCTGACGCTCATCGGCAGTACGATTTCGCCCGCGAAGAAATTCATCGGCCCCGGCGGACTCCCCGATGTCCGCCTTTCGCAGCTATCGAACAAAAGCCAATAAAAACCTCGAATACCTCGTCTTCCGCGACGTTTCCGGCTACTTGACCTTGGTTTCGGGAACGATTTCCAGCAAGGTGACGACTTTCTTGACGTCGCTGGTCGTGCGTGCCACCTGAACAATGGCATCCGCTTCGCGCTGCGTAACCAAACCGAGCAGATATACGACGCCCGCCTCGGTCACCACCTTGGTATGTACCGCTTTCAAGGAAGTGGTGTCCAACAAACGGCTCTTGACCTTGGTTGTGATGTAAGAATCGTTGCTACGCGCCGAGAAAGAACTGATTGGCGCAATTGCCAGTTCGTTATATACCCCTTGCACCTGTGGTACGGCAACAACGATGCGTTCCACATCCTTTTTCATCTCTTCGTTGAATACCTCTCCGGAAATCAATACCTTGCGATTGTAACTGGTGTAGTTGGCGTGTACTTTGTCACCCAGTTTCTCGCTGACACGCGAAGCGGCTTTCCATTCGATGGCTTCGTCTTCTGTTTGCGTGCCGAGCGTGCGCCGATCCACCGCCACCAGCGCGCCACCGGTCGCACCGGCAGCCACCATCGGCAGACACCCTTGCAGTAGCGGCAAAATGGCAACACCGAGCAACAGGCTGGCGGTCCGAATATTTTTCATTCTTCGACTCCCATGAGTAAGCAGTCGATGCCATCGCAAAGGCAATGGATCGTGAGCAAATGAATTTCCTGAATACGCGCCGTCCGCGCGGCCGGCACGCAAATATGGACATCGCCTTCGTACAGCAGTTCGCCGATCACGCCCCCTCCCTTGCCGGTCAGAGCAACGACGCGCAAGTCGTTTTCGTGCGCGGCATTGATCGCTTCAAGGACATTCGCCGAGTTACCCGAGGTGGAAATCGCCAATAGCACGTCGCCGGCCTGACCAAGCGCGCGCACTTGTTTGGCATAGACCTGGTCGAAGCCGTAATCGTTGGCGATGGCCGACAGGATCGAACTATCGGTCGTCAGCGCGATCGCCGCCAATTCGTGGCGTTCGACTTCGAAGCGCCCCACCAGCTCGGCGGCGAAGTGCTGGGCATCGGCGGCCGAACCGCCGTTGCCGCAAGCAAGAAGCTTGCCGTTGTTGAGAATGCAACCCACCATGACCTCGATTGCATCGGCGATGGGTTCGGCCAACACCTCCATGGCCTCGATCTTGGTCTGCACGCTTTCCTCGAAATGCTGGCGAATGCGGCTGATCGAATCCATGGGCTGCGTCTAAGGGTTGAATGTAGAGCGCCCGATTCTAACATCAGAGAATCAGGAAGACCTCGAACTCGACGCGCCGCCACGGATTGGGGTCGTCGCGCAATGCCGACACCCGCGCCTCAAGCGGTTCTCCGTTGTCGAGCGCTCTGGCCACCGCGGCGTTTTCGGCACGCGGCACATAACCGAGTTGTCGGCCGTGCCACTCGACACGAACCGCTTTCGGATCATGGCGGTTCCGTGGCTCGCGAACCAACACCAAACGATCACCTAGCTTGATCTGCGACCAAAGCTCGCCCACGGCGTAGTACTGACTGCCGGCCAAGGGCGAGCTTTGCACCAGCACCTTCACCGACTCGGCCCCACACGTGGCCGACAACACAAACAGCCACCAGGCAACACTACGCCGCATCGAACGCATCGCGTATCCATTCGATGGCGCTTTCCGACAACGCGTCGAGAACAAGGCAATCGAAGCGGCAATCGCAATCGCCGTGCGCATGCCCGGCGAGATAGTGCCGCGCCGCCAGGATGAGTCGGCTTTGCTTGGAGGGAACGATACTGGCGGCCGCGCCACCATGACTGGCGCTACGCCGGAAACGCACTTCGACGAAGACAAGCCCTCGCCCGTGCCGGCAGATCAAATCCACCTCGCCGCCACGACAACGGTAATTGCGCGCCAGCACGACCAAGCCCTGCCGCTCCAGGAAACGCGCGGCCAGATCTTCGGCGCGCGCACCAGAGACGCGGGAACGGTCGGAATGCCCGAACGCTTTGCGCGTGTTATCTTTGTCGTTCAATTTCAAGCTGATCGCCATGACGGAAGAATCTCCCGCATTATATTTGGTTCCCACGCCGATCGGTCATCTCGGCGATATCACTCAGCGAGCGCTGGAAATCTTGCGACAAGTGCCCTGGGTCGCCGCCGAGGATACGCGTCACAGCGGTCCCTTGCTGCGGCAACTGGGCTGCACGGCGCGCTTGCTGGCAGCCCACCAGCACAACGAGGAAGCGGCCGCGCAGCGGATCGTCGGCAAACTCACCGCCGGCGACTCGGTCGCTCTGGTAGTGGACGCCGGCACGCCCTGCGTTTCCGACCCCGGCGCGCGGCTGGTGGCGCGTGTCCGTGCCGCCGGCTTTCGGGTGGTACCGTTGCCGGGGCCTTGTGCGGCCGTCGTCGCGGTGTCGGCCGCCGGGCTGAATGACACACGCTTCCTGTTCCATGGTTTCCTGCCAACCAAATCCGGGCAACGAACCGAGACCCTGCGCGAGCTGGCGGCGCTACCTTACTCACTGGTCTTCTACGAAGCGCCGCATCGTATCGTCGACACCGTCGCCGCCCTTGCGGAGGTGTTTGAGCCATCGCGGACGCTGATCCTGGCGCGCGAACTCACCAAGCTGTTCGAGCACATTCATAGCGGCCCGCTCGGCGACGCCTCCGCGTGGCTGTCCGCCGACCCCAATCGGCAGCGCGGGGAATTCGTGCTGATCGTCGACGGCGCCCCGGCGCCGGAGGACGACCGCACGGGCGAACGCGTCTTGCGCCTGCTGCTCGACGACGGCCTGCCGGTCAGTCAGGCCGCGCGTCTGGCCCACGCCATCACCGGCGTCAGCAAAAACACCTTGTACCGGCTGGCGCTGGAATGGCGGCAAACCTGACGACGTGCGCGTGGATGTCGCCAATGGGAAGAAAAGAAATCAACTAAAATGGGTTATTCCTTCGGCGAGGCGCGTCCATGCACATCACCCTTACCCGGCCCGACGACTGGCATCTTCATCTGCGCGACGGTCAAGCGCTGGCGGCAGTTCTACCGCACACGGCGCGCCAGTTCGCGCGCGCCATCGTGATGCCCAACCTGCGACCGCCGATCACCACGGTAGCGGCGGCGGGGGCCTACCGTGGGCGCATTCTCGCCGCCGTGCCGTCAGGCATGGCTTTCGAGCCGCTGATGACGCTGTACCTCACCGACAACACGCCGGCGGAAGAAATTGCCAAGGCCGTCGCCAGCGGTTTCGTCAAAGCGGTCAAACTTTATCCCGCCGGCGCGACGACCAACGCCGATTCGGGAGTCACCGGTCTCGACAAGTGTGCGGATGCGCTGGCGACCATGGAAGAACTGGGCTTACCGTTGTTGCTTCATGGCGAAGCCACCGACCCGGCGATCGACATTTTCGATCGTGAACAAGTGTTCATCGAGCAAGTCCTGCAACCCTTGTTGCGGCGATATCCGGGACTCAAGGTGGTACTCGAACACATCACCACCCGCGACGCCGTGGAATTCGTCAGCGCTTGCGGCGCCAACGTGGCGGCGACCCTCACCGCGCACCATCTGCTCTACAACCGCAACGCCATTTTCGCCGGCGGTGTCCGCCCGCACTACTATTGCCTGCCGGTACTCAAGCGGGAAACACATCGTCAGGCGCTGCTGCTCGCGGCCACCTCCGGCAACAGTAAATTCTTTCTTGGCACCGATTCGGCGCCGCACGCGCGAACCGCCAAGGAAGCCAGCTGTGGCTGCGCCGGCTGCTACACCGCGCATGCGGCACTGGAACTCTACGCCGAAGCCTTTGAATCCGTGGCGGCGCTTGACAAGCTGGAAGCGTTTGCCAGTTTCCACGGCGCCGATTTTTACGGTTTGCCGCGCAATACCGGCCACGTCACGCTGGAAAAAACCGATTGGCACGCGCCGAATTCCTTTCCTTATCTCGACGACGACACCCTGTTGCCCTTGCGCGCCGGCGAGTCGCTACGCTGGCGCATGCGCGACGATTGATGTCGGGATCTAACGCCAGATCGAAAAGGCTCGAGGAGAACCACCGTGTCGCCCAGAAAAGTACTGCCACTCTTGCTACTGCCGCTACTGTCGGCCTGCTCGGATCAGCGCGCGACCTTCGAAATCGACAGCGACGGCAAACATTCGCTGACCTTGATCCGCTTGCATGACCTGCCCTGGGAAAAAACCGCCAAATACGCCGTTGTCGCTACCCACATGCCCACCTGCATGCGCAGACATAGCGTTGGCATTGGCAGCGCCCTGGGCAAAACGGAAGTTTATGCCCCGGGAAACGACGCCTGGATTCTCAAACAAGGCAAGCGGATGTATGTTGTCGAGACTCGGACTTGCGAGGGTTTCGCCAAGCTCGACAACGAACCGGAAGACGGCATGGGACCGCTGCAAGGCGCGTTCGTGATGCGTGACGGCACCCTCGTTTTCGTAGCCGCAAAAAAGGGCGATGCGGCGCCAAGGGGCGAAAAACCGGGCCCCCTCCAGAAAACCGATGACGCCGACGAAAACCCGCCGCCGACCACGAAATAAATGACCGCGTTTCCGTCGCCTGGCGGCCTGTTGGCACCGTTGTCGCCTTTGCTCGCACACATTCCCTTCGCACCCCAATTGGCATCAATCAATTTGCTGAATGCCACGCACGAACTGCGCACACGCAGCGGGCAACGCATCCGGTTCGTGCCGCCGCCCGCCGACGGCCTCGGCTACGAAGCGCGGGTGTGGCAAAGCGGTCAGGTGGCCACCCGTCCGGACAACTGGCACGACTTTTTCAACGCCTTGGTTTGGCTCACTTTTCCGCAAGCCAAGGCGGCGCTGAACGAATGCCATATCAGCGCCGCGTCGCACCTCGCGCACGGGCGCGGGGCCACACGCGATGCGATCACCCATTTCGACGAATGCGGCGCGATTGTCGTCGCCAGCGACCCGTCGCTGCTGGATCTGCTACGCGCTTTCGCCTGGAAAACGCTGTTCTGGGAACGCCGGCGCGATTTGGGCCGGCATCTGCGCTGCTTTGTCTTCGGACACGCCACCTATGAGCAACTATTGCATCCGTTTCATGGCCTGACCGCCAAAACCATCCTCCATGACGTCACGCCGTCATGGCTACGGCTACCGCTAACCCAGCAGCTACACGATCTCGACCGGCACCTGGCCACTCAATTCCTGGCCGGCGAACACCTCGGACCGCGCGCCTGGCAACCCCTGCCTTTACTGGGTTTGCCAGGAGTCACCCCAGAAAACGAGAACGCGGCCTACTACGACGATCCAAGGCAATTCCGGCCCGGACGCCGTCGGCGCGTATAATCGCGGCGGGAAGTCGGTTAGGCAGCCGCTGGACAACAGGTGCGAACCTAGCGTCGAGAGGAAAGTCCGGGCTCCGCAGAGCAGGATGCCGGTTAACGGCCGGGCATCGCAAGGTGACGGAAAGTGCAACAGAAAACAAACCGCCGATGTCCTCGCTCAAACCACAGGGCAAGGAACAGGTAAGGGTGAAACGGCGAGGTAAGAGCTCACCGCGGCCGTGGTAACACGGACGGCACGGCAAACCCCATCCGGAGCAAGGCCAAATAGGGAAGCATGGGCGTGGCTCGCGCTGCTTCCGGGTAGGCTGCTTGAGCGTGCTGGCAACGGCACGCCTAGAGGAATGGCTGTCCACGACAGAACCCGGCTTATCGACCGGCTTCCCCCTTTCCACGACAGCGGCCCACCGCCCCAACGCGCGTTCAACACCAAAATCACCACTGATTTAATAGCGCTCGACACCGCAAGGCACGTCGAAGGCTCACTTGCGCGCCAACTTTAAGCAATCACTTTAAGTTAGCCGATTTGTACACTGTTTTTACGTATGATTTTTTGCCGTGATTTTTTTCACAAACCCGGTAAGTCTTTGTCGTTATTAAGAAAACCCGAAAAAAGCTATTGCTTTGGTCGAATCTTTAACGTAAAGTGGGGACATGTGGTGAAAAGTGGGGCAATTGTCCACTTTTCGGGAAACGACGGAAGGAGAATTTCAGCTTGATGTTCCAGGGTGCGGCGGCGCTAAGTCTCGATGTGAAAGGCAGGCTCGCCATACCGGCACGCCATCGGGAAGCGCTTGTCTCGGCGGCGAACGGCCAGATGATTCTCACCGCGCACCCGCATCGCTGCCTGCTGCTCTATCCCGAGCCGGCTTGGCAGCCGATTCGAGACAAGGTGCTGGCGGCCTCCAGCCTCAACCCGAAATCGGCGGCGATCAAACGCCTGCTGGTCGGTAACGCCCGCGAAGAAACGATGGACGCCGCCGGGCGCGTGCTGGTCGCGCCCGAGCTGCGCCGGTTCGCGCAGTTGGAAAAACAGGTCTGGCTGGTCGGCCAGGGCAGCCATTTCGAAATCTGGTCGGATGCCGGCTGGCAACAACAGCAGGAAACCTTCATCGCTCTCGGCGACGACCAGTCGCTACCTCAGGATCTTGAGGATCTGGCGCTGTGAGTTCGGCGTGGCGGCATCAAACGGTTCTGTTGCGGGAAGCCATCGATGCATTGGCAATCAAACCCGCCGGAACGTACGTGGATGGCACTTACGGTCGTGGCGGACACAGTCGGGCCATTCTCGAGCGCCTCGGCCCACAAGGTCGGCTGTTGGCACTCGACCGTGACCCGCAAGCGGTGGCGTCGGCTCGCGAGATCGATGATCGGCGACTGTCGGTCGCGCATCGGGATTTTGGCGACTTGGCCGGCGCCGTGCATGAAGCCGGTCTGACGGTCGCGGGCAGCCTGGACGGCGTACTGCTCGACATCGGCGTTTCGTCGCCACAACTGGACGATGGCGACCGAGGCTTCAGTTTTCGTCACGACGCGCCTCTCGACATGCGCATGGACACGACGCGGGGCGAAACGGCGGCACAGTGGCTGTTTCGGGCCAGCCTGCAAGAGATTACGGAGGTGATTAGGAGTCATGGTCAAGAACGGTTTGCTTTCCAGATTGCAAAGAAGATTGTGGCTGCTCGGAGCGAACGGCCGGTTGCAACCACGGGGCGCCTGGCCGCGCTCGTACGCGAGACCGTGCGGACCCGCGAGCCCGGCCAGGATCCGGCAACGCGTACCTTTCAAGCTCTACGGATTCATATCAATCAAGAACTCGAGCAACTCGCGCTAGCTTTACCGCAAGCGATGACGGCATTAAAACAAGGAGGACGCTTGGTGGTGATCTGCTTCCACTCGCTGGAGGATCGCATCGTCAAACACTTCATGCGCGACGAAGCGTTCCCCGACCGCGCTTCGAAAAAACTGCCTCTGCGCACGGCGGATTTGCCGGAAGCGCGTCTCCGCTTGGTCGGCAAACCGACCAAGGCCAGTCCCGCCGAGATCGCCGAAAACCCGCGCGCGCGCAGCGCTGTGATGCGAACGGCCGAGAAACTCGCCCTGAAGGTGGCTTGAGATGGTTCGCCTGAACGTATTTTTGTTGCTGGCCGCCTTGCTCTGTAGTCTCGGCGCGGTCACCTCGCAGCACAAGGCGCGCAAGCTTTTCCAGGCGCTCGAGGCGGAACAGGAGCGCGCGCGGCAACTCGATGTCGAATTCGGCCAGTTGCAGCTTGAACTGTCGACGTGGGGCACCGCGCCGCGCATCGAGAAGATCGCTCGCGAAAAACTCAAGATGAGCCCCCCGGAGGCCAGCAGGACGATTTCGGCAACCGCTGGCGACGGAGGTTCGCGATGATGCGCTTCAAGGGAAATGTCGCCCACAAGTTCGCCGAGAGTCCTCTGCTGCAACTGAGTTTGCCGCCTTGGCGATCGCGCCTGATGGCCTTGCTGATTCTCGGATCGTTCGGGGCGCTGATCGGGCGCGCGTTTTATCTGCAAGTCCTGAACAACGATTTTTTGCAGGAAAAAGGGGAGTCCCGCTACCGTCGAGACATCGAGATTTCCGCTTCCCGTGGACGCATCGCCGACCGGCATGGCGACGTGCTGGCGATTTCGACGCCGATGAAATCGATCTGGGCGGTTCCTCAGGCGGCGAACTTGACGCCGGAGCAAACCAAGCAATTGGCGACCATTCTGGAAACCGATGCCAAGCAACTGGCGCACAAGCTCGACAAAGAGAAGAATTTCGTCTTCCTGCGCCGTCAGATTCCGCCGTCGATCGCCGAGCAGGTCGCGGCGCTCAAGCTGCCGGGAATCGGTCAGGACAAGGAATACCGCCGCTTCTACCCGACCGGGGAAATGACCGCGCACATGGTGGGCTTCACCGGCGTGGACGACAAGGGTCTGGAAGGCGCCGAACTGGCTTTTCATGGCCAGCTGCTCGGCCAGACCGGTAGCCGTAGCGTGATCAAGGACCGTCGTGGTCAGATCGTCGAGGATGTCGGATCGATCAAGGCGCCGCAGGACGGTCAGGACATCCATCTGGCACTCGACTCCAAAATCCAGTATCTGGCTTACAGCCAATTGAAGCAGGTGATTGCCGAGAACAAGGCCAAGGCTGGCGGCGTGGTGGTGGTCGACGTGCGCACCGGCGAAATCCTAGCGCTGGCCAACTGGCCGACGTACAACCCCAACAATCGGGAGAGCCTGTCCGGCGCCCAACTGCGCAACCGCGCGGTCACCGACACCTTCGAACCGGGTTCCACGCTCAAACCGTTTACCGTCGCCCTGGCGCTGGACAACAACAAGGTGCGTTTCGATACGATCGTCAATTGCGCGCCGGGGAGGCTCACCATCGGCACGGCGACGATTTCCGATGCCCACCCGCACGGCGCGTTGACCGTCGCGCAAGTGATACAGAAATCCTCCAACGTCGGCGCGGCGAAAATCGCGGCCATGCTGCCGGCGCAAAAAATGTGGCAAATGTTCGACGACATCGGCTTTGGGCACACCCCTCATCTCGGTTTTCCCGGTGAGGTGAGCGGCCGCGTCCGGCCATGGAAAAGCTGGCGCCCGATCGAGCAGGCGACCATGTCTTACGGACACGGCATTTCGGTATCGCTGATTCAACTGGCGCGCGCTTACACCGCCTTCGCCCGCGACGGCGATGTCCTGCCGCTCTCCCTGACGCGCATCGATTCCGGAAAGCCGGCTGGCACCCAGGTCTTCACGCCAAGGACGGCGCGCGAAGTGCGCACCATGCTCGAAATGGCGGTACAAACCGGCGGCACGGCGCCCAAGGCGCAAGTGCCCGGCTATCGCGTCGCCGGGAAAACGGGCACCGCCTACAAGCTCGAACACGGCCGCTACGCCAATAAATACGTTGCCTCTTTCGTGGGATTCGCGCCGGCATCCGATCCGCGGCTGATCGTCGCGGTGATGATCGACGAACCGGGTGCCGGTCAGCACTATGGCGGCGATGTCGCCGGACCGGCTTTTTCCGCGGTCATGGGCAGTTCCCTGCGGACGCTCGGCATCACGCCCGACGCGCCACTGCAAGTCGCGCAAAGCCCGAAACCCACCACCGGCCCCAAGGCGAAATTGTGATGGCACCAACCAGCGATACCAGCGCCGCCTACATCGAACGTCTGGCCACGCTCGGCGTTCTGCCTGGCGGCGTCACCGACGATAGCCGGCAAGTGCGACACGGCGATCTATTCCTCGCCTATCCCGGCGAGCATGCCGACGGGCGACGTTACATCGCCGAGGCGATCGCCAATGGCGCGGCGGCGGTTCTGTGGGAGAGCACGCCAGGCAAAGACGACGCTTTTGTCTGGCAAAGCACCTGGGGCGTGACCAATCTGCCGGTTCCCGGCCTGCGAGCGCTTTGCGGCCCCCTGGCCCACATCGTTTACGGTCGTCCGAGCGAGCGGCTGCCGCTGCTGGCGGTCACCGGCACCAACGGCAAAACCAGCGTCAGTCAGTGGATCGCCCAGGCGCACCCACGCCGCTGCGGAGTGATCGGCACGCTCGGCGCCGGCGTGGCGGGCGACTTGCACGAAACCGGCTTCACCACGCCGGGAGCGGCAACCTTGATGCGCTATCTGGCGGAATTCTCCGAGAGCGGCGTACAAGCCTGCGCGCTGGAAGCCAGTTCCATCGGCATCGCCGAAGGGCGGCTGGCGGGCGCTCGCGTGGATGTCGCGGCATTCACCAACCTGAGTCGCGATCATCTCGACTACCACGGCACGATGGAAGCCTACGCGCAGGCCAAGGCGAAACTGTTTACCTGGCCGAAACTCCGTCTGGCGATCTGCAATCTCGACGATCCCTTTGGCGTCGAACTGGCGGCGTTGACCACCGCCACCAAGGTGATCGGCTACACCCAGCAGGCCACGTCGGACAATCGGCTGGGAACGATACGCGCCGAGAACATCGCGGAAACCTTGGACGGACTCCGCTTCCGGCTTTGCGCACCGAATGGCCGCGCCATCGTCGAAACCCGCTTGCTCGGCCGCTACAACATTTCCAATTTGCTGGCCGTCGCGGCGGTGTTGATCGACGCGGGCCTGACACCGAAAGACATCGCCGGGCGTTTCGCGGCCCTGACCTCGCCACCTGGACGCCTGGAGCGCGTTGGCGGCAACAACGAGCCGCTGGTCGTCGTCGATTACGCACACACGCCGGATGCCCTGCGCAACGCGCTGTCGGCTCTGCGGCCGATGGCGACAGCGCGCGGCGCGGGCCTGACAGTCATTTTCGGCTGCGGCGGCGACCGTGACCGTGGCAAGCGGCCAATCATGGGACACATCGCCACGCAGCACGCCGATCATGTTGTGCTCAGCAGCGACAACCCTCGCAGCGAAAACGCCTTGGCCATCCTGGAGGAAATCGCCGCCGGCGCGCCGAAGGCCGACATCCTCGTCGACCGCAAGGAAGCCATCAGGCAGACCGTGCTTGCCGCACACCCGGCGGATGTGATCCTGATTGCCGGCAAGGGCCATGAACACTATCAGGAGATTGCCGGCGTGCGGCAGCCCTTTTCCGACATCGCGGAGGCGCGCGCCGCCCTCGCCGCCCGCCCGGTCGCGTCGTCATGACCATCGCCATGGACCTTCAAAGCGCCGCACGGGCGACCCGGGGCGGTGTTGTCGGCGACAACACGACCTTTCGCGGCGTGTCGACGGATAGCCGGTCGATCGTCGCCGGGGAACTGTTCGTCGCCCTTCGTGGCGAGAATTTCGACGGCCACGATTATCTGACGGCAGTCGCCGAACGCGGCGCGGCGGCGGCGCTGGTCGCCGACGATACCGCCGGCAACGCCTCGATTGGCCATTTGCCGCTGTTGCGGGTCGCCGACACCCGACTGGCGCTCGGCGCCCTGGCCGCCGACTGGCGCGGCCGCTTTACCTTGCCGCTGGTCGCGGTTACCGGCAGCAACGGCAAAACCACCACCAAGGAAATGATCGCCAGCATTCTGCGCGCCGCTTTCGGCGACGCGGTGCTGTCCACGCATGGGAATTTCAACAACGACATCGGCTTGCCGCTGACACTTTTTCGACTGAATGCCGAACATCGCGCCGCCGTCATCGAAATGGGGATGAACCACCCCGGCGAAATCGCCTATCTGGCCGGTATCTCACGCCCAAACGTCGCCCTGGTGACCAACGCCCAGCGCGCGCATTTGGCGGGCATGGGATCGCTGAAAGCGATCGCCACGGAAAAAGGCAGTATTTACAAAGGTCTTGCCGAGAACGGCGTCGCCGTGTTCAACGCCGATGACCAGTGGGCGGGTCTATGGCGCGCGCAAAGTCGCGGCGTCAAGACCATGACTTTCGGTATCGACCGCGCCGCCGATGTCAGCGGCGAATTCCATATTCACGGCCTGGAAAGCCGCTTGCGTCTGCAGGCACCGACGGGCGAAATGGAAGCGACGCTTTCGCTGCCGGGTCAGCACAACGCGCGCAACGCTCTGGCGGCGGCCACCGCTTGCCTGGCGGCGGGAATTTCCCTGGCCAACGTGCAGGCCGGGCTCACCGCCTTCCGCGGCTTGAAAGGTCGTCTGCAACAGCGCGCGGCGCGGCGCGGCGCGATCCTGCTGGACGACACCTACAATGCCAACCCCGATTCGGTGCGTGCCGGAATCGACGTACTGGCGGCAACCATCGGCAAGAAAGTACTGGTGCTCGGCGACATGGGCGAAATCGGCGACATGAGCGCCCAGTTCCACGACGAGATCGGTGGCTACGCCAAGAGTCAGGGCATCGACCGCCTGCTGGCGCTGGGCAACGCCACGGCCGTCGCCGCGCGCAATTTCGGGGCCGGCGGCGAACACTACAGCACCGTCGACCGCTTGATCGAAGCCCTGACCGCAGAATTGACACCGCAAACCACCGTCCTGGTCAAAGGCTCCCGTTTCATGCGCATGGAGCGAGTGGCCGACGTGATCGCCGCCCCACAATCCACCGGAGGCCAGTAATGCTCCTACTTTTGACCCAGTGGCTGGCGCAGGACGTACGCACCTTCAACGTCTTCAACTACATCACCCTGCGCACGGTGCTGGCCGCGATGACCGCGCTGATCATTTCCTTCATCGCCGGCCCACGAGTCATCCGCTGGCTGGCCGCCAAAAAAATCGGTCAGGCGGTGCGAAACGATGGGCCACAAACCCACTTGGTCAAATCGGGCACGCCAACCATGGGCGGCGCGCTGATCCTGATCGCCATTGCCGTCACTACCCTGCTGTGGGGCGATCTGAGCAACCGCTACGTGTGGGTGGTGTTGCTGGTCACCCTGGGTTTTGGCGGTATCGGCTGGTACGACGACTGGCAAAAAGTGGTTCATCGCGACCCGCGTGGCCTGCCGGCGCGCTGGAAGTACTTCTGGCAGTCGGCATTCGGCATGTCGGTGGCGGTTTTCCTCGGCCTGACGGCCAACACGCCGGCGCAACTGGAATTGATCGTCCCCTTCTTCAAGACCGTGTCCTACCCGCTCGGCGTGATCGGCTTCATGATCCTGAGTTATCTGGTGATCGTCGGCACCAGCAATGCCGTCAACCTCACCGACGGTCTCGACGGTCTGGCGATCATGCCGACGGTGATGGTCGCCAGCGCGCTGGCAATCTTCGCCTATGTCGCCGGCAACGCCGTCTATGCCAAGTATCTGCTTCTGCCGTATATCCCCGGCGCCGGCGAACTGGCGGTATTTCTCGGCGCCATGGCTGGCGCGGGACTCGGTTTTTTGTGGTTCAACGCCTACCCGGCCGAAGTGTTCATGGGCGACGTCGGCGCGCTGGCGCTCGGCGCGGCGCTCGGGACGGTGGCGATCATCGTCCGCCAGGAAATCGTGCTGGCGATCATGGGCGGCATCTTCGTCGCCGAAACGCTATCGGTCGCCGCGCAGGTCCTCTACTTCAAGTTCACCGGCGGTCGGCGGATTTTCCGCATGGCGCCCTTGCACCATCATTTCGAACTCGGCGGCTGGAAAGAAACACAGGTCGTCGTACGCTTCTGGATCATCACCATCATGCTGGTGCTGGTCGGTCTGTCCACCTTGAAACTGCGCTGAGATGGAACTCGACGGCAAATCGGTGCTGGTTCTCGGCCTTGGTGAAAGCGGATTGGCCATGGTCAAGTGGCTGACCCGGCACGGTGCGCGCGTGCGCATCGCCGACAGCCGCGAAACGCCGCCGCACGTCGAGGCACTGCGCGCCGTCGCACCGGATGCGCCACTGTTCGCCGGCCCGTTCGCCGCCGCGGCCTTCGCCGCCATCGACCTGATCGCCATCTCTCCGGGCGTGCCTGTCGAGGAGCCGCAAGTTCAGGACGCCTTGGCGCGCGGCGTGCCGGTGGTGTCCGAAATCGAATTGTTCGTCTGGGGCATCCGGCGATTGACGCCGCGGGCGCGAGTGATCGCCATCACCGGTAGCAACGGCAAGACCACCACCACGGCCCTGACCGGCGCCCTCTGTCGGGCCGCCGGTCGCCGTACCGCGGTCGCGGGCAACATCAGCCCGGCGGCGCTCGATGCGCTGATGGCAGCGGTCGACAGCGGCGAGCTTCCGACGGTGTGGGTCCTGGAATTGTCGAGTTTTCAACTCGATACAACGTATAGTCTGAACGCGGACGCGGCAACCTTGCTGAACGTCAGCGAGGATCATCTCGACCGCTATCCGGGCTACGAAGACTATGCCGCCAGTAAAAAGCGGGTTTTTCAAGGCCAGGGCGCGATGATCCTCAATCGCGACGACCCGCGCAGCCTGTCGGCGGCGAGCAGCGGGCGCCAACGGATCACCTTCGGTCTCGACCGGCCCAAAAAGGTAGACGATTTCGGCGTTGCCGACGGTTATTTGCTACGCGGCGACGAGAAACTGCTGGCACTCGCCGAAATGCGACTGGTTGGTTCGCACAACGCGGCCAACGCCTTGGCGGCGCTGGCGCTCTGCGCGGCGATCGGCATCGAACCCTCCGCGATTCTGCCGGCGCTGGCGGCGTTCACCGGGCTTGCGCATCGTGTCGAATGGGTCGCCACCATCGGCGGAGTGGACTATTTCGACGACTCGAAAGGTACCAACGTTGGCGCGACGCTGGCCGCGCTGCAAGGACTTGGGCGCCCGGTAGCGATCATCCTTGGCGGCGACGGCAAGGGACAGGACTTTTCGCCACTGCGCGCCGCGGTGACGGCGCATGCCCGCAGCGCGGCCCTGCTCGGACGTGACGCCGCGACCATCGCCGCCGTCCTCGATGGCTGCGGAGTCGCCTTGCACCATGGCGACGACATGGCGGACGCCGTCCGCTGGAGCGCCTCGCGGGCGTTGCCCGGCGATGCGGTGCTGCTTTCGCCCGCCTGTGCCAGCACCGACATGTACCGCAATTACGCTTGGCGCGCCGCCGCCTTCGTCGACGCCGTCAAAGCGCTCGCCAAGGAGGTGGGCTGATGCCGCGCGCCCTCGACATGCCCCGCCGCCTGCCCGCCGAAATCGATCTGGCGCTGCTCTGGAGCGCGTTGATGCTCTTGCTGATCGGCATGGTCATGGTCTATTCGGCGTCGATGGCCACGGCCGAGGCGGGCCGGATGACCGGCAATCAGCCGGCGTACTTTCTCATCCGCCACGCGGTTTTCCTGACCATTGGCCTGGTGGCCGCGGCGGTCGCGTTTCAGGTGCCGTTGTCCACCTGGCAACAATGGGCACCATGGCTGTTCGTGGCCGGATTCGTCCTGCTGGCGCTGGTGCTGATCCCGGGAATCGGACGCGATGTCAACGGCGCGCGCCGCTGGCTGCCGCTACTGGTCGTCAATCTTCAACCGTCGGAATTGATGAAATTTTTCGCGGTTCTGTACGCCGCCGACTACACCACGCGCAAGATGCCGCACATGCACGACCTGAAAAAAGCGTTCCTGCCGCTGGCCAGCGCGATGGTCGCCGTCGGCATCCTGTTGCTCAAGGAACCCGATTTTGGCGCCTTCGTCGTGATCATCGCCATCGCCATGGGGATACTTTTTCTTGGCGGCATGCGGGCGCGCCTGTTCGTGGTGCTGATTCTGGTCCTCGGACTGGCCTTTGCCGCGTTGATCATTTTTTCACCTTATCGGCGTGATCGGATTTTCGGTTTCATGGACCCCTGGGCTGACGCGTTCGGTCGCGGTTATCAACTGTCGCATGCGCTGATCGCCTTCGGGCGTGGCGAATTGTTGGGCGTCGGCCTGGGCGCCAGCGTCGAAAAACTGTTTTATCTGCCTGAAGCGCATACCGACTTCCTGCTGGCGGTCATCGCCGAGGAACTCGGCTTTTTCGGCGTTCTGGCGGTGGTGTTCCTGTTCGCACTGCTGATTCAACGCGCCTTCGCCATCGGTCGGCAATCGGTCGCGCTCGACCGCCTCTACTCCGCGCTGGTCGCGCAAGGCATCGGGGTCTGGATCGGCGTGCAGAGTTTCATCAACATGGGCGTCAACATGGGTCTGCTACCGACCAAGGGGCTGACCTTACCGTTGATGAGCTTCGGCGGCTCGGGAATTCTCGCCAACTGCGTCGCTTTGGCGGTGCTGCTGCGAATCGACTGGGAAAATCGTCAACTGATGCGCGGAGGCAAGGTATGAGCAAGACCTTGCTCGTCATGGCCGGCGGCACCGGCGGTCACGTTTTCCCTGGACTGGCGGTCGCCGACTTGCTACGCAGCCGCGATTGGCGCGTGGTGTGGATGGGCGCGCCCGAGTCGATGGAAGCCAAGCTGGTCCCGGCGCGCGGCTACGAAATGGCCTGGGTGCGCTTTGCCGCCCTGCGCGGCAAGGGTCCGATGCGTAAACTGCTACTGCCCTTCCACCTGTTCTCGGCCTGCCGGCAAGCGCGGCGCGAAATCCGGCGCGTCCGGCCAGACGTCGTGCTCGGCATGGGCGGCTACGTCAGTTTCCCAGGGGGCATGATGGCGGCGCTACAGGGTTGCCCGCTGATCATTCACGAGCAGAATTCGGTGGCCGGGCTGGCCAATCGCGTGCTGGCCAACGTGGCCGATCGGATCGCTTGCGGGTTTCCGGCCGCCTTGCGCAAGGGCGAGTGGGTCGGCAATCCGCTACGCCCCGAAATGAGCGAGGTCGTTCCGCCGAAACAACGCACGGCCGACCATTTGGAGCCACCGCACTGGCTGATCCTTGGCGGGAGCCAGGGCGCGGCGGCGCTCAACGAGATCGTGCCGCAAGGCCTGGCGCTGATCGATCCGGCCGAACGGCCGCTGGTGGTTCATCAAGCCGGCGAACGCCATCTGGCGCAACTGCGCGAGAACTACGAGACCGCCAACGTGCAGGCGCACTGCACCGCTTTCATCGACGACATGGCCGGCGCCTACGCCTGGGCCGATCTGGTGATCTGTCGCTCGGGGGCCTTGACCGTCGCGGAACTGGCGGCCACCGGCGTGGCCAGCGTGCTGGTTCCTTTTCCGCACGCGGTTGACGATCACCAGACGCTGAACGCGAAATTTCTCTCCGATGCCGGCGCGGCGATCCTGCTGCCGCAACAGCAATTGACCCCGGAGGCAATCAGTCTCCTGCGCCAATACACACTCCCGCAGTTGCGGGAAATGGCCGAAAAGGCGCGCGAATTGGCCAGACCGCAAGCAACGGCGGACGTTGCCCGGATGTGCGAGGAAATTGCCAAGTGAAACACAAAGTCAAGACGATCCATTTCGTCGGTATCGGCGGCGCCGGTATGAGCGGCATCGCCGAAGTGCTGGCCAATCTCGGATTTTCGGTCAGCGGTTCCGATCTGGCCGACAACGCGACGACCCGCCGTCTGGCGGCGCTCGGGGTGCGGACGATACGCGGCCACGCGACGGAAAACGTCGAAGGGGCCGATGCGGTGGTGGTGTCATCGGCGGTGAAGGCCGACAACCCGGAAGTGATCGCCGCCCGCGCGCGCCATGTGCCGGTGGTGCCGCGCGCGCAAATGCTTGCTGAACTGATGCGCCTCAAACAGGGCATCGCCGTCGCCGGCACGCACGGCAAGACCACCACCACCAGTCTGGTGGCTTCCATTCTCGCCCAGGGCGGCATGGACCCGACCTTCGTCATCGGCGGTCGGCTCAACGCTGCCGGCGCCAATGCCCGCCTCGGTTCTGGCGAGTTCCTGGTCGCCGAGGCCGATGAATCCGATGCCTCCTTTCTGTTCCTGTCGCCGGTGGTTTCGGTGGTCACCAACATCGACGCCGACCACATGGAAACCTATGGCCATGACTTCGATCGGCTGAAGCAAGCCTTCGTCGACTTCCTGCAGCGCCTGCCCTTCTACGGCGTGGCGGTGCTGTGTTCCGACGACGCCAATGTGCGGGAAATCATGCCACGCGTCAGCAAACAGATCGTGACCTACGGTTTGCAAGCCCCGGCCAACATCGTCGCCGAAAACGTCGTCGCCGTCGCCGGTCAAATGCACTTCGATTGCATGCGGACCAACGGCAGCATCAGCCGCCTGCCAATCGTCCTCAACCTGCCGGGCTTGCACAACGTGTTGAATGCGTTGGCGGCCATCGGCGTGGCCAGCGAACTCGGCGTCGCCGACGAGGCCATACAGAAGGCACTGGCGGAATTCGACGGCGTCGGGCGCCGATTTCAACGTTACGGAGAGATCGCCCTGCCCGGCGGCGGACATTTCACCCTGGTCGACGATTACGGTCACCACCCGGTCGAAATGCGGGCCACCCTGGCCGCGGCGCGCGGCGCCTTCCCCGACCGCCGCTTGCTGCTGGCCTTTCAGCCGCACCGCTACACCCGGACGCGCGATTGTTTCGAGGACTTCGTCAAGGTACTGGGCGGCGCCGACGCGCTGGTGCTGACCGAAGTCTACGCCGCCGGCGAACACCCCATCGTCGCCGCCGACGGCCGCGCGCTGGCCCGGGCCTTGCGCGTCGCCGGCAAGGTCGAACCGGTTTTCGTGGAAAATATCGGCGATTTGCCGCAAGCGATTCGGGATGTCGTCCGCGACGGCGACGTGGTGATGACCATGGGCGCCGGGTCGATCGGCGGCGTTCCCGGTCAACTGGCTAGCGCATGAGGGGCGAACGATGACAGCGATCAATGTCCGGGACTTCGGCAAGGTGGCAGTGCTTTTTGGCGGTCGCTCGGCCGAACGCGAGGTGTCGCTAAACAGCGGCGCGCGCGTTCTGGACGCCTTGCGACGCCAGGGAGTCGACGCACATCCGTTCGACCCGGCCACCAGAAAACTTGACGAGTTGTCCAACTACGCGCGCGCCTTCATCGTCCTGCACGGTCGTTACGGTGAAGACGGCACCATTCAGGGCGCGCTCGAACTGATGGGCATTCCCTACACCGGCAGCGGAGTGATGGCTTCGGCGCTGGGAATGGACAAGTGGCGCACGAAAATGCTCTGGCGCGCCGTCGGCCTGCCGGTTCCCGACCATGCCTTGCTCGACGGGAACAGCGACATGGCGCGCGTGGAAGCCGAACTGGGCCTGCCGCTGTTCGTCAAACCCGCCTGCGAAGGGTCGTCGATCGGCATCAGCAAGGTCCGGCGACCTGGAGAACTCGGTGCCGCCTACGCCGAAGCGGCCAAGCACGATGCGCTGGTGATCGCCGAGCGCGCGATTCTCGGCGGCGAATACACCGTGGCCATTCTTGGCGATGAAGCCTTGCCGATCATCAAAATCGAACCGAGTAGCGAGTTCTACGATTACGACGCCAAGTATCTGCGGGACGACACCGTTTACCGCTGCCCCTGCGACCTCCCCGAAGAGAGCGAACGGGAATTGCGCGCACAAGCCCTGGTCGCCTACCGTGCCCTTGGCGGTCGCGGCTGGGGACGCGTCGATTTTCTGATGGATGGACCCGCCAACGACAAGGCCAGCCGCGCCTATTTTCTCGAGATCAACACCTCGCCGGGAATGACCGATCATTCCTTGGTGCCGATGGCGGCCCGCGCGGCGGGAATATCCTACGACGAACTGGTCGTGCGCGTGCTATCGCTTGCCGCGCTGGGATGAGCGATGTGGCACAAACCGCACTTGCTGACGGCAATTTCCGACCTGCTGTTCCTGATGGCGGGCGCGGCGCTGCTGGTGGCGGCCGTTCTCTGGGCCGCGCCACGGATGCAAGTGTTGCCAATCGACGAGTTGTCGGTCACGCACGAATTGCGCGAAGTGCGTCGCCAGGAAATCGATCTGGCGCTGGGACCGCTGCTGCGTGGCAATTTCCTGACGGTGAACGTCGACGCCGTGCGGCTGGCGCTCGAACAGTTGCCGTGGGTACGCCGTGCCGAAGTGTGGCGGAAATGGCCATCGATCATCGAAGTCCGTATCGAAGAGCATCAAGCCGCGGCATTTTGGGGCGATGGACAGGACAGACTGGTGAATACCCACGGCGAAGTCTTCGCGGCGTCGCTGTCCCGGGAACAGCCGTTACCGAAGCTGAGCGGACCGGCGGGTTCGGCGGGCGAGGTCTTGCGCCGACAGGAGGAGTTCACGACGATTTTGCAACCAACAGGACGCCAGCCGACACAGTTAACCCTGTCGCCGCGGCTGGCCTGGCTTCTGAAACTGGAGGACGGACTGTTGGTTGAATTGGGTCGCGAGCAGGCGAAAGCGCCGATTCGTGCGCGTCTGCAGCGTTTTGTCGACTATTACCCGACCTTGTCCGACACTCGCCACGGTCGCCCGATCGCGGTTGACATGCGGTATCCGAATGGTTTTGCGTTACGTTTCGCGGCCGGTACGGTTCAAGACATCAAAGGAAAGAAATGAGCAGGGATAGCAAGGATTTGATTGTCGGTCTCGACATCGGCACCTCGAAAATTGTCGCCTTGGTCGCGGAACTCACCCCTGAGGGGCGTGTGAACGTCATCGGCATGGGTTCGCAGGAATCCAAGGGGCTGAAAAAAGGCGTGGTGGTCAATATCGAGGAAACGGTGGCCACCATCTCGCGCGTGCTTCAGGAAGTGGAACTGATGGCCGACTGCAAGGTGCGAGACGTCTATACCGGCATCGCCGGCAGCCATATCCGCAGCTTCAATTCGAACGGGATGGTGGCGATCAAGGACAAGGAGGTCACGCCGATGGATGTCGACCGGGTGATCGAAACCGCCCGCGCGATGCCGATTCCGGCCGATCAGGAAATTCTGCACATCCTTACCCAGGAATTCATCATCGACGATCAAGACGGCATCCGTGAGCCGATCGGCATGAGCGGCTTCCGTCTCGAAGTGAAAGTGCATATCGTCACCGGCGCGGTGTCGGCGGCGCAAAACATCGTCAAGTGCGTGCGGCGCTGCGGACTGGAGGTCAACGACCTCGTCCTGCAACCGCTGGCATCGAGTTGCGCCGTGCTCTCGGAGGACGAAAAAGATCTCGGCATCTGCCTGATCGACATCGGCGGCGGTACCACCGATCTGGCGGTATGGACGCAGGGCGCGATCCGGCACACCTCGGTCATCCCGATCGCCGGCGACCAGATCACCAACGATATCGCCATGGCCCTGCGCACGCCCACCCGCGAAGCCGAAGAGATCAAGCGCAAGTACGGTTGCGCGCTGGCGCATCTGGCCGACGCCGAAGACGTGCTCGATGTCGCCGGCGTCGACGACCGGCCGTCGCGCAAGCTTTCGCGTCGCGCTCTGGCCGATGTCATCCAGCCACGCGTGGAAGAACTTTATGAACTGATCCAGGCGGAGCTTCGCCGCTCCGGTTTCGAGGACGTTCTCTCGTCCGGAATCGTCCTGACCGGCGGCGCGTCGGTCATGCCGGGGATGATCGAGCTTGGGGAAGAGATTTTCCACATGCCGGTTCGCCTCGGTGTACCCAAATATCAAGGCGCGCTCGCCGATGTGGTGCAGAACCCGCGTTTCGCCACCGCGTGCGGCCTGTTGATGGAAGCGCAGACGCAACGCAAGCGCGGCTTGAAAGTGCGGGAAACGCGCGACGTCAAACAAGTCTTCGGCCGAATGAAATCTTGGTTTGAAAAGAATTTTTAAATAGGTCGTCTGTTGGAAAAAAAATCGATTGTTCACCAGTTTGAAACTTTTGCAGAGGAGGCAACAATGTTTGAGATCATCGACAACGAAGAGCGGAGCGAACTCGACACCATCATCAAGGTGATCGGTATCGGTGGCGCGGGCGGAAACGCCGTCGACCACATGATCCGCGAAGGTGTGAACGGCGTCGACTTCATCGCCGCCAACACGGATTCGCAAGCGCTCGGCCGGAGCATCGCCATCGAGAAACTGCAACTCGGCAAAAGCGGCCTCGGCGCCGGCGCCAAGCCGGAAGCGGGGCGTAGCGCCGCGATTGAAGAGCGCGAAGCGATCGCCGAATCGCTACGCGGCGCGCACATGGTATTCATTACCGCCGGCATGGGCGGCGGCACCGGCACCGGCGCAGCGCCCATCGTTGCCGAAGTCGCCAAGGAATTGGGCGTGTTGACCGTCGCCGTGGTCACCAAGCCGTTCGGTTTCGAAGGCAAGCGGCTGAAGGTGGCGGAAACCGGGATCGCCGAATTGCAGAAAAGCGTCGACTCGCTGATCGTCATCCTCAACGACCGCTTGATGGATGTCCTGGGCGACGATGTGTCGATGGATGACGCCTTCAAGGCCGCCGACAATGTTCTGCGCAACGCCGTTGGCGGCATCGCCGAAATCATCAATTTCCCCGGCCTGGTCAACGTCGACTTCGAAGATGTGCGCACGGTGATGGGCGAAATGGGAATGGCGATGATGGGTTCTGCCAAAGCCGCCGGAGTCGACCGCGCGCGCATCGCCGCCGAACGCGCCGTCGCCTCGCCGTTGCTCGAAGGAGTGAACCTTTCGGGAGCCAAGGGGGTGCTGGTCAACATCACCGCCACGCGCTCGCTCAAGATGAAGGAAGTCAACGAAGTGATGAATACCGTGCGCGCCTTCGCCGCCGACGACGCGCACATCATCTTCGGCGCGGTGTACGACCAGGAAATGGGCGAGGAGATCCGCGTCACGGTGGTCGCCACCGGTCTGGGTCAAGCGCAGGCCAAGCGGCAGAACTTCGAAGTCATCAATACCCTGTCGGCAACCGGCACCGATCACCGCCACGGTAGCGGCCCGATCGACTATGCCAGCCTCGATCAGGTACCGGCCATCGTCCGCAAGGGACGCAGCGCGACTGTCGAAGCCCTGGCCAACAGCGGCGTCGATCGTTACGACATTCCGGCCTTTTTGAGAAAGCAGGCGGACTAAGCCTTTCCGGCGGCGACGCCTCTGCGGGGAATCGACCTGTTCCGGGCACGCCGAGGCTGTGCTAGAATCGGTCGATTATTCATTTTTTTCAGACACATGATCAAGCAGCGCACTCTAAAGAGCGTGGTCCGCGCCGCCGGTGTCGGACTGCATTCTGGCGTCAAGGTCACCATGAGCCTGCGCCCGGCCGCGCCGGGGACGGGAATCGTCTTTCGGCGGATCGATCTTGATCCGGTGGTTGACCTGCCTGCATCCGCCTTGCTGGTCGGCGATACGCGGATGTGTTCCTGTCTTGAGCGCGACGGCGTGAAGGTCGGAACCATCGAGCACCTGATGTCGGCCTTTGCCGGCCTCGGGATCGACAATGCCTTCGTTGACCTCGACGCGGCCGAGTTGCCCATTCTCGACGGCTCGGCGGCGCCCTTCGTTTTCCTCATCCAGTCCGCCGGCATCGAGGAACAAGCCCAGGCCAAGAAGTTCATTCGCGTCAAGCGACTGATCGAAGTACGCGAGGAGGACGCGACCGGCGAAAAATGGGCGCGCTTCCAACCCTACGAGGGTTTTCGACTGTCGTTCTCGATCAGCTTCAATCACCCGGCGATCAATCGTACCGGCCAGCAGGTCACCATCGATTTCGCCGAACAGGCGTACTCACGCGACGTGGCACGGGCGCGAACCTTCGGCTTCATGCAGGAAGTCGAGTGGCTGCGCGAAAACGGACTGGCGCAGGGCGGCGGCCTGGACAACGCCGTGGTTCTCGACGAATACCGGGTGCTGAATGCAGACGGCCTGCGTTACAGCGACGAATTCGTCAAACACAAGGTGCTGGATGCCATCGGCGATCTCTACCTGCTCGGCAGCCCGCTGCTGGCGTCGTTTACCGCCCACAAATCGGGGCACGCGTTGAACAATCTCCTTGCGCGCGAGTTGCTCGCCAACCCGGATGCCTGGGACTATGTCACTTTCGAAGAACAAGCGCTGGCGCCTCCGGGCATTTCCCGCTGGTTAACGACCCCGGCTTTCTAAAGGCCACGCTTCCCCAATGTGGCTTTTGCGTTTTTTGGCGGTGCTGACGGCGACTGGCATCGCCGTGGGTGTCGCGGTTTCGCTCCTAACCGGCGATAGGCGCTACCTTCAGCTTTCCTGGCGCGCGCTCCGCTACGCGCTGCTCGTCGCGCTGCTGGTTTTCGCGCTGCTGATACTCGAACGAGTCGCCGTTATTCCGCTTTAGCCGCTCGCTCCAACAGCGCCTCCAGCGCCGTCCGCAACGAAGACGCCGGCAGCGAATCACCCAGCGCGGCCAATTCACGACAAGTCCTGGCGCCAAGAGGTTTTTGCGCGGGTTCACGCACCGAAGCGCGCGGCTCCCACCGGCTTTGCACCTTGATCTGTACGCCCGTGCAGTCGACGCCTTGGCTGAGAAATGTCTCCTGCAGCGTCCGCGTCATCTGGCGGAGTTTGGTGGCTACGGCACCGCTATCGGCGTGAAGCAGAACGATGCGGGATTTGTAATTGGCCACATGACTCACCTCGGCCAGATGCGCCGGCGCGATTTCCCTATAAATCGCACCGATCTTGATCAACACCTTGGCGTGCGCCAAGACCTTGCCCGGCCCCTCGCCATCGTCCAGTTCGAGATAGCGCTGTAGCAAGGCCGACATCATCGCCCTCCACGATCCCGGCGACGCTCGTAAACCACGAAATCATATACCGGGCCGCTTTCGCTACTTAGGCCACCGCGACGCGACACTTCGCGCCATTCCGCCGGCGATACGCCCGGGAAAAAAGTATCGCCGACACCATCGACAGCCACTTCCGTGAGATATAAGCGCTCGGCCAGTGGCAATGCTTGCCGGTAAAGGGTTCCGCCACCAATGACGAACACCTCATCCTCGGCGCCGGCGAGTGCGATGGCGTCTTCGAGCGAGGTCGCGACGCGCGCGCCATCGGCCATGTAGTCCGGGTTGTGGCTGACGACGACGTTGTTTCGTTGCGGTAGCGGCCGAAAAGCCGCGGGCAGCGATTCCCAGGTTTTGCGCCCCATGATCACCGTTTTCCCCGAGGTCGTCTGTCGAAAGTGGCGCATATCCTCCGGCAAATGCCAGAGCAGGCGACCGTCATTGCCGATCACGCGATTGTTGGCAACGGCGGCAATCAGTGACAGCATTTCTCGACCTTTATTAGCCTGAAAACAGGGAGTTCCCCGGTGGGAGCGCCAGAAACCCTAGACGGCAACTGGCGCCGCGATATGAGGATGCGGATCATAGCCGTCGAGCGTGAAATCCTCGAACCGAAAATCGAACAAATCGCGCACCCGCGGATTGAGCCGCAAATGCGGCAAGGCGCGCGGAGCACGTGCCAACTGCAAACGTGCCTGATCAAGATGATTGCGATACAGATGCGCGTCGCCGAAAGTATGCACGAACTCCCCCGGCTGGTAATCGCAAACCCGCGCCAAGATCGTCGTCAACAGCGCATAAGAGGCAATGTTAAACGGAACACCCAGAAAAACATCCGCACTCCGCTGATATAACTGGCAAGACAATACCTGTCGACGGTCCGAGGCAGATGGCGAAGGGGCGGCGACGTAGAGTTGGAAAAAAGTGTGACAAGGCGGCAAGGCCATTCGGTCAACGTCCCCAGGATTCCAGGCGGTGACCACGTGACGACGTGAGTCAGGATTGTTTATCAGGCCGTCGACCAACTGTTTCATCTGATCGATTTCACGCCCATCGGCTGTCTTCCAGTGTCGCCACTGGTGCCCGTAAACCGGGCCAAGCTCACCGTTTTCGTCGGCCCATTCGTCCCAGATGCGCACGCCGTTGTCACGCAAGTAGGCCACGTTGGTTTCGCCGCGCAGAAACCACAACAGCTCGTACACAATCGACCGAAAATGCAATTTTTTGGTGGTCAGCAGGGGAAACCCCGCCGCGAGCGCGAAGCGCATTTGCCAACCGAAGACCGAACGCGTGCCGGTACCGGTACGATCCGTCTTGTCGGCGCCATGTTCTAGCACGTGCCGCATCAGATCGAGATACTGCTGCATGCGATTCCTTTGTTGTTGATCCACTCCCGCCGCAGCGGCAAGTTATCGAGTCAAGACAAGGCGATAGCATCTCTGCGCGTCACGCCCCATCTCGCGGACACCGCCAAAAAACGAAGGCGACCCCTTGCCGGCACGACGCGCCATCCTGATTTACAATTGCCCGCTTGGCGAACCCTGACGAGGATGGCCCGCAATGCTTTTCAACATCTTTCCGCGTCGTCCAGACCACCCGCTGGCGGACGGTAAGGAACTCAAGCGGATTTTACTCGAACTGCGTCCGCAAAAAGCCGCGCCGGCAATCGATGAGATCAGCAGTTGGTTCGACTCCTTGAAAGATGCCGAGCACTTTCGTCTCGACCACTATTTCGACCTGCTCAGCCAACTCGACAACGCCGCACAAGCGCATCTCCGGCGCCTGCGGCGCGACTACCTGCAACCGACCTGGCTTTCGAAGCCCGAAGAAGAGAGGCAGTGGCAGCGAAGTTACGGATATTTCGAGAAAATCGCCGTACTGTACGCCACTTGCCTCGAACGCGCCCGCCTCGATCCAAAAAACAAGGGCAGCGAAGCTTTCAAGGCGAACCAAACGCTTACCGAAACGCGTTTGCAAGCGGCGCGTTGCCAGCAATTGAAGTGGCTCGCCTATCGTTACACGCCCGCCGAAAACCGGCTATGGCGTGAACTCGGGCAAACTTATCTGGCCGCGGAAGACGCCGGCCATGCGCAGAGAACGGTCACGCTTTATACATCGCAACGCGGCGCCGGCAGTGTCGCACAGCAGTACTTGCATGCGCTGGTGCATTTTATGTCGGGTATGGACAGCCTGGTTCCCAATCAGATCGAACTGGCCGACCATTTGATTACGCATTTTCTGCCCGGCTTTGCCCTCTCGTCCGACCGTCATCCGGAAAGCATCTACTCGGTAGACACCATCGCGGGCGCGACACCCACCCGCCTGGTCGGGCGACCGGCACCGACACGCGCCGGGATGCGTTTTTTTTCGGCCGGCAACGCCGTCGTCGCGGTCGAAAACCTGCTGCACCTCGTCGAGCGCGGAAAAATGCCGGCGGATCTCGATCTCGGCGGGGAAACGTCTCCGCAACAGTTGCTGCCGGTATTGCATCATCTGCGAACGCACTGGACACATCCCGCGCCACAGCGGGCGCACGTGCGCCATCGCGTAGCCACTCGAATGACGGTGCTACACGGCTTCGACGCGGCCTACAGGATCTTCGGCGGCGCCAGGCAAACACCGCGCCCGACCCAACGGGCGGCAAACTGGCTGGCCGACAATGTCAGCCTAGGAGGATTCCGGGCGTCCTCCGAGGACAAAGACACGGACTGGATCACACTGGGCACCCTGATCTGCGTGCAGGCGGAGGGAAGCCAGACTGTGCTGCTGGGCACCATCCGGCGCTTCTGCCGACGTCGCGACGCCCGCGCCGACCTCGGGGTTCAGCTTCTCGCCAGGCACGCGCAAAGCATCGACCTGCAACCGCGACGGAGCGGCTTCTCGGCAGCCACCCGTACCCACGGCATCTGGCTGCGTGACGACGAACCGGCAGGCTTGATGCGCATCGCGCTACCCTTGGGGAGTTTCAATGTGCGCGAATCAATGGCGTTCAGCCAAGGGGAGCGAAATTATCTGTTAACGCCGATGGAACTCGAAACAAGCGGCATCGATTACGAAATCGCCCGGTTTCGCGCGGATTCCTGACCGACCCAAATAGCGACGCCTCTACTCGGAAGCGCGGGAGAGCCGCGCGGACTTGGGCCGAAACACAGGCACGACCGAGGCGACCGTTTCCACGTATGGCCCGCCAAGCAGATCGAGACAGTAAGGAACGGCGGCAAAGATGCCGTTCGCCACGCGAGTGCCGTCGGCCGCGCTCACGCCCTCCAGAGTTTCCCGAATCGACTTCGGTTGCCCAGGCAAATTGAGAATGAGCGCCTGACCGCGAATCGCGCCCACCTGGCGCGAGAGAATCGCCGTCGGCACGAAATGCAGGCTGATACGCCGCATTTCCTCGCCAAACCCCGGCAACAGTTTATCGGCAACCGCCATCGTCGCTTCCGGCGTGACATCGCGTGGCGCCGGCCCTGTACCGCCGGTGGTCAACACCAGGTGACACCCGACATCGTCGACCAATTCGATCAAGGTGTGCTCGATCGTGGCCTGCTCGTCGGCAATCAGACGCGTGACGCTTCGCCACGGTGTCGACAACGCGTCGCGAAACCACGCTTCCAGTGACGGAATGCCTTGGTCGACGTAGATTCCTTGCGACGCGCGATCGCTGATCGACACCAAACCGATCAACAATGTGTCAGAGTTCGTGCGCATGCGGGTCACCAATGGTTGAAAGCGCTTCTACCTCCGACTCCAGCGCCTTGAGAAACTGGAAGATCTCGCGGTAGCAGCGTGGCGGCTTGCCTTGCGCCTGCTCAAGCAAGGCGCGACGCCGCAGGGAGCGCAGATGTTGCAGATCGATGGCCGGCGTTTCACTTGCCAGCCGGAACAGAACTTTCTCGTCGGCCAGAAGTTCGCTGCGTAAGCGTTCCAGACGATGCAAGCGGGCGGTTTCATCCGCCGAATCGCCGCGCACCACCGCCAGCGAACGCCGAATCGGTTCTGCATCGACATCGCGCATCAAGCGGCCGATGAATTGCAATTGCCGTCGCCGCGCGTCGTCCTGCCGCCGCATCCCTTGCGCGACCCGCACCGCGGCGCGCAGATCCTCCGGAAGATCGATCTTTTTAAGCCCATCGGGCGAGAGATCCACCAGATCCTCGCCGAGCGCCTGCAACTCCGCCATGGCTTTCTTGCGTTGCGTCTTCGACAACAGCGCTTGCTCATCGGCTGAAGTGGTACTCGTCATACGCTGACTCGCTTTTCAGGATAACCGCGACACCGAGAAAGCGTTGGATCGTCACGCGGGCGCCTCTCGGGGAACTGCTATGATAACGGCTTTTCACCCTCGCCACCCCACCCGATCATGTCCTCTCCAGCCACTACCGGCACCACCGAATCGCGCTTCAGCCATCGTTTGGAAACTTTGCAGGAATTGGCGCGAGACGTCCTGGCCCACGCTAAAAAGCAGGGCGCCAGCGCCTGCGAAGTCGATATCTCGGATGGTTTTGGTCAATCGGTGACGGTTCGCCATGGCGAGATCGAAACGATCGAATACAACCGCGACAAAGCCATCGCGGTGACTGTCTACCTCGGCCAACGCAAAGGCCAGGCCAGTACCTCGGTATTTTCGCCGACCGCCTTGCGCGAAACGGTGGACGCAGCAATCAACATCGCCCGCTTCACCGCCGCCGACCCGTGCGCCGGCTTGCCCGATGCTGACCAGTTGGCCATGGCCACCGGCAACTTGCCTGATCTCGACCTGTACCACCCTTGGCTGCTGTCGGTCGAACAGGCCGTCGATCTCGCCCGGCACTGCGAGCAGGCGGCTTTTGCGCTAAGCCCGCGGATCACCAATTCCGAAGGCGCGTCGGTGTCCATTCAGGAGGGGCAGTTCATCGCCGCCAACAGCCTCGGCTTCATGGGCGGCTACCCGACATCGCGCCATTACCTCTCCTGCGCGGTGATCGCCGGCGCCGACGACAACATGCAACGCGACGACTGGTATTCCACCGCCCGTGACCCCGCCTCGATCGAGTCGCCGGCATCGGTCGGCGAACGCGCCGCGCAGCGCGCCCTGTCGCGACTTGGGGCGCGTAAAATCAAAACCTGTAAGGTGCCCGTGATCTTTGAAGCACCGTTGGCCGCCTCGCTGATCGGCGGCTTCGTGCATGCGGTGAGCGGCGGCAGCCTATACCGGAAGACATCTTTTCTGGTCGATAGCCTCGGCAAGCGCGTCTTCTCGAAAAAAATGAGCATCAGTGAACGGCCGCATTTGCCGCGCGCCCTGGCCAGCAGCTATTTCGACAACGACGGTGTGGCGACAGTCAACCGCGAGGTGGTCGTCGACGGCCGGTTGCAAGGTTACTTCCTGAGCGTATACACCGCACGCAAGCTGGGCATGCAAACGACCGGCAACGCCGGCGGCTCGCACAATCTGGTGGTCCATCCCGGCAAGCGCGATCTTCCGGCCTTGCTTAAGAAAATGGGGCGTGGCCTGCTGGTTACCGAACTCCTCGGTCACGGCGTCAACTATGTCACTGGCGATTATTCGCGCGGCGCGGCGGGCTACTGGGTCGAAAACGGCGAAATCGCGCACCCGGTCGAGGAAATCACCATCGCCGGCAATTTGCGCGAGATGTTCCGGAATGTCGCCGCGATTGGCAACGATGTGCTGATACGCGGCTCGAAGCAGGTTGGTTCCCTGCTCATCGAAGAAATGAAAATAGCGGGCAAATAAGTTGTCAGGCCTAGCGACCATCCATATATTCTTCGGTCGTCAAAAACATCCAAGTAGGCCGCACCACACTTGTTTCCTTTCGTTATAATCATCGAGCATTTCTTCGAACAACAATATTCATAGGAGACAAAACCGTGGAAAGACGTTCATTTTTAAAGACTGCCGGTGTTGGTCTGGCTGCCGGCACGACGGCAATGCCGGCCATTGCCCAAAATGCCCCAACCATCAAATGGCGCTTGGCATCCAGTTTCCCGAAGAGCCTCGACACCATATACGGCGGTGCCGAATACATGGCCAAGCGCGTGGCCGAGGCCACTGGAGGCAAATTCCAGATCCAGGTTTTCGCCGGCGGTGAAATCGTTCCCGGACCAGCGGTATTCGATGCCGTCAAGGACCTGACGGTCGAAATGGGGCATACCGTTTCCTACTATTTCTTCGGCAAGGACCCCACCTACGCACTCGAAACAGCGGTTCCCTTCGGCATGACCACCCGCCAGATGGATGCCTGGATGCGTTATGGCAACGGCGGCAAGCTGATGGCCGAAGTCTTCGGTAAATCCAACATCCTGACGATTCCCTGCGGCAATACCGGCACGCAAATGGGCGGCTGGTATCGCAAGGAAATCAAGACAATCGCCGATTTGAAAGGCCTTAAAATCCGCATCGGTGGCTTTGCCGGCGCGGTTTTGAGCAAGCTCGGCGCGGTACCGCAACAGATTCCCGGTGGCGACATCTATCCGGCGCTGGAGAAAGGCACCATCGACGCCGCCGAGTGGATTGGCCCGTACGATGATCAAAAACTCGGCTTCAACAAGGTAGCCAAGTATTACTACTATCCCGGGTGGTGGGAAGGTGGGCCGCAAGTCTCCGCTTATGTCAACACCAAAAAATGGGCGGAACTGCCCAAGGAATACCAAGCCATTCTCCAGATCGCCTGTGCCGACGCCCATGTGGACATGATCTCGAAGTACGACGCCAAGAATCCGACGGCACTCAAACAACTGGTGGGTTCCGGTACGCAGTTGAAACCGTTCCCGAAAGAAGTCATGGATGCCTGTTACAAGGCGGCGATGGAACTTTACGCGGAAACATCGGCCAGCAACCCGCTGTTCAAAAAGGTTTACGACGATTACAAAAAATTCATGGACGACCAAAACCTGTGGTTCCGCATCGCCGAGGGAGGGTTCGCGAACTACATGTACAGCAAGCGTTAGGCGGATTCGTCAATCCCGACGGGGGTGTGGCTCGCTCCGTCGTTCAGGCTCGATTTCCACCCGCAATGAAAACGGAGGCCAGTCACGCCTCCGTTTTTTCTTCCCGGCGCGGGACGTTATTTGGTCTGCTCGTGCTTCACGGCATCAAGAACCGCCTTGCCGGCCATATCGCTCGACGATGAGGGCGACCCGTCCACCGGGGAAGCGGATTCGCCATAGTCGGAGGTCGGCACGTCAATGATCACCGAATCGATATCGACTTTTTCATCTTGATCGAGACCGACTGAAACCAACTGGGGAAAGGTAATCAGCACCGCCACCATCACGATTTGGATACAGACGAAAGGAATCGCCCCCCAGTAGATCTCGGTGGTCTTGACGGACGGCGGCGCCACCGAGCGCAAATAAAACAATGCGAAACCGAACGGCGGGTGCATGAACGAGGTCTGCATGTTTACCGCCAGCAGAACGCCGAACCAAATCAGATCGATTCCCAGCGCTTGGGCAACCGGTCCCAGCAGCGGCACGACGATGAAGGATAATTCGAAGAAATCAAGGAAAAATGCCAGCAGAAAAACCAAAACGTTGACCACCACCAGAAAGCCTACTTGACCGCCCGGCAGGCCGCTGAGCAAATGCTCGACCCATTTGTGACCATCAACGCCATAAAAAGTCAGCGAGAACACCCGCGCGCCCACCAGTATGAAGACCACGAAGGTCGTCAGTTTCGCGGTGGACTCCATCGCTTGCCTGAGCAAGCCCCACGACAAACGCCGGCGTGCCAGGGCCATGGTCAAGGCACCGGTGGCGCCCATCGCGCCTCCCTCGGTAGGCGTGGCGATGCCGAGAAAAATCGTGCCCAGCACCAGGAAAATGAGAAACAGCGGTGGCACCAGTGTCGTCAACACGCGCAGCAGCAACTCGCCGCCGCGCAAGGTCCGTGCATCCGCCGGCAGCGCCGGGGCGCGGGCCGGTTTGAAAATCGCCACGACAACCACGTACACAACGTAAAACGACGTCAACACCAGACCAGGGATAAAGGCGCCGGCATACATATCGCCAACCGACTTGCCCAACTGGTCGGCCATGATGATCAACACCAACGATGGCGGAATGATCTGCGCCAAGGTACCGGACGCGGCAATCACGCCAGTGGCGAGCTTGGTGTCGTAACCATAACGCAACATGATCGGTAGCGAGATCAGACCCATCGAAATGACCGACGCCGCCACCACGCCGGTGGTCGCCGCGAGCAAGGCGCCAACGAAGATCACCGCGAAGGCCAAACCACCGCGTAACGGTCCGAAAAGCTGCCCGATGGTATCGAGCAAATCCTCGGCCATTCCTGATCGTTCGAGGATCAGCCCCATGAAAGTAAAGAACGGGATCGCCAGCAAGGTGTCGTTACTCATGATCCCGAAAATGCGGTCCGGAAGCGCCTGGAATAATTGCGGGCCGAGCATGCCAAGTTCGATGCCGATCAGCGCGAAAAATATCCCGTTGGCCGCCAAGGCAAAGGACACCGGAAAACCGACCAGCAGAAAGATCACCATCGAAACGAAAATGATCGGGGCCATATTAGCCATCGCAAACTCAGCCATTACAGATCCCCCTTCCGCGCCTTGATCGCCAGCGCCAGTTCTTCTTCAGCCGTCATCGCATGCGACTTGGCGGTCGGGTCGGGGCACAGGCCCATCAGAAATCCGATGCGTTTGATCAATTCCGAAAATCCCTGAATCACCAGCAGGAAAAATCCGATCGGCACCAGCAAGCGTACCGGCCAAACCGGTAAACCGCCGGCATTGCTCGATTGCTCATTGTTTTGCAGGGCAAGCACGAATATCGGCCACGACAGATACATCACGGCAATCGCCATCGGCATCAGGAAGAAAATAATGCCGAAAACGTCGATCCAGGTCTGTCCGCGCTTCGAAAATCGACCGGCGATCAGGTCGATGCGCACGTGCTCGTTACGCATCAGGGTATACCCCGCGCCAAGAAGAAAAATGGCCGAGAATAAGTACCACTGGATTTCGAGAAAGGCGTTTGAACTGTAGTTGACGGTATAGCGCATGACGGCATTGGTGGCGGCAATCAACGTCACGACCAGCACCAACCAGATGATGGACTTGCCGACGCGCTCGGTCAGCCAGTCGATTTGCCTTGAGAGCTTGAGCAAACGATTCACCGAATGTTCCTCCAAAAAACGGTCTTCCTCCTTGGTCCGATCTCTGACACCTTGTGTAGTCGGGCAGTCGTATCGGTTCTTCGCCATCGATACCAGCGTACGCGCATCCGGCATCATGATGACGACAAGATTATTGCACATCCGGCAAGCGAGAAATAAGCATTCCCCAGCGCGGGACAGTGTCTCGGCACCTGATCTGTTTCAATTAGCAATCAACGCATTATGAGCGCTAACGGCGTGACATGTTGGTACCGTGCTCCACAGCGAAAAAATAGTTCGCTCACTTTTCAGCATCGACTTGGCGGCTTGGCGCAAACTCATGGCAACCCTTTCGCCCATCCCGCGCGTTGCCATGACCGACGGAAGCGGAATTACTGACTGGCTTGATAAGTCAAGGCCGAAGAAAGCAGCTTGGCGGTAATATCAACAATCGGGATCACGCGCTCATACGCCATGCGCGTCGGGCCGATGACACCCACCGAACCAACGACTTGTCCATCGACCGCGTAAGGCGCGGTAACGACACTGCATTCGTCGAGTGGCGCGAGACCCGATTCACCACCGATGAAGATCTTCACGCCCTCGGCACGATGCGACAGATCCAGAAGCTGCATCAACGATGTGCGCTGCTCGAAAAGATCGAACAACTCGCGAAGCCTTTTCATGTTCGATGAAAACTCCTCGACCTCAAGCAGGTTTCGCTCGCCGGAAATGACATACCTTTCGTCGCCACCCCGCAGTGCGTCATCACCCGCCAGCAGCGCCGCCGTCATCAAGCTTTGCAGATCGCCGCGCAGCTGCAGCAGTTCGTCCTGTACGTGCTGACGAATGTGTTCAAAATCGCGGCCGGCAAAATGCTGATTCAAATAATTTGTTGCCATGACCAATTCCAACGGGGTGTACGGTCGCCCGGGAAAAAGCAGCCGATTCTGAACGTCGCCGTCCGAGGTAACCAGTATCAGCAAAATACGCCGTTCCGAAAGGCTGACGAATTCCATTTGACGAATTTGTGGTGTCACACGCCGTGGAGTCAGCACAATGCCAGCAAAACGTGTCAGCCCCGACAGCAAATGGGAGGCGTTGCTAATCAGCTGCCGCGGATGCGAGGGCGGCAACAGCCCTTCGATGGCGTCGATTTTTTCCTTGTCGAGCGGACGTACCGTCAACAGGCTATCGACAAAAAGGCGATAGCCGCGCGCGGTAGGCACCCGACCCGCGGAGGTGTGCGGACTAGCGATCAAACCAATGTCTTCCAGATCGGCCATGACATTGCGAACGGTGGCCGCCGACAAATCGAGACGTGAATGTTTCGACAAGGCCCGCGAACCGACCGGTTGCCCTTCGGCAATATAAAGTTCGATCAGGGTCTTGAGCAGTGTTCTGGCGCGTTCGTCGATCATGGGAGGGATTCTACAAAATTCCATCGCGCAAGGGCGGCGCGGAAGACAGCCGAATTGTGGTTTAATTGACCCATGAATAATGCTATTCCTCCAGCTTCGGCTGATAGCGCGCCGCCTTCCCGGACAATCGCGCTGATTGGAAAGTACCACAGCCCCGAAATTGCCGAATCGATCCGTCTCCTGGCTCGCCATCTTCATGAACGTGGCATGACGGTGCTGATCGAAGAAGAAACCGCACGCCATGTCGTCTCGCAACTCGATCTACGCAGTTGGTCAAGCGGCAATTTCTCTTGGCTAGGCGCGCATGCGGACATGGCGATCATCGTGGGGGGCGATGGCACGATGCTCAATGCGGCCCGTCAGTTGGCGCGTTACAGAGTGCCGTTGGTCGGAATCAACCAGGGACGCCTGGGTTTCATGACCGACATATCTCGCGATGATATGTTGAACTCCATGGACGATCTGCTGGACGGCAGGTTCACACCCGAAACCCGCATGTTGCTCGACGCGGAAGTCCTGCGCGACGAGCGCGCTATCGTTTCGAATCTGGCGCTCAATGACGTCGTCGTAGACAAGGGCGCGATCGGGCGAATGATCGAGTTCGAACTTTCGATTGACGGTGAATTCATCTACCGCCTACGCGCCGACGGCCTGATTGTCGCCACGTCCACCGGATCGACGGCTTATGCCTTGTCGGCCAACGGTCCGATCCTTCATCCGCAAATCGCGGCCATCGCCTTGGTGCCGCTTTGTCCGCACGCGCTGACCAACCGACCGATCCTGATCGGTGATCGTAACGAGATCGAAATCCGCATTGTCCACGCCACCGACTCCCGTGCCCACTTCGACGGCCAAGTAACAGTGGATCTTCGAAACGGCGATACTGTTCGAATCCGCCGCTCGGAATACCCGATTTGCCTGTTGCACCCGCCGGGTTACAGTTATTTCGCCATGCTCCGCCAGAAATTGCATTGGAGCGAGCGTCCCAAGGAACATTAGTCTTCACCTGCGGAAAGCGCCATGCTGTGTCGTTTGACCATTCGCGACTTTGTGTTGGTAAACCGGCTGGAACTCGAGTTTCGGCGCGGTTTCGGGTGCTTGACAGGCGAAACCGGCGCCGGCAAATCCATTTTGGTCGATGCCCTGGCGTTTGCCTTGGGCGAACGAGCGGACGTCAGCCTGATTCGCCAAGGTGCCGATCGGGCGGAGGTCAGTGCGGAATTCACTCTCGACGAAGCTCCCGCTGCGGTTTCGTGGCTGGAAGACCACGATTTGGACACTGGAGAGGGCTTGTTGCTAAGGCGACTGGTCGACGCCAGCGGCCGTTCACGCGCCTATTTAAACGGCTCGCCAGTCACTGTTCAACAACTGCGCGAAGTTGCCGAGGCATTGGTGGATATTCACGGCCAACACGCGCACCAATCGCTGCTGCGTAACGATTCACAACGAGCACTGCTTGACGCACACGCCCAACTCACGCCCCTGGTTGCGGAGGTCACCCTCGCCTGGCGCCACTGGCGAGAGGCACAGTCTCTCCTCGATACGACGATCAATGGAATAGAAACACTTGCCGCCGAACGCGAACAACTGTCCTGGCAAGTTCGCGAGGTTGAAGCCTTGGGATTTTCAGGGGAGGACTGGCAACATCTCAACGAAGAACACAAACGACTTGCGCACGCCGCCAGCCTGATTGATGGCGTGGAATTTTCCCTGCAAATCCTCGGCGAGGGCGATACCGCCTGTGAAGCACAATTGGGCACCGTGCTTAATCGCCTCACCGATCTGTCGGACTACGACTCGTCGCTTTCCGATGTCGCCACGTCGCTGCGCTCGGCACAGGCTGAACTCGGCGACGCCATCTCCACCCTGCGACGCTACAGCAACCGTGTCGACCTGGACCCAAAGCGCCTCGCACACATCGAGAGCCGCATCGAAGGAGTGCTCGGTTGCGCGCGCAAGTTTCGTTGCGCGCCAGACGTTTTACCCGAATTGCTGGCACGCTGGCGCGACAGGCTCGGCGCACTCGGCGAAGCTGCCGACATTGAGGCGCTGACCAAGCGGGTCGCTTTCTCCCGCGCGCGCTACGAACAACTCGCCAGACGCTTGTCTCAAGGTCGACAAGAGGCAGCAGCCACGCTCGGTCTGGCCGTCAGCCAAGTGATGCATCAACTTGCTCTTGGGAATGGCCGCTTTGAAATCGGCCTGCTGCCCATTGAAGGCGGCAGCGCTCATGGGCTTGAGCGCGTCGATTTTCGCCTCGCCGGTCTGGCCGGCAGCGAGTCGCGACCCTTGGCCAAAGTGGCTTCAGGAGGTGAGCTTTCCCGAATCAGCTTGGCGATTCAGGTGGTTACCAGTCAGGCAGCGAGTGTCCCGACACTGATTTTCGACGAAGTCGATGTTGGCATCGGCGGGGGGGTGGCTGAAGTCGTCGGTTGCCTGCTTAGTGAACTTGGTGAAGAGCGGCAAGTTCTTTGTGTAACCCATCTTCCCCAAGTAGCGGCGCGCGCAAAGTGGCAATGGCAAGTGACCAAGAGCGTTGAAACGGGCCAAGCGCACAGTAACGTCGTTGCCCTCAATGACCATCAGCGAGTCGAAGAAATTGCCCGCATGCTAGGTGGCATCGAAATCACTTCGATTACACGTCAACACGCCAGAGAACTGCTGGGGCTTTCTACACTTCCGTTGGTTTGACCTAGGCAGGCCGGACTGGCAGTCGAATTAGCGGAACATTCGCAAGAAAAAAAGCGTGCGTCTGATTGGCTGCGCATGCTTTCCAAATCCGGACAGCCTAGATCAGGTAGTCTCTAGCTGAGATCTCTCCGCACGCCGTTCACTCGGGTTGTCTCTCCGGAAATTGGAAGCACCAGCCAACCAGTCTCCGAAACGTAACCGTCCGGCCACCACCGTCTTTTCGCCGAATCGCGGTTGGCTGATGATTGCCCGTGGATGGGCGCCTCAAATTTGTGCCCACAAAGGGATTTATGGACACAAATTCAAAGGCAGTCATTGTCT
>Ga0208938_1000018_pt1 | contig 225345 bp, 220 predicted proteins | sample AD_UKC125_MetaG_FD_184434 | JGI IMG/M metagenome (GOLD analysis project Ga0208938, IMG submission 184434) | Active sludge microbial communities of municipal wastewater-treating anaerobic digesters from USA - AD_UKC125_MetaG (SPAdes) (version 2) | ecosystem: Engineered > Bioreactor > Anaerobic...
CTCTACAATTGTCTTTCTAAATTCTTCTGTATAATACTTTTGCCCTTTTGCCATTGTAGACACTTCCTTCCCTTTTTATATTTTAAGGCGTTCGGCTTTTTGTGTCTACACTAATATACTAACACCATTCCTTGAAAGGAATAGGGTAGTTATTATTTCATACTAATTTTAATTTAACTAAAAATTTAATAAAACAAAATTTCTCGACAGTTGTTACGATAAAATATATACTTTTTACTTGACATACTATTATTTTAATATAAGGAGAGGAACTATAGCATGAGAAAAGATTCATTATTCATTCTTACTATTATGCTAACATTAACTTAAGTATGTGCTTGTTCTTCTAAAAGGCTGAAGACGCAAAAAGCACAAACAGCAATATTTCAGGAGAAATACAATCAAATTCAGGATCAAAAAATGAATCCAATAAAATCACTGATTTAAATACAGAAAAATCAAGTGAAAACCCTTCAAGCGAGAAAGAATATTATCACTGATGGAGGTAAAATAATTGGATTCCCACGAGCATTATAAATGCTCTGCTAATAATAATATAAGCAAAAAATGCAGTTTTAACAAAATTCTTAAAGGTAAAAGCGCTAATATTAATTACAATGGAGATGTAATTGTTTTAGGTTTTCGTGGAAAAGATTATTTATTACAACTGTCTTAAGCAAATTAAAATCTTCTGGATGTTTATTTCAAATTAAATTAATCTTTTAGGAGGAATTAAAAATGAATTCTTTTAAAAAATGCATCTGTTTATTAATCAGCACTTTATTATTAATTAGTTCCCTTTCTGGCTGTGGCATTCTTAACAATTCAAAATCAACTGGTAGTTCACAAAGTGGAAATACTGTTTCTGAAGATACAGATAATAAAAAACAAGAAAAACAAGTTGGTGCCTTGATAATCCTGTGCCCCTGGGTGAGTCTTTTTCCTGGGAAGATGAATATTCCAGTGATATTTTAGATCCTATAGCTTATACAGGAACCTATACAGCCTGTATTAAATCTGTAAAAAAATTAGAAGACAGTGAATATGAACAGTATGACTTAGAAAAAGATGAAAATGCAGACGCTTACTTAATTTCCATTGAAATGTCCGGAGATATCACACCAACTGTAGGAAAGGTATCTTACAACTCTACCATTCCAAATATTTCTGGTACAAGAGTACCAGAAGGCGGTGGATATATGGGCGCTGTAACCAGCGGATTTGATGGTTCTATCAGTCGAGTAATATCTGACAAATATGGTTTATCCACTTTACTGAACAACAATGAAAATAATCAGGTTGATTACAGTGGAGAATTCATTGTTTATGGTTATAAAGAATATGAAAACTTATTGATGATAAAAGTGCAAAAAAAATATCTTGATGAAAATGTTCCATCTGACGAAAAATATATTTACTTTAAATTGAAATAGTATATTATTTTATATAACTTATGGCTTGCCTGCCCATCTGTTTCCAGGAAGCATAAAAATCCTTCCTGGAAACTTTTTGATTGGGCGCATTTTTTAATGGATTATTTATATAAATATAATCCTTATCATAACCCGTAATCAAAACAGAATGTTCTTTCATCGTAATCCGTATTTTTCCATAGGGCGTGTGCCATTCCTGAAAATAATCATCGCTAAGTTCCTTAAAACTACCATTGGAAATCACCCAGACAGGACTCCCCTGACTGAGAAAATATAAGATATCTTCCCAATGACAACCTGTTAAATCGATAACTTTTCCTGGCAGATACTGATCTGCTAATGCTTTTATAGGTTTATGATAGACACCATAGCCCATATTTTCAAAACTATATATATCTCCTACAAAGCCTGCATTGGGATGTCCGTAATAAATCTTACCGTTTTTCTTTTGATAAGGAGTAGGATCTTTTTTTATTTCTTTTGCCAGGGTCATTTTATCCACTTGAACCCCTGCCGATTGAAGCATCATAGCAAGACTTGTTACTTCACAGCCTCTGGCCAGTTCAGGCAACTGTGAAATCATAGGTGCCTCTAAAATAACGCTTTCTTTTAAGCCAATTGTATTTGTCCATATCATCTTTTTATTATTGTAGTAATATATATAAGACTTTTGATACCTTCTGGCATGAGCAGAAGCCTGGGCAAAAGTTTCAAACGCCCCGAGAAACTGCTTTTCCCGATAAACAGCAAAAGGATTATTTTGGTTCCACTGATTTTGCTTTTTACTGACCTCTGTGACAAAATTTCCAGTATAAATACTGTAAAAAACATAAATGTAAAATAGCAATAGTACGAATTTAAGAGCTTTTTTTAAAGATAACTCTTTCATCATTTCAATCCTTTTTAATTCGTTAATACATTATACTAATAATGCCAGAATATTATTCTTCCATCTCCTGTTCCTGCTTTTCATTCTCTTGTCCGCCATCTTCCGCTTTCGGCAGGTATCGCTTTAAAATTTTTCCAATAAGATAATAGCTAAGATAGGCATAGATAACAACGCCAAAAAGAATAACTGGTGGATAAATGTATATCGCAATAATCAATATTTCAAATAATATGATACATAGAATGGTCGTAAAAAAATGCTTATTGCCAATGACAAAAGCCATTTTAAAAGCCGATGAAAGGGTTAAATATAACCTGGACAACAGTAAAAATATATAAAGGCTTATAATAAGTAACTGTAACAAAACAGCAGCCTGAACGATAAAAATATAACGTCCCAATTCACCATACAGAGCAACATTAGACATATTAAATACTAAAACTGAAATAAGTAAAATTAAGATCAGCCAAATAGCTGTTGCCTGTTTAAAATTCATTTTAAAACTTTTCCAAAAATCCTTAAAAATATAGCCATCTTCTTTCCTGACCTTTTTTCCTACGACATAAAACAAAGCAGTCGTTGAGGCCCCAAAGGTAACCAGCGGAATACTAAATAAAAACCATAAAAGATTTAAAAATACCATATCAAACACAAAAGTTCCTATACGGTTAAAAGGGCCATCCAAATCAAAAAATCCTTTTCTCATTTTTGTTTCCTCCATCATTTTTTCGTGAAATGCCAGTCCATTTTTCAAAACTCATACTGTGCTGCTTTCATTCTTTAATTTTTTCCCATTAATAAATTCAACCATTCCTTTGCCATTTTTCATAAAAGATAAATCGCCCATGTATCTTTCCTGAGTCTGGGGCAAAGTATAGCTTATTCCCTTTATTACTTTATCTTTAAGCAATCTTTCAACCATTTCTGCTGTTATTGTAAGACCATAAATTTCCAGACTGTTTTTCCAAAGGGCAAATTTACAGCCAGCTTTCCATTGGCTGCAGTAAAAGGCCTTACTGTTTTCCATTATACTGCCTTTATTACATAAAGGACACTTCCCAAGCCCTTTTGTTTTTTTAGAAGACCTTTTACTATTCTTTTTACTCTCTTTCGGAAATGAAACTTTTATATCACTCTTTTTAGATTCATCTACGATTTGTTTAACATATTCGATAATACTATCCATAAAACGCTCAGGATCCATTTTATTTTTAGCTATGGAAGATAAACCTTTTTCCCATTTTCCTGTTGTTTCAGGGGATTTTAATTCTTCAGGGACAATTTCAATTAATTTCATCCCTTTTTCAGTAGGATACAACACTTTACCCTTTCTTTCAACATATCCAACTTCAATAAGCCTTTCAATGATAGCAGCCCTTGTTGCAGGAGTTCCTAAACCGCTTTCCTTGAGTTGTTCTTTCAGTTCTTCATCTTCGACAAAACGCCCTGCGTTTTCCATAGCTGACAAAAGAGCAGCTTCTGTATAAGGCTTTGGCGGCGAAGTCTGTTTTTTTTCCTTTTCTGCCATTTTTACAAAAAGCTCATCTCCTTTTTTAACAGATGGCAGTTCCATTTCCTCTTCTTTCTTTTTCCCCGAATCCTCTTTGTAAAAAATCATCCAGCCTAACTGTCGGATCCTTTTTCCCTTTGAAATAAAATGTTCTTTTTCAATTTCTGTAATAAGCTTTGTTATGGTATATTCATACCTTGGATAAAATACGGCTAAAAACCTTTTTACAATTAAATCATAAATTTTCTTTTCATCAGAGGTTAATTTTTCTAATTTAGGTACTGTATCCGTTGGTATAATCGCATGATGATCTGTTACTTTGCTATCATCAATAATTCTTTTCGTTACAGGTAAGCTTTCTTTTTCAAGAATTGGCTGGACAAACTGGCTATAAGCAGGAATATTCAGTTTATTTAATACACTGACAAGAACGGCTTTCATATCCGAACTTAAATACCGACTATCGGTTCTGGGATAAGTAATCATTTTTTTCTTTTCGTAAAGCACCTGGGCAACTGATAAGGTTTTGCTCGCTGAAAAACCATAATACTTATTAGCATCTCTTTGCAGTTCCGTTAAATCATATAAAAGAGGAGGTAATTGATTTTTTTCTTCTTCCTGAATTTCTATAACCATCCCCTTTTTATCCTTTACAAGATTAACGATTGCATCTACTTTTGCTTCATCTGTTATTTTTGTTTCATTCTTATCTAAATCAATCCATTTGCCATAAAAATTACCATAATCAACTCTGACTTCCGAGTAATCCTCCGAAACAAAATTTTCAATTTCCTTTTGCCTTTGAACCAATATACTTAGGGTAGGTGTCTGCACCCTGCCAATCGATAAAAGAACATTGTATTTTATAGTATAAGCCCGGCTTGCATTCATACCTACCAGCCAATCCGCTTCAGAACGGCATTTAGCAGAATAATAGAGCTTGTCATATTCTTCTCCTGGTCTTATGCTTTCAAAACCTTTTTTAATAGCTTCATCCGTCATACTGGAAATCCAAAGCCTCTTAAAGGGTTTTTTACAGCCTGCTGCTTCATAAATATAGCGGAAAATCAGTTCCCCTTCCCGGCCGCTGTCTGTCGCACATATTAAAGAATCTACCTCTTTTGAATGCATTAGTTTTTTTATGATATTAAATTGTTTTATAGTCTTTTTAACAGGCTTAATTTTCATTGGTTCAGGAATAATTGGCAAATCATCTAAAGACCATTTTTTATATTTATCATCATAATCTTCTGGCATTAACAATTCAACCAAATGTCCCATTGCCCAGGTTACAATATATCTTTCTCCGGTGATACAGCCATCAGCCTTTTCCTTACAACCTAAAACCCTTGCAATGTCTCTTCCTACAGAAGGTTTTTCTGCGATTACCAAAATTTTTCCCATACTCTCTTCCTTTCGCAAAACAATTAATAATATTTTAGCATAGATTGTTTTCTTCGTTAACCAAACATTTTTTTGAAAAAATTTACATAGCTTTATTGAATGATTACGTACTAATTGGGAAAGCTACATATATAAATTAAATATTTATAAGAAGTTTTTTACTTTAAATAATAAATTTTGGAGGGAATGTATATGGCTGATGAATCAATGAATAACAGAAACCGCAATGATGAATCCTTCGGGATTGGTCATGCCATCATAAGATTAATTGTAACAGCTATTGTACTTGCTATAACAGCTTTTTTAACCCCAGGTTTTTCTGTTGATGGTATCTGGGCATTAATTGTTGCTTCCATTGTAATTACTTTACTGGATTATTTAATTGAAAAAATCACTGGCATTGATGCTTCTCCTTTTGGAAGAGGTGTTGTAGGTTTTATTGTATCTGCAGCAATCATTTATGTTACGCAATATTTTGTAGCAGGTTTTGATGTTACTTTCTGGGGTGCAATCATAGGTGCTTTAGTAATAGGCGTCATCAATGCCATTACCCCAGGAAGAGCTATGTAGCACTAATAAATTAGGGATGCTTACAGCATCCCTAATTTATTAGTGAACGGATCTCCTGATTGATTGCATCAATATCAACGGACGGTATTTCTTCATTGTTTATATTATATTTCATTTTCATTGATAATATTCGATAAAGACTCTCGTCCAATCTTTGTCCGGATATTTCTCCCTCCACTACTGCTTTTTTTATACGCTCAAGGACTTTTATTTCATTATTATATCCATGGCACACCAATACAATATCCGCTCCTGCATTAATGGCCTTTACGGCAGCTTCTCCCATTTCATAATGATCTGCAATGGCACCCATGGTTAAATCATCAGTAATCACTAAACCCTGGAAACCAAATTGATTTCTTAAAATATCTCCGATAATGACTTGTGAAAGGGATGCCGGATTTTGTGAATCTACTTTATCAAACAGTATATGGGCAATCATAACTGCATCACAGCCATTGTTAATAGCTTCTATAAAAGGAACTAATTCGAATTGTTTCATTTCTTCCAAATCTTTTTCTATCAAAGGTAAATTTAAATGAGAATCCACCTGGGTATCTCCATGACCAGGAAAGTGCTTTACAACAGAAATAATACCTTCTGATTGCATACCTTCCATGACTGCCAGACCCTGTTCTTTTACAGTGATTACATCTGCCCCAAATGCTCTTGGTCCAATAACTGGATTATTGGGATTACTGTTAATATCCAGTACAGGTGCAAAATTCATATTAAAGCCAAAAGCTTTTATTTCTCTGGCAATAATTTTTCCTATTTTATATGAATAATCTTTGTCATTTTTTTCGCCTACACTTTTACTATCAGGTAAATTAATCAGTTCTGCAGGCATCCGGCTGACTAAACCACCTTCTTCATCGACAGAAATAAAAAGCGGTATCTTATCTTCGTTAAGTCTTTTAAGAGTATTAATTAAAGTCAAAAGTTGACCCGCATCATTTACGTTTCTCTTAAATAAAATAACGCCCCCTACATAATATTCTTTTATCATTTTTTCTGTTTCTTCATCTATAGACTGTCCTTCAAAACCTACAATAACCAATTGTCCTATTTTTTCCTCCAGGCTCATTTCTTTTATCTTTTCTTTTATAGGATCAATTTCTTCAGACGGATTAAGTCCTGAACTGTTATCTTCATTGTTATTCTTATCGCTGCTGTTATCTTCACTATTATTGTCTTCCTGTTTTACCTCTTCTTTTGATTTATCTGTACTGTCCTTATCATAAGAACTTTCATTATTATAATAAGCAGAACATCCAAGGCAAAAGGCTAAAATAAGCATAATTAGTACACCAATTTTTTTCAACATTATATCATTCCTCATCTATACCTAAATATCAAGTCCATTATATACTATCCATTTTCATATTAAAATATCACGAAATAATTTCTTAATTATTTAATATTTTAAAGGATCTCAGAACCCTGCTTTTTTCTCAATGTATTATTTCCATTTTTTTCCTATTGAACTTATGGCATTTTCCAGTATTATCAAAAATCCTGCTTTATCATTTTTATTCGTAAAGCCTTTAAATACAAAACGGATGCAATTATCTTTAACTTTTTCCTTTTTTATCCTCATCAATAAAAAAACACCACAAAAGCATTTCAAAAGTTTAGACACAGCTTTCAAAATGCTTTAATATGGTGTCTTTAGCTTATTGCCTGTTTGAAATCATTTTATTTATGGCACTGATAAGCGCTTTTATAGAAGAAGTACTGATATTGGTATTAATTCCTGCACCAAAGAAAGAATTTCCTTCTTCATCTTCAATATGAATATAAGATACTGCCCTGGAACTGGAACCTTTATCTAAAGAATGTTCATCATAAGATACAATCTTAAAGTCTATAGACAAATGCTCTTTTATACCATTACAAAATGCATCCAATGGTCCATTCCCTCTGCCTTCTATTTCTTCTTCCTGATCCGCTTTTTTAATGATTACCCGAACAACAATGTCATCTTCCTGGCTGTCTATCTTATAGTTTTTTAAGCTATAAGGTTCCACTATATTCATATATTCTTTAATAAAAATATCGTGAATCATTTGTGGTGTAAGTTCTGTTTGATTTCTGTCAGACACATCAGTAATAATTAAACTGAAATCTTGCTGCATTTTTTTAGGAAGTCTGAAACCAAAATCATTTTCTAAGACATAACTAACGCCGCCTTTTCCTGACTGACTGTTAATACGGATAATCGGATCATAGCTTCTTCCCACATCTTTCGGGTCAATAGGAAGATAAGGTACTTCCCAATGATCTGGTTTATCTTTTTTATAGGCTTCCATGCCTTTTTTAATGGCATCCTGATGAGAGCCGGAAAAAGCTGTATAAACCAATTCTCCCACATAAGGATGTCTTGGGGAAACCTCCATTTTTGTGCTTTCTTCATAAATCTTAATAATAGCATCCGCATCACTAAAATCCAGTTCCGGGTCAACTCCCTGAGAAAACATATTCATACCCAAAGTAATAATATCCACATTTCCCGTTCTTTCCCCGTTTCCAAAAAGAGTTCCTTCTACTCTGTCTGCCCCTGCTAACATTGCCAGCTCTGCTGCTGCTACAGCAGTTCCTCTGTCATTATGGGGATGAACACTAAGAATGATGCTTTCTCTATTTTTAATATGATCTATAAAATACTCAACTTGATCCGCATAAACATTAGGCGTAGACATTTCTACCGTAGCAGGCAAATTAATAATGGCTTTATTTTCTTTGGAAGGTTTCCAAACATCAAGAACTGCTTCACAAATTTCAATCGCATAATCCAATTCTGTTCCTGTGAAACTTTCTGGAGAATATTCATAAACAATAGAACCTTTGGGCATTTTTTCAGCAAATTCTTTTACAATATGTGCCCCTTCCACAGCCAAATCAATAATTTCTTCTTTACTCTTTTTAAATACAACTCTTCTTTGAAGCTCAGAGGTTGAATTATATAAATGGACAATGGCTCTTTTAACCCCTTCTAAAGATTCAAAGGTTTTTCTTATAATATGTTCCCTTGCCTGTGTCAATACTTGTATGGTGACATCATCGGGAATTAAATTGTCTTCAATGAGTTTTCTTAAAAAAGTAAATTCCGTTTCAGAAGCAGCCGGAAAACCTACTTCAATTTCCTTAAAGCCCATTTTTACAAGAAAGTCAAAAAATTTTAACTTTTGCTCTAAATTCATTGGTACCTTCAAAGCCTGATTCCCATCCCGAAGGTCAACACTACACCATATGGGTGCTTTTGTTATAGTCCTGTTGGGCCATTTTCTGTTTTTTAAATCTACTGTTGGATAAGGTTTGTATTTTTTATAATTCATACCCATTGATATACCTCCCTGTTGTTTTTCAATAATAAAAAAGTCTTTCATCTCTACTAGCAGAGACGAAAGACTGAACTTCCGCGGTACCACTCTTCTTCATCCAAAAAGGATGCAACTTTAAAGGATACTGCAACAATAAATATATTCTCCTGATAAATAATTTAACTTTTGCAAAAGCTAATCCCTTCAAAAATATTCTATCCTAATAAAAAAATCTTTCATCTCTAAAGAGATAAAAGATTATTAACCACTCTTTATACACAGTTTTAGGGATACAAGCAGAGAATATACTTATGATTTGCTGATATCCTGTCATGATAACGGTTGACTTCCGTCTCGTCCTACTGAACCTTTCAGCGAGCAACTCCGAGGCGAGTTCAGTTTTTTTCTGATGCTGTTTCACACCAACCAACAGCTCTCTGAAATCTTCCAAAAACCTACTACTCCTCTTCATTGTTTTTAATTATTTGAATTGTTTAATACTATAGCATGGAAATTGACTAAAGTCAATAACTTATTTTAATTTTTTATAAAAATTAATCAAATTTTGCTGTCGATAAAAGCTCAGTGATCTTTTTCTGCCATTTTCTAGAGACAAGTTTCCTTTTCTTCTTTGCAGAATAAAATGATACTGTGCTAAGATAGCATATTTGCCAAGACTAACATTATAAAAAGGGGCGGTTTGTTTTGTACGAAAAATATATTCCTCTTCATCAAGTTCATATAGGCAAGACCTGCATCATTAAAGAATTAAAAGCAACAGGCAGCCAAAGAAGGAGACTCCTTGATTTAGGCTTTACCCAGGATACCCCCATTACGGTTATCCGCCGCAGCCCCCTGGGAGACCCTACTGCTTATTTAATAAAAAAAAGTATTATCGCCTTACGTCAGGAAGAAGCTTCAAAAATTTTAGTAGAAATCATAAGGAATTAGGGGGATTTTTATGGGATTAACCTGTAACGCTTGTAAAAGAAAAGCCATGCAAGACACATATCATATCAAAAAAAGCAATCCAAATCAAATGATTATTGCCTTAGCGGGTAATCCAAACACTGGTAAAAGTACTATTTTTAACGAATTGACCGGACTAAAACAACATACAGGCAATTGGCCTGGAAAAACTGTTACTAATGCATGGGGTATTTTTAAGCATAAAAATCAAGAATTTATTTTAGTTGATTTACCGGGAACTTATTCCCTCTTCCCAAACTCTGCTGAAGAAGAAATTGCAAGGGATTTTATTTGTTTTAGTAAGCCCGATACTACCGTAATTGTGGTAGATGCCAGTTGTCTGGAAAGAAATCTTAATTTGGTTTTACAAATCATAGAAATAACGCATACCGTTATTTTATGCGTCAATCTTTTAGACGAAGCAAGAAGGAAAAAAATAAAAGTTGATTTAGAAAAACTTTCTGTGGAATTAGGTATCCCTGTAGTAGGAACAATAGCAAGAGACAAGAAAGGATTAGAAGATTTAAAAGATATCATTTACAAAGTCTGTTCTAAAAAAATTATGCCTCATCCAAAAATGACAACTTATCCAAAAGAAATTGAAGATGAAATCCAAAAACTGATTCCTATGATTGAGCCTCTTGTTAAAAACAAAATAAATCCCCGCTGGGTAGCTCTTCAAATGCTGGATGGAGACCTGAAAATTCTTGAAAAAATAACCAATTATCCTAATTGCAAAGGAGGATGCCATGATGTCAGACTATAGCCATACCCTGTCGGCTGATCAATTCAGAGACCATATTGTCACCAGTCTTTATAAGCGTGCTAAAGAAATTGAAGAAGCCGTAGTGACCTATTCTAAAGAAAATAAATCGACGCTTGATGATAAAATCGATTCTATTCTAACTTCAAGATTATTTGGCTTTCCTATTATGCTTCTAATATTGGCATTGATTTTTTGGATAACAATTGTTGGAGCAAATTTCCCCTCCAAAATCCTGGCAGATCTTTTGTTTTCCTTAGAAGATAAATTAACAGAACTATTTATTAATTTTAATGCGCCCTCCAGGCTGCATGGAATTGTAGTCTTAGGAATGTACCGTACTGCAGCATGGGTCATCTCCGTTATGCTACCTCCTATGGCTATTTTTTTCCCTTGCTTTACTCTCTTAGAAGACTTGGGTTATCTTCCCAGGGTTGCTTTCAATTTAGACCGAATATTTAAAAAAGCCGGAGCCCATGGCAAACAAGCTTTAACCATGGCTATGGGCTTTGGCTGTAATGCAGCAGGCGTTATATCCAGCCGTATTATTGATTCACCAAGAGAGCGACTCATTGCTATTCTTACCAATAATTTTGTCCCCTGTAATGGAAGATTCCCTACTTTAATTGCTATCTCCATGATATTAATTGGAGCATCCTCTGATTCTTTATTAAATTCCCTGTTTGCTTCCGGTCTGGTCGTTTTACTGATTTTATTGGGAATTGCCATGACATTCCTTATATCCTTTATTGCATCTAAAAGTTTCCTGAAAGGAACACCTTCCAGATTCAGCCTGGAACTGCCCCCTTACAGAAAACCTCAAATTGGAAAAATCATCATTCGCTCCATCTTCGACCGTACTTTATTTGTTCTTGGGCGGGCTGTGGCTGTGGCTCTTCCTGCAGGTGCCATCACCTGGCTCCTTGCCAATATTAGCATTGGAAATACAACCATATTGAACCATATTGCCAACTTCCTGGATCCTTTTGCGCTATGGATAGGCCTGGATGGTGTCATTCTCTTAGCTTTCTTTCTTGGTTTGCCAGCTAACGAAATTGTATTACCCATTATTTTTATGATTTACTTATCTACGGGTTCTATGATTGAAATCGACAGTATTGAAGAAATGAGACAACTGTTTCTAGCTAAGGGCTGGACTCATCTAACCTGTCTAAATGTGATGTTATTTTCTCTTCTTCACTTTCCATGCGGAACAACTCTGTGGACCATAAAAAAAGAAACACAAAGTGTCAAATGGGCCCTGGCTTCCTTCATCATTCCAACCCTTACAGCCATATTGATATGTTTCATAAGCACCCAGATTGCTTCCTTATTTTTCTAATCAATAGTTTGCAAAAAATATAAGGTAAAATTAAATTTTTCCTTATATTTTTGTTTTTTATAGAACTAATCATTTTCAAAAATATAATTTTCATTTGTTTTTTGGAGATATACATCATACCTGTCTTGAATATCCGGATTGTCCTTCATAAAGTGATAAAACTTTTCTATGGCTTGTATCGTTGATAAAGACAAATAATGTTCCATTGATTCGGCTTCTTTTTCAATATCTGAATTGGTTTTTAGAACCCTTAAAAAATCTTTTAATAATTGATTTCTTTGAACCAGAAATTTTCCTTCCCGAATTCCTTTTTCCGTTAGTTTTACCGGCTCATAAGGCTGATACAAGATATAACCTCTGCTGTTCAATTTATGGAGGGCTTTTACAACAGACGGTAAGGACACCTCCAGTACTTCTGCAATATCAGATACCCTTATTTCATCGGATTTAATCGACAATCTATAAATTTCCTCTAAATAATCCTGAAGACTTGGTGTTAACATATTTTGAAACTCCAATCATTTTTTATTCACAACCAATATATTCAAAAAATATACAGGATATTCCTTCAATATCCCAGCTTAAAACTTATCCAGTAAAAACTGAATTGACATTAATAAATACGCATATTACAATAGTACTGAATATCTGCAAGCGAATGGAGGACTATTCATGTCTGAACTTATTATTATGTCCGATAGTTCCTGTGATATACCCGATTCTGTCATAAAAGAATACAATATCAAACTTATTCCATACTATGTGTCCTTTGATCAAAAAAACTATTATAAAGAGAGAATAGAATTAAGTATTAAAGACTTTTATGAAAAATTAAGAAAAGAAAATGTTTTTCCTAAAACATCCCTGCCCAGTGTAGACGATTATATGAATGCCTTTACTCCTCTTATTCAAGAAGGCAAAGGTATTATTTGTTTTTGTCTTACCAGTAAATTTAGCGGTTCTTATCAAGCCGCTGTTAATGCTAAAAATATTCTTCTTGAAGAATATCCAGATGCCAAAATAGAAGTCATTAACTCTATTCAGGCAACTGGTGGTCAGGGTCTTGTTGTCCTGCAAGCCGCAAAAATGCAAAAAGCAGGCTATTCTATGGAAGAAATTATAGAAAAAATTGAAGTATTAAAAGAAACAGCCAGAATTACTTTTTTTGTTGATACCCTGGAATATCTTGAAAAAGGCGGTCGGATTGGAAAGGTTAGTGCTCTGATAGGCGGAGTCCTTAATTTAAAACCACTTATTGTTGTAAGAGACGGTGAATTAATCCCTTATGGTAAAATCCGTGGAAGGAAAAAAGCCTTAAGAAAAATTATTGAAATGGCTGAAGAAATTATTACCGATGATTTTTCAAATTATGATTATTGCATTGCTCAAAGCGACTGCGAAGAAGAAGCCGTATATCTTCGTGAAATGATAGAAAAAGAATGGAATATAAAAATTGAATATCCGTTTTTTGAAATAGGAACAACCATTGGAACCAATACTGGTCCTGATGTTATCGGTATCTGCTTTATAAAAAAATATGACAGAATATAATCTCAAAATTTTACCATTAAAGCAATAAAAAGGTTATAGCACAAAGCCTTTTTATTGTTTTTTTATTGATAAAATACATTTTTTATTATATAATAATATTTATTGTTTAATTTCTAAACTATTTACAGCATGGGAGAGACTTGACATGAAAGAAAAAAAATCCTTTTTGATTATAACGTTGACACAATTAATCTTTTTTAGTCTAACCGTAACATATTTTATTGGTTCGGATTATCTTTTACCTTTTATTCTACAATACTTTATTTTGTTAATTGCTTTTATTTTTCTTCCCAAAAGCAAAGGTTTTATTTTATTAATTGGCTACATTACCCTTCCCCTTTTAGGGCTTTTATTTTTTGCCTTTAGCAGGGAATGGAATTTACTATTTCAATTTAAAATTATATACTATCATATTATTTCTATTATCAATGCCAGCTTAATATATATGTCCGCCTATAAAATACGCACACTTCAAAATGAAAACATGACCTTAAATCTTGAACTGGAAGAACTCAGGCGTTACGTTAAAGATTCTAAATTATTAACAAAAAGTGAATTTGAGCAAAGAAGCGAACTTATTATTACTGCCATGAAAAGGCGAAAAGAAGAAGGTTATAAAGTCTATTTTTCTTTAGAAAAGGCAAATCCCCATATTCAAAAAGCACTTTTTGACAGCTTAACATCTATAGCTGTTGAAACTTTCCGTAAAGAATATGATTTAATCGGACAAATCAGTGATTATTCCTTTGTTGTTTTATTACAAAACACAAATCAAAAAGGAATGGAACTTGCCTTAAACAGATATTTTACAGCCGTTGAAAGAAAAATTGACTTAAATGAGAATAAAATGATCATAGATATAACAAGAGTTGGCTCAAATATAGAAGGGGAGGATAAGCTTGAAAACCCTGTTTTTGATTAACTCCCTTGTTTTTTCTTTTATTTTGCTGTATTACACCATTCTCTCCCTTTTTGGTTTATATTATAGACTTAAAAAGAAAAACAGGCCAAAGTTAGCCAATTATCCCAGTGTTGATCTTTTGATTCCGGCCCATAATGAAGGCAAGGTTCTTCAGCAAACTTTAGAGGCCATGGTTAAACTCGATTATCCTGGCCCGCTCCATATTTATCTCTTAAACGATAATTCTGTGGATGAAACAGAAGAAATTGCTGAAGCTTTTGATAAAGCCTATAAAAATCTCCATCATATTAGAGTTCCTGTTGGAGAACCAAAAGGAAAATCCCGGGTATTGAATTATGGTCTAAGTATTTCTGATTCAGAATATTTTGCAGTTTATGATGCCGACAATCAGCCTGAAAAAGAAAGCTTAAAATTGTTGGTAGAAGCAGCAGAAAATACTCCAAATGCTGCAGGCGCTGTCGGTTATGTAAAAACCATTAATGCCAATAAAAATATACTCACCCGCCTCATTGCTCAGGAGTTTCAAGTTTTCCAACTTTTAATGCAGTGCGGGAGATGGTTTTTATTTAAAACGGGTTCTTTGACAGGAACCAATATGTTAGTCAAACGTTCCATTATAGAAGAAGTTGGCCAATACGATGTTTATGCCATTGCTGAAGATGCTGAATTAACCTTAAGAATTACTTCAAAAGGAAAGATCCTGCCCATCGTCCCTGAATCCGTAACCTGGGAACAAGAGCCTGAAAAATTAGCTGTATTTATAAAACAACGAACCCGATGGCTCCAAGGCAATTTATATATACTGGAAAAAATCTTTCATTCCTTTGATTATTATAAGGGAAGAACTTTAGTCCATACCTTCCAGCAAATTCTGATATATATTGTCTTTTTATTTTTCTTACTAACTTCCCACGCCTGGTTTATAGCTGGCCTTTTTGGACTGACAACTTTTTCTGTTAAGCTTCCTTTACTGCTTATTTGGTATGCTTCCTATTTATTCTATGTGGCACAATTATTAAGTGCTCAGGCTGCAGAAGAAAGTTTTTCACCCCTTAATATTATTATTGGTTTTATTTCATATTTCACTTATTCACAGCTTTTTCTCTTTTTATATTTCAGAAGTCTATTTTTATATCTCAAAGCAAAAAGAAAAAAACAAATTATTTCCTGGGATAAAACCCTGCGCTTTTAAAAAAGAGAAGCTTAAGCTTCTCTTTTTTACATCAGTAAAAATTTTACTAATAAGCCTTTTCTAAATCTATTTTATTGATATATTCTCCCTGGCCATATAAATAAACTCTTAAATTTTGTTCTAAAATAGGTACTGCACGGTTCATATACATATCTGACAGGCCAGAAATATGAGGCGTCACAAAAACATTATCCATGGTCCATAAAGGACTGTCATAAGCTAAAGGTTCCTTTTCAAATACATCGATAGCAGCAGCTTTTATTAACTTTTTCTCTAAGGCTTCAATTAAAGCTTTTTCATCTACAGTTTGTCCTCGTCCAATATTAATAAAAAAAGCAGTAGGCTTCATTTTTTTAAACTGTTCAATGCCTATCATCTTATAACTTTCTTTTGTTAAAGGTGCAGTTTGTACAACAAAATCCCCTTTTGACAAAGCCTCGTTTAAGTCAGCCTTCGAATAAAGTTCATCAAAATATTCGACACTCCTGCCCTGAGTATTAACCCCAATGGTTTTCATATCAAAAGCTTTGGCTTTCCTTGCAATTTCTTTTCCAATTGTGCCTGTCCCAATAATGCATATCGTTTTACCAAAAAGCTCCTCTAAATCCGCTTTTCTTTTCCAAATTTTATTTTTCTGCTGTTCATAAAATCTAAAGGCTTCTATGCGGTGATTTAATATGACCGCCATGACATATTCAGCTATTGGAATGCCATGTATGCCTCTCACACTGGTCAATAAAATTCCTTTTTCTCTAAGCTTATTTAAGGGAAGGGCATCAATACCTGTAGACATACACTGAATCCATTTTAACTTTTCCATTTTTTCAATAAGCTCTTCGTTTATGTCAAAACCATAAGTAACAAAAATCTCTGCATCAAATAACTGTTCTTTTGCTTCTTCTATATTATTATAGATATAAAAATCAATCCTGTTAAACTTTTGCTTTAACTTTTCCAAATGTCCGTCTCCAAAATCAAGCGAACTAACAAGCTTCATAGCAGCATTCCCCCATCATAATTTTTAAGTAACAAATACATTCTTTATTATTTTCTCATTGATTATAATCAATATGACTAAATATGTCTATCGCTTGTTTTTATCCTTTATCGGTTTTGTTGAAAAAGCATATAAGAGAGCAATCAATACAAATGCTTCCGAAATAATAAAGGGCTGAAAAGTATTTGTTCTGTTAAATAATATAGTCAATCCATCCACTAAGAGCAATAGGTAACTTAAAAAAAACAATAAATATTGGCTTCTTGGAAATTTATACTTATACCAACGAAAGCCTGATACACATAATAATAAGATTATCATTACAAAAAACCCATAATAAATACTTACAAAAAGATTCCAGGGAAATAATAAACGAAGACCATATCCTATTCCTGTTTTAATAACGATTTCTAAAGGTTGCAAATAAAGCATGAAGAAATAAAAAATGAATAATGGCGTCAAAAACAACAAAAGTCTTTTTTCGTTTATTTTTTTCCTAAAACAGGGAATAGTATACCACAAAGCAACTATGGATGGAATCGTAAGCCCAATCATAGAACCATAATAAAAGTAAGCAAGAAATTTCAGTATACCAACTGGAAAATTAAAAGTAAAAAGCAATAAGGTAATATATCTTAATCCTGTAACAATAAATAAGAAAAAGCATACCAGACGGATGATAATATTGGAATGCTTTTTAATTTGTATGATATTAAGAAACACTAAAAAAATTACAGCAAAAAGAATAAAAAAATATGCCCCCATATTCCCCCTCCTGTTCTTTATACTATTTTATGTCTCTGGAACTCAGACCATGCAAAGAATACGGAAAAGCTGGCATAATGAATAACTTTATGATACAATGATTCCCTGGAACACTTGCGCAAAAATAATAACAGAAAGAAGATTAATATGAAAAATAAAATTAAAAATTTGTTTTTAAAGAGAATTGAAAAAATCTATCAACTTTTAAACGATACACAAAAAAATGTTCTTTCTATCGCATGGCCTGTATTAGTAGAATTACTGCTAGGCTCTTTATTTGGAATGATAGACATGATTATGCTGGGACGTATTCCTGATCCTGATCTGTCTGCTGCATCCATTGCGGCAGTGGGTTTAACCAACCAGCCCTTATATATAGGTCTTTCTCTGGTTCAGGCTCTTAACGTAGGAGGTACAGCAATTACTGCACGCTATATCGGGGCTCAAAAAACCGATAAAATTCCAAATGTTCTGAGTCATATTATTTTATTAACCTTAGGTCTTCTGGCGATTCCCCTTTCCATTCTCGGCATCCGTTTTTCGGAAGAAATCATACATTTTATGGGGGCTAAAAAAGATACTTTAGAATTAGCTGTTTTATATTTTAGAATTGTTTTAATTGGTTTTATCTTTCAATCTTATAATTTTGCCATTTCGGCTGCCTTAAGAGGTGCCGGTAACACCAAAACCACCTTGCGAGTCAATCTGAGTGTGAACTTAATTAATGTCATTGGAAATGCTGTTTTAATCTATGGTCTTTTTGGATTTCCTGCCTTAGGTATTGCCGGGGCTGGTATTTCTACTACTTTTTCAAATATTCTTGCCAGTATTATCCTGACCATTTATCTTTTAAGAACAAAAGGAATTATACAACTAAAATTAAAAAATGGATTCCGACTGGATAAAAATATAGTATTCAACTTGGTAAAAATCGGAATTCCTGCATCTTTAGAACAAATGGCTTTAAGAATTGGAATATTGCTATTTGTAAAAACCGTTGCAGATCTTGGTACTGTAGTATTTGCTTCCCATCAAATATGTTTAAGCATCTTAAGTTTATCCTTTAATCCTGGACAAGCTTTTGGTATTGCTGCTTCTTCCCTCGTAGGCCAGAATCTTGGGGCAAGAAACTTTTCCCAGGCAGAAGAATGCGCAAAAGAAGCAAGAAAAATGGGCTCAATTATTTCTACAATGATGGCTATTCTTTTCTTTATCTTTGGCCCTCAACTGGCTTCCTTATATTCCAGTATACCAGAAGTTATTTCCAATGCTTCTAAAACATTAAAAATTATCGCTTTTGTACAGCCTTTTCAGTCTTCTCAATTGATTTTATCCGGTGGACTCAGGGGAGCTGGTGATACTTTTTGGCCTCTTATATCAACTTTCATTGGGGTCTTAGGAATCCGGCTGATTCTTGCGGCTTTATTTATCAAAGTATTTCATTTTGGTCTTACAGGTGCATGGATAGCAGTATTTATTGACCAATTTGTCCGCTGGGGAATCATCTATATCCGCTTTAACACTGGAAAATGGAAAACGGTTACTATTCAATAAAATAGTAACCGTTTTTTGTTTAAAAGTTAAAACTTATGTTCTTATTTATAATCGATATATTATCTTCTTTTGATAAATCCACGAAATCCTTACCTATACTTACGACTGGCTTTTGAATACAGTGAGGCGGTATATAAACGATGCGACCGACTTCTCCATTATTCAGTAAAACCTGGCTGCCTGTATAATAACTGGACAAGCGGGAAGTCAATATATTCACAATTCGAATATCTAAATTATTCCTGGAAATATTCACAAACTCATTAAAAGCGTCAAAAGGTGTCAGGGCTTTTCTGTATGGTCTGTTGGAAGTCATAGCATCATATACATCCGCAACAGAAACAATTTTCGAATAAATACTCAATTCCTCTCCACTTAAACCCAGAGGATAACCTGATTTGTCTTCCCTTTCGTGATGCATTAAAATAACATCTTTAATCGCATCAAGGATTTCATCATCATTTTTTACGATTTCATAACCATAAACAGCATGTTTTTTAATTTCATTAAATTCTTCAACGGTTAATTTCTCTTTCTTATTTAAAAGTTCAAGTGGAATCTTTACTTTACCCAAATCGTGCAATAAAGCTGCCTGAATAACCGTCTTTATTTCCTCTTTGGGAAGCTTCAGATAACTTGCTATCAAAGCTGAATAAAATGAAACATTGATACAGTGATAATAAGTATAATCATCCTTATCGTGGATTTTTTTAAGATAGTTCATTACATATTCAGGATTATCCCATGCAACAATCACATCATCTGTAATTCTATTTAATTCATTATAGTCCAGCTTTTTACCTCTTATAATCTCATTCATTAAATATTTAATTTTATCAATATTTTCATCAAAACGCTCTTCAAAAGATTCATAATCTGGAAATATTTTCTCCCTGTTCCGATCAAAAATGTAGACATATTCAATACCAAATTCTTTTAACTTTTGAATGATATACTCATTAATTACTGCACCTTTTGGCAAAATTAATGTCCCGTATTGGCTCACTATATCTTCAAAAAGTATATCTAACTCCGCACATTGAGATATGTGTACCTTTTTTTTCATTCCTTTCAACTCCAAATATTTTACATTTTAAATAATTAAATGAATCTTTAATTATTTACTATAGTTAAAATTATTATAACAATAGTAATTCTGTTTGTCAATATTTGTCATAAGGTTTAGTATTGTGTCAATCTTAGCAGAATTATGTCGTATTGCCAAAATAAAAAAGCTATTTGATGGACTAGTAGCTTTTTTATTTTTAAAAAAATATTCAACAAAAGATAAATCTATTTATTTTTACTTTCTAATTTATGAAGATAGCTTACGGCTTCTAAGGCAGCTACTGCACCTTCTCCTACTGCCTTTGTAACTTGAAAGGGCTTTCCTGTACAATCTCCTGCTGCAAAAACCCCAGGAAAATTAGTTTCTTGCTGACGATTGACCTTTATTGTTTTTCCATCCATTTCCAAACCCTTAATCAGTTGAGTCACTGGTATGGTTTCTTTAATTAAGAAAACCCCGTCCACTTTTAATTCCCTATCATCAATTTTAATCCCTGAAACAAATGGATCTCCAAAAATTTCTTTTGGCTTGCCTCTTATGATTTCAACATCAGAAGGAACGTATTTTACTTCCTTATAAGTCGGTAAGAAATAGACTTTACTACAGATCTCCCTGAGAAAATTAACATCTTCTTCCGCTTCTTCTATTTCTCCAATAACAATAGTAGTCTTGCCTCTATACAAAGGACCATCGCAAGTACCGCAATAACTAACGCCTTTACCTAAAAGTTCTTTTTCTCCAGGTATATATTTAGCCTTAGGAACTCCCGTTGCAATAATTACTGTTCTGGCTTCAAAAAATTCATTTTCTGCATTTAAGGTATAATAATCTCCCATAGGGAAAACTTCTAATACTCTGCCTTCATGAAATTCTACCCCTAAATCCTGGGCATGTTTTATAAACTGATGTATCATTTCCGGACCGCTTATATTGGGCAAACCTAAATAATTATCCACTTTTTCAGCCTTATATAAATAACTGCTTTTAGGATCCCTTCCAAAAACAATCACCTTTTTATTTCTAATGACCCCATTAATGGCTGCTGAAAGACCAGCAGGCCCTGCACCAATAATCGCAATATCCAGCATATTACCCTCCTGTTCTGCCCTGTAGGCATAATCCTTTACTCTAAAACAAATGATTTTGTTGTACCTAATATTATGGCATATATATCATAATATTGCAATATTACATCCTATTTATATTGTATTTTTCTGCTTTGTCCCATGTGCAGCTTATTTGAATTTTTTAGAAATTTCTCCTCCTGCTACAGGGATTAGGGCAAATAACAGGGCATTTGCCAAGTTATTCAGGGATAAAGGCAAAGTGTTAAATACAAGCTGAAGTGCCGGAATATAGACAATGGCAAAAAGTAATGCCAAAGAGCCTAACACGCTTAAGTTTAAATATTTATTCTCAAATAATTTCATCTTAAAAATAGTAGTTTTTTCAGAACGGGCTGAATATGCTCTCAATAATTCTCCTGCAACCAAAGTAACAAAACAATAAGTTCTTGCAAGAACAAGGCTATTTTCACCAGTAAAATACTTAAATCCAAAATAGAAAGATGCCAATGCAGCCGAAGCTAAAAAAATACTTTGAATACCAACAGCAATAGCCATCTTTTTATTAATAATAGGTTCCTGAGGATCTCTTGGAGGCTGATCCATGATACCTTCTTCCATAGGTTCTACACCTAATGCAAAAGCAGGAAAGGCATCTGTAATCAGATTAATCAACAGCAAATGAATTGGAAGAAGGGGTACTGGAAGCCCCAGTAACATCGCTATAAAAATAAGCAATAACTCTCCTATATTACAGGATAATAAGAATCCTACAAACTTTCTTATATTAGCAAAAATAGTTCTTCCTTCTTCAACGGCAGCAACAATGCTGGCAAAATTGTCGTCAGTAAGAATCATGTCTGCTGCTTCTTTTGCTACGTCTGTACCTGTAATACCCATTGCAATACCTATATCTGCTTGCTTTAAGGCAGGTGCGTCATTAACTCCATCTCCTGTCATCGCTGCAATTTCTCCATTATTTCTTATGGCCCTTACGATTCTAACCTTATGTTCTGGAGAAACCCTGGAAAACACATTGACATATTTAACTTTTTCTTTTAAAGCTTCGTCATCGAGAACATCTATTTCTTTTCCATCCATTGCTTCTTCATCTTTTTCAATAATACCCAGAGCTTTACCAATTGCAGCACCAGTCGTTTTATGGTCTCCGGTAATCATTACAACCCGGATACCTGCTTTTTTACAAATTGCTATCGCTTTTTTGGCTTCATCTCTTGGTGGATCTATCATACCAACAAGACCTAAGAAAATTAAGTCCTTTTCTTCATTTATACTTTCATTAATTTTTTCCGGCATTTTAAAGGATAGAGCCAAAACTCTTAGAGCTTCCTTTGCAAATTCATTATTTTTTTCTGTAATCATCTTTTTATGTTCTTCAGTAATTTCTACAACTTCACCATTTAAATAAATGTATTTACAGCGATTTAAAACAATATCCGGAGCCCCTTTAGTAAACATAATCATCTCATCATTTTGTCGATGAAAAGTCGTCATGAGTTTCCTGTCAGAATCAAAAGGGATTTCTCCTATACGGGGCATTTCATTCAATAAGGCGTCCTTTAAATAACCTCCCTTTGCCCCTAATACCACCAAAGCCCCTTCTGTCGGGTCTCCAATGATATCGGCCTCACCCTTCTTAATGAAAGCATCATTACAAAGTACCCCTGCTTTAAGCAGCAATTCAAGGGCAGGAGAAGTATTCACTTTAGGATTGTCGCAATTTTTGATTTCACCTTCTGTTGTATAACCTCTTCCTGTTACATCCCAAAGGTATTCCCCATCAAAGGCTTTAACCACTGTCATCTTATTTTGAGTAAGAGTTCCTGTTTTATCACTGCAAATCACTGTAGTACTTCCTAAAGTTTCAACAGCACCTAAAGTCTTCATAATTGCATTTCTTTTAATCATTTTTTGCATTCCTAAAGCCAAAACAACTGTAACGACAGTAGGAAGGCCTTCAGGAATAGCTGCTACCGCCAAACTAACCGAAGTCATAAATATTTCTAAAAGCTCCTGGCCTCTTAATAAGCCTAAAAGAAATATAACCGCACAAATGGCTAAACATAAGCTTCCAAGGACTTTGCCCATTTGATTTAATTTCTTTTGAAGAGGTGTTTGCTCTTCTTCTACAGCTTCCAGCATTGAAGCAACTTTACCAATTTCTGTATCCATACCTGTTGCCACGACAATACCTTTTCCTCTTCCATAGGTAACCACTGTGCTCATATAGGCAAAATTTACTCTGTCTCCTATCCCTGCATTCTCTTCAACCATTTCATCAGCAAACTTTTCAACAGGAACGGATTCTCCTGTTAAAGCCGCTTCTTCTATTTTTAAATTAACCGTTTCAATCAATCTTAAATCTGCAGGAACATAATCACCGGCATCTAATAAAACAATATCTCCAGGTACTAAATCCGAAGATGGTATTTTTTCAAGATTACCATCTCTTAAAACTTTAGCCAAAGGAGCGGCCATTTCTTTTAATGCTTTTAAAGCATTACTTGCGCGGTTTTCCTGAAAAACACCTAAAACTGCATTAAGAATAACAATAGCCAGTATAATGGCTGCATCCTTTACTTCACCTACTAAAATTGAAATAATACTGGCAACAATTAAAATAACTACTAAAAAATCTTTAAACTGATCCAGAAACATTTGAAAAATTCCTCTGGCCTCTTTCTCCTTGAGCTGATTCGCTCCATACTCTTTTAAACGTTTAGTAGCTTCTTCTTTACTCAGTCCTTTTTCCATATCACTATTTAATTCTTGAAGAACGGTTTCTACACTTTGGTTAAAGAATTTTTTCATTATTTATCTTTTGCCTCCTATAAAATTTATACAATCCTATTTTAATTATAAATTAAATAAAATTTTACACTATAAGATTATACTAGATTTTTGAAAATTTATAAATCTCCTTTTATTATTTAATAATTTTTTTCAAAAATACAAAGTCATTTGAAAACCATAGCAATAATACGTTATAATAATAATGTAGAAAAAAGGAGAGGGGAATCGAAATGACACCAAGAAAAGAATATTACAAGCAAAATGCCAAAAAAATACTTACTGCTCTTGCCAAAAGGCATATGGTAGGATATTACTGTGAAACCAAAGAAATTGCTTTAAAAAAAGCTTTTGAAATCATGCAGGAAGGTTCTACTGTTGCCTGGGGAGGGTCTCAAACCTTAAAAGAAATCGGTATATTAGAAGAATTAAAAAAGCACAATTATACCCTTTTAGATAGAGATAGTGCAAAATCTCCTGAAGAATTAGAAAAAATCTATCACGATACTTTTTGCGCAGATTATTATTTAATGAGTACAAATGCCATTACCTTAGATGGAAAATTAATTAATATGGACGGCAGGGGAAATAGAATTGCTGCTTTAATATTTGGTCCAAAAAATATAATCGTATTTGCTGGTATGAATAAAGTTGTTCCCAATGAAGAAGCTGGCATTGAAAGAATTAAAAGCCTTGCTGCCCCAATGAATGCAATCCGGCTTCAAACAAAAACACCTTGTACGGCCACTGGTCATTGTCAAAATTGTAGTTCCCCAAGCTCTATCTGTTCCAATCTTTTAATTACCCGCCTGTCAAAAACCCCTAACCGTATTAAAATCATCTTAATTGGAGAAGAATTAGGATTCTAAAATCATAATGAAAATTAAAACCCGTATTAACGGGTTTTTTTCTTACCTTACTTTAACAAAAATTAAAAAATAAATACCACAATTAATATAAAATATAGCAAGTAGGAAAAAGCTAAAGCATAGGCGCTTTTGTCTTCACTAAATCCAAAGACTTCTTTCACCGCAACAAAATTTAATATCATTCCAAAAATGTAGGTCATAAAGTTTAAGCACAATACAAACTTAAAAGAAATAAGTATCAAAATAAAGGATAACCAGAGCGTTATTATTTTAGGTATGGCAATAATTCCTAAAGTACTTACTAATCCTTTAAAATTTCCTTCTCCTTTAAAAAGAACATTCGAAAAAAGATAAAGAACAAAATTAAATAAAATAAATAACAGAAAAACATATAAAACCGTCTTAATAAATATTGTAAAGTATGGAATTTTCGCCTCCCACAAAAAACTAAAAACGCCCAATAAATCACTGGCAAAATCGTCTAATTTCATTGTTACTAAAATAAGAAAAAAACCCGATAAAAGTGCCTGTAAAGATAAAAAGAAAATACTATCTGCAATATCTTGCTTTTTTGCACAGCGCTTTATAACAATCGTTGGTGATTTAATAAATTCAAAAAATGTATAAAGATTTTCAAGTAAAAACAATTTAATATTTGTAGAATTAACTTCTTGAAAAACCTTCACTTCAGTTTTGAAAATTTCCCTGGCCGTTTTTAAATGACTTTGCTGACATGCGCATTTCTGCCCTTCTTCCAAAGGATTCCCACATTTTGTACAAAACATGATAATACATGCCCCCTAAAATAATAAAATTGTTTTCCATCCATATCATAATACTACATTATTTTTACATTTTTTTCAAGCAAATATAAGACTTTTCTATATTTTTAATTATTTTGCTGAAATAACGGCTTTTATGGTTTCTAACAGTCTGGGATTTTTCTTTTTTAAATTTATCAGCTTCATATTTTTATCTACAGGAACATGAATGGTTTTTCCTATAGCGAGAACTCTTTTGTCTTCTTCCCTAATCACTTGATATAAAAAAGTAAACTTCATTCCTTTTATTTCTTCTATCCATGCCTTAATAATAATATTTTCAGCATATCTTGCAGATTCTTTATAAATACAGCTGCTTTCTACCAAAGGAAACATAATCCCGTCTCTTTCTATCAGGTCATAAGGCAAAGCAATTGCTTCAAAAAATTCTGTCCTGGCCAATTCAAACCAAATATAATAATTGGAATGATGAACAATCCCCATTTGATCTGTTTCAGCATAACGAACTTTTATTTTTGTTTCATGAATATACATATTGACCTCCATTTTTTAATAGAATAACAGATAAGAAAAAGTAGGAAACAATGTTCCCTACTTTAGTACAAAGGATATTTAGAAACTAAAGCTGCTACAAGTTCTCTTGCTTTTTCCTTGTTGCTTTCAAAATCGGTTAAGGTCATGTGAATAATATCTGCAATAACCTGCATATCTTCTTCCTTCATACCTCTTGTTGTCACTGCTGGTGTTCCAAGGCGTATTCCACTGGTCACAAAAGGACTTTGAGGATCATAAGGAATTGTATTTTTATTGCAAGTTACACCAATTTCATCTAATCGGGTTTCAGCTTCTTTTCCTGTTATGTTAAGATTTCTTAAATCTATCATCATCAGATGATTGTCTGTTCCACCTGAAACTAAATTAAATCCCTTAGCCATTAAGGCCTCTGCCAAGGCTTTAGCATTTTTTATGATTTGTTTTTGATAAGCCTTAAATTCATCGCTTGCTGCTTCTTTTAAACTAACTGCCTTTGCTGCAATAACATGCATCAAAGGTCCGCCTTGAGTACCAGGGAAAATTGCTTTATCAATTATTTTAGCAAATTCTTCTTTGCAAAGAATCATTCCACCTCTTGGACCTCTTAAAGTCTTATGCGTCGTGGTCGTCACAAAATCCGCGTAAGGAACTGGATTAGGATGAAGACCTGCTGCAACCAAACCTGCAATATGGGCCATGTCTACCATTAAATAAGCACCCACTGCATCAGCAATAGCTCTGAACTTTTCAAAATCTATAATTCTTGGATAGGCACTGGCACCTGCAATAATTAATTTGGGTTTATGTTCTTTAGCCAATTCCATCAAAGCATCATAATCAATATAGCCTGTCTTTTCATCTACACCATAAGGAATGATATTATATTGTTTTCCTGACATGTTTACCGGACTGCCATGGGTTAAATGTCCTCCATGGGAAAGATTCATTCCCATGACTGTATCCCCAGGATTTAATACGGCAAAAAAGACAGCCATGTTTGCTTGTGCCCCTGAATGGGCCTGAATATTAACATGCTCGGCACCAAAAAGTTTTTTTGCTCTTTCAATGGCTAAATTTTCAACAACATCAACAAATTCGCATCCACCATAATATCTTTTGCCAGGATATCCCTCAGCATATTTATTGGTCAATGGAGAGCCCATAGCTGCCATGACAGCTTTTGATACAAAATTTTCAGAGGCAATAAGCTCAATATTATTATTTTGCCTGTTAATCTCTTTTTCTATAGCCTCTGCTACTTCTAAGTCGACTTTTTGTATTTCTTCAAACGAGTACATAGTAAATATTACCTCCTAAGTATGATATTTGAAAGTGCTTTGCACTCCAATTTCACATGAAAATTATAACACAATAAGAAAAAAAATTAAATGCTTTTTAATAGTCCTAAATTTTAAAATATACTTTAACCTTGCAATATAGCTGCAGATGAATTAATATATTTATAAAGAATTTCTTATCATTCTGTAAAGAAAACCTTCTTCTTTTACCAAATAAATAACGTAAACTAATTTATATATTTGATCTCATAATATTAACAAACCTATGAAGTACCTTTACAGGTACTTTTTCTATATCAGAAAAGGAGTTTGCTTATGGACCACAAATTATTATTAAATTTTGCAATGCAAGCTGGAGAAATTATGCTTAGAAGCGGAGCAGAAACTTACCGGGTTGAAGATACAATCATGCGGATTCTTTCAGTTTATGACTTTGAAAGTATAGAAGTTTTTGTTACTCCTACAGGAATTATTGCAACCATCGATGACAAAAACATCGAAATGACTACCAAACTAAAAAGAATTAACAGCAGGACCATCCGGCTGGATAAAGTTGCCCTGGTCAATGATTTGTCCAGAAAGTATGTTCTTGGAAAAATCTCTTTGCAAGACGCCATAGAAGAACTAAAAAAAATTGACAAAATTTCTCCCTACCAACCCTTAATTCTTATTAGTGTGACAGGCTTGACTTCTGCATTTTTTACAATCGTCTTTGGGGGAAATTATAAAGATTTTCTGATATCATTAAGTATAGGAATTATTTTAGGAATTATACAACGATTATTTATAAATTTGCAACTATCCCGTTTTCTAGCGGATATGCTTGGCGGATTTTTAGTTGGCTTTTTAGCCCTTTTATTAACTTCCATCATTCCTTCTACAAACTTTGACAACATCATCATTGGCTCTATTATGCCTATGGTGCCTGGCGTTGCCATAACAAATGCCATACGAGATACCATTGAAGGTAATTTATTATCAGGAATATCCAGAGGTGTAGAAGCCTTTTTCGTGGCCATATCCATTGCCACAGGCGTTGCTATTGCCCTTAAAGTATGGCTTCCTTTTTAATCTTAAAGCTTATAAATAAATGGAGGTTCACATGATTTTACAAATTATCAGTGCTTTTTTTGCAACTTTTTTCTTTGCAATCCTTTTTAATGTTTCTAAAAAAGAACTGGGCTATTGCGGTTTGGTTGGTTCTTTAGGCTGGTTAATATATCTTTTTATTTTTAAGTGGACTGACTCTGTTATTTTTTCTAATTTTATCAGTGCTCTCAGTATTAGTATTATATCAAGAATACTGGCCAAGTTAAGAAAAATGCCTATCACTATTTTTTTAATACCAGGTATTATCCCCCTTGTTCCAGGTGCAGGAATGTATAAAACCATGTATGCGGTACTCAATCAAAATTTTAAAGAAGCTGCATTTTATGGGGCACAAACTTTTGAAATCGCCGGAGCTATTGCCATTGCCATCATTTTTATTTCTTCCTTTGACACCTTATCACACAAAAAGACAAAATAGGCAATGATTCGTCACATCCCCTTGTCTAAGCTCATATATTGTAGTATAAAAAATATTTCAACAAATTACTGTCATCAAGACTGACAAGGGGGTGAGCATTTGTCTATCATTATCATCGCTGTTCTAATCACTTATTGCATGATGATTTTTATTACAAAATACCGACTTCCTATCGCTGTTTTAGGCCTTTCTGCTATCTTAATTTACGGTTCTGTAAGCGGCAGTTTTAATGCAGACAGTATCCTGAAAGAATTCCCTGTGGAAATAATTATCCTTATTTTTGTACTATCCCTTTTTACAAAAACTTTTGAAAACCTGGGCGTCTTTGATTATATAAAAAAGTGGCTGATTGAAACTTCCCGGGGTAAAAAGGTTCTTGCTCTTTCTATTTTAATGTTTACTATCTATTTTTTATCCCTGTTTATGAATAACTTAACTGTCATTTTATTATTTGCTTTCATCTGCATCGAACTAGCAATACATTTTAAAACATCCATCCTTCCTGTTTTGGTATCTGCTATTATCGCGTCTAATATAGGAGGTGCCGCATTACCCTGGGCTGATACACCAGCTGTAATATTAACACTATATACGGATTTTACCCTTTTTGATTTTCTTACAAAGCTATTTCTGCCTTGCTTTTTTTATATTTTTTTACTTATACTCTATACTTATTTTTTTACTAAAAAAATATACAACCCCATCCATCAGCCCATTACCAGACATAACAAAATTGTTGTAAAAAGCATCCCTCCACCAGCTCCACACATCAAAAAACACCCACCATTACATCATAAAGATGAACACCTCCCCCCTCATAAAAAAGAAAAATTACACCATTTAGCAGATAAAAATTCCAACATTCCAACAGTTGGATCCCCTTCGAATTCCTCATTTCTATTCCAGGTGCAAAAAAAGGCGATAAATATAAAATTGATTATGCCGGTGTTGCTCAGGATGCCTTTGTCCAAACCATCATTTACGATGATGAAGACAGCAGGGTATTTGGGCCTCAGAACAAACCCTTTATTAAAGGATTTACAGAAAAAGATACCGTTAAAGTAACCATCACAGTATATTAAAAAATAAGGGTGATAAACACCCTTATTTTATTTCTGATTCATAACCTGTCAAAAAGGCCTTTTTATTTAATTCAACTGTTTTTGGAGGAACAGTCCGCTCGATAGCTTCTTCCCAATCACTTTTTTCAAGACCTAAATGTTTTGCCAATACCCCTAATAAAACGGTATTAACGACCTTAATATTTCCTAATGCTTTAGCAATACTAAGTGCATCTAATATATACGCCTGCTTACAAGCCCTCTGAATTCTCTGAATAATATCCGTGGGATACTGGGCTGCTCCCGTAATAACCGGCATAGGATTAATTTCCTGATTATTGACGATAATAATTCCATCTTCTTTTAAAAAATGAATCCAACGTAAGGCTTCTAATTTTTCAAAGGCCAAAAGAATATCGCAAGTTCCTTCTTCCACTAAGGGAGAATAAACCTTCTTGCCATATCTTACGTGGGTAACCACACTACCCCCTCTTTGAGCCATACCATGCACTTCAGACATTTTAACATCATAACCTTTTCTTACAGCTACATCCCCAATAATTCTGCTGGTCAATAAGGTTCCCTGTCCTCCGACACCGGCAATGAGTATATTTTTTGTTTCCATCTTATTCACCGTCCTTTACAATAGCATTTACCCGACAAACTTTTGAACACAATCCACATCCATTACAAAGTGCATCGTCAATGACTACTTTTCCATCTTGTTTTTCAATGGCAGGACAACCTAATCGCAGACAACTGCCACACATAACACATGCATCCGTAATTTTGCAAGCTGCTTTCTTTTCTTTTGTTAATAAAGCACATGGTCTGCTGGCAATAATCACTGAAGGCTCATCTTTATTGGTTTCCTCTTTTAATACAACTTCTGCTTCTTTTAAATCAAAAGGATTCACGACTCTTACATTTTTAATTCCTATTGCCTTTACTAATTCCACCAGATTTAGAATTGGTGCTGCTTCCCCTTTAATGGTTTTACCCGTTGCAGGGTGATCCTGGTGGCCTGTCATACCTGTTGTTGAATTATCTAAAATAAGTACCGTAGACATGCCTTTATTATATACAATATCAATTAAACCCGTTATTCCTGAATGAATAAAAGTAGAATCCCCTATTACGCCTACCCAATTCTTTGAAAATTCTCTGCCTCTGGCTTTTTCGATACCGTGCACCATACCAACACTTGCACCCATACAAACACAGGAATCAATACTGGATAAAGGTTCCATGGCACCTAAAGTATAACAGCCAATATCCCCTGTGGCATGTAATTTTAATTTTTTCATCACATAATAAATGCCCCTGTGAGGACAACCAGGACATAATACCGGTGGACGACCTGGTAACTGTTCTGGTTTTTTAGATGGAATTTCTGTTTTAGCAATAGCAGATAATATTTTTTTAACTGATAATTCTCCCTGTACTGAAAAGACTTCTTTTCCTATGGCCGCAATACCATAGCTTTTTACCTGTTCTTCGATAACAGGTTCCAATTCTTCTACGATATATAAAGTTTCTATTTGATTAGCAAATTCCTCTATTAATTTTTTTGGAAGAGGATGTACCATTCCAAGTTTTAAAACAGAAGCGTTTGGAATAGCTTCTTTAACATATTGATAAGCAATGCCACTGGTAATAATCCCAATTTTTTTATCGTTCCATTCTATTTTATTGATCTCTAATTGATTGGCATCTTCAGCTAATTGTTTCATTCTTTCTTCAACGACAATATGTCTTTTTATGGCCATACCTGGCATCATAACATTTTTTTGAATATTTTTATCGTAAGGCTTTAAGGCGATTTCTTCTCTTTCTCCAAATTCAACAATACTTTGGGCATGGGAAACCCTCGTTGTCATACGGACAAAAACTGGTGTATCATACTTTTCACTCAAATGAAATGCCAATTTTACAAAATCTTTTGCTTCCTGGCTGTCAGCAGGTTCTAACATGGGAATATGGGCAGCTCTGGCATAACAACGGCTGTCTTGCTCATTTTGAGAACTGTGCATACCAGGGTCATCTGCCACTAAAATAACCAGGCCTCCATTTACCCCTGTATAGGAAACCGTAAAAAGCGGATCAGCCGCTACGTTTAATCCCACATGTTTCATAGCTACCATGGCCCTTGCTCCTGCCAGAGAAGCACCAATAGCAACTTCCATAGCTACTTTTTCATTTGGAGACCATTCTGCGTAAATTTCATCATATTTCGCAATAAATTCGGTTATTTCTGTACTGGGCGTTCCCGGATAAGCTGAAGCTACTCTTACACCTGCTTCATAAGCACCTCTTGCCACCCCTTCATTACCTAAAATCAATTTTTTCATAAAATCCCTCCATCAAAAATTCATTACTGGTCTGCAAATAAAAATATTTTTCTCTCTAAGAATTTTCTCTACAAAAAAAATATAATTCTTATAGCGATTTATGTTGTATACACAGTACTTATGTTATAATAGCACTTTTATCGACTGATAATCAATAGTAATCCTTATTTTTGTTTTTCTTTTTGAAAACATGGAATAGTTTTGAAAAAAATTAATCATACTAAGAAAAAATACTAAAATAATCCATTAATCTCTGGGAGGCTAATATGGAGAAATTAAATCAAATGAAAATTAACCGGTTAATAACCCTTTTTATGATTTTTATCTTAAATAATTCCTTGATTTACGGCGAAATAAAAGAAGCTGAATGGTCTATGGAAAGATATAAAGATTCAAGACTTGCTATCGTCAATGAAAATGAAATTAATATATGGCAATTTCCAGATACTGATTCAAAGGTTTTAGCTAAAGCCAATCAGTTGGATGTTATCTTAGTTACCGGCAGATATCAGGACTGGTACAGAATTCATTACAAATACCAAACAGGTTGGATATTTTCAAAATATGTTGAGGGATTTAATCTTCATCTTTTACCTGAGATTACCCCAGTGAGCAGTGAAGATTTATTCAGAAGGCAAATTGTTGATTATGCTAAAAAATTTATTGGAACACCTTATAAATATGGCGGTACTTCTTTAGAAACAGGTGTTGACTGTTCTGGATTTACCCAGGCCGTGATGAAAGAATTTGATATCTCTTTAAAGCGAAGCTCGAAAGAACAGGCTATGAACGGAATTCCGGTAAAAAGAGAAGAACTTAGCCCCGCTGATTTAGTTTTTTTCGACACCTCTGGAACAAACAACGGAAAAGTATCTCACGTTGGTTTATATATTGGTAACAATCGATTCATCCATGCCACAAGTTCAAAAGGTGTAAAAATTGATAATTTGTCACAGCCCTATTACAACCGGGCCTTTGTTAAAGCGATATCGGTAATTGGTCAAAAATAAGTTAGGAATTTTTCCTAACTTTTTTTTTACCTTTTTTGCTTCATTATTTTTTCGTCATCTTGTGACATAATTCGTAACATTTTGTAAGACAACTTCATATTATATATTAGAACAATGTCAAAGAAAGGAGGTTTTTAATGAATACCTTACAGCCATTTCAAATAACGAATGGAATTATCAGGGATTTTTCTTTTGACGTCTTAAATCCAAACATAACAAATAGCACAGACTCCAGAGTTCCTATTGTAATCACCGCTGCTGATCCCCCTGTGATTCTGGCCCAAATCACCATAGATATCCCTGAGAAAAAAAACGCTGTATGGCTATTTGCAAGCCTGGGATTTAGTGCAAGATCAGATTTAACAGGTCCTGCTGCTATATTCAGAATTTGGAGAGGCCATCCAAGTAATGACTTTGAAATCTTTAGTACAGCAGACAATGGTCAGGGCAGTATAACAGTCGGAACTTTTCGTAACAGTAGTTTTACCACTGTCGATCAGCTTATCAATGTAAAATGCTCCAGAATCACCTATTACTTGACGGTTGAAAGCAATGTAGCAACTCAATTGACCTTTAATGGGCCCATTAGCTTTATTGCTGTCAGTATCTAAGTATGAATCATAAATGAAAGGAGGTTATCTATGTCTTCAAGCTTTCAAATTAATATTGAAAGACTCAGCAACTTTGCATACGATACCCTAAATCCCAATATTTCTGACAGTACGGATCCCAGAGTACCCATTCCTCTGGACAATACAACAGGAGAAGTCATCTTATCAACCATTCGCTTACCGGTCCAAAAAGAAAAATCCTTCATCTGGTTAAGTGCTACTGTAGGTTTCAGAGTCAATGGTCCGGACGCCTCCAACCCACCTGCCGCTATGATTTTCAGAATATACCGAGGAAATCCCGATACAGGAAACTTGATTTACACAACAACTGACAGTGGTCAGGGGGGTGCAGGTGAACCAACATTTCGTACAACCAATCTCAATCATGTCGATACGCAAAAAAAGACCTGTTCCTGTGTCAGCTATACTTTAACCGTAGAAGCCGTTGATATTGAAAGTATCGATATCATTGGACCCATTACCTTTACTGCTGCAGAAATTCTTGATTCAAATTAAAAAAGAAAGGAGGTCTGAAATGGCAAATCCCTTAAAAATCCGTTTAGGAAAACTGATTCAGTTTATTTTTGATATATTAAGGCCCAACACATCCAATAGTACGGACCCCAGAGTACCCGTCATACTGCCGCCTGCCAGTGAGCCTGTCACCCTCTCCTGTATTACAGTCCCTGTGTCTAAAGAATCGCCCCTTGTCTGGTTAAGCGCTACGATAGGCAGTCTTTCCGTTTTTTCTTTAGATCCGTCCCGTTTAGTTTTTTCCATCTGGAGAGGTCAGCCAGATACAGGAGAACTGATTTTTTCTACCGCCGACAATGGTCAGGGTAATGGAACATCCAGGACAACGACTTTTACCCATGTGGATCAACCAAACAGAAGATTTTGTAGAAAAATCACTTACTGTTTGACCGCGCAAGCCTTCGATAATGAGGATAACATCAATATTATAGGTCCTGTAACTTTTACAGGCGCTTCTATAAAAAATTAAGTGGGGATGATTCCCCACTTAATTTCTTATTCTTTTATTCTTCTGCTGAACAACAACTCTCACAATATACAACCGTTAACAAACCTTCATCAGCAGTTCCGCCTTCAATTGTTGCCGTTACGGTCGCTCCCCCTGCTCCTACACAAAGCGGTCGTGTTAAAGCCGTTTCAAAGTTTACTCCAGCAACTCCAGCATCTTCTGCTACATAAAATCTTTGACAGAAAATATTTTCTGTGCCATTGTTAACCGTTATAAGTATGGAATCAAAATCATCAGCACTTCTGCCAGAAACAAAGATTTCTGTGATACAGGAATTTGCCGGTAATATTACAGCAATCTCAGCGTCTCCTTCTTCTGCTGCTTCACAAACGGAATTAGCGATACAAAAAGCAGATCTTTGTTCATTGATAAGTTCCTCTAATTTTCTTATAACGCAGCAACAGCATGAATTTAAAGTTTTTTGAAGCCCGTTAATGGCATTGGATATAATGCATTTTTTATCGTCGATACAGTCTCTCCTGTGTTCTCTACACTTACTCAAATTAATACCCCCTTATTCTTTGCAAATTATGCATAATATTGTTCAGGCATTCATAAAATTATAAATACTAATTACTTTTAATCTTCATCATAATCGTCTCTGTCAGAACCGGAACCGCGTCTTCCACATCGTGCATCATTTTTTTGAGGCGGATTAAAAATATCAAATGGGAAATCCATATTTTCAAAAATGCTGCATGGATCCACAGAAGCAACTTCATCACATTCTTCTGGTTCACAGAAGCCACTGGATTCAACCAATAAATTAACCAACCTATATAGTTTTATAATTGTAAATAAGCCAATGGTCAAATTAATTTCTCCTATTGCTTCCTCGCCGCACTCACAAGTTAAGCCATCGTTTGTATCAATTTGTGCATCTAAAAGCATAGCTTTTGCTTCTACCAATACATAAGGTGCAGCTTCCAAAACATGAGATTCCGGAGCAAATAAATTGCTGGAAATAGCAATGTCTGAACCTTCACTTCCATACAATTTTACTGTTTTCTTGAAAGCAGTGCCTGCTTCCATGGCATCTCTTTCAACACCGTCGCATGTAATGGCAATCGGGCATCCATCGCCATCTAAAAAGCTAAGTTTAAACTTAAAGAAATACTTCACATGTACAAAATAGTAGTCTGGATTAAATACATCTTGTTTTCTGTCCGTTTCAATTTTTGAAATCTTAAAGTCTTTTACAGCAATATCCACTGTTCATACTGGTAGATTAATAATAGAGCCTCTTCCTGCAGCAATGATTTGATCACCTACAACACATTCTCCAGATTCTAACGAGAATACTCTATCCAGCATTTCAGGTGTCAAACAGTCCTGTTGTCTGCATTGGTCATATACCTTTAAGGCAATAATACATTCGTCGTCTCGTCTACCCATATAATTTCCCCCTTAATTCTGTTTTTAATTAATTGATTTTTATGTTCTTACTCAATACCATAATATGTTTTGATAAAAATAATGTGCCATTTTGAAGAAAATTTCAGGAAATAAAAGTATTATAAAACTTAGATAAAAATACACTTCTCAAATTTGAGAAGTGTATTTTTATCTGTCTTTTCAGGCCCGTTTATGATCTTTTCTTTCCACATTCTTCTGCAGGAGTAGGATCTTCTACTGCTGAAAATCCATGTTTAATGGATTTAGGCTTGCAGCAAAGTTCAAGAGGTTGAATGCTTTGTTCAAGAAGATCTCCTTCAACAAAGTCAAGACATGCATTTTCTGCTTCAATATCCACTGGAATACATTTAGGTGGAACACAGAGACCCTTATGAGGTATTTTATATTGCACGAAGTAGATAGATTTCAGATAAATGGTTAAGCCAATCGCTGCAGATAAGGAATCAATATCCAGATTAACAACCTTTGCTAAAGCTTGAGCCACAAGACCTTGACGAAGTGCATTGTTTCCTTCAGAACCATTTTCAACAAAACCTAAAAAGCTGATTACAGGAGTGCAATCTCCGTTTAAGTTGTAAGAAACGCCATAAGGTGCATAAATATCAACAGAAATTGAGACTGGATTTGCATCATTGTCAAAGTAAGGATCTTCTTCATTGCCAGGCAAATATCTAATCGTGAAACATTCTTCGTCAATTACCCTGCAATTTCTGTCGATAACTTTAGCTGCAAAGGTTACATCGATTTCTGTTAAGGTTACCCTTACACAATTAGGTCTTCTTACTAAGGTTTCAACATTAGAGCCATCATCATTGCAAAAATTAAAATCAATGTCGATAACCTTTAATTCAATGCCTTGAACATCGTCTCTTTCGAAATCCACATTACAAAATATTTTATCTAAATTATCCACTACTCTGCAAAGATTAATTCCACATTCGTCAAATACAACTGGTGCAGCTACAGTTAATAATTTAGGTTCTCCTAATGGTGGGCAAACACATGCGTCTTCTGCAGGATTTATGATTTCATCTGGTTTGCATACAGGACATTCACCTGCTGTGGGTCTTTGAAAGAATCTGCCTCTTACCTGGTTGTTATTACAACATGCCATAAATAATTCCCTCCTTATTTTTTTAATGATTTAAATTCAATATTATACTATGTGAAAATTGTCGACTGTGTTACTAAACATAAAAAATATTTTCCTGAATATACATAATATGATAAAAAGGAGTTTAGGAGGTTTAATATGGCATGCTTTTTAAAAAATCCTGACGGGACTTTAATAATGGTTAATTATAGTCCCAGAAAAGGCTTATATTATCAAATTTTTATGGATGATCATACTTCTCGTCCTAATTTATTACTGGCCAATGGGACTTATGAATATTCCGCTTTTTTAGATGAAAATAGTAATTTACATGTCATTGCAAAAAATGATAAAAGTCAAATCATCCATTTTCAACTTTTATCAAATAAAATAGAAAAAGAAATCATTCTGGACGATTACGCCAATGAATTTAAAATTAGCGATATATTCGCTTTATCCTTCAAAAACCAGGTCCATTTGCTTTACTATGCCGATAACCCTTCTACCAAAAATACAGAACTAATCTATCAACTGCTTAAAAAGCCCTATTGCGCTCCTGTCCCCTTAGGTGAAATCCCTAACCGTGAAATTAATTTTGATTGCATCAGACAAAAAGATAATGTTTTGCTTTCTATGATTAGTAAAGAGCAAGACGATTATACAATCAACATTAAAGCTTTAAATCCTCAGTCAAATAAATGGGTTGATTTTTATCAGCCAGTAAAATCAAAATTTCCTGTAAAGTATTGTAAATTGATTTTGGATCAATCTGGTATTTGCCACTTGCTCTATATTCAGGAGCAATATGGACAATATCAGTTAATTTATAAAAATAATAAAGAAGGCTGGTCCAACAGTCACCCTTTATATTCCTGTGGTTATTTTATTAAGCCGGTTTTATTCATTTATCAAGATGCTTTATGGATTAACTGGAATGAAAATGGTACTTTTAAATCCCTTTTATCCGTTGATATGGGAGATAGTTTTTCAGAAACAATTCACAATTCTATACAAGATTCTGGTGCAAGCATACATTATTATGAGAACAAGCTCTCTGACAGCCCATTAATTTGCAACCAGCTTTACGGTATCAGTCATTATCCCCCTCAATTTGTTCTTCTTTATAACCTGGATATGGACGGCATCCATCCTCATTTAAAGGTCAATAATGAATTGAAACTATATCTTACACATATTAAAAAGCAATTAAATATTTCTGTATCTAAAAGAAAATTGGAAGAAGAAAATCATCGTCTTAAAGACGAGTTAGAAAAGATGACAAATATTCAAATGGATATAAGCCATCAATATAACGAACTGGCAGAATTAGCAAGAAAAATACAAGAAGAAGGTAAAAAGTGGCGTAATCTATATAAAGAAGCAAAATCAGAAATAGAATTTCACAAGAAAAGAATTAAGCAATTAGAAAAAATCTCAGAAGCAAAAATAAGTACCGAAAATCAGAAACAGGTTGAGCTTCCTAAAGAAGATGAAAAAAAAGAAAAAGAAAAAATATAAATAGTATTATTTCTTTTTTACAAATCATATAAATGAATTAGGGCAGATCTTGTCCTGCCCTAGTTTAAATTGCTTTTTCTAAATTTCAATTTTAATACAAGCTTATAATATAAAAAATTCAGCCAAATAGGCGGAATGGAGGGCTTCCATGACAAAAGAAAGAATAAACTACCACATTATAAAACAAAGTACAGGTAATTTATGGGCTTTCTTTTATGACGATTCAGAGGGTATCTGCTACATGACCTGTGACAATGACCACTGGTCAAAAAAACAAAGGCTTTACAGCAGCGGAAGTAAAAATTTTTCTGTTTATCTGGATAAGCAGGACAATATATACCTTTATTGCCAGGATAGTTCCGGTAATATTATCCTTTACCAAAACACAGCAGGCAAATGGGAATCTCAGGTTCTGCTTTACAGTAAAAATGGTTTTATTGACTCTCTTTCTTTTGATGCCATCATAGAAAATGATAACTTTTACTTGTTTTATAACTTAAAAGATCCAAACAGCAACAGGCATGCCTTAGTAGAGCAAAAAGCCACCAGCGGAAAGCAATGGAAAACCCCTGCCCTTATTGACTACATTTATCCCCTGGATAAAAAACCCTTTACAGTCTACAAAGATAACCAGGATAACATTTTTATTTCTTATCAAAAATACAGTGAGTACTATCAACTGGGTTATAAAAAATATTCAGCTTCCTCTAAAAACTGGTCAGATTTTCTGAGCTTTGATAAAAGTCATTTTTCCTTTACAGATGAATCCATACTGGCAAGTCAAGATGAACTTTTTAATCTATACATTAAAAAAGAAGCACACTATTCAACCCTCTATTTCAGGTCAAAAACGGATAATCAGTGGAAAGAGGCAAAAAAACTTTTCGAAAAGGCCGATATAAGCTCATGTTCCTTGTTTATGATTGACGATCATCTTTGGGCAGCCTGGATTTGTCAAGACAAACTCTATAGCTGTTATTCCACTGACAGGGGAAACAGTTTTTCAGAAGCAGCTATTCATCTGATAGAAGAACCTGCCCTTATCCTTAAAGCCCATTATCAAAGTAACTTTCCTGAAGAAGAAAAACGCCTGTTATGTAATGAAATCTATATTCTTACAAATCCTCAAATAAAATTTCTTATCCTGCCAGAAGTTTTTCCTGCAATCAATGGAACAAGTATCCAAATTAATCATACTTTTATCCCCGCAACAGAAAAAGTCGATAATTACTTGAATGAAATTAAAATTCACTTAAATCAACTTTATGAAGAAATCTATATTTGTAAAAAGCAATTACGGGAAAAGGAAAACCAAATTAACCAATTGAAATATTCTTTAAAAGTTAAAAATAAAGATATTTCTAAAACGGCTTACGACTTTAGCAAAATAAATGAACAGCAAAAAAAAGAATTGACTGCACTAAAAGAGCGGATAAAAAAACTTGAAGAAGAACTGACTAAGAAAAATGAAAAAATCAAACAACTTGAAGAAAAAAATACTGCCCTCAAAAAAGGGATGGATATATTAAAAAAAGAATTAGAAACCAGAAAAGCCCCCCTGATTATTACAACAGACAGTGGGGAAAATAAAAAAGAAAAAGGCAATAAACCTTCTATCTTTAAAAAGATATTTAGTTTTGAGGAAGAAAATAGCTAATAAAGAAAACCTCCTTTTTCATTTTATAAATAAAAGGAGGTTTACATTTTATTTTTATTCTTCTACAATTTTTACAGCTACTGGACGGTAGTTTTGACCTTCCCATTTTTCTTCGTTGGCTCTTATCCAAAAATAAGAAAATGTCATAAAAAGAAAACCAAATAATACACCCATTGGCTCCTGCAAGGACGTATAACCTAATTTATAAGAACCATAATAACCTATAATAAATCCTGTAAACAATAAAATTAAAGGTAAGCCATACATAATAAACGTTGCTTTTAGAAAATCAGAAGAAGATAAATCTATGACAACCTTGTCTCCTACTTTGGCGTTGCATAAATTTTTTGCTTCTAATATCATTTCTTCACTCCGGTGTCCATGACTACAAGCACCACATTGCTGACAAGCTTCATTTCTCGTCATACTGATAATGGCAATATTTTGCTTAACATCTATGACTTGACCAACTTCTCCTCTTTTTCTATACTTCATAAAGCAAAACCACCTTTTATCATCATTACCTGGAAATCAAATCTTTTACAACTTCTCCCGCAATAATTAAACCTGCAACAGATGGAACAAAAGAAACACTTCCTGGAATTTGTCTTTTTTCCAGGCAAGTTCTTTCTTTATTGCTGCAAATACAGCCTTCCCTGCAAGTCATCACTTCTTCTTCTTTGGGTTTAATAGGAACTTCTTTTGAATAAACCACTTTTAAAGATTCTATTCCTCGTTTTCTTAATTCTCTTCTCATAACTTTGGCTAAAGGACATATGGAAGTATTATAAATATCATCCACTTCAAATTTAGTCGGATCCAGTTTATTCCCTGCTCCCAGACAACTTATAACAGGTATATTTTTTCTTTTGGCCTGTAAAACAAGCTCTATTTTGCCCGTTACTGTATCAATAGCGTCCACAATATAATCACAATCATCATCAATAATTTCTTCAGATGTCTCAGGAAGAAAAAATGTCTGATGAACTTTAACTTCCGCCCTGGGATTGATTTCTAAAATCCGTTCCTTCATCACTTCTACTTTTGCTCTTCCAACCGTTTTTCTGGTCGCATGTAATTGGCGGTTGAGATTGGTTAAACATACCGAGTCATCGTCAACTAGAATAAACTTTCCTATACCAGAACGGACTAAACCTTCTACAACAAAACTTCCAACGCCGCCAATGCCAAATATAGCAACTTTGCTTTTGTATAGTTTCTCCATGGCTTCTTTACCTAATAATAATTCAGTTCTTGAAAAAGCATGTAGCATAACATCTCTCCTTCAGATGTTAATTTTACAATCAGCAAAGTTCTTTGTCAATTATTCATTTTTGGAAAGGTGTTAAGATATGCTACAGCTTTTAATTACTTTTTCTGCTTTTAATAACAATGAATAAACCAATAATAATCAGAGTAACAGGAATTAACTTAGGTCCTAACCTGAAGATAAAGCCCAGAGATGCGCCTGCAAATAATAAAAATGCCATTCCCAGCAAGATTCCTCCTGGAATCAAAGGCCACTTTCCTATCTTATGCCGACCTAATAAATACATGGATAAGAAAGCTGCCCCCAGACTTCCAAACCAGGCAACTGGAATCATCATTCCCCGCATCAAACCGCTGGTTACTAAAAAAATAAATATACCAAACCACATTAAAATCGAACCAGGAATTAAAAAACCAATATTGTATTTAGAATAATACAATATGATAAAAATAAAACCTGGCAAAATAAAAACCATTGGAGCAATGAAAGTAGCGGTATTAAAATTTACATTTGGGAAAATGCCCAGGACACTAAAAAAACCTATAAACATACCTGCAACAAGGGCCCAGGTTTTTTTCTTTGTACAATAAAGCAGTAAAAGGGTCGTTGCTATAAACAAGCCAAATAAATTATTTTTCCGGATAAAGGGAATATTAATCCATTGCCCAAATAAAGTAAACAGCCCCATCGCAACAATAATAAGACCTACCAATATTTGATTTTTCCTGTTACTCATATGATTACCTCCTGTATCTTCCTTACATAAGGCAGTAAAATAAAAATCTTTATCTTTATTATATAAGAAATATTATTTAATTATATATACTCATTTCCTGTAAAAAAGTCTGTTTATACGAGACTTAAAAAATTCTTCGCATAAGCGAAGAATTTTTATTCATTATTCTCATCAAGCTTTAGTCCCAACTCATCCAACTGCTGTTCGGTAACTTTTCCCGGTGCATCTGTCATAGGACAAGAAGCATCTTTTACTTTTGGGAATGCGATAACATCTCTTATGCTGTCTGCCTGCGTCATCAACATAATCATTCTGTCAAAGCCATATGCCAAACCACCATGAGGTGGTACACCATATTTAAAGGCATTCAATAAAAAGCCAAAGTTTTCATAAGCAGCTTCCTTTGTAAAACCTAAAGCATTAAACATTTTTTCCTGAATATCCTTTCGGTAAATACGAATGCTGCCTCCGCCTAATTCAACGCCATTCAGGCAAATATCGTAAGCTTTTGCTCTTACTTTTCCAGGGTCTGTATTTAATAATTCAATATCTTCATCCATGGGCATGGTAAAGGGATGATGCTTTGCTACATATCTGTTTTCTTCTTCATCCCATTCTAATAAAGGAAATTCTGTTACCCATACAAAAGAGTATTCATTCTTATTAATTAAATTTAAACGTTTAGCAATTTCAAGACGAAGATTGCCAAGAGCATCATATACGACAGAATTTTTATCGGCACAGAAAAGAAGCAAATCACCTTTTTGACCATCCATAGCTTTGATAATTTCCTGGCAAATCTCTTCTGATAAAAACTTGGTAAAAGTAGATTTTATGGTGCCGTCTTCACCAATAGCAAGCCAGGCAATTCCTTTGGCTCCATAAGTTTTTCCAACTTCCACCAAAGCATCTATTTGCTTTCTTGAAAAGTTCGCACAGTTTTTTGCATTAATACCGCGTACACTGCCGCCATTGGCAATAGCCTCTTCGAACACTTTAAAGCCGCAATCTTGTACGACATCAGAAATATCAACCAGTTCAAGACCAAAACGGATATCTGGTTTATCACTGCCAAAGCGGTCCATAGCTTCCTGATAAGTCAATCTTGGAATGGGAAGGGGAATATCAATACCAAGGGCCTCTTTAAATACAGTCTTTAGAAGCCTTTCATTGACATCAATCACATCATCCACATCCACGAAGGATAATTCCATATCAATTTGTGTAAATTCCGGCTGTCTGTCTGCCCTTAAATCTTCATCCCTGAAACATTTTACAATCTGAAAATATTTATCAAAACCTGAAACCATTAATAATTGTTTGAAGGTTTGAGGTGATTGAGGCAAGGCATAAAAACTTCCTTTATGAATACGGCTGGGAACCAGATAGTCCCTTGCCCCTTCTGGTGTGCTTCTGGCCAGCATAGGGGTTTCTATTTCAAGAAAGCCTTCAGAATCCAAAAACTTTCTTACAGACTGCGCCACTTTATGACGCAGCATTAAATTTCTTTGAAGATCTGGTCTTCTTAAATCTAAATAACGGTATTTAAGTCTTAAATCTTCTTTTACACTACTGCCTTCTTCTATGGCAAAAGGCGGAGTTTCTGCTTCAGAAAGAATTCTTAATTCTTTTGCCACCACTTCTATCATTCCAGTTGCTAAATTGGGATTAATGCTTTCTCTGTTACGAACCAGCCCTTTTACTGCAATAACAAATTCACTTCTTAAGCTCTCAACCTTGCTAAAATCGTTTGCATTTAAGTCTTTTTCATCAAAAACAATTTGCAAAATACCAGTTCTGTCTCTTAAATCTATAAAAATCAAACTCCCAAGGTTTCTTCTTTTTAGCACCCAGCCCATAACAACAACTTCTTGTCCAATAAGACTTTCATTCACCTGAGTACAATAATGGCTTCTTTTTAAGCCAAGCATTGATTCTCCCATAATACTCCTCCATTCAATCATTAAAGTATAGATTTCATCGTCGTTACAAGTTCATCGAGATGAACTTCTCTTTCTTCTTTTGTCTCCATATTCTTAAGAATGGCTTTTCCATTATTGATTTCATCATCACCAATAATCATAGAATATTTTGCCCCAATTTTATCTGCATACTTCATTTGTGCCTTAACACTTTTATTAAAATGGTCTCCTTCAGCCGTAACACCAGCTTGTCTGAGCTGATATATTAAACTATGGGCTTTAAGGAGAGCAGCATCTCCTATAGAACCAATAAAAATATCCTTTGTTACCGGATAGGTCTTCTTGCCATTTTCTGCTTCGATAACCAGTAAAAGCCGCTCCAGACCAACGGCAAAGCCAACGGCTGGTGTTGGTTGTCCACCCAACTCTTCAACCAGGTTATTATATCTGCCTCCACCACAAATGGTTCCCTGGGCACCAATATCTGTGGAAATAAATTCAAAAACAGTCTTTGTATAATAATCTAATCCCCTTACAATGCCCGGATCTATAATGTAAGGAATCCCCATTTCATCCAATAAGGCCTTAACTTTTTCAAAATGCGCCCTGCATTCATCGCCCAAAACATCTAAAACCGTGGGGGCATCAGAAACAATTTTTTTACAGCTTTCTGTCTTGCAATCTAAAATTCTTAAAGGATTTCTTTCAAACCTGTCCCTGCAAGTCTCACAAAGATGATCTAAATTGTCCTTAAGATATTCTTTCAACTTTTCATTGTATTTTTTTCTGCATTCTGGTCCGCCTAAACTGTTTATATGCAGTTTAACTTTACTTATTCCCACACGTTTTAAAAGTTCATAGGCAACCGTTATGACTTCTGCGTCTGCCGTTGGAGAATCAGAACCTAAAAGTTCAATCCCAAATTGATGAAATTGTCGCATTCTACCTGCCTGCGGCTTTTCATATCTGAAAGCTGGGGTAATATAGTATAATCTGGTGGGCTGAATACCTGCATATAATTTTTGTTCCAGATATGCCCTGACTGCCCCGGCAGTGCCTTCTGGTTTTAAAGTAATACTTCTGCCTTTTTTATCCTGAAAGGTATACATTTCTTTTTGTACAATATCAGTCGTCTCTCCAACGCCTCTTTGAAAAAGCTCTGTATGTTCAAAAACAGGAGTCCGGATTTCACCATAACCAAAATCCTTACATAAGTCCCTTATTATTTTCTCCATTTCCAACCATGCATTCATTTCATCCCCAAATAAATCTTTTGTTCCCCGAGGAGCTTTTGTCAACATATATTTACCTCCTTATGTTTAAAGCCATAAAAATCCACTTATTTTAAAATTTACTTTAACATTTATTTTAACTTAAATTATAAAATTATAAAAACTATTTTTCAAAAAAATCCATCCCGGCTTCTTTTCTAAGTATCATTTCGTCAATTCTTTTTATATACTCATCTACATTTTTCACATTGGCAATCCGCTCTATCTTATTGTTTTCTTTATCTACAAGCTTGGTAATAGCTCCTGCTCCCAGAGCAAGAATGCTTTCTTTTTCTTCCATGATTTGAATATTATAAACAGATTCTTTACCAACTTTTGCATAACCTACATTTTCAAAATTGCCAAGCATATTTTTTTGTCTATATAAATAATAGGGCTGCATTCCCATTTGGATGGCTGATTCATAACTCATCTCAATCATTTTTTCTATTTCATTTTCATCAATGAGAGAATAATCATCCAAAGTCTCCTTAAGCCTTGAAGCCCTTTTTATGGCCATAGTATGAACCGTTATACTGTCAGGAGACAATTTTTGAATCTGGCTCATGGTATAAGAAAGGTTTTTTCTGTCTTCACCAGGCAAACCTAAAATAAGATCCATATTAATATTATCAAAGCCAAGTTCCCTGGCCATATAAAAAGCTTTAATAATATCTTCTTTGTTATGTTTTCTGCCTATTCTTACTAAAGTCTCATTATCCATGGTTTGAGGATTAATAGAAATCCTATTGACATGATATTTTTTTAAAAGGTTCAATTTTTCTTTCGTAATCGTATCAGGTCTTCCTGCTTCAACCGTAAATTCTTCTATTTCATCCATAAAAAAAGATTTATTAATTTGAATTAATAATCTTTCAAGCTGCGCAGCATTTAAAGAAGTAGGTGTCCCGCCACCAATATAGAGGCTCCTGATGAATTTATCCTTTAAATATTTCCTGCTCGATAAAATTTCTTTTTCCAAAGCATCTAAATAATCTTCCACTTGTTTTTCCCGCTTATCTATGGCATAAGAAGTAAAAGAACAATACAAACATCTCGTTGGACAAAAAGGAATTCCTATATAGATACTTAATTCGTTATCCTTATTTTTATCTAAGATTTCTTTTTCTTTTTTTGCAACTTCCATCATTAATTGGATTTTGTCTTCTCTTATAAAATAAAATTCTAGCAAGCGCTTCTTGATTTCTTCATCGGTTAAATTTTCTTCCATCATTTCATGGACGATTTTAGTAGGCCGGATTCCAGTTAAAAAACCCCAGGGCATTTCTTTTCCTGTCATTTCTACTAAAGCCTGATATAAGACTGAGGCCAGCTTTTGCTTTTGCAGCCTGGGGTCTTTTATGTCTTTCTCTTCTTTATAGATGAGCAGATGATTATTTTTATAGATTTCAGCTCTGCAAATATTTTCCTTTAAAATACTTTTTATAGAAATATCTTCTATATATTTTTCATAAAGTCTTAAAATATTTTCTATCTGATAACTGTGTGTATGACCAACTAATTCATAAGGTGTCATCTTTTCCATCCTAACTGTTTTCACTTAAATAAATATTATTCTGCTTTTCATAACCAATACTTGTAGGTTCTCCATGACCAGGATAAACCACAACATCTTCCGGTAAACTCAAAAGCTTTTCTTTAATTGAAGAAACCAAAAGATGCATATCGCCTCCAGGAAAATCCGTTCTTCCTATAGAAGTTCTAAATAAATTGTCACCGGAAAATAGGATGCCATTTTTCTCCTCATAATAGTTTACACCATCCGAAGTATGACCAGGGGTATGAATGACTCTAAAAGATAAATTTCCAACTTCAATCATATCCCCATCCCTTAGAGTTCCATCAGCACTTTTTACAAACTCCTTATCAAAAAATGCCTTTGAAAGATTGAGATAAGCATCTTCTAAATAAGCTACACCTTCTTCATGAATAAGGACTTTTGCACCCGTGAATTCTTTTACTTTTTCCAGGGCACCAATATGGTCAAAATGACCATGAGTAATCAAAATATATTCTATGTCCAAATTTTCTTTTTTTAACTCAGAAATAATGAACTCTGCATCAGCACCAGGGTCTATGATAACGCCTTTTTTGCTTTCTTCGTCTCCGCAAATATAACAATTGGTACCAATTAACCCAACGGAAAGAACTTTTAATATCATATGGCCCTCCTAAGTCGTTGTTCTAATGATATCATTAATTCCAGGTATACTCCTGATCTTTTTGATAATGGTTTCCAGTTGCTGTATACCACTAATTTCAATAGTAATATTAATAATCGATTCATTATTTTTGGTTGTTCTGGCATTGAGGGCTTTTACAGGTATCTTTTCTTCTGTCAAAACTCTTGAAATGTCAACAATTAAGCCCATCCTGTCTTCTCCAATAACCTTAATTTCAGTCTGGTAAGTAATATTTTTAAAATCTTTCTCGGCAACAAGCCACTCAGCCTCAATTAAGCGGTCTTTTTCTTCTTCACTGATATTAAGAATATTGATACAGTCGGTTCTGTGGATCGATACACCTCTTCCTCTTGTAATAAAACCTATAATTTCATCACCAGGTACTGGATTGCAGCATTTGGAAAAACGCACTGCCACGTCTCCAACACCTTCTATCACTACGCCACTTTTTGATTTTTTAACAGGTTTTTTACTGTCATCCTGAATGGTGATCGTCTCTTCTTTAATCAAATTCTTCGCATTTTCTTTTCTGTATTCTTCATATAAGCGGTGAATCACTTGCCCTTCCTTAATACCGCCATGACCTACGGCAGCACAAACGGCATCCCAGTCCTGAAAACCATATTTTCTTAAAACTTTTTCTATCCATTCGGCTTTTAATAAATCGTTTATATTTAAACCCCGTTTTTTTGCATCTTTTTCAAGAAGCTCTTTACCACGGTTAATATTTTCCTGCTTATACTGTTTTTTAAACCACTGGTTAATTTTACTTCTTGCCTGGGAACTCTTTACGTTTTTAAGCCAATCCCTGCTCGGTCCTCTTGAATTTTGGGAAGTTAAAATTTCAACCCTGTCTCCATTTTTTATTTGATAATCAAAGGTAACAATTTTACCATTGACCTTTGCACCAACCATTTTATTTCCAACGGCACTATGAATCATATAAGCAAAATCAATAGGCGTTGAACCATAAGGCAGACTAATAACGTCTCCTTTCGGGGTAAAAGCATATACCTGATCGCTAAATATATCTAAGTCCATTTTTAAAGCATCAAGAAATTCTTTGTTATCAGACATTTCTCTTTGCCATTCCAAAATTTGTCTGAGCCATGCCAATTTTTCTTCTGTTTTATCCTGAGATTTGTCAGTAACCTTCGTTCCTTTTTTGCCTTCTTTATATCTCCAGTGAGCTGCTATCCCATATTCTGCAACTTTATGCATTTCTCTGGTTCGGATTTGCACTTCAAAAGGTTCCCCTTCAGGCCCGATTAGGCTTGTATGAAGGGATTGATACATATTGGGTTTAGGCATGGCAATATAATCCTTAAACCTTCCGGGAATTGGCTTATACATTTCATGGACAATCCCTAAAACCCCGTAACAGTCTTTAACCGTTTCCACAATTGCACGAATAGCAAATAAATCATAGATTTGATCTAATGTGACATTTTTACCAATCATTTTTTTATAAATACTAAAAAAGTGCTTTGGTCTTCCTTCTACTGTTGCTTTTATGCCTGCTTCATCTAATTTTGTTTTAACTTCTTTTACAATGCGTTCAACATACTCTATCCGTTCTATCCTGCGCTTTGCAATTTTTTCTGCCAGGTCATAATAAACTTCTGGCTCAAGATATCTTAAAGCCAAATCGTCAAGTTCTACTTTAATTTTCGAAATACCTAACCGATGTGCTAAAGGTGCATAAATATGCAAAGTTTCATTAGCTTTCTCTTTTTGCTTTTCCGGGGGCATAAAGCGAAGGGTTCTCATATTATGAAGTCTGTCTGCCAATTTTATGAGAATCACTCTAATGTCCTGTGCCATGGCTAAAAACATTTTTCTATAGTTTTCTGCCTGGATTTCTTCTTTCTGCAATTCTTTATTGTTTGAAGAAAAATTAATTTTACCTAATTTGGTTACGCCATCCACCAGCCGTGCCACTTCTTCTCCAAAAAGACCTGCCAATTCTTCAAAAGTATGATCCGTATCTTCCAGAATATCATGAAGTATTCCGGCAGTAATGGATTCTATATCTAATTCTAACTCTGCCAAAATAACCGCTACCTCAAGAGGGTGAATTACATAAGGTTCTCCTGATTTTCGATGCTGACCTTCATGGGCTTCTTTGGCAAAACGATAAGCCTTCTCAACTAACGAAAAATCATTAGAGGGATGATATGACTTAAGCAGAGATATTAACTTTTCATAAATAATTTGGTCAGACATACTCTTCCCCCATTCACAATACAGAATCATATCTGCAATAAGCATTTCTTTTTATTATATTGATTATCATTGCTAAATGCAAGATTGTCAAAAAATCTGTTTCACGGAAAATAATCGTTTCTTACAAACTACATGTTAAACTGGTTAAAGGGATACTGTTCAGGTTTTTCTATATATAAACACAATTGATTCGTTTTAGGATGATAAAAAGACAAACTGTATGCCCATAAAGCAATCTGGGTCCATTCTCTTCTTTTTACAAAAGCAGGGTTATATTTGTTATCTCCCCAAACAGGTATACCAGCATGAGACAACTGAACGCGGATTTGATGATGTCTGCCCGTCTTTAATACAATTTTTAACAGGCTTAACCATCCTTCATTTTCAAATTCAACACTGTCTAAACACTCATATTCAAGAATGGCTTCTTTGGCACCTTTTGTCTCCTTTGAAACCACTTTTGATAAATTGAGTTTTTGATTTTTTAAAAGATAATCCACAAGCTCTCCTTGTACTTTTTCAGGTTTTCCGGTTACCACAGCCAAATATTCTTTATTAAACTGTTTATTTTGTATTTGCTCCGAGAGTTTTGCATTCGCCCATTTGCTCTTAGCAAATACCATCAGTCCGCCAACGGGTCTGTCCAGGCGGTGAACAAGTCCAATATAGGGATTCTGAGCCATAGGATATTGTTCTTTTAAATATTCTTTTAAATAACTAAGCATATCTTTATCCCCGCTTTTGTCAGCCTGGGAAGGAATTTTTGGTGGTTTTAAAGCGACAATGATATGTCCGTCTTCATACAGAATAGGAATATCCATTCTTTTACCTCTTTCTATAAAGCTTAATTGAAGCCTGGCTTTAAATTGATAAAAGACACTTTCTTAAAAAGAAAGTGTCTTTTATTAGTATTTAATTATTGATTCTACATTGTATCCTTTTAAAGCCTCTCTGCCTTTTAATGCTTCTAACTCAATCAGATAAACAAGCTTTACAACTTCTCCGCCAGCTTCTTTTACTAAATCAACAATTGCCTTAGAAGTTCCACCAGTTGCAAGTAAGTCATCTACTATGACAATCTTTTGGCCTGGCTGAATGGCATCTACGTGCATTTCAACAATGGCAGTACCATATTCTAAGGCATATTCTTTTTGCAGCGTTTTATAAGGCAACTTTCCTTTTTTTCTAACAGGTATAAAACCTTTATTTAAATTATAAGCTAAAGGAACTCCAAAAATAAAACCTCTTGACTCAGGTCCTACAATAAGGTCAAATTCTATATCCTTTATGCAGGCCTGCATCTGATCAATAGCAGCTTTTAAGCCTTCCCTGTTTTGTAAGACAGGTGTAATATCCCTAAACAAAACACCTTCTTCCGGAAAATCCGGTATCGTTCTTATAAGTGATTTAAAATCCATTTTTCCTTCCCCCTCTGTTTTCTCCTATGTTTTTTCATTTAATTTCCTTAATTTTTGCAGGATCTTTGAATCCTCTAAGGATATTTTTTTACCAGAAACAATTTCAAAAGAAAGTTTATCATTTTTATATTCGTATTGAATCAGACCCAATTCCATAAAAATATCCAACGACAGAAGTATCTTAAAAGGATTAGTCTTAAACGATTTATTACATTCTTTGATAAGGGCATCCATTGTAATTGAATTTTGTTTTAAACGGCTTAATAAGGCCAAAAACCTATAGAGCACCTCAAAATCTTTACGCTCTAAGCTATATGGACTAAAGCTTTTATGACTGCTAAATCTCTTTTTTTCAAGTTTAAAAAAACGTTCTTTTTTATCTTTGGCAATCGAAAAAGTCTTATTTACCCATAAGGCATCTGATATAATAATTCTTTTGTAAGCTGAAAAATCAATCGTTTCCATAATCGGATTGACGATAATTTCTATCTTGTTTTTTAAACTATATTTATTAGTATAACAAATTTTAGACCTGTTGTTAAACATAATTTTTGCATTGCCAAAATATCGAAGCAACTCCAATAAAAGTTCCAGATCCTGAATTAAAATAAGACTATCTTCATTTAAAATATCATCTGCAGAAAGCTCTTCAAAAGACTGAAAATCTATTTTAGTACATTCATCATTTAAAGATAAAAATAATTTATACAAAGAAAAATAGTAATGAAATTTGATTTCGTCTTCTATGGTGCTTTTTAAATCTTTAATCATTAACTGAGCTTTTACCGTATTATTCCACTCATTGATATCAAGGCAGCCAGCAGCAAGAACTTTCTGCCCTGGTAAAAGCTTGTCATAATACTCACCAAAGCCAAAACCTACCGCATCAATGGTTTCATTGGAATCTTCCAGAACGATTCTTAAATGTTGTTTTTCTTTTCCTAAAAGAGAAAGATTACTTATTTCTCCTTCTATAGAAAAAACAGGCTGTGGGTTGCCCATCCCAAAAGGCTCCATTTTTTTAAGCTGCGAAATAAGTTCCAAAGATACTTCTGAAATATGAATGCAATCATCCAAATATAGTTTAGGAATTAAGGTTTCTTCATCCATTTTATTATTAGCATATTCATTAATATACATTCTAAACGCTTCAATATTTTCAACAGCCATGGTTAAACCCGCGGCCATTTCATGACCACCAAATTTTGTCAAAAACTGGCTGCTTGCACAAAGGGCTTCAAAAAGATTAAAGCCTTCAACGCTTCTGGCAGAACCTTTAGCAACACCATTTTCTATCGTCAACATAATCGTTGGCCGATAATATTTATCAACAATTTTTGAAGCAACGATTCCTATAATTCCCTGATGCCAGCCTTCCCCAGCAAGGACAATTACCTTTGTTTTTTGAAAATCGACTTCTCTTTCAATAAGCTGGATGGCCTCATCTAATATTTCTTGCTCAATAGCCTGCCGCTTTTTATTTTCTTCATTTAATTCATCTGCAATTATTTTTGCCTTTTCTTTATCCTTTGTAATAAATAATTCTATTCCTTTTTTCGCATCACCAATTCTTCCTGAGGCATTAAGCCTGGGCCCTACAGCAAAACCAATTAAGCCGGCCGTCACCGTTCCCCCCTTATAGCCCGATACTTTTAAAAGAGCCTCTAGGCCTGTATTTTGGGTATTTGGAATCATATCAAAACCTTTTTTTACAAAAATTCGATTTTCATCAACCAGGGGTACAATGTCTGCCACCGTACCAACTGAAACGATATCCATGTATTTCCAAATGCTTTCTGCCTTATTTAGTTTTTGGGCTAAAGCCTGAATTAATTTAAATGTCACCCCAACCCCTGCCAAAGATTTAAAAGGATAACTACAATCCTTTTGCTTAGGATCAATGACCGCATCTGCTTTTGGAATTTCTTCCTGGCATTCGTGATGATCTGTTATAATAACATCTATACCTGATTCTTTTGCCAGAGCTACTTCATTGACCGCAGCAATTCCTGTATCAACGGTAATCATTAAATCCGTGCCATTTTCTTTTATTTTATGAACGGCTTCAGGATTTAAACCATAACCCTCTTCAAGACGTCTGGGTATATAATAATCAACCATCGCTCCATTTTCTTTTAAAAACAAAAAAAGAATAGATGTACTTGTAATGCCATCTACATCATAGTCCCCGTAAATTGTTATTTTCTCCTTCTTTTCCAATGCAGTTAAAATCCTGTTTACTGCCTTATCCATGTCTTTTAATAAAAAAGGATTGTACAGACCTGAATAATCTGGATTTAAAAAAGCAACCATATCATCAATATTATTTATCCCTCGATTTTTTAAAACCTTTACGGTTACTGGCAACAAACCTGTCTTCTCTAATTCATCTGTTTCATCAAAAAATTGTCCCTTATTGATCCATAAATATTTTGATTCTATCATCCTATCACCATTCTATATATCCTCATATTTCACATAAAAATATTATATGTCAGGGATAAAAAAAAGTCTATCTTAAATGTCATAATTCGTTTTTTATGTACCCAAAACTGTAGCAATGTGCTATAATAATATAGCAATATTATATAGGAGTGTTAATATGTCAGAAAAATTTCAAGTTGGACAGATAGTAGAAGGCACCATCAACAGTATTAAACCTTTTGGAGCATTCGTTACTTTAGATGAATCCACTCAAGGTTTAGTTCACATTTCTCAAATCAGTCAAGGTTATTTAAAAGATATTCATGAGGCCGTTTCAGTAGGAGATAAAGTTAAAGTTAAAATCTTGTCCATAGATGAAAAAAACAATAAAATATCTCTTTCTATGAAAGAAGCCTCTGAAACAAAAGCTGCTGATAATACTGTTAATAGTACCCAAGCTTCTCCAGGAAAAGATCGTTTAGAAGACATGTTAAAAGATTTTCTAAAAGTTTCAAACGAGAAACAAGCAGCTTTAAATAAAAGAAATAACCGCTAAAAAAACCTTCGGCTCAAATCGGGCCGAAGGTTTTTTATATCTTCATTTTATGCCTGGCTTTTAGCCGTTCTTGTTTTTTTAGTGCTTAACATATACCATACTGGGCTTGCAATAAAGATTGAAGAATAAGTACCTGCAATCAATCCTACAATAAGAGGCAGGGCAAATTCTTTTATAGAAGGTACACCAAGGAAATATAAAACGGTAATAGTCAATAAGGTTGTTACGGTCGTATTAATAGAACGTGTCATGGTTTGATTAACACTTTGATTTACTAATTCTTTTAATTCCTGTCTGCTTACGCTTTTCTTGTTTTCTCTGATTCTGTCAAAGATAACAATGGTATTATTAATCGAATAACCTAAAATAGTTAATATAACAGCAATAAATGAATTATTGACTGGAACCCGTAAAATAGAATACACTGCAAGAACAACCAGTACGTCATGCAGCAAAGGAATAACTGCACTAAGACCAAACTTCCAGTCTTTAAATCTAAAAGTAATATATATCAACATTAAAATTGAAGCAACAACTAATGCTTTTATTGCTTTAAGTTGCATTTCTGTACCAATAGTCGCGGATACATCCTCTGCATTTAATAAAGCTTCATTTTCATCCAATTGATACTTTTCTTTAAGGGCATCAAATAATTCCCGTCTTGTCTTGGTATCGATGGATTTTGTTTTAATGGCAACTCCCTGATTATCAATTCTTGTTATTTGTGGACTGTCATCTCCGGTAATATCTATAACAATTGGTCTTATATCATTATTAATATCAAATTCTTGTCCAATATGAATCTCCATTACTGTTCCGCCAACAAATTCAACATCAAAATCTAAAATTCCTTTGCCCATCCCTGCATTAATGGGCATCGCTAAAAGTCCAGCTAAAATAACAATAATTGCAATGGTAAAGGTTATTTTTCTGCTTCCTACTATATCCATCTTCAGGCCTCCTTATTTGCACAGTAAAGTTTTGGATTTTTAAGGCCAATGTTTACAAACTGCTTTATTATGATTCGTGTAACAACTAAAGCAGTAAACATTGAAAGAATAATACCGATAGCTAAGGTTTGTGCAAAACTCTTAATAAGTCCGGTACCTAACCAAAATAAGATTGCTGCAGCAATTAAAGTGGTAATATTGCCATCTAAAATTGCTGAGAAAGCCTTACTAAATCCCGCATCAACAGCAGCCCGGATACTTTTGCCACTATTTAATTCTTCTTTTATTCTCTCAAAGATGATGACATTAGCATCCACTGCCATACCAACAGAAAGAATGATTCCTGCTACACCTGGAAGGGTTAAAGTTGCTTCCATAGCACTTAAAATAACAATGATTGTACCACAATAAAAGATTAATGCAATATCTGCAGCTAAGCCAGATACTCTATAGAAGATCAACATAAACAGTAAAACCAGAATAATACCAATTAAGCCTGCTTTTAAACTGGTGTTGAGTGCATCGGTACCCAATTTCGCGCCAACACTTTTGCTTTGAAGAACATTTAATTTAAAAGGGAGTGCACCAGCCTTTATTCTGGCAGCCAATTCATCAGCTTCTTCAATTGAAAAATTCCCGCTGATAAATGCAGTACCTGTAGTAATAACGTCTTCAACAACAGGATAACTAATAATCGTCTCATCTAAGGCAATCACAATAACTTGATTAATGTATTTTTGTGTTGCTTCAGCAAAAGCATCCCGGCCTTTATCATTAAACTCTACTACAACCACCGGTCTTGAAATACCATTATTATCCGTAATAACGTCTCTTCTGGCATCTTTAACTTCGTTTCCTGTTAGAATAACTTCTCCTTCTGGACTAATAAATTGAAGAAGTGCTGTTGAACCAATATCTTCAATGGCTTTTTCAGGGTCATCAACACCTGGAATATCAACACGCAGACGTTTTTCCCCTTCTATAGATACTTCTGCTTCTGTATAATTGCCTCTGTCCAAACGACCTTGAATTAATTCTTTTGCTGCTGCCATTTCCGCACTGGTAGGATTTTCTTTATCTGCTTCATATACAATATTAACCCCACCTGCCAGGTCCAAACCTAATCTTATATTGTCAGCTCCTAAATAATGGTTTACACCAAATCCATAAAAGGCTGTAAATACCATCAAGCCGGTAATAACTAGTGTTAATAACAATATCAACCCGCTTTTAACCTTCATTTGTCCTTATCTCCCTTCATTGTAAATACACAAAGTTAATTATATGCTTTATCAAAAAAAAGGTCAATATTTTTACATCTTTTTATTACATTTTACCATTAAAGAAAATTAATAGCTTTATTTTACAAACCTGCTAATTTAGCTTTCAGATAAAGGGCACATTCGACCCTTTTCTTTTCTAACTCACAACCAATTTTATAAGGTATATGGATATCTTTATGAAATTGATATGCATTCGCCGCACAGCCCCCACTGCAGTAAAATTTTGCCCAACAAGAGCGGCATTCTTCTTTTGCATAAACATTGCAGTCCTGGAACTGTTTTTGAAGTTCATGATTAGTTATTCCTTCAAAGACTGTCCCTATCTTAAAATCTTCAAGACCAACGAATTGATGACAAGGATATAAATCCCCTTCTGGTGTAACTGCCAGATATTCAGAGCCCGAACCACAACCTGCTAATCTTTTTGCTACACAAGGTCCCTGAGAAAGGTCAATCATAAAATGAAAGAAATTAAAGGCTTGTCCTTCCTCATTTCTTCGAATCAGTTCTTTAGCTAATACTTCATATTGATTAAATAAAACTGGCAAATCTTCTTCCCTTAAAGCGTAAGGCATTTCTAAAGGGGCTACCACGGGTTCTACAGAAATCTGTTGAAAACCTAAATCTGCTAAATGAATCACATCCTGGGCAAAATCTAAGTTTTCTCTTGTAAAAGTTCCTCTTACATAATAGTTTTGCTGCTTCCTGCTTTCAGCCATCTTCTTAAGTTTAGGAAGGATAAGATCATAACTGCCCTGATTATTTTTAGTATAGCGCATTTTATCATGTATTTCTTTCCTGCCGTCAATGCTTAATACTACATTATGCATATTTTCATTAATATAATTTTGTATTTCATCGTTTAATAAAAGTCCATTGGTTGTTATGGTGAAACGGAAATTTTTATTATGTTCCTTCTCAATGCTTCTTGCATATTCTATGATTTCTTTAACCAGCTCAAAATTTAACAAGGGCTCTCCACCAAAAAAATCAATTTCCAAATTACGGCGATTACCAGAAGCTTCAATAAGAAAATCTATGGCTTTTATACCAACTTCTTTAGTCATTATAGAACGGCTGCCCTTATAAGCTCCTTCTCCTGCAAAACAATACTTACATTTCAAATTACAGTCATGGGCTACGTGAAGGCATAAAGCTTTTACAACAGGATTCCTGTTTTTAAATTCAGTCAAATAATCAACATAAGCATCTTCTGTAAATAATAAACCTTCCTTTTCTAAACTTTCGATTTCTTCTATGGCTTCTTCAATTTGAACGATTTCATATTTTTCTTTAAACTTTTCAATAAGTTCATCATTAGGTATTTCTTTATAAAAATCCAGCAAATCATAGACAATATCATCGACTACATGAACCGCACCGCTATAAATATCTAAAACAATATTCATTCCATCTATAGAATATTTATGAATCATTTCTTTCACTCCATATAGTTAATTAAATCATTTCATTGAAAAAGCAGTAGCATAATTGCCACTGCCAAAATTAATTGTTTTCACAAGATTGGTTGGCTACTGTACAAGAAGTTTTACAAGCAGATTGACAAGATGTCTGGCATTCCCCGCAGCCACCTTTTGACATGCTTTTCTTTAATGTATCCGCATTTAAAGTCTTTACATGTTTCATCAAATACGCCTCCTTCAAATAATAGATAAGACGGAAGTTATTATGTACATTGGCCCCATCAGCTTACCTATTATAACACATTTTATTATTCTTGAAAAGCTATTATTTTTTCACGTTAATCCCTATCATACCTCCTAAAGCCCCACTTCCTATGGCAATAATCAATAAAGTAATTGTCCTGCTTGTCAGCGCAAGGCTTTTTCCAACTAAACTCCCAATAAGAATTAATAAAATTGCATATACCATACCTGAACTCATTCCCCAAAACCAGCCGCGGGCTTTTGCTCCTTTTGCTGCATCATAACCGGCTATAAAAGCAGAAATAATGGTTGTAAGAATTGCAATAAGGGAAATACTAGTTTCAGGCAATCCCGTATAAGTCAATAATAAAGCAGCCGCAATAAAAATGATAGCCGTAATCATATAAGCAATTACATTGCCTTTCAGGATTTCAAACAGTCTCCATTCCTTTTCATTTTTTGTCATCTGCACCGCTTTATAATTATTTTTTGACATTTTTGCCTCCATTTCAACTTATAGCACAGCTATAATTTATCTCTTTACTATTGTACGATTATGATTAATCATTTATGATAAAGGCAGATAGATTTTTGAAAGGTGGTTATTCCATGAAATGCATCGACCTTCATGTGCACTCTAGTTCATCGGATGGAACCTTATCTCCACGTGAATTGGTTTTATACGCAAAAGAAAAAAATCTGGCTGCTTTTGCTTTAACAGACCACGATGTGGTTGATGGTATAGAAGAAGCCCTTGCTGAAGGCCAAAAACAGGGAATTGAAATTGTTCCTGGAATCGAATTGGCTGCACAATACCAGGACCGTGAAATTCACATTCTGGGTTTTTTTATAGATTATAAAGATCCTTACTTTTTGGAACGTCTTCAATGGATTCAAAAGGAACGAAAAAGAAGAAATCAAAAAATGCTTGAAAAATTAAATGACCTGGGCTTTGATATAACCCTGGAGGAATTAAAAAGCGTTGCCGGCAAAGACTTAATTTCCAGAGCCCATTTTGGAAAACTTCTGCAGGAAAAAGGCTATGCAGCCAGTATAACAGATGCTTTCCAGTTGTATCTGTCCCCGGGGAAAGCTGCTTATGTTCAAAGAGAAGTCTATTCTCCAAAGGAATGTATTCACTTTATCCATGAAGCAAAAGGTTTAGCTGTCTTAGCCCATCCTACCCTGTATGATTTATCTGATGAAGAAATTAAAGATTTAATTAAAATTTTAAAAGCAGAAGGACTGGATGGTATAGAAGCCATTTACTCTCTTTATACAAATGAAGAAGAAGCCAAATTACGCTCATGGGCACATCATTATAATCTTTTTATAACAGGTGGCAGTGACTTCCATGGAAAAAACAAAAGACAAATTGATTTGGGTACGGGAAGGGGAAATCTTAAAATTCCATACGAACTGCTGGAAGAAATGAAAAAAAGGTTTAAAAAATAAACACATCCATGTATAAAGCTGGATGTGTTTATTTTAAAATTAATTTTCTTCTTTTATTTCAGTTTCTTCTATTTGATCTTGTATTTCTTTTACATTTTCTTTATTCTCATTTGTTTTATTCTTTTTTGATTTTCCCTTTTTATTCTTTTCTTCTTTTACTTCCTTTATCTTCTCCTCTGTCTCTTCTTTTTTGGCAGTCATATCAGGTTCTTTAATTGCTGCAATATAATTCTTTTGCAGTGGTACTCTGACGCCTTTGTTAAGACCAAATTCTACAATACACAAATCATTGATTACATCAACTACTTTTCCATAGATACCACCATTGGTTAAAACGGTGTCGCCCACTTTAACACTATTTTGCATGTCTAAGATTTCTTTTTCTCTTTTCTTTTGAGGTCTTATAATAAAAAACCACATAATCAGTATAATAACTCCAAAATATACAAATGTCGTTATGACACCTGCGGATGTTGTATTTGCCGAATTGTTAGCAGCCGCATCTGCTAAAACGAATAGTTGACTCATTCTGATTCCTCCTCTTTTTCTTGAAAGCCTTCTAATTTTAATTTTTTATAATGAGCAAAATTATTATTGTCTAATGCCTGCCGTATTTCTTCCATCATGTTGTTGAAAAAATATAAATTATGGAGAACACAAAGACGCATCCCCAACATTTCTTTTGCTTTGAGTAAATGCCTTATATAAGCCTTACTGTAATTTCTGCAAGTCGGACAAGTACAAGTTTCATCGATTGGACTTGAATCTAATTCATATTTAGCATTAAAAAGATTCAGTTTGCCCTTGTTTGTATAAACATGTCCATGCCGGCCATTTCTTGCTGGTAAAACACAATCAAAAAAGTCCACGCCTCTTTCCACGGATTCTAAAATATTTTCTGGTGTTCCTACACCCATCAGATAGGTTGGTTTATCTTGCGGCAAATATGGAACGGTTTCCTCTAAAATATAATACATCTGTTCATGGCTTTCTCCTACCGCCAAACCTCCAATGGCATAACCATCCAAATTAAGCTCAGAAATTTCTTTGGCATGTTCAATCCTGATGTCTTTATAGACCCCTCCCTGATTAATACCAAACAACATCTGATTTTTATTAACCGTTGTATCCAGTTGGTTAAGTCTTCTAAGTTCTGCCTGGCATCTTTTCAGCCATCTCGTTGTCCGGGAAACAGAAGCGGTCATATAAGCCTTATCACAAGGATAAGGAGGGCATTCATCAAAAGCCATCGCAATCGTAGAACCCAAATTGGATTGAATTTGAATGCTTTCTTCAGGTCCCATAAAAATCTTTCTGCCATCAATATGAGAAGAAAAGTAAACACCTTCTTCTTTAATCGTTCTTAAGGAAGTCAGGGAAAAGACCTGAAAACCGCCTGAATCCGTCAGTATAGGTCTGTCCCAAACCATAAACTTATGTAAGCCACCTAATTTATGAATCACTTGATCGCCTGGTCTAAGGTGAAGATGATATGTATTGGAAAGAGCCACCTGGCATTTAACATCTTTTAAATCCATGCTCGACAGAGCCCCTTTAATCGCAGCGACGGTAGCTACATTCATAAAAACGGGCGTTTGAATGATGCCATGGGGTGTATGAAATTCTCCTCTTTTAGCTCTTCCTTCAATCTTTAATAGCTTATACATATCTTTTCTTCCTCTTTCCAAAGCAATTAACAAATTAAGCATACCAGCATGCAGCTATATATCAGTGTACAGTGAATGAACTTTTTTTTCAAGGGGAAATTATGATTGTATAAAAATTTTTATAGGCTTGAAAAAGAAGTCAATCAATGATAAAATTTAAAAAATTCTCAACGAAAGGAGACATTTCATGGCAGGTTCTATCTTCGGTAAACATTTTCAAATCTCTACTTGGGGCGAATCTCATGGTAAAGCCCTGGGAGTTGTCGTTGACGGTTGCCCTGCCGGCATTGAACTTTGTGAAGAAGACATTCAAAAAGATTTAGATAGACGAAGACCTGGCAATTCACCTTTTGCTTCTCCCAGAAAAGAAAAAGATGCAGTAGAAATTTTATCAGGCGTTTTTGAAGGAAAAACAACTGGAACCCCTATTTCTTTAATCGTATATAATACCAACCAAAGATCCTACGACTATTCAGAAATATCGAAATTATACCGGCCCGGACATGCTGACTTTACTTATGACCAAAAATATGGATTCAGGGATTATCGCGGGGGAGGCCGTTCCTCAGGCCGTGAAACCACTGCAAGAGTTGCTGCTGGTGCTATTGCAAAAAAAATCCTGCAAGAATTTAATGTGGACATAACAGCCTACACTTTAAGCATTGGACCTGTTGAAATTGATAAAAGCAAATTTGATAAAAGCGAAATTTACAATAATTTTTTGGCCATGCCTGATAAAGAAGCAGCAAAAGCAGCAGCAGATTACGTCCAAAATGTCATGGACAATGAAGATTCCGCCGGTGGTATCATTGAATGTATTGTAACAGGCCTGCCAACTGGTGTCGGAGAGCCTGTCTTTGAGAAATTGGATGCCATGCTTGCAAAAGCTATATTTTCTATTGGTGCCGTCAAAGGTTTAGAATTTGGCAGCGGTTTTGAAGCCGCTAAGAAGACAGGCTGGGAGAACAACGATTTTTTTAGATATGATGAGAATGGAAAAATCACAAAATTAACCAATCATGCGGGTGGAATTTCCGGCGGTATCAGTGATGGTTTCCCTATTGTGTTCAGGACTGCAATAAAACCCACACCTTCCATTCATAGAATGCAACAAACGATTAATAAAAATGGAGAAAACGCGGATATTCAGGTGGAAGGGCGACACGACCCCATTATTGTACCAAGAGCGGTCGTTGTCGTTGAAGCAATGACTGCCCTTACTCTGGTTGATTATCTGTTCCAAAGAATTTTTTCCAGAATTGATCTGATAAAAAAAGCCTTACTGGATTAAAATAACCTGCAGGATTCCCTGCAGGTTGTTTAATCTATAGTAATGGAAGCATTACTCGTTTTCATTTCTATATTTACTTTTGTAGCGGCTTCATCATAATTACTGGTTCTTCCGCTTAATTCCCTGCTATCTGAATCGTCTTCCCCGATAAAATGGTCTAAATTATGATGAATCGTTGCATTACTGGTTTTAGCTTTTATTTTGTAAGCAATTTGATTATCCTTTGGCAAATCCAGATGAATACTGCCGTTAGAAGTTTTAAATGAGTAATCATATTCCTTATCTTTTACAAATTCTTTTGCTTTAAAATCAATCGCCCCATTGGAGGTTTTTATCTCGGCTTCATCTCCTAAAACATCTGTTAAATTAACTCTTCCATTAGAAGTCTCAATCGTTAATTTTTCTCCCGTCCACTGGTCAACAGACACACTGCCATTAGAAGTTTTAATATGAGTGTTTAAAATATTTAAATCCTTTGTTTCTATTGTTCCATTACTGGACTGTAAAGTCATTGAAGAAAACTGATCATAAGGAATAGACGCTTCAATAGATAAACCAGAAACTTTTCCATCATAATCTAATCTGGCTTCTTTACCATTTTTTCTTAATTTAAAATCAACATTGCCTCCAAAAAAACTTTTGCTATAACGAACTGTCAGCTTAATTTTTTCACCATTATATCCTTTTGCCTTAATGGAGCCGTTTTTTGCTTTCAAAAACAAATGACTGCAATCATTAATATTTTCTTCAATATTAACACTTTTTCCCCAAAACATAGATAATTTCCCCGTCAAATCAAAATTATTTAATAATAACAAAGCAATGATTGCTATCAGTATCCAATTTCTTTTTTTCCCTGGCCGATTAGGCAAGAAATCATCGTTTTGATTTTCATCAGAATTTGGAACTGGTCCATTATCTGGCAGGATTTCACTGTTTCCACCGTTACTGGCTGGTAATTCATGACTGTTATAATCATTGCTCATATAATATCCTCCTCATCATCCCATTCATATCAATAGATACGAAGGATACTATAAAAAGTTTAATGAATCATTAAAGATGCTATCGGATAAACATTGCATCTCCAAAGCTAAAAAACCTGTAGCGCATTTCTACTGCCGTTTTATATGCATTTAATATATTGTCTTTGCCGGCTAAAGCAGAAACCAGCATAATTAATGTTGACTCAGGCAAATGAAAATTTGTAATTAAAGCATCTACAATTTTAAATTGATAGCCAGGATAAATAAAAATGTCCGTCCAACCACTTTGAGGGCGTATAATGCCAGATTCATCTGCACAAGATTCCAGGGTTCTGCAACTGGTCGTTCCAACTGCAATAATCCGTCCGCCTGCTTGCTTTGCCCGGTTAATTTTATCTGCCTCTTCCTTTTCAATCCAAAAGTATTCGGAATGCATTTTATGCTCTGTAATATCTTCAACTTTTACAGGTCTGAAAGTCCCTAACCCGACATGCAAAGTGACATTGGCAATAACAATATTGTTATTTCTTATCTTTTCCAATAATTCTTCTGTAAAATGGAGCCCTGCCGTTGGTGCTGCTGCCGAACCCCTGTGTTTTGCATATACAGTCTGATACCTGTCCTTGTCTTTTAGCTGATGGGTTATATAGGGAGGTAGAGGCATTTCCCCTAAACGATCCAGTACTTCTTCAAAAATACCTCGATAAATTAAATGAACAATACGCTTACCATCATCAATGATTTCTTCAACTTCCGCTTTCAATTCACCATTTCCAAAAATAATCACATCCCCCGGGCGGGCTTTCTTTCCTGGTTTAACCAATGTTTCCCACCTGTCATTTTCTTTTCTTGTCAGCAGTAAAATTTCAACTTTTGCCCCTGTATCTTTTCTGGCACCAATTAATCTTGCCGGAATCACCCTGGTGTCATTGATGACAAGACAATCCCCGGGATTTAAATAAGATAAAATATTTTTAAAATAATCATGCTCCATCTGACCTGTGTTTTTATCCAAAACTAAAAGCCGCGAGGCAGACCTGTCTTCTAAAGGATCCTGAGCAATTAATTCCTTTGGTAATTCATAATAAAAATCATGTACATTCATCGTAAAATACCCCATTCTACTAAAATCTATGCTATAAAGTTTTCGTCAAATGGCTTTCATAACAACAAATTATAAAAATCTTACACCACATACTGAGCATATAATATCTTCCTGTTTAACCATTTCATTGCCGCAGTAAAGACATTGATAATAACCATCCCTGGTTTCTATCCGGGTTCTTCTTCTTCGCATAAAATATTTCCTAAGCGTTTTTTCCCGGTTATAAGTAAGCATCAGCAGTACAGCAAAAAAAAGGGTAAGTAATACACCACAAAACATCGTTCCATATATAAAATGTGTAATTTGTTCTTCTTTATCCATTAATTTGGCCAATACTTGATTAATCACAGGGAATACTACAAATAAAAGCCATATTCCTATCACTTTTGGGACAAACCAGATATTACTTTTATTCATTCAACTCCCCCCAAAATATATTTTTTATATGATACTAAAATTTGCCACTATTATCAATTAAACAAATCAAAAAAATAAGTCCGGTAGAATATTCCATATAATGGCTACCGGATTTATTTTATAATATAAATAATCCTGATTACAAGTCATTTTTAACAGATAATATTCATTTTGACATCTTTTTTTTCTCAAAATAATCCGCTTTTGACCATAACTAACAATATTTATCTGGTATTTGTACTTTATTTTTTGAAAACAGACCCCTTCTTTACAGTTTTCTTCCAATATTGGCTGGATTTCACCCCATATTGTACATATTTCTCCAGCCTTTTCTACTGAAGTGTATAAGCAAAAACTCAGTAATATATCCCCTCTTTCGTAAGGCTCATAAAGATTTCCGGGTAAATATTTATCAATTGAAACATTCCGTTCATTTTCAATATCAAAGTCTTCTATGTCATTATCCTTGTCATATAACCCTTGTGCCACAGCTTTTACTGCTTTATTGTGGTAAATAACCTGCTACAAAAAGAGTATTAATATCTTATTTCATCTTATTTCTGCACCGTTAAAATAATGGGCCAGTATTTGCCTGTAATTAAAGCCTGCTTCTGCCATGCCTTTAGCACCCCACTGACTCATTCCGACACCATGACCCCTGCCTCGTCCTACAAAAACAAAATCTCCCTCAGCAGAAGTTGAATGAACAAGCGATAAATGTTCCTGCCCATTTTTTCCTTCTGCTACTATAGAAGCAAGATTACCTGATAAATTTGTGATATTGCCGTCGGCTCCCAAAGCATAAATCTGATTTAAAGATATATTTGAATTTATTTTGGAATTTCCACCAATAACTGAAAAATAAGAATGATTAGTGGTTCCTCCCTTAACCAGTTGAAACTTCCTGCTATCTAATGAAGCACCATCTTTTTTGAAAAAACTACGGATACTCTCTTTTGTTAATGTCACTGAACCATTGCTCCCAATAATGGTCAATTCCATTACCCTGCCACCAGTTGAATAAGATCCAATTTGAATATCTAATATTTTTCCAATATCTTTGCCATTATTTTTTAGCAACACTTCTATTTCTTCTCTGCTAAAACTTTTTGTCCAAGTATAAGTATTCAGTTCGTAATAATCTTCTACTGCCCTTAAATAAGGAAGAGCTGTAACCCAAACATCTTCTGAGTTTTCAGTGTAACCTCCGCTGCTGGAAAAATAAAAAGTACTTACCAATTCATTATTGTAATACAGAAGTTCTCCTTCCGTCACATCAACAGCCCGATTGCTTCTTTCTGTTTCTGTGGTGTAGCCTTTATAAACCTGACAATGCTCCCCATCACATAAATCATATCCTGAAGCACTATGCTTTCCCATGCAATTTATTGCATAATTTCTGGCTACAATAGCCTGAGCCTTCAACGCTTCGATATCCCATGATGCAGGCATTTCAGCAGGAACAACTCCATATAAATATTCTTCAAAAGGCAGGACATTAACAGCTGTAATCCCCTTTCCGTCATATCTTCCAAACTCCATTTTTCCCCGATATTGCCTTTCACCTAAATTTATAAGACCTTGATATGGTGAATGATCAACACCATAAAATTGAGGATATCCCTCTTCTCCTTCAAATACAACCAAAGTACCTGTATGGTTTTTTAATGCTATACGGCTTGATTTAGGCTCTTTAACAATAAAAACCCTCCCTGTTTTTCCACTTAATTGATTTGCAGCAGCTTCCGCTTCCTGATATGAGTTAAATTCCCCTACATAAACATACCACTTTGCCAAATAAAAATTAGCCGGGAAAGCAGAAAAAGTGTCTGATTTTAATTCCTGAGAAAAATAAAGTGCTTCTTCATAACTGTCAAAAGATTGATTATAGGAAACATAATAGGAATAAGATGGAACCATGTAAAAACCACTATCTGATTTAATAATAGCTTCAGGTATATAACCACTCTTCGTATCATATCCTGCCAGGATTTCTTTATTATATATATTAATTCTATCTGTATTTTTATATTTATATTCCAGACCAATTCTTACTTCATAAGGTATATCCACAGCATGAACGATATCAGGAAATGAAAATAAGAAAAGCAGTAAAAAAGCCATCAATATGTAAAAGCTTTTGACCCCTTTCATATAAATCCCCCTCTTATTATGATTTGAAAAACTTCTGCCAGGAAAACAGAATTTATACATCATCATTATATAGGAAAATATTACAAAAATCTATATCCTCTTATGAAAAGAGACAAAAAAAGGAGCCTTATGCCCCTTTTTGTCATATTTTCCCTAATATAAATCTCCAAATAAAAAATTTGTATTTTCCAATTTTATCCTTTGTATCTTTTATTAAATTCTTATAGAAATTATACATGACTGCCATTTCTTCATGGTTTAAAGCATTTGGGCTATACCTTGCTTTTAAGAATAAAGGTGTTATTTCTTCATCGTTAAATATTTTGTGAACCCTTTCAGAATACAACAAAGGCGTTTCTGTTTCTTTAATTGGATATCCTAATAAATTTGCAATTTTCAAGTATTCCTCATAAATCAATATAGCGGACTCTTTCCCATCTCCATGAATCATTTTTCTAATTTTTAAAAGGACTTTAAAGAGATTCATGACAAGAATCATTATTAAAATGATAAAAATAGATAGAAGCATGTATAACGCTTTTATTCTTATATTTATTTTAATTTCGGAACCAGTTCTAACTTCATTATTTATGTTCGTTTCCTCTGTCCTATCTAAAAGATTTTGATAATAATTCCTGTAAAAATCCGATATGTTTTGGTTTCCATAGTTTTCGTCAAACTCTCTTCTGTAAGGAGGCGTTGGCTCAAAAGAAATCCAGCCTATCCCTTCAAAATATACTTCTGTCCATGCATGTGCCTGCATATTGGTTACCCAATATTCATTCTTTCCTTTCCAGGTATCTCTGGTCAGACAATAACCCTCTACATATCTTGCAGGAAGACCTATGCTTCTTACAAGTACTGTCATCGCCGTAGCATAGTAGGTACAATAGCCTTCTTTTGAATCAAACAAAAAATAATCTACAAAATCTCTTCCCAAAGGAACATCTCCTGGATTATAAGTATAATGAAAGTTTGTCAAAAAATAATCTTCAATAGCCTTTACCTTATCATAATCCGTCTCTTTGTCCTTTGTAATCTCATAAGCCAAATCCCTGACTCTTTCGGGAAGACTTTCAGGAAGATTTAAATATTGTTCATTGATATCTTCAGATTGTTCAATAAGCTGCTCCAACAAAAGCTTACTATGCTCATCGATGCTTTCTCTATCCTGAATAATTTGATTATATCTTTCCTTGTATAAGCCTTTTTTACTCTTTCTTATCAACTCAATAAAATCTTCCTGAACTTTTTTTGGATAATAAAATTTGACAGAATAACGATAACCCTTTCCTTTTGCATTTTCTAAAAATATTCCGTCTCCCCTGTCTGTAACATGTTCATCTGTTTCCAGTTTAATTAAATTTTCCGGAACAAAAATTGTCTTTGTAATAATATTTTGAAACTCTACTTCTAAATCACATTCTTCGAAATACTTTTCAAAATCAACATTCTCATCTGACAAAATCTTAATTCCTTCCCTGCATTCCAAAGCACCCACATATGTCTTATGGAAAGAATCGTATGGCTCTCCTTTATATAGCCAACTATGACCTGTATATGTATCTTTCATAATTCCTTTTAAATAGACCCTTTGGGGAGACGATATTTTTAAAACTAAAATTTCATTAGGTGTTAAATTGCCTCCAAGCCTGCCGTCTCCTTCACCAAAACAAGCAGACATGACTGAAAAAGTATCTGATTCATAATAGTAAGCCGGCTCTGCTGTATACTTATCAACAATATTTCTCACCCATTGCAATTGAATAACATGCTTTTGGGAATAATAATAAGAAAAAATAAATACTATTGTGCTTATAAGCATTCCCCATAACATAAACCATTTGAATGCAACGATATTCTCTTTTTCTATTAATTTACCATATTTATAATATCTGTGCCGGAAGAAATATAGCAAACAAGAGAATAAAAATAAATACATGGTCCAGGGAACAGTCAGATAGTCAAGATACCATAAATATAAAAAATATGCACTTCCAATCAATGTAAGGATAAGATAATGCCATTTCTTTTTTGTAAACAGATATATTCCGAGACAAATCGAACTACAGATTAATATGGATAATACCTTCGCATAAGTCCAATTGACCGAAATATCATTATAAATATACTCATATAACCATATCAGAACTCTATAATGTTTAATTAATACAATTTCTGCTCTGCCTGTTTTTAAAATATAGATAATCCATATCGCTAGAGAAAACATTGATAAAGTTAAACTTAAAACAGTCGTTTTTTTATTGATAAATATTATAGAATATATCAAAAGTATTGTTACAAGTATTCTGATAATAAACAGGGGGACAGGGCTAAACCCCACATCAGTCAGCCCCATAAAAGCAAAAGAAAAACTTACAAGAAACATCAAAAAAAAGTCAATTAAAAATTCATGAAATTTCCCCCTCATCATAAGCTACACCCCAAAACCTGTTTTATATCATCCCTGATGTTTACTTTAATAACTTTAACACCAATATCTTTTAAACCCTCAATAATTTTTTCCTCTTCATCTTTATTGATTGTAACAAGATCTTCCGGCGATATATAAATCAGTATAATATTATAGCCCGCACAAGACATCTCATATAACTGATCATATAAATCGTATTCTAAATTAACCGTAAATAAAATCCAATTGCTTTTTTCCATTTCATTACTTAAATATGTACTAATCACGTCAGAAAAGTTAATATTTTGATTAAATTTCGCTTTTCGCATGAAATCATAAAATATTTCAAAATCTAAAGCATTTTTTCCTTCAATGCTTTTTATCCCTTCATTATAATAAACTAATTTAACAGGAATCCAATGTCGGAGACAATAATGGGTAACCGCTACAATACATTCAATTACCTGGTCTTCAATAATCATATTTTTTTCTTCACCAAAATGATTTTCTTTTAAATCTAATAATAAATTGACGTAAATCTGGGCAGTATTATCATAATTTTTAACCATCAATTCATTTCTTTTTGCTGTTGCCTTCCAGTGAATTTTTCTTAGAGTATCACCATAAACATACTTTCTGATATCGGATATATTTGACATGTCTTCTTTATTGCTTTTTACAATGCTGTCTGACTCTGAAATATACGAAGTATTTAAATTAAAATAATTAAGCATGCTAATTCTGGGATAGACCTTTATTTCTTTTGGCTCTCTAATATAGTAAAAAAAAGAGAACAAACCTAAGAAATCCTTTATTTCAATATAATCGATACCTACTGTATAATCTCCTCTATATTTACATTCCCACTCACATTCAAAACTTTTATGACTAAAGGGATTCAGTGCAAATTCTAAAGCTTTTGTCTGCCTGCCAAAAATATAATCCATTTCATAAAAAACAACTCGTATAAAAGGATATATCAGAAAAAATTCATTATGAATACTAAAATTAAAATGAATTTTTTCTCCTTTTATTAAATTCTTTTTATCAATTTTTTGAGTATATTTAATCAACAACCAAAGCATTCCACCATAAATAAAAGAAATAATTACCAAGAAAAGAGGGATATAAAAGTATATGGAAGGAATCTCCCCCTGGAAAAAGTAAATAAATACTAAAATGACAGGAAAAATAATAAAATATAGGGGCTTCGTCTTTACCACATTATCACAACCTCCGCTCATTCAAGAGTGCAAATCTTATTTAATTATTGGCACTCTGACCTTATTTTTAATAATGGATTCAATGATTGCCTCAGCAAAAACATTTCTTAATTTGGCTTCCTGTTTAATAATTAAGCGGTGGGACAAAACCGGAATCGCCATTTTAATCACATCGTCCGGTATAACATAGTTTCGTCCCTTGTAAAAAGCCCATCCCTGAGCTGCCTTAAACAAAGACAAAGAACCCCTGGGGCTGGCACCCAAAATTAAATCCGGATGTCTCCTGGTTTCATTGACGATATTCACAATATAAGAAATAATTAACGGATCCACATATACTTCTTTAACCTGCCTTTGAATTTCTAAAATTTCATTGTAGTCTGCAACTGTTCGTAATTCTTCAAGAGGGTTTTCTTTCTGGAAGTTTTTAAGTATTCTCTCTTCTTCATAATTGGTAGGATAACCAATACTAAATTTCATAAAAAAACGGTCTAATTCTGCCTCTGGTAAAGGATAGGTTCCTAAATATTCTACAGGGTTTTGGGTGGCTAATACCATAAAAGGTTTTGGTAATGGATAAGTTACCCCATCAACAGTGACCTGGTTTTCTTCCATAACTTCTAATAAACTGGCCTGAGTTTTAGGTGATGTCCGGTTAATTTCATCAGCCAGAATAATTTGACTCATAATAGCACCTGGCTTAAACTCAAATTCTCCTGTCTTCTGATTATATATTGAAAAACCTGTTATATCTGAAGGCAATACATCAGGTGTAAACTGAATTCTTTTAAAAGAAGCATTCAGGCTTTTTGCCAGTGCAGAAACCAGACTTGTTTTTCCTACACCTGGTACATCTTCTATTAAAACATGGCCATTACATATTAATGCAATAATCGTTAATTCTATAACATCTCTTTTCCCAACAATAACTTTTTCGACATTTTCAATGATTTTTTCTAAAAATTCCTGGCTCGTATTCATTTTTTACCCCCCCAATGGTTTTTTGAAAAGACTTTAATATTCAACTCTTTTACATAAATAAATTATATCAAAAGATTTTATCTTAGGAAACATATTCTAAATATTTTAGATAAAAACAATCTTATTATCTTATTTAAAATTTAACAAACTAACTCAATTCTATAAATGATTTGTATAATTTTACTAAAAGATGTATATTTTTCATATACAAAATGACAAATTCATAAGAAAGGATATAGGATATTAATTTTATCTATTTGAATTTTTTTACATTTGTGGTATAATTCCATATTGTAATATTCTTTTATGGTATTTTTGTATATAAATTGTATTTAGAAAAAGAAAATGACTTAAGAGAAAGGAGATTCATTGTGAAAAATACAATTAGTGTATTACTGGCAGATGATAACAAAGAATTTTGTGAGATTCTTGAAGATTATTTCAAAAAACAAAGTGATATGGAGGTGGTTGGGGTAGCAAAAGACGGAATAGAAGCCTATAATATGATTATAGAAAAAGTTCCTGATGTTGTGATATTAGATACGATTATGCCCCGCTTAGATGGTTTAGGTGTATTAGAAAAACTCCATTCATCAAATATAAAAAAGATCCCAATCTGCATTATGTTATCAGCAGTTAATCAAGATAAAGTGACTCAAAAAGCAATGCGTCTTGGTGCAGAATATTATATTGCAAAACCCTTTGATATGGAGACATTAATGTTGAGAATAAGACAACTTACAGACCTTGCTCCAATAACTCCAAAAAGTTTGACAGCAAACAACCCTGTTGAAAACAATTATGGAAATCAGATCCCTTCCCCTCACCAATTAGAAAGTGAAGTCACCTACATACTTAGAGAAATTGGTGTCCCTGCCAATATAAGAGGCTATCATTATTTACGTCATGCGATTACCATGGCCGTAAATGATCTGGACGTCCTTAACAGTATTACAAAAGAACTCTATCCTTCTATCGCTAAAAAATTTAACACCACTTCAAGCCGTGTAGAAAGAGCCATCCGCCATGCCATAGAAGTTGCCTGTAACCGGGGCAGTGTTGAAACCATGCATAAACTTTTTAGTTATACCATAAATAATAACAAAGGGAAACCAACCAACAGCGAATTTATCGCTCTTATTGCTGACCGCTTAAGGTTAAATTTAAAAATTGGATAACAAATATCCCTAAGGAATTCCTTAGGGACATTTATTTAATACCCCAATTTTTATTATTAAAGGAGGGAGTTCATGGATAAAAAAGGACGCATTAAGCATGTTTTTCCTGGAGGCAATACAACTAAGGGTTTTATGTCTTTTTATAATAATATACTATTTCAGGAAGAAGCCAATAAAATCATTATTATTAAAGGCGGACCAGGGGTAGGGAAGTCTTCATTTATGAAAAAAATCAGCGATAGATTTCTTAATTTAGGTTATAACCTTGAATATCATCACTGTTCATCAGATAATAACTCTTTAGATGCGATCGTTATTGTTCCTCTAAAAGTGGCTATTTTAGACGGTACTGCTCCCCATGTTGTAGATCCCATTAGCCCTGGAGCAGTCGATGAAATCCTAAATCTGGGTGATTACTGGAATGAAGAAGGCATCAAAATTCATAAAGAAGAAATTATAAGAACAAACAAAGAAATAAAAAGAGTATTTAACAAAGCCTATAATTATTTAAAAGCTGCCTATCAAATCTATGAAGCCTGGACTAACACGGAAAAACTAGCCTTTAACAAAGCCAAAGCAAATCTTCTTACTGATAAACTCATTAAGGAACTGTTTGAAAAATATCCTGTGGCAAAACAATCAGGAAAAGACAGACATCTGTTTGGAACAGCTATAACCCCAGGCGGTCTGACCGAATACCTGCATACCATTATTGGAGAAAGTAAACAAATATATATGATTAAGGATTCACCAGGTGCTTCTGCTAAAGATTTAATGAACAAAATCTCTGAAGAAGCTCTCATACGGGGTTTTTACCTGGAATGCTATCATTCTCCGATTGACGTTGATAAAATTGAAGATATTATTATTCCGGAGCTTAGTTGTGCCATAACGGTAGTTAACGACTATCATAAAGCAAAAGTGATTCCTACAAATATCATTGACCTGACCAGTTGTTTGGATAGCTCTGTTACGAAAATCTTAAAAGAAGAAACAGATAAAGACAAATTACTTTTTGATGATCTTATTGAAAAGGCCATCTTAATTATTCAAAAAGCTAAAAAATTCCATGATAGATTAGAAAGTTATTACGTGCCAAATATGGATTTTGATAAAATCAATGATTTAGCAGAAAAAATCTGCAAAAGAATTTTAGAAATTTCTCAGGCCGATACAGACAAGTAAAGTAGGGAGAAAATCCCTACTTTTTTCGATAATTCTTTCTATTGAAAATAATGTTAATATATGGTAAACTCTTCAAGGAATTAAATAGAAAGGGGTATTTAAATGACTAAGTATACTAAACTTAAAGCAGATGCAAATTCACAAACATTTCTTTACCTGCTGGAAAAACCAGCAGAAAAAAAATATCTGATTTTTAAAAAAGCCATTTATCCAAACAAGAAAAATATTTATCTTTTTTTTAAGGATCTTCAAGTGGCAGAAAGCCACTTTAATCAATTGATTTCATAGTTGAAGGCATATTTTATACCTTCTTTCATATATATAAATTGTAACGAAGATATGAAGGAGGCTTTTTATGTCTTCCACCAAAATAATCGTGCTACAATTAAAAGAAATCATTTATACATTATTATTTGCAATTATTGGTTTTATATTATTGATGGTTCTCATATTTTATTTTATTCCTGGCAAAAAAGAAAGCGCACAACTTTATGAATCAGGAGTCTATACCGCTCCTGTTTCACTGGATTATGCTCAATTTAATGTTTCTGTTGTTGTAGAAGACAATCAGATTACATCAGTAGAACTGACGGATTTTGATGACAATATGGCATTAATATATCCTCTTGTTGAACCTACTATGGCTCACCTGAATAGAGAAATTGTTAAAAAACAAAGCCTTGATGTAGATTCTCCTGAAGATGCTTCACAAACCGCTAATATTCTTCTTGACGGAATAAAAAAAGCATTAAGTAATCCTCAGAACTAAATCCATCTTTCCCAGTATTCCTTTTCTTCACCAGAATCTACAGCAGCGAGATACATGTCAACGATTCTGAATAATTCTGATTCGTCTTCTAAACAATAATACTTTTTCCCATTTTCTTCTTCAATGTTTTTAATCAATTTATCTTTTTCATGAATTAAAGATATAAAATTTTTTTCCCATTCAAGTGCTTTCTTTTCTCCAAGTTCTTCATAAGACATTATTTCTGCTTTAATTTCTTCAATAAAATCTTCTATTGGAATTTTTAGCATAAAAACATTCCTCCTGGAAAATTATATTATTGTTATTTTATCTTTATTATTTGAAAATGTTTCTTTATTTTATTCCAAATAAACATTTCAAAAGCCTTTTAAATCATTATAAAACATTTTTAATTTCTGTAAAATAAAAAATGCCTGGTATTTAACAAATACCGGCATTTTTTTCTCGCTTATTTTTTAAAATGAACACATTAATGCTTTTTTCATTTCTTTAACATATTCATACACATAAGGAACTGAGTTTTCTCCATATTCTGCAATCATCTGTACAATGGCACTGCCAACAATAATCCCATCTGCTATTTTTGCCATTTGAGCGGCTTGCTGGGGAGTAGATAACCCAAAGCCAATAGCACAAGGAATCTCTTTTACTTCCTTAACCAGCTTAATCATTTCTTCTGCTTCGTTGCCTATGGATTTTCTCACACCCGTTACTCCTAAAGAAGAAACGCAGTAAATAAAACCTTCCGCCTCTTGGGCAATCATACGTATTCTTTCCTTAGAAGTGGGCGTAATCATAGAAATCATTGTTATGTTGTACTCCTGACAAAAAGGTAAAAGCTCTTCTTTTTCTTCAAAAGGAATATCTGGAACAATAACTGCTGAAACGTCAACTTCCTGACATCTTTTCATAAATCTTTCCGTTCCATAGGTAAAAATCGGATTAGCATAGGTCATGATAACAATTGGGACATCAGAATTCTTTCTGATCTCTTTTATGCCATCAAATATCTGGTCGGTTGTGATACCTTTTGAAAGCGCCCGGGCATGAGCTTCTTCGATAACGGGTCCTTCTGCAACCGGATCGGAAAAAGGAATTCCAAGTTCAATAACATCGGCTCCTGCCTTAGCCATTTCAATAACCAGTTTAATGGTTGTTTCCATAGAAGGATCTCCAGCAGTAATATAAGTAATAAAAGCCTTTCCTTTTTTAAATACATTTTCTATATTACTCATAAATATTAACCCCCTTATAACGTGCTATTGCTGCCACGTCTTTGTCTCCTCTGCCTGAAAGACAAATAACAATGATTTTATCCTTATCCATAGTGGGAGCCAATTTTCGTGCATAAGCAACCGCATGGGCACTCTCAATGGCAGGAATAATCCCTTCGACTTTTGCAAGGTATTCAAAAGCCTCCACTGCTTCGTCATCAGTCACTGGTACATACTCTGCTCTTTTAATATCTTTCAGGTAAGAATGCTCTGGTCCTACCCCCGGATAATCCAGGCCAGCAGATATGGAATATACCGGAGCAATTTGACCATACTCATCCTGACAAAAGTAAGATTTCATTCCATGGAATATTCCTACGGTTCCTTTTGTCATAGAAGCTGCATGTTTATCCGTATCAATGCCATGACCTGCTGCTTCGCAGCCAATCAAACGGACTTCTTTGTTTTCAATAAAGTCATAAAAAATCCCCATGGCATTACTGCCTCCGCCAACACAAGCCATTACCACATCTGGTAGTCTTCCTTCTTTTTCTAAAATCTGTTTTTTAACTTCTTTTCCGATAACACTTTGGAAATCCCTTACAATTGTAGGAAAAGGATGGGGTCCTACAACTGAGCCCAGAACATAATGGGTATCGGCAATTCTTCTGGTCCATTCCCTTAAAGTTTCATTAACAGCATCTTTTAATGTCTGGGTTCCGGAAGTTACGGCATGGACCTTAGCCCCTAAAAGTTCCATTCTAAAGACATTTAAAGCCTGTCGCTCGGTATCTTCTTTCCCCATAAAGATTTCACATTCCATATCCATAAGGGCAGCAACCGTTGCTGTTGCAACACCATGTTGACCTGCTCCTGTCTCTGCAATAACTCTGCTTTTGCCCATCTTTTTAGCCAAAAGCACTTGCCCTAAGACATTGTTTAATTTATGAGAACCTGTATGATTGAGATCTTCTCTTTTTAAATAAATTTTTGCCCCGCCCAAATCTTTAGTCATTTTTTCCGCATAATAAAGCAGTGAAGGACGACCAGCATAATTATTTAACAAATCATTAAGTTCATTAACAAAACCAGGATCCTCTTTATAGCGATTGTAGGTTTCTTCCAGTTCAATTAAAGCATTCATTAAGGTTTCAGGAACAAATTGACCTCCGTAAATTCCAAATCTTGCTTTAGACATTTCCATTCTCCTTTAATTGATTATTTTATTTTTCATGAAACACGGTGACGGGTCCTTGTTTTATTAATCTTTTGAAACAAGGAACCGTCACCGTGTTTCGGAACCATCCCTTGTTTCATTAATAAAAAAAGCTTTTATCCCGTAAGGGACAAAAGCTTATCGCTTCTGCGGTGCCACCCAAATTGGTTGAAACAACCCACTCTATTTGTATACTTTCATATACACCCTTTTGATAACGGTCAGGGTTCCCGTAAGCGCCTACTATAAATTTCGGGCTTCCCTCGCAAGTCCATTCGAAATAACACTTGTAATCGCATTCTCACCAAACAGCGACTCTCTGAATACAGTAATTATTTCTACTACTCTTGCTCATCGGTTTAATTTTTTGATCAAAAATTCCTTATATTTAAGCTTGATAATAGCATTTTAATTTTATTTTGTCAATAAATTATTCTAGTATAAAGAGCTATTATTTTAAAATAATTACACTTTTAAAAATTTATATTTCATTATATAATTTATAATAGTTTAAATAATTTTCAAGGAATTCTAATGCTTCCCATAGACTAAGCTTTTGTTTTTGGAAAAGCTTATGAGAAAGATCCTTCAAATCAACATAGACCATCGATGCACTTTATATCATAACTAAGGCTTATGCCTGGTAATAAAACTACAAGGAGGTCTTCAATGAGTATTTATTCTTTATCAAATTTTCTTCAGAAATATGCACAAAAACCAGATGTTGTTGAAGCTTTTCAATTAGAAAGCGATCAAATGCTCAAAATAGACTTGAACGGAGATGTCTGGATAAAAACTGGCTCTATGGTTGCCTACAAGGGTGTCATTAAATTTACAAGGGAAAAAATGATGGAACACGGGCTTGGTAAAGCTATAATGAAATCTATTACAGGTGAAGGAGCAACCCTGACTAAAGCCCAGGGAAGAGGAGAATTATTCTTAGCAGATAATGGTAAAAGAATCTCTGTTATTTACCTGGATTCCAATGCAATTACAGTTAATGGAAATGATTTATTAGCCTTTAGCCCTTCAATCCAATGGGATATTAAATTCCTTAAAAATGTTTCCAGTATTATGGCTGGTGGTCTGTTTAATATGCAATTAAGTGGCAGGGGTTATGTAGCTATTACAACCCACTATAAACCCCTTATTTTAATGGTTACTCCTGATAAACCTGTTGTAACCGATCCCTATGCTACTGTGGCCTGGTCTTCAAACCTTATACCAGAATTAAAAACTGATATTAATCTGGGAACATTCATCGGTCGAAGCAGCGGCGAAACATTTCAAATGTTCTTTAGAGGTCAGGGATTTGTTGTAGTACAGCCTTATGAAGAAGTTACTTTTCAGCATTCTTAGGTTTATGAAAATAACCCGGAATTCATTCATGAATTCCGGGTTATTATTAATTATTATAATATAAATCCTGAGAAGCATATTCTGGATCACAAGTAATATCAATGCCCAATTTTCTTAAAGTTTGTTCATCATTTCTGTTGAGTATTGCTGTAGAATGTGCCTGACAGCCATTTAATAATGGTAATTTATCCATTGCTATCTGGGCCACTGGGTTTGTAGCAGCACATATACTAAGTGCAATCAAAATTTCTTCACAATTTAAAGCAGGATTTGCACTCTTAAGTATATCGTTTTTTAAGTATTTGATAGGTTCCAAAATGACAGGTGAAATTAACAGGATATCATCCGATATATGTGCTAAATACTTAACAGCATTTAATATAGCCGCCGCAGTCGCATCCATTAATTTCGAACTTTTTCCGGTTAAAATTTTTCCATCTGGCATCTCTATAGCTACTGCTGTACAAATATCGCTTTTACTTGCAGTTTCTTTTAACCTGGCAGCTCGCTCTCTGGCTGGCATAACTACCCTTCTGTCTTCTTCTTTCAGATTAAGCTCATCCATTATGAGTTTAACTTTTTCAAATGTCTCCTTATCAACATAACCTTTTTTATAATCACAACCTGTTTTAAAATATCTTCTAATGATTTCTTGTTTAGAAGCTTCTCTTATCACTTCATCATCAATAATTCCAAATCCTATTCTGTTAACACCCATATCCGTCGGAGATTTAAATACCGAATCCTTTCCTGTTATCTTTTCAATAATCCTTTTTAAAATAGGGAAAGTTTCTATATCCCTGTTGTAATTAACAGCTATCTCTGAATAGGCATCAAAATGAAAGGAGTCTATCATATTGACATCCCTGAGATCAGCTGTTGCAGCTTCATAAGCAATATTCAGAGGATGCTTTAAAGGAATATTCCATACTGGAAAAGTCTCAAATTTAGAATAACCTGCCACTTTTCCTCTTTTATATTCATGATACAATTGGCTAAGACATGTAGCCAGTTTACCACTGCCTGGTCCGGGACCTGTTACAACAACGATAGGTCTTGTTGTTTCAATATAAGGATTTTTACCATAGCCTTCATCACTTACAATGGTATCTAAATCTGTCGGATAACCTTTTATAGCCTTATGTTTATAAACTTTAATCCCTCTTCGTTCTAATTTGTTAATAAACATTTTCGCTGCTGGCTGCTCGTCATATCTGGTAATAACAACGCTATTGACAAGCAATTCATGATTCCTTAAATCATCAATTAAGCGCAAGGTATCCATATCGTAAGTGATACCGAAATCTCCTCGGATTTTATTTCTTTCGATGTCTCCAGCATATACACAAATAATAACCTCTACTTTATCCTTTAGTCTTTCTAAAAGTTTAATTTTTCCGTTTTCATCAAAACCCGGCAATACTCTCTTGGCATGCAAATCATACATCATTTTGCCGCCAAATTCCAGATAAAGCTTATCATAATTATTAACCCTTTCTAAAATATATCTTGATTGTTCTTCTAAATACTTCTTTTGATCAAATCCTATTTTCATGTTCTTTCCCCACTTTTTAGTATATTTTTCAAGCATAAATAATTATAAACTCAAACCTTAATTATTACATAGGTTTCTCATAAAGTAAAGATATTACTATCTGGAAATTAAAAAAATATGTCCACAAATAAGGTTACCATTAAAAATTAGAAAACCAAACTACCTTTATCATCCCATTTAGAATAAAGTTTACAATTAGGTCTTAGGATAAGATATTTTACCGATTCTTTCGCTTCTTCACTCATACAATCCTCATCCAATACCGTTGACATCTCGTCCACCGACCATTTAATAGCGCCAAATTCCAGTTTTTCTAACTTTCTTCCCTTATTTAATATGTAATTTCTTATTTCATCAATTAATTCATCTTTTGCCTTATGCTCGGCAATCCATCTGTCCTGAGCTGTATCAGAACCGGAACGGTATAAAACCCTGAAAGTGATTTGATCTGCATTAAATACCTCTTTACAATATTTAAATATCCGAGCCGCAGACCAGTCATTAAATGCATCCGTTAGATTAATAGAAATTCTTAAATTAAAATCATATTTCTTTACACTATTACAAAATTCAATCAAATCTACTTTATTCTTAAGACTTGTGCCATTATAATCTCTATTTTGTTCATTATCAAAAGAAGAAACCGAAAGGCTAAGGGTACTTACACCGACATGATTACGCAAAAATCTTAAATAAGGCTCGTCTATCATGACCCCGGTCGTCTGCATTTCTATCCATCTGAAAGGCTTACTCAGATTACTGTTCATGGTTCCGAATCTCTGTAAAAAAGCTCTGTTTTGCTGGGGCTCCGCATTGCCTGTTAACATAACCGTATTACAACCATTATCTCTGGCAAACTCTAATCTTCTTATATAGTCTTTTTCATAAAGATCATAAAAAGGTAAGTTTTCATCCATCATATTTTTATAGTCGTCATTTCTCATATGGGATACACAAAATTTACAATTATTCACACATCCTTTATTAGGAACACATACTGATAAAGATTGAATCCGCATCCCTTTCCCTCCCATACTAAAACTCTTATTCATTATTCTATACAAATAAAAAATAGGATGCAAATAAAAACAAAAGTTTTTATTAATAATATTTTGGTATAACTTTTATTTACTTTTAACACAATTATGGCTTGCAATCTAAAAAAAAAGATAATATAATACATTGTAACAGACGAATATGGATAAACAGCGATGATAAAAGCTACGATTTGCTTGTTTCTTAAGAGAGCCGGTGGCTGGTGTAAACCGGTGTAACAACAAATCTTTCCACTTTTGGAGCTGTCGGCGAAAAGTCGAATGGTTAGTAACCTTTATCCTACTTTAGAGTGGCTGTTTTTTAAGCAGCAATTTGGGTGGCAACGCGGATCCTTTCGTCCCATATATATAATGGGTTGAAAGGTTTTTTTATTGTATTATAATCTAAATTGAATACTTCGAAGAGGTGATGATGATGTTGGATTTAAAATTCATAAGAGAAAATCCTGAAATCGTAAAACAAAACATCCAAAAAAAATTTCAGGACCATAAGCTTCCTCTGGTTGATGAAGTAATTGCTTTAGATCTTGAAAGAAGAACAAGCCAACAGGAAGCCGATAATTTAAGAGCAAACAGAAAAAAAATCTCTAAAGAAATTGGTAACTTAATGGCACAAGGTAAAAAAGAAGAAGCAGAAGAATTAAAAAAACAAGTCACAGCCAACGCCGAACGTCTGGCGGAACTCGAAGAAAAGGAAAGAGTTTTAACAGAAAAAATTCAAAACATACTAATGGTCATTCCAAATATTATTGACCCCAGTGTTCCAATCGGTAAAGATGACAGTGAAAACGTAGAATTGCAACGATATGGCGAACCGGTTATACCAGATTTTGAAATCCCCTATCATATTGATATTATGGAAAGTTTTTCAGGAATCGACCTTGATAGTGCCAGAAGGGTTTCCGGAAATGGTTTTTATTATTTAACCGGAGATATTGCAAGGCTGCATTCTGCAGTACTTACCTATGCCAGAGATTTTATGATAGATCGTGGTTTTACTTATTGTCTTCCTCCTTTTATGATTCGAAGCAATGTTGTTACAGGCGTTATGAGCTTTGAAGAAATGGATGCGATGATGTACAAAATTGAAGGGGAAGATTTATACCTTATAGGAACCAGTGAACACTCTATGATTGGTAAATATATCGATACCATCATTGACGAAGAAACCCTTCCTCATACATTAACCAGCTATTCTCCCTGCTTTAGAAAAGAAAAAGGGGCACATGGTATCGAAGAAAGAGGCGTATATAGAATTCACCAATTCGAAAAACAAGAAATGATTGTTATTTGTAAACCAGAAGACAGTATGGACTGGTTTAACAAGTTATGGCAAAACACCGTTGATATTTTCAGAAGTTTAGATATTCCCGTAAGAACCATAGAATGCTGTTCAGGGGATTTAGCCGATTTAAAAGTGAAGTCCATTGACGTGGAAGCCTGGTCTCCAAGACAGCAAAAATACTTTGAAGTAGGAAGCTGTTCTAATCTGGGAGATGCCCAGGCTCGCCGCCTGAAAATCCGTGTTTATGGAAAAGAAGGCAAATACTATGCCCATACTTTAAATAATACCGTTATTGCTTCTCCAAGAATGCTTATTGCCTTTTTGGAAAACAATCTCAATAAAGATGGTTCCGTTAATATTCCTAAAGTACTGCAACCTTACATGGGCAATAAAACAAAATTAATACCCGGCAAATAAAAAAGCCGCAAAATGCGGCTTTTTTACTATTTTAAGAGGGGTAATTCTATCTGGCACACTTCCTGACCTGTAAGTGCTTTACTTCTTTTATCCGGCTGACTGGTTCCAACAAATAAAATCACTTTATCTCCATCAAATATCCGATTACCATGATAATCTACCACTTTTATATTTTCTGCCTTAAGCTCTAATGAAACTGTTCTTTTTTCAGCTTTTTCAAGCTTAATTCTCTTAAATGCACATAACTTATGATTTAAAACCTCATATTCCGTTCCTGTTACTTTTGCGTATACTTGAATAACTTCTTCAAGCTCCCAGTCAGATTGGTTTTCTACGTCTACAGATATGGTAATAATGTCATTTTCTCTTATTTGAACTTTATCCACCTTAAGATTAGAAAGCTCAACTTTTCCATAAGTAAGTCCATAACCAAAAGGATAAAGGGGCTCTTCTTCAATATACCTGTAAGTTCTGTTTTTCATAGAATAATCGCTAAAATCAGGCAACTTATTTTTCTGACTATAAAAGGTAATCGGAAGTTTTCCTGACGGTGAATATTTGCCAAATAATAATTCTGCTACTGCCTGCCCACCAAGAGCACCAGGATACCATGTCTGTAAAATCGCATTGCAATGTTCATGGGCATAATCAATGGCTAAAGCGCTACCTGAACTTAAAAGCAATATCACTGGTTTACCAATCTTAATTATTTCTTCTAAAAGCATTTGTTGTAAGCCTGGTAAATTAAGATCTAATTTATCACCTGCTGCATAGCTGTTTCCAGTATCGCCTTCTTCTCCTTCTAAATTAGCATCTAATCCCAGACACAAAATCACTACATCAGATAAACGTGCAATTGCTTTTGCTTCACTGATTCTGTCATTTGGAAGTGCCAAAGGCTCTACTCTGTCTTTAAACAAGTGGCAACCTTCTGAATAAAGTACCCGTGTTTCCTCACTGACACTATTTTGAATGCCTTCCAAAAGAGTTATATATTTTGAGGCGGTGCCACAATAATTTGCTTTCAGGATTTCACGGCTATTGGCATTAGGACCAATAACTGCAATCGTTTTAATTTTATTTTTATCAAGGGGTAATATTCCATCATTTTTTAAGAGAACAACGGATTTTCTTGCTGCCATAAGAGCGATTTCGTGATGCTCTTTACTGTCATTTTCCAGATAAGAAATCTTATCGTACTCACATTCATCAAACATGCCTAACTTAATTCTTGTTGTCATCAGACGCTCGCAGCTTTTTGTAATTTCTTCTTCCGTTACCAGCCCCTCTTTGTGTGCCTGTAACAAATGAAGATAAGTGTTACCACAGTTAAGATCACATCCACTCTTTATGGCAAGAGCAGCTGACTCAGCGGGTGTCTTTGTTACCATATAATTTGTATGGAAATCCCTGATTGCCCAGCAATCCGACACAACATGCCCTTTAAATCCCCACTTTTCTCTTAAAATATCTATAAGTAAGGTTTTATTACCACAGCAAGGTTCTCCTCTTACTGCATTATAAGCTCCCATAACGGATTCTACCTTGGCTTCTTTAACCAATGCCTCAAAAGCAGGTAAAAAAGTTTCCCATAAATCTTTATCTGAAACTTCTGCATTAAAGTGATGTCTTTCTCCTTCCGGCCCGCTATGAACAGCAAAATGTTTTGCACAAGCAGCCGCTTTTAAATATTCGCCATCTCCCTGTAATCCTTTTACAAAAGCTACACCAAGACGGGCTGTTAAATAAGGATCTTCTCCATAGGTTTCATGCCCTCTGCCCCACCTGGGATCTCTGAAGATATTAATATTGGGGCTCCAAAAAGTAATACCCTTATAGATGTCCCTGTCTTCATTTTCTCTTTGCATATTATATTTTGCCCTGCCTTCTGTAGCAATCACATCGGCAATCTTTTTTAAAAATTCATCATCAAACATCGCAGCAAGAGCAATTGCCTGAGGAAATACCGTTGCCGTTCCTCCTCTTGCTACGCCATGCAAAGCTTCATTCCACCAGTTATAAAAGGGAATATTAAGCCTTTCTATTGCAGGTGCATCATATTTTAACTGTGCAGCCTTTTCTTCTAAAGTCATATGGCTGACTAAATCTTTTGCTCTTTCTTCTGCTGATAAATTTTTGTCTAAATATTTAGGGCGGGTTGACATCTTGTTCCTCCTTTTGTCAGTAATCATTCGTTCATAATATTTTAACTTCAAATTTTATCCTTTAAGTGCACCTACCACAAGACTGTCCTGTACCTTTTTACTCATAAAGATATATACAAGAAGGGTTGGAATGGTTGCTACCACTAAGCCTGCTCCTATTACACCCCAATCGATGGTATACTGTCCTGCCAGGGATTGAATACCAACTGTAAGGGTCTTATACCTGCTGTCACTGATAAAAACAACAGCAAACATCAATTCATTCCATGCCTGAAGAAAAGTAAATATAGCTACCGTTGCAACGGCTGGTTTCATCAACGGCGCAATAATCCTGAAAAATACGCCATATATGGAACAGCCATCTAAACAAGCAGATTCTTCAAGTTCTCTGGGAATTGAAGATAAAAAGCCTGAAAAAATCATGACGGCCATTGGAATAGCAAAAGCTGTATAAGGCAAAATAAGTGCAATATATGAATTAACCAGTTTCATGCTTCTTAACATTATAAACACAGGTAACAGAGCTGAATGTATTGGAACAGTAAGTCCAAGCATATAAAAAGCATTCATGGGTTTTTGCAATTTAAATCTCATTCTTGTCAGGGCATAGGATGCCATAAGGGATACAACAACTGTAATCAAGATTGTTAAGCCGGTTACAATAACACTATTAATAAAATATGAGGCTACTTTACCAGTAACAAGTGCTTTCTCATAGTTTTCCCACAGCCATTGTTTCGGAAGGCCCAGAGGATTTCCACCAAAAATTTCACTATTACTTTTCAGGGAAAAGGTAAACAGCCAATACAATGGAAATATTTGAACCGCTGCCCAGATAAATAATAAGATATATACTATTCCTGATGGAATTGCTCTTTTAACTGAATCCAAATTCTTTTTGCTTTTTCCCATTATACCACCTCATCTGTCTTAAACAATTTTCCAATAATCCAGTACAAAAGAAAGCACTCAATAATAACAAAGATGGCCATGGCACTTCCGTATCCATATTTATTACTTTTAAATATCGTCTCAACCATAAGGGTACTGGTCACTTCACTGGCCCTTGCCGGACCTCCCCGGGTAAGTACATAAACCAAGTCAAACACTTTCAGGGAACCCACGACTGCAAATGTTACAGAAATCCTAAGTATAGGTCTTAACAGGGGTATTGTGATATACCTGGATGTCTTAGCCCATGATGCTCCATCGATTTTGGCAGCTTCGAAAATATCGGATGAAATGGATTTAATCCCTGCATACATCAGCAGCATATGATAACCAATATATTGCCATAATACTGGTACTACACTGGCTCCCAGTGCTGTCTCCTTACTGCCAAGCCATTCTCTTGTCAGATTATCTAAACCTACTGCTCTAAGAAACAAGTTTAAAATACCATATTCCGGATGATATATTTTCATCCAAAGTTGCCCTATAACTACAGTAGAAATTATAACCGGGATAAAAAACACTGTTACAAAAAATCTTTCAAATTTAACGCCTTTACTGATTACCAGGGCTAGCAATAAAGAAAAGGGCAGTTGAATAAAGACAGAAGCTATAGCAAAAACAATTGAATTTTTAACAGACATTAAAAATGCTTTATCTTTAAACAAATCCGTATAATTTTTAAGACCAATAAAAGTGCCTTTCCCAAATCCACTCCAGTCAAGAAGACTATAGTAAGATGACATGAGAATCGGAACGATAATAATTAAGGTCAATATTACAAATGAAGGAAAGAGGAAAAATACTATTGCCTTCTTGTTTGCCCATACCTTTTCCAAAATTTTCTCCTCCTAGCTTAGTGCAGATTTCATTATAAAATACAAATCACATTTATTAACTGATCTAATCTTATATAAGCTGATATAAAACGACCACTTTGAAACTTAAAGTGGTCGTTTTTCTATAGAATTGTAGTATTCAATCTTATTCATAGATACTTTGTAATCTGTCAATAAATTCTTCTGGAGTAATAGAACCTAAGAATAATTCTTGAAGTGAATTTAAGTAAGTTTGTGTATCTTCACCTTCAAGTAAAGTATCCCACCAGAGAGTAAATCCTTCTGCTTCACTTGTAAGTTTTGCAAGCTCAACAGTTACAGGGTTGATATTAGATTCATCAACTTCTACCTTCCATGCTGGTAAATATGCACCTGCAAGATAGTCTTCACGTGCCATATTTTCACAGAAGTATTTCAGGAATAAAACTGCTTCATCTTTATGTTTTGTATTCGCATTAACCATAATACAGTCAGATGCGCCACCTGTAAATTCGTTTTTGCTGCCTTTGCCATCTGAAAATACAGGGAATCCTACAACAGTTACTTTATCTTTAATCTTAGAATCATCTCTATATACTGTACCTGCAGTCCAGCTTCCATTAAACAACATTGGAATTTGGCCTTCGAGGAAAGGAATATCGGATTCATCTTTAGAAAGACCTGCAGCACCTTCAGGGAATGCTCCAAGCTCAACTAATTCAGCAAATTTTTCTGCAGCATATAAGAATTCAGGATCTTTAAAACTTCCCTGTTTAGTAAGTGTCTTATACACTTTATCGCCGCCTGCAGCTTTTAATGCCATTGCATCAAAATACATTGCTATGGTCCATATATCTTTTCCTGAAACAGCCATTGGTGTAACGCCATTTGCTCTGAATGTTTTTACTGCTTCAACTAATTCATCATATGTTTCTGGAATCTTTACATTATATTTTTCAAAAAGCTCTTTATTACAGAATAATGCTCCACAAGAAAGACCGAAGGTCATACCGTAAACTTTACCATCATATGTTACATTTGCCAAAGCACCATTTACCATTTTGCTTTTGGTTTCATCATCTAAATAATCATCAATTGCAAGAACTCTTCCTGAATCAATAAATGGTTTTGAGAAACCTCCACCCCAAGATGAAAACAGGTCTGGAAGTTCATTAGCTGCAGCAGAAGCTTTAATCTTAGTTTTATAAGCTTCATTTTCTGTTGTATCTTCTTTAATCTTTATATGAGGGTACTCTTGTTGGAAAGCAGCAATAACTTTTTTAACTGCTGCATAAGAAGCATCTGTTTCTGCCCCCCAAATATGCCAGAATGTAAGTTCAACTTCTTCTTTGGAACCTGTGTCATTTGTTTCAGAAACCTGTGTATTATTTTGGTTTCCACCTTGATTTTGGTCATTTTTGCCTGAACAACCTATGCTTCCAAAAATTAAAGTCAAACTTAAAATAGCACAGATTAACCTTGAAGCCTTAAACTTCACATGATCATCCCCTTTTTATTATTTTGATAAATTTAATATTTATCACACATATATAGTATTGCAAATTTCATACAAAATAAAGGTAATTAATTGACTTTTTTTATGCATATTTTTTACTTCTTATAATTAAGGATATCTGTTTATTATTAAATATGATATAATAAAATCAGTTATAATGTTGGTAAAGCCCATTTTTATAATATATTTGCAGAGGATTTGGTTAGCTATGTTTAATAATACTCATTTTGTTAAAAACATCAAAAATAAATTTATGAATTTCCCTATAAAATATAAAATTATTACTATTTTTATGTTATTTTTAGTGATTTACTTTTTAACAACAACGATTTTATATAAACAATTACTTGAACAGGAAAAAAGAAAACAGCTTAATGTAAGCTCCAGTCAATCCATCCATCTTATGAAATCAAATATTGAATCCAATATAGAAAATGTAAATAATATATCTAAACTTATCATATCAAACAACGATGTACGTGCTTATCTAAATAAAGAAAATAATGGTCTAGAATACAAAAGAGCTGTACAACAAACATTTTCCCAACTTTTTGTTACCTTCCCTTTTATTGATTCAATCTATTTATATCGTTTTAATGGAACGTATATCAGTGTTTCTAAATCTGTAACCTTTTGCATCGACGAAGATGTTTACTCAACGAATTGGTATAATGACGTCATCAGCCTTAAAGGAAAATATCTTATTAATATTAATGCTGGCGGCAACTTAATCCCAAATACTGGTAAGAATAATGTATCTATGATCCGAGTTGTTTATGATATTGATAAACTTGTTCCAATTGGTATATTAATTATTAATATTACAGAAGATTTCTTTTCACCAATCATTGAAGAAACAAAACAAAAATATAATACTTCTTTTATATTACTGGACGAGGATAAAAAACCTATTATTATTGGCAATCAAAATAATTCTATTATTTCTTCTTTTAAAGAAGAATATAAAAATGGTATTATTGAAACGATAAATGATGTAGAATACTATGTACTTTCTTCAACACTGGATGACTATAATTGGACCCTTGTAAGTTATACACCTATAGACACTATTAAGCAAAACATTAACCCATTTAATTCTTTCTTAATGCTGCTGATTACCATCTCAGTCATTGTTTTTCTTACTGCTTCCGTTTTTACAGCGCACTTTGTAACGCAGCCAATAAGCAAACTGATTACATCTATGCAAGGTGTTAAAAAAGGAGATTTTAAACCTGTAACAATTTTAACCGGACGAGATGAAATCGGTGAACTTAAAGATACCTATAACATAATGGTTGAAGAAATAGAAAAGATGATTATAAAAGAAGTGTCTGCTGAAAAGCAAAAACGAAAACTTGCTTTAAGTATATTAAACGAACAAATTAAGCCTCACTTTTTATATAATACTTTAGACAGTATTGCATATTTAGCTCTTTCTCACAATAACAAAGAAGTGTATGATGCGATACATGCTTTAGGTCAATTTTACAAAGAAAGTCTTAATAAAGGTAATGCCATGACGACTTTAGAAAAAGAAATTACAATGATCAAAAACTATCTGACCTTGCAAAAACTTCGATATAAAACATTAATTAATGACCATTATCATTTAGATGAAGACACGCTTCAAATCCCTATTCTTAAAAATACTTTGCAACCCCTTGTAGAAAACTGTATCTATCACGGCATTAAGCCTAGTGGTGAACCTGGAAATATTACCATTTCTTCAAAGCTTAAGAATAACAGACTTTATATTTATATAGAAGATGACGGTCTGGGCATGGCAAAAGAAACATTGCTCAGCTTACAAACGGATTCTATTGATGAAAATCCAAAAAGTTTTGGCTTAAGGGGTACCATTGCACGTCTTAGAATCCAGTACGGAATAGATGATATCTATGAAATAAACAGTGAACCTTTTAAAGGTACCCAAATTATTTTAAAGCTACCTTATCAGGAGGTAAATTATGAAGCAAAATCTTCTTAAAGTCCTTATCGTAGATGATGAACCAAATACCAGAAATCTCTTAAAACTATGCATTGACTGGGAGTCTCTTGGTATGTCTGTCATTGGTGATGCAGATTCTGGTATAGAGGCACTGGATATTATGCAAGAAACCAAACCTGATATTGTAATAACAGATATTGAAATGCCTTATATGGATGGATTAATGCTTAGTAAACAAATAATGTCTCAATTTATTGACGTATATATTGTCATTCTCACGGCACACGAACAATTTTCATATGCTCAGCAAGCCATCAGTATAGGGGTTTCTGATTTTATTTTAAAACCTATTGACCCAGAAATGATTACAAATACCCTAAAAAAATTAAGAGATAAAATCATTGAAGAAAGAAACCGTCTTACTCAACTTGAAAATTCTTATGAATATATTAAAAGTAATCATGCTCAATTAAAAAATCAATATTTAAATGCTTTAATCACTGGAGATACAGCAACAATAGAACTCATCAATAAGCTCGATGTTGCAAAAACGCTGCCATCAAATTTAAATGGTCAAACACAAATTGCAGTCATCAATATTTTATTTGATACTTATTATAATCAAATGCAATCAAGGCAACAGATTATCCAAAATTGTATTAACTATATCGACAGCTCTTTTTCTTATAATAAAAACCTTTATGTTTTTAATGATTCCGATAATTATATTGTCCTCTTATCTGACGATGTTACGATCAATTTACCAAAAGTTTGTGAGCAAATTGTGAGCTATTTCAGAACAAACCTGAATATGGTTGTTTACTGTGGTATTGGAACCATCACATCATCTGTTCAGCATATACCATTTTCCTATCAGGAAGCTAAAAATGCATTAAAATTATGCTACATCTTAGATGAAGCTGTTGTTTACAATCATAATTTGGATCTTCCCAAAGCAGATTATATGCCTAATAAAGATAATCCTCTTGAATATCTTATTTTGCTTGTAAAATCAGCATTACCTGCTCAGGCTACTGAATTAGCAGTTAATTTACTTCACGAGTCTCTTGAAAAAGGACTTACTGACTTGAATCCTATTAGATATTTCGCCATTGATCTTCTCACTCAAGTTACAAATGCTCTCAGGGAAGCCGGCGTGCCAAATTCAGAACTTAAGTCAAATGAAGTTTATTATTCTGACTTAATGAATAAACACGTATATGCTGATATAGAAAAATATGTAATAAATGTTATTTCAGAACTATGCGATAAAATGTCTAACATCAATAATTGCAAACAGAATAATACCTTTTTGCAAGTCATTCACCATCTTGAAAACCATTTTTCTGACCCAGATTTATCTTTAACAAGACTGGCTAATCAATTTTATATTAATCCCAGCTACCTAAGCAGAATCTTTAAAAAATTTACAAACAGCTCTTTTTCTGATTATCTTTTAGAACTCAGAATAAAAAAAGCCATAGAATTTCTTCATTCAGCTAATTATAAAGCATACCAACTGGCTCAAATGGTAGGTATTCCAGATCCAAATTATTTCGCAAAATGTTTTAAAAAAGTAACGGGCTTAAGTTTGCAAGAGTATAAAAATAAAATGAATATCACATAAAAACAAAAATAAGCTGGTAAAATAAATTTCCAGCTTATTTCTGTTTTCATAACCAATTTATAAGGGGCTTTATATGACCTTAAAGGCTTGAATGGTCTGATCCAGTATCTCCACAGAACCTGCCAGTTGATTGGATAAGGCATATAAATTTTCAACCATTGTCTTTTGTTCCTCACTAATCACACTGGCTTCTTGTGTACATGCTGCAAATTCTTCCGAAACCGCAGCAATATTACTGATTTTATTCGTCGTTTCTTCTCTCAGACCTTCCATCTGACGCATTTTTTTGTTAATTTCTTCAAGGTCAACACTCATATTCTTCAAATTATTAATAACATAAACAAATGCCTCTTGCGCCTTTTTAACACATACTTCCTGCCTGTTAAAAATCTCATCGGATTCTTCGACCAATTGAACAACATCTGAGGTCTTACTTTTGATAATTTCTAATGTTTTTCTTACATTTCCGGTAGATTCTTTTGTTTGCTCTGCTAAACGTCTGACTTCCTGGGCAACAACAGCAAAACCTTTTCCAACTTCTCCTGCTTTAGCAGCTTCAATAGCTGCATTAAGTGCTAACAGGTCTGTCTGTTCACTGATATTATCCACTAACTGTATAATCTCTTCTATTGTATTTGTTAATGCACTAAGTTCCAATATACTTTCATTAATCGTATGAGAAAAGTTAATCGAAGAACTTACAGATGTATTAAGTAAATCCATGCTATCTGTAGCATTTTCTATGATTTCTGCTGTGCCTTTATTTTTATCAAATATTCGCTGTGTTTTTTCTATGACATTTTGTATACTATCAGATAAATTAGACATAAGTGAGGCACCTTGAGTAGCATCTTCTGCCTGATGTCTTGTTCCTTCTGCTATCTCATCCATAGATGCTGAAAGCTGGTGAAACTTTACTGAAGAATCTTCTGCTGAACTACGGAGTATTTTACTGCTATCCAGAATCACACTGATAACTTCTTTATTTTTCTTAATTAAATTGGAGATGTTTTTTATCATATTATTAAAACTTTTACACAGCATTCCTATTTCATCATTTGTGCCTTCTTCTACATAAACTGTAAGATCACCTTTCTCTGCTTCTTTCATAAGCTTCATTAACCTTATAATAGGATTTAAAAATCCCCGGGATACTAATATACCAATAATAATTGAAAGCAGCGCTGTCATGGCAATAAGAACAATAACTAAAATTAAAGCAGTATTTAATTGACTGGTCAGTGATTCCCGCGGGATTTCATTTATGAGTAGCCATCCATTTGAAAGCGTTGTATAAGTAATAAGCTTTCCATTAACTGTTGCAGAGCCAAAATCCACTTTAGGATCTATTACTTTCAGGATATATTCATCCAGATGTGATTTTCTTTCGTTATTATTAAAAAGCAAATTTCCTTTATTGTCTGCTATATAAATATTGGAGTTTTCTAAAAGTTCAATGTCAGCCAGGAGATCTTTTACTTCTTCCTGCTTTATGATTGCTACCACATGAGCTATAGATTCATTTTTACTATTATTGGCTGAGCGTACCAATAAAATATTCCCATTGGTCTCTTCTAAATCTGTTTTCCAATAACAACCATCCTTAGACAATTCATAGTCATAGGAATTCAATGTTTCACGTGATAACTCTGTTATTGTTCCTAATACCGATTGATCATTAAACACAATGGAAATACTCTCAAAACTTTTGTCCATCGTATGCAAATAGATCATTTGTTCTTCTATTCTTTTGGTTGCTTTAACTTTAGTCACTAAATCGTCTGAAAAATACTGATCCAGAAATCCCTGCTGCATAATATCTACGACCACTAGTTTAGAAATACTGTTTTCCTTCTCTTTTATAAAAGCATTTAAGTTTAAAGCAGTTTGTTTTACAATTTCTGATGAAAGTTGCTGGCTGGTCTCATATAATGCTTTTTTAGAAACCGAAAAGGAAATCGCACTAACAGTAAATAATGGTATAAGTGCAAAGAGAGCTAAAATAACAATTAGCTTAAGTTTTATGGATATAACTATGGGTCTTTTATTCCGTCTCATATCTTTTTCTATGCTCTTGATTTTTTTGCCATCCTGATGAATCTTGTCTTTTTTTGGTAGCTTACTATTTTTATCTTCCATGACTACCTCCAAAAACTATATTATTACTACATATTTTGCTAATATTATACTATATTTTTTATATTTTTTAAATATTTACTGCCAAAATAAATGAGAATTATAGTAATTATTCAAATATATATGTCACTTATATTATTTGTATATTATTTTAATTTTTTAGTTATATGCTACTGTAAATTAATCAAATTCAATATTTAAAAATACATCTTGATTACATAAACATTATGATGTAAGTAACCAAGATGTATTAATTATCTTTTTATATAATTGTAGACAATTCCTGATACATATTCTTTAACTGAGGATATCCTTTTTTGAAAACAGAATAATATTTTTCATAAACTTTTGCATCATCTTCTGATGGCTTAACTGTCTTGCTTACCTTAATCAATTCTTTACATGCAGCTTCAACAGACGGATATTGACCACAACCTACCATTGCTAAAATTGCTGCTCCATAAGCAGGTCCTTCTGAAGCTTCAACAATATGCAACTCATGATTAAATACAGATGCCAGAATCTGAGCCCAAAGTTCATTCCGTATACCTCCTCCGGTTACACGGATTTCGTTAATAGGAATCTGCATATCTTTAACAATTTCCAATGAATCTCTAAGCCCAAAGCTTACACCTTCTAAAATGGCACGTGTCATATGCCCTCTTGTATGAATTGGCTTTAATCCAATAAATACTCCTCTTGCATTAACATCTGCATGCGGCGTTCTTTCTCCTGTTAAATAAGGAAGGAATAAAAGCCCCTCACTACCTGCAGGAACCTTTGATGCTTCATCCATAAGTATCTTATATACTTTATCTGCTCCGATATCTTTATTGACTTCTTCTGCCCACCATTGCAAGCAATAAGCTGCAGAAAGCATCACACCCATTTGCGTAAAAGCTCCATTGGCATGATTAAAAGAATGAAGTCTGTTTTCTTTGTCCACCACATATTTTTCAGATGCTGCAAAAACAACTCCTGATGTACCTAAGGATACACTGACAATACCATCGGATACCGTTCCCGTTCCAACGGCTCCAACAGCCTGGTCTCCTCCACCACCAACAACTTTCACATTTTCATTTAATCCTAGCTCTATTGCGACTTCCTTTTTGATAATTCCTGTCACTTCATAACATTCATAAATCTCAGGAAGCCAGCCCGGCTGAATACTTAAAATATCAATCATTTCTTCAGACCATACTTTATTCTTGACATCAAAAAACAATGTGCCGGATGCATCTGCTACATCCATCTTATATTCTCCAGTTAATTTGTAACGGATATAATCTTTAGGAAGTAGGATATGAGCAATTTTATTAAAGATTTCCGGTTCATTTTCCTTAACCCACAAAACTTTCGGTCCAGTAAAGCCAGATAAGGCAATATTTCCTGTATATTGCGACAATTTATCTTTTCCAATGATATTGTTTAAATAATCACACTGCTTTTGAGTCCTTCCATCATTCCATAAAATTGCCGGTCTTAACACCTCTCCATTTGCATCTAAAAGAACCAGCCCGTGCATTTGGCCGCTAAAACTAATTCCTTTTACCTTATCCCCGATACCTGGATTCTTTTCTACAATTCTTTTAATAGCATCCTTAGTACCTTGCCACCAATCTTCTGGATTCTGTTCGCTCCATAATGGTTTAGGATAACTTATAGGATATTTACTTGAAGCACTATCAATAATATTTCCTTTATCATCAACCACAATAACTTTTACTGAGCTGGTCCCTAAATCAATTCCCAAATACATCTATCTTTTCGCCCCCTAATTTTTAAATTTAAAAACCGTCAGCTTTTATTATAAAATTGTACCAGATTTTTATACACAAACAACCATAGTTAATATTGATAAAAAGCGACAAGTACATAAAGTACTGCCGCTATAAACATAATGATTTACTTGCTTAAAATATATTGATTAAGAATACTTTCTAACATTTCTTGTCGTCCTGATTTTACTTTAATTTGATCATTTTCTAATGCATATTTTTCTAAAGCTTCAAAATCAACGTTACCTGAAACAATTTCTTTTCCAATGCCTTGTTTATATGAACTATAACGTTCTTCAACAAACTTCTCAAGCACACCATCTTCTATCAGTTTAAGTGCTACTTTAAATCCTTTTGCAAAAGTATCCATTCCAGCAATATAACTTAAGAAGATATCTTCTGGCTCAAATGAAGCTCTTCGTGGTTTAGCATCAAAGTTAAGACCGCCCTTATGCAGACCACCGTTTTTAATCACTTCATACATTACAAGAGTTGTATCATAAATATTTGTTGGGAATTGGTCAGTATCCCATCCTAAATTAGGATCACCGATGTTAGCATCAATACTTCCTAAGGCACCATTGATACGGGCTAAATGAATCTCATGCTGGAAGGTATGACCTGCTAAGGTAGCATGGTTTGCTTCGATATTTAACTTAAATTCTTTTTCTAAACCATACTTTCTTAAGAATCCAAGCACTGTAGCTGCATCAGTATCATATTGATGTTTAGTAGGTTCTTTTGGTTTAGGTTCAATTAAAAGTTCTCCTGTGAAAGCTATTTTTTTCTTGTAGTCAGCCGCCATTTTCAAGAAACGTGCAAAGTTTTCTTCTTCTAATTTCATATCCGTATTCAAAAGTGTTTCATATCCTTCACGGCCGCCCCAAAATACATAATTCTCTCCACCTAATCGTTTCGTTACATCCATAGCCTTTTTTACCTGAGCAGCTGCATATGCAAAAACATCAGCTTCACATGAGGTAGCTGCTCCATGCATAAATCTCGGATGCTTAAATAAGCATGCAGTTCCCCATAACAATTTCTTTCCTGTTTCTTTCATACGTTTTTCGATGTAATCGACAACTTCATCTAACATTGCATTGGTTTCAGCTAAAGTTTTACCTTCAGGGGAAACATCCCTGTCATGGAAAGTAAAATAGTCTATATCCAACTTTTCCATTAATTCAAAACAAGCATCTACCTTTGCTTTAGCCTGTTCCATAGGATCTGCCATATCAAACCAGGGCCTTTGCATTGTTCCATCACCAAAGGGGTCACCGCCAGTCCCGCACAAAGTATGCCAATAAGTCAGCGCAAATCTTAAATGTTCTTTCATTGTCTTGCCGTTAATCATTTCATCTGGATTGTAATACTTAAATGAAAATGGATTCGTTGATGAAGGACCTTCATACTTAATTTTGCTTATACTTTCAAAAAATTGTTTCATATTACCTACCCTTCCTTATTTATTATTAATATTATTATACTGCTATTACAGTATTTTTTCAATTCCTTTTTAAATATATTTTAAAATATGTTTTAAAAACTTTCCATAAAAATTTTTATGTTAATTTCATAAGCTTTTCTATGGCCAAAAGTGCTGCACCATACTTTGAAGCTTTGTAACCCAGTACTGAAAATTCTATTTTTCTGTCTGCCTTTAGCATGGCACAAGTATAAGAAGCCATAATCTCTTTCAAAAAACCTTCTATTTTATCTTGATATTCACTCATTTTTCCTCCAATGATGACACAATCCGGATCAAATATAAGAAAGGCATTATTAATCAACACAGTCAAATATTCTAAATATTCTTTAATCACTTGCCTTTGCTCTGAAATATTTACATCATAAATTTCAAATAATTCATCAAGATTATTAACCTTTCGATCACTGATCGCATTAAAACTGTCAATAAGACTATTAATTGAAATATATGCCTCAATACAGCCCCTATTCCCACAGTTGCAGAGCTTCCCGTCTTTTTTTACAACGATGTGTCCTATTTCTCCAGCTAACTCAGTACTTCCTGAATAATATCTTTTATCAAGTATAATGCCTGCTCCAATGCCTTCTTTTATAGAAATATAAATAGAATTCATATATTCTTTAGATACTCCGATAATACTTTCTGCAAAAGCCGCCAGTCTTGCTTCATTGCCTACATAAATATCCATCGCTAATTCTTCAGTTAAATTTTCTAAACTTAAATTAGAAATATTAATATTAGGGCCTTTTTTTAACAAAAGTTTTTCTTCCTCTACAAATCCTGGATAGGAAATACCAATCCCTATGATATTTTCGTGCCTAAGATTATAATGCTCTAATATATTTTGTACTATTTTTTTAATGTCTTCACAAAGGCCTTCTTTTGTATGTAACATTCTTCCTTCCTGAATCATCTCTAACTTTAAATTCATAAGGCCATAGTAAATAGAGTGCTCCTGAATATCAAGCCCTATACTAAAATACTGATCATAATTGATATCAAAAAGTATTGGCTTACGTCCATATTCAGCATCTGCAACACCTATTTCCTGAATTAAGCCATCCTTCACCAGCCGGTTAACGTTGCTTGTAACGGTTGGTATACTAATATTCATTTTATCTGCCAGATCATATTTTGTCATTGGACCATTTTCTCTTAACATTGCCAATATAATTCTTTCATAATCATTTCTTTTTTTTATTTTTAACATATTATTACCCCTCTGCTCTCTTATTTATCTGTCTTAAATTATAATAAGTCAATCTTTAAGTCTTTCAATACTTGTAAAAGGCCTCCTTTAGATAAGATTTGACTCGTAAGCTTTAATATTAATCCATTTTCTTATTGTTGATTCTATCAAACATATTTCTATCGCACAATAAATATTAATAACATATTTTTGTATTATTATATCACTTTTTTATTAAGTCATTCTCTTAATCATAAGCTATGAACTATTCTTAAGCATTGTACTTTGCTCAAAACAAATATTCTGCTTAAAAAAACGGCATAACCGGTAATATACCCAGCTATGCCGATGTTTCTTTAGGAAATCATAACTGCTGAAAAACAAGCTAAATGTGCTTATTATCTGTTTTTTAAAGGAATATATTCTTTTCTTTCTGCAACACTCTTAAATGCCGGACGGACTACTTTACCAGGGTTTACTAATTCTTCGATACGGTGAGCACACCAGCCTACTACTCTGGAAACAGCAAAAAGCGGTGTAAACAATTCCCCTGGAATACCCAACATATTATAAACCAGTCCGGAATAATAATCGACATTAGCACAAACACCTTTGTACATTTTACGCTCTTTAGAAATTACTTCCGGAGCCAAACGTTCTACTCTTTCGTATAATTGATATTCTTCATCATAACCCTTTTCTTTTGCCAATTGCTCAGCATACCCCTTTAGAATTACAGATCTTGGGTCAGAAATTGAATAAACTGCATGTCCAATACCATAAATAAGACCAGAACGGTCAAAAGCTTCTTTTCTCAAAATTTTAAGCAGATAATGCCTGATTTCATCCTCGTCTTCCCAATCTTTCAATTCTTCTTTCATTACATTAAACATTTGTCTTACTTTAATATTGGCTCCACCATGTCTTGGTCCTTTTAAGGAAGCAATGGCAGCTGCAATAGCAGAATATGTATCTGTTCCAGTTGAAGTAACCACATGGGTTGTAAATGTAGAATTATTGCCTCCTCCATGCTCAGCATGAAGAACCAATAACAAGTCTAATATAACTGCTTCGAGTTCTGAGTACTTAGAATCCGGACGCAACATATGCAAAATATTTTCCGCAATACTCAAACCTGCTTTGGGACTATGAAGCACTAAACTTTGATTTAAATATTTATGAACATAGGCCTGATAACCATAAACAGCTATTAAAGGTAATTTTGCAATTAACTCCAGGCTTTGTCTTATAACATTTTCAATAGAAATATCATCTGGATTATTATCATAATTATATAAAGTTAATACACCTCTGGCTAAAGTATTCATTATATCCTTGCTTGGTATCTCTAAAATTGTATTTCTGAGGAAAACATCATCCATTGCCTGAGAATCTTCAAGGAATGCTTTAAACTCTTTTAAAATTTCTTCTGAAGGCAACTGTCCGCTTAATAACAAGTATGCAACTTCTTCAAAACCAAATCTGTTTTCTTCTAAAAATCCTTTTGTTAAATCATAAATATCTATACCCCGGTAAATTAACCTGCCAGGAACAGGTATTAATTCATTTTCATCAAGAACATAGGCATGGACTTCTCCCACCTCAGTAAGACCTGCCAAAACTCCTTTTCCGCTGATATCACGAAGGCCTCTTTTCACTTCATATTTAGCATACAGTGCAGGATCAATATAATTATTTTCTTTGGCTTGCGTACTTAATTTACTAATAAATAATTCTTTATCCTTATCTAATCCTTTTATATAACTCGCCATATTATCGCCTCCTTTTTTATCTGTTAAAAATAATCATATCATGCAAGAAATTCTCAAAGCAAGCATATTTTTATTAAAATATAAAAAAACTTAACAAAATATTGAAATATCTATTTGAATAAGAAGAAATATCCAATTACCAATAGACCTAAAACAATTCTATACCAGCCAAAAGCTTTAAAATCATTCTTTTTAACATATCCAAGTAAAAACTTAATTGCAATGACAGATACAAAAAAGGCTACACTCATTCCTGTTAATAATAAAACGATTTCCATCGTACTAAAGTCAAATCCAAATTTTATCAGTTTTAATGCGCTGGCTCCAAACATGACAGGAATAGATAAGAAAAAAGAATATTCTGCTGCAATATATCTGGATGTACCCAGTAGTATCGCTCCAAGAATCGTAGCACCTGAACGGGAAGTTCCGGGAATTAAGGCCAATACTTGAAATAAACCAATAGAAAATGCCGTACCATAACTTAAATGATTAAAATCATTAATTGTAGACTTCTTATCCTTATTTTTATTTTCAATAACAATAAAAAGAATTCCATATATAATTAACATAATTGCAACGGTTATATAATTATAAAAATGTTCATCCAGCCAATCTTCAAGAATTAGACCAAATATCGCAGCAGGTATAACACCTATAATTACTTTATACCAAATTTGCAAGGTTTCTTTCTTTTCCTGAGCTGTCTTTTTTACTGAAAAAGGATTTAATTTATTAAAATATAAAAGAATAACAGCCAATATTGCTCCTAATTGAATAACTACTAAAAACATTTCTTTAAACGCATCAGAAGCATTTAGTTTAATAAGCTCATCCAGTAAAATCATATGACCAGTGCTGCTAATAGGCAGCCACTCTGTAATTCCTTCGACAATTCCGATAATAATCACTTTTATGATTTCAAAAAACATTTTTGACCCTCCTGCTTTTAACAATTAGATTAAAATACCGTTATTAACATTATGATAAAAATCATAGCACCCCCTAGTAAATAATTCAAGTATCTTTTCAAAATGCGTAATCCATCATGTTTAGAAAATGTTTAAATTTTTATCAATAAAGTAAGCATTATTATAAAACCATCATCCTAGTCTTTTATGCTTAATAAAAATTATGTTTGCAAAAAATTTAGTATTCCATATTATCTTGTAAATTTTTTAAGTCTCTGAAAATAAACTTGTAATATAATAGATTCCAATCGTTGTAATTAGTTTGTATCTTTTGAATCTTAAGCTAATTATTGACTATTTTTTTATATCTTATATAATCAAAGTAGAAAAAAAATGGGAGTGAGTAATATGAATAAAATAACAAAACTATTGCCTTTGATCCTGATGGCAACACTTTTGTTATCTGCTTGTGACCCAAATAAATTGCAATTTTTTATCAATGCTAAAACAGGGGACAACTATACATACAATGTCACCATAGATCAAACAACAAAATCTGAAATTTTGGGACTGGAAACGAGAACAAAACAAACCATATCCTATGATTATTCTGTTAATGTGGATGATGTTAAATCAAATGGTGACTTAGAATTAACTTACACCTATGACCGAATCCGTTTTAACATGAATATGGATGATATAGAAGTTTCATTTGATTCTGACTCTGCTACTTCAGGCGATGAAATAAGTAAAATATATAAAAGTTTTATTGGAAAACAATTTAATGTTATAATGACAAAATACGGTGAAATAAAAGAAGTTAAAGGCATGGATGAATTTCTTGATACATTAACTGAACCATTTAAATCTGGCAATACTGATATTTTTGGTTTAGACTATTTAAATCAATTAAAAGATTCCCTTTCAGGCCATTTTAGTGAAGAATCCATCAAAAATGACATGGGACTTATTACAAGATACATGCCTAAGAAAAAAGTAAATGTAGGAGATTCCTGGACTATTAAAGAAAGTATTGATAAGTCAAATATAAAAATTGATGCTGAAATCACTTATACTCTGGAAAAATTAGAAGATGAAATTGCTTATATTATAATAAGCGGCACATATTCAACCAATGAGCCTTCTAAGATTAGTTATGATGCATTAAAAGCTAATGTAAATCTGGAAGGAAATATTGAAGGAAATATTCAGGCAGATATTAATAATGGTTTCATTTTTGAAGGTGAAATCACACAAAATATAAAAAGTAATATGGATTTTGGAGCTATGGACTTAAGTAAGTTAGGTATCGAAGGCAATTTAGAGATCCCTATGGAAACTACTCTAATTATGAAATTTTCTTCAAAAAAAGCCAATTAATTAAGCTTATTTACAATTTCATCATAAATGATATAATATGATAAAGGAAGTAGCCTTAGCTGCTTCCTTTTATACCCTATTCACTTATTACAGATATATCAAATTGATTTGATATTCGGTAGTATGTTTTGAAAATAGGGTTTTTTATATAAAATTTATGCGTTAAACCAAATACTTTTTATGCCTCCAAAACATTAAATTCCAAAAAACAAAGTGAAAGACTGTCTTTCTATTGAAAGGAATGAAATAAAATTAACTGCTCATTCATGTAAAAGTGAATAGGGTATAATTAAAAGCCGGTTAGAAAATTTCTTCCCTAACCGGCTTTAATTTTTCTTTATTATAAATCCGTATCAACTTTTTTCTTGCTTTCCTATAATGAAAAAGAAATATTATTTAATTTTAAACATTAATAAAGTGTCTTTGAGATTTTCCACCGCATGTGTCAACTTTTCTGCTAAATAAGCCAGTTGCTCCGCAGAACTGGTTTGTTCTTCACTGGTAGCAGTAACTTCTTCTATTGAAGCTGCAGATTCTTCAATTATAGCTGCTATGTGCCCTGTTGCTTCAATGGTTTGATTTTTCTGTTCTTCTATTACAGCCAGATTTTGATTGATATCCTCAATTTGCTCAACAACTTTTTTAATCAATACTGCCATTTCTTCAAAAGCATCCTGAGCCTTCAAAACAATGGCTTTTTCTTCGTTAAATATTTTTTCAGAATCTTCTACAGTCGATACAGCACTAAGGGTCTTTTCACCAATATTCGCTATAATTTTTCTAATTATTTCTGTAGAAGCTTTTGTTTCAACAGATAATTTTCTGATTTCATCTGCCACTACAGAAAATCCTTTGCCTGCCTCTCCTGCTCTTGCCGCTTCTATAGCAGCATTTAGCGCCAGCAGGTTGGTTTGTTCACTAATAGAATCAATCACTTGAACAACTTTTATCACTTCTTTTGTTTCTTCACTTAAGTTATTTATTTTTTCATTAATAATATTGGATGATTCTATAACAATTTTTGTTTTATCGTTTAACTGAACAATCGTGTTATTCAGATAATCTCTGGATTTTTCCATTTCCTGAATCGTATTGATAATATCATTAATCCGTCTGACAGAACGATTAATTTCCTCTGACAGTTTTTCCATTAATGCATTTGTATTGTCTGCCTGCCTTGCTTGCTCGGTTGAACCTTCCGCAAGTTCGTTTACAGCATTTGCAACTTGAGCCGCGGCTTGTGCGGACTGATTAGAACTATTTCTAATGATATTGGTATTTTCCTCCACCTCTTTTACCACTTCTTCTGTCTTAACAATAAGATTTCTGACGTTTCCTATCATCTGATTAAAGCTTTGAGATAATTTTCCTAACTCATTATTTCCTTTAATTGAGGCACTTACAGTTAAATCACCCTGTTCAACTTTTCCCATTAAATGCATTAAATTTTTTAATTGTTTTGAAATACTTAAAGAAATAATCAAACCCACTAACACAGCAATAATAATACAAATGCTAACAAATACAATAACGCCGTCTCTAACTACTTTCATCTCACTCATTAATGAATCTTTAGATTCCATGGAAATAATTTTCCAGCCATTTCGAATCGTAGCATAACTTATCAAATAATCATCCTGATTCATATTGCCAGGTAAAGGATCATTCATCAATTCATCAACAAAAGGTTCGTTTAACTCCGTACCAAGTTTTTCTCTATCTAAGTGAGATACGATCTTTTTATTTTCATTAATAACTGTAATATCCATATTAGCTTCTGTATTGGCTTCCCCTAATACAGCATTAAATTCTTCAACATTAACACAAATAATCATAAGACCTATATCATGAAAACCCATATGGCTTCTTAATGACCTTATTAAATAAACATTTTTGTAAGAATCATTAAAACCACTAATCCAAATGGGCTTACCATTTGATTTTTTTAATAATTCATCGTATTGTTCCTGAAATTGTTGAATAATTTCTCGACTTCCATCTTTTGAACCTGACAGTGAATTATAGGGCTCTCCATTTTTCTTAATAATAATAATATAATTAACTCCATCATTAACCAAAGACATAGAGAAAAGCTGATTTTCTATAGTATGCCTGATGTTTTGCTCTTCCAGCAGACTTGCAAAACTATCTTTTTCAATCAGTTTTAATAATTCTCCATCAGATACTGCTAAACTTGAAATACTTTCTATTTCACTCAACTTCGAATTAAAATTGATAACTAATTGCTCAATCATTTTTTTAGAATAAAAGCCTACTTTATCATTTATAGTTTTTTCAGCACTCGTATAAGAAAACATATTTGAAAAAACTAAAGGAATGATAATTAATATAAGGAAAGAAATAATTAATTTCTGACCAATTGTCATATTTTTAAATATTGTATAGCTTTTTTTCCTGCTTTTCTTATTTCCCTTATTTTTATTACCATCCCCCATTGACTTTGAATTGCTTTTTTTTCTAAGCATAATATCCCCCCCTGTAGTTGATATAAGCTCTTTTTATTATATAATAGTATATTTTTTATGCTTTTTAAAGGCTAAAATAAATTTTTAATATAATGACTTTTTACCACATAAAAAAACCTTATACCCGTTGCGGGCATAAGGTCTTGACTTTAGCTTCCATTTTTTGATAATTTTTTTCTTAAACTTAAAAATCCAAATAATAATATAACAATAATAAATATAATTAACACTACCATTGAATATGCATCAATATAAGTAACGGCCACTTCCCAGGTATCCCCTGCAAATCTTCCTAGATAAACAAGAACAATGTTCCATATAAATATGCCCAGCAAAGTTAATACGAAAAAGGAACCAAGTTCCATTCCAGCCATACCAGCAGGAATAGAAATTAAACTACGGACAATAGGAACAAATCTGCATAAAAAGACTGCTTTGGCACCATGCTTATTAAACCAGATTTCTGCTTTTTTTACATCCTCTTTTTTTAAACGAAGCATTTTTCCTAATTTGCTATCGAAGAATTTTTCCAGTCTTTCTGCCTTCAGACAATGTCCAAGGGAATACAAAATAATAGCTCCGATAACAGAACCTATAGTTGCAGCAATAATGACCCCCCAGAGATTCATACTACTGTATTTTGTCATAAAACCTCCAAAAGTTAAAATAATTTCAGAAGGTATTGGCGGAAAAACATTTTCTATAGCAATAAGCAAACAAATTCCTAAATAACCATAACGGTTAATCATATCAATCACGAAATTTTCCATATCATCCTCCGCATAAAGAACTATTTCAAATAATGTATTCATTAATATATTAATATTTCAATATTTAATTTATTCCTCTCTTAATGATTTTTAACATTATATCATAATCATAATCAAAAACAAATAAAGAGTAAACCATAAAATAAAAATCCACCTAAAAAGATGGATCTAAAAATTATTATTTTGAATAAATAATAACTTTAAAATACTTTTATATATCTATACCTAAGAAATGCTTTACCAAGATACCCACTATAAATGAAAGAGCTGCCACAGATAAACTAATCCCTGCCATCTCTAAAAATCTCTTTTTAAAAGGTAAATCTTTTGCCACTGAAATATAATATGTAAAGGCAAATATAATCAGCACAACAATTGCTAACATCGTAATTAAAGCAAAAATATACTGTTTTCCTGGCAATAGAAGATATGGAAGTACCAATAAAAACACTGCAAAAATATACATGATGCCTGTATAAAGGGCAGATTTTTTTGCATTCTGATTGCCCTCTGAACGTGCAGATAAGTATTCCGAAGATGCCATAGATAAGGTAGCAGATATGCCCGTAATCAGACCTGAAAGGGCCACCAATTTATTATCTTGCAGGGCAAAACTCAAACCAGCCAGAGTTCCTGTCAATTCTACCAGGGCATCATTTAAACCCAATACCATAGAACCAACATACTGAAGTCTCTCTTCATCTAATAAGGCAATAAGAGCCTGTTCGTGTTTTTGCTCATCTTCATATATTTCTTGAGCTTCCGGCACTTCCTGAGCAAGCCTTGAATAGACATCCTGTGCATCTTCTTCGCCTTTTTCCATAATTTTAATGACAAAAGTATAGCCTAATAGAATGCTTAATAATAAATAAAAATATACCTTTAATTTTTGTGGCTTTAACTTTTTATTAGTATACTTAAACCAAATTTCACTGTGACTGCCTTCTTCATCTCCAATTCTTTTTAGTATTTTTTTCTCCGACTCTTTCTTAACCCTTTTTGATAAATTATAATAAATCGCTTGTTCAGTCACTTCGTTTTGCTGAAGTTTGAGGATAATCTGTTTAGTTTCATCGGATATCATTTTGTTTCCCATAAACGCCCTCCTTCTTCTATTTCTTATTGCCTATGCTCAATGAAAATTACTCCCAACCATTACATACATCAATCCAAGCCACGTATTTGGAACATTTTTCAAGTTCTTCAATGGTTAGCTCAATAATACTATTACTACTGCCACTGGCAGGAAATACTTTTTCAAAACGCTTTAAAGACTCGTCTAAATAAACTGTAACACCATCTTTTACGGCAAAAGGACATACACTGCCTGCAGCGTATCCTACCATCTCAATTAATTCCTGAGGACTAAGCATTTTGGGCCTTACGGAAAACTGTGCCTTATATTTTTTATTATCTACTCTGGCATCTCCGGAAGCCACGATTAAAATAGGTTTTTCTTTTACCTTAAAAGCCAAAGTCTTGGCTATTTGTTTAGGATCACATCCTATTGCTAAAGAAGCCAATTCCACAGTTGCACTGGAAACATCAAATTCTTTAATTCTGTCTTCCATATTCCATTGTCTGAAATAATCTCTCACTTTTTCAACAGACATGTTGCTTCCTCCAATATTTTATCTAATCTGTACTTCCACTAAAAATATTACTATTGTTTTCAAAATATATCAACCATTCAAAGGTAATTTAAAAAATAAGCCTGTTACTTTAATAAGTAACAGGCTTATCTTTTATTATCTTATTTTTTTATTGGAAAATAAACTTCAGTAATATATTCCTTAGGAGAAGCACTCGATTCTGGCCCTTTTATATATTTTTCAAAAGGTGCTTCTATTATTTCATAACCCTTTTCCTTAATCCAATCCATTAAATAAGCATAAGCTTCTCCTAATTCTGAATAAGTAACTGTGAAAGTTGTATGGGCACAAGTAAAAGCGCCAAATTTTTTTGTAACCTTTTCCAGGCTTGTATTGACTGGAACGCACACTTCAATATCTGCGTTATCATGATCAAAATCTTTATCAAAATATCTTGTCATAATCTCTCCTGTTGCCTCTAATCCATTTGTGTGAATGATTTCAAACACCTTATCTACAACTGTTCCTATGTCATCCATGTTAATCGTCTTCCTTAATGAAACAACATGAATTAATTTTTGCTCACTAATATTCACTTCAAAATCACGTTTTGGCATCATCATATCTCCTCCATTCTTTAATTTATCAATTTCTTCTGTCAACTGTGCAATCAAAACCTGATTTTCATAAATTTGCTTAGAAATCTCCTTAATCTTTTGGTCCAAAAGTTTTATTAATTGTTCAGAATTGTAATTATTAAGAATATCCTTAATTTCCTGTAAAGAGAAATGATATTTTTTCAACTTATTAATCAATAAAATCGTGTGAACTTGATTCTTAGTATAGTATCTGTAACCATTTTCGGGATTAATGAAGCTTAGCTTAAGTAAACTTATTTTGTCATAATGTCTTAACATCTTGGTTGTCACTTTGGCAATAATGGAGAATTCTCCTATGGTATACATCTGCTACCTCCTAAACAAATTACTACAGTTAACTGTAACTCAATTATAAACTTTACTACAATGTCAAGCTCAACAATATTTTTAGAATATTATTTGTGTTGAATTTTGTAATTTTGTGTCATATAATGAAGAAAAACATAACTTACAACCAGGAGGTCAGCCATTGAAGCAAAATAATAATGCAATAAAAAAATTAAATTTATTTAATTATATATGTAAGAACAATCCTGACTTAGCTAAAACTAAAAAACAACTAAAAATAATACTTGTAAGTTCTATTATCCTCTATGCTCTATTAATCGTTACAGAGATCATTTTTTATGGATTCGAAGCAAGGACATTTTTAAAGTCTTTTTTAAATTTGTGTGTTATTTCCTTATTTTCAATAGGAATCATGAATGGTTTAAGAGTATTTGCCCTTCTTCTTTCCATCAGCTCTTTAAGAAGTTTGTTAAGTTTAGTGATAAGCATTTTTAAATTCGATTCTATACACAGCAGCCATATCATTTATTTACTTCTTTTCGGGCTTATTCACATCATTTTACTCGTTCTGTATCTTTATATTGTCTTTAGCCCTAAAATGCAAGATTACGAACTCGCATTAAGATCAATTACTTACACAGATACGCATCAATAATTAATTTTTTTATTTAAAATTCTTTTCATATTAAATAGCCTATCAGATAAACTCTGATAGGCTATTGATATAAATAATATTTTTTTGACATCTCTGCAAAATCCCTGGCTTCTTCTATCCATTGCCATTCTATTTCTTCAACAGAATAATTTCCCGAACGAAGTAGCGGTTCGCCTGTTAAAGCATCAAAATGCTCATTTCTATACTCTATTTTTTCAGGATATAATTTTTGTATTGTATTCAATAAATACAAACCTGTCAGCACTGAGTTATATTGCTTTCTGTCTGTTATAATAAGCTCTACTCCTTCGCAGGACTGTCCCTTATATTTATTTTCCGCAGGAACAAAGGTAATAGCCCTAAATTGAACACCAGGCAAATTTAATCTTTCCATTTCATCCGCCAGAACTTCTCCATTAATCCAGGGTGCCCCGATGATTTCAAAAGGCTTATCCGTTCCCCTTCCTTCAGAAATATTGGTTCCTTCAAATATACAGGTCCCTGAATAAACTAAAGCTGTATCCACTGCAGGCATATTGGGAGAAGGTGGCTGCCAGACATTCAAACCACATTCTTCATAATATAAATCCCTACTGTAGCGAGTCATTGGAATAACAACAAGCTTACAACCTATTCCATATTCTTCATTAAATAGTCTTGCTAATTCTCCTACTGTCATCCCGTGTCGCTGAGGAATGGAATAAACACCAATAAAAGACCAATAAGAAGAATCTAAGCAATTACCTTCAACTTTGCCACCAATCGGATTTGGCCTGTCAAAAACTACAAAAGTTTTATCATATTGGGCACAAGCCTCCATAGCATAAGCCATGGTGGAAATATAGGTATAAAATCTTGCCCCGACATCCTGCATATCAAAAGCCAAAATATCTATATCTTTCATCATTTCTTCTGTCGGTCGTTTTGTTTGTCCATACAAACTATAAATGGGCAGACCCGTTTTTTCATCTATACTGTGCTCAACACTTGTCCCTGCTTCCTGATTACCTCTGATACCATGTTCTGGAGAAAATAATGCGATCAAATTAAACTTTTCATATAAAACATCAATGCTGACCTCCCCCTGGCTGTTCATTCCCGTATGATTGGTAATCAAGCCTATTTTTTTGCCTTGAAAAAGTGTCTGATACTGATTGATTCTGTCAATTCCTAAACGAACTGGCGGTCTTTCCTCTGGATGTTTTTTATAGTAAGCATTATAGACCATAGTTAAAATCTTTCCATATTTTCCCGTTTCAAAATAATCTCCTTTAAAACCATCTATCTTTCCGCCATCCGTATAAGTCACTGGACTATGTTTTTTATTGGTCAGTAAAATAACAATGATATTTTTTTCAGGATCAATATGGGTAAAAGTACCTGTCCAGCCAGTATGACCAATGGTATCAGGACCTGCATATTCACCAAACTTATTTTCTTGTCCCTCCCATGAAGCCCTGTTCCAGCCTAAAGTTCTAAAAGATGTTACAGCAGAAGGCTCCATAAAAGTCCGAATTGTTTCTTCATCAGCCAGATAATAATCTCCAAACTTTCCTCCATTTAAAATCATTTGCGACAGTATTCCCAGCTCTTTTGCCGTAGAAAAAAGCCCGGCATGACCTGCAACTTCCCCCATACTGTAATAGGCTTTCTCATCGTGAACTTCCCCTTGCAAAGTATAAGTTCTTATATTAGGGAAATCTATATTAAAATCTCTGGTATTTCCATTAAGCTCCGTAGCAGCAATCTCCTCTTTTTTAAAACCTTTTTTTAAAGGGCAAAATACTGTCCTTTTAAGTCCCAGTGGTGCATAAATCTTTTCTTCAACATATTGATCCAGGCTTTGACCTGTAACCTCTTCTATAATTACCCCTAAAATCATAAAACCAATATCGCTGTAGACATCTTTAGTACCGGGCTCATATTCAAGAGGAATTTCCATAAGATATTGAATTGTTTTTTCCCTGTCAAGAGAATAAAAATCTTTCGCCGATTTTGGATCATAGAATTTAAAATTGGCAGGCAATCCGGAGCTGTGATTTAATAGATGTTCTATAGTAACATATTTTTTCATCTTAATGGGATCTGTTTCTTTATCTTTAAAAAGAGGCAAATACTTTTCTACTGGATCTGTTAAATGGATTCTGCCTTCATCCACTAACTTTATGATGGCCAATGTCGTTGCATAAATCTTTGTGTTGGATGCCAAATCAAATAAAGTATCCTCAGTCATAGCTATGGGATTGCTTAATTCTATTCCATTCTCATATTTTAATTTGTATCCATAAGCAGTATGTTTTACAACTTTTCCATCTTTCATAACCAGCAAAACGGCCCCTGGAAACCCCTTATCTATTTCAGATTCAATAAAAGTATCAATATAAGATAAATATTCTGTATCAAAATCCTCTTCCTTGGATTCACTTCCTTCTAAAATATTATCTGATATATCTGTTAGCTCCTCATCATGAGGAGCAGAATAAAAGCTTTCTATTATTTTATTATTTGAAAAAACAAGTAAGACAGTTATAATAAACAAAGCTAAAAAGCCTGATAAAAAAATGCTCTTTTTTTTCATCATAATATATCCCTTCTATGCTATTAAATATCAAAAAAAGCTGATTTTCTACCTTACTGTTTCCATAATACTACAAATTTTACTGTTTTCCAAGCGAAAAGTACCAAAGATCCGCGCTGATCCTTTTCTATCAGTCTATCTTTAATATGGCTACGAGCTTAATAAAAAAAATATGCCTGTCAGTTAAGAATAACCAACAGGCAATAATCGGGGTGACAGGATTTGAACCTGCGACCTCTTAGTCCCGAACCAAGCGCTCTGCCAAACTGAGCCACACCCCGTAAAAAAAATGAATAGCGGAGGACGGATTTGAACCGCCGACACTACGGGTATGAACCGTATGCTCTAGCCAACTGAGCTACTCCGCCATATACATATTCTTTTATAAAAATAACAAACTACTTAGTCAATTGCTTAAATATAATAGCATGAGATTTAGTTGATTGTCAACGGTTTATTGTTTCTTAATAAATGAACTGTACTGCTCTATGAGTGAAACAAAAAAGCAAGGCCAAAACTTATAGTGACCTTACTTTTTTACTTAAAATCCCATTCTTATTTTAATGATTTTTTATAAAATACCATTCCTTTTTGAGATAATCTTTCTTCCCAAAGCAGCTTCAGGATGTTTAATTCCCCGGAATAGTCTGTTTTAGTTTCATCTTTGTTATATTCAAGTATTTCAAGAATCTCAATTGTAAAATTCGATTCACCCTTTTCCTTCCATTCCTTTTGTAATTCCCTATTGGGATGATTCCCAAAATTTAATTGAAATTTTGTACTATTGATTGTGCCTTTTAAATCCTGCGTAACTTCAATATAACATTTATTATTAAAATTATTCTTAATAATAAAGATCCCCATATCAGGTTTCATATTTTTATACCATTCTTTTAGTTCTTTTTTTCTTTGATCCATTCTAATACCCCATTTCTTTCAAGAGTCTTGATAAAATCCTGAGTCTCTCTCCGATAAGTTCCCCATCTTCATTAAGAACCTGATGAAATAGCTTTATATCTTCATCAATTTTTTCATTATCTGTACAGATAGACACGGTCATGGCATCCCCTTGCAAGCCAATCCGATCAATAACAGGTTTGTCTTTGTCATAAAAATTTTCAAACCGGTAAGCTTCCTGGAAATATAATTGTGCCCGACAAACAAGAATGGCCAGGTCCAGGACCCTGTGAAGAGGTAATTCCTCTGATTGTCTTGACCATTTTTCACCTGTATGCCTCCAAACCTTTGCAGAAATTTCTACCTTACCCCTGTCATTCCATTGCGCAAGGCCTAAGGAAAGTCCTTTACTGTCACTATTATAAGCATATCTGCCATCAACATTTTCATAGTTTTCCGAAACAATAACGGGTTTATGTTTTAAAGTTGTTGGAATTTTCATCCCATTCCTCCTGTCTTTTATCAATTACTAAATTAGTAAATTACTAATTTACTAATTTAGTATATCAATTATTACTATTTTTGTCAATCCAATTAAACTGGTTAAATCATCCTATTTTCAATATTTTCATCTTCAAACTGCTAATCTTATTATCTGCACCAAGAATAAAATCTTTTCATATATATAAATTAAATACATTTTGAAAAGAGGGATAATATGGAGAATTTCTTTAACCGTCAGTGCCCTGAAAATCACTATCCCTATATCATACAAGAAGGGGACACACTGTATGGGATTTCACAGAGACTAGGGGTTGAACTTTCAAGAATTATTCAGGCAAATCCCGGCATCAATCCAAATAATCTGCAAATTGGTCAAAGCATATGCATCCCAGCTTGCCCGGAAAATCATAGCGAATATATTATTCAGGCAGGAGATACACTCTCTAAAATAGCTGCCATCTATAATGTAAGCGTAGACAACATCCTGAAATCCAATCCTGGTTTAGATCCTAATTATCTTAGAATTGGTCAAAGAATCTATATACCAACCAATACAAGATGTTCAATCATTGTTGCAGCCATCCTAAGAGATATCAACAGGTTAAAAGCTGAAAGCCGTGTTCAGCAAGCTTATGAATCCAATTATGCTTATTCTAATAAAATCACTCATGTCATTGAAGTAACCCCTGACCAAATACTATTTGATGCTGTTCCGGTTGTATTTTCAGGAAATTATCTTGGCCGCTTTTTCCCGGGGCAGAACTATCCTTATTATGAAGATGCGGCGATGGGCGGACAAAGATTTTTAAACGTCAAAGATAATTTTGGAATATGGCATAGTTTTGCTTACCGGGTACCTGTTTAAAAAAACTTTACTAATCTTTACTAGCATAGTAAGCTGCCCTTTGGGCAGCTTTTATAGTCATAGTTTTAGCCTATATTGCTTCATAAAAAATATTAGTTACCTTATATAACAAAAATATGCTATACTAACTTAAGATAACTTTTAAAATTATTTGAAAAAGGAGAACGCTTATGAATATTAGTAAGCTATTTAAAGAAAAAAGGGTTTATTCTTTTGAAATCTTTCCTCCCAAAAAAACATCTCCAATTGATACCATATATAATACCCTTGAAGAATTAAAAGGTCTGTCTCCTGACTTTATCAGCGTTACATATGGAGCAGGGGGGAGCAGTAATAAAGATGCAACAATCGAAATTGCTTCAGCAATTAAAAATAAATATAAGGTTGAAAGCGTAGCGCATCTTCCCTGCATTTATCTGACTAAAAAAAATGTATCAGAAATGCTTGAGGAATTCAAAAACAAAGGTATTGAAAATATTCTCGCCCTTCGGGGAGATGTAAATCCTGATATCCCTCCTCAAGAAGATTTTAAATATGCGAGCGACCTAATCTCTTTCATTAAGCAAAATGCAGATTTTAATACCATAGGTGCCTGCTACCCGGAAGGTCATACAGAAAGCAAAAGTTTAAAGGAAGATATTAAAAACCTGAAGCATAAAGTAGATGCCGGAGCAAATCACTTGATCACTCAACTTTTTTTTGATAATAATTGTTTTTATTATTTCCTTGAGCAAGCCAGAAAAGAAGGTATACATGTTCCAATACAAGCAGGGATCATGCCGGTTACTAACAAGAATCAAATTGAAAAAATTGTAAGACTATCTGGAGCAAGCTTGCCTGAAAAATTCACAAATATGCTGGATAAATATGAAAACAAACCCCAGGAATTAAGAAAAGCAGGTATTGAATACGCCATTGAGCAAATACTTGATTTAATTTCACAAGACGTGGATGGAATCCATCTCTACACAATGAATAATGCTGATGTTGCCAAAAAAGTAACCGAAGCAATCAGCAAAGCAATTTAAAAGAGGCTACTCAACTTTTGAGATAGCCTCTTTTTCTTCTTCTATAATTTTAAAGCCATATCTTTTAATGACATCTTTTAAATATTTAATATATTTCTTAGCCATACTGGATAAAAGGGCCTTTGAATTTGTAATATAACCAATAATCATTTTTTCATCCGTTATTAATGGAACTGAAACAATGTCATTACCGTTTAAATCCGGGCATAAAACCCCTGTACAAATCGTATACCCATTTAAACCAATAAGTAAATTAAATAAGGTTGCCCTGTCACTGACACGAATACTTTTTTTATGATAAACGGTACTTAAAATTTCTTCGGAAAAATAAAAAGAATTATACTCTCCCTGTTCGAAAGAAAGGCAAGGATAATCCTCAAGATCCTCAAGGGTTACAAAGGGTTTTTTAGATAATGGATTTTTTTTACTGACAAATACATGTGGTTCGGCGTTAAATAAAGGATGAAACAGCAAATGATTCTCCTTCAAGATTTTCATAATCACCTGTTCATTAAAATCGCTTAAATAAATAATGCCTATCTCGCTTCTATGGTTTTTTACATCGTTGATAATATCATATGTACGGGTTTCACGAAGGGTAAAACTATATTCTTCAGCATTACTCTCTTTTACTAGGTCAACAAATGCATTTACTGAAAAAGCATAATGCTGTGTCGAAATAGAACAAGTCTGACGGGAGGGTTTTCTATCCTTATACCTTTGTTCAAAAAGTTCTACTTGTTCTATAACTTGCCGAGCATAGGACAAAAATTCTGCTCCATCGGTAGTTAAAGAAATACCTCTTGGAGAACGGGTAAAAATCTCAATAGAAAACTCCTTTTCCAACTCCTTCACGGCATTTGAGAGACTTGGCTGTGTAATAAAAAGTTGCTTAGCTGCCTCCGTTATAGAACCACATTCGACAATTTTAATGATGTATTTTAATTGCTGCAAAGTCATATTATCCCCCATCCTTCTAGTAATTCTCTAACCATTATAATAGCACAGTGAAAAGTAGTTAAAAATAAGCCTATCTTCTTATCTTAGTTTAATTAAATAACCTTTAATAAATAGTAAGAAATTATAAAAATTATGATATTATCTATTTTAAGAAAAATAAGGATTATAAATAAGTAATCCTCTGTAACAAAATAAATTTTTTTGTCGAATTTTTGTAACATGTCCCTTCATAGATTCATATATTAGTATCAAAAGAGACAAAAAGGAGGTGAAAAAATGAGAAGAGTATCCGAAGCTGAATTCGACAGAAGAGGAAAAGGCTGTGACAAAGGTCGCAATTCTGCTACCCTTCCCGCTAATATCAGAGAATTATTAAAAGGACTTATTGATGAAGAAGTGATTATCGTATTAAAATCCGGAAAATATGAAGAAGTAGAAGTTCTTGCTGTAGAAAGAAATTCTCTTATTGCAAGATATGATGGTAAAATCAAATTTGTTGACATTGACTGCATCTGTGAAGTACTCACCGATCCTGAAGACTTCATCGAAGCAATTTTCAAAGGAGATAAATGCTAAAAAGCCTGAATAATTCCCCCTTTCAATCTGCTTTAAGTATTATACTTAAAGCAGATTTTTTCGTTTATTGCTTCCGTAATATAAATTATAAATTGCTATCTGGCATAAAAAAATATATATTATTACTAAAGCCCCTTGCTGCTTTTTATTACAAAGGAGTGAAATCATGAGTCAAAAAGCAGATAAACATTCGAACAATGGTCATCATTGCTGTCATACTGATAAAAGGCATAATAATCAATCCTGCATAACTCTGGTGCCTATATTCAACCATTTAGAAAGACATCAAATGGAAGAAATTTCAAAATCCATTAAATCCCTTTCATACAAAAAAGGCGAAATCATCTATAGACCAGGAGACGAATCCGATTCTCTTTATATTGTTAAAAGCGGTAAAGTTAAAATCTACCGCTTATCAGAGTCTGGCAAAGAACAACTGCTGCATATCTTAAATCCGGGAGACTTTACGGGAGAATTGGCTTTGTTTCGTCAATCCGTTCATGAATCTTTTGCAGAAGCCATGGAAAATACAAATATCTGCATGATTACTCGTCCTGACTTGCAAAAGTTTTTAGAAAAATACCCATCCATATCAATTAAAATGCTTGCTATACTTTCGGAACGCCTGGATGCTATTGAAAAACAAAGCACCAGTTTTGCTACCCTTTCCGTTGAAAAAAGACTCGTTGATTTTTTAATTGAATCTGCCCAAAATCAAGATAAGGAATTCACTTTACCGATGAGTCAGAAAGATCTGGCCTCTTACTTAGGAACCACCCCTGAAAGTATCAGCAGAAAACTTACAGCCTTAGAAGATGAAGGATATATCCGTCAATTGCCCCGCCGAAAAATTAAAATCATAAACATAAAGGGCTTATTAGAAAAATACCAATAAGCCCTAATCAATCTCTTTAAGCATCATAATCATTTTTTCTGCTCTTGAATAACCGTTTTTTATATAAAAAAATTCTCTGCCATACTATTTTAGCAGTGATTAACCATACAGTTTTAACTCCTCTATCCTTTAATTCTTGACATAACTGATACATTAACCGACTACCGACTCCTTTTCTTCTTAACACTTTATGTAAAAAGAACTCCTTCACATCATAAAAATCCCCTTCATACCAGGCTTCAATATTTCGCATGACTGCTCCTTTACCTTCTCCATTATCAAGAACGACTTTTCCTAAAAAACCTGGTGTTTTATAAATCTTCTTAAAGCAGTTTCGTAATCCCAATGGTCATTCCAGGGGGCAGCATTAAAAGTTTCAATATATAAATGAACACAAGCTTCAAGAAACGCTTTATTAAAATCTAAAATCTTCATGAAAACCTTCTCTCCTTCTTCATCCGATATGGTTTACATCCTTCCTGTCAGCTTTTTGATTTCTCCCCAGGAATAAAAGCATAATAATAACTACAGTGTATACCATTATTGCTGGCAGGCCAGACCCGATTCCAAATCTGCTACCCGTAATTAAAACATTCTTACTGTCAATAATATAATTGATTAAAGCAGCATCATTTTCCAGCGGCGATATCCAAAAAAATCCAGAAAAAAATAAATTCCACAAAATATGTATAACAATTGCATTCCAAACGTTATTATATAAATAAGTAATCAATGAAAACATAACGCTAGTCGTTATACCTGTTATAAATAATCATATTACATCAGCAGATTTTATTCCAGCATACCTCATTCCTGAAAATAAATAAAAAGAAGTAAAAATAATGGATAAAAGTCAAAAAAGTAAATAAACCCTCATTCAGTCTAGTTAAAAAATATGTTCTGTCAATGATGACTATCCTTAAAATTTGACTGAAGACTGATATCAAGAATCCCATAATAATATGAAAAATGGTCTGCAAAATGTTTTTATTATTATTCAAGACTGTTTTTTCTTTCTCCATATTATTTCTCTTCTTCTATCTACCTTTTCCTGACAACCCACTATGAAGAACTCTCAACTTTTTTCATAATAATAGCGGAAATCCAAAAGATCTTCCTCTTTACACAGTGCAAATAAGTGAGAATGAGCTGAATACTCTTCTTCATTATCTTCTATATTACAAAATCTGTCCGCCTCGTCAGCCATATACAAATAACCATTACTATTTGATGAAATCACCAAAAAATTACTTCTTTTATTTACATGAAGTTCACCCTCCAGTGACCACCAGTTATCATTCTTGTAATGAACTTCAGGAACCCGGATATTCATTATTTTCTTTTTACAATAATCCAGCATCATCAATAATCTCTTTATTTTTTTACTGCTTATTTGTGTATATTGATGATTAAAAATAACCAGATCTAAATGAAATTCCGTCGAATCGGGATACCAGGCATGAAAACTTTCAACTGTTTTAGAATTGTCCTTTATCCTGATTAAACAGTTTTCTTTCATGCTTACAGAAGCAATTTTAAAAATGCTTTCTAAAAAAGCAAAACCCTCTGCATTTGCGAAAATCGCTGGTGTTTTTCCCTGGGGATAAACTACTCTCAATTGGACTGGTACTTCTATTACATCATATAATTTATATAGTTTTGATTCCAGGGGTAACTCATAAACGTTAAACTTCATAATTTCCTCCCTGACAAAATTCTATACTTCCAGATACATCCTTTCATTGAATGTTTTAAAACCTTGGCTTCTAAAAAACTGACCTGCCTTTTCATTCTTATTCCAATAATCTAATTCAACTCTTCTAATATTATTATCTCTTGCAAATTCTTTAACCTTCTCAATCAATTGCTTCCCAATACCATGTCCTTTATAATCCTTTAACACGCAAATATGCTCAATATAAACAACTGAATAACTTTTTCTGAAATAATTTTCTTCGAAATTGATTTTTGATATCATTACATAGCCTACTGGTCTGTCATTATCCCATGCAACAAAAGCATAAATATTCTCATCTTCTAATGCCTCTTTAAACAAAGCTTTCATATTTTCCTGATTATGATGCTTAAAAAGCATAGGTTCAATTTCTGCATGAATCTCTTGCACATCATAATTTAATAAAGCTAATAAATCAGCATCTCTGCTCTCTGTTATTCTAATCATAAAGAAGCCTCCCTACTTCAAATATATAAGCTCAAAATTCATTTTACAAAAATTATTAAAGACAAAAGAACAATATTAATTATTATACTTTGACTTTTACATATTATTATCATAATAATTTATGTTAAATTTGTAGTCAATAAAAAATATTCAAACAAAATCACCTCCTATCCTTGCTTGATAAGAGGTGACTTTACTACATAGAAGTTAACTTTAATAATGTTACTTATTTTTCAGTAATAAGGCATCTACATAATCTGATGCTTCTTTTAGTCCTTCCCCGGTTAATTGTCTGTACCTTTTAATGGCCTTAATTTTTTCTCCAGCCATTATCAACTCTTTAAACGCTTCATCATTTAATGGTTCCATATTATCAGCCAGTCCCATATGTTCTGCCAATTTATTAACCTTCCTGTTCAATCGCAAAATATCATTATGCAATTGAATTAAGTAGCAAAAAATTACTAAAGAAAATTATCTCAATGTGATAAGATATTGCAGCTTACAAGCTTAATTATTGCAAATCTGATAATATCTTATCATACCATTAATATTTTATCTGTAGAATTTCTAAAGTTATACAGACTCTGATATTCTGTTCCAAATCCACTGAAAGATTATATTCCAGCAAATGCCTTTCTATATATCTGTAATTGGTATAATAATATTCTATTAAATAATGTCCTCTCTATCAAGTAGCATTATCTCAAACTTAATCTGATATGGATTCATTGACACCCGTGCAGATTCATTTAGATGATTATTTAATAACGCCTGACAATTAGAAACAAATGTCTTCAGTTCTTCAATTTCGAAACAAACATCAGCTATTATAGTTCTAAAGTATTCATTGGATATTTTGATATCAAATCTTATACCTGGATAATCTTCTGTTTCTTTCTCACTTCATTTAAAATAAAGAAGTGATTTATTTTTATAAGATTTAATAAAACTAATCATAAACAACACCCAAACACAAATACTTATTCAGCAGTCAAATCGTCTTTAGTAAAAATATATGCTCAAATACTATCAATACTGTCTTTAATAATAAGATTCAGGTAAAAGCAATCATATTGATATAATCTGATAAACAGCAATCTGTAAGTTTGACTTTTGATTCAAACTTTGCAAGACTTAATCTAATATCATTTAAATAAAACGCATCATTTGAAAAAAATAACCAGAATAAGCCATCAATATTTAAAAAAATAAAATCTATATTTTCTTTTAAAAAGTTCTCTTTATCCTGTCCTCTTTTAGTATTAATACTAATAATGAAATCTTTTAATTTAATCTTTTCCTTCTTAAAACAAAAAATTGTATTCCAATCATCTATAATATAATGAATATATTTCTTAAAAACTTTATTATCATACATTCTATAAACGGAATACTCCTCGTACACTTCTTCATAAAAATCTTTAAATAAGCCGAACTCAAAATTATGATCATCTTTTTCTGGGCTCTCCCATGATATATAAGTACTTCCTTTTTCAAGAATCCAATAATAATCATCCAGTCTTTCAACGAAGTCTTTAAAGAAAAAACTAAAATCAGAGACTTCATTAGAAATTCTATGATGAATATAACCAGGCAACTCTCCTGCTTTTTTTTCAAGAGCTAAATTTTCAATTTTTAAACCGTACATGTATAATAAACTCCTTATTTAGACTAAATAATCTATTTCTCCTGCACCAACCATTTTGAATCATCCCGGCTCAGCTAATACTTAATCTCCTGTCCAGAAATATAAAATTCCTCTTGTTCCGTCTTCCCTTTCAATACCATACCAATAATCACCAAAAACAATTATTTTAGTTTTTTCTCCCTTGCTGAACTGTCTTATTTGCTCAGAATCCCATGTAAGATATAATTCTTCATCATTAAAATTTTCATAAACATCTTCTTCATGGAAATATGCTCCAAAATCTTCTGCGATAGTATATTCATCCACTAAATATTTCTCATAGTCGATAGGATGATAAACCAGTTGTTGCGCTTCTATAGAATAATAACCTGTTATAATATTAGGCAAAATAAATTTCTCAATACAGTCTGGTGGTAAAAAATTTCCCTTCCCATCAGTAAGAACATTCCCATAATAACTATAGATTGTATCCTCTGTATCTATGTGAGTGTGAAAATGACCTAATTCATAAATATTTTTCCCATCATATCTGTAAAAAGTTGACACAGGATCTCCACTTGGTCCATCATCATAGACCACAATTTCGATAAAACTATCGTCTTCTACAAGATCTATTAAATACATATCACAAGGGTTATCAGATGTCATTAAAAACTCCGTATTATTTATCCTTAAAAATGACTCATCTCGGTATTTCAATCTTGCTTCTATGGAATCAAGACTGCCATCTTTGTTCAAATCATATTTTCCTCTCACAATTAACTCAAAAACTTCATCATCATATTCTTTATTTACTTCAAGAACGTTTCTGATGATATTTTCCTGTAAATTAAAAAAATCCTCAGGATTCGTTTCAAAATGATTTATTTCTTCATTGCTTTTTTCTGCTTTATTCTTATCAAGATATTCTGTTTTTTCTTTTGCCATCTCAGTTTTTTCTACAACTTCTATTTCAGAATGAACAACTTCATCTGAAGTTAAGTCAGAAGCCCCTTGCTGAACACAAGCAGTCAGTCCAATACTTATCAACAAAAATAAACCAAAATAAAAAAGCGATTTTATATTGGAACACACTTGCTCATAATTTCTCCTCATTATTTATACCTCCTGAAAAATAAAAATTACTTAAAAAACCGTAGTTGATATGATTAGATCCCATAAAATTCTTTCCTTATTCTTCTCTAATTCTCGAACAAGGTAAATTTATACATTTATTATAGCATGTTTTATTACAAAATAAAAATTATTTTTATATACTGTAAAATATAAAAAAGACTTATAGATTTTCTATAAGTCTTCAATATATGCATTACATGCAATATTAAATTCTTCCTGGGATGGCTGGTATGCTTTCTTCTTAGGTGGAAACATCTTATCAAATTCATTGGCTTCGTTTTCATCAATATCATAAGCATCACTGGGATGATATTTCCAGGAATGATTCTTTAATAATCCTTTTTCTAATTCAAGAACCAATAAACTATATGGATATCTGCCATTCTTATCACTGACATTCAGGCTTTTAGAGCCTAGAAAACCATGTTTACAATAATTATGAGGATAGCCTTCCAGAACAATCACTTTATAACCTTTTTCAGCAGCCTTCTTTACAGCATGTTGTATTAATTTAGAGCCAATTCCCTTTTTTTGATATTCAGGCAATACACTAACTGGTCCTAATGTTAATACAGCAATACTATCATCTTCTTCATTAATTAAACGTGATTGAGTAAACATAATATTCCCCACAATTTTTCCTTCCAATACTGCAACGAAATCAAGTTCTGCAATAAAATCCGGATGTTTTCTTAGAACATGAACCAAATAGTGTTCACTGCAGCCAGGTAAATATAAATTCCAAAATGCTTCCCGGGTTAATTCTTCTACTTGTTTATAATCCTCTTTTACTTCATTTCTTATCAGAATATCCATCATTTCTCTCCATGTAATATTCTTAGTTTTTTCTGTACGGTTTTTCAATTATACCATACTCCGATGACAAGTCAAATAATTATTTATAATTTTTTTACTTTTGTAAACGATTTAAACCTTATATCCAGATAAACATACTGAAGTATTGACCGATTATACAAGCCACCTTGCTTCATTCTTAGCAAGTAGTATAAAAAATTAAATAGTCCACGGACAAAAAGTCCCTATACTAATGTATAGGGGTTCAAGATAAATTACTGTTCATTCACTTTTACGATAGATTTTGTTTTCCATTTTCCCTGTATATACCGTACCACACTGGCCCCTGCTGTAATAAACCAGGTCAGACCTGTCGTAATCCAGATACTCATAACCCCAAAAACAGGGAAAAAGTAAAGAATACTTGAAAAACCTACTCTTCCTATCACTTCAACAAAGCCGTTAATCATGGCATAAACCGTGTCTCCAGCACCATTTAATAAACCTCTGGTGATATAAATCATACCCAAAAAGAAATAAAAACAACTCGAAATCCTGATTCCTTTTGCCCCGAGGGCAATAACATCTTCTTCATTAACAAACATTCTCATAATATAACGTCCGCCAAACTGAGCTCCTGAAAAAGCCATCAGAGCAAAGGCAGCAATAATAAAAATCATTTTGTGATAGCCTTTTTTAATACGGTCAATCTTATTAGCTCCCATGTTTTGAGCAGAAAATGTAGACATAGCTGCTCCCAGGGAATTGAAAGGCTGCTGTATTAATTGTTCTATTCTCATAACCGCCGTATAGGATGCAACGGCAACTCTTCCAAATCGATTTACAATATTTTGAAGTGCTAATAATGAAAAGGCAATCGTTGAATTTTGTATTGCTACTGGAAGCCCCACTTTAATGGTTTCTTTAATAATATTCTTATTAACTTTTAATTCCTCTTTTTTCAGTCTAAAATAATATTCTGTCTTAACAGCAAAGACGATGCAACCTGTAGCAGCAGCAATTTGAGAAATGATTGTAGCAATAGCTGCCCCTGCTACTCCCCAGCCAAAAACAAGCACAAAAACCAAGTCTAAAATTACATTTATAACAGAAGCTATAATGAGGAAAAACAGTGGCGTCTTTGAATCTCCTAATGCTCTGAGAATAAAAGACATGGCATTATATGCACCTACAGCCAGGGTTCCTCCTGCTATAATTTGCAAGTACAGCACCGCATCGTCCAGTATTTCAACAGGTGTTTTCATAAATTCCAGGACCGGTCTGGCTAAAAATATCCCCAAAATACTTATAAAAATGGATGTGCTTCCTATGACATAAATGGAATTAGCAATAGCACTCTTTACATTCTTATCATCTCTTGCTCCAAAATATTGTGCGATTATAATGCCTACTCCAACTGCCAAGCCCAAACATAAAGAAAAAAATAAAAAACTTATGGAACTGGTCACGCCAATAGATGCTAAGGCATTGGCATTAACAAATTTGCCCACAATAATAGAATCAACCATATTATAAAACTGTTGAAATATATTACCAATCAGCATGGGTAACGAAAACTTAATCATCAAGGATACCTCATTACCTTCAGTCATGTCCATTACATATCTTAACTTCATAAATATCTCCTTACATTTAACTTATTATTACAAATTTTTCTTCTGCTCTAATCATCACTTTATTTTTAATTCTGATTTCTATCTTTTCGACCTAACCTTTTTATTTTTTACTTACGTGTCTTAATCAGCAATAATATTATATCATGTCTTTTCCACTATCACTATGATTTTTAAATAATTTATATAGTTTGCCTTTTCATATCTATATTTTAACTTGAAATCTTTTATAATACAATAACAAAGCCTGTCTGAACATGCCAGACAGGCTATAATGATCTAAGAAAGATTATTTATTTTATTTCTGCATCTTATAAATCTATTTCAATAATAGTTGTAAATTCACTCTTTTTCTCTTTTTCGGTCTCTAAAACAGAAGACAAGTCTAAGGCACTGACACTCTCCTCTAAAGCGGCTTCATCACTATTAATTTCCTGGCATAAGATACTAATCCTTGCTGTATATTTGCCCGTTTTAACTTTTTCACCGTCTTTATTGGTCATATCCCAGACATCCTGCCATTTTAAAGATTCTCCCGGATTGATGGTTTTATAAACAAGGGCCATGGTAAAGAACTTACCATCGGAATAACGGTAAACTTCATTACCTTCTTCATCTATTATAGAAATTTCAAATTGCTGACCTGAACTAAACATTAAATCTTTAGGGTTGTTGTAATGATTCATTAACTCAAAATCCAGTATAACTTTATCATCTTTAATATCATAACTTCCCCTGGTTTCAAATTTTTCACTGGCTATATCCTGCTGACTGGATTCCTTTTCTATCGCTGCAATCGTATTATTAATAAGGGCTGCTAACTCTCCATAACTAACCTTTGCCTTGGGATCAAAAATCCCTGAGCCTTTGCCTTTTGCAATATTTTTCATATAGGCTATAGTAATGGCATGATTATAATCAGGAGAAATCCTGTCTGTATCCGAATAAATCAGCATTCTGATAACCCCAATAGTATTTAAATCCTGATGGCTTTCCTTAGCCCAAATTTTAACCAATTCATACACAACTGCTTCCCTGGTGAGAGCGTCAGGTACTCCATTATAATCTTTATCAATAGTTTTTTGAATCAGTATTTGGAAATCTTCTGCACTAATAAAGTCATTAAGATGTTTGCCTTCAAAAAACTGCCCAATATCATAATTTTGACTTAAAATTTCTACAGCCGGCTGTGCCCAATGCTTGTATTCATACCTGACAGGAATAATTTCTATATTTTCAGATACTAAATTGACATCTGCACCTTGTGAAAAAGTAGGAACCATTAAAACGGTTAATAATAATCCTGCTGTTATCTTTTTACCATACCAACGAATTTTCATTTGATCACTTCCTTTTATTATTTTTTTCATCTCTTAGACGATGAAAAAAATAATTGGTTCCACCTTTTATACCATTCAATCATTAAAATGATTCTTATCTGCTTTTAAATGGTCCATTGATTGTGTATAATTCCTGACAGCTTCCAAGTGCCTTCATATTCCTCAAAAACAAGCCTCAGGCTTTGCCAGTCCAATCCCTCATATTCAGGATTAAAACCAGGAAAATAATATTCTACTATGATGGGATTGTGGTAAACCTCAAACTGATTTTCAAGCATATTCCCTTGACTTAATACTTCATTATAGCCTATCTCCGGAGCATTTATAAAATCTGCTGAATACACAAAGCTATCATAATATTCTGCGGGCGTTAAATTAATTTTCTCTCCACTGCCGTCATAATAACCCCAGGTATATATATTTTTATCTTCAAAGAAATTTTTGATTTCTTCCTGACTAAAAACCAAATCCTCTTCTAATGAAACAAAAGTATAAGGTGTAAATCTTACCCCTTTTTCCGGATGCACATACTCGGCTATGGTATTGACATCTTTTATACTCAAGGCATAAATAAGACGATTGGCTGTATCACTAATGATTGCCTTAGCCGTTTCTGAATCTATCCTTTCCTCCTTTGAAAAGTTACTGTCATCCTGGTTTGCATTTTCCCTGCCTTCTGCTTTTCTGTCTGTCATTTTCCACTTACCATCTATATATTTAAACTCAATGATCAATCTGTAGGGTCCATACATTTCATTTTCTTCGTCCTGAACAATTTCATAAGTATTATCATCTATCTTGTTTATTTCAAATGGAGAGTCATAAATAAGCCTTGGAGGTGTTCCCTTAGGAATAACGTATAATTTTCCATCTATCTCTTCATAAAAGTTTTCTATAAATAAAGTTGCTAATTCTTCACCAGCTACTTCCTTAACATAGTCCATCAGTTCTTCCTTGCTTTTAAAATTCAGAATTTCATTACTGTCTTCTACTTTTTCTAACTGAAAAATCCTTTCATTAAACGCCTTCTCTATGGCTATAACTTCTTCTCTTGTTAATTTCTTTTTTTCTTTATTTTCCGTTATCACTTCATTTGTCTTTTGTGGAATTTCAGTCTTATCATTTTGCTTTTCTCCTGCAATAAACTTTGAACAAGCACTAAAGAAAAAAACAAAAATTAATAAGGCTGGTAATAAGCAAAACTTTTTATATTTGAACATCACTATTCCTCCTCTGAGTATCTTACTCTTTAGACGAAGCCTTTATATTATTAGTTCCTTTTTTATTCATTCTATTCTATTTTTGTAACAAACTCCTAATAAAATGAACAATTTCTCTTTCCATCTGGACCAATGCTTCTTCTTCTACAGGAAAATGTCCGGCATTTTTTAAAATGACTCTATATTTACTGGATGCTATTCTATTAAAAAATAAATCACTGATTCTTACGGGTGTCCATAAATCATTCCCTGGATGTACCATAAGGACAGGTACTTTTTTAAAATCTTCTGGTTCAATTAAAGGAATACTGTTCATCATAGACAATAAAAAATTAAGACTTACCTTATTTCCTGCCCCCAGCTTATCTTTTAATATAACCTTTAAAACTTCTTTATGATTCACAATGGCATTCATATTGGTAACCATACGGATGGGGAGTTTAATCGTCTTTAAAAAACCTGGAAAATGATTTAATAACTGAATCCCATACTTAGCCTGTAACTTATTTTTAGCAGAATGTATCCTGACTTCTTCTTCACGGTTATCCAGCAAATTTGTAACAATAAGACCCTGAACCTCCTGATTTTTACAAACAACATTATAAGCCAACATTCCACCTGCACTTAAGCCCATCACAAAAACCTTCTTTGATTTAGCCAATTCCCTTTCCACGATAGCAGCCCCTGTATCAATCCAATCTGAATATGTAAGTAACTTATTATACCTGCTGTAACCATACCCCGGCAAATCAGGACATAAGACATTATAACCAGCCTTAAATAAGGGAACAGCAATAAAAGACAGTAAGCGGCCATTACCCCCGACTCCGTGAAACATAATGATACTTGTATCAGAATTATTATTGTATTCGTCCAAATGAATTTCCATATCTTTTATTTTTATATATTTTTCCTCGGGTGTTATACGCTCTGTTATTCGGTTTTTTTCTGGCAAAAAGTTTTGCAATACTTTCCACGAAGGATTATTGGCATACATTCTTCTCACCTGCTTACAACAAGTATTAAAGATTCCTAACTTATATTATGTATCTTTTTTAACTTAACATATATCAATAAATAAGTAAATAAAGGTATTGTAACATATACTCCTAAAAAGCCCAATAAGTGAATTATTATATAGTTAAAAGAATGATATTCTATATAAAACAAAATCGTTGAAGCTGCTATATTAACCATAATTAAAAGGATTATTGTATTTTTCATATATTTTAATAACTTATTGATTTCCTCCTGATTAATTACTGATCTGAAATATATAAATCTAAAAATGAGCAGGGATATAATAGAAATCATAATGATTATAATTGCAACGATTATCCATAAACCCGTAAGAAAAGAAAATGACATAAAATTAAAAAAAGGAACAAAGTCTGTTCCATCAATCTCTAAATTATCTGAGTAACAATTTATCATCTCTCTTTGCAAAGAAAACAAAGAAGAATTTATTGCCGTAAAAAAATAATAATTAATCAAACCATATATCAGAAAAAACTCATACCATTTAAATCTAAAAGATCTGATTTTTTTGTTTTTTCCTTCATGACGAATCCCCCGAATAATCTTAAAAAGTTTAAGCATTTAAAATACCCTTATTTCATCTTAAATTATCCAAAATATTAAGTCAAATAAAAGATTAAAGGTAGGAATTTTTCCTACCTTTAACTCTAAAAATGTCACTTACATCCATCGCATTTTATTCATATTCAACAACTGTAGCCCAGCGTCTTAAAAATTCTCTTTCTTCCGGTTTACCTTTTACCAGTTGGGATGCTGCAACGATAGGCATCCATCCTTGAACATATCTCTTAGAGGTATTGGTCTTCTTACAGAATAAATCTAAATATTTCTCTGCAGTATCAGATTCTCCGGCAAGAGAAAACAACAAATAAGTTCTTGCAACATCCGCAGAAGCATTTCCCTGAGTAACATGGGACCAGTCTAAAATATAAGGGGTTCCATCTGGCTTTATGATAATATTGCTGGGATTAAAGTCTCCATGACATACCTTCTTATGTTTGGGCATTCCTTCCAGTCTCGTTCGTAATTCATAGCGAATATGCTCATCTAAATCAGTTTCATTAATTTTTCTTATCATTTTATCCTTAAGTTTATTTAATAAAGGAGACTTTTTGGAATGAACTTCTATTTGTAAATCCACAAACATTTCCAGGTACACATCGAATTTATCCGGATTTTCTTTCATTAATACTTCTAAGGTCTTTCCTTCAATATATTCACTGACAATAGCCCATTTACCATCAACTGTAGTAACCTCAATAATTTTAGGGATATTAAGGCCTGTTTCTTCAATTCTGGCTTGATTTAATGCTTCATTAAGAATATCTGCCTTTGAAAAATCCTTGTCAAAAACTTTTATAACTTTATCTCCGTCCCGGTAAATTGTTTTGGATTTTCTTACGGCAAGAATTGTATCTAACTTCATTGCTTCTTCCCCCTTATCTACCATAATAAGCGTTTAAATACATTTGTTTGATTTCACTCAATAAAGGATATCTTGGATTTGCACCTGTGCATTGATCATCAAAGGCTTGCTCTGTCATTTCATCTAAGTTTTCAAGGAAAACTTTTTCATCGATACCATAATCTTTAATGGTCTTTTTGATGCCAACTTTTTCTTTAAGTTCCTCAATTGCCTTAATTAAGTTTTCTAATTTTTCTTCATTGCTCTTTCCACCAAGATTCAAGTAATCAGCTACTTCAGCATATTTTTCTATTGTCTTAGGATAAGCATATTGAGGGAATGTACCCATCTTAACAGGTACTTCTTCAGCATTAAAACGTAATACTTCATTAATCATAAGGGCATTGGCTACACCATGAGGTAATTTATAAAAAGCACCTAATTTATGTGCCATAGAGTGGCAAACACCAAGGAATGCATTTGCAAATGCCATTCCGGCCATAGTCGCCGCATTAGCCATCTTTTCTCTGGCAACTGGATCATTCGGTCCATTGTCATAAGCTCTTGGCAAGTATTCAAAAATGATTTTTATCGCTCTTAAAGCTAAGCTATCTGTATAATCTGTAGCCAGCATAGAAGCAATTGCTTCCAGGGAATGGGTTAAAGCATCAATACCCGATGCAGCTGTCAGACCCTTAGGTGCATTCATCATCATATCCGGGTCAACAATGGCCATATCAGGCATTAATTCATAGTCAGCAAGCGGATATTTAATACCTGTTTCTTCATCGGTAATAACTGCAAAAGGTGTCACTTCAGAACCTGTTCCGGCAGTAGTTGGAATCGCTATAAAATATGCTTTTTCGCCCATTTTAGGGAATGTATATACCCGTTTGCGGATATCCATAAATCTCATAGCCATGTCCATAAAGTCAACTTCTGGATGTTCATACATTACCCACATAATTTTAGCAGCATCCATTGCAGAACCTCCACCCACAGCAATAATGCAGTCAGGTTCAAAGGCGGCCATCTGTTTTGCACCTTCTTTAGCAGATGCAAGAGATGGATCTGGCTCTACATCGTAGAAGGTCGTATGCTTAATGCCCATTTCATCCAGTTTATCGGTTATAACTTTTGTATAACCATTTTGATAAAGGAATGTATCGGTTACAATAAAGGCTTTCTTTTTGCCTATTACATTCTTAAGTTCTTCAAGGGCTACAGGCAGGCATCCTTTCTTAATATAAACCTTCTCAGGTGCTCTAAACCAAAGCATATTTTCTCTCCTTTCAGCAACCGTTTTAATATTCAAAAGGTGTTTTACCCCAACGTTTTCAGAAACAGAATTTCCGCCCCAGGAACCGCACCCGAGAGTTAAAGAAGGAGCCAGTTTAAAATTATAAATGTCTCCTATACCACCCTGGGAAGATGGTGTATTAATCAGAATACGACAAGTTTTCATACGGGCTTCAAATTCTTTTAATTTTTCTTTTTCGTTTACTGTATCAATATATAAGGCAGACGTATGGCCATATCCTCCGTCAGCAATTAATTGTTCAGCCTTGTCCAGAGCATCCTTAAAGTCTTTAGCCTTATACATTGCTAAAACTGGAGAGAGCTTTTCATGAGCAAATTCTTCGGAAATATCAACACTTTCTACTTCACCAATTAAAATCTTTGTGTTTTCAGGAACTTCAATCCCTGCCAATTGGGCAATGGTTGATGCTGTCTGTCCAACTATCTTAGCATTTAAAGCCCCATTGATAATAATGGTTTTTCGAACTTTATCAATTTCATCTTTGTTAAGAAAATAACAACCCCTTCTGGCAAATTCTTTTTTCACCTTATTATAAACACCATTTAGAACAATCACTGCCTGTTCAGATGCACAAATCATACCATTATCAAAGGTCTTGGAATGAATAATTGAATTAACTGCCATTAAAATGTCTGCAGAATCATCAATAATGGCTGGTGTATTCCCTGCTCCAACCCCAATTGCAGGTTTACCGCTGGAATAAGCAGCCTTCACCATACCAGGTCCACCTGTTGCAAGAATAATATCTGCTTCACTCATAAGATAATTGGTCATTTCTAAGGATGGTACATCTATCCAGTCAATAATACCTTCCGGAGCTCCTGCAGCAACAGCAGCTTCCAGTACAACTTTAGCAGCCTCTACTGTACACTTTTTTGCTCTTGGATGAGGGCTTATAATAATACCATTTCTTGTTTTAAGTGCTATAAGTGTTTTAAATATCGCTGTGGATGTTGGATTGGTCGTTGGAATAACCGCTGCAACAACACCAATAGGTTCTGCTATTTTTTTAATGCCATATGCCTTGTCTTCTTCAATTATACCACAAGTTTTGACATCCTTATAAGCATTATAAATGTACTCAGATGCATAATGGTTTTTAATCACTTTGTCTTCTACAACACCCATGCCGGTTTCTTCAACAGCCATTTTTGCCAGTCGGATTCTTTCTTTATTTGCTGCAGATGCAGCAGCAAAGAAAATTTTGTCTACTTGTTCCTGACTATAGGTTGCAAATACCTCTTGTGCCTTTCTGACTTTCTGAATTGCCTGATCTAATTTTTCAACGCTGTCCACTACTGTATAAGTCTTATTTTTATCCATACTAATTCCTCCTTCTTTCATTTTGATAAAGCTTGATCTATAATCAAATGAATTTTTTCTTATGTTAATTATTTAACATTCATCTCTGTTAATATATTAACATTCTTTTACTTATCTGTGTAATATAAATAATAAATAAAGCCATATCAAAAATGATATGGCTTACTGACTCTTATAAAAAATTTCAAAAATTATTTTATTTTTTCTTTCATTTTATCTATTTCGTCAATAAAAGCTTGATCTAAATCTGAAAGATAATAATCTTTTCTATAAATTAAGACATCTTTATAAATTTTTTTATTAAACTTGCATGGTTTTTGAACTAACTGATGCAAGTCCAAAAGTTCCTGAGGCATGGGCGAAACCCACATGAAACTATTTTTTATATTTTTTAATAAGTCAAATTTACTTGCTCTTTCAAAAATATAAATCCGCTTTTCAACACATTTTGAATGCTCTGCCTTTCTTGCATCGGTCAAAGGTAAAGAAGGCACATAAGGATCCGGATAAGCCAGCTCGATATAACCTCTTAAATCTGAAGGCTCTATCTTATCCTTTCGGGCAAGGGGATCTTCCTTTGATAAAAGTAAAACACTATTAAAACTTAGTATTTCTCTAGAAGCTAAACCATGCTCATAAAGCATAGAATTAAAATATTGCTCAAAACTTGTTTGATAACGTATGATCCCCAATTTATAATCAGCTTGCAGGATATTATTGATAGCCCTTAAGGAATTGGTTTCTTTATAATATATTTCTGTATCCTGATTGATATCAATTTTATTTATAAAATTTATAAAAGCACAGGCGATGTAACTGGCCCGGGGAACAGAAATCAAAAATCTCTGTTTATTTGCTTTTCTGTTTTTATACATGGCTTCAACTTCATCCACCTGGCTAAGTATTCTTTTGGCATGAGACAAAAATTCTTCCCCCTGATAGGTCGCCGATACTCCCTTTGAAGTCCGTTTAAAAATAGTAATTCCCAATGACTCTTCCAGTTCTTTAATCGCACGGCTTAAATTAGGCTGGCTCATCAATAAATTCTCGGCTGCTTTACTGATAGAACCAGTTTTTTCTACTTCCAAAGCATATCTTAAGTATTGAAGATTCATAAACGCCTCTCCTTAAACATTTTTACTCTTTCCGACTGACCATTAACCTGAATCATTATATTTTACCATATGACATTTTTATTTGCTCTTGTCTTCAATGAATCTTTTTCTAAGTCAGAAAAAAGTTTAAGAACCTGGTACTTTTTCATTTTTTGGTTTTTTTAATAATACAAGGCCAATGATTGTAAAGACAATACTCAATACAATCAGTGAAATAAGATGACCAAAATCCAGATTAGAAAAATCTATTTCTAAACAAGAATAGGCTTTGCTGATGATATGCTCAGGAAAATATCCTGAAAAAAGGACAATACCATTGTTTAAAAAATGCATCAGCATTGGAATAAAAATAGAACCTGTACAATATACCGCATAGCCCAGGGCAAGACCAAGGATGGTTGTAGGAATTATCCTGATAAAGTCAATATGCATTACACCAAACAAAAGACTACTTAAAATAATAGCCCTTAAAATGGCTTTCTTGTCTTTAAAAGCTGTCATCAGAAAGCCTCTGAATAAAGCTTCTTCACAAATTGCAGGCAAAAGGGCAAAAACAAGTAAAGACAAAATAAAAGGATAATCTCCTGTAATAAACTCACTAAGTGCTTCAGCAACTTCCATATTTTCCGGGAACAAATACAAAATAAACTGAGCCAGTAACAAAGAAGCAATACTTACGCCTATCCACAGAATGAAACCACCTAAGAAATCTTTTAGCCGCGGAACTCTTATTGAAAAAGTCTTTGCAAAATCTGTTTTTATATAATATCCAAAAAATAAAGGAAAAGCAATAATCATAAACTGCGTCAAGGCCATTCCTAAAATCTGGTATTTAACCTGTAAAAAACCACCTAAATAAATCAACACCAGCAAAGCTATGGCATATAAAATTAAACCATCACTCAAAGTAGGCAAACTGCCTTTTTTAATATTGGAACGTTTTTCGAGAAAAGAGAATTCTCTTTTATCCCCAAACAAGATATCTTCGGATTTAAATGTTTTTGAAAGAAAATAAATTGAAAGCAGTACAAACGCAATATTGGTTACTAATACAACCGAAATGGCAGCTAAATTATAATTAAATGATAATACATTTTTTATTAAAAGGGATATATTGACAACCGGTATAGCAGCATTAACCCCGTTAAGTTCCATATTCGGCATTACAGATACATATGAAGGAATCATAAGAATAAGCATAATGGGTGAAATATAATTTTGTGCCTCTTTATAATTCTTAGCAAAAGAACAAACACACATACTGATGGCAGATACAACCATAGCAAACAGACATACACAAATTAAGGTAATGATTAAAGGAAAAATTAACTCATTATAATTAATGCCTTCTAAATCAATTGCTCCTGCTTCTTTAAAATTTCCCATTAAAAATAGTAAACTAAGAGAAATCGACAAAACGCTTAAAATTGCTGAAATAATTGCACTAAGAGATACAGCCAGATATTTACCCATAACCAGTTCTCCATTGGATACTGGCAAAGTTAAAAGGGTTTCAAGGGTTCCTCTTTCCTTTTCTCCAGCTATAACATCGGTAGCAGGATATACAGCACCTAATAAAATTCCTATAATAAATATCACCGGAAGAATTTGTCCCATCAGGTAGCCGGCTTTTTCTGTCTTTTTAGCCAAATCCACAGTTTCATACACAATGGGTTCAAGTATCAGATCAACATCCAAACCTTCCGCTTCAATTTTTTCTTTTACAAGTTCATCCTTATACTCTTCCAGTAAATCTTTAATTCTTCCCGTAGATTCATTAGAATCTTCAACAGAAGAATTCATATATATTTTATATTGAATTTGTCCGTCTTCTTCTTCAATTTCAATATAAGCCGTAATTTCTCTTTCTTCTAAAGCTTTTTGATAATCTTCCACTTCAACAATTTTTAATTTCCCTGTCTTTTCTTTACCTCCCAAAATCTTTGCAATAATGGCTGCATCAGGTGACTTATTAAAGGCAATCGGTAATTCTTTTTCCTGTAAACTGCTTATTCCCATTATCATCAGAAAAGAAAACAAGATAAATAAAACTGGGTACATAATAATGGGTAAAATAATCATCATAAAGAGGGTTTTTTTATCTCGCAAAAGGTCCAGCATTTCCTTTTGAAATATCGATAATACTATATTTTTTCTCATGTCCATTCCCCTCTTTCCTTTACCAGCCTGATAAATACATCTCTCAGATTGTTTTCATGGCTTTCTTTTTTCAGGCTTTCTGGTGTTCCTTCTGCAATTAACTTACCCTTGTGAATCATCAAAATTCTATCACACAAACTTTCTGCTTCTTCCATGTAATGCGTAGAATATAATACGGTTTTTCCTCTTTCTCTTTCACTTTTCATAAATTCTATAATGGCATGACTGCTGATAACATCCAGACCTAAGGTAGGTTCATCAAAAATATAAACTTCCGGCGAATGTAAAAGACATCTGGCAATAGAAGTCCGCTGCATTTGTCCTGTTGAAAGATGCTCAATCCGGTTATCTGCAAAATCTTTCATATCCATAATTTCGATGATTTTTTCAGTCATTTCTTCAATCTCATTTTTGCTCATTTCATATAAACGGCCAAAAATATTAAAAAGTTCTCTGGGCGTAATTCTTCCATATAATTTGGTATTACCCGATAAATAACCAATTTTCCTTTTTACCTTTTTCCTATCCAGGTTATAATCATAACCAGCCAGCTTTATTTCCCCTGATGTAGGCGTCAAAATACCTCCCAGCATTCTAAGTAAAGTGGTCTTACCTGCCCCGTTAGGACCTAAAATACCATATATTTCTCCCTGTCGGGCTTTAAAGCTGATATGATCAACTGCAAAAAAATCTTCTTTTTTTGTTTTTATTTTTTTTCTCTTGTTTGTAACTTCTTCATCTTTCACATAGCGGGTAAAAATTTTACATAGCTCATTTGCTTCTATCATGATGACACCTCTTTTTTTTAAACACATTCTTAGATAAAAAAACCATACAAAACTTATAAATATTTCCTTTTAATCATCCTACAATTTTTATTCTTTGTCAATTCAACTTTTATAAATAAAAGATAGCTTATCCTGGATAAACCAGAATAAGCTACGCTTTGGCGATTGATATCAATTATATGCCCAATTCTAACATTGCATCCGTTACTTTTTCTAACCTTTCCTCCATATTTTTACCTTCGTATTTTGGAAGTTTTAACTCACTGACAATCTTTCCGTCCTTTATAAATAAAATCCTTTCCGTCCTTGCTGCAACTTTTGCATCATGAGTGACAAGCATAATTGTCGTACCTTCTTTGTTTATATTATCAAAGATATCCATAATTTCCTCTGCTGATTTTGAATTAAGTGCTCCTGTAGGTTCATCTGCAAAGATAATTTTAGGATTATTCATTAAAGCTCTGCAAATCCCTGCCCTTTGAAGCTGTCCTCCTGAAGCCTGTGTAATATCCCGTTTTTCTAATTCACTAATCCCTAACTTTTTCATAAGCTTTTGAGCCTTTTTTATGATTTGCTCCTTATTTTTATTAAGGTCTTTCATAGATGAAAGAATAATGTTATCAAGGATATTAAGATTTTTTAGTAAGGTGGGCTGCTGGAAAACAAAGCCCATCTCATTTCTTCGGATATCAGCAAATTCTTTTTCTTTTAAGTCTGATAAGACTTTTCCGTCAAATATTACTCTGCCGCTATCTATTTTATCCATTCCGCTAAGACAAAACATTAAAGTGGATTTGCCTGAACCTGAAGGACCCATCACAGAAATAAACTGACCTTCATAAACCGTAAGAGAGACATTATCAAGAACCTTCCGGCATTGACCATCTGCTCCAAATGACTTTACAACTTTTTCAGCAACAATTATTTTTTTCATAGGCGGCTACTCCTTTATACTCTCAGATATTTCTATTTCTCCTGCCCTTAAACTGCCAATGATTGTACCAGTAATTACACAACACATCAATAATAAGGGATAGAGTAAATATGCTTTTAGGTAATTTATTTCAAATTTAAAATAAGAAGCTCCAAAATAGGATAGGGCTGCTCCAGCCATTAGCTCTCCCAAAGTGTTTGCAAGAATTGTACCAATAATAATCGATATAAACAGAACAAATAAACTACGGAAAAGATACTGAAATTTAATGTCTGTATTGTTAAAACCAAGAGATTTCATAAGAGCAATGGCATATCTGTCTTTTGTTATCAACATTTTCATAAACAATAAAGTGATAAGTATGGATAAAAAGGCAGCGACTCCAACGGAAACCAAAGAAGCTATTCTTACTGAATGAATTAACTGTCCAAAAGTTTGCCCTATATACGCATCAATACCTGAAATTTTTGCAAAAGGAAAAGCTTGGGCATATTCCTGGGTCTTTTCAGAGAGCAAAGTTTTATCTGAAAGCTCTAACTGAATAATGACCCACATGGTATCCGTATTATCATCCCTAAAATTCGCTTTAGCAGTTTTCCCGCCATTGGTCACATCTGAATAAATACCGCATACTTCAAAACTTTTTTCGTTTCCATCAATAAGTAAGCTTATGCTGTCTCCCAGATTTTTATTTAGCTCCTCTGCTTTAATAACAGAAAGGGCGATTTCATTTTCAGTCATTGGCGGATGGCCTTTGGCATACTCTATAGGGAATAATGTATGATCACCTAACTCAACTTTTAAAATTTCTTCTTGCCCTTCTGAATGGATAAGCCTATATGCCTTTGTTGTGAAAACAGCATATTTTTTAATCGTTTGGTCTTCTTTTATCCTTTTTATGATCTCCATGCTTTTTGCATGAATATCCTCAAGCTGCTGAATATCTATACGAATATCAGATGCTCCTATACCCATATATTTTATAAAATTTTTTGACGAAACCGTCTGATGTAGATTTTGAGGAACAATCATAATAAAATTTGAAATAACAAAGACCATAAACATCGTTAAATAAAGCTTTTTCTTTGAAAGCACGTCATTTATTCCTAAAAAGAGATTAATCTCAGGCAATTTACTACGGCTTAATAAAAAGTATTTCACATACTTTGTCTTTTCTTTAGAAACGCCAAAACCTATTGCGTCAGAAGGCGAAATTCTTTTAAAACGATTTAAGATTTTTTTTACATAAGTAAGAATAGTATAAAAAACAAAGACGACACCTATAATAGCAACATATAAAGATAAATGGCTTTTAGGGCTTTCTCCCATATAAAGGCGTATATTATAAAGCAGAGGCTCTCTGAAGAAAAAAGAAAGAAAAAAACCAGCTAAACAACCTGCAGCAGATATAAGTATGTATTTAGCCAGGAAAAATTTCTTTATATCCGAAACATATAAACCTATCGCCTTCATAACACCAATTTCCCTGTAGTCTTCCTCAATCTTTGCAAGAAGGGTAAAATGTATACACATAAAGGCAATTAAAATGACCAGAATACTCACTAATAATATCAAAGCAATCATAATCCCGTCAGAAAGACCATTAATTATTTTAAAAACCGGGTATGTAATGACTGGTCCATTGGACTCAAGTCCTGCTGCTATATATTCATTTTCAAATTCAGCAAGATCTGACAAGTCCTTTAATCTAAACTCGATTAAATATTCTACATTCCCGTCATTTTTAATTTCCTGATAGTCTTCTTCACTAATCAGAAATCTTTTCGAAAGGCACAGGGAAGAGTTCATCTGTGAATCCCTCAAAAATCCTGCAACTATAAATTCTTTCCCACATATCTTTACGGTCTCTCCAAGCTTTGTTATATTTTCCTTCATATAAGATACAGGAACATAAAGCTCCCCTTTAACTGGCTGAATAACCTTTCCCTCAAGGTCTATAAGATAGTCAAACTTTTTACTTTGAATCGTAAATCCGTTATCCTGAACACTATCTCTTAAAGTCATATCTTCAAATTGAATCTTTTCCCCATCCAGATTCAAAAATTCCAGGACCTGAAATTCATCAACTTTATCATTTTCCCGAGCAAACTGCTCCAGTCTTTTCAAATCAATATCACCTGAATGCATTTGTAAAAAATGAGGTGCCTTCCCTTGTGTCATAAGGGTATCGACAGCGCCCAAAAGATTCACAGCTAAAACAGCCCCTAAGGAAATTAACAAGGCTGCTGCTGAAATAAATAAAACAGTTATTACGGTTATCAGTTTACTCTTAGTAATATCGTTTCGGATTATTTTTAAATACATATTTCACCTCTTTTTTCAAGTTTCTGAATGGATTTTATATGATATAAAAAGATTGCAGTAACAGATAACAAGAGCCCGGTAATCATAATTAAAAAGCCTGTCCCTCTGCCTGTACCTGTCCCAATGATTTTCCCAAGACTATTATAAAACAGACCTCCTTCAATAAATAATGGCGTAAAAAGATAATCTGCCAATAATCCAGATACTGCATAAGCGATCACATAACCTGACTGAGATATTAAACCAATCAGTCCCCATACTCTTCCCTGGACAGAATTATTGATATTAATCCTGATGAGATAATCTAAACTCGTATTGGCAAAGGGCAACATTGCGAAAAACACAAAACCGCTTATACAAATTAAAAAAATATTTTCTCTAAGTCCAAAGAAAAACATACAAATACCAGCAAAAAACAAAGATTTCGAAAGCATTTTTAAATAACCTGATTTTATACTGATGATTCCAATCACAAAACTAGTAAAGAGCATACCTAAAGCAGAAAGAGTTTCTATCATACCTAAAACAGCGCTATTAGAAAAAGCAAGTATTAAAGGTGTGGTCAAAGTCTGTATAATTCCTACGTAAAAAGTCATTAAGGATGTCACTGCAACCAACACTTTAACGCCTTCCTTTTTAGATATTTCATTCCAGCCTTCCTTAAAGTCTGCTATAAATGAATGACGCTCTTCTTGTACTTTTACAGCAATCCCCTTCCTGACGATAATTGTTGTGCAAACTGTAATGACAATAGTAAAAATATCAATCATCAGCAATAATTCAATATCTGAAATCACAAGGAGCATCCCTGCCAGAAGAGGTGATATAAGATATTTTGCCGAGCCAGCCAATTGATTAAGACCGCTGGCCTTTGAATACTGATTTTCATCCAGTAAATCTGTAATTGTTGCCTTAAAAGCAGGCTCTAAAAGGGATGAAAAAACAGAACTTATTAAAACCCCTAAAAAAATTTGCCAAAGTTCAATCTTACCAAAAAGAATCGAGAACAAAATAAACAAAGGACCTAAAGCAGAAAAGCTGTCGCCAATTATCATTAAAAGTCTTCTGTCATACCGGTCCGCCAAAACGCCTGCCAGGGGACCTAAAAGTATAGAAGGCAAAAAAGCAAACAAAGATATCAGCGCTACGAGAGAGGCTTTCTTTGTTAACTCATAAACATATACGCCTAGCCCAAAAGAAGTAAGTCCTGTTCCAATGGCCGATATAAATTGTCCCAGCCATAAAATCATAAATTTTCTAAATAAAACTTTTTCCTTATTCATTTTTTTCACTATCCTCAAAAGCCTTCATAATAGAAATAAAAGTTCCTTTCGGTGCTGCTAATAATCTTTCCAGATTAAAAATAAAGGCTGCTATCCTTCTCTTCTTTTCGTCCTCAGTCATTTTAACAATTTCATCATCAAAAACCGTATTGGTATAAGCAATAAGCATTTCTATGGTTTCATAAGGATATGGCGTATTAAATAAGCCTTCTCTGATACCATCCTCAATAATTCCTGCCAAAATAGGCGTAACCTCTGTCAGTATTAATCTTTGCACTTTTTGATGCATCAAAGCATTTTGAGGCTTGTGAATCTCTTCAATGATTTCTCTTTCACTTTTTTGTTTAATATTCAGTGCCATAACTGCGCCCATAAGCCGCTCAATAATGGATAAGGATTTGTCTCTTGCAATTTCTTTTGCCTTGTCTAAAACTTTTTTATTATAGCGTTCAATCAGGGCGTCTAAAATAGCTTCCTTAGATTCAAAATGATAATATAAAGTTCCCCTGGCAATTCCGACTTCCTCTAAAATATCATTGGTACTTGTCGCATCAAAACCTTTTTGTATAAAAAGCTTTTCAGCTGCATCCAGGATTTCATTTCTGCGTTCGTCGGCCGTTTTTACGACCCGCATAATTACACCTCCAATTTATAGACCGACTGTCTGTCTATTTAATCATACTATAAGTGATTTAGAATTGTCAATACAATTTTTAATTCTATTAATAAAAAAAGGACCTCCAAGGTCCTCTTACTCTTATATATAAGTGATATCAATTTTTAACTTGTATTGTTTTATAAATTATTAATAAAATCTTTAAATTCTTCCAGTAACCCTTCTCTTTCAAATTTCTCTGCAAAATACAATCTCATCCTCTTCCTTAACTCTTCACTATCTTCAATATAGTATCTTCGGCTATAATACTCTCTTAATAAATCCTGCTCATCCTGAGATAAATAATAATTATAAGTTCCCTGATTGGATTTTAAAAGGCTTTCCAGGGAAACCGGCCGGGTTTTGTCTTCTTCTGCAACAACAATGGTTGAAGCTACCATATCGCCTAATCTTTTGTGCTCTTTATTTAAAAACATCAATACAACACCGATTCCAAAAACATCTATGAAAGTCCTGAATAAATTCCGGATTAAAGAATGCTTAAAGGTCAAACTCTGTCCATTTCTTCTGATGGTACGGATTCTCATAAGCCTTTTTCCTATGGTTTTCCCATTCATATTCATTTCTGAAAAAATAAAATACCCCTGATAAATTACAAAAGAAACAATTGTAAAAATCCCCCAGATCCAACCGTAAAATGCTTCCCAAAAAGGCTCGTTAATCTTATAGATACAAAAAAGAATGAGCAGTAATATTGAAAATATCAAACCTTCAATTATACTATCAATAATAAAAGCAGCTGCCCTGGAACCTAAATTAGCCAGGGAATACTCTAACTCAATATTTTCCGGGGTAATAATTTTAATTTTCATTAAAATCACTCCAATTACTTATCCTTTCTGTATACATTCCTTTAAATTTTTGTTAAAATATTCATGAGGTGAGACAATTGAAAGAAGAACAGTTTATTAAATCAAAGTCAGCTACTTGGAAAACATTAGAATGTTTGTCTGCTCACATTGATAAAAAAGGAATAACAAGCTTAAATTCTAAAGAAATTAAAGAATTTTTGCATACTTATAAACTGACCAGCCATCATTTGGCCTATGCCAGAACCCATTATCCCAATAGCAATACTGTAACTTATTTAAACTCTTTAATTGGAAAATGCCACAACCATGTTTATCTTGTAAGGAAATCTTCTTTTAAAGAAAGCTTTCATTCTTTTTTTTACGACTTCCCCAATGCATTAAAAGAATTAAAAGCTTATGTTCTTATTTCCTTTGGTATATTCTTTTTTGGCTTCTTACTAAGCCTTATTATGGTTTTTTATGATGATTCTCTGGCCAGATTTTTTTTAAATGAAACGATGATAGAAGCCATTTCAGATGGTCAACGGCTTGGATCCGGCCAGTGGGACTATCCTCTTATATCCAGTAAAATTATGACCAATAATATTTCGGTGGCTTTCAAAGCTTTTGCCTACGGAATCAGCTTTGGAATTGGCACCATTTATATTTTATTTACTAATGGGGCATTGCTGGGCGCTTTGACTGGTCTGGTATATCTTTACAATGACCCTGTCCGTTTTTGGTCCCTTATTCTGCCTCACGGTGTTATTGAACTGACTGCAATATTTATTTCTGGTGCAGCAGGAATTATGATTGGAAAAAGTCTCCTTATTCCTGGAGAATACTCCCGCAAACACGCCTTGATTGCTCAGGCTAAACGTTCAGTCTCTTTACTGATTGGTGTCGTTGTTTTGCTTGTTATAGCAGCTATTATTGAAGGATTTTTCACCCCATTGGAAATAGATGAAGACATAAAATTAATCTTTGCTGCATTTGCTGGCATTCTTCTTATACTGTACTTCTCGCTTCCTTATCTAATCAAAAAATGAGTTTATTTTTTATCTGAATATATTTATTAACCGTAGCTAATTCCATTTTTTCAGGGGTGCTTTCTAAACAAAATACCCCTTTTTGATTGAGAAGACGGATAATTTTCTTTCTTTCATCCATTAATTCAAGGGCAACGCCTTTGTTATAAAGGTCTAATTCGCTTTTTATATCAGAAGAAGCAATTTGTTCCACTTGCTCGTCTTTCATCAGAGCAATAACAACCAAATTATTTCTTGTAATAACAGAAAGTACCTTAAACATCATTTCAGCTTCTTCAAAAGAATCAAAATCTGTAAAGAAAAATATGATACTCCTGTGACGCTCTCTTCGCTTAAAATAATAAAAAGCCTCTTCATAATTCGAAGTATAATTTGTATGCTGGATATGATACAAAGTTTCTAATATCTTGTTTCTGTGCTCTATTCCTTTCCCGGGAGCTATCATATTATCCACTTCTGTATTAAACAATAATAAGCCCGATAAGTCACCATTTTGATTCACAACATCAGATAATATTAAAGCCGTATTTACCACAATGTCCAACTTGTTATAACCTCTAATGGAATAACTCATAGGTCTTCCGGTATCAATAAAAAAATAAACATGCTGGTCTTTTTCCGGCTCGTATTGGTTTATAATTGGCTTATCTCCCCTGGCTGTAGCCTTCCAGTTAATTTTCCTGTATTCATCCCCTGGAACATATTCTCTCAAACTTTCAAAAGAAGTCCCTTTACCTAACATTTTTAAATGCTTCTGTCCTTGCTTCCACTGATGGTTATTTAATCCTGTCATCCTGTATTTTCGTAAGTTTTTCATATTAGGGTAAACTTTATATTCCAAGCTCAAATCAACTATAAATGCTTTCTTACATAATTTCCAATTACCTTCATAACGTACATGAAGCTTACCAAAAAGAAATGCCCCTCTTTTGGTTGGTGTCACAAGATAAGTCAGTTTTGTTTTGCTATGAGGCAAAAGTTCAGCTTTTATTACTTTCTTATCTGTTTTAAAATGAAAATCTGGTATTTCATCTTTCATTTCTACCCTGGTCTTTTTATAGCCTTTGTAATATACCATAAAAGCTATTTCTTCTTTTTCATAAATAGAAAGATGATTATTACCCCATCGGGATATTTCAAAAACTTCTTTTCCCGGACTGGTAAAATAATCTATCATTAATAATAAAAAACATACACCATTATAAATCAGAAATATTGTAAAACTAATAAGCCAGGAATTTAAAAAGGAAAAAACCGTTAAAATAACAGCTCCTAAAAATAATAAATAAATATAGCGCTTTGTTATATTCAAGGCCATCCCTACTCTCTACCTGGGTACTTTGATTTTTGACAAAATATTCATCAATACCTGATCTGCTGTAATGCCTTCCAATTCAACCTCGGGCTTTAATATAATTCTGTGTCTTAATGTTGGAATCGCCATATTTTTAATATCTTCCGGAATCACATAATCCCTTCCGTAATATGCAGCACATGCCTTAGAACAATTAAGCAGAGCAATGCCTCCTCTTGGTGAACTACCGACTTCAATAACAGGATTATTTCTGGTTTCTGCAATAATTTGTACAATATATTCCATTAAACTCTCATCCACTTTGACTTTTGAAACCAATTGCCTGCACGCTAAAATTTCTTCTTTCTTACATACTGCTTCAATATTGGCTCGATCCAAATCATCGCTGGAAAAACCTTCATGATGGCGTTTAAGTATTTCTTTTTCTCCTTGTAAAGAAGGATACTTAATTACTATCTTCATTAAAAATCTGTCGACCAATGCTTCTGGCAGAGGATAAGTTCCTTCATATTCCAGTGGGTTTTGAGTTGCAAATACCATATAAGGATTAGGAAGAGGCATAACTTCCCCATCAATAGACACACTGGACTCAGCCATTGCTTCCAACAAGCCTGCCTGGGTTTTTGGCGGTGTACGGTTAATTTCATCTGCTAACAAAAAATTGGTAAATATAGGACCTTTTTTTAACTCGAATGTCCTTGTCTGCATATTAAATACTTTTGTCCCTGTAATATCAGCAGGCATCATGTCCGGGGTAAACTGAATGCGCTTAAAGTCAACTGAAAGGGTCTTGGCAAGGCTCCGGATCATAAGGGTTTTTGCTAACCCGGGAACCCCTTCCAATAAAACATGACCACCAGCAATTAAAGCAATCAATGAATACTCTAATAATTCATTTTGTTCAATAATAACTTTTCTCAATTCTTTTTGAATTCTGTCAATATGATATTTTATAAATCTGATTTCAGCGTTTTCCAATATAAATCTCTCCTTTTATCTAAAACTTTCTTTAGCTTTTCTATGGTATTAATATAAGATATCAATTCTTTTCTGTTAAGATTTCGTTCCTGATTATTCATCAAATGATATATCTTTTTTGCCTGGGAATAAGAAGCCAATCCTTCTTCTTCCCAGTATTTTAACCAATCATCATGCCACGCCATGGGGATTTTTCTAATAAAGCTTTTATAATAAATCTCTAATATAATATCCATACATTTTGCCTTTTTATAAAGATAAGCAACGGAATATAAATATTCATTTTCACTTCGTTCGACTTCTTCATACAAAGGGATAATCTTTCCAAATCGCTTGCCTTTAAAGTAAAAATAAGCCATCATCACTAGAATTAATTGGAAAATTATCATTTTTACACTTGCCGGCAAGTACTTCCACAGTGATTCTGTGTTTAAGTCAGGTAGTTCATTGTCTTCTTCTGTCTTGTCTTCATTCTGAGTTTCATTTTTTGAATAGAAGTGTTCTTCATTAAAATATATTTTTTCATAGGAAAACTGATCAATCTGTTTTAACAAGTTATAGGCTTCCTCCGTTGACTCTGTCAACATACCATTTATAACAACTGATACATCATTAACAATAATATATCCCTTACCATAAGAATATACTTCGCCTATAAGTTCTTCTTTAATTTCTCCATATAGGATATTCTCGGAGGTCGAATCTTTCAAAAATACTATAATTCCTCCTTCTTTTACCCATTCTTGTATCTTTTCATTATTGATATCTAAATAATTGTTATCTGCTACAATTTGAACTGTATTATGTCCATGGTTCTCTATAGGCTTCAGACTTCTTTTTACAGGATAATCCAATTCTTTTAAAGTGATATAGAATACGCTAAGACCAAAGGGACCTTTATCTTTAACTGAATAAGGTCCCGAGCTTCCCGAACAGGCAGTTGTAAATAGAACGATTGCCAAAATAAGGCATGTGGAAAAAACCGTATTTTTACTCGTTTTATTTTTTCCTGACTGAATTTCATTCCAAAGCATTTCTAAAACATTTTTCCATTGTTGATAGGAATCCATATCGCATTTTTTATGCCCATACCAATAATGGTTAAAATATTCCATTAAAAAAGACATTTGAGGCACCAGATTAAAACCATTCTTCATGAGATACTGTATGATTTCTTTGTTGGTTTGGGTCTCATCTAAATACAAAACATTGCTTTCATGCATCAAAAAGAGCAATGCAATATAATTAAAACGGATAGCATATCTGAATTCTCCTCTTTCTTCATGGACATTTGCTTTATTCTTTAAGCTGTATGGTGTCGTATTTTCTTCAATTTTTACCCCCATAATTTCCTTTATCTGTTTTTTTCTTTTATAAGACTTTTTGGCTTGGATAATTAACACAGTAACAAGCAACATAATAATCATTACCATAACCACTATCATAACGTTTTTATCAAGGTTAAAAGCAGGTAAAGAAATATCTAAGGGCTCTTTTTCTTCACGGATATAGCCATGTTTCATTAAAACTTTCTTTACCGTTTCATCAAATACAGGTTTCGTTGGTGTTTTCATGATTAACAGATTCACTGTTTTACGCTCCTCTTCCTATTTTCTAACTGCGTAAGTCTTATAATAATATCATAACCTTCTTTTTTAAATTTTTGATTATAACATAATAAACAAGCCATGATAATTGCTAAAATACCAATGATTAAGAAAGTAATCTGAGACAGTGACCAATTTAAAAGCGAAAGAGGCAGCACTAATAAGGTTGTCATAAGTTCATTTAATTTAAAAAATGACATACATATGGCAATGATTATACCACTGATAATTAGGGAAAAACTGATTAAAGACAAATAAATAGAAAAGACCGTCATTTCAATAACAGTTAAAGACCATAAAATCTTAAAAATCTCATTTTTTATCAACCATAAAGCTTTATTCAAAGCATCAATGATTCCACAGTTTTCTTCTACCACTACAAATAAACAAAATAAAGTAAATCCCATAAAAGCTACAAAAATAATATTGCCTAAAAGACAAAGGATAACAAATATTATAATATATAAAGCATCCGTCGTAACAAGATCGATAATAATATTTTCTGATAAAACCACATCAAAATAATATAAAAAGAAAATATATACGGCGATAAGCGGGAAAAAGAGTATGCAATTAATAATAACTATCGCTATAGTTTTAGGAATATTTTTGAAAACACTGGCTATAGCAGATGCAACAGAAAGTTTATTAAAAAAGATATCTTGTCTGATAATCTCCATAATACCAATAGCATATGAAAATGCAAAAATCATAAGAATGAGAAACAAAACTGCAATAAAGAGTAATAATCCCCAAATCTCTGAAAAAGATAATAATAACAAAGAAAAAGGTGTCGTAATCAAATAATAAAGAACAATAAAAATACCTCCAGATATCAATGAAAAAAGCGCAAAATATCCAATCCTTTTTTTAAAGATATTAACAGCACGGTCCATGATCTCTGCTATTCCCATAACCCCCATATGAAAGCTCCTTACCAGTAAAAATAATAACAATTATATATTACCAAATATTCTAAATGATATAAAGAATATTTTTTAATATTCAATAAATAGTTAACCAGTTTCTGACTGCAAAAAACAGACATCTTAAAATATACTTTCAAGATGCTTTTAAATAGAAATGCTCTTTTAGAATTTATCTAAAAGAGCATTTCTATTTAAATATATTAAAAATCACTGACTTTTATATTATAAGTCAACTTTCTATTTCACCTGTGACTTGATAACTTCATAGCCTAAAACACTAATAGCATCTTCTATTTCTTTAATTGAAAGCTTTTCTTCATCAAAATTTAATTTGACCTTACTGCTGTTGAAAGATACTGTAACACTTTCTTCATCGACACCTTCCAAAGCCTTTATCCCATTTGTTATTTTTTGCGAGCATGATGGACAAACTAAGGTTTCTAATTGAATGGTTGCTTTTTTCATTGCTATCCCTCCTAACATAATTATCACTTGTGATTTTTATGATTAAATTGAATTACTTTAATTCTTATCTCAGCTTATAACGAACTAATCTCATTCCATTTAAAATTACAGCCAGAATACTGCCTTCATGAATCAACATACCAAGTGACATATTCATCCAATCACTAAAAAACACACTAAAAAGTAAAACGAAAACAACTCCAACAGCTATAATAATGTTTTGACGCATATTCCAGACTGTTGCTCTAGCCAGACCTAAAGCATAAACTAGGCGGCTGAAATCAGAATTCATTAAGACAATATCTGAAGTTTCAATAGCTACATCGGTACCATTTCCCATGGCAATTCCTATATCCGCCAAAGCTAACGATGGACTGTCGTTAACACCATCTCCAACAAAAGCAACAATCTGATCTTTTGCTTGTAGTTTTTTGATATAAGCTGATTTATCCTCTGGCAGCATATTTCCATAAGCTTTTGTCAGTCCAAGCTCCCGGGCTACTAAATCCACTGTCCCCTGATTATCACCTGAAAGCATGATAAGGTTTTTAACCCCTAATGTCTTAAGCTTTTGTAAATTTTCCTTAACATCAGGACGGATTTTGTCACGGATTCCCATTAAAACTTTTAACTGACCGTCAATGGCCGTTAAAACCAAAGAATTGCCTTTATCTTCAAACTGACAGATATCCTTTATAATATGTTCATCTAAAGGAATATTCTCTTGCCTCATCAGTTCTAGATTTCCCACTGCAATTCTGCGACCATTGACATAAGCAATAATTCCACCGCCTTTTACAACATTGGTCTGTTCAACCGTATAGAACCTGGCACCTTCAAGATATTCTATAATTGCCTTTGCCAAAGGATGGTCCGATTCTTTTTCAACACTTGCCAGATAATTAAGAACTTCTGTCTCGTCTTTCGTATAAAATTTAATATCCGCCAGTTTAGGATTCCCTATGGTAAGGGTTCCTGTTTTATCAAAAACAATCGTATCTACCTTACTAAAACTATGGATTACTTCGCTGCCTTTTAGCAAAACACCTTTTCTTGCTCCATTTCCAATACCTGCAACATTTGAGACAGGTACCCCGATGACCAGGGCTCCCGGGCAACCTAAAACCAAAATGGTAATAGACAAATCAATATCCTTGGAAAAAATCCAAACCACAAAGGCAAAAAGTAAAACTGCCGGTGTATAATATTTAGAAAATTTATCAATAAAGCGTTCTACTTGCGATTTTGAATCTTGTGCTTCTTCCACTAATTCTATAATCCTTCCAAAAGTCGTATCTTCCCCAACCCTGTCAGCTACTATTTGTAGGGTTCCATTTTCTAAAATCGTTCCGGCATATACCTTGAAACCTTTCTTTTTACTGACCGGAACAGACTCTCCTGTAATCATTGCTTCATTGACATGGCCCTCACCTGTTAAAACTCTGCCGTCAACAGGTATTTTTGCTCCTGTTTTGACCAATAAAATATCTCCTGCATCCACTTCATCCAGGTCAACTTCTTCAAATTCTCCAGCTTCTGTTTGTTTTAAAGCTGTATCAGGTGCCATTTCAGTTAATTCTTTTATGGCAGAACGGGTTTGATTTAAAGTTCTTTGCTCCAAATATGCTCCAAACAAGAATAAAAATGTAACAATAGCCGCTTCTTCATAGTTTTTAATCACAAATGCCCCAAGAACTGCAATCGTCACCAATATATCAATACTGACAAGCTTAACCTTTAAAGCCTGAAAACCCTGAATGGCAATCGGACTAACACCCAGAAAAGCAGCAATTATTAACAGGCCATTAAAGACTAATTCATTTTTAAAAAGAAGTTTGCTGATAAATGCTAAAGCAATTAAAATCCCACTGATAAAAGCAATTTGATTCTTTTGCTTTAAGATTACTTTTTTCATAATTATCACTTTTCCGTTCAGGCTTGATAAGCTTGATCCAACTCAGCCAAAAGCCTGTAAACCTTTTCGTAAGTTTCGCATACATCAGCAGGAACCGTATAGTTATTCGTGACTTTACGCAAACTTGCAAATTCTTCATCTAAATTGGGCTTTTCCAAATCCCCTGCTTTAATTTTTTCGTTTATCTTTTCAAAAATTTTGTGTACTTCATGAAATTCAGGATGACTTTCACCATGTACTTTTGCAACAACAGGCACATATTGCCCTAATATTTTCAAATGTTCTTCTTTTAGTTCATTAAATCGTAATTCTTTTGACATGATATCTCCCTCTTTCTTATCTTATTATTCATTCTTTCCCTTTCTGTATTCATTCTATCATGAAACTTTTTAAAAAAAATTGATTTAAATCAATAAAAAAAGGTCTTTTTAAGCTCTGTCTGACAGAACAAGCTTAATAGACCAAAATTTAATAAATCCGCATTATCACAGAAATTATATAAAAATATGTGCAATTTGATTAATTAATCCAGCCACAGTAAATGCAGTGACTACGGTAGAACAGGCAATTGCCACAGCCACTTTAGGTCCAAATTCTTTGGTCAAAACACCAAATACGGACAGACAAGGCAAGTACAATAAAGCCACTGTACCACCAACAAAGGCCTGTAGGGCTGTCAGTCCTTCAATAGCTAAAAGAGGCGTAACGGCCATCTCACGACGGACAATTCCTAAGATTAATGCAATAACCGCTTCCCTGGGTAAGCCAAGCCATCCGCTCACAATGGGTTCAAGATATGCTGCAATATAAGCCAATAAGCCCGTTTCTTTTAACACAGCTGCAATAAGGATAGATATTAACATGGGCACTTCTGCTTCCAACAGAAAATATTTCATGCGAATCATAAGTTTTTTCCCATAGGCATGGGCATTGGGCATCAATAAATTAGGAATTTCAATAACCATTGGATCAACTGTTCCTTTTAGCATTCGGCTTAAAACACCAGATACAATCATCATAATGACTAAAGACAAAAGTATCATTAAGATTAACAATAAGGGCGAAAAAGCAGCAAATAAACTTATTAATGCCCCTGTCTGAGAAATGCAGGGTACTGCAAAACATACTACTGTAGATATAATTAAACGCTCTTTTCTTGTTGTTGCAGTCCTGGAACTAATAATAGCTGGTACAGCACAGCCATAACCCATTAAAATAGTAATCATACTGCCCCCCTGCACGCCCATCTTACGCATAATATTATCAAATAAAACACTTAAACGCGGCAATATACCTGAATCCTCCAAAAATGAAAACACTACATAAAATAGAAATACATATGGAAGAATTAAGGTTATAATCCATTCGAAACCAATCACAAATATTCCATATTCACCAATCAGAATATTTAATAAAATACCTTCTGGTATAAAAGAAGCAAATATTGACTTAAAAAATGGAACGATTATTTTATTGACCCAAGGTAGTAACAAACCTTCCTGTAAAATTTTACCGCCACCTACAATAACTCCTAAAGATAATAATATAACCAGCAGTGCAATTGGGATACCCGGCCATGGTTTTAACATGCTATTCCCTAATCTGTCCAAAAAGCTTAATTTACTATCTACATTCTTCCTTACTTTAGCAGTGATTTCCCTTGCCCTGTTCCAGAACTCCATTTCGTCTTTTTTTATCCCTGGACATTCAGGACAAGAAGTGCAGTGACTGCAGTTGAGGAAAGAATGCTTTAAAAGTTTACCTAAAGCTTCTTTTACTTCGTTAATTCCTTCATCTTTTACGGCAACCGTCGGAATAACCGGTGCTTCTAATTCTTTAGCCAATAAGCCAACGTTTATCTCTACACCATGACGCTTCGCAACATCTAACAGATTTAATGCATAAACAATAGGAACATTATATTTTTTCAGTTCCAAACCCAGTTTAATATTTCTTTCTAAATTCGTCGCATCTAATACACATAAAATAGCCACAGGATTGCTGTTCAAAAAACTTACGGCTACTGCCTCAGCTTCCGATGTGGCTTCTAAAGAATACACTCCAGGTACATCTATCAATGTGTAAGTCTTATCTCCTAATTGAAGCGTTCCTTCCGTGTAAGTTACCGTTGTTCCGGCATAGTTGGAACTGACAACATGAATTCCTGTAAGATGTGAGAAAAAAACACTCTTACCAACGTTGGGATTCCCCATTAAAAGAATTTTATCTGGCTTTTCGTATATATTTTCATCACTGATAACTTCATGACATTCTCCCATACCATTACCTCCTCACCAGGATCTTTTCAGCAATATCTTTTCCTATAGCAATCTTACTGGATTCTACCTTAAGCAACACAGGACCACCAAAGCGATGCGTCATCTCCTTATAAACTGATGCATTTTTAACAATACCCAAACTCTTTAAAATCCCCAGTTGAGGAGCGCTGGTTATAATATATTTCATATGGTCAGGTGCATCATATATGCTTTGACCTTTTTCTTCTGTCTCAACCCTAACTGTATTTCTTATTACTTTATATTCCTGCTGCTTAACCATTAAGCTCATCTCCTTACAAATAATAAAACTAAGTTCTTATGCGAAAAGTTAGTTCTCTCTAACATATTGACAATTATATTAAATCACTTTGTGTAATTCTTGTCAATATTTTTGATGTATTTTGAAAACAATTCTCATTGTCTTTTTATGCTTTTCCATTCTTATTTATAACTGAAACTTAATTTTACTTTTAATGTTTTTAAATTAAACTTCTTGTTTTTGCTTTATAACAAAAGTAAAAAATATGATTAAAGGCTATAAGCATTTGACATTCATAAAAAAGTTTAGTATACTTGTGTATTAAAAGGAGTGATTTTACAGTGGATTATTCTGCTGACTCTGAAGCTGTACCTCCTAATGAGGTATTTAATAAATTTTGGTCACCTGTAAAATATAAAAATATAGCTAATTGCATAACAAATCACCGCATGACAAATGGCAATCCTGTATTGTCCTTTTTGTTGTGCGTTTTTTTATTATTGTAATAAAAGTTTTAATTTTAAATCTTTTCTAACATTAAAAAATCAAAACACTATTATATGTATTTTAGGAGGGTATAATTTGGACGATAATCCTTTTATTTGGTTGCTTTTACTGCAACTCGTATTTATCTTTTTTAATGCTATGTTTGCCTGTGCTGAAATCGCTGTTATCACAATGAACGATAATAAGCTGGCAAAACTTGCTGCATCCGGTGACAAAAGGGCTTTACGGCTTAGTAAGTTAACAGAACAGCCTTCTGCTTTTCTTTCAACCATTCAAGTAGGTATTACTTTGGTTAACCTGTTAAGCAGTGCTGTTGCAACAGAAAACTTTTCAGACCGCCTGGTAAATTTCTTCATTGGTCTTAATCTTAATATTCCAAAAGCCATTATTAATGCTTTCTCTGTAGCCATTATTACAGTTTTACTGACTTACTTTACAGTACTTTTTGGGGAATTAATTCCTAAAAGACTTGCCATGAAAAATGCTGAAAAAATTGCCCTTGGCATGTCCAGCCTTATTTACGGGCTTTCGCGATTATTTACCCCAGCAGTTTGGTTGTTTACTGTTTCTACAAACAGTATTTTAAGGCTTTTTGGTATTGATCCGAACAGCGAAACGGAAGAAAATGCAGAAGAAGAAATCCTTATGTTATTAGATGCAGGTAAGCAAAAAGGTACTATATTACCGGACGAGCAAAACATGATTCAAAACATCTTTGAGTTTGATGATATCTCTGCCGCAGAAATTATGACACACCGTACTGAAGTTGCACTCTTATGGCTTGAAGAATCCGATGCGCAATGGGAAAAAACTATTAATGAAAGCAGGCATTCTGTATATCCCATTTGCTCAGACAGCCCGGATAATATTGTTGGAATTTTACACACCAAAGACTATTTCAGGCTTAAAAATAAAAACCGTAGTGAGGTCATGAAAAAGGCTGTACAAAAACCTTACTTTGTACCAGAAACGGTCCGGGCAGACGTCTTATTCCGTAACATGAAAAAATCAAGAAATCACTTTGCAGTTGTAGTCGATGAATATGGCGGTATGAGTGGAATCATCACCATGAATGATTTATTAGAAGAACTGGTTGGAGACCTTGAAGATGATATTTCTATACCTGAGGAAGCACCACCCATTGAGCGTATCGATTCAAAAACCTGGAGAATACAAGGGACCGCTCCTCTTGATGAAGTATCAAAAGAACTTGGTGTGATGCTTCCTGAAGAAGAATATGAAACCTTTGCTGGCCTTGTTTTCGGACTTTTGGGAACAGTCCCCAGCGATGGCAGTACACCAGAACTCGAAGAATATGGTTTAATCATTAAAGTCACTGAAATTAAAGAACGACGGTTAGAAAGCGCTCTGGTATGTTTGGCAGAAGCTGAACCACCAACAAGTACTGCTGATAATTAAAACAGACATGTCTATTCATTAAAAAGCCCATGTCAATAAATGACATGGGCTTTTTAAATTAATTACCCCAACCTTTCTTTAAAGCAGCTGCCACTTTTATGACCCTTTTCGCCTGATACTTAACTGCCTTTTCTACATCATCTTTCATTTTCCCGCTATTATCAATAGCAACACTTGTTCCATAGGGGTTCCCGCCAGCCTCATATATAGAAGCATCGGTATAACCAGGGGTTACAACGATAGCACCCCAGTGATACATGGATGTATAAAGAGACAAAATGGTTGCTTCTTGTCCACCATGGACATTACCTGCACTTGTCATGGCACTGACCACTTTATTAACAGTCTTGCCTTGTGCCCAAAAGCCACCGGTTGTATCTAAAAATTGCTTCATCTGTGAAGCAATCCCGCCAAATCTGGTAGGTGCACTGAAAATAATGGCATCTGCCCAATCCATGTCCTCCGTTGTTGCAACTGGAACATCTTTGGTTGCTTCAAGATGTGTTTTCCATGCAGGATTGCTGTCTATTACAGACTGAGGCGCAATCTCAGGAACCTTTAATAACCTGACTTCAGCACCTTCTTCCTTAGCCCCTTCTTCAGCCCATCTTGCCAGTTGATAATTCGTGCCAGTCATGCTGTAATAAATAATAGCCAATTTTACATTTGTCATATAAAAACCTCCTTCCAGAATATTATTTCACTAAATTTCTATTTATATAAAAATAATTGTAAACTATAAAGTTTTTCGTTTTACACTTTATGTTTAAACTTAAAAAACAGATATTTTAATTAAAGTAATACATTTATACTATATATCGTCTTTTATATCTTTTTAATAATGCATACTACCAAAAAATAAAACATTGTTGTAAATAAAAAAGGCATCGTGATTAGCCACGATGCCTTTTTCATCCCACAATTAATTCAAATTTATTATTTTTCTAAGTTAAATTTCTTTACGAACTCATCAATGATGTCATTAAGATTTGGACTTGAAACTTCATCCAAATCATAATAAACACGGGTATAAGGTTTATTGATATCAATAACCCTGCTTAAATCAATAGGTGTTCCAATAATCACTGAATCACAGTCCGTATTGTTAATGGTTGTTTCAAGGTCCTTTAATTGTTGTTCGCCGTATCCCATTGCAGGTAAAAGTGTACCAATATTAGGATAAATCTTAAAGGTTTCTGTGAGTTTTCCTACGGTATAAGGTCTTGGATCTACAAGACTCTTTGCACCAAATCTTTCTGCAGCAACAGTTCCTGCACCAAGCTTCATTTCACCATGGGTCAAAGTTGGACCGTCTTCAACCGCTAAAACTCTCTTACCTTTAATAACATCAGGATTATCAACTATAATCTTAGATTCTGCTTTGATAATTTTTGCAGAAGGATTTACTTTTTTAATATTGGCTTCTACTGTAGCAATCGCTTCAGGACTTGCACTATCAATCTTATTAATAACCGCTACATCAGCTATTCTAAGGCAAACTTCACCAGGATAATAGCTTAATTCATGACCTGGTCTGTGTGGGTCAACAATCGTAATGGTTAAATCAGGTTGATAGAATGGGAAGTCATTATTTCCTCCATCCCAAAGGATTACATCGCAACCATCCGGATCATTTTCTGCTGAGCGTAAAATGTCACCATAGTCTACACCAGCATAAATGATATTGCCACGGGTAATATGTGGTTCATATTCTTCCATTTCTTCAATGGTACATTTGTGTTTCTTTAAATCTTCAATGGTCGCAAATCTTTGTACTCTTTGTGCATTAAGGTCACCATAAGGCATTGGGTGACGAACTGCAACAACTTTAAGACCTTTTGCCATAAGCAGTTCAATAACTTTTCTTGATGTCTGGCTTTTTCCTGAACCAGTTCTGACAGCACAAACTGCAATTACTGGCTTTTTACTTTTAAGTGCTGTATGTTTTGGTCCAAGAAGCTTGAAATCTGCCCCTGCAGCATTTACAATAGCTGAAAGGCCCATTACAGTTTGATATGGCACGTCACTGTAAGCAAAAACACATTCGTCTACATCAAGTTCTTTGATTAATTCTGGCAATCTATCCTGAGAATAAATTGGAATACCCTGGGGATATAAATCACCAGCTAATTCTGCCGGATATTTTCTATTATCAATATCCGGAATTTGAGCAGCAGTAAATGCTACTACATTGTAATTTGGATTGTTGCGGAAATAAGTGTTAAAATTGTGGAAATCACGTCCAGCAGCTCCGATTATAATAACATTCTTCTTGTCTATTTTAGGTTCCCCCTTTATTAAAGTATTGATAATACTACATTTTAAAACTAAAAGCCTGGGATGTAAAGATATCATTTTATCTAAATTTTTATTGTTTTCAACAGAGTATTTTGAAAAAAATGCTATTTTTGAATAAAAAATCTTTCTTCATTTTACAATATTGGTATAATAATTGAAAAAACTCATAATATTTTACTTCTCTACTCAAGATGTAATGAGCAAACAAAGTCCATAAATGCAAAAGAAAATCTTATTTTTTTCGTTCTCTTTTATCTTTTTCTTCTCTCCACCAATTTTCCTTTGCCATACTATAAATTAACCATGGAAATCCTCCTGTGTCAATAAGAAAAAAGATAAATGCTAAAACTGCTCTTGCAGTGCCCCAATAAGTAATAATGGAAATGATATTAAATAAACTACCCAATAAAGGAATCCCCGAGTTAAATTTATAAGATTCCTTTTTTCTTAACAAACAATAAATTGGATAACGAATCCATGAAAGATAAAAATTCAAAATACTAATAAATGCTCCAAAATAAAAAATCCAGATAAATATTTTTATTGCCATAATTCCTTAAATCCCTTCACAATTGACTAAAATATTCAAGAACCATTTATTAAAACATTTCTAAATCTCCTTACAAGGTATTTGCAATCAATATCCAAATGCTTCTAATTTGGGGACCGATATTCCCTCCATATACTTTCTATAAAATAATACGCCCTTTGGTTATCTATATAATCCACATCATCTTCTGCATAAAACAGGTGCTTATACTTGGCTGTATCTTTTCTTGTTGTAAACACTTCTCTTGCATAATCTCGTCTTGCACCCGGAAAAGTACATGTTTTAAAATCCGGATCATTTAAAACGAAATTTTTGAATTCTTCTAAAAGCCTTTCACTTGCTTTCTTCTCTTGTTCTTCTTTTAAACGCTGCTCCTGATATATTCTTTCTATGACATGAACTTGTTTGTTAATAATCTCTGCTAATTTTTGATGTCTGGGCAGCAATCCAAATTCTAAATGCCATGGGTCATAAAAATTGACAGCGATACATTTGCTCTCGTATATACAATATAATTCCATACCAGAAGGTCTTGAAAAATCTATAGCATCTAATGACTCATTATATTTGACGACTGCTTCTTTTATCTCTGTACTCTTTGTTAAATCTATAGGCTGGATCTTTTGAGATATCTGTTTTAAACTGAAAGATTTTATATCTTCTTCATGAATATAAAATTGATCTTTTACATAATATCTGAGCTTTTAAAAAAATTCTTTATTTGGTTATTCATAACAAAGTCAAGAAAGGATTCTAAGTCATTATCTGGCATATATATTGTTGGAAAGCCGTCTTTCTTAATGGTTTCATAACACATAATTCCATATTCTCGAAGCTTTACTTTTAACTCATCCATTTGAACCATTGTTATTTCTCCTAAAATATTAATATTATCTATTAATATAATTCACTGTTATAAAACACAATTATTTTCATCTTAACATATTTCGTACTATTCTGCCATATTTCCAACTCATTAATTATATTTTTTAAAAAAGTCATCTTTTAATGATTCATAAAAAATCCCTTTTTAAATACTGATTAAATCATATTTTTTGAATATAATACCAAATAAAAAATTTAAATAAACTTTTGTAATTATCTATCGTATATACAAAAGTAATTTGGAATGAATTGAGGTGCAGTAGTGGGGATAATCATAAAATTCCTTATCAAAAATATTAAAGAAAAAAAATTACGGACTTTTCTAATTATATTTTCTATAACACTTTCTACAGCTCTTTTTTTTGCTTCCAATGCCTTATCAACCACTTTAACCGATATGCTAATCAAAGAAATGAGAACCCAAATTGGAAGTGCAGAAATTATCATCTATAGCAATGAACTGTCTCCCACACCTTATGTGGATCCTAAGCCTGCAGAAAACTTAGGCAATAAACTCGAATATGTCATTGGAACCATTGAATTAACAGGTTATTATAAAGCTTCAACAGATGATATTTTAAATATTAATATCCTAGGATATGACTACGGTGAACTCCAAAAAATGAATCCCATCCATCTTATTAGCAGCCAAAACCTGGAACCCTTTACTGGCAGAAAAATCATTATCAGTGAGACTTTTGCTGAAAAATATAAGTTAGAGTTAGGCAGTCCAATGGATTTAGAAATTCAAGGAACAAAGCAACGTTTTCGCGTATCTGCTATTGCAGCTTCAAAAGGTCTCTTAAAAGAAAACGACAGAAATATACCAGTTATTATTCCAAGAGAAACGATTGCATCTTTAGCAAAAGCCAGAGGTAAATCTTTCTTATTGTATATCAAAACGGCTGAAGGCGAAAACATTCCAGAAATTTTAAATGAACTGTCAGCCCTTTATAATCGCTATACCGTGCGAGAATTTTTTTCTGAAGAAGAAATCCTTCAGCAATTGAGTATGATTAGAACGCCTTTTTTACTGATCACTTTACTTGTCTTATTTATGAGTATATTTATCATCTATACCTCTTTTAAAGTAATTACCATGGAACGCCTGCCTGTAATAGGAACCTTCAGAAGCATCGGCGCTACTAAAAAAATGACCAGTGGCGTACTCCTTCTTGAAAGTATCCTTTATGGAATCATAGGAGGCGTATCAGGCTGTGTTTTAGGGATTGGCGTTTTATATGGAATGGCTGCTGTTATAGCCAATGATCCCTATATGCAGATTGATGTCAGTATTAAATTTACTTTTGGGCAATTAAGGCAGGCACTCACCTTAGCTATTGTTCTTTCAAGTCTCAGTGCTTTATTACCCGTTTTAAAAATATCAAAAATACCAGTAAAGGATATTGTTCTTAACAACATCGAAAAAAAATATAAGAAAAAGAAATGGAAACTGTACTTTGGAATAGGCTTTTTGTCAGGAGCACTGATTTTACCGCCTATTATCCCACACAGCATTGCTTTTATAATTAATGCGATTTTAATGATTGCAGTTTTTGTTGCTCTTATTTATCTCATACCTTATTTAAGCAAAGTGTTTATCTGTCTGTTTGAAAAAAATATATATCTTTTTCTTTGGAAATATCGGAGTTTTAGGGGCAAAAAATTTAAGAGAAAACAAGAGCATTTTAAATAATATATCCCTGTTAACTATTGGCATCGCCAGCATTATTATGATTAATTCAGTAAACTATTCTATGAATATTGAAGTTTTAGATGTTTATAAAAAGTTAAATTATGATATTCAGTTTTATATCTATGGAATGGATAGAAGATTTGAGCAAGTAATAAAGTCTACCCCTGGAATAGCCGCCAGTTATGGAATATATGGAAGTTATGATAACATCCTGGTCAAAGAAAGCGGTCAAAGCCTGGGCTATGTGCAAGGAATAGATGTCAGTCGGTTCCTGGATTTCTATGACTATGATATCGAACCAGAATTGTTAAAAAAACTGGATACAGGAAGGTATATTCTTCTAACCTACGCCCAAGGGAAAAAACATGGAGTAAACATAGGAGACACTTTGACTTTAAACATGAAAAAAGGAGAGCGAAAGTACACTGTTTTAGGCTTTTTTAACGCTCTTATGTATAATGGTCAGTATGCACTCATTGCTCAAAAATATTATAAAAACGATATGGATAGCCCTTTCTACGATGAGTTGGCTCTCAAAACTTCTAAAGATCCAGAAGAAATGGTTGAAATCTTAAATAAAAAATTTAAAAGAAATTACCCCTATATTAATTCTGTCAATCAACTTCGAAAAGACAATATGCAGTCTAATTCACAAATGATGGGGCTTCTTCAGGGTTTTTCCTTTATGACCGTCATTATTGGTATATTCGGGGTATTAAATAATCTTTTGATTAGTTTTTTAGAAAGAAAACGGCAGCTTGCGATTATGCGCTCCATCGGAATGGAAAAAAAGCAAAATACAAAAATGCTCTTTATCGAATCCCTGACTGGAGGCCTTATCGGAAGTATAACAGGTGTCATTGGAGGTATTTTTGTAAATTATGTCATTGAACATTTATTAGAAGCAATGAATTTACCAATGAACATTCATCTCTCTCCTTCCTTATTTGTTAGTTCTTTTATAATAGGTACTATGGTAATGGTTATGGCTTCTATAAGCCCTAACCTTAAATCTTCAAAATACAATATAATTGAAGCCATTAAATATGAATAAAAACTGGAGGTAAGTTTATGGAAAATCATATTGAAAATGTTATTGAAACAAGAAATCTATGTAAGACTTTTCAATTAGGCGATACCAGTGTAGAAGTATTAAAAGATATAAATATAAGTATCAAAAAAGGAGAATTTGTCTCTATCATGGGACCTTCAGGCTCTGGTAAAAGCACACTTTTATATTTAATAGGAGGATTGGATAAACCAACTTCCGGCAGCATCAAAATTAATGGTAAAGAACTGTCTGTCATGAACGATAAAGAAGAAAGTACGATGAGGAGACAAGAAATAGGCTTTGTCTTTCAATTTTACAACTTAATCCCTAATCTGAACGTTGAAGAAAATATCATGCTCCCGATTCTCCTTGATGGAAAAAAATTAAAAATTACAAAGATAAACTCAATGAAATCTTAGAAATTGTTGGTCTCGAGGACAGAAGAAAGCATACTCTGCGGTAATTGTCCGGAGGACAGCAGCAAAGAGTTGCCATAGCAAGGGCTCTCATCAATGAGCCGGATATCATTCTGGCTGATGAACCCATCGGTAACCTGGACAGCAAAACGGGAACAGATATCATGATTCTTCTTAAAAAAATAAATGAAGAAAAAAACAAAACCATTGTTCAGGTAACCCATTCAACAGAAGCAGCAGAATACGGTAACCGGATTATTAAAGTGAAAGACGGAAAGGTGTGGAATCAATGACAATAAAAAAGATCGGTCTCTTCTTTTTAATCAATACATTCATCCTGCTGACAGCTTGCGGAAAAAACGAAACACAAGAAACAACAACGGAGCTCCCTCCTCCGGTTGATCGTTACATTGAAGCTTTTGGGATTATAAAAGCAGGGAAAATTAAAAATATTAATCTGGATTTCCCTGCTGCCATAAAAAAAATTCATGTAAGCAATGGTCAGAAAGTTAACTTAAATGATCCTTTAATCACCCTTGATCTTTCCAATTACAATAAGCAATTGCAAGACAAGGAAAACGAATATAGAATTGCACAATTAGAACTGCAAAGAATCCAGGCAGGAGAAACACCTTCTAGTCAAAAGGAATCCCAAAGGATAAAAAACGAATTAGCAAATAAGAGAAAGGCCTTATCCAGTAATTCAGACCCCGATATCCAAAAATTAATGAACGATTTGGATTTAGCCCAAAAAAGCTATGAAGATGCAAAAAGGGACTATGAAAAACAACAGATTTTATATCAACAAGGTGCTATCTCAGAATCAGAATTTGATAAGATAAAAAGAAATCTTGAACAAAGTAAAAATAATGTTGAATCCTTAAAACTTTCTGTTGAAGCATTAAAAAATAACAAACAAAAAGAAATCAGTGAATTGGAAAGAAGCTTAGACCTGACCAATGCAAGTTTAAATAGCTCAAATATCGAAGTCGAAATCCAAAAACAAAGAATCCTTTCTTTAGAAAATGAAATTGCTCTTTTAAAAGAAAAAATGAATAAACCATTTATTAAAGAAGATAAAATCGTATCCGATTTAAAAAATGCGGTTGTATATGAAATTGGTTATACTGAGGGTGACAACACTGACCAAAGCAAAAAAGTTCTTAGCTTACTCGATTTAGACAGCCTGATAATTGAAGCCAACGTATCTGAAGAATTCATTAAAGACGTTAAAGCAGGTGCCCCTGTTGATATTATCTTACTGGCCGACTCATCAAAAGAATACAAGGGAAAGGTTACAAAAATCTCAAACATGGCTATTAAAGAAAATGGAGAAACCGTAGTGCCAATAGAAATCTCCGTTGATAATAAAGATAGCTTTTTACGTCCAAACTTTAATGTTGATGTAAAAATTTATAAATAACTTTTTAAAAGTCCCAATATCATCTTAATATTGGGACTTTTAAACTAAAAAATCATCATGACTCAAATATGGCTCTATAAACACACCCCCATCAATTTGAATGATATGCTCATCCCCAGCACTCTCTTCAAGAGCGAATGCTTGATCTATTCTCTCCATAGCCTTTTCATACTTTTTCATTCTTTCCTTATCTTTTTCTGTGGATTCTTAATTCTGGAAAGATTTAAATGTTGGTGCTTTTGAAGTTGTAATAATTTGAATGATTTCATCTTCCATATCTAAAATAATTTCCGTACCAGAAAAAACTGTCCGCCCGCTTTCACCCAATTCTATGTATAATCCTCTGAATACTAATGACTGCTGTAACTTTTAAAATCTATCTCCTCCGTTGATCCTTCCGCTTGCAACTGCCAATTGATTCGTTAAATCAGAATTTGCCTCATTCTTATTGGAACATGAACGAATTAAAAACATCTTGTTTTGCATTTACTTTGACAAATACACATAACACAATTTTTATAACATGATATCAGAGTAATATGAATATCATTATACACATACATAAAAATAAATAATGTTATTCTTAAAATCGATATAAAAAACACCAGAATATTTTGCTGGTTTAACATACTTATTAAATTCCTCGCTATAATACCATTCAAAGTCCTCCTCATCTAAATTTAAAATTTCTGTCTCTAAGTCCGGCTTCTTGCCTTCTTCAACTAAAGTCCAGTCGTATTCTTCCTTAAATTTATTAATATCATCTTCACTTATTTTCGCAAAGCCCTGAATCCAATATGGGTTGGGTCCAGGCACTCTGAATGAAGCTTCGCCGCCAAAAAAATCCGCTTTCCAGTAACATTCCAAAACTTCCCCTAAATTAGGGAATGTTTTGCTTATGGGTTCTATATCTGTTCTAAACTCCGCATCTGCATCATTAACTTGTTCTTGCACATTTTTTGTCTCTGATTTTTCATCTCCTGTAAAAGCACAGCTACAAATTACTAATACAAAAACACTCATTAAAATAATGAACATCATTCCTTTTTTTATCACAACCATTACCTCCTACTCTTCCCGACGGGCTTCTTTTATTTCCATTTCTGTTACTTCAAATGTTGACATATCAATGGTTATCTCATAATTTTCAAAATTCCCTTCCTCATTATCTATCTCGCGATAAACAGATACAACAGCAAAATTTGAATTAATTTTTGCACTAAAATAGAGTCCCGCACTTCCCAAAATATTCTCTTTTCCAATTGCTTTTAAAGCAGCATCATAAACTTTACCAATTTTATCTGATATAGCTTCTGGATCTAATTCATCTTTTGGTGAAAACAAATTATTATCATCATGATATGCCGATACCATATCTATGCAATTTGTCTTTACATTAAGATAAACTAAGATAAAACCAGATGGTTGTTTTTCATTCATATATTCAAACTCAAAAGTATATCTTATGATTTCATTTCTGTCTTCTATATCATCTATCTCATCTATTGTGCCTATTGCAGATGATATTATCTCCACTTCAGTCAATACCACATCTTCTCTCCATTCACGTGCACGCTTTAAGGCATATGGATATCCCTCTTCGACTGAGTTAACAGGCTTTTCTAATTTTATTTTACTCATGTCCTGAAAATTCAGAGGATGCCTGATTAATCTGGAACCGAGATCCAAAAGCCAAAAAAGAATTATCCCTGTTATGATTAAAATAATTGCTGTTATTCCTGTTATTTTTATAAATTTTTTATTTTTTTCATTCATACAAGTAATCTCCCTTCATTTCTATTATACATAGATTTCAGCTCATTTTTACACAGGATTCTTCTTTAAGACTTTTTATGAACATTTTACCATTACCACAAAATGATTTCTACAACAAATACAAAAACTAACCCGTAAATCGTATGGATGCTTTTACATTATTTAAAAAATATCATGCAATACTTTTCAGATACATTCAAAATAAAGGTTTTCGTTGTTTATAAAATAAAGGAAAATAAAATCTGTCTTTTGAAACCAAATGATAATCTACTACGTCAAAAAAATGATATAATATATTTAATTTTTAATCAAATTGATTGGTGGCGAAAAAAATGAAAAAAATAACTCGGTTCACTATAATTGTTTTGACTCTAATATCCTTCCTTGCAGGATGTACTAAAAGAACCACTTTTGAAAAAGAAAATATTAACTCGGATATTATAAATCATTATGCACAATTCTCCTTTGAAATCTTCTCAAAACTTAATGAAGAAGACAGTGATAGAAGCATTTATTTATAGTTTTTCATTTTTCTTAATGAAAATCCAAAAAAGACAGATGAAATATAAGAAATATTCCATATAAAAAAGTAAGGTAAATGTCATTTACCTTACTTTTGTCTGTTTTTTATTAAAAGTCTCTTTATTTCGTTTCTCACATAATTCCCCTTATCTTTCCGAGCTCTTCAAGCTCTTTAAAATATCTTTCTGGTAAAAGTAAATCAGCTAGAGGATTAACGAATCTCATTAATACTATATATTCAAATCTTCTTGAATAAATTGTTTCATAAATATCCTCAGAATTCCTTCTTACATCTTTAGATTTTTGCTATATCCATAAAGTTGCTATATTGTCCGTCTCAAAGTTCATACAAACATAAGAAATCCCTTGATTTACCCGTCAATGTCATGTCTTTCTTAAATTTGTCCAAGTCCTGTTAAAACAAAATATTAGCTTAGAACCTTGATTAACATAATTTCTAAAGGCTCATTGGGCATAAGAAAGCCTCCTATATCTTTATAGCCAAGCTTTCTGTAAAAGTGTTGGGCTTCTTCATTAGCTAAGGTACTTGTCATCAAGTAATGGTAGCCTTCCTGTCGCATTTTTTCTTCCCAGTAGCTGACAAGCTTTTTCCCGATACCTTTTCCTCTATAACCGTCAATGATATAGAGCATATTCATAAAGGGATGCTCATCCCAAAAAAATTGTACCTTAGCCAACCTATGATTTTCCCCTCTTCCTCATAAACAAATACTTCACCATCTTTAATTTTCTTTTCTAATGCTTTAGCTGAAATATACTCGTCTAAATCACAAAGTATTTTAAAATCTTCCATACAAGCAGCTCTTATCATCTTTTACCCCCTCATTGATGATATCAAAGCAAATTCCCATACTTCTGATATCATTCTTTCCCCCGCCACAGCAATATTTTTACGTATTAAAAAAAATAAAAGATTATATTCTTTACCTTGGATAGACAACATGATGATAATTTTCGTATTCCTTCCACTGAAGAAAAATCATCTAACATATCATTTTAAAATTCTCTTTTTTTATATCATTCTATCATAAAATAATCAATTGTTAAAGTTATCCTATTCCGTGAAAAATATTTAATATTTTTTAATTTTTATATATCCCTGACTTTAAAATCAAATCACTTCCTGCAGTACAGAAAGTCCTGCATCTAATGCTGCAATGAGATATCAAAATAAGTCAAATATTTATTTTATTTACAAACTCTGCTTTATTTTCACATCAATAAAGTGTATAATACAAATAAAACTGTTATGATTCATAAAACTTTGGCCTTAGGGGGAGTCTTATGGAAAAACTTAGTTTTGTCATGGAAAACTATCTCGAAGCCATTTATGAGCTTTCTAAAGATAATACCGGCGTAAGAGTTTCTGATATATCCGAACGTCTGGGCGTTACTAAAGCAAGCGTTAACAATGCGATGGCAACCCTTGCTGAAAAAGGACTGGTCATTAATGAAAGATATAAGGAAGTATATCTGACTCCTGCCGGCCTTGAAAGAGCAAAACTGACTGCCAATAAACATTGTATTATCAGAAAGTTTTTAACAGAAGTATTAAAGGTTGATGAAGAAATTGCCGATGAAGATGCATGTGCCATTGAACATGTCATCAGTTGGGAATCCATTCATGCCATGCAGGAATTTATGGAGAAGAATTAAAATAAATACTTGTCATTTTAATAAAACACAGGGCTTTTTACAAACTGCTCTAAAGGCAGATACAAAAAGCCCTTTATTTATGAAGCCTGTCATTTCCAATTGTAGTATCAGAAAAGCCAATTATAAAATATCAGTAAAAGATCAGGATAAACTAAATCAAATCACAAAAAATGACTGGCTTCTATTTTGCCAGTCAATAAAAAATTGAATCGGGGGGAAACCGTCTTTATTTTTGAGCCTCTAACCATTCTAAAGCCTCATCTAAATCACTGAACATTTTTGCTGTAATTCCTTTTTCAGCATATTGCTCTATCCGCCTTTTCATATCCAATTGTCCAATAAGCTTTTCAGGTTGTACAATTGCCCAATATTTCCATCCATACTGAACCGTCAAAGGAAACCAAACGCTGGCTCCCCATTCTGCATCCGCTTTTCTAATGGCATTACTGTTTCTGTCATCAGATAGCCATTTAATTGCTCCTTTTTCTTTCAAAAGCTCCGTTCCTTTTAATAATAATTCTTGCAATTCTTACCATACACATATTTTTTAATTTGGTGATGAACAATTTTACTTTCAGGGTGATACCATAAAACAGCTGAATCATTTTCCATAATTAATTCTTTTGCCATAAAGTCATCCCTCGCTAGTTTATTTTTTGTACTGTTAGCATAGCATAACTATTAACATTATTCAATAAGTAGTGAAAAAGATTTTTTTATTGAATTGTCTATCTTATGTCAATTTCAGTGCCATGTAATACAATGGTTTTTATATTTTCTACTTTAACAGGTTGACTAAATTCGTATTGCACACGAAAAAAGTATGGTGTCTTTAATTCATCATTCCACTCCGCTGTAGATGAAAAGCTTTAATAACATATAACTTTTCGCCGTCCTCTGTTATTAAATAGCAGTTTTCAAAATCGTCAAACAGGCATGAATATTTTCCATCAGGATCCTCAGTATATGGAAAAAGAAATTCAACATTTAATCTTATAGGTGTTAAGGAAAGATTCATAATGGTTGAAGGATTCCCCTTTACTTCCAGCACTCTGTCTATTGCTGAATCTGCCTTATACGCTGGATAATCTAAAGGAATCTCAAAAATCCATTCCCCTTCCGCTTGAAAATTAAAGAATTTTTCACCTTTTTCATTAAACTCAGGATGGCCAAAATTTTTTAATCTTAAATTGATAACATTTCCTGCTAAATCAACTTCTTCTGAAAACGATAATATCATTAAAAAAATATTATATTACTGCGTTCATTCTTAAAATCTACAATGGAATATCCACTGCTATAAACTTGGTTTCCACATTGAACATGAATGTCAATTTCATCAAATAATGAATTTTCGCAAACATTTAGAGACTTATCTTCAGCTGCAGTCATCTCGCAATAAAGATAGCAGTTCTGCCTGTCTCCTATAACCGATATAATTTTAAATTCCGTACCATGGGATATGTCGTAAAGTTCTAAATTTCTTCCAATCTTATTTTTTCGTTTTATTTAATCCTTCCATTAATTTTATTAATTGTTTTTCTCAAGAATAAATATTGAATCAACCATATTAAAATAAATATAAGAACAAAAAATCCAAAATAAGTCATAAAGCCGAAAAAACTATGCTTCATCCAGTTTGCCAGATATGCAATTGGCATCAAAACTAAAGCAATAATCAAAAAATAAATCCCCGTTTGCTTTACAATGCTCCAGTTTTCTATTTCCCATATTACTGAACTGGCACCAAAAACTGAACCTAAAAGCCCACACAGCACAGCTTGTAATATCACTGCACAAATTTCACTATTCATCCGATTCACCAAAGCTGGTACGCAAGGATAATAATGTCCTCCTCCCCAGCCAACAGAGATTATAATCGTAATAATATATCCCACAGCTATTCCCATAGGGATACCTAAAAGACTGCGTAATAAAACTTGTTTTTTCATTTTCTCACCTCATATTCCTAATATTTTTTTTACTTTGCCAACCCTTCGCCTTGAAACATATGTAACCGTATCATTACTCAACTTAACGCAAATTGTTCCTGTAAAACTTAAATCAAAACTTTTAACTTTTCTGAGATTAATAATTTCAGAGTTTGAAATCCGTACAAAATAATTCTTGTCCAGTCGTTCTTCTATTTCATAAAGTTTAAGTCGTAAAGTATACTCACCCTTTTCAGTAATAGCAAAAACCTTTCCTGAGCAAGCATATACAGAAATGATATCGGATTCATCTATAATTTCCAGCATGTCATCCTTAAAGCCTGAAAGCATTTGTGGTGAATCATCTGACAATTTTTTCATGAGATGATTAATTTCATCTGTAATCTTATCTGTAACAATAATCACTTTTGGCTCAGTACACGAACGGTCTATTTTAACCTCAATTTGCATTTAGCTGCCCCCTTTCTGCAATTACATTATAAAAAAACCAACAATTACTTTCCATTATTCTTTTATAGCTGGTTTTTTTTATGCTACAGATGGTAAGATAACAGCTATATAATAACAAAGTGGGATTATGATTAATCCCACTCAGATACAAGACCTTTAATACCCATTTTTATATTGAATTTTAAAATTTAAAGTGGCTAATTAAAGCAGATAATTCTTCAGCCATCGTTGCCAGTGATTTTGAGAAAGTTACAATTTCTTCTGTGACAGCAATTTGTTCTTCACTAGATGCTGAAACATCTTGTGAATTTAAGGCAAAATCCTGGCTAACATTATTGATCTCCTGCATCGTTCGTTCAAAGCTTAGACTGCTTTCGGTCATTTTTCTTACGCTTCTTGTAACATCCGCCACAATATTTTTGAGCTGTTCCGCTTCTTTGTTAATTGCTGCAAAAATATCTCCATTTTCCTGAATAGCCTCTACACTGGAATCTACAGATTTAATACCGTTATCCATCATATGAACAGCATTATCTACACCTTTTCTTATTTCTACAATTAATTCAGCTATCCTGTCGCTGGCATCTGCTGATTCTTCTGCCAATTTTCTAATTTCATCGGCGACAACACTAAATCCTTTTCCGGCTTCTCCAGCTCTTGCCGCTTCAATGGCTGCATTTAAGGCAAGTAAATTGGTCTGCTCTGCTATCCCACTAATCAACTCAATAATTTGTCCTATTTGATTAGAATTATGTCCCAACTCAGCGATAACCTTCGAAATTTCCTCTGTATCCATTTTCAGATTATTGATTTTATTAACCGATTCATTTGCTGACTGGCTTCCCCTTGAAATATCTTTTATTATATTTCCAGTGGTTTTTTCCATATGATCTGTTTTCTCATTTACTTCATCAATCTGCTGAATTAAGCTTTTTAAACTTCTTAAAGCAGAATCAATTTGTGCTGATTGTTCTTCTGCTCCAGCTGCTATTTCCATGATTCTATTGCCCACATTTTCTGCTGCCTTACCAACCTGCTCACCAGAGGCATACAACTCCTGGCTTGATGCAGCAACTTGATTCGATGCATCTGCTATCTGCTGAATGATTGTTTTTAAATTAAGAATCATCACACCAAAAGAATTAGACAGCCTTCCCAACTCATCTTTTCGCTTTAGAAACTTTTCAGGTACCTTCATAAACAAGTTGCCCTGAGCTAACGATTCTGCCTGTTCAGTAACCGCCAATATCGGTTTTGCCAAACCCTTTGAAGAAAAGTAAATGATTAACGTTGCTATGATAATGGCAAATAAAACAACGCCTTGCAGTAACTGGTTCATGGTACTTAACATACCCTTATAGACCTTTACAGGTTTATAAGAGATAAAATACATACCATATCGGCTGCTGTGGCTGTAAGCAGCAATATAATCGACACCTTCAAAAGTAAAAAAGCCTACCCCCGTTTTTTTGGCTTCAATATTTTTATAAAAATCCTGCAAATCTGGCTCTTCACCAAAATTTAAAGTCAAAAGATAGTTGGGATCCTCAGCTGAAATCACAAGGCCCGAAGTATTTAAAAAAAAATTGTTTAAATTCTCATCTATAGAATTGCTAGAAATAATTTTCTCCGATACATTGCTTAATTCTATGGCCATAGCTATGGTCCCGAGATGCCTCTCATTCTTTTTTATGGGTGCAACAATTGTCATAACAGGACGACCAGTAGTAGGAGATATCCTTGCTTCTCGAACTAGTAAACTTTCAGCACTGCCTATAACTTCATCTTCCCAGCCAACCGATTTACCTCCAATACCATCAGCAATATCTCTATTCCTATACATAAGAAATATATTTTCAAAAAGCCCTTCTCCCAATTCATAATTGTATTCCAGATTCTGGGATATCTTCTTTAGAACTGCTTCATCGGGCTCTTTTGAATGAACAGAAGCTTCATATAAAGCATCCACTAATAAAGGTTGATTAGCAATAACTTGTGCCTGTTTTTCAATATTAGAAAGGGCTAATTCCATTTGATTTCTTTTTTCAATTGCAGTACTTAGTAAAGCATTACTTGCTGCTTCCTGAAAATACTTCCTTGAAACACGGCTTACTACAGGCACACTGGCTAACATAGGTATGATCATACAAAGCATAGATGTTGCAAAAATTCTCCAAAAAATTCCTGACATTTTCCCCTGATGCTTCTTCATATCCTACCGCCTCCTTAATAATGATAAAGCTCATTCATAAAATGGTCTCGATAATTAAACCGTAACTAAATGGCTCGTCATTACAAGAAAATTTCTAGTAAAACCTGTCGTTTACAAGAATGTACCCTGATGCTAATAGATGTTTTTACTTTTTAATATATTTATAATTTTGCTTAAATTTAGTATATTATATTGTTCGACATTTTTTTGATCTATTCAATTGATACTTTTGGCCTATATTGTTATAAATTTTAAGACTAAACTTATTTAATCACTGTTTAGCAAATAAAGCACAACCAATCTCACATCAATAAACAAAAAAGGCTTATCCAACGACAGCATAAAATTCTGACGCTCTAAGTCAATAATGCTGGCGAAAGATAAAAGCCTTTCATATGAAATATAAAATATGAAACTATGACTGTTTAATTGAACTATGGCCTTACTAAACCATGTTTTTCACATTCTGAATCGGATAGTTCTCTCTCGAAAATAAAAGCTCTCCTTGAATCAGACCTTAAATAATCTAAATAATAATCAATGTTATCGGCAAAACTGCCTCTTTCTTTCTCTTTATAATGAAAATATCTTTTTTTGTTATGGATATAAGAATTAATAATATCTGCCGCTTCTTGGGAATAACTGATATCATCATAGGGAATTGAAAACACTTGTTTATGATCAAATACAAATCTTAAAATATACCAGTCCGGAGCTTCTCCAACATGCTCTGAAACCCTCTTTGAAGCCTTTATAAATCTTTCAATGTCCTCTTTATCATCCATTATCCAGCATTCCTGCCCATGATCAATGATAACCACATCATATTTTTCAGGAAATTTAGGATTGACTGTTTCTACGTTCTTTATTAAACGCATTCCCCCAATGATAAAAAGGATTAAAGCAAAAGAAAAAATTATCATATAAATTCTGATTTTCCTTTTATTCATTTTTCCTCCTTATTCGTCAGTATTCAAATCTCAAAAAAGGGCAGCCTTCATCTGCTCTAAAACACTTTCTAAAATCATAGCAGACACTATTTTAATTTTCCTGTTATGCCAATGAGATTCATATATCTGCTATTATCCGTTTCTATCATTTCTCTATCTTCTATGGCATAAGGATTGTCTGTTGACAGCCAGTCATTCCAAGCATCCTGGAAACATTTCATCTCCCAAATCGTTAAGTCCTTGAGTTCATTTTCAAATTTAGGCCTCCACCAATCTATTGAATGCCAGGTGGCTAAGGCTTCTTCTTCTCACTCTTAATCCTCCATATTACATTATGATTTTATTTAATAATTTTATTTTTATATTCTTAATGTTAACTTTTCAAACTTAATAACACTTATGTTAGCTATTCTTTATCTTCATTGCAGTTCAAAATATCTTTTATTAAATTACAAAAAAATCATTCATGCTCTAGTTCTGAAAAATAAAGATTTTCTAAGCTGAATTCCCCCATTTGGTAATTGACATCAGCATAAATATCTCCAATATAATATGGACTTGCCCAGGACTCAAATAATAAGCCTAAAGCAAATTTTGCTTTTAATCTGCCTTCTTCCACATCAAAAGAGACAATGTTCCCTAAAACAGGTGTATCATCTTTTACAGTCAGCTTTTCTTCAAAAGGACCTATTTTTACAGAACGTTTCTTATCTCCAATATGAACATCCACCCATAACTCATCAGAATTATAATAAGATTTTAACTGGATTTCTTTAAGAAGCTGTGAATGATAGCGGTCACTTTCATAAACAATATCTTTGAAATACATAGGATTTGGAATGATTGTTTCATTCTCAGATTCTGTAAAAATATATTCCTCTTCTGATAACGAAATAATATGCAGTTCATCAATCGATACGCCTGTCCCTGAACCAACATACAAAATAACCGCTAATTCTTCTTTTCCATCCTGATTAAAATCATTAACATACATTTCAGGAAGAATAAATCTGGACGTTAAATAGCTCCAATCAAAGTAATGACCCTTATTATTTACATATAGAATAACCCCACGATCTTTGATACCATATTCTTTTTTTCTTTTACTACTGAAACACCTTCATAACACTATCTGGCACCTTCTAAGACACTGGATTTTCCTGTCATCTCATCTGCAGAAACTTCAGACTATATCCCAAAATTATAGATGATTCCATACCCTTCTAACATTTTCTTAAATTTTTCATTGTCCTCATCTGTTATATGAAAATAATAATCTTTTCCATCTTCTTCTATACGCATTGTGGGGCAGCCATCACCAGCAGGATAAATGATGAGGTCTTTTTTTTCTGACTTAAAAATTAACTCCACCCCATTACATGGGCAACTTGGTGTTTCTTTCCATGCAGTCCTATTAAATATAGATTTTAAAAACTCTAAATCTTCCTGCTTAATCTGCGTATAAATTTCTGGCATTTCTCCATATTCCTCTGCTCTTATATATGCTGTTTCTGCAAAACTTACATCTACAGGAACTGAAACAGAAAACAGTATCTTATAAACAATAATACACATTACAATAAGAATACCTAAAACCGTATACAATGAAATGATTATTGCTTTTTTCATCTACCCGCCTCCGTACGAAATGAATCTGTTTCTCTAATCGTGTTTTCCCTTTATTTTTATTTCCTTAAATTTAAAGGGCTTTTAATTTTCGTAATATTTATAATAAATGATACTTTAATATTGTTTTGTAGTCAACAAAAAAGCTCCTTAGAGGAGCTTTTAAGATCATATTATCCGTTTTGATTTTCAATAAATTTTCTTAATAAAGTATTGAATTCGTCCTTTTGATCATAAAAACATCCATGACCAGAATATTCAAGAGCCACTAACGTTGAAGTCCGGATCATTTTATGCTGTATTTCAGCAAGTTCAAAAGGCACTATTTTATCATGAATACCGTGAACAATTAAAGTGGGCACATGAATCACTTCTAAATCTGTAAAAAGCGTTTCCTTTATCCATGTCTGGGCAATTGCTGCCGTCGCCCAGCCTGCAGCCTGCAAGCCTAAATTAAAAAACCAATCTGAAAAAGCCTGTGAAGTATGCTGAAAGAAAAAATTGTTCCCAAAGTCCCTAAGCATTTACGGCCGGTCATTATAAGTTCCCTTAATAATTTCTAAGACAGTCTGTTTTTCTGCGCCGTAAGGAAAACTTGGAAGCTTAATTAAACTTGGTACCGCCGCTGCAATAAGGACCAGCTTAGATACCCCGAATCCCTTATGTCGTCCCATATACCTGGCAGCTATGGCACCGCCCGTAGAATGCCCTGCTAAAATAAAATCATGTAAACCTAATGTTTCCACCACAGTTCTAAGATCATCTGATAAAGTATTGTAATCGTATCCATAATAGGGCTTATCCGATTTACCAAAACCTCTTGTATCAATTCCAATACAATGGTACCCCCATCCCGGGAATTTGTCTAACTGGTATTCAAACAGATTATGATTTGCCGGCCAGCCATGTAAAAAAACAATGGTTTTTTTACCCTGTGGATTTAGATCTTCTGCAAATAGCCTGACTTTGTGATCCACATCAATATAATGACCCATAGTATCCCCCTTGAAAAAATCCTTAAGTAATATTATTCAAGCAAACCCTTTGATATGCTGTGTAAAAATTAAAAAATAAACAATATCCATCACAAATAAAAGTCACCTTTTTATCTTTTTAAGACAAAAGGTGACTTTTCTCATACAAAAACAATTAATCTGTGCCTGAATAATACGACAACGCCTTATCTAATTCTCAGTACTTTTCTTATTCCTTCTTAAGATACATAACCATGCCTGCACCCATATTTTCATTAGGTCTTTCAATAAAACCAAATTTTTTATAAAAACCTTCCTTATTCGGTGCAGCCATTAAATTCACCATTAGAAAATCATTTTTCTGCATCGAATTCTTTAAATAGTCCATGACATTATTCATTAACTGTCTCCCAATTCCTTGCCCCTGAAACTCAGGTAATACCATAACATCTGCAATAATGACAATATAGCCGCCATCTCCAACGACTCTCGCCATTCCTACAGCCTTCCCATCTTTATATGCTACTGTAAGAAAAGCCGAATTCATAAGTCCTCTTTCCGCCTGTTCTTTCGAAAGCGTATTCCATCCAACAGCCTTTCTTAAATCATTATACTCTTTTTCAGAAATCTTATTGCCATAAGTTATCATACTAATCCCCCTAAATAACAAAAATATAATCCTTTAAATCCAGTTGAGACTTTTATTGATAATAATTTTTTATATATTCTACCCATTCTTGATAAATATCTTCTTGTGATTTACCAAAACAGAGCATATAATCTTCTGTTTTTATAAGTTCAAGCACACTGTCCCATCCATAAGTTACATCCAGATATTCAACATAGGTTGTTGCAAAAGTATAACCGCCGCAATTTGAAAACCGGACAGGATTTCTTGTACAGATATCACTATAACTAGGAATAGACATTGTCTCTAAATATTCTTTATAAAATTCTTCACCATTAGCTAAATACAATGCTACTCCTTCTGTTAACCATAAATCAATGTCCGGATTTAAAACACTGATATAGGCATGCACAATTTCATGCAACACTGCATACTTCACACTATCATAGTTATGCATGGCCCCAGGATTAGCAGGAGAGGTTAAAATAACATTGGTTCCAATATTGTCCCCTATATACCAGTCCAGGCCTAAAAGCGGACCAATAAATCCGTACTTCTTTCTTTGCATAGTCGCCTGTGAATCATAAATATAAATATTTATATTCTCTTTTTCAGTAAAGCCTAACTTTTTAGCGATAAACTCTGTTGCAGTATCTGCATAGTTAAAAGTATCTGTTGCTGCATCCTTTTCCTTTTCGTAATATACATTCACCCATTGACCTTCCAGAAGACTCATATCTGCCGACTTTAAATGAAAAGTAGGTATAAAATTAATAAAAAACAATAAACAAATCATTACCATAATAAAAAACCCAATTATTATACTCTTCTTTTTCATAGACAATCACCGCAAATATTTAGCTCCATAAATGACAACGCTTTATCTGATTCTTGCTGCTATCAATACGTAGCTTTTATTAGCCTGTTATTTATATCAAAATATTTTTAATTATGATACAATATATTTAATTTGTCAATAAATAATCTCTGTCTATGCTTTATCTGTCACCTCTGAACTTTTCTTAATTAAAAGCATCATTCATTTCCACTTCTTCATCACAAATCTCATATTTTCATGCAATATCTTATAATTAGCATAATCCATTCAAAATTTTATTCAGTAAAAATCTCTTTGTTCGTTTTCTAATTTATATCCATAATCTTTTATAGTAAGCTAAATTGTCAATCTCTTATTTTTTATGGTTGACAATGTCAATTGTTAAGTATATAATGTTTTTGGTTAACAATTGAAATATAAGGAGGATTATTCGATGAAAAATAAAAAAGCAAAATCTGTTTTATCTGCAAAAGAACTTTCAGTCATTGCACTCTTTACTGCAATCACTGCTGTATTTGCACAAATCGCTATCCCGCTCCCTTTTACACCAGTACCTATCTCCTTTGGTCTGGTTGCCGTTTACATGTCAGGAATTTTATTAAAACCAAAGCATGCTGTCTATTCTCAACTGTGTTATCTTACTCTGGGTGGTCTGGGAATTCCAGTCTTTGGCGGCTTTCGTGGCGGCCTGGGAGCCCTTTTTGGACCAACAGGCGGCTACTTACTGGTCTATCCCATTATGGCCTGGCTTGTCTCTATGGTGCTTAACAGCCAAAAAAGCAGGCAAAACGAATCCTCTAACAGTAAGGGATTTTTACTCTTTAAATCCGCTGTTGCCATTTGCACTGCACATATCATTTTATATTTAGGAGGAACCACCTGGCTGAGCATCACCACAGGCAACTCTTTTTATGCTACTTTAGCGATCGCTGTATTTCCCTTTATCCCTATGGACATCTTAAAAATTATTTTCTGCATATTTGCTGTCGTACCCATCCGTTCCCGTTTAATCTCAACCAATTTTTTAATCATAGATAATACAAAAGCAGACTTTTCTGAATAAAAGGAGCCGGAATCATGACAGAAAAAATGACTATCAAAGAATTATTAAGCAAAGTTATAGAAGGAAAAGATATCTCTTTGGAAGAAGCGAATCTGCTCATAAGACCTGATTTAACGGACTTAAATGAACTAATTCAGGCATCTGACATCATTACCAAACATTATTTTAATAATACAGTTGAAATGTGTGCCATATACCCGGCTAAAATGGGAAAATGCTCGGGAGACTGTGCTTTTTGTGCTCAATCTGTCCACCACAACAGTAAAATTACGCCTATTTCAGTTCAAGAATTAAAACTAGATGATATTATCTCAAAAGCTAAAGACTTAGAAAAGTTCGGGACAAAGCATTTTAGCCTCGTCACAAGTGGTGAAACATTAAATGATGAAGAATTCAACCTTATCATCCATATATTTTATAGGCTAAATAAGGAAACGACATTAAAACTCTGTGCATCTTTGGGCAGCTTAACTTTAGAAAAAGCTAAAAAATTGAAAAATGCCGGGGTATCCCGCTACCACCATAACATTGAAACAAGCCGTAGTTTTTTCCCAAAAATTTGCTCAACCCATAGCTATGACGACAAAATAGAAACTATCAAAACTGCCCAACAGGCAGGTTTAGAAATCTGCTGTGGCGGTATTATTTCTATGGGAGAAACCGCAGAGCAACGTGTGGAAATGGCTTTCGCTTTAAAAAATTTAAATGTTGATTGCATTCCTATTAACATACTCAATCCTATCCCTGGCACCCCATTAGAAAATCAAAAGCTTCTTTCCGCAGAAGAAATCCTAAGAACCATAGCAGTCTTTCGCTTTATATTAAAAGACAAGACTTTACGATTTGCCGGAGGTAGAGAAAAAGCTCTGGCTGAACATGAATATTTGGGCTATCGTGCAGGAATTAATGCTTTGCTCATAGGGGATTACCTGACAACACCTGGAAAAAGTATTGAAAATGAAAAAGAAAACTTGAAGATGGCTGGCTTAATCATATAATCTTTAAGGCCATCTTCATATTTTATGCATCCATTTACTTTCATTTTTGAATCTGCTTCCAAAAATCGGGTAAATGATAAAAAGCGACCTTAGTGATTAATAAATCCAATTTCCCTCTTTTCTTCCCCCTAAGCTTTTATGCAGCCTTTATCACCTTAATTCCCCTAATAAAGTTTAAAGTAGCAAAAGCGTACTATATTCTAGAATAAATTTTAAGAATTTTTTATACCTTAAAAACCGGGGTCAATAAAAAGCCCCGGTAATTTTTTATTCCTGAATAATTGCCCTGCGTACTGTCATCCTTGCGGCCCGCTTTCCTGCAGAACGGCTTGCAAAACGGCCAATAAACCATGTAAAGACAAACCATGCCAGCATAGAAAGAATAAGTGCAAGCCATGAAGATGTCAGTGGAATCTCCAGAACATAAACGCCTATATAGTAAATGCTTAAGAATAAAACAGGTATAGCCAGCAAAAGACTAAGAAGCCAACTACACAGACATACAAAAGTACTTTCTGTTCGGACTATTTTTTTGATTTGCCTGTTGCTGGCACCCATCGATTTCATAATACCGATTTCCCGGGTACGCTCTGACACTTGCAAATTCATAGCAGAAGCAAGGCCAAAGCCAGCAACAAACACAACTAAAATCGCTACGGTTAAAAAGGACGTCAATGTTGTAGTAAAATGAGCCTTAAGAATCTTGTAGCGCTCCATCTTACTTTCTGATTGAACAATCGATATTTCGCTTATAGAAAGATATTCTTCCAAATCTTTATAAACTCTTCGCATATTTCTCTTTTGGATTGCTGTTTTGACTGGAACACTAATTCTCTGAGCCTTTGGCGGAATAAGGGTCTCAAAACCCTTTATTTCCATATATATGCTCTGGCTTCCAATTTCTTTGATAATGCCTACTATGGTCATTTCCTGTGTAATACTGCCAAACTGGAATAAGACCTTATCTCCCAAAGCATATGGCTCATTGTTTAAAAATTCAAAACTTACTACAATGGCATTGCTATCACCTGCTTGCAACCAACGGCCTTCTATCATTTCAGGTGTAAATAACTTACTATTATAATCCATGGCTGTCAGGGCATACAAATTCCCTGTATGTCCATCCGGATAAATGAGTTTTCCTGTTGCCTCACCCCACACTTCATAGTAAGCCACCATTTCAGGATTAGCATCCAGTGCTTTTTTAATTTTATCCATATCTTTATAATGACTGCTCGTAAACTGGTAGTCAAAATGGCGTGCTTCCATATTATCTGATAAAGCCTTATTAATTGAAACGATATTCCCCATTATACCCACAAACAAGAGACCCCCAAGTGTTAACATCATCAAATTCATAATAAAACGGCGGCGGTGTTCGAGAGCCCTGCGTACAGACAGTAACACTGGTCTTGACAAACGGTTAAGGCATCTGTGAGGTATCTTAAGTTCTTGAATTCTGACCTGTATTCCATAATCATTAATAGCGTCTTTAACTCCTATCGCAAGTCCCCGGCGTACAGGCAAATAAGAAAGCAGTAAAGGCACTGTAACAAGTGCAGCAGTTACAAGGATATATACAACAGGAGACAGATCAAATCTTGTCAGATACATATTTCCTATCCGCAAAAAGAAAGCAGACAAACCTCTGCCGATAACTACGGATAAAGGTAATGACACAGCCAGATTAAAAGCAATTAATATTCCGGCTGCTCCCATATAGGCAAACTTTATCTTGCCAGTTCGTGCACCCATGGATTTTAATATGCCAATTTGTTTTACCTGACCAGCAAGCATTGTGGAAAAAAGACTGGCCATAATTAAGCAGCCAAATATAAAAGCCAAAAGTGAGAAAACCTGGAAAATAAACAAGGCACCTTCATACTCCTCAAGATGCATACTCACACCAGGCGTTTTTGATATATTAGCAGACAATACTTCATAACCATTTTCCTCCAACAGGTGAATGTATTCTGTTGTAATTTGCAAAATATTGTCCCTGTCATAATACGCTCCTGCAACAAAATAATCAATGCAATTCATTTCAAGCCCCATAGATTTCAGGGTCTCTTCTGATACATAAGCATATACTGAACTGGCAAATCTTATCCTGGAAAAGGATTCAGCCAGTGGACAAATAACTTATAACGGGCAAGGCTATATTTATCTGCGTTTTATACATAAGGCCGGAGCCAACACACAAATTGTATTGCAAGAATCCATAAGCTACGGACAAGCCCTTACATCATATCTTTCCCGTATTAGCCCTATGCTGCTTCTAAGTATCTTGCTCGTGTTTATAGCCAGCTTCGCCATCACAGCGCGGGCACTGATTCCCATACGAAAATCCTGGGAACGGCAAGTCCAATTTACCGCTGACGCTTCCCATGAATTACGTACACCCATAGCGGTGATTCAGGCCAATCTTGAAGTCGTTATGGATGAGCCAGAACAAACGGTTGCCAAAAAGCAAAAATGGCTTAATCATATTAAAGCTGAAGCAGACCGGATGCAGAAATTAATAGAGGATTTATTAATCCTCTCCCGGGCTGATGAAGGACAGGAAAATTTAGAAAAATCTCTCTTTAATCTTTCAGAAACATTGATAAATACTTTAGAGTCTCTCATACCTTATGCACAAAGCAAGGGGATAAAATTAAAAACAGACATTGAAGCGGATATATCATTCTTTGGAGACAAAGAACAGATAAAACAACTGCTGGTAATACTCGTCGATAATGCCATCAAACATACCCCTTCAGGTGGAGAAGTCCTGGTCAAAAGCCAGATACAAAACCGCAATCTTGTTATTAAAGTTACTGACACAGGAGAAGGGATAGCAAAAGAACATCTGACTAAAATCTTTGACCATTTCTACCGGATTAACAAAGCACGGGAAAGGGAAAGTGGCAGTTCAGGCCTGGGTCTTTCCATTGCCAAATGGATTGTGGAAGAACACCGGGGTTCCATCCATGTTGAAAGCAAATTAGGTGCTGGCAGCACCTTTACAGTTGTTCTCCCACCAAAATAAAAAAGTAAAGCACTGGCTTTGCCAGTGCTTTACTTTTTAACAGGTACGCAGGAGAAATCATCTGTCTTTATCTGAAAATCAAATGATTTTACAAAAAACAGTGATATTAATAAAAAATGATATAATAAACTGACATAACAAGCGTATATACAAAGAGTACAGGAAGCCATTTATCTCCCAGCTTAGGGGTGGGAACAGGGGCAAGATTAAAAACTGCAAGGAGTATTAAAGCTAAATATAGGAATATCGAAAACGATTGCTGAGGCAGAAACTTTTCCAGGATGAAAATTAAAGCCAATATAATAACATTATTATCTAAGGCTAAGCCTTTATATGTATTTTTATCAATCATGCCAAACACATTAAAATAACTTAAACGGACTGCTGCTGCCGCTACTATCATAGACGCTCCTGGCATAAATACCGGGCCGAAATTTCCATAACTTAATAAAAAGAAAGCTGGAAAAACGCCAAAACTGACAATATCAATAAGAGAATCCATCTGAACGCCTATCGCACGGTGATAATCGCTTCGGTTTTTAAGACGACGGGCTATTCGTCCGTCCAGCCAATCAAAAACGACTGCCCAAAGGGCGCATGCCAAAGCATAATGATGTTGCTTTGTCACTGCAAAATATATTGCAAAAAAAGAAGCCAACAGACCTGTAAGCGAACAAAGATTGGCAGGATCTTTTACAAAATAAAGCATCGTATAATCTCTTTGAGCTTGGATTAATTCTTTGCTCATATCAAGCCCCTCCTATGCAGTAAAGTGAAGGTTAACGGTTTTAGACCTACTTACCTGGTTAAGTATACGATGAAGGGATTTCAGCAGTAAATCATTTTCTTCCCTCGTTTTAATTGACAGCCTGATGTATTGTCCATCAATTCCTTTCTTTCCAGATAAATCTTTTATCAATATATTGTATTCATTTAGCAAGCTTTCAGACAATTCTTCAGCTGAACAAGGCCCCATTAATTCACACATTACAAAATTGGCCTGGCCGGGTATAACTCTTAAATGGGGCAGCTTTTTTAATTGCTCTGTAAATTCTTTTCGTATCAATTTGAATTTTTCCAGGGCCAGCTGATAATCCTTTTTATATTTTTCAGAAATCTGAAGATAAAATTCGGCCAATGAATTGATATTCCATATAGGCAGATCTCTCTTGATAAAATCAATTAACGCTTCATCCCCACTGGCAATAATACCAAGACGCAAGCCTGGTACACCAAAGGACTTTGAAATACTCTTGACAACAGCTAAATTTTTGTATTTTTGAAGAATCTCCTCTGAAAGTAAGCTTTGAGCCTCTCCAGCATCTGTAAAATCTACAAAAGATTCATCTACAATCAGCCTTATCCCTTTTTGTTCAGCCCAGGCCGCTAATCTTAATAACTCAGTTTTTTCAATAAAATTACCGGAGGGATTATCAGGATTAATTAAAATCAGGGCTTCTATATTAAATTTTCTATAGTAATCCATTAAGTCTTGTGCTGTATATGCAAAATTCTTATTCCTTGGATAATACGGCACAATATAATTTTGATTTAAGCGATTTGGATATTCTTCAAAAGTGGGGAAAATCACACCAACATGACCCTTAACCGTTTTCATCAGAGAAGAAATGAGCTCCGCCGCCCCATTGCCTGGACAAATATGTTCTTTTTTGATTCCGTAATATTTCCCGGCAATCAGACTGTTTACTTCCATACCTGATGGATAATTGCAAATCAACTGTTCAAAATTTGCTTTCATTTCTTCAATCATTTTTCCAGGCGGATAAAAAGGATTCACCAGATAGCAAAAATCAATCAGTTTAGGATATCTCCAGTATCCGCCATACCTCTTTTTCATTTTTTCAAAACTCTTTTCAGAAAAAATGGATTCTGCTATATCCAAATCTTGTAAATCGTCAATTTCATACCATGGTTCATCTTCTAAAACTTCTGCTTTAATGGGAGATTTTTTGATAAAGCTTAATACTTTAAGGACTTGCTCATAATATTCATTACAGCATTGTGAATCGATATAGGCTTTAAGGAAAGGAAAATAACAGGATTTAAAAAATTCTTTGCTAAATTTATAAATATTTACAGTTTTATAATATTGGTCAAGCTTGTTATAATCCATTTCACATTTTTCTACAAAACTGCAGATATTATTTTGACTGTCTAAAGTAACAACCGTTCCGTCCATCCAGCTTTCATATTTAGCCACTAAAGCCAGGTCAGGATAGGGATTGTTAATGATTCTTTTTAAAATCTCATCGCTAAATATCAAATCAGATTCTAACAGCAAGGTATCATCTTTAACTAAATAATCCTTTGCCAAATACAGTGAATAAATGTTGTTTGTCTTAGAATATGCATCATTTTTGATAAAGCTTACAGGCGTTTGAATGTTTAGGGAATTAATATATGATATTAATTTTTCCCCCTGATACCCCACCACAATGATAATTTCTTTAAGCTTTAACGCATCAAGTTGTAAAAGCATTCTTTCAATTAAAGTTTTTCCATCAACCTTAACCATGCATTTTGCTGAATCTCTGGTTAAGTCTTTTAACCTTTTTCCCATTCCTGCTGCTAATATTAAAGCCTGCATATCTTTCACCTCTTTTTATATTTTTGTCAAAAAAGCATGCATGCTTATTTTTAACAACAGAAATAGCGCCATATAAATATACAGCGCTGTCAAAATAAAAATTGGTTTAAATTTTAGGGGGGATAAGATTTTTATCTTTTAGTTATCTATAGTAAATTAAAAAATAACAAATAAAAATGGCTTTTACTTCTCCTTTAATTTAGCGCTGCACATTCACACAGCTATGACTTTATTGCTGTTAGCACTCATAAATCGCGAGTGCTAAACTCAAATTTTATATATCATTTTTTTTAAATTTTGTCAATAGGCTTTTTTATAAAAAGGCTGTTACTCAACAAAAGTTGAATAACAGCCTTTTAGTAACACATTTTACTAGCGTTTATCTCTTACTGTCTTAACCATCTCATCAACATATGCCCTTGCTTTATCTATTTCCGCTTGTTCAGGTTCTTCAGTAAATACTGTAGCAGTAATCTGAAATGGAGTATCATCCCAGAAAAACGTATATCCAACCACAAAATACCTTATTTCGTCACCAGAAGGTAGTTTATTTATAAGATCTCCTTCAAATCTCCAGAATTTTCTACCATCTATTTCAACTTCTCTGCTCTCCCTTATATCAAACCTGTCTGGATCACCTGAACCAAATTGGTTCGCATTATATGTAAAAGAATCAAAATATGCATCCAGAATTTCACTGGGTTCATTAATTGTACTTGCATCTACAAATGAATCAGATGTTAATCCAATAAGTGTATATCCTTCAACAACAATAAAAGTTGTAGCCCCATATTCAATCAGATATGAATTAGGTGCTTTCACATACAAGCTATGCATGGGAAACATTATAGTATATGGTAGTTCAACTGAACTGTCTTCTTTTTTTTCTTCCTTTTCATCTGCACTGCTATCTGGCTCTTCTTGGTTCTCTTCTAATGTTTTTGTTGCATTATTACTTACTTCACTGGTCAGATTACCTGAGCTTGCACTTTCTTTCCCAGTCCCACAAGCGGTCACTCCAAAAAGTAAAATAATGATTGCAAGCAAAACACTCATTTTCTTCATTGTCTTTAGCCCCTTCCATAATTATTTATTATTTTTTATATACTTAATTTCATTTAATACTAAACAAACACATAGCTATCAAAAAAAGTAATATTCATATCAACGTGAATACCCTTTAATTTTATATATTTTTTGATAAAAACATTTAAAAAACACCAATCATTGAAATATGTTTTATAATTCTTGTCAATATAGGAAATTATCAAAACCATATATTATTATCAGACAATAGTAACATAAAAGACTGTCAAACAACATTTAAATGTTGAATAACAGTCTTTAAATTGTTTTTATACACATCCTCAAATTTTCAGTCCCTTTATCTTACTCATCTCTTACTTTTTCAACAGACGCCAGTAAAACATTTAGACTTTCTAATACATCGTTTCTTTTTTCAGCAGGTAAAGCCAGATAAATTTTTTCAAAGAATAAATTCATGTTTTCTTCAATCTTTCTATAAACTTCTTCTCCTCTTGCTGTAAGATTTATAACAAGATATCTCCTGTCCACTGGATCAATATCCCGCTTCACCATACCTTTTGTTACCAGTTTATCAACTGTCCGGCTCATTGAGCTGTTTTCAAGATTAAGGAGCCTGGCCAGTTCACTCAAAGAAATCCTTCCTGCCCGTCCTATTTCTACTAATGCATGGCATTGGGCCAGAGTCACACCACAGCAAGAAAGCTGAGAATCTTTTAAAACGCCAAGTTCTTTTTCAAGTTTTCGTATTCTTTCTCTTAATTCTTTTGAAGGATTCATATCGGTCATATACTTCCCCCATATCTTTTTTATTTAGATATTCTATAAGCACCATCCACAAATATCGTTTCACCATTAATATAATCTGACATCTCCGATAATAAAAATATAACAACATTGGCTATATCTTCAGCTTTTGCAATTCTTCCGGCTGGAATGATGCTTTCAGAGAATTCCCTTATTTTTGGATCATCAAATGATTTTGCTGTCATAGCTGTATAAGTAAAGCCAGGGGCAACAGAATTGACTTGTATATTATAAGGTGCTAAATCCAAAGCCATTGCTGATGTCAATGCAACGACTGCAGCTTTTGACGCAGCATATTCCGCCATTTTAGGTCTGAAAATTTTAGATCTTATGCAGCTGATATTGACGATTTTCCCTTTATTGTGTTTCATCATGATTTTTGCTATATGCTTGGAAAGAATGAATATCCCTGTTAAATTTGTATCTATCACTTTATTCCACTCAGACAAATCCAATTCATAAAAGGGCTTAGCATTTATAAAAATGCCGGCACAATTAACCAGGCCATCTGCTTTACCAAACTCTTCATCAATATCCTTTATTAATCCCATGACTTCTTTTTCATCACTGACATCCATTAAATAATGTATATATCTTGCATGACTTATTGAAGGCTCTTTTATGTCTAAACCTACAACCATTGCTTCTTTTTCAAGAAGCAGTTCTGCACAAGCTTTACCAATGCCTGAACTGGTCCCTGAAACAATAACAATCTTATTTTTAAAATTCATTCTTCTTCCTCCAATATAAAATTTTTAATAATTGTATCATACAAATATTAGAATATGCAACTATTTTAAAAAATTTAGATAAAATTATTATGACTAAATCTCCAATACCAGCCTAACAATTTTTCCCTGTATTAAATTGAATGAATCATTTTTCAGACCTGGACTAAAATCTATCGTAAATTTTTATGTTAATATAAAATTTCAATAATTCATAACAATCCTAATTCTCTTATCGTATCATCATTTATTCTTTTGAAAGGAGAAAAAAATGGGAAAAAATGAATTAACCATCTCAAAAGTAATGATTAAAATTTTGCGATTATTTATAACGACGATTGCTGCCTTAATAGCCGTTCTGCTTTTAATAAACTTTATTCCTTTTATAAAAAGATCATCTTTCAATATAGGTCTTACTCTGGCTGTTTTAATATGCATTTTCTTCTTTGATAAAGAAAAGCTCCACGATTTTGGTCTTAAAATTTCAAAAGAAAGCTTATCTTTATTCATTAAAGGTTTAGCATATGCTCTAATATCTTTTCTTATCAGTTTAATCGCAGTATATTTCTATTGTTTATTTTTTGAGGGCACAAAGCTTGATATATTACCGAACAGGTCCAATATAAGCAGTTTATCTTTACTGAGTTTCTATGTCTTAGTCGCTTTTAGTGAAGAATTATACTTTAGGGGTTATATTCTCTCAAATATAAAAAGAGCAGGTTCAAATATCCCGGCTGTCATTATTTCATCATTCTTTTTCATGATTATGCACCTGGTTAATCCTCAGGCAAGCCTGACGATGCTCTCAGGCACCTTTGTCATAAGCATATATTTATCCGTCCTGTATCTTAAAACAAACAGCCTGTGGAGCTGCATTGGATTTCATTTTGCATGGAATTACCTGCAGGATTCGGTCATGCTCACACCAACAGAAGGACCTGAATGGATAGCTGTAGCAGTTTTTACTTTAATTCTTTTCTACCTTTGCTTTTATTATAAATTTTTAAAATCTGTCAATCGCAAACAAGGAAATTCGCCAGAGGAGTCTGCAACAAATTAATGCCTTATTAGATATTCTTACTTGAGATAAGCAAAAAATTATTTATAATAAAATTAATAGTATGTATATTTAGGAGAAAAAATATGGATAACCATTTAACCATTGAACTACGCCTTAATATAGAGGATATTAAAGAATATACCTTTTATAACATACATAAACACTTAAAAGCAATCCCTGCCCTTTGCATCAGTGCTATGTTACGCATACTTCTGGGCATATTGATAACTGCTTCTGTTGAAGTAATCATTTTTGATACTATTTTAAAAAGCCCATCACCATCTATTCTCTTTGACTTAGGAATCGCTATAACATTAATTATCGGACTTTGGCCATTACTTCTTCCAGTGTACAGTATTCTTGTATTTTTTATTGCTTATTTATCTCGCAAGAAGAAAATGATGAATCATAAAACAACAGAGCCATTAATCCATATAAATTTTAATAAGGATAAAATCATTATTAAAAACCTTGACTTAAATACCCTTAATCATCTCAATTGGGACGAGGTTTTTCAGATCATAGATTTCCCTGCTTTAATTGAAATTAGTTTTAAATCAACATCCGAAAAAAAACCTTTATCGTCTGAAAGAATTACTAATTTAAAAATGTTATTACTTATTCCAAAAAGATGTTTTAAAAATCAAGCAGATTTAGATAACTTTCTAAATCTTATCTCTCAAAGAGTTGATAAAAATAAAATTATAAAATATCCATAATACAATTTGTTCCTCAATGCAAAAATCATTTTATCTCCTTCTGCAATGATAATCCTGGTCAAATTACTGTTAAAAGCAGTTACCCATTCTCCTAAGGTATAACCATTTTGGAATGACGATGCATGTTCAAGCCGAGGCTTTATAACATAAAGACCACTTTTATCAATATAACCTAAAAAATAGCCCATGACCTTTTCAATCATCTCACTCCTTATAATCTTTAAATAACTATACGGATGCTACCATTTAATTTTGTATCAATAATTATGAAAAATGATTGATGCAATAAAAATTAACAGCATTGTTCTTTGCTTACTGTTAAACTTGTCATAATCTATTGTATTATTTTAAAGCAATTATAATATACAGAATATTTAGCGTACATTGTACAGTTATTTCATTTACCATTTAAGTCTGATTTTAACTAAAAATTTTTTCAAGAATTTTTACTTGAGATACCCCATAAATTTTTTCAAATTTCTTTTTTAACTTTTTAGTAGTCAAAAACCATAAATCCCTGCTAAATATTTTCTTTAAATAAAAGACCCTTGATAGGCTAAGCCATATCAAGGGTTTAAATCTTTAAATATTTATATTTAAAAAATGAATTCCTCTGCCTAAACTCTAAATTTCTCTACCAGATGCATTAGTTTTTCAGCCATTTCTGCCTGTGATTGTGCTGTTTTTGCCACTTCTTCCAGAGCTCTTGTTGATTCTGAGGCGTTGCTGCTGATTTCCTGAGAAGATGCATTGGCTTCTTCCACGGTAGCAGCCACTTGCTCAATCGATTTAACAATGCTTTCAATAGAATCTGCAATTTGAGAAGCAGCAGTTGCAAAATCTTCAGTCAAAGTTTTTACAAAGTGAGCATCCTGATCATACTGTTCTCCAGTTTGCTCCAACATATCGTAATCTGGCGAAACCTTTTCATCAATAAATTTTAATATTTCTTCAGCATTAGAAGTAAGCTTCTCAACATTTGTAATCTTATTTAACTGCCTGGCCGCTTTGTGAAAATTGTCCAGCTCTAATCCTTGTAAATCCGGATTTTGAATAACCATTGCTTCTGCAACAACCATCTCTCCAACTAAATCCATTAACTGATCTAATTTAGTTACGTTAACACTTATAAAGCTTTGTGTTGTCGCAGCTACTTGTCTGTCTTTACCATTATCAACTTTTTCCTCATCCACTAATTTGGGAGTTTTAACCGGATCACTGGCTAAAACAATGCTACCTTCAGCTTCTTTTGTTTTGCTAAATCGTTTGAACTCATCATCATTTTCCAATTCTTTTAATTCTAAATCTCTGAGAAATATAGTTTTCATAAAGAATGCATGCATTTCTTCGTAGCTTTTATCCGTTTTTAAGTATATTGTGAAACCTTCCTTACGTATTTGCTCGCAGGTATCATCATTGTCCATAATATCCTCAGGGAAAAAGTAATAATCATCTGTCATGTCCTTAATATTATGGATAATTGTATATGCCCTGATATTTTCCATTTCACAGCCTTCATCAAAAAATATTGTTGCTTTATAGGCGTATTGATAATGATTGGGTGTAATTTTATCTGGATCGATATAATTCTAAGTTTTTTCTTCTGTCTGCTTTCCCTGTTCAATACTTGTACTCTTATTCTGACTTTTTAAACTGAACAAGTAATTCTTTAGTTCCTCCAATAACTTTTCAGGACTAGTGGCCGTGTCATCACCATTTTTAATCTTATTTATTTCATCTTTTATATAATCTACAACTTCTAAAACCAAATCAAAAAGTTTAGACCATTCTATATTTTCTGGATTTTCTTCCCGCAAAAAGTAGAATATATCCTCCATACTATGAGAAACCGTAGAAATATTATTAAATATCATCATAGCCGATGAACCTTTTATTGTATGCATGGTTCGAAATATCTCATTTATTGCATGTAAATCAAAGCCATTGACTTTTTCACTGGCTAAGATAATCTGCTCAAGTTGTTCAATAAGTTGAATAGTTTCAAATATGAACATATCCAGCATAGGATCATTGGAAAATGCACCTGACATAATTTACCCCCTATGAATTACATTCCAAGAACTTGATTTAATACCTTAATGATATGCTCATTCTTAAAAGGCTTTACAATAAAAGATTTAGCACCATTAATAAGAGCTTCTTTTACCATAGCCTCCTGTCCCATGGCTGATATCATAACAACTTTTGCATTGGGGTCAGCTTTTAAAATAATCTTTAACGCCTCAATTCCTGACATTTCTTCCATAGTAATATCCATGGTAACCGCATCTGGTTTTAATTCAATATATTTCTTTACAGCTTCCAGACCATTTTCTGCTTCTCCCACTATTTCAAACCCACCTTCTTGCAAAGCCTTTTTAATGGCTAATCGCATAAAAGCAGCATCATCCACAATAAGAATTCTTTTCATATATCCCCCTCCTGTATAATTGATGACCCACAAAAATTAAACATCCTTTTTAAAATTGTATTTCATTTTACAAATTTTCTTAATTTTACTGACGTAATGCTTCTAAGGCAAGAAATCTGTTTAAAAGTAAAAAATTATTATTCAAATTTTTTATATACAACTAAGAAACTTAAAGTGCTTATCTAAAATAAAAACACAATCCACTTTAACAATGAAGTTTAAAAATGTTTTTATCATTAATTGAATTTTTAGACTTTAATTAAAATATTATCCATTCATAGGTGCAAAAAAGTTATAAATTACGCTCTCATTGGGCGCCATACTGGAAATCTTTTTAAGATTAGAATATATAACAGTCCGTTCGATTAATTCACAGTAAATTTTGAAGTGTTCTTCCAAGCAAATTTTGTGCCGGCTCGCATCAACTAGTAACTTATACAGGTTTTATGAATAGACAAATTATTTATAATAAGACATGCTACCTGTATACTATCTTTTTGATCCGCAGATCAATAAGCTACTGTACTGATTTGACTTTATTTTTGACTTTTATTTCCGATTATAAATAGCAAAAAGATTGATGTCAAGTGCAAAATGTTGTATTTTGTCAATTATTTTCACAAGTTGTCGAATATTGTTTGTGAAATTATAGTAAAAGTGTCAAAATTAATACTATAAAAACTCTGTAAATCGGCTCTGTGAGCGCATTTAAAAAAATTTTTAATAAGGATTTTTTCCTAACAACTAGTTATTTTCACCTAATAATTATAGTATTTTTCGTCTATTTTTGTCGATTATTATCCGTTCATTTATTTTAAAATAACTTAAAGCTATAATGCATTAAGAAGAAAAAGCTACTTTTAATCATCAAAATGATAAAAAGTAGCCCAAGTGTTAAATTACTATATATAATTTTTTATTCAAAGCTCTTTCGGCTATTCATGAACTTGCCTTTCTTTAAGCAATTCTTCTTTCTTCCCATGCATTCTGCCTAAGCCATATATCAGAGGTACTGCAAAGAATAAATTAACCCAGCCCAGTCCCGATAATACAACCGAATTCAAAAAACCTGCCCCAATATTAAGATAAGCTATAATCATTAAAAACTTTGCTATTCTGTCCAGGTGATTTATCTTTGAATCTAAATCCGAATAAATATTGAAAGGCCCTAGTTCCTTTCTTTTGCAGTAATAATGCCAGTTTCCAATCCTTCCTAAATATTCTGCACCGCTTTCTTTAATAAGAGAAAGATATTCTTCATTCGTATCACACATCTCAAGCCGGATAATGTATTCTCCAGGCTGGCTTTTTTTAAAAGTATAGTCCCAAAAGCTAACTTTATCCAAATTCTAGCCTTTTAAAGCCATTTCGTTTAACCAATCCTCTTGTTTTTCAAATTCCCACACCCAAAAGAATTATTTAATTTTAATTGATTCAGCCATTATTTTTTCCTCCCATCACCAAATCACCATTTTTCACAAGTTCCCGCAGACGTTCAAGCTCATTTTTTAACACTTCCAGACCCAAAGCTGTCAGTTTATATTCTTTTTTTCTGCTGCTCTGCTCTATGGGAAGTTGTATAATCCAGTTTTTTTTACACATCGTGTTAAGTGCTCCATATAAAGTTCCCGGAGCCAGCCTGACACGTCCATTGGACATTCTTTCAACTTCCTGCATAATACCATAGCCATGTTGAGGATTATACAAAGCAAGTAAAATATAATAGCTGGATTCCGTTAAAGCAATATTTTCATTCATTGTGATGCCTCCTCTATCGCGAGACGTTATATCGGATAACGATACATTGTATATAATTATATCGTCATCCGATATAGTTGTCAATTAAAAAAACTCATACAAATATGAGCTTTTTATTTTATCACCACTGACCCTTCATCTATCTTTGCTTTATTTTAATTTTAAACTTCCCATCATCATACTCTATCTTCCAGCCATGAAGTTCTACAATTTTCTTTACATTTGCCAGGCCCATGCCTCTTAATTTTTCACCTGTTCGGCTTTCTTCTCCTGTCACCATAGGCTCCCACATATAAGGTCTTATTTTTTCTGGTACGCCTACGCCGTCATCATAAATGATTAAACATCGTTCTTTATTTTCCCATTCAATAAAAATATTCACTGGCTTATTGTTATGATAAACACTGTTTTGAAGCAGGTTTTCCAATAATCTTATAAAGAGTTTTTTATCATAACGGGTAATAAAACGGGCATCATCACTAAATTCTATATGAATGCCGGCCTTGTGATTAACAAACCAGGAATAATTATCTCCTATAAAACGTCTTATTTCTTCTAAAAGGTCAGCTTCTTGCGGTGAAAAGATACCCTCGTCCCCTAAGGTTGTAAGGCTTAACATATTGTCGATTCTTTCTTTTAATAAAATGCCGTTTTTATAAATCACTTCATAATAGTTCTTTAACTCACTTTTATCGACAATGCCATCTTCAAGGGCTTTTGAATAAGTAATCACCGTTGACAGGGGGGTTTTAACATCGTGGGCTAAACCTCTGAAAAAGAGGCTTTTTCTTTTATCTTCTTCGGCTTTTATTAAGTTGAATTCTTTTTTCAATCTTTTTGTCAATATACTGATGATGATATATACCAAAAAGATATAAATTAATAAGGCAAAAATAAAAACCAATTGAATATAATGAGGACTTGTCTTTTGCAGTGCTCTTGCATTTATCGTGGGTGTTGCTGTCATCATCGAAGAAGGGTAAACGATAAGCAGTTTATTATTATCTACAGTACTATAGGAAAAAGTCGTTTTATCATTTCTTCTGAGGTTAAATAAATCCATTAATTCCTGATAAGTGTAACTTTTTTTATCTTCTTCCTGATAATATCTTTTAATTATATTTCCCTCATTATCAATAACCATTCCATAGCCACCAAGCTCATGGATTGCCTCCCAATTTAAATCATCCGGATTGATTGGATTTTCCATTGGAACAAAGTCCATTAAATTGACCCCTTTAGGGACAAATAAAAGCATTACCCCTAAAATAATTAAAAAGATTGCATTGATAATAATAAAAGAAACAACAAAAGCAGCCCTATGAATAAATAAATCAGTTTAATCTTCATTTCTTGTCACCACCCTGGTCAAAAAGTAACTGATGCCCGTCAATGCCCAAAGGTAAAACAAACAGCTAAAAAGGGTCCGGTAATCCGAAAAACTGTCCATAAAAAAGTCTCTTGTCAATTGACCAAAAGCATCTAAAGGAGGGATAAGTTTCAGAAAAAAGCTTGTCACTGTGCCAAATAAACCACCCATATTGCCAACAATCAACTGCAAAGTCCCTCTCAGGCTGCCCAGCGCAATGGCTAATATCTCAAGCAAGGCATCCTCAACTGGCGGAAATATTAAAGTGAACAAGGATACAAAAAGTGTTGCGCATGTGATGGTTAATAAATAGAAAAATACTCCTGCCAAAATACCCGAAACCGTCATATTCCCGCCTTTTATCAGAATTTGAATAAACAGACCCGTACAAAGGATTAAAGCCATAATTGATGTAACGATTAGATTGCCGGATATTAAGCTTAGATATTGTTTGTAAACAGGTAAACCGTGGAGTTTTAAAAGCTCCCTTTTACTGCCTTCCTTATGATTAGATATAACATTCATTGATAAGGCAACGCCAGCCAGAGACGCCATAAGCGAAAGAATTCTCCACTGTATTCCGTAAATTGCATAGTCTGAAGTTGCCTGAACCCCATTAACAGTAAACTGCATCTGAGATAAGACAACTAAAGTTACAATGCTTCCTAAAACAGCAAAAATAATGAAAGAATTTTTCTTAATATTTTCTTTTAAATGTAGTTTAATAACTGCCTTCATAACGAACCTCCTTTGCCAGTTCTAAAAACATATCTGCCAGACTTATTTTTTTAAAATCATCTCTTGTAAATTCCCTGCAAATCTTTTCATTCATGATGATAATGCCCCTGTCCGCAACCTTTTCGACATCATAAAGTAAATGTGAATTCAGCAAAATACCCTTTTTGTCCTTTTTTAATTCTGCAATTAAATCCTGCATTTGCTGCTGTCCTAAAAAATCTTGCCCTGCAGAAGGTTCATCCAGTAACAGCAAATCCGGATCCCCTATCAAAGCCTGCGCCACGGCAAGTCTTTGCTTCATGCCCTTGGAATAATTTTTTACACGGGTATCTTTTAAGGATAAACCAACCTTCTCCATTAACCTGACACTTTCCTTTCTGTAGAAAGATTTATCAAAGCCTCTTACCTCCATGTAGTATTCTAAAACCTGACGTCCACTTAAAATTTCAGGAAAGACAGGTGTTTCAGGTGAGTAGCCAATCTTTATGCCCTCTTCTTTTAAATATTCCCCTTCAAAATCCCTATCCCAGTTAAGTATCATCCGCATAAGGGTTGTTTTACCAACCCCATTTGGCCCTATTAAGGCAAAGATTTCCCCTCTTTTAATCTCCAGATTCAGATGATTAAAAATCTTTTTTTCTCCAAAGGCCTTTTTTATGCCCTGCAACTTAATTAACATTTTCATCACCTCAGCTATAGTATAAAACATTAAACTTTAATCTAACTTTGATCTATCTTAAATTAACCTTAAATAATAAATCTTCAGGATAGTTCCTGCGCTTAGGATAATCATTTAAAATAAAAAAGCTTTCCAGCTCCGGATATACTCCAGTAGCGGAAAGCCTGTCATATCCTCTATGCAATTATTCTTCCGAAAGAAGGCGTTTTTCACCTGTAATTTTTTGTATCGGTGCAATATCTTGTGTGACTTCGATAATACCTAAGAATTCACCTTCTTTGTTTCTTACAGCAAAATATCTGATAAAAACATATTTATCGCCCATCTTAATCCAGAAATCCTCATGATCCTTTCGTCCTGCTTTTAAATCTTCCACAATTTTTTCTACAATATGCATACTTGCTGGGGGATGACAGTTTTGCACCTGCCTTCCAAGAATGGTCTTGGGGCGGGCAAATATCCTTTCTTTTCCCTGAGTAAAATATTTAACAGCACCATCCTTGTCCACAAAAGTAATATCAATGGGCAAAGTATTCAATAAGGCATTGATTTCTTCTGCTGTCATACATCCTGCGTCAAACTCGATATAACCTTTATCTCCCACAGGCTGATTGCCTTCTGCTTGCTCTTTCTTTGCAATATCTACCCGTGCAGGCTTCCATTCTCCTTTTGGGTTTATCAAGCAATATCCAAATTCTTTGCTGGCATTGACAATTTCAAGCCATTCGTCTTCCGTCAGACTATCTAAAGCCATGGGGAAAAGAATATTTTCTTCTTTAAAAATCATTTCCATGACTTTATTAATGGTTTCCTCTGCTTTTCCCAAATCAATGGTATGATTTGAAAGGCTGCTTCTTATCTCTTTAATACCTTCTCGGATTTCATCATCCACGCCCCACATGACTTTAGGTGGTGCGGTGATTCCGTATTTTTCAAGATAGGGGAACAATAAATTTTCTTTTCGCAAATAATGTTTGTCAATCTCCCAAAGCTTTTCAAAGCCCTCTTTAAGCGCCTTAAGACTATCCGTTTCACCATTTTTATAGCGCTCTAATTGCGGCTTAATTTCAGTGTTTACAAGTTTTCTGATGGCTTCATTTTCAAGTTTAAACGTATGAACGGGATGCCCTGGCACTTCTTCGGGTTTCTGAGGTCTGTGGATTTCTTCAATGGAGCCTTTAAAAACTGCTGCATGAACATCACAAAGTCTTTGAATCTCTTCCACAGGCATACCTTCCATAATTAAAGCTTTTTCCATTTCAGCAATTTCAGCAGCTGAAATGCCTTGAATGAGTTCTTCAAACCTAGGTTTAATTTCATCAACACTTTTGCCATTATGCAGTTCAGTAATGAGTTCCTTTAATACTTTTTGCCTGTACTCACGGTTATTAATCATTTCACTCATAAAGCCATCATCCCCTTTTTAAATAATTTTCAGATTAATTATAATTGTAACACATTTACAAGCTTTTTTACAGCAAAAATACAATTATCAGACAAATTATGTTGCTTTTAATATTTGTGCTGTATTTCATATATCGCCAATCTTTTAAGAAAACATAATAACATTATCTAGTCTGCCAACTTTAGCCTCTTTTATTCAAACTTAAGTTTTATGAAAAAGCCCCTTATTCCTCTAAAGGCATAGGGGGCTTTTATTCGTTTTAGATGTCCTTATTTTTATTAGATATTAAAATCATTGTTCCAAACTTCTTCCCCGGACTTTCCATAAGGTAAATCCTGTGATAAAGCCAGCCAGGGCAGGAATAAGCCAGCCAAATCCAATATTAAAACCTGGCAGATAAGTTCTGGCAAATTCTATCAGGCTGTTGATTACAACAGTCTTCTTTATTACATCTGGCAGTGCATTACAAAAATCAAAGAAGGATGCAAAGACTGTCAAAACGTTGTCCACTTATAAACTTCTTCAGCTTTATTTAGCACTGGAGAAAGCAATGATAAAACAATCAATACAATAGCCAGCGGATATAAAAACATCAACACCGGTATAGAAAGCTGAATTATTTTATTAAGACCAAAATTAGCAATTATAAAAGATATTATCGTAAAGAAAACCGCATACTGATTGTAAGACAAAGACTTTAGAAACAGCCTGCTAAACATCTGGGAACAGGAAGTAATTAAACCAATCGCTGTCTTTAAACAGGCAACCGTTACAATAGCAGCTAATAAAATCTTGCCTGTATTGCCAAAGTAATGTTCACTGACCAAAGACATAATCTGCCCGCCATTTGAAGCTCTGCCGACAGCCCCTAAGCTTGTAGCTCCCATATAAGCTAAGGAGGTATAAATAAGACCCATTCCTATCACACAAACCAGGCCTGATTTAGCTGTTTCTATGGCCTTTCTCTTAGAATCTCTAACCCCCAGCTTTTCAATATTGGAGATAATGACAATAGCAAAAGCCAGGGAAGCTAAGGCATCCATTGTATTATAGCCCTCTAATAAACCAGTAAAAAATGCCTTTTGAACATAAGCACCCTGAGCTTCGTATTGGTTTGCTTGTCCCATCGGCTTTAAAAAGACAGCAAAAATTAATACCGACAATAGAAGCAAAAAAACTGGTGTAAGATATTTCCCCACCCAATCAAGAATTCTGGAAGGTTTAAGGGAAAAATAAAGCGTCATGGCAAAGAAAAGAAATGAAAATATAAATAAAGCAAGCTGAAGATATTCCTTTGGAACAAAAGGATTTAATCCCACCTCAAAAGCTACACTGGCCGTACGAGGAATCGCAAATAAAGGCCCTATCGTCAAGTACAGCATACACGTAAAAAATACCGAATAGGCTTTGCTGACTGGCTTCGCCATATCAAATAAACTGTCACTTTTCGAAAGGGCAGAAGCAATAACACCTAATAGTGGAAGTCCCACTCCAGTTATTAAAAAACCGACTGTCGCCTCTAATGTCTTTTGGCCAGCCAATTGACCCATATAAACAGGAAAAATTAGATTTCCTGCCCCAAAAAACAATCCAAATAATAAGGAACCGATTAATATGTTGGATTTAAGACCAAGCCTTTCTTTCATAGCCAAAACTCCCTACATGCTTTAAGTATAGTACGAACTTTTTCCAAAATACCAAATAAAAAAGTACTTTATTTTTATCAAGATTATTTGATATTATTATAATTAATTATTTTAACAAATTTTTTCTGTTTACGACATATGAATTTAAAAAAGATGTATTTTTAAGCAAATATTTTCCTTGATAAAAAATAAAAATTCCTTTGATCTGCATTTTGGATAAATTAAAAGACAGAGTTTCTTTAGAACTCTGTCTTTTAATTTTCTATCTGTAAAGGGACTGTCTAATTTATTACGGATTCTAGTTTTTTAATCATTAAAAACCATCAATCATGTTATTATTGAATAACCGTTTGCAAATTATTACTGGAATCTTTAATGTTTTGCATTAAACGATCCATCATTTCAATATTGGAAGTGTGCTCTTGTATTGTCGCCAGCAGCTCCTCTACTGCAGCAGCATGTCCCTCAGAAATATTTGCGATGCGATCTATTTCTTGATCAATATGAGAAAATAAGTCTGCAATATTTTCAATTCTGCTAACTTCGTCAAAAATATATTGATTTATATTTTTAAAAGAATCTTGTATCATTTCAAAACTTTGATTAACACTTTTTACAATTTTTTCTCCATCCTGAGTCGCTTCCTGACCTTTACTTACTTCATCGAAAACATTTTTCGTTTTATTCTTTATTTGATGTATGATTTGATTAATCTGTTCTACGATTGATGAACTTTGCTCTGCCAATTGTTTAACTTCTCCTGCAACAACCGCAAAACCTTTACCTGATTCTCCAGCCCTGGCCGCTTCAATCGCTGCATTTAAGGCAAGCAAATTGGTCTGTTCTGCAATATGGGTAATTCCGGATAAGAAATCATATATTTCATCCATATTTCTGGATAATTCCTGAACGGTCTCTACAGATTTTGTAACGGCCTGATTAATAATCTCCATTTGCCTGTCCAAGGTATTAATATTATGAACTCCTTCTGTCACAACATGACTGGTATTGGTAGTAACGCTTTCCAGTTGATTTGAAAAATCTATTAACTCCGATATTTTCTCATCTGCTTTCTTTACCGTTTGGTTAATCTGAGAAACACTTTCACTCTGACTAACAATACCTGTAGAAATATCCTGAGTCGCTGCAGCGATGGAATTGCTTATTTGGCGAACAATTTCAATATTCTCTTTACCCCTGGAAATATCCGCGTTTAAAACAGAAGTATTTGTTTTGACTGTATCCATCGTTTTTTGCAACTGATCTAATAATATCTTTAATTGAACTCCATTTTCATTTGCATCTCTTATCAGCTTTGCACCAGCTCTTACTAATAAAAATAAGATAATTGTTATAAGGATTTGAATGATATCTGCAAACAAATTATTTACCATATCAGAAGCTGGATTTAAAAGTTGTAAAGCAATTGTAACGATATTAATCAGAATACCTACACTGGCAAAAATCCATTTATTTAAATATAAAGCCGCTACACTGATTGGCAGTATCGCTAATACAAAAACACTAACATCTGGCATTAACATTAAAGGAAGAACTTGTATCACAGCTGAAGCAACTAACACAATGCTTGCCGCAGTTTCCTTTTTCTTATATCTTTAAAAAAAGACAACAAAAGCTGAAAGCAATGTTACTGAAAGTGGAATAATACTTTCAGCAATTGTTTTTGTTATAATTCCGGCAAGCAGCATGATAAAGCCAAATGTAAAAAAGAACCAGTTCAAATACTTGTTTACGTTACTAACATGTTTAGTCAATGAATTTCCCTGCATAGTTCTCTCTCCTTTCACAGGTAACTGAGGTCAATACCTATTATTTATCCTTCAACAATGCATAAATAATAGTATTATACCTTTACATCATGGTAAATTAATTATATCGCAATTTTCGACTTATTGCCACAATTATTTTGTGTTAATCAATCAAAATGCACGTTTATTATTCATTCTAATCTTTTTAACAAAGTTACACCTTAAAGTTTTATAACTTTTTATTATTTTTCTTTTGCATAAAAAAATACTTCCCCACAGACAGCCTTTTTTGACGGTCTGTCTGAAAGTATCCTGTCAGGTACTTGTTAAAATATTTAATCTGCTGTTTATTTATAATGGAAATGGAAGATTAAATATACAAAAACGGATAAAATCTACTATCCCATAAGCAATCCTAGCAGAAGTAATATCACCTTTCTTTTATAATAAAGTAAAGATACAAACAACTCTTTGATAAGTTCATTCCAGCGTTTAAAAAATATTTCATCGTTTTTTATGGAAACGTTTCAGGGCTTCCTCCATTTTTTTATTTTCCATCTTTTCATTTAATGCTGCGATTGCCGTACTAATTGCAGTACATATTGAAAAGGAAAGCAAAAATCCAATCCATGCTCTGATATCTTTAACAGAAAACCATGAAAAAACGATTGAAAATATTACAACTGTTATAAATATCATTAACAAAAAACAAATAATCCTTACGGCTACAGAAAGATTTTTTATCCACTTTACTGTAAGAAATAGTATTTCTCCTAAAGAAATAATGACCGCCAATAAAAGCAACTGTGATAAAGTTTCAAAAGACAGACCCTGGTCTGCCATAGCAAATAATCTGGAATATGGTTTTGCCTGGTCACCAACGATAAAACTAAGTGCCATAAGAATTAATATCATTACTCCAAAATTGGCAAAAATCTGTCCAATATAATCTATAATGGTCTTATTATCTTCCTTCATTTTATTCCTAACCTCTTTCTTAATTCATCTGCATACATACGGGATGCAATAATCTGTTCCCAGTTTACCATCGTCACCCGGATTCTCCGGTTCAAGTCCGCCTTTAAGCTCTTTACTTTCTTTAAATTAATCAGAGTAGACTTACTTACTCTGAAAAAGTCCCGTTCCGTTAACTGCTGCTCTAATTCATATAGTTTAAAATCTGATTCATACACTTCGTTTTCAGTATATAAAAAGGTATCTCTTTCTACAGCTTCGATATACAAAATTTCAGCTACATCCAGCACAAAAGTCTCATTATCTTTCTTCCCTAAAATTTGCATACCTAAAATACGCAGCATGGATATCATTTTTTCGATATCCGGCGTTAACCTGGGACTTTTGATTTCTACTGATAAATCTTCATATTTTTCATTAATATCAATTTCTATCCTCATCTTCATTCCAATCCATTCTTTCTATAAGCAATGGTAAATAAAGCCAAAAAACAAATGGCATTGATTCCTATGACGACTATGCTATTATTTAAAATCAAATCCCATGACATATTGTAAAGGATTTCTCTTAACTGCCCGGTATAAGTTATCTTCGCTACCTTTTCTACTTTTTCATTAAACATAGAAATCATGGGCAAAAAAGATAAAACCATCATCATTGGCATAACAACAGAAGTTGCCATCATTTGATTATGGGCCAATATGCCTACCGCTGCCCCTGCTAAAATCGAAATCATAAATCCAAGACCCATCACAGACATAAAAAAGATAAACTGCTCATGATTAAAAGCTGTGGCCAATCCTATAACGCCTGCTCCCAGCATACAAATACTCCATACATACAGCCCGATTCCCATCAAATACTGCCAGGGCTTCACATTGGCCATAATCAAAACCCGCAGGGTATTTTTTTCTTTTTCTTCCGATATGATAGAAGATACAGCTGCTAAAGGAGCCATACCAATATACATAATGGAAAAAAGCTTTGCAAAAAAATGTTCTGCCATGCCTTCAAGTTGAATTGAATTTTCCATCACCACAGTCATCAGGGGAAATAAAATAAATTGAATTAAAATCGTCTTGTTTTTTAAAGTATCCTTAAGTTGTTTTTTAAAAATAATACAGATATTTCTCATGCTAATCCCTCCTATTCATTATCCTGTAAGCAGCGCCCTGTTAATTCTAAAAACACTGTTTCTAAATTGGGTTCCGAAGAATGAATGGTTTCAACCTGCTCTTTAAGGAGTAATGAATAGATTTCACTGGCAGAATCCTTAGCATGAGTGAAATCCAGATTTCTTCCATCATATAAACGAAGCCTTATCCTTTTTTGATGATTATATTTTGTGCAAATCTCCTGTGGTGATCCATACTCGACAATTTTTCCTTCATTAAGAAGGGCGACATGATCACAAAGCTTTGTGGCTTCTTCCATATCATGTGTCGTCAAAAAAATGGTACAGCCTTCTTCTTTTTTAGCAATAATCATCTGATGAATTGCCCTGCTTGTTGCTGGATCTAATCCACTGGTTGGTTCATCTAAAAATATAATTTGAGGGGTATGCATAAAAACCCTTGCCAGCTGTAATCTGCTGCGCATTCCTTTTGACAGCTTACAGGCTGGGATCTTAGCTGCAGCCTCCAGCCCAACCATGGATAAACTCTCTTTTACTTTATTATAAGGAATTCTATAAATCTCTGCAAATATCTTTAAATTATCCATACATGAAAACCGATCATAAAGACCAAATTGCTCCATCATAATGCCAAGTTTTTTTCTGTCTTCTCCTGTCAATTCTTTTACTGACTTATTTAAAATTTTTACACTGCCCTCTTCAAATTCAAGTTGACCTGTCAGTATTTTTATTAATGTGGTCTTTCCTGCCCCAGAAGGACCAAGAAGGCCAAAAATTTCACCTTTTGATATCTTAAGATGGATTCCTTTTAAAACAACTTTTTGGTTAAATTTTTTATGAACATTGTTCACTTCAATCATTTGCCAGTGCCTCCTTTCTTTAGCCCCAGCGTATCATAAAAAAAGCCTGTCTTTCTCACATTTTGCATAAGTTGCACTTTTGACAACACAAGATGCCAAAAATAAAAGCCGTCAAAAGCATTCAGCTTGACGGCTCTTATCAATCTTATTATATTTTTTCAAGTTTTTATTAAGCAAAAATTTCATCAAAGATATATGGAATTAATAGTGCATTGGGCTTGGTAAATTGCCACAAAACATCACCTGACCTATCAAAGACAATGACATCTCCAAGATCTCTAACCTGATAATCCCGGTAATTTGCTTTGGTAATTACAATAGGCTTTCTTGACTTTACCGGCTTTGCCTCTGCACTGTTAATTAAAAATCCGGAAACTTCCACTGTAGCACCAGCCCTTATTTTATCAATATATGGCTTTGCCATATTTTTTGCCACAATAGAATAAACGGCCTCATACAATGGGTAAAAGAGTTTTTCATATTTTTTAGGATTTCTTATAATGGGTATTCCAAACATTGCAAAGGAATTCATAACGATATTATGATTTTTGCCATCTTTCGTTCTAAAACGAACACCTCCATCAAAACTGCGTCCTACAGGAATACCAATATATGTATGAACTGTTGTTCCTAAAGTACCTGCTGTCAAACCTTCAATATCCTTATACAGAATGACTTTTTCGTTAAACTCTACACGGTCATCATAAAAACGAGCAGTTTTTCCTTTGGGATTAATGGGCACTTCTACAATCAACGACATATAGATTTCCTCTCCCTTATAGTAAGATATATAAATAAATCATCAAAACAAGCCAAAAAGTTAAAGTGAAATATAAATTCTTGTCATCAAACAGTATATTATTAAAAAAATAACTATTGTTCTTCCGGATCCTTATATGGAGTAAATAACTGATCCAACTCCTTCTGTTTTGATACACATATGGAATAAGTGCCCGTTTTGGACTTTACTGCAAACCACTCACGATAGCGGCGCACTTGCTCAATATCATTAAGATTAATCGAAATACAGGGAAATTTTTCAAAAAGGTTTTTTATAGATCTGAAAAACCACCATGCTGGGTTATCTGAATCTGGCTTGATATTGTAAATAATTAAACGTCGGTCGGTCATAGCCACCTTGCAATATGAAAACTTATCCACATATTTCCCAGCATCGTCGTTATATAAAATTGCTCCACTTGTAGCAAGTACTAACCTTTCTGAAGCAGTATCACCAATATGGGCCCCACAGCGACTGCATACTGAATCTGTATTGCTTTTCTTACAAATGTGACATTTAACTTTTGCCATATCATCACCTCATGCTTATGCAAAAATTTCATTTAAAATATGTGGAATCAGTAAAATATTTTTATAGTTAAAATAAGGAGAATCCCATAATACATCCCCTTGCTTATTGTACACCGTAACACCATAACCTTGCGAAATCACAGCTTCCCTGTAGTTGCTACTGTTAATTACAATATCTTTTCTGGACTTTACTGGTTTCGCTGCTGTAGCGTTAATCATTAGACCCGCAACTTCAACTGTGGCTCCAGATCTTATCTTATTAATATAGGGTTGAGCCATCGCTTTTGCCACAATAGCATAGACAGCTTCAAATACTTTTGGATAAAGTTCTTCGTATTGACGGGGATTTCTTCCAAAAGAAATTCCAAAAGTCGCCATCGCATTCATATTGATATTATATTTTTTACCGTCTTTCATTCTAAACCTTACATAAGCTTCAAATTTTCGTCCCACTGGAATTCCTAAGAACCTACTAATAATAACCTTTGCTGTTGTTTCTAAAATTTCAATGTCCCTGTACAAAACCGTATTTCCGTCAAATTCTACCCTGTCACCATAAAACGTGCAGCCTTTCCTTTTGTACTAATAGGTACTTCGGTGATAAACTCCATACTTATTAATCTCCCCCTACAAAAAATCATTTTTTAAAATTATCACAAAATTACTGCTTCATTATATCTAATACTTTCCCAAATTTCAATCTTATGTTATCTTTTTAGAATAGAAAGATAATTTAAACTTTTTAATGTTTAATAGATAACTATTTCTCTTTATTGTATCATTTACACACTTTGACTAACTTTTTTTACCCGTCATAATATGATCTGTCATACATGATGAATTTCTTTGGATAATATACATATGCATTGATATATAAATCTTCATCGGATTCGAATAAATTGTTCCATATTCATTATAAGCTCTTCCCCAAACCGTTAGCATTATCTGTCCGTCTATCGTATTAATCATTATCTCATCAATTATGAAATGGTCCGTTACATAAATGATAGGATTATCACTGCTATTACGTATGCCCTCTTCATCACAATATTTTATAGTTTCCTGATAGAGATTTTCTGTAATTTCATTTTGAAGCTCAAATAAACAAGATAAAGTCTTTTGATATAAATCAAACATTGCTTCTTTATAATCTTTTATAATTATTTTGGGCTCATGCTTTCCAAACTTAACATGTTCATAGGTTAAATCTCTCTCACTAACACTTAAAGTTCCATAAAGGTATCATAAAAATCTTAATACCCCAAAATTTGGAATGTCTATTAATGCTTCTTCTTTTTTCTCCATAAATTAAACCTCACCAAAAATTATCTTTATTCTTCAATTGAATATTTTACAATTTCTTTATCAGTACAATTGATATGCACGACAATATCCTGATCATCAATCAACCCATCACAAAATCCCCTTATAATTGCCATAACAACACTGTTTTCAATCTTTAGTATAATGGTATCCACATCAAAACTTTTCCGTATGTATTCATAACGGACCGGATTACCGTCTTCATCGAGCTTAAACCAACGCTGGCAATAATCAAGCGCTTCTTTACACATATTTTCTACAATTTCGTTTTGTATTTCATGAATATAATTTAAAGCATGCAAATATACATAGAGCTTTTCTTTTTGATAGTCTTTTAACTGAATTGTAGGATTAGATTTTCCAAAGCGAATCTTTTGATTATAACTTATCAGGTCGTTCTCATTATCACTAAATAGATTCTTTTTAAACTGCAATCTGCCAAATTTCGAATATCTAATAACTACTTCTTTCATTTCCTTTCTTTTGATATAATCAATCATGTATATAAGTATCATTGCAATAAGCGAAATTAAAATTTTAACACCCATTACACTCTCCTCCTGAATCTTTAACATTATCTTCTGAAATCTATGCGATAATGGATTTTCTCAAGTACGACCTTTTCACCAACACTCTCCTGAACTTTTAGCCTTCTTCTGATCATTTCAATGAGGGTGTTTTCAGATTACAAAGACAATACTTGATTAAATCGCTTAAACAATAGGGCATAAAATTTTTACTGTTATCCTTCAATAATTAACTATGTCATATATAAAAAGAGAATGCTATCATATTGCATTCTCATGTCATTAACCAGCATGTCTTTAAAAATCAAAATACTTTCCTGGCTTATTTAAGTTAAGTTTTATTATAGCGGGCTAAGAACTGTTTCGTTCTCTCTTCTTTTGGATTTCCAAAGACTTCTTGAGGCGAACCCTGTTCAACAATTACACCATCATCCATAAAGATTACCCGGTCTGCCACATCCCGGGCAAAATCCATCTCATGGGTTACAATAATCATGGTCGTATCCCGCTCTGCTAAATTTTTAATTACTTTTAGTACTTCCCCTGTAAGTTCAGGGTCTAAAGCAGATGTCGGTTCATCAAAACATAAAATGTCAGGTTCTAAGGCTAAAGCACGGGCAATGGCTACACGCTGCTGCTGCCCGCCAGATATCATATGAGGATAAAAATCCAGCTTATCTGATAAACCAACCTGAGCCAGGAGCATTTTAGCCCGTTCTTGAATTTCTTCTGTAATTACTTTTTTATTTTGTTTATAATCTGGCCGTTCTTTTGCCAGAAGTTCTGCTGCCAGGGTAACATTTTTTAAAACGGTATATTGAGGAAAAAGGTTGAAGTTTTGAAAAACCAGACCAAAATGGAGGCGCTTTTTCCTCAGTTCACTTTCCTTTTGTGTACTGGGATTTGTTGCATCAAAAATGACTTCATTGTTTACAATAATGCTTCCTTTATCTGGTCGCTCTAAAAAATTAAGACATCTTAAAAGTGTAGTCTTTCCGCTTCCCGAGGAGCCAATAATGGCCATCACTTCGCCTTTTTCCAAAGAAAAATTAATATTTTTTAATACATGAGTATCTTCGAAAGACTTTTCAATCCCCTTAACTTCTAAAATTGCCAATGGGTTCCCTCCTTTCTTATGTACGGATCTTATGTACGGAAATAGCTTAGTTTCTTTTCCAGCCAGTTAAAGAGTATAGTCAGGACCCCTATAAAGACAAGGAAATAAATACCTGTCGCAAAAAGAGGCCAAATCAGTCCCTTGTTGGTATATTCACCAGCCATCATAATAATTTCTTTATTAGCAATAATGCGGGCAAGGGATGTATCTTTTACTAAGGTCATAACCTCATTACCAACAGGAGGGATAATACGCTTTATCACTTGAAGCAGGGTTACATGGAAAAAGATTTGGGGCTTTGTCATACCCAGAACCTGACCTGCTTCATATTGCCCCTTAGGAATGCTCTCAATGCCCCCACGGTAAATTTCTGAAAAATAACACGCATAGTTAATAATGAAAGCCACCGTTGCAGCAATAAAACGTCCTGATGCCCCACCAGGCCAGGAAAAAGACAAGCCCAAAAGCCCTGGGCCAAAGAACATGATAATAAGCTGCAGCATCAAAGGCGTTCCCCGGATTATCCAGACAAAAGTCCGTACCAGCCAGCGAAGCGGACGGAAACGGCTCATTGAACCAAAAGCAATGAGAAGCCCTAAAGGTAGAGAAAATATTAAGGTTAAAGCAAAAAGTTTACAATTAAGCAAAAAACTTTCCGATAAACGGCTAATAATTACAGAAATCTCATTCATAGTTATCTTCCCTCAACTAAGTAGTGAGTCAGAGGTTACCCTCTGACTTTTCTTCATTTTACAATATTTTATATCTTTACGTATAGCTTATTCTGCTAATTCCAAACCATATTTTTCAGCCAATGCTTCCATGATACCATCTGCAAGGAATTCATCAAAAATTTTATTGACTTCTTCACAAATATCAGAACCCTTACGGAAAGCAACCCCGTAGTATTCTTCTGCTAATTCATCAACAATTACAATATCCTGATAGCTGGTACCTTCACCCGTCATGGTTTTTGCCAAAGTTAAATCCAATACTGCTGCATCAACGGTTCCAGCTTTTAATTCCATCAAACAGTCGGTTTGAAGTGTTTTAGGCACATAGTTTGCCTGACTTAAGTTTGCGTCTTCTAAGATGGTCTTTTCACCAGCAGAACCTTGTTCAGCCACAACAGTCTTTCCAATTAAAGATTCTGTACCCGTATAACTTGCGCCTTCCTTCATTAAAACCACCTGGGCGTTCTTAACATAAGGCTTAGTAATTTCCATAGTCGCTTTACGTTCATCATTAATGGTCAAACCATTCCAAATACAGTCAATAGATTTTGCATTAAGCTCTACTTCTTTGGTATCCCAATTGATTTCTACAAATTCAGGTTGAACCCCAAGCTTTTCACAAACCAAAATCGCAAGCTCTGTATCAAAACCAGTAAAGTTTCCATCTTCATCGTAATAATTCATGGGCGCATAGTTCGTATAACCAATAATTAAAGTCCCTTTATTCTTAACATAGCTTAAATCACCTTTTCCTTTTAAACCACATGCCGCCAAAGCAAAAATTAAAGTTAGTGACACAAACAGTGCCATTATTTTCTTGATATTTAATTTATTCATTATTTATACCTCCAATTTAATTAAAATCGCTTTACCATTATAGCACGTTATTTAAGTAAAGGAAAGAGTAAGATGATGATATTCTCCAATAATTCTACATTTTTCTTCAATGCATCAACTGAACTCATAAGCCCGATGTATTCAGGTCCCCTTTGCCATTAATTATTATAAGGCGTATTACAGGCACTCCAAAATGGCCCCCTGCTTATTTTCTCGAAAAAGAAAAATAAAACAAGTCAAATGATATCGCTAAAAGCAATAAATCTAAGTGGAGGTGTACTGCCGAAGATACTTATACCAAAATAATTATATAACCAGTGGATGGCAGCACCTGTCCAGATTGAGCCTGTTATCCGGCGGACATTGTTTAAAAAAAGCCAAGAACAAAGGTAGAAACAACATTAACAAGTAAAAAGTAATACATATCTGTCCCTGGCATGTAGACCCAATGGGTTAATGAAAAAATAAATGCTGAAAGTAAACTGCGCTGCCAACACTTTAAACTTTGGAAACAGTTTCCCAAAATATAGCCTCGGTGCAGCATCTCCTCTGTAAGGGGAATCAGCAAGACATTTAAAAAGGAACGGCTAAAATTTCCTGTAATACGGTCAAGATACTGGGGGAATAAGTTCTTACCGTTAATAAAACTTTCCATGACAATAAATATGGCATAAAAAACAGCCGTTCCAGCAAAAGCAATCATACCACAAACGATATCCCTGGCACGAAACGCCAGCCCCACCCTGAAAAAATCTTTATGTTCCAGAAAAGAAATACTTATTGCCATTGCAAAAAGTACCGAAAAAAGAAGGACAAAGTTAAAATAAATTTTACCTGTAACAAAATATAGCAAAGCTGCTAAGACAAATATAAAAAACAACACCAATAATAGCAGTCTGAAAAGTCTTCCAATGGATTTAATAAAATTTTCTTTTATCATATGCAGCATATCAATCCCTTATTTCTTACTTATTTATCTGGATTATCAGTGACATTTTTTACGATTTAATGAAACACGGAACCGTCCCCTTGTTTCGCTTAAAGTTTTTGACAAGATGGTCATACAAAAGAAGTCGTACTGCCGGTTTTGATTGAAATGACTGATAAAGCAAAAATCTTAAAAGCCCCTGTTTAATCTTTTTAAGCATTGAATTCTTCTATAACTTTTTTAGCAATCAGAACATCTGCTGGTAACAAATCGTATTTTAATAGGTCATTCACTGGAATCCATTTGAATTTGTCATGGACAGATATCTGAATTTCTCCATCTAAAATTGTACAGTAAAAGGCCATTAAATTAATCTGCCTGTCTCCATCTGAGTGACTTACTTCTGTACAAAATTGATCAACAGAAACATTAATATTAAGCTCTTCTTTTAGTTCTCTTACAAGACATTCTTCAGGCGTTTCGTTTGCCTCAATCTTACCTCCTGGGAATTCCCAGCCTCCAGCTAAACGATCTTCTGGTGCCCTCCTTGTAATTAAAACCTTACCCTTATCCACTATTACACCTGCTGTCACTTTTATGATTTTCACCATTTACACCTCTTTGTCTTTTATGCTATGAAATCATACCATTCCTTAACAATTAATCGCAGATCCTCCGTCAGATAAGAAAGGGCCTTTTCTTTAAATTCTCCAGGCACTCCATAATACGCCTCTGCTATTCCTCCTGTAATCGCCCCTATGGTATCACTGTCTCCGCCTAATGAAACAGCATTACGAATAGCATCTTCAAAAGAAATGGACTCTAAAAATGCTTTAATGGCTTGTGGTACAGACCCTTGACAAGTCACATCAAATTGATATGAAGGCCTGATATCATCTAATCTGAAATCTAAATCATAATAATTTTCTTCTATTTTTTTCTTAATTTCGTCTTTGCCTGCCCCATGGCGTGCCATATAAATGGCTACAGCTACTGCTTCGGCTCCTTTCAAACCTTCCTTATGATTATGGGTTACACCCGTTACGATTTTTGAGAGCTTGCAGGCTTCTTCTTCTGTTTTTGCCGCAAAGCCAACCGGGCTTATCCGCATCGCCGCACCATTCCCAAAACTGTTGTATGGCATTGGATTATCACTAAAAAGCCATTTAAAAAACATCCCGCCAAAGCCGGCATCAGGATATTTACGCCCCAGTTCCTGCATACACAAAACAGTCATTTTTTCTATGTGTGTATAATAATCTTCATCCCTTGAATCCCTGATGATTTTTTCTGCTTCCATAATGGCTTTTGCAATCGCCAGGGTCATCAGACTATCATCGGTCGGTCTGCATTCTTTCGCAAATAATTCAAAGTCTTTCGTTTTTTTATTATTAAATTCAAAACGGGAACCTATAATATCTCCAATAATTGCACCTATCATTATTTACCTCCTTTAATCATACCCATAAAAAAGCAATATTCCTCTTATTCATCATATTTACGACCATTTTACTGTCAAGTTTTAACCCCATTACATTTTTTGTATCCCTTTATGATTTTATAAATTATTCCATTAATTATTATTCTACTCAATTAATTACCTTCTGTCCAAAAAATTTAAATAGTTCGAAAATGAAGTCTATAAAAATATGCAAAAAAGCATCCTTTCAGACTAAATCAAAAAGGATGCTTTCAGGCTCTATTATAAAACTTGATCTGCCTGTTTTATTTCTTTTTATATGCAATGGTATCAATTTGGACATGCAGTCCATCTGGTCCGCCAACATGGGCAAACTCTGTTTGTATGGTTTTTCTTGCAGGATATTTACCTGCAAAACGTTCTCTGAACACCTTTTCCATAACAGGTATATCCCATGGATCTCTTAATAATACATCTACTTTAACCACAGACTCTAATGTTAAACCAATTTCTTTCAGCCGCTTTTCCATATCTTCCAGGGCTCCATGCACCTGTGCTTCAACAGATTGTCCAACATTTCCCACACAAAAATTTAAAAAGTTTTTATTGCTGCTTGACAATTGCGTGTATAACGTATATACTGTTCATATATATTATATACAGTATATACATTTAGAATAGGTGATAATGATGAAAATTATTTTGTCCAATAGCTCAGACAAACCTATCTACGAACAAATTGTTGAGCAAATAAGAAGCCAAATATTATATGGGGAACTGTCTGAAGGCACTCAACTGCCTTCGATCCGTAAACTGGCACAGGAGCTTCGCATTAGCGTGATTACAACCAAAAGAGCTTATGAAGAACTGGAAAGAGAAAAACTCATTGAAACGGTTGCAGGAAAAGGTTCTTTTGTAGCCAGTCAAAACAAAGAATTAATGCGGGAAAAGAAACTGGCAGAAATTGAAAACAAACTTTCAGAAGCCATTAAAGACAGTAAACTTCTTAACATGACCCTAGATGACTTGATAGAAATTTTGAGATTTCTATATGAGGAGGATAAACATGAATAATATCTTGGAAGTTCAAAATATCAATAAAAGCTATAAAGATTTTTCTTTAAAAAATGTTTCTTTTGAATTAAAAGAAGGCTATATTATGGGTTTTATTGGACCTAACGGTGCAGGAAAAACCACAGTTATTAAGTTAATTATGAATCTTATCAAAAAAGACAGCGGCAGTATTAAAGTATTTGGAAAAGACCACATTAAAAATGAAAAAGAAATAAAAGACAGGATTGGTTTTGTTTATGATGACAACTGTTATTATGAAGAATTCAAACTGTATGAAATTAAAAGAATCATTGCCCCTTTTTATTCAAAATGGAATGATGATTTATTTAATAAATATATCCGTCAATTTGAACTGCCCTTAGATAAAAAATTAAAAAAACTCTCAAAAGGAATGAAAATGAAATTTTCTATTGCTATGGCCCTCTCCCATGATCCTGACCTGATTATTATGGATGAACCAACCGCAGGTCTGGACCCGGTATTTCGTGCTGAATTATTGGAACTGCTTTTGGAATTAATGCAAAACGAAAATAAATCCATCTTTTTCTCAAGCCATATAACCAGTGATTTAGATAAAATTGCTGATTATATCACTTTTATATATGACGGGGAAATCCTGTTTAGCCGTACAAAAGACGAAATTTCAGAAAGCTACGGCATCGTTAAAGGAGCAAATGAATTACTGAATGAAGAAATAAAAAAATCCTTTATTCATTGCACACAATCTCCCTATGGTTTTGAAGCCTTGACTATGGATATCCCTAAAATCCGGCAGGAATTTGGAGATTCGGTTATCATTGAAAGACCTTCCCTGCAAGATATCATGGTTCATATGCATATGGCAAGGAGGCAGGCTGGTAATGAATAAAACGACCTGGAAAATTATCCTTAAAGATTTTTATATCACTCGTAAAATCTGGTGCTTATTAATTATTCCTTATTTAATTCATTTTATCCTATTGGAAGCCTTAATTACATCATCCACTGGTAAATCTATTTTTTATCCATACCTTTGCAGCGGTTTATATATTCTTATTCTTATAGCCTGTGCCCAATACTTAGATGCAAAACACGATTTTTTAATACATAGCCTGAGTATTAAAAGAACAGAGCAAATCCGTGCCAAATACGCTTTTGTAATTATCATGGGCTTAATCAGTTTTCTTTTGACGGGCATCACAGGTGCCATATTAAAAAAAACAGGGCTTTCCATTATGAATTTTGCCAGTTTAACGGATCTTATGCTAATCATCGCCATGCTTACGGCTACGACAGCGTTAACAATACCAATCAGTTTTTTAATAAAAGCCCTTTGGGGCCTTGTTGCCAATATATCCATTTTATTAACCAGTATTTTTGTTATTCTAGTCCTGCCCATTGATATAACAGTAGATTCCATAAATCCCTGGCTGTTATTGATCTTACAGATAAAAAAATTATGTAATAACCCTCACAATATCTATTACTTTTTTATAATATCCTTTGCTTTATTTCTCATATCTTATTTATTAACCAATAAACTTTATACCAATAAAGATTTATAGAAAGAAGGGTAAATATGCAAGTGCTTATGAAAAGAATTTTATTGCTGCCCAGAAAACAGTATTGTTCCTGGATTGCCCTGAATATATATCTTCTGCTTTTGCAATGGTCAGACATTACTAATCTGTTAGGGTTTGCATTCTTGATAAACTTTGTAATTAATGTTACAATCAGGGAGTATGACCATAAAAATAGCAGTGCAAAATTGATTAACAGCCTTCCTGTCACAAGAAAGGAAATCGTAAGAAGCACTTTTTTATTAACTTTGCTGACACTTCCTGTATGCTACGCTTTTAATTATCTTTTATATTTAATTTTTTCTTCTGCCGGTATCAGATTTAATATAGGCAATCTAAGGCAAAATATGGTTATTGCTTTTATAGGTCTAATGATCCATTCCCTTTGGATTCTGTTAAGTTTTATGATTGAAAAGTCACTTCCTCTTTACTTTTTAATAGGCTTTTTTGTACCACTTTTTATGTTTAATGCAGAATGGGGAATAATTAAAGATTTTCTTTCTCATCAATTAATTCCATTGGGAATTGTCTTTATCCTATGGGTAAGTTTTTCATATTTTCTTTCACTGCGTATCTATCTCAAAAAAGAATTATAAGCCAAATTATTTTATTATTTTAAATATACATAAATTTAAGAAAGGGGATTACACATGAAAAATAAGTTTACAAGAAAAATTTTAAGTTTTTTATTGTTCTTTAGCATCATTTCACAATTTTGGCTACCGCTCTATGCGAATGACCAACTGACACAAAAAGCCATTACTTATCATTCCTGGGCGGCCCCAACCTTATTTGAAGGAGAACGCCTTGAGCTTATCCCTATCGAATGGTATGACAATATGCTGGCTCCTGTTGACCAGGCAGCCCTAAATACTCTATTAAACAACGTCGATAATAAACTGTCCAAGTTAGGATTTCCAGCTTCAGGTTCTTTTAACAATTATGAAGCAGACAATAATATCACCAGAGAAACAGTTCTTGAAGGCTTGTACCATCAAGTCCTTAAATATGAATTGGCTGAAACCGTACCCGAAACAGCAAGCCACAGAAAAGCTGCCATCGATTTCATGCTTCAAAAGTCTGTCCTTCGCGGAAATGGCAACAATTATAACTTGGATAAAGTATGTACTCTTGAAGAAGCAGCGCTCTTTGCGACAAGACTTGTAGAAACTCTTTGTAAAGAAGCGAATGTAGGCTCTAAAGGTTTCTTCTGGAAAGTATCTGATGACGATACAACGGTTTATCTGCTTGGTTCTGTCCATGTCGCAAAACATGATATTTATCCCATGAGTACTAAAATAAAAGAAGCCTTTAAAAATTCTGATGCTTTAGCAGTAGAAGCCAATATTATATCTGACCAGGAAGGAATCCTTTATTTGCAGGAAAAAATGCAATGCCCGGATGGAACGACTATTTATGATTATATCTCAGAAGAAACTGCTGCTAAATTAGACAACGTGATGGCAAATATCGGAATGAAAAAGGAGCAATACATGTATCTGAAACCATGGGCATTATCACAACAACTGTCCCAGCTTCTGGTAACAAAAGAAGGTGGTGTTGGAAGTTCACCTTATTCAGGAACCCTGGGAATTGATATCTATTTCATTATTAATGCATTATATAGCAATAAACCAATTCTGGAACTGGAAAGCATAAAATATCAGGCTGATATGCTGGACAGTTTTTCACCAGAATATCAGGAAAAACAATTAGCAGAAACACTAAAAGGCTTTGAAGATCCTGCATTAAAAAATGAAAGTGCTGAAATATTAGATACATGGCTCAATCAATGGATTGAAGGGGATACCGAAGCTTTCTGTAAATCATATTTTAATTCCATTGAAGGAGACGAAGAAACAAAAGAAGAATTCACGGAAAAAACATTTACTCTCAGAAATAATAATATGACTGAGGCGATAAAACAATATTTAGATTCAGGCAATGACAAGAGCTATTTTGTCGTTGTCGGCTCAGGACATATGATAGGCGATACAGGTATCGTAGCCCAATTAGAAGCGCTGGGCTATGAAGTGGAAGCCATTAAATAAGTTAAATAAAAAACCGTGGTAAATGAAAACCACGGTTTTTTATTATAATACCATTAAGAATTAAGCTCTTTTGTAAAAGTAACTTCCGTATAGCTTTTTGGTTTCCCCAATGCTCCTCTTTCCTCAAGATTAGATATTCTAAAAAGTAGTGGAGATATTATCGTCATCCAAAAGCCCATAAATGCATATCTTACAAAATCGCTATATATATTTTCTGGTAAAAGTTTTTTTACAAAGACTTTAATCACAATAAGTCCTAAAAATCCAATAATACCTTTTATCACTTGCTTCCAACAGACTGCTTTTGTTTCATAATGGATATATTTATCTTCAATGATGTAACCAATCCACAGGGCAGTCAGGGTACCAATGGCTTTATAGTAAGTAGCTGTTTTAAAAAACAAAAGACATATAAACATCGGTATAACAAGAATCCCAAGAAGTACAGGATTTTCTTTATCCTTTGACCAATCAAATACTTTAATGGCAAGATACGTCCACACAAGACCAATCAGTAAACCTCCAGCAACATCTGTTGGCCAGTGGACACCTAAATACATCCTTGAAAAACCAACCAAAAGCATTGCTCCTGTACCTATAAGATAAAGCCATTTCTTCTTAAAATTTATCATCAAAGTGGTAAATAAAGAAGTAGCCTGCTGGGTATGACCACTGGGAAAAGAATAACCGCCTGCCGTCCCTACCCTGAGGGAACGGATACCCTCATAGCCTATTGGCCTTGGGAATTTAACAATTTCTTTAATCATCGTATTGACGGTTCCACCCGTGAGATAAATATAGGCCAGCTTATACCCAAAATACTTATCAAAGCACCAGAAAAAAAGCCCGGTAACCAGAATAAAGAAATAATCCTCCCCTAACATCGTAACCAATTCAAAAAGAAAATCAAAAAAAGGATTTGAAAAAGATTGAATAAACTTAAGTATCTCTAACATGATATCCATAAGCTTCCCCCCTAAATTAACTTTCTATGATTGTAAAGAAAATTTTAAACAACTTTTTATTAGAAGCTTAAACCTTTACCCAGGAAAAATATTTCATTAAACTTTCTCATCACTTATATTCTTCACGTCTTTATTTCATTTCTTATTTACAGCACAATGATCTTTAAGCATTTAATAACCCGCTTAATTACAACCACAATATGCTCTATAATATCATACCTTAACATAAGATGCTATATATGGAATAAAATATTTTTCTGTTGGAATCATATTTTTGACACAGTTTTTAATTTATTATATATTTTTTATAGTCCATATTTATTAATTAAAAAATAATCTCATAAATAAAAATCCCCTAAGGAGGAATCATTTATGTCATTTCTTGAACTTGCTAAAAAAAGATATTCCGTAAGAAGTTATTTAGACAAACCCGTTGAAAAAGAAAAGCTTCTTCAAGTTCTTGAAGCAGCCCGAATTGCTCCCTCTGCTGTTAACAAACAGCCCTGGCACTTTATTGTAGTCACCGATAAGATAATAAAAAATAAAATCGCTGAAACCTATCCAAGAGATTGGTTTAAAACAGTTCCTGCGGTAATTGTCGTATGCGGTGACCATTCAAAATCATGGAAAAGAAATGATGGCAAAGATCACTGCGACATCGATGTAGCCATTGCTATCGATCATATGACCCTGGCCGCAACAGATTTAGGTCTGGGCACCTGTTGGGTATGTGCTTTTGATGCTAAGCAGTGCCATAAGGCTTTAGAACTGCCTGAAAACCTGGAAGTTGTTGCACTGCTTCCAATAGGCTATCCTGCAGATACAGCTCCTGAAAGCAAGAAAAGAATGGAGCTTTCAGAGATTGTAAGCTGGGAAAAATATTGATAAAACTTGGTTACCAAAAATATCGTAATATAATAATTTTGATAGAACACCTCAAATATAACTCTTAACCAACATATTAGGCTCCTTACCACCAGAAAATATATCAGGTGATGGGAGCCTAATTTTATAAGACCATAACCAAAGTACCTGCTGTAATCATAATACAGCCAATAATCGTTTTGGCATCCACTTTCTCATGAAGAAAAATAAAGGCAAGAACAACTGTTATCACCACACTCAATTTATCAATCGGCACGACCTTTGAAGCTTCCCCAGTCTGCAAAGCTTTATAATAACACATCCAGGATGCCCCTGTCGCAAGCCCGGATAAAATAAGGAATATCCAGCTCTTTTTGCTGATTGCCGACAAACCACCCTGTGCATCCGTGATAAATACCATTAACCATGCCATAATCACAACAACAACGGTTCTTACCGCTGTAGCCAGATTAGAATTTACACCTTCAATACCGATTTTCGCCAGTATGGAAGTCAGTGCCGCAAAAACCGCCGATAGTATTGCAAAAAGAACCCACATACACTCTTACCTCTTTTCTCAATATTTATATATCATTTTAACACTTAATTAAAGGACAAGCAAATGGCCTCTATACGAAAGATAAATAGCTATCTAAATCCATTTTATCAACTCAATTTCATCCCTAATGGGTATGCCATCTCCCCCTTCTAAAGATATTATTTCACATTCATTATCTTTGATTACATAAGTAATTAAACCAATGGTTTCCCCTTCCTCATTGACAGCAGCAAAAGCATCTAATTCACTGCAATTATATACACCAGTTGAAATAACCATCATCGGACTTCCCCAATGAAGTTTAAATAATTCCATTACTTTCTCCTTTGATATATCTTCATTTGAACAAATTTTCATCATTATGCCTCCAATTAAAATATGTATCTTTTACTTAATAATTATTATAACATTTAAAAAACAAATTTTAATAAAAAAGCCTTCTGCAGCAAGTGCAAAAGGTCTTTCACTTTTGATGACAATAACCTTATTTAGGGCTTTCCAATTTTAAGCCGTTCAGCTCAGCTTTAATCTCTCTCCAATTTGGTAAGAACTGTTCCATAAAAGCATAAAATCTTTTATTATGATGCTTTTCAAGTAAATGAACCATCTCATGAACGATAATATACTCTAAACATCTTGGACTTTTCTTTGCCAGTTCCAGGTTAATCCATATCCGCTTAGCTTTAGGATTACAAGTCCCCCATCTTGTTTTCATCAATTTAACGCCCCATGAGTTTACTTTTACACCAATGATATTTTCCCATTTGGAAATTAAACCTGGGATTTGTTTTTTAAGTTCAGATCGGTACCATTCCAATAATATGCGCTCTCGCTGCTCTTTAGTGCTATCTGGACGAATAAATAAGTTAATTTGTTTTTTACTTATTTCCACTCTCTGTTTTTTATTCGTATGCATGACATTTAGTATGTAGGGAATCCCTTGATAATAATGTCTTTCTCCTGAGACGTACTCTGTTTCAGCTTGTCCCTCTTGAGCTTGAAATTTAGCTTGCTGCTTTTTAATCCAGGCAAGTTTTGAAATGACAAAATTACGAATAGCTTCGTCCTTCATCTTTAATGGAGCAGAAATTTTAACTTTACCGTTTGGGGGATGTACGTATAAATAGATATTTTTTATTTTCTTTTTAACTACCTCGATTCGAATGTCGTCAATGATTATTACTTTTGTCATTAAAACCCGCCTGACTTTATAATAATTTTCTTCTTTGCCTTTATTGAGGAAAATAGAAATACTATTCTATTACTTAAGTACACTCTTGTCCAAACAAATTGAAGGATCTGGTTTTTGAAATATAAATAAGTATTCATGTGCTATAAGTAAAAAATTATATTGACTGCTTTTACTTATCCATTTAGGAGTTGATTTACAATTATGTTGTTCTTTAATTACGATCTCTTTCAATAAAAATCCAGTTTCCTGAAATACTTTCATTGACATAAAACCTAAAGGAATGATATTTTTATTCTTTCGAATATCACCCATTAAAAAAGCACAATACTTATTTGCCTTTAAAACTCTATATAATTCATGCGCAACAATTTTTAACTGCATCAAAAAATCATCAGGACTACATAAAGATATATCCCCTTCAATGTTTTTGCTATATTTTATCATATTAGCGTATGGTGGATGGGTACATATTAAATCGATACTATTGTTTGTTTTTAATAAAATCTAAATTATTAGCATTTCTGCATAATAAATAAATTCTTGATGATGTTTTATATTTAAAATTTAAATTTTGTTTTGTAATTTTAATTGCTTCTGGATTTATATCTATTCCTATTGCATTTCTATTCAAGAGTTTAGCTTCAATAAGTGTGGTGCCGCCTCCAACAAATGGATCCAAAACCATGTCTCCAACTTTACTATATATTTTAATGATGTTTCTTGGAATATACGGAGACCAATTACCTCTGTATTTGTTATTATGCGTTGCCCAATCTCCTCTGTCAGGAAAACTCCACAACGTAGTCGATTGTAAGATATCTTCTCTAGGCCTATAAGTTTCTAACACTTTGAACCTCCTAAAGATAAAGATATCTTATTATTACCATTTTAAGGATATTGTATTCGTTACAGTTTATATTATTCTTATTTTACAATTTCATACAATATATTATCTTCCAGCATAGATAAGTTAAATATGTACTCATTATGATAAAATGTTTCTTCTAGTGGTTTACTGGCAGTTAACCATCCTTTACCATCTGTTATCCATATAAACGTATGGCCATCTTTTTTGGTTATATCATACAAAGTCTTGTATTCACCTGCTGTAGCTTTTAATTTAGAGCCACCCCCACCGTAATAATTTGTTTCAATCAAATATAAATTATTACCAGTATTTATTGCAAAATCAAATCTTCTTGCTGTCTTATCCACTGTTACATGATACCCCCATGCCATTTTAATTTGATTAGGAGTCGCTTGCTTAAGATATTCATATCTTTTTTCTTTGCATAACTCGCATATGTACTTTTCAACAATACCTTCCATTGAATCTCCTGAACGATTTTTCCTTCCATTGCTATCTAAGCCAACTTCAACACCAAAAACATAATCTACAACATTTTTAATAGTTTTATTAGAAAACAAATCAAATATCTTTGTTTTTTTCATAAATTCTACAGCATCATTAATATCTTCATCAGTGATAGTTTTATTATTAAATTTATAACTTTTATTAACAAATCGATTATTAGAATCAGTAAAAGTTATCTGATATTCTTTTTCTCTACATGCTAATAGAATTGGAATAACTTTCATCACTTCTGGATGCTTTTTTATTAAATATTTTGCTTCATCCTCTATATTGTCCTTTCCTATTAAATAATTTAATATATTTAATTCAATTTCTATGTCCTTAACATTATTATAAACCTTGTCCCAATTAACAAAATAACCTCAATCCTTAATAGATTCTTTTAACGTTGACATTAAATAATCAAAAGTTTGCGTATTTTTTTCATACTTCATGCTCTTCTACTACCCCCTCAATCATAATTCATTATTAATAATTCATTAATAGGACCTCTTCCAGAACCTTTACTGTTAATCATTCGATTTGCAGTCACTCTTTTTATTGTAAAATCTTTATATAAGTCATCAAAAAAATTATCATTTTTGTCAAGCACTTTAGGATCTGAGTTACTAAGCATTAACCTTGCGCCCTTTTTGTCTTGTGTAACAAAAAAATCTCTTAGTTTTATCTGACTTTCATCATTAAAACTACTCTTATTGTATGAATTAAACCCGCCAAAAGTAACGGGTCTGTATGGAGGATCAAAATAGACAAAGGTATTATTATCAATATAATCATCTAAATCCTCAAATGATTTATTTAATATATGAACTCTATACTTTCCTTCTTTATTTTTTATATTCAAAAGTCTTGATATTTCTTTTATATTTTTTTCTTCAAAAATTTGAGGAGAATTTCTTTTCCCAAAAGGCACATTAAATAAACCCTGTGAATTTTCTCTATATAGACCATTAAAACATGTCTTATTTAAAAAAATAAGTAATGCACTCATTTTTGTATCGCTTACTTGATTTAAATTAAACTGTTCTCTACATTCATAATAAAATTTTTCTTTCTTTACCAAGTCTTCTAACATTATATATTCTTCTTGCAGTCTATAAAGTTCACTTATCAATCCTTCGCAGTCATCTCTTATAACCTTGTACAAATTCATTAGTTTTTCATTAATATCATTGATTATATATTCCTCAAAACAATTATTATTAATAAAATAAAAAAATACCGAACCAGCTCCCACAAATGGTTCAACGTACCTTCTAAGCAATTTATAATCGTCAGGTAAATTTGCAATGATTTCAGGTAATAATTGTGTTTTTCCGCCTGCCCATTTTAAAATTGGTTTAACATTATAACTCATATGTCTCCTCCGTAATGCAGTCCTCTATTCTTTTTCTACTTATTTCCAAGTATTCTTGATTAATGTCAATTCCTATAAATCTCCTCTTATTTTTAATAGCTACTACTCCAGTTGTACCGGAACCACAAAAAGGGGCAAGAATCAAATCTCCTTCATTTGTACAAGCCATAATACAACGATAAAGCAGTTTTTCTGGCTTCTGTGTTGGATGTTTCCCAAAAATTTTTTCTCTTTTAGGAGTCGTTGGTATGATCCAAAATGATCTCATTTGTTTTCCTTCATTTAATTCTTTCATAAATTTATAATTAAATATATGCTTTTGTCTTTTATCTTTCTTAGCCCACAAAAGGGTTTCATGACTTGCAGTAAAACAACGGCAGCCCATATTAGGCGGTGCATTGGGCTTTATCCATGATATTTCATTAATAATATAATAACCCATCAAGTTTAATATATAACCAATCATATGAATATTATGGTATGTTCCAGAAATCCAAACAGTTCCATCATCTTTTAAAACTCTATCGCAATTTTTTAACCAAGTATGTGTGAAATCAAAATCATTAGTTAAGCCTTTAGATTTATCCCATTCACCTTTATCCACGCATGCCATTTTTCCATTTTTACAAGTAATTCCACCATTACTGAGAAAATAAGGTGGATCAGCAAAAATCATATTAAAACATTTATCAGGAAAACTATCCATGATTTTAATACAATCTCCATGAATTAGCTTATAATAATCATTATTTTGTAACATGAATGATATCCTTTCCAATATACATTCTAATCTTATCATACAACGATAATTATTAAATTAAAAGGATATGTTAAATAAAAATAAGATATTATATGTTTGTTTTACTATAACATGTCCAATATTTTGAGAAAAATATTTTTATCGAGCAAATTAATATAAATATTAAGTATTCATCTATCTTAAAAAGCTGTTTTAAATATATTACAAATGTTTTTCCTGGGAATTATCATGGAAACATTTAGTTCTTAATGACCTTTTAACTTTATACAGCAACTAATTATTCATCTATTAATTCATTTTTATAATAGTAGCCTCTATCTATTGAAGTATTTCTATAATTCAGATAAAACATATTATTATATAAGAAATAGTTATATATATTTTTTTTACTGAATTAAACAATAATTTATTTATCGCGTAAACTTAATAAAAAATATATAATATATGTTTCATAATTATTTATAATGTCAACGCCGGGCTATTTTTGACCGAATCGCCGGTTAAAAATTGACCCAATCGCCGGTTTTTGTTTAAACACCCCGTGCCATATTATCTAATTCCGGGATATCGGCCGGGGGCACTACTTTGACACCGCCTTTTATCCTGCTTTTCAGTCTATAGCTATCACCCCTTATGTTTA